>ERZ1034678.6-NODE-6-length-138467-cov-325.632431_pt1 | contig 138467 bp, 114 predicted proteins | sample MGYA00520640_ERZ1034678 | MGnify/ENA primary metagenome ERZ1034678 (study PRJEB33766, sample SAMN09781767) | gut metagenome | biome: gut microbiome | host: Homo sapiens | place: Madagascar | study: EMG produced TPA metagenomics assembly of the PRJNA485056 data...
AGGGGATTGAAAATCCCCGTGTCGGCGGTTCGATTCCGTCTCTGGGCACCATCTAGTAATTCCCCAAAAAATTAGAAAATCTCAACAAGGAATTATTGTCTTTCAATTTTCCAAATATGAAAAAAACGCAGACCATAAAGATCTGCGCTTGCACTCTATGTTTGATTGATTTAATTCTTTATTGGTTAAACCTTGAACTCAGCAACCATGTTCATGAGGTTTACAACCTGAGCATTTGAATCTTTGATATCTGCATTGATATCTGTAATTGCTTCATGCAGATTCTTAGTTCCATCAGTAATGTTCTTCATATTAGAAGAGATCTCTGAGGTAGCAACAGTCTGTTGCTCTGCTGCTGTTGCAATTTGTGAGATCTGACCCGATACCTCGTTAACCTTGTTAGTTAAGTCGTTAAGAATTTGCTCAATAAAAGTACTCTCTTCAGATAGACCGTCCATTACCTTTACAGATACCTGCATTGCATCGTCAGCATCTTTTGCATCACTTTGAACACCACTTACCATACGAGTAATTTCTTGAGTTGAAGCAGATGTCCTAGATGCAAGAGCTCTTACCTCATCTGCTACCACCGCAAAGCCTTTACCAGCTTCACCAGCACGGGCAGCTTCAATTGCTGCATTTAATGCTAACAAGTTTGTCTGAGATGCAATCTCATCAATAGTTTGTACAATTGAGCCAATCTTTTGAGCTTGTGCTGCAAGGTTTTGTACTAACTTTGCATCAGCTCTAGATTTTGTAACCTGATTTTCAATCTTGTCGATGATAGATTGAACTTTGCTTACACCTTCAGTTGTAGCACGGGTAGACTCTTCAGCTGTAGCTGATGCTTTCTCACAGTTACTTGCTATGTCCTGAGTGGTTGATACCATCTCATCAGATGCAGCTGCAACTGTAATGGCTCTGTTTTGATTATCCTCAGCTGTATCGCCTATCTTATCTGAGGAATCAGATAACTCATCGATAACTTTGCCTAAGCTGTTAGATACATTAACGATTGATGCAATATCTTTCTGCCAAACTTCTCGCATTTCTTCTAATGAATCTTCTAAAGGCTTTAATTCATCCTTTCTCTTGGAGATGATCTTTTCGCGCATATCTCCTGAGGCAATCTTTTTTGCTGATGCTACGATCCTCTTAATACGCTTAGATAAGCTTGTAGGAATATAGTAGGTAAAGATAATTGCAATTAAGATCTCAACAGCTGTACATGTAAAAATTGTTACATAAGTACCATAACTTTTTATGGAGCCAATAGCAGTCTTAGACTCTCTAATCTGATGACCGTTGACGATAGTCATATTTGAACAGATTGTTAAAAAGTTATGATTCATAGGACCTAAAACAATGTTTCGAGCAAGAGAAAGATCATTACGTCTGATTGCAGGAATAAACATGTCGTTAAAGGTATTGATGTACTCTTTAGCATTACTCTTAATAGCTCCGATCTCTTTAGGAAAACGGTTTGTTTGCAAGGCTTCAACAGCTTTTGTTGCTTTGTCGATAAAGCCTTGAGAATCTGAAATGTAAATTTCGCTGTTCTCTTTGTCAGTTACGATCTTTCTTATTAAAAAATGCAAATTGTAAAATGAATCTAGAGCTACTCGGGTTCTCTCATAACGAACGTTAAGAAATTCGATTTTATCAACAGTGATTTGACGTGTGCTTGAAATCTTGAAAACAGATGATGTTACAAGAACTACAGTAAGCAGAATTAATATAATAAAGCTTCCGACAATTTTTTGTCTAAAGGTAAGATTGGTGAATAAAGCCATAAGGGCCTCTCAGTAAAATTAAGTTGTTGTTGGAACCTCGATATATTTGTTGTTTTATAACAATTATTATTGCTATTTGTTTTCTTTGATTATACTTAGCAATGTAAATTCAAAACTCTGATTGGGTTAAATGCACTTAAATAAAATTTTTGCACAAAATTAGCATAAGTTAGCAATAACTAATCAGCGAATGTTTTAATATGCATCATATCCATTAATGAAAAAATAAACAATTATTTTTTATATGAAAAATTATGCAATCAAAAAGTTTGAATTTGTTTGTAAAATTTATTGATAATTGGTACTAATAATTTGTAAAATATAACTACAAAAAAACAGACATGTCTCTTTGTCGTTTATGAAATGTGTCATCACCTTACAAAAACTTGAAAGTTATAAACTATATGAAAAAACAAATTCAGTTATCTGCAGCCGCAGAGGGGGCCTTGCGCAAGCTTGGCAAAGGAATCAAAACAGCCCGCATTAAGAAAGGTATCACCGCAACTTCAATGGCCGAGTTAATGGATACTACCCGTGTAACTTTAGGTTCAATTGAGGATGGTCTTCCTTCTGTTTCTATGGGCCATTACATTAAAGCTCTATCAGTTTTAGGTCTTGATCTTCGTTTAACAGGCCTCCTGATCGACGAAGCTCAGAAGGCTTAATTCAGCTTTCCTTTAGTGTTTATTTATCGTTTTCAAAATTGTGCATGGCTTAAAACTGTGCACAATTGTTTCTAAACTCACTTCTTAGATTTTCTCTCAAGTTCTTTCAAAACACCCCTTAGAATCAATAGAAATATCGCATTTCATTTAATAGTTGTTTTATATTTTCCAATTTCTCTTTATCACCCGTCTTGTTGCTAACATCTTTATAAGAAATAATCTCTGTGCTTATTTATGGTAAAAATGTATAACTTTGCACATTAAGCGTTTCTTTGAACTCTTTTTCATGCTAAATTAGACGCATCGGAACGCAGATACATAATTTTGTTTACAAAGAGCAATTGAGAGTGTCTTTTTAAAGCTTATATATAGAGCGTATATTGTGGAAGAATTTAATAATAGAAGCGGAGAGCGTAAGTTCTTCAAGCCAAGCAAGCCAGGATTCCATGGTGGCCCGCATCAGAATAGATCAAACAGACCAAATCGTAGTCGCGATAGACAAAAGGGGATGGTTTCTGCTTTTGTTCAGGGCAAAGGTCAGAACGCAGCCTTAAAATGGTTGATGGATAGCAAAACTCCTGTAAGTATTTTCTTAATTACAGGCGTTAAGTTTGAAGGTTTAGTGAGTGCTTTTGATGCTTTTACTATCAGTATTACTGATGTAAAACGTCATCAGCAGATGATCTATAAAGACAAGATCTCTACAATCACTATTAAAAAGCCTGAAGGCGCAACCATGCATAAAGGTTCATTTCATCGTGGATTTGAACCAGCAACTCCAGGTATGTCACGACCTGTAAGAGGTGATGCTCAGCAAGGCTCTGATGATGGTGTTACTCTACCAGAGCATCATGTTGATTTCCTTGGTTAATCAATAAGCCCTTTTTGTAAAAAAGAACAGGTGACAAGTTACTGTAACCTGTTCTTAAAAACTTAATCTTAAGTTCTCGTCAGTACCTATCACACTCAAAGTAATTTATCATTTCGTTGTCTTTTACTTCGATGCAATCAAAACCACCGCGTAAAGCTGCTTTAATGCCCAATTGTCCATCTTCAAAGACCAGACAATCTTGAGGTTCTAATTCAAGTCTTTTTGCAGCAACTAAAAAAGTATCAGGATTTGGTTTATGACGTGTCACATCGTCAGCCGTTACCAAAGCATCAATGTAATCAAAAAGATCTTTTTCTTTTAAAATCCTAGTTGCATTGGCTGTTCTTGTACCTGTACCAATGGCGATCCTAATACCCAAACTTTTAGCTTCTTTTAATTCATTAAAGATCTTTTGAAAAACTTCTATCTTTGGAATATTCTCTTGAAAGATATCAATTTTTCTTTTTACATATTCATCAATATCGCCAACAGGTTCGCCTTTGTTCTTATAGAAAGCAGCAATATCGCGACTTGCAGAACCTCCCATGGCATAGATGTCATTTACGTCAATATCAAATCCATGCTCATAGGCTACTTGCTTCCAAGCTAGGGCATGGTAAGGCATGGAGTTGATTAGAGTTCCATCAAGATCAAAGATTAAACCTTTATAATTTTTTATTTCTGAATAATTCATAGATATTCTGCCATGTAGTACTGTGAGTGTTAGCTGTTCAACGAAAATATGTCTCGATTAAAGAGCTTATTTTAGCAAATTGAAAGTCAGTTTTAGTTAATAATGCTGTATCAGTATTTGAGTAATAGTCTTTAAAATCTCTTTTAATGCACCATTCACTCTCATGAGTGCAACTACTACAATCATCTTATTATTTGTGCTAACTTATCTACATGGAGAGTTACTTATATATCATTGTTTTTCTCCTCAAAATTTAAATAAAAGACTTCGCATGGATATTAGATAGCATGGATGTTAGAAAGGTAGAGTGTCAAACCTTAGTTATAGGTGCTGGTACTGCAGGAATTGAAGCTTACAAAAGTGCTGTAAAATATGGTTTAGATTGTGTCATTGTTGATTCTGGACCATTAGGCACTACAGCTCAGAGATCTGGTGAGTTACCTGTTTCTTTACTTATGTCTGCAGGTCAGTCACTACATGCTATTGAAAATCTTGAAGATTGCGGTATTACCTTTCCTTCAAAAGTTCAAGCTGATACATCAAATGTAATGGTCTCATTACGCGCTGTAAGAGCAAGAGCTACTTCTGAAGTTCTGTCTTTTATGTACCGTATCCCTGAGAATAAGAGAATTAGAGGTAAGGCAAAGTTTATAGATGCTCATACAGTAGTTGTCGATGACTGTATTGAGATTTCCTTTAATACAGCTGTCATTGCCACAGGTTCATCTCCTTTGGTTACTTATGAGCAGTCACGTTTAAAGAACATTCTAACTACCAATGAGTTTTTTGAATTAGAAAAACTGCCAAAGTCAGTAGCTGTATTTGGTAGTTCAAAAATCGGCTTGGAGTTAGGTCAGGCTTTAGCTTATTTAGGTGTAGATGTAGCTGTTTTTGGTCAGAGAAAACTCTGGGCTTTAACTGATGATTCTATTTTAACTGTAGCTCATCAGATGCTTTCCTCAAGATTTAATCTTTACGTAGATACCTTTATTACCTCCATGGAAGATGAAGATGATAACGGTTATGCAATCTACTATATTGATGACCGTGGCTATGAGAATTATCTGCATATGCAAAGTGTTGTAGCTGCAACAGACAGAATTCCTAATGTTGGAGGCATGAATCTGCAAAACATTGGAGTTAAGTTAGATAGAACAGGTTGTATAAACGTCGATCCTGAAACCTTGCAGACAACAGTTGATAACATCTTCGCAGCAGGTGATGTATGCCATGCTGAGCACTTATCCTCAATTGCTATGGCAGAAGGTCGTGATGCTGGTTTGAATGCAGCCACATTTCCAAATCTAACTAAAAGACGCTCTCAAGTAAGAGTCGATATTGTGTTTACAGATCCTGTCTTGGCAATTGCAGGTAAAACTCTTAATGAAATGCGCGATTATGCCCGTGTTACAGGGGATACATTTATTACAACAGAGGTTAGACTGTCTCAAGGTCATTATAGAGGCTTAAGAGCCGATGGAGGTATTTTAAGTATTTATACCTCGGTTAAAAATCATAAAATTTTAGGAGCAGAACTTTGTGCTTTCAAAGGTGATAAGATAGCTCAACTTTTAGCTTTAGCCATGGAAAACGAGTTAACTGTAGATACCTTAGCTCAATATTCTTTCTTTAACTTATCTGCTGAAACTGTAATTACGCAGGCAGCAAAAGAAGCGGTAAAAAGGTTAAACAAAAAATAGATTTAGACTCATAACTTTTGGGTTAAAGGCACTTAAAGTAAAAAATTAAATAAAAAGGTCATAAGTTTTTATGGAAAAAACAATAGTTCTAGCATCTGGAAACGAAGGTAAAGCTAGAGAATTTCGAGCAATTTTAGAACCTTTAGGATTTAAAATTGTGCTTCAAAAAGAACTGGGTATTGATTCTCCTGAAGAAGACGGTAAGAGCTTTTTAGAAAATGCCATTATTAAAGCAAGATTTGCTAGCGAAAAGTCAGGACTTTGGGCATTAGCTGATGACTCTGGTCTTGCTGTTGATGCTTTAAATGGAGCTCCTGGAATTTATTCAGCTCGATACGCAGGTTCTCATGGTGATGATAAAGCTAATAACAAAAAGTTATTAGAAGAGTTAAAGAATGTTCCTGATGGTAAGAGAACAGCAAGATACTATTGTGCTTTATGCTTAGTTCGCCATGCAGATGATCCTGTGCCTCTTACTGTTTTATCCTCATGGGAAGGCTCAATCGGTCATAAAGAGTTAGGCTCAGGTGGCTTTGGTTATGATCCTTTATTTGTGGTTACAGGCAGAAACTGTACTGCTGCACAGTTGCCTCCACAGATTAAGAATCTAATTTCTCACAGAGCAAGAGCTCTACAGGCATTAACTTATAAGTTAGAGCATAATCTTTCATGATAGACTTGCTTCCTGTAAGCCTCTATATTCACTATCCTTGGTGCATACGCAAGTGTCCTTACTGTGATTTTAATTCTTATCCAAAGAATAAAAGCGTATGCACTGATGAGTCTTATCTAAATGCTTTAATCTTAGATTTTAAGCAGAACATAAATCTCATCTCTAATAGAAAGTTTAATGCTGTGTACTTTGGTGGTGGCACTCCATCTTTATTTTCTCCAAAGCTTATGGAAAAGTTGATGCATGAAATTTCACCTTATTGTGAAGAAAATTGTGAAATTTCTATGGAAGCCAATCCAGGTACTGTTTCATTAGAGACTTTAAAAGACTACAGAAGTTTAGGAGTGAACAGAATTAGTCTTGGTGTACAGAGCTTTGATGACAGGGAATTAAAACTTTTAGGCAGAATTCATGACTCAAAAGCTGCAATTGAAGCTTGTAATAATGTTATAAAAGCAGGTTTTGACAATTTTAATATTGATATCATGCATGGTTTGCCAGAACAAACAACTCAAAAGGCTTTAGCTGATATCAAAATCGCTGCAAGTTTAGGTTGCAATCATCTCTCATGGTATGAGTTAACCCTAGAAGAGGATACTTACTTTGGCTCGCATCCTCCAAAATTACCCAATGAAGACAATTTAGCTGATATTGAAGATCAAGGTTTTGTCCTCTTAAAAGAATTAGGTTTCAATCGTTATGAAGTCTCAGGCTATACCAAAGACAGGCGTTGTCAGAATAATCTTAATTATTGGTTTTTCTATGATTATTTTGGTATTGGCGCTGGAGCACACTCAAAAATCCAAATAGGCGATAAGACTTGCAGACGTGGTAATCCTCAAAAGCCTAGCTCTTATATTGAGGAAGTAAAAAACAAAAAAAACAACTTTTTTGAAGTTAAAAAGTCTGACTTGCCTTTTGAGTTTATGTTAAATCGTTTAAGGGTATTTGATGAAACCAAATATGATGAATTTGAGAATACCACGAGATTAAACTTTTCAACTGTAAAAGATAAGCTTGAAAAAGCTAAAGGTGAGGGCCTTTTACGATTCTCTGATACAGGCTACGCTCTGACAGATAAAGGGCGCTGGATGTTAAATGACATCCTTGAGTTATTCTTATAGATTACACATTACAGTAAAGTGTAATGTTACAGATTACGGTAATCTCTGAATAATTATCATCAAGGCTAAATAACATTCATCTGAAAAATAAATGTTCAAATTTGCTTGAATGAACACTTAAAAGATAAAACTATCACCTATAATTGATCTAACAATAGTTAACTAACATTAAGACTTATAAAGAATTTATAAAAGAGTTAAGAGCATTTTGAGATCTCCTAAACTCTTAAGAGCAGAGGATCGTTCCTCTTAAGGACATAATCATGAACCAGAATACCGAGAAACAGAGATTAACCTCTCTTCTAGCATTAAAATCTGCTCCGCAAGGCAAAATTGACGGCGATTTTAGAGTCGCTCTTTATGCTGTTGCTGCTTTATATCAATTAGATTTTTCAAAAAACAGTAATTTCGGTCTATGTGCAAGCCTGCTGGGCTCTGTAGGTTTTAAAGGTGATATAAGCCGATACAAAACTGAAGATTACTTTAATACTTTAGATGATCTTGTAGCAAAAGGTTCACTAGCACAGATCTGCGATAAGAAAGTATACGCAGTTCCTAGTGAAGTAAAGGTTATTAACGCAAAAGTTAAAGCTGTTGAGGATCCCCTGTTAAAAGGTATTGATGATGTAAAACATTACAGCTATGTAATTTCAGATGAAACTGGTAAGGAATATCATCTGAATACAGACTTGGTTATTATGCCAAACGATGAAGTTGAAGCAATAGCTACTAAGTCTAGTGATATTGCCTTTGTAAAGAATTTAACCAAGGTTCGTCAGTGCGTTTTAGGCAGAATTATGCTCTTTGGCAAAAAGAAAGCTTCCTTAATGCCTGACGAGGCTAACTTAAAAGAGATGATCTTTGACTTTGCTTCAGAATCTGATTTAGGAGAAGCTAAATCAGGTGATGTTGTTATTGCTCAAATTGTCAAGCGTGTAGGCTTAAATCGGTTCTTGGTTAAAACCCGTGAAGTGGTAAAAGATATTGGTAATTTAAACAATATCATTGTCATGGCAGTCTTACGCAATGACATTCCTCATGTATGGCCTGACAATCTGATTAAATCTTTATCAAGAATTCCAAATGAAGTTTCAGCTAAAGATATCCATGGCAGAGTTGATTTAAGAGATATTCCATTAGTAACCATTGATGGTGAAGATGCCAGAGACTTTGATGATGCCGTTTACTGCAAAAAAGAAGGCACCGGCTGGAGATTATTTGTATCCATTGCTGATGTTTCTTTCTATGTAAAACCAGGTACTCTTCTAGATAAAGAAGCTGTTAACCGCTGTAACAGCTGCTACTTTCCTAACTTTGTAATTCCTATGTTGCCAGAGAAATTGTCAAATGGCATCTGCTCTTTAAATCCTGATGTCGACAGACTCTGTATGACCTGTGAAATGGTAATTAGCAAAGTAGGCAAGATTGAGTCATACAAGTTCTATCCTGCCGTAATGAGATCACACGCTCGACTTACCTACACAGAAGCTTGGCAGATGATATCAGAGGGTACAGTCATCTTTGAAGAACATAAATCTGTAATGGATGATGTTAAAGAACTTTACAACCTCTATCAGGCTTTCAAGAAAGATCGTCGCAATCGTGGCGGTATCTCAGTTGAAAGCGATGAATTGCATTTTGTCTTCAATGAGAACATGGAAATTGAAGGTGTAAAACCTTTAGAAAGAAATGATGCTCATAAACTTATTGAAGAGTGCATGATCGCAGCAAACGTGGCAGCAGCAACCTTTGTCTCAGAGCGTCAGGCTCAGACTCTGTATAGAGTCCATGCAAAGCCTATGGAAAAGAAACTTGGCCTGTTAGTAACTCAATTAGCCCGCTTTGGTTTATCTTTAAAAGGCGGTGACAGCCCTACCTCAAAAGACTACATGTTATTGGCTGATTCTGTTGCTGGTAGAGAAGACGCCAAGATCATCAACGAGTTAATCCTGCGCAGTATGTCAAAAGCTGAATATAGTCCTGATAACATTGGTCACTTTGGTCTTGCTTTAGAGAAATATGCTCACTTTACCTCACCAATCAGACGTTATGCTGATTTACAGCTACATCGTGTAATTAAGTATCTTTTAGAAAAAGAACAAAAGCACGACTGGGGAAGAATTGGTTCTCGCTCTTATACTAAGGCTGAACTTGTAGCATTAGGTGTGAAGTGTACTGATAGAGAGATTGCAGCAGATACAGCAGAACATGAGGTCGATGGTACCTTAGCTTGCATATATATGGAGAAATTTATAGGTGAAGTTGTTGATGGTACCGTAACTGCATGTACTAAGTTTGGTGTATTTGTTCATCTAGATGATTATGGTGTAGATGGCATGATCTATATTGGTAACTTTGACAGTTACATGTCATTTGATGAACGCACACAGACTTTAGTTTCTAACCGCGGCGAAGTTTATGCTGTAGGTAAGAAGGTTAGAGTTGTGGTAGCAGGTGTCAACGAAGAAGAGCACAAGATCGATTTAAGACCAGATACTATGAACAAGAAAGAGCTTATGTATCTGAAAAAAGAGCGCGATTCATTAGTTGCAAAACGTCAAAAAATCAGTCAAAATGCACCGCATTCTGATAAAGAGAAGATCCTAAAAAATCTTGCCGACATCTCATCTGCTCGAGTTGCAAGTGATGAGGACAAAGTACAAAGAAAAGTAGCTAAGAAGGGAAGCTCTGCTTCATTAGAAAAAGAGTACATCTCAAACCCATATGGAACGGCTGTGAATATGGGACAGATTAAATTCCCCAAAAAAGGCAAGAAGAAATCAAAGAGTAAAAAAGGTAAAAAATAATGTTTGTTAATCAGAAAAAGAGTCGTGCAAGAGAAATTATTTATGGTATCAATGCTGCTTTAACAGCAATTGAAACTGCTCCTGAAAAGATCACTGCTGCTTGGGTAGTAAAAGGTCGTGAAGATGATAAGAGAATTCGTCAGATTGAGCAGAAATTACAAGCTGTAGGTATCAGAGCACAGGTTGCAATGCGTCACAGCCTAGATGAAAAGACTGATAATGGTGTTCATCAGGGTATTGTACTTGAAGTAATTGCAACACCACCAAAGGATGAGCGTTTCTTAGAAGAATTGTTAGAAAAGCTTGAAGATGAAAAGCAGTTATTCTTAATTTTAGATGGTGTAACTGATCCTAGAAATTTAGGTGCTGCTATGCGTTCAGCATGGGCAGCTGGTGCTGATGCTGTGATTGTTCCTAAAGATAAATCAGCATCATTAACTCCTGTTGCTAGAAAGACTGCTGATGGTGCAGCAGAGCAGGTTCCTTTTGTAGCAGTAACCAATTTAGCAAGAACCATTGAAATGATGCAAGAGCACAATGTCGAAGTTGTAGGTATGGCAGGTGAAGCTACCGACACCATCTTTGACTATGACTTTCAGAAGAAGACTGCTTTAGTAATGGGCTCTGAAGAGAGTGGTATGCGCCACTTAACTCGAGAAAAGTGCGATGCTATTGTTAAGATCCCAATGGCTAAAGGTGTTGAGTCTTTAAATGTATCTGTAGCAGCTGGTATTGCTATGTATGAGGTAGTAAGACAATTTTTAGCAAAAGCTAAGTAAACAAAGTCCAATTTAAGCTTTAAAAATGGCCTGAAAGAGCAAAATCTTCAGGCTATTTTTGTGTTTTGAAGTTAATGAAGAAAATAAGTTTGAAAGGCGTGAATTTGAACTTGAAGTCTTAAGAAAAAATAGTATAATGTCGGCACTCAGTCGTGTAGGTAAAACCTACATCCGTCTCCTTGTCTGATAAGTTGACTGATTTTATCAGACTTTTACCGTAAGGGGCATTTTAATGCGTAACTACGAAATCGTTTTCCTGGTTCACCCAGATCAGACTGATCAGGTTCCAGGCATGATCGAACGCTATAAGGGCGAGATCGAGAAGTCAGGTGGTAAGATCCATCGTTTAGAGAATTGGGGCCGTCGTCAGCTGGCTTACCCAATTCAGAAGGTTCACAAGGCAACCTACGTTTTAATGAACGTAGAGGCTGATCAGGAAGTTATCGATTCAATCGAGAACAACTTCCGTTTCAATGATGCCATTATCCGTAACTTAATCATCCGTACCAACGAGCCAGTTACCGAGCAGTCACCTATGATGAAGGCTCGCGATGAGCGTCGTTCACGCGATGATGAAGCTCGCGCACCTAAGGCTGAAGTAGAGGCTGAAGAAGCTTCTGCAGAAGTTGCAGCTGAATAAGGAGAATTAGCATGGCACATTACTATCACCGTCGTAAGTTCTGCCGTTTCACTGCAGAAGGTGTTACTGAGATTGATTACAAAGATGTAGCTTTATTGAAGAACTATGTTACCGAGTCAGGTAAGATTGTTCCAAGCCGCATCACCGGCACTAGCGCTAAGTATCAGCGTCAGTTAGCAACCGCTATTAAGCGTGCTCGCTTCCTGGCTCTTTTACCTTACACCGACCTACAGAGCCGCTAATTAGGAGCTTACAATGGAAGTTATTCTATTAGACAAAATTGGCCGTTTAGGCGGTCTAGGTGACAAGGTTAAGGTACGTAACGGTTATGCTCGTAACTACCTGTTACCTTTAAAGAAGGCAGTTCTTGCAACTAAAGAGAACTTAGCTAAGTTCGAAGCTGAGCGTGCTCAGTTAGAGGCTAAGATCGCTGCAGAGTTAAAGGCAGCTCAGGATCGTGCTGAGAAGTTAGCTGCAATCGGCAAGTTTGTTATCACCGCTCAGGCTGGTGATGAAGGCAAGCTATTCGGTTCAGTTGGTACTCGTGATATCGCAGAAGCAGCTATCAAAGCTGGTGTTGATCTTCACAAGTCAGAAGTCCGTTTACCAGATGGCGTTTTACGTTCAGTTGGTGATTTCGATATCGAACTTCAGCTTCACCCAGATGTTAAGACAACTGTTGTTGTTTCAATCGTACCAGAGAAATAATAACTAGTTTGTTCTATTAGGAAAAACGGAGACTTGTTCTCCGTTTTTTTGATCTGAGGTAAAGGTCATATTTTATGAATGAGTCTCTTCTTCCTTTATTAAAGTGGGTTGGCGGTAAAAGACAGCTCTTACCTGAATTAACAGCTAAGATGCCTAGAACTTTCAACACTTACTTTGAGCCATTTATTGGTGGTGGAGCAATGTTATTTGAACTTCATCCTAAAAAAGCAGTTATAGGGGATATCAATGGAGAGCTCATCAATTTTTATAATGCGGTCAAAAACAATGTTGAACCACTTTTAAAACTACTTTTTACCTATCAGAACACCAAAGAATTCTTTTTAGACAAAAGAAATATCGATAGAGATCCTGAGAAGTTCAATCTCTTAACTTCAATTGAAAAAGCAGCTCGTACCTACTATTTAAATCGAACCTGTTTTAATGGTCTTTATAGAGTAAATAGTAAAGGTCTATTTAACACTCCTTATGGTCATTACAAGTCCCCATTTGTACCTGTGGTAGACAGATTTTTAGCAGTGTCCTCTTACCTTAAAGATAATGACGTCAAGATTAAGCACGCCTCATACCTTGAGATCTGCAAAGACTGTGAGAAGGGAGACTTTGTTTACTTTGATCCTCCATACGATCCTATCAGTAGCACCAGCTTTACAAGTTATGCTTCAGATGGTTTCTCACAAAATGATCAGTGTGAATTAAAAGAATTGTGTGGCACCCTTGATAAGAAAGGTGTTAAGTTCATGCTCTCAAATTCAGCCACTCCATTCATTAAAGAATTGTACAAAGACTATAACTGCACTTTTGTTAAAGCAAAGCGTTTTGTAAATCCTAACCGCGAAGGTTCAGGCAGTGCAGATGAGATCTTAGTTAGAAACTACAGATAATCTTTTAAAATTGCTTAAAAATCATTTGTTTTCATTTACAATAGTTGTAGGTGGAAACAGCGATGCATACTCATAATTCTTTTGAAAATTTAAAACCCTTTGTAAAGTGGGTCGGTGGTAAAGGTTCTAGTGTTGAGCGCCTGTTACAACTCATTCCTGAGCATATTGATACTTATGTAGAGCCTTTTGTAGGCTCTGGAGCTTTATTCTTTTCATTAAACTTTGATAAAGCTATTATCAATGATTCAAATTCGGAGCTCATCGCCGCCTATCAGGAAATCAAAGAGAACGTCTTTGAACTTGAGATGTTCCTTTCTACTCTTATCTATGACAAATCTTTATATGAAAAGATCCGCTCATGGGATCGCGAAAAAGATTTTTTTAAACGACCAAGAATTGAAAGAGCAGCAAGACTCATCTATTTGATGAAAACCTGCTATAACGGCTTATATCGTGTATCAAAAAAGAATTATTTTAATACCCCAATGGGTAACTATAAGTCACCACTTATCTGTGATGTTCCTACTTTAAATGCCTGTTATAAGTTTTTAAATGATAAGAATGTTGCTATTTACAATCAGGATTATGCTTCTTTATTAGATATGATCCCTGATAATTCTTTTGTATATCTTGATCCTCCATATTTCCCTGTATCTAAGACCGCTAACTTTACCTCATATCAGTCTGACAAATTCAAAGAAACTGAGCAGTTTAGATTATTAGATTTCTGTATGAATTTACATAAGAGGGGAATTCGTTTCTTATTATCAAATTCAGATGTGCCAGAAGCCCGTGAGATTTACAGTAAGTTTAATATCAAAGTCTTAGAGGTTTGTCGAAGAATTAACTCAAACATCACTAAGAGAAGTGCTGTAAATGAACTTGCTGTAACCAACTATGATGTTGCTACAGGTGAACTTTTAAAGATAGACTGAGTCATGCTCAGTCTAAAACGACTCTATAGGCTCTCTAAATGAGCTCCTGTACAGGAAACTGCTCTCTTGCGATATCTACCTTATTAAAATCAATATAGGCCTTGATAACGCCTTCTTCTGTGTCTAAGGTCTCTTCTAGCTTGCCGTAAGGAGAGACTACCATGGAGTTACCCAAGCCTTCCATAACCGGTGAAATCACACCAGTTTGATTGCAGACAACAAAGTACACTTCATTATCATAGGCACGAGTTTTAGCCATTGCTCTCCAGATATCTACACAGTCCTGTCTAAAAGCCGGATCTTCAAGTTGATCTTTTGGAAAGATCCAAGCTGTAGGCAAAACAATCATTTTTACACCAAGTTTCATCATGTCTCTAAACTGTAGCGGATAACGGATATCAAAGCAGATAGCAATTCCGGTTTTCCCAAAGTCAAAATCTACACAGCAAATTTTGCTACCTGGTGTGGATTTAGTGCCTTCTTGTCCACCAAAATAGTTAAAAAGATGGATCTTGTCATAGATGCCAATCACTTCTCCTTCGCGGTTTAAGGCAAAAGACGAGTTATAAATTTTGTTGCCTACTTTTCTTACAATGGAGCCTGCAATGAAATTTGTATGGTAGTGTTTAGCAAGTTTCTTTACTGTATCTAAGATTTCACCACCATTTTCATCTACTACATGATTTACATAATCAGTACTTGTGGCAAAGAATTCAGGCACCACCACAAGATCAATCTTTTCGTCTTTATCAATGGAGTTTTTTAGTGTGTGTTCAAGCTTTAAAAGGTTTTCTTTGACATCACCGAATTTAGATGAGCACTGTACAACTAGAACTTTTGTCATGACTTTTCCTTACAGACTAAAAAACAAAAGGAACATTCAAATTTGAGTGTTCCTTTATTAAAAGCTTTAAATATGCTTAGTAGTAATCCCATGGATCGCCGTTGAACTTTTTAATGTCCTTGCGAACTCTTCTACTACGCTTGACTACTTTTTTCTCTGGCTCAGTTGTATTTGCATCATCGCTTGGAGTTTCATTAGGATCTATGTAGGTGGTGTTACTGTTACCTGCATTCAAGCTTTCTGAAGCGACCTCGGATGCTTGCTCTAGAGCTTCGTTTTGCTCTTCTGATAGAATTTCATTCTGCTCATTGGTTACTTCCTGAGCATTTTGGGAATAATCATATTCAACTTCAAGCTTTTCCTGATGTGTTTTAATCTGTTTTGCTGTATCGGTCAAATGCTTGGCAATTGGCTCATACTTTGCAATTAAAGCTGCCTGTCTTAATTGCTCAGCACTATCAGTTAATTGCTTTAAAGGAGAGGTCATCTTTTTAGGTTTATTTGATAGTTCTTTTGGCAGAGCGCTCTTACCAATACTTTCTGGTTTTCCTAAGAACTTAGGCTGTGAATCTAAAATATAAACATCGAAGACGCACTTAATTCTTGCAAAGAACTCTCTAATTCCCACACGATTGATGAAACTGGTTGTAGGATTGATTGCATTAAATCCTACAGCCTTTAAGTCATATTTATCAGCGATAAATAGAGCTCTTTCGTTTTGGAAACCTTGAGAGATAAAGGTAGCTGATTTTAATAAAAAGACTTTTCTAGCTCTAATTACTGAATCGAGTGTGCTGATACCTGCAAAGTCAAAAACGATCCTCTCTGCTGGAACTCCTGCCTTAATCAGAGCTCTTTTCATGAGACGAGGCTCATTATAAGACTCATGACGGTTGTCTCCAGAGACTAAGATATAATCGATTTTGCCTGACTTAAAGAGCTGAGATGCTGCCATGATCCTATAAGTGAAAAACTCATTAGGAGCACCAGATGCGCCCAAAGGTGAGGTTCCAAATAAGACACCTACTTTGTTATAAGGAATTTTGTCGATACTCTCGTAGGTCTTAAAAGCATAGCTTGAAATCTTAAAGCAGCTTAAAACCACGAAGAGAATTCCTACAACTAAAGCTAAGGCAGCTAAATAACAGGTCGCGCTCAAGAAGCGAGACATGTCAGAGCCAAACTTTAAGTCATTTTGATCTTTGTATGACACTTTTTATCCTAGCAAATAGCTTTTAAATTACGTGCTTTACACAATCTAAAGCGCCGATCTTCTGATACAGTGCTTTTAGATTATCAGGAGTAGTTACCTTTACAGGAATGGTGTAAGACACATAATTTCCTTTTGAACTCTTGCGTGGAGGATCAGTTATTTCCTGCATACCGCCTTTTTCAATTGCATCAACAACTTTCTTAATCTCACCAATTGAATTTACGACAGTAGAGTCAACAATCACTCTAAATCCAACAACTGAAGGAAACTTTATGAGTTCTTCGAGTTTTTTGTAATCGTCAGCCATCTTTAATCCTTCAATATTAAATGTTGATTGAAAATATCTTATTACTTTTGCTCTGATACTTCTTCATCATTAGAGCTAAAGAATAAGCAAATCTTATCCCACATTCTGCCAAAGAAACCGCCTTCTTCGATGTCTTGTGCTGATACTAATGGGACAGAGTTAATTACCTTATCATCAAGCTTTACATCGATAACACCTAATTCATCACCTTTCTTTAAAGGAGCAATGAAGGTGCTACGTTTTAATCTATAGCTTAACTTCAGGTCATTCTGTCTGCCACGAGGGATCAATAGATTTAAGTCTTTTGCAATGACTAAATCAACCTGGCTTTGCTTACCCATTCTTACATCTCTCTTTAAAAGAGGCTTGTTAGCCTGTACGGGAGTGTAAAGCTGGAAATATCTAAAACCGTAGGTTAATAAGGCTTTATTGTAGTTAGCACGTAACTTTTCAGATTTAGCACCAATTACAGCTGCAACTAAACGCATATTGTCATTTACAGCTGAGGTTACTAAGTTATAACCTACCTGTGATAAGTGGCCGGTCTTAATGCCGTCAACTTTCATTGAGTTATCCCATAAGAGGCGGTTACGGTTGTACTGTTTAATGCCATTAAAGGTAAATTCTTTTTGTGAATAGATAGGGTATTCATCAGGCAGATCACGAATGATGGCTCTACCTAATAAAGCCATATCATATGCTGATGAATAGTTCATCTCATCAAACAGTCCATGTACGTTTGAGAAGTGGGTATCCTTTAAACCTAATTGAGCTGCGTAGTTGTTCATTACAGATACGAATCCTTCTTGAGTACCCGCTAAATGAATTGCCATAGCTACGCAAGCATCATTACCTGACTGAATGATAATGCCACGAACTAAATCGCCAACCTTAATGGTACGACCTACTTCGATGAACATCTTTGATGAATCTGTGTATTTCTTTGCCCAGGCGTCTTCGGTGATGGTTACATCGTCATCCATATGAAGACGACCTGCTTTTAACTCCATACCGATAACATAAGCAGTCATCATCTTGGTAAGCGATGCTGGCCAAATCTTTTCATGAGAATTCTGCTCACAGATTACACGACCTGAATAGTAGTCCATTAAAACCCATGATTGAGCTTCAAACTGAGGAGGCTCTGGTACTACGATAGGAGCAGGTGCTACCCCCTGAGCTTGGTTGGCAACTGGAGCTGTACCATTTTGCGCTTTAACAGCAGCAAATGGATCTGGAATTGCATCATCTGCAAAAGCAGTAGATAAAGAGCAAACTGAGCTTAATGCTAGTGCAAAAAGTGAAATCTTTAGAGTACGTTTAACTGACATCTTGTCTTCCTGATAATAATTTATTTAATCAGTTTCAAAATCTGTTTTATTACTTAAACAGTAATATTCAAAGTGTTAAATTTTTTAATTAGTTAATTTTAAAACTTTTTTATGAAACAATCACTATAACCTTTTCTTTTTAAAGTGTTCAAGGCACTGCGAGCTGTAGAGTCTGATAAAGGTCCTACAAGTACACGGTTGATATTTCCTTCCTTTGCAATAATCACTGGATATGAGATCTTGCCTGACACATTAGCCTTAATTTCTTCTGCCATCTTATCTGAATTACATGCTACTAACTGAATGTAGCTGTTGCCCTTGGATAAGGCGCTAGTTGAAGTATAACCAGAACCCGCTACAGCAGAATTATTAAAGACGTTGTTTGATACATAGTTGTTTAGTCTTGTATAAACTCTTTTAGTCTTATTAGCAGTATAGGTCTTAATACTTCTGCTTACAGAATTACCTGTACCCCATGAGCTAGAATTTGATCCCCAAGAACCATTTGATGATGGGGTGATGTTGTAGCCAGAAGGTGTACCTACAGCATTAGCATAACTGCCAGATGGATTTACTTTAATAAGCTCAATTCTTACTTTTGAAGTTCCAGTGCCGATCATATCGATAGCACGAGCTGAACCTTCAGATAAGTCCAGAATTCTAGTTCCCACAAAAGGACCTCGGTCATTTACTCTTACAATAACCTTTTTACCATTTCTTAAATTAGTAACTTTAAGATATGAAGGTAGGGGCAGGTTTTTATGAGCTGCTGTAAACCCTTTCTGGTTATAAACCTCTCCATTAGAGGTCTTTTTACCATTAAAGCCAGGACCATACCATGAAGCGGTACCTTCTTCTATATAGGAGGTAGCTCCATTCCAAATCATATAGTTCTTGCCTAAAACCGAGTAATCTTTGTTACATCCACCTGTTCTTTGAGCTTCATAAATTGGCTTAGCTCCACCAATACCCTGAATATTCACTTTTTCTTTTTCAGGCATAGGTTTTGTTTTGTTAGGACCGGTACCATAGGTATAGCCACCACCTGCTGAGCCATGACCTGAAGAGGAACAGCCCTGCAAGATAAAGACTAAAGATAAACAAAGAACACTTAATAAGGATAATTTTTGTTTAATCAAGGTATTCTGCTCCTATGTGGTACTTCAATGCCACGTTGTCTCTTTATCTTATCTACGTTCATTGCAATAAATTCAGACAACTCAAAAACAGCTCTAGCATACAAAGGAGAGGTGTTATAACGCATGATAGTGTTGAAGTTGTTAAGACCTACAACGTAACTTTTGCTACCATTTTCAAGATCATAACTAAAGAGTCTTACTTTCTGATTTGGTGACAAGTTAACTTTGGTGGTAGCTCCTGAGGCATAAAGCTCTTCAACAGTTAAATCCCACTGTTTTTTCATTAAAGCATCAACGTTTGCATTATGAGGATGTACGCCATAACAAATACCACGACCAGTCTGCCAACCGTGACCTTTAAAGTAGTTTGCAACAGAGCCTATAGCGTCCTCTTTATCTGTAAAGAGATTGATGTGACCATCACCGTCAAAGTCTACAGCATAATCAATGTAGGCTGATGGCATAAACTGCCCCATGCCCATGGCTCCTGCGTATGAGCCTTTAATGCTGTCATAAGACCAGTTCTCACGATTAGCTAAATAAACAAAACGGGCAAATTCTTTAGAGAAGAAAGCTTCACGCTTAGGATAGTTAAAGCCTAGAGTATATAAAGCATCTAAGACTTTCCATGATCCCATGTTTTTACCAAACAGCGTCTCAACGCCAATGATAGCGCAGATAATTTCTGCAGGGATTCCATAGGTGTTTTGAGCTCTTAAAAGAATTTTTTCATTTTCAAAATAGAAATTAACACCAGCTTGAATTCTGGAGACAGTAATAAAGATCTTACGATACTGCCACCAAGGTTTTGCTTCTCCTGGTCTTGTAATTGCATCAATGATCTTTTGCTGGTATACAGCTTGATTTAAAGCATCCTGTAAAGACTCAACAGGCACTTTAGCAAAGGTGGCTAGCTCATTTAAATCTGCTGCATTAGTGTTTGCAGCACAAGATAGCGCCAAGGTTGCTAATAAAGGTTTAATCGTTCTTTTTAGAAAATCTTTCATGTAAAAGCTGCTATAAGCAGTCTCCTTGTTTTTTTGTTAATTCTCTCTAAAGAAATTAGTCTTTTTGTGAGTATGAATAGACATAATCATACCAAAGCAAATAGTCAGCGTGATCATAGCTGTACCACCATAACTAATTAGAGGTAGAGGCACACCTACTACAGGCAGAATACCTGATACCATTCCGATGTTCACAAAAATGTAGAACATGAAGGTAAAGGTAAAGCTACCACACAAAATTCTTTCAAAGTTATCTCTTGTCTGCAGGGTAATCAGCACACATCTGCCAATGATAAAGCAGTACAGTGACATTAGAATTAAAAAGCCTACAAGACCTGTTTCTTCAGATAAAACCGCAAAAATAAAGTCTGTATGGGGCTCAGGTAAAAAGTCTAACTGAGACTGTGAGCCCTGTAACCAGCCTTTACCATAAAGACCACCAGAGCCTATAGCAATCTTAGACTGAATGATGTGATAACCAGCACCTAGAGGATCTGATGATGGATCTAAAAGGGTAAAGACACGTTGCTTTTGGTAATCATGCAGCACAAAGTTCCACATCACCGGTAGTGCAGCTGCTGCTAGTCCTGCGCCTACAATGATCCACCACCAGGATAGACCTGCAATAAAAATTGCAATAAAGCCTGCAACTGCAACTAAAGATGCTGTACCTAAGTCTGGCTGCATTAAAATCAATACGGTAGGCATGCCCACAATCACAAAGGCGATGATGGTATTTAATATCTTTGGAGGAAGACTGCCTTTAGATAAAAAAGTGGCTACCATAAGTGGCATTACAACTTTAAAAATCTCTGATGGCTGAATTCTTACCACGCCCAAATTAAGCCAGCGCTGAGCTCCCTTTGAAATATCGCCAAAGAGTTCTACCAAAACCAGTAAGATAAGACCTAAGATATAAAGATAAATCGAGAGCTTTGCATAATAGCGAGGAGGGATCTGCGCTACTGCAATCATCAACAAGAATGCTGCACCGGTTCTGGTGACCTGTCTTGTTAACATATCAATTTCCTGTCCTGAAGCTGAATACAGTATAAATAAAGAAAAGCATAAAGCTAGAAACAAACCGAACAATAAAGGCAAGTCAACATGGTGCTTAGAAAAAAAGGTTCCATGAACTTTGTTTGCATTAACCTGACTTAATGTTGTTTTATCTTTTGCTGTCATACTACTGAAGTACCACGCTTCCGCCCATACCAAACTTTACTACCTGAGGATTTGGATCACCCATATAGCCGTTAGGGTATAAGTCTAGTAAATATTTATCGATGATTGCTCTTGCTACAGGGGCAGCCTTAGTAGAACCACCACCTTCGTTCTCAAGAATTACTGCAACTAAAATTCTTGGATGTTTAAATGGGGCATAGGCTACGAACAGGGCATTATCACGGTGTTCAACTTTAAGTCTGCTTGCGTTGTATTTTTCACCCTGCTTAATTGATACCACCTGAGCTGTACCTGATTTACCTGCTGCTTTATACTTAGCTCCAAAAAAAGCTCGTCTACCAGTACCTTCTGGCCCATTTACTACAAGGTACATACCAGTACGACAAGCTTCAAAGTATTTAGGATCTTTAATCTTTAGTGTATCTAAAGGCTCTTGCTGCTGGTATTTGCTTACTTTTCCTGTGATAGGATCGCTTACTTCCTTTAAAAGGTGAGGTGTTCTAGTTACACCATAGTTAGCTAAGGTTGAATGTGCTTTTGCTAACTGCATTAAAGTAGAAGTCCAATAACCCTGACCAATACCGATAGGTACTGTATCACCTAAATGCCAAGGCTGACGGAAACGGTTTCTTTTCCAGTCGCGGCTTGGGTTGATACCTAGAGATTCTTCTGATAAATCAATACCTGTCTTTCTACCAAAACCATAACGGTCTAAGTAGTCATGAATTCTATTAATACCAGCTCTATAAGCTAAATCGTAGAAATAAGTGTCAGCTGAAATCTCAATAGCTCGGTACAGATCCATCCAACCATGACCCCAAGGTCTCCAATCGCGGAACTGGTGGGTAGACCCTGGTAACTTAAAGTAAGGAGGGCCAAAGAAAGAACCACTTGGTGTAATTAAGCCCTCATTCAATCCCATTAAACACATCAATGGTTTTACAGTGGAAGCTGGAGCATAACCACCTTGAGTTGCACGATTGATAAGAGGGTGCCCAGGGTTATTTAATAAGCGCTGGTACTCACCACCTCGGATACCTCTTACAAAAGGATTTGGATCATAGCTAGGATTTGAGTACATAGCTAAAATCTCACCTGTGGATGGTTCGATTGCCACAACAGCGCCTTTCATTTTGCCAAATATTTCCTGAGCATAGTACTGTAATCTGATATCCAAAGTTAAGGTGATATCTTTACCAGGCTCAGGAGGATCAAAGTTTAAGGTTCTAACCACCTGACCATGACTGTTAACTTCTACCTTTGAAGATCCTGTTACGCCGTGCAAGTAATCCTCATAGTATTTTTCAATACCAAGTTTACCGATTTCTGTAGAACCTTCATAGTTGTCAATCTTGCCTTCAGCTTCAAGTTTCTTAACGTCGTTTTGGTTGATTCTTGAAACATAGCCGGTGGTATGGGTAGTGATATCAGCAAAAGGATAGTAGCGCTTTAAGTTTGCTACCACCTGTGCATTTGGATAGCGATAAGAGTTTACAGCAAAGGTAGCTATCTGCTCTTCTGATAAAAAGTTTGATAACTCCACACCAGAAAAACGCTTTCTGGTCTTAGATTCAGCAAGCAGTCTCTTAACGTCTTTTTCTGATAAGGATAAAGACAGTAATTTATTCAGATCACGAATCGTCTGTTCGGTATTTATCAGCTTATTAGGAAAAATTACTAAATGATAAACAGGGGAGTTTTCTGCTAGTACCACATGATTTCTGTCATAGATAATGCCACGAGGAGGTACTACAGGCATCACTTTGATTCTGTTTTCATTTGATCTGGTCTGATAGTCTTTGAAAGAGATGATCTGCAAGTAGTAAAGGTTGCAGAAAAGCACTATCACCATGAGTATGGAGATACCAACACAAATAAAAACTCTAGAACGAAAAACGCTGGTTTCTAATTCCTCATTACGAGTCTTGTTGTCAGACTTATTTGAAGAACTTTTCTTTTCATTTTTCGAGCTAAAAAGAGCACGCTCTTTGCGCTTTTTACTGCTTCTGAAAAACAACTTTTAACTCTGTTTGGTAATTATTAGGCTTAATAAATTTTTCTTTGTTTACGGTCTTTGCTTGAATTTGTTATTTTAACGTTTTACTTGAAAAATATCTTTGAAATTTGTCTTTTTTTACGAAAAAAGTTCAGTTTTCAAGAATAATAAAACACCTTTATAAGGTAAAGACTTTATAGACCGTAAAAACAGTTTAATTTTAAGTTTGGTGCTTATGCTCTATGGTAAGGCAGATTTGCATAAATGCTGTATCCACGATAGATAGTTTCAGCTAAAAACACTCTTACAAGCGGATGAGGTAAAGTCAATTTAGATAAAGACCACATCTCATTGGCTTTTTGTCTAATCTCATCAGTAAGACCATTAGGTCCACCAACAATCAGCACTACGTCCATTCCTAATGACTGCCATGAACCTACCTTTTGTCCCATTTCTAGTGATGTGTACTGTTTACCTCTTTCATCTAAAGCGATGATATAGGCCTTTTTAGGTAGAGCCTCTAAGATAAGTTTTGCTTCTAATTCTTTAGCCTTTTCCTCAGAGCCTTTACCATTTCTCTTTACAGGAGGGATCTCTTCTAGGACAAGTTTCATCTCAGATGGAAAACGCTTCTGATAATCGTTAAAGCCTTCCTGAACCCAGCCAGGCATCTTAGTGCCGACAGCAAGTAAGATAATCTTCATGAGCTATCTAATCTCGTTTAATTAGTTTTATTCAGCAACACCACTTGCGATACAACGGTAAAGATCGTCTAATTCATAGCGCTCACGAATTTCCTGTTGCATGATATGAACCATCAGAGTTCCTGTATCTACAATTACCCATTCGCCTAAGGTTTCACCAGATACTCTAATCTGCTTTAAGCCATCTTTATACAGAGTATCTACAAGTCTTTTGGCAATTGCGCTTACATGACGGTTAGAGGTGCCTGTGCAGATTAACATGTTATCTGCAATTGAAGAGTTATTGTTTAAATCGATATTAACTAAGTCGTGAGCCTTAGAGTCTTCGAGTGTTTTTATACACTTCTTGATTAAAAGTTCTTTTTCCAAAATTGTTCCTAAGTTTATAAGTACTTTTAGTGATAATTTTGTTATCACTTAGAGCTGTCTATAAATACCATTATCAAGAATGTATTCAATCACAGCTTTATCTAAAAATTGCTTACAGCAAGGATAATCATCAATATGTTCAAAAAATTCTGATTTTTTAGCAAAATTTGCATATTTTTGATAAAAATCCTGAAATTCTATGCGTATTTTACTAGAACTTACGTTATGAAAACACCTTTTAAGAATGATACAGTAGTGTTTATTTATAAAATCATGATTTTGCAACTTTAAAAGTTCGTTTTCACAAAGTCCGAGTTTGTCCTTCCCTAGAAGTCCATAGTTTTGTATAAAGGGAGTGACATCCTGATTGATGTCATTATATGAATAGCCCTCGCGACCTGTCACCACAAGATTAGAAAACTTAATTAGTTCTAATCCCTTATGCCATTTATCAAGATAGGCAAGAGAGTCCATTCCCATACAAAAGAATAAAGCATCATGAGGGTAGAGGTTATGTAATTTCTCTAATGTGTCATAACTGTAATGTGGAATAGAAGGATCATTCTCTATATCACTGATTTCAAATTCATCCCTATCAAAAGATGTGAGTGACAACATCTTTACTCTATCTTCAAAAGAAATATGACAGGTATTCTTATGAGGTGGCATGGCATTAGGAATTATCAAAAACTTATCTAATGACAAAACATCTTTGATATAAGATGCTAAAAGGTAATGATCTTTATGTACAGGATTGAATGATCCGCCTAAAATTCCTATCCTCATTACAATGCCTTTAGTGCTCTTACATTGCTGTTACAGGTTGATACTGCCATGTTTTGTAAATGCATTAGAGCTTCATCATTATTGAAAGCCTGATATGCTTTAGATGCTAATGCCAGTTCACTTACTAAATAGTCATAGAAATCCTGAGGCATGTTTTTAGCAGCAAAGGTAGCGGCATCCATGGTAGTTAGAGCACTAATCCTTAATGGTTTGAAAAACATCATCTTATCTTTGTAGTTAACTCTGCCTGTTAAAAGTTCACTATGACCTCTTAAAAGGCCAATGGCATAAAGTAATCTATCAAAATTACCAATAACTAAAGGTAGTACTTGAGAGAGTGAACTTGTCTGTGTAAGAGATGATAAGATATTTAGTGCTCTTATACTGTTCTTTCCTCCAAGAACAGCAGCTTCTGCAAATTCAAATCCGGTATAACGGCTATTTCCAGAAATGTAGTCAGATGCTAGTTGCAGTGTCACTACATTTGATGATGTTGTTATTTTTACAAGTTCAAAGAACTGATCTACTGCCACAAGATTACCTTCGCAACTCAAGCTTAAAAATTCCAAAGCATCATCTTGAACGGCAAGAGAGAATTTGTTTCTTGCATGATTTCTTATCCACATCGAGAACTTATCACCCTCTGGTGGATACATAACCTCAATTTGAGCGCCAATAAATTTTAGATTCGCAATGACGATCTTTGCTTTGCCATCAATACTTTTGGTTTTTCCAAAATCATCTTTTAGGGAATTTCCTGCAGCTGTTTTGGCAAGAGCTGAGTTTATCCTGCCTATTTCAACGACAGTGACTACACCTGGTCTTGAGCGCATGGCTAATAATTGCAGCACTTGTACTGCAATGGAATTTAAATCATTTAAGTAGATCTTAATAATTCTGTCGCCACCAAATAAACCAGGATCAATAAGTTCGTTCTCAAGGCGTGCCAAATTAGCTACAGATCCTGAGGTTAAATCTGATGAGGTAAAGAGCATGAATTCTGCTTGTGGTAGTTCCTGTCTGGCTTGAGCAATGACAGCTTTACTTCTTTCATTCTTTAAAAAAGGATCATCGCTAGAAAAGACATATACAGGAGCTAAAGACATAAGATATTACTGCAAACTAAGAGTGATGTTTAAACTTTGAAAAGCTCAAATTGAGAGTTTTTAAAGTATGATAATTAGTGAAATTCTAATAATTAGCGATAAAAAACACAAGTAATTACATCTATAGATATCAACAGATAATTCCAATTATTGAAAACTTAAACTGTGGCTAATATTTTGATTTGTTTGATGATTACAATCAAAAACTTGAAAAAGACCGGATATATCCTATAATGGGAGCAGAGGCAGGAAACCTCAGCTCTTTGCGGTTCTATCTTACCAAACTGGCTGGCACCATAACAGTAAAACTAGAACCACAACTATAAAAAAGTATTTCATAAGAAATCCTTTGTTTTAGATAAAAATATGGTTCTAGCTCCTAGGTCATTCCAGTGGTCTAGGAGTCTAGAACCGCCGGTGTTACCTAAGTAACCTGTCTAGTATACAGTAATTTTATTAGTAATAATATAAGGTTACTGAATGGGTATACTTATTCTCTATCCTTGTCTTACTTAATCAAATAAAAAAGCCCAAATTTTTCAATTTGAGCTTTCTATTAACTTATTAAAACATATTATTTATTTTCGTTATCTTCAGTCTTCAAGAAACCTTCTTCAGATAATGACTCTGGAGCCTCATGAGGGATCTTAGGTTCTACCTTAGGCAGAGAGTACTCTTTGTTCTTATTAAGTACTTTCATACCATTGTTCAGATCACTTAAACTTACAGCTTTACCTTGAGCAATTTCAGCATCCTGTTTAGCACTTAGAGCTTCTAACAATGTCATATTTCTTGAGTTATCAATATATATGTCATTGTTATCTTCATCTTTTGCTAAAAGTAATTCAGCAGGAGCTACAAAAGGTTCATCAGGATCAGATTGTTTCCCAAGATAGTTAATTCTTGCAATCATCTGATCTGCTAACACTTCATAGCACTCATCAATTACAAGCTCCTGCTCATTAGTTGAAGCTAGAGCATTATCAGCCTTATTTAGAGTAGTTCTAGTAAGACCGTTTCTCATGATGATTGGTTTTGAACTGTTAGGAATAGTAAGTCTTGCTTGAGTTCTTACAATAACATTGTACTCAAGCGCAGCACCTCTAGAGTTAATGGAAGCAAGAGGCAAACTTACACTAGGAGCAGTAATTGAAAGAGTAGGAATATCCTTTCTTTCCTCAGGGGATCTATTAGAGGTACCTTGGTAATCTACCTTAATACCTCTCATTTCAAGCTTATGCACAACTAGCTTATAGAACTTGTTGTGATAAGAACCAGAGACTGCAATTTCTGAAATATTAGAACCAAGCCTGTTCTGATTTGGAACATGGAATCCGCAAGAACTAAGTCCAAGCATCAGTGCGCCTATACAAACAAGCTTGAATTTCATTATTACCGCCTTTACCTATTTACTGCATATCCTAGTTGTATTGCTTTTTTTAAGTCTTTTAAGAACTTTAGATAGCAACGATGTTAACTAATCTGCCCTTAACATAGATGGTCTTCTTAATCTGTTTACCATCTGTGAACTTCTTAACTTCTTCAGTAGCTAAAGCCTTTTCAGTTACTGTGTTCTCATCAAGACTTGGATCAATGCTCATTCTTGCACGAACCTTGCCGTTTACCTGAACAACAACAGTAATTTCGTCTTCCTTTAAAGCATCCTTATCAACAGTAGGCCAAGTCTCTTTATCGATCTCGGTAGCGTTGCCTAAGATTGACCATAGCTTGAAGCAGATATGAGGAACGATAGGGTAGAGCATTAGCACTACGTTGTTGTATACCTCATAACGAACAGCCATTGAAACCTCATCAGTGCCAGTGCACTTAGAAGCAACATTTAGAAGCTCCATGATAGCTGCAATTGCAGTATTGAAAGTCTGACGACGACCGATATCGTCGGTTACCTTCTCAATAGTTAAGTGCAGATCATGACGTAGCTTACGTAGCTCTGGAGTTAGTTTAGACTTGTCTAGTTTTACACATGGACCTGCTAAGGTTAAATCCTGAACCTGTGACCATAACTTACGTAAGAATCTCTGAGAGCCTTCAACACCAGACTGTCTCCACTCAAGTGTTAATTCAGCAGGAGATGCGAACATCATGAAGAGTCTTACAGTATCAGCACCATACATTCTTACCATATCTTCAGGATCGATACCGTTAGCCTTTGACTTAGACATCTTAATCATACCCTCGTGGTGAAGTTTATGACCGTCTTTATCTACAGCAGAAACGATGTTGCCCTTATCGTCACGGGTAGGAATTGCATCTAATGGATTTACCCAATTCTTAGTGCCGTTCTCATCAAGATAGTAGTAAGCATCTGCCAGTACCATGCCTTGGCATAATAAGCGCTTGAATGGCTCATCATACTTAACCATACCAGCATCACGTAATAACTTGAAGAAGAAACGTGAGTACAGTAAGTGTAATACAGCGTGCTCAATACCACCGATGTACTGATCAACTGGTAACCAGTAGTTAGCTGCATCCTTATCAAACATCTCTTTTTCGTCACGTGGTGAGCAGTAACGAGCGTAATACCATGATGATTCCATGAAGGTATCAAAGGTATCAGTTTCACGAGTAGCAGCCTTGCCTTCATAAGTGGTCTTGTACCAGCTCTCGTCTGTCTTTAATGGAGAGATAACGCCATCGATCTTTACATTGCCAGGTAATTCAACTGGTAGATTTTCATCTAACTCAGGAACAATTTCACCAGTCTCATCGATGGTTAACATTGGAATAGGTGCACCCCAGTAACGCTGACGAGAAATACCCCAGTCACGTAATCTGTAGTTTACCTTTCTCTGAGCACAGCCCATTGACTCTAGCTTGTCTGCAATTGCTTTGAAAGCTTCTTCAAAGTTCATTCCGTCAAATTCACCTGAGTGGCAGGCAATACCGTGCTCAGTGAAAGCGTGTTCTGATAAATCAGGATCATCTGAATCTTTTGAAGCCTTAATTACAGGAATGATGTCAATGCCGTATTTCTTAGCAAACTCATAATCACGATCGTCATGGCCTGGAACTGACATCACAGCACCGGTACCGTAATCCATAATTACGAAGTTAGCTACATAAATTGGAACCTTGCGACCATTTAATGGGTGGATAGCATACAGACCTGTAGCCATACCTTTCTTTTCCATGGTTGCAATATCGGCTTCAGCAAACTTCTGAGTACGGCACTCTTTACAGAATGCGTCTAACTCAGGATTGGTCTCACAGCATTTCTTTACTAATGGGTGATTTGCTGAAATTGAAATATAGGTAATACCCATGAAGGTATCAGGACGAGTGGTATAAACAGTAAAGGTTTCATCACTGTCAGCAACCTTAAAGGTGATATTTAAACCTTCAGAGCGACCGATCCAGTTGCGCTGCATGGTACGAACACGCTCAGGCCAACCGTCTAACTGGTCTAAGTCTTTTAATAATTCATCAGCATAAGCTGTGATCTTTAAATACCACTGAGGAATTTCACGTTGCTCAACTTTAGAACCGCATCTCCAGCAACAACCATCTTCAACCTGCTCGTTTGCAAGAACAGTGTGATCAACAGGACACCAGTTAACAGTTGAAAGCTTCTTGTAAACTAAGCCTTTCTTGTATAACTCACCGAAGAACTTCTGCTCCCACTTATAGTACTCAGGACGGCAGGTAGCAACTTCCCTTGCCCAATCGTAAGAAAGACCTAATGACTTTAACTGCTTTTTCATGTAGTCAATGTTTGAATAGGTCCAGTCGCCAGGCTGCTTATTGTTCTTAATAGCAGCATTTTCAGCTGGCATACCGAAAGCATCCCAACCGATAGGTGCTAAAACATTCTTACCTAATAAACGGTTAAAACGTGCAATTACGTCACCAATGGTGTAGTTACGTACGTGACCCATGTGTAAGCGTCCTGATGGGTATGGGAACATAACTAAGCAGTAATACTTTTCTTTATTCTTATCTTCTGTTGCATGGAAGGTTTGATGATCGGCCCAGTATTTTTGTACTTCTGGCTCAATTTCTTGTGGATTGTATGCAACTTTATTGGCAGACATCGACATTGCTCCGAAAATTAGTATAAAACTTTATGCGGTTCTTTATTTAAAAGAATCAATAAAAAAATCTAATTAAAAATAATCTCATATTTTGCCACATTTACAGGCAAATTTGACCAAAATCACGCAAAAATATATGGAAAGAGGTGAGCAATAACATCAGCTTTTGGTAATTTTGAAATAATTCATTTTGTTCCATAAAGACAAAATTGTGCGCTCTTGCGCATTTTGTTTATAAAAATAGTACAATTAGCACAGTTTTGAAAACTGTACAAAAAGTAAAAAGCAGAGACAGATTTATCATGTTAAAAAAATTAGCATTGGCAGTATCTTTAGCAGCTTCTTTTCAGGTAGCTCAAGCCACAACTAATATTTATCCTTTAAATGGTCACCAGGTTTTAGGTGAAGAGCAGGTTTATTCAATTAACGATACTGGAACTACTACTTTAGAGTATGTTGCAGCAGAGTATCATTTAGGTTTGTCTAATATGATTGAGGCAAACCCAGAGGTTGATCCTATCGTTCCTGCTAAAGGTTCAAAACTAATTATTCCTACAAAACTTATCTTACCCCCAACAGTTCATGAGGGCATTATCGTCAATTCTGCTGAAATGAGACTGTATTATTTTAATGGCGGTAATGTAGAAGTTTATCCAATTGGTATCGGTCAGTTAGGTAAAGGTACACCTATGGCTTGGGTTACCAAAGTAGAGCGTAAAAAGGCTGGTCCTACTTGGACTCCAACAGCTAAGATGAGAGCAGAATATGCTGCAGAAGGTGAGTATTTACCAGCTGTAGTTCCAGCAGGTCCTGATAATCCTATGGGACTATATGCTATGTACGTGGGAAAGCTTTATGCAATTCACGGTACTAATGCTGACTTTGGTATCGGTTTACGTGTAAGTCATGGCTGTGTCCGTCTGCGTAATGAGGATAACGAGACTTTATTCCATAAGGTTCCAGTTGGTACTCGTGTAGAGTTCATTAATCAACCAATTAAATTTGCTGAAGAGCCAAATGGAGATCTCTATATTGAGGTTCATCAGCCTCTATCAAGAAGTGAATCAGAATTTGAGAATTTTGATACAACCGTCCCATTCTCATTCACACAAGCTCAGTTACAATTCTTCAAAGATCCAAGAATCAATCAGGATATTCTTAAAAAGGCACTTGATGAGCGTTCAGGTCGACCAGTGCTCCTAAATCCACCAGAGTTTTAACTGTAGTTATTAATGAGAATCAAAGTAACAGCGTTAGCCGTTTTAATACAGACCTTAGTGCTGTCACAAACTAGTTTTGCGCAAATCGAGCTTCCAGGATATGTGGATCCTCGATTTGGTAAACCAAAATCAACGCTGTATGACTTGTTTACGGCTAAGCCAGAACCAGAAGAGATGTTCTGGCTTAAAGATTCTCTGTTTACTCCTTTCATTGAATCATCAGAAAAGAAAGTTGATGTTCTTTTTGAAAGCAAAACTCAAGGAAAAATAAAGCCACCTAAGACTCTTACTGTCTTAAATGACACTTTGTCAGATTATGTGGATGCTAACACTTCTAGTGTTTTGACCTATCTTTTCAAAGATTACATAAAAAAAGGCAAATTCTATAAGATACCTTTAGTTGTAGATACAGATAAAAATAGAGTTACTCGTGGCTATGACGATTTTTACTCTTTTGATTCAGTTTGCTCTGGTTTAGGTATATTAGAAGCTGATTTAAAAGGTAAGTGTGTAAGAGAAAATGAGCGCTCTTTTGGTTTAATTGAAATCAATTATTCAAAAGATCTTGAGCTATATAGATCAAAGCTACAATTAAAGCAGCTTCCTGACAATGGTATAAATGAGTCATACTCCTTTAAACTATTAAGCTCTTTTCCTGCTTTATTAGGTTTTCGCTCTTCACATGATACTAAAGGATTTTATAAAACTTTAACCTCATTCGATAGTAACTTATATTCAGAAAAACTAGGTAAGTACATCCAGCCTAAAAACAAGTTTTCTGATTTTGGTAAAAACTGCTTTTATTCATCTATTGATAAGTGCGGACTCTATTTTGGAGGACGCAATACCCAACTTCTATTAGGTCAGGCTACAGTTACTCATGACAAGATCCCTTTTAACAAAGCTCTTAATTTAGCTGTGCACTTTGGGTTTAATAACCGTCCTTACCTGAATTTAAGAAACACCATCCTATCTGATTCGTCTTTTATCAATTATGGCTTTTATACTCAGGCTGAATTGATGATGTTAAAGGATTTGGGTTACAACATTAATGACAGGGAATTTTATTCAAATTCACTGTACAAGAGTGGCACTAAATTACATCGAAATCACATCATCTTTAATCAGGGCTTTTATGCCTGGTCAGATGCTATCCATGACTATAAGACCGATCAACCTTCAAGAATACCAGTTTCAATTGCAAGTCATGTCTTTGGTAACTATAACGATGTTGTACAGAAAGGCACCATAGCAAGCGTAGGCTATGCTTCAATTGGTATCAGAATTGATGGTTCTTATAACAACATTACCGTTGATAAGAGCACCGCTATCTATGAGAATGGTATAGGTTCAAGTGGTATTGCTGTAACTTATGGAAGAGACAATGTTCTCAACATTGAAGGTTCAGTATCTGCAAACTCTGAAGATGGCGTAGGCATCAGATTTGACTTTGGCTCAAATGTTCTATCCGATATGCGTGAATACCAAGGTTCATACCGAAGAGTAAGAACTTATGATGCTCAGATGGGAATTTTAAAAAGAGAGAACGCTCAAAGCGTAGCTGCACCTGAGGAAATTAGAGGACCTATAGTTTCAGAACTTAACATTAAAGGTTCTGTATCAGGCAAAAAGAGCTCAATCTATATTGATGAATCTGCTCATGTAAAACAAATCAATTTCATGAATAGAGCTAAAGTTAGTGGCGATATTATTTCAAATTGGTTCGCTTATCTTGGTGATAATGGTAAGGCTTTTTATGCCAACCATAAAAACCATGCCTTACTTCCTGGTGTCTTACAGTTTGATGCGCCTTTTAAGCCAATCAATGCCTATGAAGTTAAAAAGAAACTCTCATCTTTGTATACCAATGTAAATTTTGGTGTAAAGAGCGCGGGCTCTTCTATGGAAAACAAGTTGCTCCGCTATGTTCCTGACAAGAAGTCATCAGTAGTCATTGATGGAGATATTACTGGTAAGTCACTTATTCTGTCAGCCTTTGGTGGACACACTACAGTAAAAGGTACATTAGATGTAAAACGTCTGTATGTAGCTGATTCAGTTGTTAACTTTAAAGGTGCCCAAAAAGGCTTAAATACTGTTGAAGAACTTGAAATCAGTCGAGGTGGTCAGCTTGATCTTTCAAATGGAATTGCCGATACCTTTATAATTAAAAAGGATGCTGTAATTTCAAGCAAAGGTGTAATTTGCGTTGATATCGATAAAGAAGGAAATATTTTAGATAGAGTTGTTGCTGAAAACGGATTTAGTACACATGACTCAATTGTAAATTTAGAGCCAGGCCTGTCATATAACGACATTAAGAGTTATCAATCTGATCCTAAGGCGCTATTAAGATTGATGAACAACTTCAATCGAAAAGCTAATGAAGTTTTAAGTCCTTATGGTGTAATCTCAAAATATCCAAAGCATATTTGGTATATTCAAGGCGAGATGGGGAGAAAAGTAACTTGCTCATCTCGAGGCTGTCATTTAGGCGATTTCGTAAACAGCTATTCTAAATCAGCTGAAGAGCTTCCTTTATGGCGCTATATCCTAAGCTTTGTAGGCTGTTTTGTTATGCTCTTATTAACAGTAGTTATTCTCAAAAGAACAGGTACTGGTCGTTTTGGTTAATAGCTTCCTACATAAAAAGCAACGCCTCAAGTGAGGCGTTATTTAAGATAGAGTGTAAGAGCCAAAATTAGCTTTTAAAGTAACTTTGCTAAATTAGATCTATCAATTAGTTCAGGAGTACATGGAAATGAATCCATATCCTTTACTCCGTTGTTATAGGTTGTAGTGTCATTTATGTTAGCTTTTTTACCTGAACTAATAGATCTAACCATATCTATAACAGCATCATGAAGATCATCTCTTGATTTATAGATGGTCATCGCCTGATAACCTTCTTTTACATTCTGTAAAGCTTCAGCTGTGGCATCCTGTCCTGTAATTACAGGAATATTTGACGGAGTGTATCCTTTTTTCTTTAAAGTAAAGATAATGCCATCGCTTAAGCAGTCAGCTGGAGATAAAATGCCATCGAGTTTTACGCCTCCACTAGCACCATACCCTACAGTATCAAGAATTTCATCCATTCTTTTACTTGCAAGATCGGTTCTCCAACCAGGAACATTCGTCTCATTAGGTGAGATTTTTCCTGACTTTACTACTAACGCACCGCTATCGATGTAAGGTTTTAAGATCTGCATTGCCTCTTCATAAAAGAAGAGGTCATTTTTATCATCCAGTGAGCCGTAAAAGATCTCAATATTTTTAGGATCATCTACTGTAGGTTTTAGCTTGTCGATTAAGTACTGTCCTTGAATTTTACATACTTGCTGATTATCAAAAGATACGTAGTATGTTACAGCATCAGTCCCTGTAATCAATCTGTCATAGCTAATTACAGGAATGCTCTTAGCTTTGGCGTCTTTTAATGGATAAGGCATTACCATCAATTGAGCCTATAACCAGAGCATCAACATTGCTGCCTGCTAGTCTTTTGATCTGTCTGTTCTGCAGATCGATATCTGCGTCGCCAGTGAAGAACAGCTCAACATTAAAGCCCTTGCTCTTTAGCTGCTGCTCAAGCTCAAAATCTTCGTGATACCATCTGTCATCTTTGCAATGAAAGTAAAAATGATAAGTTAGCATCAACAGAACAACTACAGCGTTTAGTTAAAAGAAATGAAGAAATCATAAGTACGCAAAAGTCTGGAAGCATACTTATCAATACTAATGAGTATGACAACACAACTTTAATGCGTTTTTACCATATTGCCAAAATGAATGGATTTGAGTTGTGGGAAGAAGGCAACTCAAAATGACCTTTTGCAGTTTTAGTGTTTTTAATTTGTATATCAATAAGTAACGTGCTTTAGAGGCAATATTTGTAGTAATGTCAAAGCACGCTACTTTAACTTTTATGACTCTGATTATGGTCTAATCAGCTTATTCATCTGTTCTTTAAGCTCGTCTGGTTTTCTTACATTTCCATAAATTCCGAACAGGATCAATAAAACTATAATTCCGAGCACCCCATAATTACCAATCTTACTGTAAAGAGTTTGTCCTGATACAGGCGTAAAGGTAAAGTCAATGCTTGAAGCAACATCTGTTGGCATTACTTTTTGAATTTTTCCAAACTCATCGATATAAGCTGTGATACCACTGTTGGTATCTCTTAGCATTGGTTTTTGTAATTCTAACGATCTCATTCTTGCAATGTTCAAGTGCTGTACTGGAGCTTTAGTAGGTCCAAACCATGAATCATTAGATAACATTACAATAGCATTAGTCTTATCAGAATCCATTGCTTTTACAGTTTCAGGGAAGATAGCTTCATAACAAATTGCAGGAGTGAACCCTAATCCCTTTACTTTGATAGGCTCTTGAACTTTATCTCCATAAGAGAAGCTAGAATTTGGAATTACAAAGATTGAACCTAAAGGCCTTAAAAGATCGGCAAATGGGACGATTTCTCCAAATGGTACTAGCTCTCGCTTGTTGTATGGAGTAATTGAGAGTACATCAGATGTTTCACCTAATGCAATGATAGAGTTATAGGCATGAATACCAGCATCAGGAGTGGAGAGAATACCTGTAATTAGTGCACTGTCTTTCTCTTTAAAAGCATTGTTTAATTCCTCAACTAAAGCGGTGCCGTATTCAAGAGCAAAAGGCAGGGCAGACTCCGGCCAAATAATCAGGCGGTCTTTTCTGATTTTATCCTTGGTAAGATCCCAGTAAGTAGCTACAACTTCATTTGTTCTAGAACCGTCATTTCTTACCTGCTGTTCGATGTTACCCTGTACCATGGTGACATCAACAGCCTTTAGAGGTGTTACAAAACTAACACCTTCCAAGAAGATACCTAAAAGCAGAATTACGGCTGCAATTGGTAAGAAAAGGAATCTGCGTAACGCTGTTAAGGCAATTGCTCCAGACATAATATAAATTAAAGCACTGATTCCTCTTACACCTACTAGTGGAGCAAAATTTTTTAATGGGCCATCAACACAGCTGTATCCTGGATATAACCAAGGGAAACCAGTTAAGAACCAGCCAGTAAAGAAATCTGACAAGATAAATGCTACAGGCATAAAGCTGATTAAAAAGACTGCAGTTTTACCTTTTGAGAGGTAAAAAGCTAGAGTGTTTAAAATTGCATATGGTAGAGCAATATATAAAAAGCTAAATAGTACAATTACAAAATTAGAGAGGACAGAAGGTAGCTCTCCAAAGCCTTCCATGACAAAGTTAAGCCATGTAAGAGAAACTGTTGCATATGAGGCATAAAAGAGCAGTGTAGTAAAAAATACTTTCTTTTTAGATTTGGCAACAGATAAAAGCATCATCAAAAATGAATATGCCAAAATTGCAGTAGGCCAAATTTCAAATGGAGCTAAAGCACAGCTTAATAACACGCCTAAAACAATAGCGCAGAGTGCTCCTCCCCACTTACTGTTTACGAGGTTTAAAAGTCTTGAGCCATCTAAAGCATTCATTAAAAAGAAAATAATTTTAAACATACGATGCTCTTGTTTTATTGAGTAAAAAGCTGCACGAATGCAGCTTTTAAATAAATATAACTTTAGTTTATTGGGGCGTTTTTCTTTTATTCTTCATCTGTTTTTTCAGATACATGAAGTTCTAAAAGATGAACTCTTCTTTCATTAGCCTCAAGAACTTTAAAGTGGAAATTCTTGATATCAATACACTCACCTACTCTAGGGAATTTACCCCATACATGGGTAATTAAACCTGCTACGGTATCAACATCGGCTAACGATGCTAAATCAGTTTCAAAGTACTCATCAAACTCTTCAATTGGAGTAAGACCGTTGATGATGAATGAACCATCATCTTTACTCCTGATGATGTTCTCTGAATTTACCTGAGTGTCATATTCATCATCGATATCACCTACGATGATCTCTAAGATATCCTCAATGGTAACTAAGCCAGAAACTCCACCAAATTCATCTACAACAATGGCAATATGGAAGCGGTTTTGCTGGAACTCTTTGAGCATAGCATTAACATGCTTTGCCTCTGGTACAATCACAGGATTTCTTAAAAGAGATCTGATACCGCCAGTTAATGTCTTAAGACCTGCAGTATAAGGAATAAGATCTTTTGCTAACAGAATTCCCACAACATGATCCTTATCCTCACTGATAACAGGGTAACGTGAGTGACCGTGTTCTAGAACAACTCTTGCAGCTTCTTCTAAAGTAGCATTTAAGTTGATAGCTACAATATCAGAGCTAGGGATCATTACATCTGAGACACGCAGGCGGTTGATATCAAAGATACCCTGGATCATGTCCTCGGTATCTTCATCAATCACATCGTTTTCTGATGCCTCATGAATTACCTGCTCAAGTTCATTTTGATTTGAAGGCTCTCCTTTTTTAGAGAACAATTTTGATAAAAATGAACCATGCTCTTCATCATGATTATCGTTCATGTTTGTTCCTTTTAGCTCTGTGTTCTATCTAACTTATCTTATCTGAATTTTGTAGTCTGTAATTTTGTATAATCTTACCTAAATACTGATAGTTAAGGTAATATTTTTGTCACAAATGACCAAACATTACTGAATTTCGTATGGATTCTTAAAGCCAAGTTCTGCTAATGCTTTGATTTCTAAGGGTTCCATTACCTGAGCATCACACTCTTCAATATGGTCATAGCCAATTAAGTGCAGACATCCGTGCACGATTAAATGACAGAAATGCTCTTCTAAAGTCTTATTCTGCTCAATACATTCGCGCTCTAGCACTTCTTTGCAGATCACAAGATCACCAATAATTGGTAATTCTTCGATCCCTTCTGGCATTTCAAAAGGAAAGGAGAGAATATTTGTAGGTCTGTCTACATGTCTGTAAGTCTTGTTAAGCTCATGAATCTCAGCACTGTCTACCATACGGATAGTAAGTTCTGAGTCTTTGGTTCTACCTCCGGTAATTAGAGCTGTCTTTGCCCATAAAGTCATTTTCTCAAGACTTGGGTATGATTCTAAAGGTTCATCTGTAGCAATTTGCAGATCGATATTAACTTCCATTACAAAGACTCCTTGTTAGAGAATTCTTTATCCATAGCTTTAGACATCTGCTCTTTTAATTTTGCCTGCTCTTTGTCATAGGCATCATAAGCATTAACAATAGCAGCTACTACAGGATGACGCACCACATCAGCTGACTCAAAGAAGGTAAAGCCAATTTCAGGTAAAGCATGTAGAACTTCGATTGCCTGTTTAAGACCAGAGCGAACATTTCTTGGAAGGTCAATCTGGCTTGGATCGCCTGTAATTACAGCTTTTGAGTTAAAACCAATACGGGTTAAGAACATCTTCATCTGTTCTACAGTGGTGTTCTGAGCTTCATCTAAGATAATAAAAGAATCATTTAAGGTACGACCTCTCATGTAAGCTAAAGGTGCAATTTCGATGATTTGTCTTTCAATTAACTTTTCAACTTTCTCAAAACCTAGCATCTCAAAGAGCGCGTCATAAAGTGGTCTTAAGTAAGGATCAACCTTTTGAGATAAATCTCCAGGTAAAAAACCTAATTTTTCACCAGCTTCAACAGCAGGTCTTGTTAAAATAATTCTGCGTACTTCGTTGCGCTCTAGAGCATCAACAGCAGCAGCTACAGCAAGATAGGTCTTACCGGTACCAGCAGGTCCAATACCAAAGCTTACATCATGAGAATTGATTTTAGTGATATAGTCAGACTGATTAGAGGTTCTTGCTTTTACAAAGCCTCTTTTAGTCTTAAAGTTATTAGCTTTGTGGTACAGAGAATCAATAGAGCCTTTTGATTCATCTTTTTCATAATCACGGTCATCATTTTCTACATGAGAAAACTCAGTGATAGCTAAATGAACCATATCAGGAGTTACTTGTGATGGCTTTTTAGTACCTTTTAAAGGAGCTGTATCTACATAAAGGCTTTTAACTAATTTCTCAGCCTTTTTTACTTTTGAAGGAGCACCTTCAATATGGAAATGAGCGCCAGAGTAGGTGATCTTTACACCTAATCTTTTATCGATTTGTTTAAGATTCTCATCTTCAGGACCGACTAAATAGGCAATTCTGTCTTTATTATCTGGTTCTAGTGAGAAATCTGTAACAACGTTATTCATTACTTAATTTGCCTTATAAAATTGTCATGCTGTTTTAGCATGACAAGATCTTTTAAACTAATTCACCTTTTAGAGTATGGGCAATAACAGAGGTGATCTTTACATCAACCATCTTGCCTACTAAAGATAAAGGTCCTTTAAAGACTACGATACGACCTGATGAAGAACGTGACTTTAATTCGCTTTCATCTTTTCTTGAGGTGCCTTCTACAAGACATTTTTGAGTAGTTCCTAAGAAAGACTGAGTATATTCTGAAGCCAACTCTTCAAGGCGGTTCTGTAATCTGTAAAGACGTTGCATCTTTACCTCTTTAGGTACAGGATCTTCAAGTTTAGCAGCTGGGGTACCAGGTCTTATTGAGTACACAAAAGAGAAGCTCTGATCGAACTTTACTTCGTTTACAACTTTCATGGTCTCTTCAAAGTCTTCATCAGTTTCACCAGGGAAACCTACGATAAAGTCTGATGAGATATGTACAGTAGGTCTTGCCTCACGTAATTTTTTTACAAGGTTAATGTACTGCTTTGCTGTATATCTTCTGTGCATAGCCTGTAAAATTCTGTCAGAACCTGACTGAATAGGTACATGGATAGAATCCGAAATCACCTCAAGATCGTGTACAGCTTTAATGATGTCATCTGTAAAGTCCATAGGATTAGAGGTTGTAAATCTAATTCTCTCTACACCTGGAATTGCAGCAATTTCGTATAGCAGTGATGAGAAATTGCAGATAGAACCATCAGGATTTAAACCATGATATGAGTTTACGTTCTGTCCTAATAAATGGATCTCTAAAACACCGTTTGCAATGTGGTTTACGCACTCATCTAAAATGTCTTGAACAGGACGAGACTGCTCTTCACCACGAGTATAGGGTACGATGCAGTAAGTACATTTGTTAGAGCAACCCTCCATGATGGTTACAAAAGCACTAGGACCTACAGGACCTGATTCTGGCATATAGTCAAACTTATCAATTGCGTCAGCTGTAACATCAACAACTGGTTTACCGGTTGCTGTAAACTGACCAATCATTTGAGGCAGACGGTGAATGGTTCTTGGTCCAAAAATGATATTAACACTCTTATCTAACTCAAGAATTTGTTCAGCAAGTTCTGAACCTACACAGCCGCCTAAAGCAATAATTGTGTCCTCGTTGATGTCACCTGTGTGGCGCCAAGAAGCGATTTGATTGAATACTTTATCCTCGGCTTTAGCTCTTACAGCGCAAGTAACCAGGACTACGATGTCAGCATCTTTAGGAGAATTTACCTGAGCAAATCCTGCTGCAGTTAAAAGGTCTTTAATTCTACCAGCGTCATAAACGTTCATCTGACAGCCCCAAACTTCAACATAGAAGGAGCCTAACTGCATTTTAAAATTGTCTTTAAGTGTAGTTGTAATATTCATGTTTTCTAATTTAAAGGTTTTCTGACAATGCACTTGTCAAATAGTTCAGTCATTAAAGTGTAATCACCAGCAAATGCATTGATTGATGCATAAAGCATCATTTTAGCATTGCATCTTGAATAATCTACATAAAAGCCTGTAGGTAACAAAAGTTCTCTAATGAATTCTCTTTGAGTTCTGCCATTGCCTTCTCTAAAAGGATGAATGGCATTGATTTCACCTAAGTAATAGGCAGCCTTAGAGGCAATGTTATCTTCAGTGCAGTCTTTTAAGTAGTTTTCACTTTTCAGTTTCAAAAATAACTTGTTCAGTTCTTTTTCAATAAAGTTAGCATCGCAGAATAATAGCTCTTTGGAGATATTAACCATACGAAACTGTCCTGCCCAAGTATAGATATCCTGAAATATATAGTGATGGATCTTTTTTAGGTGAGTAAGATCGAAGTTCCCTGAAACCGGCTTTTTCAAGAGATCAACAATCCTTGCAGCAGTGCACATTCTCTCTAACTGAGAGAGAACCTTAGGATCATGTTCTCCAAAATTATTGATTAGAACTTCAGTTCCAGGATAGCAATAAACTGTGTCGAAGGACGAAGCTTCCAAAATTCAAGCAGCCTTATACTCTTTGGTAAGTTTTAATAAAAGCTCTTGGTACTCTTTTAAGGTTATCTTGCCATCAGCATAGCTCTTTAACAGCTTTTCCTGCTCTTCATTCAGGCTTAGATTTTCCATGGCTAGAGTAGCTTTTACTTCGTCAAGTAGCATATAAACTCCGTTTGTTAATTAACATCTAAATTATATCAGAAAAGGCTAAAACTAGACATTGAATGACGCATAAAAGTGCAATTTTAAGGGAAATTTTTTGCAAAACTAAAGTTTCAAATCAGGCAGAAAAAGTGCAAAAAAAATCCCAGACAAAGGAGACGCCTGGGACTGGATGAGGTATGTGTGAACCTGTATATGTGTATTGCTACACTAAACACTATGAATGCACATCAAAACAAACTTGCTTGCGTTAAGAAAACTTGTGGAATTTAACTTCCTAGTCATCTCAACCTCGAGAGTAATATTAAGATTTAAAACTTAGTAAACACTTAGAATTAACTAATTTTTCAAATATATATTGATTCTTCACACAAAAGTTTGTTCTCATCCAATTTCGTTTTCATCCAAAATTTAAAGTCCGCTGACTAACATACTGATATTGAAAGTATCCTTCGGAACACTATTGTCTAAGTGCAGACAAACGTGCTCTTTACAATCATCATCAAAACAACATTCTATTTCATCGAGGATCTTCTCATAATTTGCAGTTAAAAAATTACTGTTTGCGGAGATGTAAAACAGAGTTCCTTGTAATTTATACAGCCTTCATACTAGTCAAACACACTGTTCATAGCTGAAATAGCCTCTTCTCCAATTGCAAAGACTTTGATTGAAGGTAAACAATCATGATCAATAATTTCTGAGTAAGTTTTTGAAACGAGCATATTAGGATCCTCAAAATTGAGAAAATAAATTTAACTGATTAGCTTCTTTGGTAATTCAAACTTCTGTTGTAAATGCAATTCTGGAAAATATTAAGAATTTTCCATTTAATCATCTTTTTTCAATCCAACCACAGCTTCTAAACCGTGGCTGTATCAAGCATTAGCAGATATCTGCGTTTTCTACTGTATTTACAGCTTCATTCCAAAAAGTAGCATCAGAGCTTAAAAACACGGTGGCATTTCTTTCTGAGACTAACTCTTCAGCAATACGGATCTGCTTGTTAAGATTTTTTACCTCTTTAGGTAAATTAAGCTTAGTGTTAATCCTGTAATGCTTTTCAACCACAAGACCTAATTGCTTGGTGTCAGGATTGAACTCATGTTCATCAAATTCTTTTTTTATTTCCTGAAAGTCGGTTAAAGCTGACTGTAAATCAGAGTACAGGTGTCTTCTTTCTTTTAAACATTCGATCAGGTTCAGGTAATGTCTTGTAGACTTGCCGTCTATTACTCTGTTATTAGCATCATCAATTTCATTGTTTAGTTGTTCTAGATAACCCTGAGCTTTCAGATAAAGATTGATGAGCTTATCTAGTTTTGTGTCATTTTCTTTTTCTGTACTCTCGTCTTTGAAAAATGACTTGGAATCCTCAATCTCTGAGGTTAGATCTTCAGCCCTGATTTCTCTATAAAGCTCAGAGATAGTTTTTCTAAAAAATCCACGTAAAAAGAAAGCTCTAGCTAAGGTAATTTTTGCCATGATTAAATCCTCTAAAAATTGCAAAATAAGCTATAAATTTGCTTATTTAGGTACAAATATCGAAGAAAATGCTTCAAAAGTACTAATATTTGCAAAATTTAGCTAAAAAACGTAAAGACAAATTGCAATAAAAAAAGCAATTGCAAGTTAGTTTTTACACTGTAAAGGCTTATCAGAGCGCAGAAATTATGGTTTACTCTGTAAGCTCAGAAAAAATCACTAACCTATAACTGAGTCGTAAGTTTTAAAGTATTCAAAATTTTAGAATTTTGCCAAACGGCTCTAAGTGTGGATCTTTTGTTCTCTGAGCCTAAATTCTTAGGCATGCAAAGAGAGATTAATGGAGTAAATTTTGACATGATCCAATTTTCAGTCGTTAATACTTCAAGTGTTTATTCTCAATTACTTTCTGTTGATCTTTTCTGACCGCCTGTTTAGAGCGAGGCGATAGGTCGCTTTCCTTTATTTGTATTGTAGAAAGCTATCGTTCCAGATCATGAAACATGCTGAAAATAATTAAAAAAATAAATTGGATTAAATTCTTAATGATATAAATGCAAATATTTGACAGTTGTTTGAGTAAATGCATTTAAAAACAGATAATTAACTATAAGATAATTGTACTAAAATCTTGTATTAAATTCTCAAGAACCAGAATGACGGATTTGTTTACACAAACTTATCTTTTTATACCCATAAATTTACAAAACTTACAAACCGATTTTACCTTCTAACAAGACAATATTCACACAGTTAAATACATGCATGGAGAAATAAATGTCAAATTCAAGTCCCGATCTCTCAAGACGCGATTTTTTTAAGGTTTCAGCAGCTGCTATCGCAGCTGTTGGTGTAGCTAACTTCTTAAAGCCATCATATGCTGCTGAAGTTAATGTAAAAACAGTAGCTTTATCTAATCTTCCAAAAGATCCAGTTGAAGTAGCTAAATCCTCAGAACTTGTACAGAAAGCTTGGGATTATTTATTAGGTGAAATCAATTCATTACATGATCTTGCTTTAAGAGAAAAGGTTTTAAGTTTCTATCAGAATACAGTTCCTACCTTTATGGAGCAGCATCAGGATAAAGCATCAGTATCAAAGGTTTATCAGAAACTGCTACAAGAGAATTTAGTAGATCCTGCTTTAACTGATGAAGCTCATCTGTTCCCACCATTAAAGGATTTAAATACTATTCCTCAGCCTTTTTTCTCAGCACCTGGCAGTGGCTATGGCAGCCATCATGCTTATCCTGGTGGACTTGCAACTCATACAGCTGTAAACGTAGAGATCACAAAGTCTATTCTTACTACTTACTCACATATCATGGATTATGAGTATGGATATGACATGGCTGTTGCAGGTCAGTTATTACATGATTTAGCAAAACCATGGGTATTCCAGTGGAATAAAGATGGTTCATGCCTGAAAGAGTACACCATTGCAGGTACAGGTGCTCACCACATCTTCTCAATTGCTGAGGCTATCTACAGAGGAATGCCAGCTGATGAGGTAGTAGCTCAGGCTTGTGCTCACAATCATCCTGGTACTCCAAAAGATGAGGAGTTAGTTGTAGGTTGGATTAAGGCAGCTTCAATTTTAGCCTGTGTTGATCCAATTGAGCGCGGTTTATTAGATAAAGACGGTAAGAGACTACCTACACCTCATAAACAGGCAGGTTACTTGGTTCACTTAGGTGATCACGATTTCGTACTTTCAGTTCCAGCAGCTCAGCAAGCCGTAATTGCCCTAAAAGAAGTTGCAGCTAAAGATTATGGTATGAATGACAAAGAGTTAGAAGGTGAGAAGTTTAATATCTTTAGAAACTACATCGCTTCTCAGTACAGCTTCATGCATATCCATCAGGCAATGTCTGAGGCTGATCCCTACCTTGCTGTAAAGGCTATTGCTAAAAAGGTTGTGTCTTAAGAGTTAAGAACTAATAAGACAGTTAAATTTTTTGGTAATCGAATTTAACGGTATTCCGATTAAGAGTACATTCTGGTTGAACCTAAATCTAGGTTAAACATAGTAAATTGCCACAGGGCACTGTGGCATTTTTAAGGAGAAATTAAATGGGCATGATGTCTATTTGGCACTGGGCAATCTTATTGTTGGTAGTTGCTCTGGTTTTCGGTACAGGTAAGTTAAAGAACCTGGGTAAAGATTTAGGCACTGCAATCAGTGGCTTTAAAGCAGGACTTAAAGAAGAGAATAATCAGAATTCAGATTTGACAGTGTCAAAGCATGAAGGTCAGAAAGAATAATAAGACAATGTTTGGTTTTTCATTAGACCAGCTACTGATGCTCTTTGCTGTGTGCTTTTTAGTCTTAGGTCCAAAAAAAACAGTAGAGATGGCATACAGACTTGGTATTCAGGCAAGAAAAGTAAAAAGCTATTACGATTCTTGCAAAAAAGAGTTTGGTCTTACCGATCTTGAAGCGGTAAAGAACTCTTTTTGTAATAGATCAAAAGACATGGAACAGAAAATAAACTCAATGTCTTATGAGCTCAAAACTGCTATGCGAGAAGATAATTTGCAAAACAATAAGAGCGTATCTACCTTAAAAATTGCTAAAGAAGATAACACAGATGTAGATAAAGAAGAGCTCTTATGCTGCAACGATGAGCATACAGATCTTGAGGATAAAGAGCTTAATCTTAGGGTTGCAGCTTTAGAAGTAGAGCTCATTAAGATTAAAGCCAAGCTTTTTCAAAGCAAAAACGAGAGCTTATAAGTAAGCAAACACCATGAAGAATAAAAAATCACAGCAAGATGACAAAATCTGCAACTCTCCTTTTGTCTCAAACCTTTTTGCACTGCGTAAAACTGTTCTTTTAAGCCTATTAGGTATCGCAGTTTGTATTGCTGCCTTAGCGCCTTTTACTAATCTTTTGTTTGATGAGGCTACTAAACCTCTTCTGTCATCACTGCCACAAGGCTCAAGAATGTTAGCTGTAGGAGTAGTCTCTCCTGTATTAGGTCCTTTAAAGGTACTGCTTTTTTGTGCCTTTGTACTCTCACTGCCATTTACCTTGTACATGATCTGGAGCTTTGTCTCACCAGCTTTATACAAACATGAAAAAAGAACCGCTCTGCCTTTTATCCTGTCATCAGTGGTTATGTTTGCAACAGGTACCATGTACTGCTATTTTGTGGTCTTTAGAGCGCTCTTTCCATTTATCGCTTCTTTTGCCCCAGAGACAGTGAACTTTGCTCCTGATATAGAGGTTTACATAAGCTTTCTCTTACATATGTTTTTAGCTTTTGGTCTTGCTTTTGAAACACCTGTTGCAGTGTTCTTAGTAGCTGCAAGTGGAGTTGTGGAGTTAGAGAGGCTAAAAAAGGTCAGACGTTATGTAATTGTAGGTGCTTTTGCACTAGCAGCTGTATTAACACCTCCTGATGTTACCTCGCAACTTCTTTTAGCTTTACCTTTGCTAGTTCTTTATGAATTAGGTCTTATAGTAAGCTCAATCTTTTTAGCAAGGAAACAAAAAAAGCAAAACTCACTTGTAGTAGCTCCATAAGCTTCAATACGATTTACATATAAAATAAAAGTTGCACAAGACAGCTTTTATTTTAAGATTAGTCTTTATCAATTCTCAGACATTATCAATTCTCAGAATTAAAGACCTGACTGAAGACGTATTGTCCTACCATATTGCCACCGGGTGTGGTGTAATGGGTCTTGTCATAATACAGAGCTTTACCACCATCAGTTCTGGTTCTGAACTTACCATCCCCAAGAGCCTGAGCTGCATTTCTGTCAACAAAGGTTACATTGTCTTTGCTCTTGGCATATTCACGAATAGCATTGTTAATAAGATCTCTTCTGTAACCTAAGTAATCTTTAGTAAAGTTGCATCTGTCAGTTTTGAAGATGTGTCTTAAAGCACTGTTCTGTAAATTAGCCTTTAAACAATTTACGATAGACTGACTGGTGTTAATACCTTGTCCTATGATGTAGAAGTTGAGCTTTGGATAATGTTGAATTTCAGAATCAAAGTCCTCAATTAAAGCTCTAATGAAATCATTAAAGCTTTCATCATTATCTTTTAAATTGAATTCTCTGATGAAATAGGTGTAATAAAAATCCCAACGGTTGCCAATTACAACTTTATCTCCATCCTGCATCTTATCCAGAACGTATTTGTAAATTTTGTAGAAAGTCTCTCTTTCTTCATGAGTGGAGATAACTTTTACCTTATAGCCTGAGAAGTTAGGACCATAGCCAATAGTCCCATGCATAAACATGAAATATAAAGGTCTTTTATTGATATCTCTTAAATAGTAGCTGTAATGCTCACTGTGAGAATCACCAACTACAAAGGTATGCGCCTTCTCATTCTGATTGCCAAGTTTATAAACCGGTACCTCATTTAAGGTCATCATGATCTTTGGTTTGTAGTTAAGATCTTTGATGGTATCTAACATCACCATCTTTTTGCCATAAGGATCAATGTAAGGAGAGAGTAGGTTTTTACCATCCTGTGAAAAAGCAAAGACGGAGGCAATCATACTTAAAACATAAATTAAAGCTGACAGTCTGTTGCTTACCTGTCTTTTTTCAATATAGAGATATGAAAGTGATGTAAAGACAGCAACTAAGACAATTACCGAAAACAGATGAAGGTATTTTGAACTGTAACCTAAGTCAAAGCAGAAGATGATAACAGGCCAGTGCCACAGATAAAGGGAGTATGAGATCTTACCTATAGAAGTTAATGGTCTAAAGCCTAAAAGAGAATGCTCATTATGAGCAAGGATAACTAAAGAGGTTCCAATAACAGTAAGTAAAGATGTAGATATATACCAAGCAGCACCGTTACTTAAAGCTGTAGTAAAAACTGAGTATAAAAATAAAGCTACACCTATAATTTCAGCTGTGTACTGAAGATACTGTCTTTTATCAAAGACTAAACTGTAAATAGTATCTTTGTAGAAGAACAGAACACCACCTAAAAACATTTCCCAAATTCTGGTATGAGTTAAAAGGTAACCCTGACCGCCTTTTGAGAAAATATAGGAACTTACAAGAGCTAAAGCTAAAACTGCGCACATAGCTTTAGGAAGATTCTTTAAACCAAAGAGCTTTACTAACAGCAGTATTAAAAGAGGGTAGATAAGGTAGAACTGTATAGTAATGCAAAGATACCAAGTATGTAGCAGTAATTTTTCAGAGGTATCCAGTGCAAAGTACCCTCCAGAGTGAGCAAAGCGATAGTTGCCTATGAAAGTTAAAGTATTGATAACCTCCAAAGAGAGCTCTTTGTAAACAGACGGAAATAAAACAAAAAAGCCTATGACAAGACAAAAAGCGCAGACAGCTATGAGTGGAGGGAGGATCCTCAATAGTCTTCTTTTATAAAAGACACTTAAGGAAAAACTCTGGTTTTCTAATTTATAGACAATGCCTGAAGTGATCAAAAAGCCTGAAATAATTAAAAAAATATCAACACCTAAAAAGCCACCTGAAAAGGTGGTAACAGTAGATGATTCAAATGACTTTAAAAGATCAAAAAAGTGGTAGAGCACTACCGCTATGATCGCAATGCCTTTAAGTCCGTCAATATCACTACGGAATTTAGCTGCCATAAGTTTTTCCTAAGATTTTGTGTGCTTTTTTACTAAAGCTCTGACTCTTCAAGGTTCTTATAATATTCTTGTTTTAAAGCAAAAGATGCTTTTGAGTAGTCTATGATTTGTTTTAACAGCTTTTCAAGCTCTTTATTCTTTGAGTAGTCAGCTGGTGCAAAATACTTAATTCTCTTATCGCGAATTAAAGAATGCACTCGCTCTTTATTTTTTAATTTTGGATCATAAACACCGATAGCCTGTCCTCCTAATGAGGTTACAAGTTTCATACAAGGAATATCGGTTTGACTGTCACCAATATAGACAATGTTGTCAAAAGGAATTCTTATGGATTCCTTTGGAAAATAACGGTTAACGTCATTGTCATTAACGTTTAGTGTGCCTTTAGAAATTCTAAACAAGAACTGAGTCTTATTGGTGAAGTTAATGTTCTGAGCAGGCCATACAGCAGTGCCATTTCTGTCATAGAAAAAAGCATTAGCGTAAATTGCCTTGAATTTATCGGCAATAGCTGTGCCTTCAATCATTTCTTTTAAGCCTGAGGAAATGATGTAGTGCTCAACTTCAATGCCACACTTTTTGCCATAAGCATTGATTCTGTCAAACCAGGTTTCAACTCCTTTGTAGAGTTGAACCTTAGAACCGAACTCATGCAATTTATCTTTTTTTACCTGAAACTTACCTTTAGCCCCGTTTAACATCAGGTACATGTAAGACAGATTTGGATCCATCTCGTTTTCAACAGCAAGTCTAGTAGCAAGATCCCAGAATTCATCTACATTCTCATTGATTTGCTGAATATAGCCTTGAGCCTGCATTTCATATGGAGTTAGAGTTCTGTCAAAGTCATAACAGATAGCTAGAACATTGTTTTGATTATATGGCATATGTTTATTCCTTATTTCATCGTTGCAAGCTTACTCTAAAAAGATGAAAAAATATTTGATGTAACTAAAAAAGAGCACTTAAAAACTTGCGCCTAATAAAATCCACCTCCCACTAAGAAAATGACTAAACTGATGTGAAAATTGAAGAAAAAAGGTCATTTGCAGTGAGAAATGCATCTATTCGAAGAATTTGACTTAGAAATCTTACAAAAATGAGTACAATATGACTAAGTTTAGATTAGGAGCAACTATGTCAAATACACCTAAAACAGAGCATGATTACTTTCAGCAGTCAAAAGAATTGACCAATGAGCAGGAAAAAGAAGGTCAGACTTTATATGATCCATATAAGAATGCACCTTTGAGCATGAACGAAAGACTTTACTTTAATATATCAATCGTCTACGTAACTTTGATCTCTTCATTTGTGTTTGCCCTAGTGATGGTAGCAAGACCATCATTTTTCAGTGCTTTTTTAGGTTTGGTATGGGCAATGCCTGGCCTTTTAGTTTTAATTGGTTTTAACCGTGGCAGAGCAAAAAAGCGTCTGCGTACTTTTCATACCTTTATCTTTGTAGCAGAGCTTTTATTCTTATGCTACGTGCTCTTGTTAGTTGCAACAGCTGTAGCTTCAGCTAAACTACAAGACAGCTCACTGCTTTATACAGCTGTATATCCTGTGTTCTACGTCTTTTATGTACTAGCTTTAGAGTTTGGTATCTTTAGAATTGTAAAGAGGCATGAAGATGCATATTACAATGAGAAACTAAAAGATCCTTTGAAAAAGTACTAGTACCAATAATCGCAAAACTAAAAAATTTGGAACTAAAAAAAGTTTATAAGCAGTTTTTCTTAAAGAAAAACGATAAAAATGACATCCATTAAAAGTGAGTGTAATTATTTGTAGGGAGTGACGTTAAAAAAGTTAATTTTAATTGTTGACAATTTTTAATTTGTCTTTATAATGAGTCTCCGTTGTCGAACACAAACGAAAAATACCTGTTTAGGGGTATAGCCAAGTGGTAAGGCAGCGGGTTTTGATCCCGCCATTTCCCTGGTTCGAGTCCAGGTACCCCTGCCACTTTGATAAGTTTTGTTTGATAATGTAAGTGTTGGGGTATCGCCAAGTGGTACGGCAGCGGATTCTGATTCCGCCATTACCTAGGTTCGAATCCTAGTACCCCAGCCATCAGATAAGTGGCTATGTAGCTCAGTTGGTTAGAGCGCGGCACTCATAATGCTGAGGTCACTGGTTCGATTCCAGTCATAGCTACCAAACGACCACCTTTAGGTGGTTTTATTTTATCTGAATTCCAAATATCATTTCTTTTGGGGTATCGCCAAGTGGTACGGCAGCGGATTCTGATTCCGCCATTACCTAGGTTCGAATCCTAGTACCCCAGCCATCTTGATTTTCCAAAGTCTAAAATTTTGCGCACAGGGATTATTGTCTTTACCTAGTCTTAACGCTATTTCGAGCCTAGATTTCAGGTTCAATCTCAAGCTGAAAATCAAAGTCAAAACTCCTAGAGCTGAGCTACCACTTTCTTTACCATCTCAACTAAAGAGTTGCCTTCAATATCAATAGCAAATTGAGAACAACCATAATCAACATAGACACGGTTTCCTCTTAAGGTAAGATTTACATCATCGTCTATGGCAATAATAAGTGCTTTTGTTAACAGCTTTAAGATTTCGTCTTTCTTTTCAATCTCGGTCTCCTAGTATCCTCTGTGTCATTACGTCATTTTAATTTACTTTGAAAACTTTACCATGAAATTTAACTTACCTTATGCTAACTACTCTCCATATTGGTGAGAATTTTAACGATCTTATGAAATAGAGCCACAGTTCACAAAATACATTACAATGTTTCACATAAGGTCGGGAAGTAAACTTCTTTTCGACAACTTTTGAATATAAAAACTCATTTAAGCCATTAAATTAAACAATAAGACACAGGCTAAAACGAAATTTATCAAAGAGGCAAGCAAATGATCCCTAAGATATCTGACCTTCCACAGTTAGATCCTATCTATGCACAATATCTAAATGCTCTAAAAGTATCAGGCTTTAAAGGAGATGTGGAAAGTGCACATGCATCAAGATTGCTAGTTGCAACAGATAACTCTGTGTATCAGAGAATGCCTCAGGGTGTAATCTTCCCAAAAGATAATGAAGATATCTCTATTGCTTTAAAGTTAAGAGCAACTCCTGTTTATGAGCGCTTAATTATCACTCCAAGAGGTGGTGGTACCGGTACTAATGGTCAGTCATTAAATGACGGTATTACTATTGACTGCTCTCGCTATATGAAAGCAACCTCAAACTTTGATGCTGATAAAAGAGAAATTTATGCCCAGTCAGGTGTCATCAAAGATGAGTTAAACGAATTTTTAAAACCATACGGTCTGTTTTTCTCTCCTGAGTTATCAACCTCAAGCAGAGCCTGTTTAGGAGGAATGATTAGTAATGATGCTGCAGGTCAGGGCTCATTACGCTATGGAAGAACTTCAACTCATATTAAAGATGTAACCGTAGTTTTAGCAGACGGTACTATCACTACCTTTGGCCCTGTAAGTGGTGAAAAACTGCAGGAGTGCCTGAAAAAAGAAGGTTTAGAAGGTGATATCTACCGTGGTTGCTACGCTTTATTAAAAGACAACCGTGATGAGATTGAAAAGATCTTCCCTAAATTAAACCGTTTTATGACAGGTTATGATTTAGACCACTCTTATGATCCAAAGACTGATACCTTAAATTTAGCCCGCTTAATCTGCGGTGCTGAAGGTACTTTAGCAGTGATCTGCGGAGCCACCTTAGATTTAACCAAGATCCCTGATTTTAGAGAGCTGATGGTTGTAAAGTATGAGAACTTTGACAGTGCTCTGCGTCATGCTGTAGATCTGATTGATGCAGGTGTGTTCTCAGTTGAAACAGTAGATTCAAGAGTTTTATCTTTAGCTAAAAAAGATACCATCTGGTCATCAGTTAAAGACTATATCCATGAAGTTGAAGGTCATGAGATCTTAGGTATCAATATCGTTGAGTTCAACGGTTATGATGCTGATACAGAAAGAAGTAAGTTAGAAAAAATCTTTGCTGCTGTAAATAAAAAGGCAGAGACTTTTGAAAACGGTATTTTAGGTGCACAGTTAGCTCAAACTCCAAAAGCTGTGAGTGCTATTTACGGTATGCGTAAAAAGGCTGTAGGTCTGTTAGGTGCAGCAGCAGGTGACAAGAAACTGGTTGCCTTCACCGAAGATACTGTAGTACCTCCAAGAAATTTAGCTGACTATATTTTAGAGTTTAGATCTTTATTAGACTCATTACATGTAACCTACGGTATGTTCGGTCACGTGGACACTGGTCTAATGCATGTACGTCCTGCTCTTGATCTTACAACTGACGAGGACAGAGAAAAATTAGTTACTATCTCTAATAAGGTTGTAGAACTGGTTAATAAATACCAAGGACAGATGTGGGGTGAGCACGGTCGTGGTTACCGTTCATGTTTTGGTGAGGTTTTCTTTAAAACATTATATCCTGTAGCACGTAAGGTAAAAGCTCTGTTTGATGCAAAGAATATCTTAAATCCTGGCAAGATCTGCGTTCCATTTGGTAATGAGACCGACAAGATTGTTTCAATTGACTCTCTTATGAGAGGCGATCTTGATAGAACCATACCATTGACTGTAAGACAGTCTTTTAAAGGTGCTGTAAGCTGTAACGGTAATGGTCAGTGCTTTAGCTATCAGACCAGTGCTCTAATGTGTCCTAGCTACCGTTATACCAAGAACCACATCCGTTCACCAAAAGGCTTTAGTGAGTTAATGCGTGAGTGGATGAGACTGATGAATGACAGAGGTTATAATATTGCCTCTGAAGAAGTGTCACTAATGACCTCTTCTCCAAATCCAATTAACTTTGTAAAGAGAGTTATCAACACTCTTACAACTAAAAAAGAGGATTACTCAACTGAGTATTTAGAGAATATTCAGACCTGTCTGTCATGTAAATCATGTAAGAGTATCTGTCCTGCTCACGTAAATGCAGCAGATATGAACTCTCGTTTCTTAGCTCTGTACTACAGTCGCTATCTAAGACCTTTAATGGATATCTTAATCCTAAATGCTGAGTTTACTCTGCCTTTAATGGCCAAAGTACCTAAGTTATCCAATGCCTTCTTGAGCAACAGCATCATCAAGTCATTAACTAAAAAGATCTTTGGTTTTGTGGATATTCCTCTGTTCAGTGAAAAGACTTTCCACAAAGAATGTCATGACAATGGTTTTGAAATCTTAACTGCGGATAAGGCAGCTAAGTCAGACTATGAAGTTATCATTGTCACCGATCCGTTTACTGTAAGTTATGAAGCTCATGGCTTGATTGCAATGGCTTCATTTATGAGAAACATTGGCTATAAGGTAGCTTTCTTACGCGCTTATGTAAATGGTAAGATCAAAGTTATCCGTGGTCAGAGAAGAAGCTTTGTTCATTTTGCAGCCAAGCAGGCAGCAAGACTTGAGCTAATTGCAAAATCAGGTAAGGCACTTGTAGGTTATGACCCTGCTTTGACAATCTGTTACCGTGATGAATATACTCAGATGTTAGGTGACAGACGCGGTGAGTTTGACGTAAAGCTCCCTGAAGAGTGGTTAAATGAGCAGTTTGGCACTCAGACATTTGTAGAGCGTTTTGCTAAAATTAAAGACAAAGTTGAACAGACTTCAAAAACAGATGAGTTTAAAGCTCCTTATTTCTTATTTACTCACTGCACCGAAAGAGCTCTAATTACCCAGTCTCCAGTCTTATGGCAGACTTTAATGCAGCACTTTTTCATCAATGTAATTCCTGAGACAGTAGCCTGTTGCGGTATGGCAGGTTTATTCGGTCATATTGCCAAAAATCATGATGAAACCTATGCAGTTTATGAGAAAAACTGGAAGGGTAAGATTAAGTCTCATGACTTCAAGCACTGCTTAATTACAGGATTTAGTTGCCGTTCACAGGTACACAGAATGGAAGGCAAGGAAGCTGTGCATCCATTATTTGTCTTAAATGACTTATTAAATAAGGCATTGAAGTAATGAATTTTAAAGATCTGCTAGCCTATATCTTTGGAAGTGCGGTACTGTTTATAGCAGTACCATCTGTGATGATTTATCTTGGGGTAAATTATACATATGATTTCATGCCCATAGGTTTGACTAGCAGTATCTTTGGTGCAATCTGTTCAGCCGTTGGTCTGTTTTTTGTCATTTGGTCTAATTATGAATTGATTAAAAAAGGACACGGTGGAGCTGTAGTTTTAGGTAATTTAAAATTAACTAAACAAACTGACCGCTTGGTAACCGAAGGCCCATACTCTCTTTGCAGAAATCCTATGCATATGGGTATTGTCCTGTTTTATTTAGGTCTGTGTTGTGCTATAAATTCACTTATAACTTTAGTGATCCCTTGTTTATTTTTAATCTTTGCTCAAATCGTAGCTGTTTATATTGATGAGCCAAGACTTAAAAGAGATTTCCCTGAAGAATATTCACAGTGGGTACAAAAAGTACCTCAAAGGTTTTGGCCTAAACCTAAAAAAGGCTGATTATAAAAGGAGATTTTCATGACCATGATGTCGGGCGCACAGATGGTAGTGCGCACCTTAGAAGATTTAGGTGTTGATCGTTTATTTGGTTATCCTGGTGGAGCTGTGCTTGATATTTATGATGCTCTGCTCGAGTCCACAAAGATTAAACACATTCTAGGACGTCATGAGCAGGGCGTAGCCCATGCTGCCGACGGCTATGCAAGAGCAACAGGTAAAGTCGGTGTATGTTTAGTTACCTCAGGTCCTGGCGCTACTAATACTGTAACTTCAATTGCTACAGCTTATATGGATTCAATCCCAATGGTAGTTCTTACAGGTCAGGTAGGTACTCCACTTATTGGATCAGATGCTTTCCAAGAAGTTGATACTGTAGGTATCACAAGACCTATAGTAAAGCACTCATACTTATGTCAGTGCGCACTGGATATTCCAAAGTATATAAGACAGGCTTTCTATTTAGCTGCATCCGGCAGACCTGGCCCTGTTGTAGTTGATATTCCAAAGGATTGTGTAAGACCTTCATTACGCTTTGAATACCCAGAACAGAAAGGTCCTGTAAAGTTACGTTCATACAACCCAACCATGCAGGGGCACCGCGGTCAGGTAAAGAGAGCAGCTAAATTATTAGCTGAGGCCAATCACCCTGTAATGCTAATCGGTGGTGGTGCTCAGTTATCAGGTGCAACTGATGAAGTTCGTTCAATTGCTCATCGCTTTAATGTACCAGTAACTGCAACCTTAATGGGCTTAGGTGTATATCCAAGTACTGATAAACAGTTCTTGGGCATGTTAGGTATGCACGGTACTTATGAAGCAAACCTTGCTATGGATAAGGCAGACTTGGTCTTTGCTGTAGGTTGCCGTTTTGATGACCGTGTAACCAATAACTTATCTAAATTCTGTCCTGCTGCTAAGATTGTTCATATTGATATTGATCCTGCTTCAATCTCAAAGACAGTAAATGCTGATATTCCAATCGTAGGTGATGCTAAGACCGTTTTAAATCAGTTCATTGATGCTTTCAATGAGTTTGATTTAAAAGAGAACGAGACTGCGATGAAACAGTGGTGGGCTGAGATTGAGAAGTGGCGTCATATCGATTGCCTGAATTACCGCCATGACGAGAATTTAATTCAGCCTCAGGAAATCATTGAAGCTGTTTATAAGGCAACTGACGGTAAGGCTATCATTGCAACCGACGTAGGTCAGCATCAGATGTTTACAGCTTTATACTATAAGTTCGATGAACCTCGTCATCTGTTAACCTCAGGTGGCTTAGGTACTATGGGCTATGGTTTTCCAGCTGCAATCGGTGCTAAAGTAGGTGAGCCTGAAAAAGAGGTTTGCTTATTTACAGGTGATGGTTCATTCCAGATGAATATTCAGGAGTTATCAACCTGTTTAGAGTTTGGTATTCCACTTAAGATCTTTATCTTAGATAACCACACATTAGGTATGGTTCGTCAGTGGCAGAAAATGTTCTATCACGGACACATCAGTTCTACTAACTTAAACTCAAATCCTGACTTTATCGCTTTAGCTAAAGCTTATGGTCATGAAGGCATCAGAATTGAAGATCCTAAAGATCTTGAAACTGGAGTAAAGAAAGCATTAGCTATGAAAGATAAATTAGTGATTGTAGATATTGTCTGCAACACTGATGCTAAGGTTCTGCCTATGCAACAGATGGGTGGCAGTATGTCAGACATGTTCCTAAATGAGGATTAGTATGCGCCAGGTTATTTCAATCTTATTAGAAAACGAAGCTGGAGCTTTATCAAGAGTCGTAGGACTGTTCTCTCAGCGTGGCTACAACATTGAGAATATTACCGCAGCTCCAACTGAGGATAAATCCATCTCAAGAATTACCATCTTAACAGAAGGTGACGGCACTGTAGTTGAAAGAATTACCAAGCAGTTACATAAGTTAGTTAATGTAATTAAGGTGTCAAGCCAGCAGGATAATTCCTGTGATATCGTAGAGCGCGAGATCCTCTTTGTTAAGGTACAGGCAGTAGGTCATACCTTAAGAGAAGAAATTAAGACTTTATGTGATATCTTTAAAGCTGAAATCGTGGATATTACTCCAGAGCTTTACATCCTGCAGTTTGTGAACACTTCATTTGAAGTGGACAGATTTTTAAAGGCTGTCTCAGAGCAAGCTGAAGTCATTGAAACCGTGCGCTCAGGTGTGTGTGGTATCTTCAGAGGCGAGCATTCACTGCATTCTTAATTTACAATATTTAAGTATAGAGCCTCGCAGTGCGGGGCTTTTTAAATTATGACAGAGCAAGAATTTACAACTTACAAAACTGAGCTTTTAGCAAAAGTAGAAAAGCTTTATAAAAACGATGAATTATTTAAAATCATCGACCTTTTAGAGAACAGTGAGCTTGATTTTGAGCTGTGCATGGAACTAGTTAGAACCTATATCAATGCAGCTAACAGAACCTCTGATCCTTTTTCTTTATTTGAAAAATCTGAGATTTTATTAGATAAGTTCTCATTAGAAGGTAAGATTTCAGCTAAATACCATTTTTTAAGAGGCTATATCCTCTTTAAGAAAGGACTTATTTCCGATAGCTTAATCCGTTTTGAAGAAGCTCTAAAACATGCTTCAGTTATGGATGGTCAGCTGTTCTCAAACATCACCATCATGATTGATAATGCCAAACGTCTTTTAGATAAAGCTGAGTTTAAAGGTTTAGATGAGAAGGACTCAAAAGAGCTTTTATCTTTTGTAGAAAAGAACTTTGGTAAAGTAAATCACTTATGTGAGTTCTCACATGTTTCTCTGTATCAAATTGCACCTACACAAGAGCATGATTACAACCTGATTGTAAGTGTTGGTTTGAGTGGAAAAAACACAGAGTCAAGTTTAAAGCTAAAACAAGACTCAAAACAAGAGAATATAGAGCTCTGTCTTGCACTGCCAAAAGACTACAGATTTAATAAAGACTCAAAATCGGCTTTTGAGATTTATATGTTAATTGAGATAATAAGCTATCTTATAACTGAGAAAAATCCTGTAGGTTTTGGCTATTATCTTGAAAAGGAAAATGGCTTTTCAAAGAGAACTGCTTTTACCGGTGCGATGCTAGCTTCATTAGGAGAATATTCTAAAGAGAACCAGTCGGTTATCTTATCCTCTGGCCGCAATGTCAATTTCTATGAATTGTTGCCACTGCGTCCTATGGAACTTAATTTTAGAAAAACTCACAGTGCGCATGAACTGTTAGAGCTTTTCAAAGAGCATCTTATAAAACTGACCCCTTTTATCAGTACTCGAGATGATGTCTGCCAGAGACTGAATAAAGAGTAGAATAGTAGGTCATTAAATCAGGTTAAATGCCAGATTACAGAATTTTATTTGTAGTAAGCGAAAAAAGAGGAGGCTGCAGCTATGAAATATAACCGACAGATCACAATAAACTATTGCTTACTAGTACGAGTGCGCTAATGACTGTTTGCCTTACATGGCATATTTGATTTGATGTTTTAAAGATTAAAAAAGATTTTAGAGATAAAAAATATGGAACAGTTAAACGGTGCACAGCAGGTTGTTAGAGTTTTAGAAGATCTTGGAGTAACCAGAATTTTTGGTTATCCAGGTGCTGCTGTTACAGATATTTATGATGAGTTATATGACTCAAAGAAAGTTGTTCATACACTAGCCCGTCACGAGCAGGGCGCAGTTCACATGGCTGACGGTTATGCCAGAGCTACAGGTAACGTAGGTGTAGCTATCGTAACTTCAGGTCCTGGTGCTACTAACACTGTTACAGCTTTAGCTACAGCTTATGGAGATTCAATTCCACTAGTTTTAATTACAGGTCAGGTAAGTACAGATTTAATTGGTACTGATGCTTTCCAGGAAGTTGATACTATGGGTGTTACAAGACCTGTTGTAAAGTACAGCTTCTTATGTAAAAAGCCTGAGGATATCGCTAAAAATTTACGTAAAGCCTTCTTTATTGCTTCAACTGGCAGAAAAGGCCCTGTAGTAGTTGATATTCCAAAGAACTGTCAGAGCAGAAACTATTTCTTTGATTATGATACCAACCCTGATGTAAAGATCCGCTCCTATAATCCTACCGTTTATGGTCATAAAGGACAGATAAAAAGAGCTGTAAACTGGATCTTAAAAGCTTTGCACCCAGTAATGTTAATCGGTGGTGGTGTAGTGCAGGGAGATGCAACAGGAGAAGTTTATAAGATTGCTAAAAGATTAAACTTACCTGTTGTAAGTACTCTTATGGGTATCTCAGGCTATCCAGCTTCAGATCCTAACTATTTAGGTATGTTAGGTATGCATGGCTTGTATGAAGCTAATGAAACCATGCACCACTCAGATTTAATCTTTGCAGTAGGTACTCGTTTTGCTGATAGAGCAACTAATAAAGTATCTAAGTTCTGCCCTGATGCAACTATCGTTCATATCGATGTTGATCCTGCTTCAATTTCAAAGACAGTTCAGGCAGATATCCCAATTGTAGGTGATGCTAAGACTGTTTTAAATCAGATCATTTCTACATTAGATGAGTCTGATACTTCAAAGCAGCCTGACTTAAAGCCTTGGTGGGATGAGATTAACACCTATAAGCAAAAGCACTGCTTAGCTTATGCTAAAAAAGACGGCATCATCAGACCACAGGAAGTAATCGAGACTATCTCAAGAGTAAGTCATGAGTTAGGAATTGACCCATACGTAACCACTGATGTAGGTCAGCATCAGATGTTTACAGCTCAGTACTTTAAGTTTGAAAAGCCACGTCATTTCATTACATCAGGTGGTTTAGGAACTATGGGCTTGGGCTTCCCAGCAGCTATCGGTGCCAAGTTTGCAATTCCAGATGCAACAGTACTTTGTATCTCAGGTGACGGCTCTTTCCAGATGAATATGCAGGAATTGGCCGTTTGCAGAAAGTACAATTTACCAGTTAAAGTTTTCATTCTGGATAACTCTGTATTAGGTATGGTTCGTCAGTTCCAGACTGTGTTCTATGATCACCGCTACAGTGCTACAAATCTTGATGGAAACCCTGACTTTGTAAAACTGGTTGAAGCATATGGCTTTAAGGGTATTAGAGTAACTGATGAGAGTAAACTTGAGAGCACTGTAAGAGAAGTACTCAAGGCTAAAGATGAGTTTATCTTAGTAGACGTTATTACTGATACTAATACAAAGGTAATGCCATGGTTAAGAGCTAATGGCTCAATGGTTGATATGATGTTAAATGATGAGGAGAACAAATAATGAGACACGTAATTTCCATTCTGATTGAAAATGAGGCTGGTGCTCTGTCACGTGTCGTAGGTTTGTTCTCACAGCGCGGTTATAACATCGACAGCTTAACCGTAGCTCCTACAGATGATGCAACCTTATCACGCTGTACTATTCTAACCTCCGGAGATAAAAGTGAGGCTGAGCAAATCACCAAGCAGTTGCATAAGCTTGTTTGTGTATTCCGTGTATCAGCACTTTTAGATGAAGCTGAAGGTGGTATTGAGCGCGAAATGGTCCTAGTAAAGGTAAGCACTCCTAACCGTAATGTAAGAGATGAGGTTAAGAGTTTAGCTGACATCTTTAATGCAAGAATCATTGATGTTAATGCAGAGATCTTTACTTTAGAATATGTCGGAAATTCAGATGAGACTGACAACTTTATCAGCACCATCTGTAAATTAGCTGAGGTAATTGAAGTGGTTCGTTCAGGTGTCTTAGGTATTGCTAAAGGCACACACTATATGAAACCTTAAGCTTAGAGCTTTAACAAAAAGACTGGCTGTGCCAGCCTTTTGAGTAAAGATAGTATTTGTTAAATAAGACCTATGGTTAGGAAAGTTGCAGTCGGGGCTGAAAACGATTTAACTGCAACTCTCCCTACTTTTATGAATACTTTAAATAAGCCTTTTCCTAATATTTCTAGAATTCTCCTCATGATAATTTAACTTCTGCAAAAAAGATCACATAATGCAGAAAGTAAAAGATTTCCTGTAATTTTAAGATGTTAGTTCTCATAAGACGCAGTTGTACAAGATCTTTAAACATGCCAGCCACTAACATTTAGCACCTGATCTGAAAAATGTCTACCGCCAGTTAGGCGGTCACTCTTTGTCAACTAAAAATGAGCACATGCGACAGCTACGCGGACACTCATTTAATTCATAACAGTGTATGAAAATGCCCAAAAGCTATATTACTCAAATGATGTGCTTTTTATTGATGATGTCTGCATTGGTGAACAGAGAAATGGAGAATCCTTTGTCTTTAAGGATTTAGTACAGAAATGTAGGGAAAACAACAGATGTGGGCTGATATTAGCTTCACAGCTTCCTCCTGTTAACTGGCTTCAACACATGGGAGGTTCTAAGGAAGCAGCTGATGCTTTAAAGATCCAGATTTGCAGTAGCAATGTCTATAATGAAATGCCTTTTGAAAACAGGTTAATTGAGCTTTTGACCGCTTATGATGATGCTTTAACCGCCCGTAGAAGTGAGACTTTAATTAGGCAGGCAAAGCTAAAGTCTAAGATGTCATTTGATGACTTAACCTTAAGCTCTGAGAGAGGATTTACTCCAGATACAAAAAAATACATTGCATCTATCAGCTGGACTTATCCTGGAAAAGTATCAAATATCACTGTTCTAGGAGCATCTGGCAGTGGTAAAAACTCTCTTTTGTGTGGCATTGGATATCACTGTATAAATTAGGGCATGACAGTAAGATACTATAAAGCAAACCAATTGCTAAATGATTTGCTCAGTAACAGTGTTTATAAAGTACGTTCTCTTAAAAGCATTATCAGAAGATGTAAAGTTCTAATCATAGATGATTTAGGCATGAACAAAGCATCAGATGAGGCTACTAACATTTTTTACGACCTTTTGGATGAGAGATTGAATGAATTACCAGTGCTCATTGGTTATCAGGTTAATGAAGAAGGTCTTAGAGCTTGTTTTACCGGTAAGGCTCAATCAGATGGTATTATTAGACGACTCTTTCATCACAGCATCAATGTTGTTCTAAAAGGTGATCCTGAATCGGCTGAAGCCAGTTTACACAACATGGTATTAGAAGAGCCTACACAAACCTCTTCTGATAAGGAGGTACCTCATGATTAGAGATTTTTATCTATGTAAGGGAGTTAAATTCTCTAAATGTGCAGACAATAAATCAGTTCCTTGTAACCAATGCTGCAATAACAAATTTAAAGGAGATGCTGTTGAAAACTTACCTTTTAGCGAACTCTATGACGATTTGATGTTATCGATGCAAAGGTGCATTGTTATACTGCAACAGTATAGTGACAAGGTTTGTAATTCTCATTGGATTGCTACTGACACACTTAGTTCTATCAATTTAATTGACAAGAATAAAATCGAAGAAGGAGCTTGCTCTTGTATGCCTCCCTGCAAAGAAGAGTTTGTTAGCTTAACCTCTTTAACCCATCAGATTGCTAATTTATGCTCTAATGGTATTAACGATCTGTCTGAGATTGATTGCCTCTTAAGCAAGATTGAATCAATTCTAAAATCAGTTGAGAGTGTAGGTGAACTTGTAATTGAGAAAAAGGATGAATTAAAACATAGTTAAAACTCGTCAAATACAACGCCCAGACTTAGTTCTGGGCTTTTTATTTGCCTTACTTAGACCAATAAAAAGATCTGATGATTGAAGTTAGCAGATCGAATGTAGATTGTTAATCAGACTTTTAAGCTGTTCTTAGCAGATTATCCAATACCTTCTAACAGCTTTAGCTTCTAATAAAAGTTAGAAAGTTAACATAGTCAACAAAAGCCCTTGAGCTATCTCAGGGGCCTTTTATGTAGGAACAATTTTTCAGAAGAAGCTTTAATTCACTTTACTGATTGTCAAACTTAAAGTCTACAGCATTGTCCTGTTGCTTCTCCTCTTTTGAAGCATCATCGACATCGATAACATTATCATTCTCAAGAGCCTTTAATTCTCTTGAGGCGTTGGCATCAAACTTATCAATCATTGATTTAAAGTTACCCTTGCCTTTATAAAGTCTGTTTTCAAGTTCATCGACACTGTCATGCAGTTTCTTTTCTGCTTTGCTTATGTTTTCACATGACTCTACGACATTAGCAAATTTAGCGTTGATCTTTTGAGCAAATGAAGCTAATTTTCTCATTCTGTCTGATTGCTCTGCTAATACCCATAAGTTTCCTACAACTCTTAAAGCTGGTAGTAAAGTTGAAGGGGATACTAAAAAGATCTTGTTCTGAGCGGCTCTGTCATATATGGCTGAATCAGCATATAAAGCATCAGTTAAAGCAGCATCGACCGGCACAAACATAAAGACGAAGCTTGGACTGTTCAAAGACTGATAAGAGCTGTAGTCTTTTTTAATTAACTCGTTTAAGTGAGCATTTAATGAATCAAGATGAGCTTTCATAGCTGCTTTCTTTTCATCCTCACTTTGAGCATTGATAAATGAAGTGTAAGCTGTAAGAGAGCACTTAGCATCAATGATAAGACAATGATTGTCAGGTAATCTTATAATCGCATCAGGTCTGCCGTTCTCACCTAAACTTCTGTCACCTGCGACCTCTCTTTCATACTCAATACCAAGTCTCAGACCTGAAGCATTCAGTACTCTTTCTAACTGTAGCTCCCCCCACATACCTTGAGATTTACCGCCAGAGCGCAGAGCTTTAGCTAACTCTTCAGCCTGTTTTGACAGGGTAGAGTGTGACTCTTCTAAGATCTTGATTTCTTTTTGTAGCTCACCTGAACGTTTAGCGTTGTTCTCCTGAGTTGCAGCAATAAAGTTCTTAAAGTTTACAAGCTCTTCTTTTAAAGGATTAACCACCTGACTGAAGTTCTCTTTAGAGGTCTTGCTCAGATCTTCAGTTCCAGCCTTTACAAGGTTATTTCCCATAACCTTTAACTGCTCCTGCAACTCTTTATATGAGGTATCAAATCTCTTTTGCAGCTCCTGATTTAATACCTTGTTAGAGTCAATGTCAGAGCGTAAAGATGCATTAGCAGCATTTAGTGAATTTACCTCTGAGACAGCAGTCTCTAATTTGGTTTTTAATTCACTTTCAGAATTTACAAGGCGGTTATTATCAAATTGAAGACGATCTCTTTCTGAGATAAGTGAGGTTCTCTCATTATTTAAATCAGTTAACTGTTGCTGTAGCGATTTTGTATATTCAGAATTTTTTAAAAGATAATTCTCTGATGCTTTAAGATTAGCAGCATCAGTTGCGCTCTGTTCAGTAAGTCTTGAGTTTTCTTTTGAAATTGCAAAGTATTTATGGAGAAGAAATAAAATTATAAGTAGGAAAATGCCAAGCATAAGACCAGGCAGATTAAGAAGATTTTCCATTGACACCCCTTATTTAGACACAAAATAGAAAATATACATATATTATACTCACAATGTAATGCAAATATTAAGTATATTGTCAAAAATCATAAAAGAAGCTAAGATAAGTTAAGACAGAAGTATGAGGTAATGAGAGGAGAGAGGCCTAAAACTTAAGAATTAGCTTTATGTATTTGCAAAAGGTAAGCTTTTATAAAACAAAAATGTGGGTTGATGGTCTGTAAATTATATTGTTCAATTTTCAGATGGCACAGAAGAACCCACATTTTTGAGAAGGAAATTCAGATCTTATTCTGGCTGAGCACCAAAGCGGTTGTCACCTTCTGTACCCTTCTTGCATAAGAATACAATGCAAAAGATCATTGCAATAAAGCCGACAAAAGGAATACAGCTTAATAGCCAGAATAATAAAACAAACCAGCCAGATTTGTCGATATCGTGAAATCTTCTGATAGTTGCTGTAAACAGGGCAATACCTGCAATGAGAAGGGCAATACCTGCAAAGAAGCCAAAAAGTAATCCTAAAGTCTCATTAATTTGAGAAGCTATACCAATTAGCATAGACAAAACAAATACACCAAGAATATCGGCTAACTGAAACCACCAGAACTCAGAACGTGATGCTCTGCCAGAAATGGTAAGAGTCTTTTTTAAGCAAGTCTTAAATGAATCCAAAAATGTCATAATAACCTCTGTTTTGTTTATTAATGTCTGCGCTTTTAAGCACAATTTCATCCCATTCTAACTGTCTGAATGGTGCTTGTATATTTTATTATCTACTTTTTAATTCATGTGCATTAACATGCTCATATTCTGTAAAAAATGTGAAGTTTTTTACAAAAGCTTTGTTAGCAGAAGAAACCTTGAGTTAAAAAAAGCCTGCTAAAAGCAGGCTAAGATTAGATTGAATTTTGATTTAAATAGTAATAAATAAGCGACTTTTCTTTAATCTTTCTTCTCTTGAGATTTAAATTCTTTGGCAATCTTTTCTTCTTCTGAAGCTAAGAATTCATGAATATCAATCTGAGCTCTTACTTGAGGATCTCCTGGCTGAGCCTGAACATAAACGTTCTTCTGCTCGGCATCAATGATTCTTGCCTTACGGTTATCCTGTTCCTGAAGTTTTAAGATACCCTTGATACGTTTCTGCAGATCAGGATCTAATATTCTTGCACCAACTTCAATTCTTAAATCAAGGTTTCTCTTCATCCAGTCAGCTGATGAGATGAATAACTCCTCATCACCGCCGTTATTAAACAGCATTACACGAGGGTGCTCTAGGTATCTGTCAACAATAGAGGTGATATAGATATTCTCAGATAAACCTTCAACACCAGGTTTGAGAGAGCACATACCACGAACCACACCGCGGATCTTTACACCAACCTGTGAAGCTTCATAAAGTTTGTTGATTAAAGGTACATCAACTAAAGCATTTACCTTAAAGTGAATTGATGCATACTGACCCTGTTTTGCAAAATCAATTTCACGGTCAATCATGAACTTAATTCTGTCACGAGCATTTAGTGGTGATACTAATAAGTTCTCAAACACAGGTCTTGTATATGGGTATTCAATAAAGCTAAAGACATCGTCAACTTCTTTGGTGATCTTCTCATTAGCAGTAAAGAGGGCAAAGTCTGTATAGATCTTAGCTGTCTTTTCATTGAAGTTACCGGTACCTACGTGAGCATAACGTACGATTCTGTCGTCATCCTCATGACGGGTAACTAAGCATAGTTTTGAATGGATCTTTAAGGTTGGTAAACCGAACAGGACCTTAACACCAGCCTGAGTTAAACGTGAAGCCCACTTTACGTTGTTAGCCTCATCAAAACGAGCTTTTAACTCTACCACTACGGTTACACTCTTACCGTTGTTAGCTGCATGAATTAACGAGTTAATTACACGGCTGTTGCTTGCAACGCGGTAAATATTGATCTTAATTGAGCTTACCTTTGGATCATATGAAGCATAACGTAAGAACTCAGTGAAGTAATCAAATGAGTAGTATGGGTAGTAGAGTAAAATATCCTTTTTAGAAATAGCTTCAAAAGGAGTTTCAGCCATTTCAAACTGTGATGACTTAATCTCAGATAAGGTAGGATTTTCCATGTCATCACTGCCTAAGCTTGGGAATGACAGGAAGTCTTTGAAATTGTGGTAACGGTTACCTGCCATCATGGAGTCAATAGAACTCATCTTAAGTTCTTTTGCCATGAATTTAACCATGTTTTCAGGCATCTGAGCATCATATGAGAAACGTACAGGCATAGCGTTCAAGCGTTGTTTTAAAGCCTCAGACATATTCTCAAGCACTGATCTGTCAATATTTCCTAAAAGGTCATATTCAGCATCACGATTCATTTTAATTGAGTAAGCTTCAATTTTGTCATATGAGAATAAACCGCTGAAGATCTTATGAATACCTACACGAATTACATCATCTAAGAACATGAAGGTAACTGATTTATCAACTGAAGGCAGTCTGATAAATCTTGGGAGCTTGTCTGTAGGGATCTCAATTAGAGCATGATGTACAGTGTCTCCTTCTGTCATATCAACTAGAAGGTAGGTAAACTCGTCTTTTAAGAAAGCAACTAAGTCGGTGTCTTCATCAATGATAACTGGGTTGATGTGCTTTAATACATGGTGCTTAAAGTAAGCGATAACCCAGTCTTTTTGCTCTTTGGTAATAGAGTCTTGGTCTCTCATAAAGATATTATGATCAGCTAACTCTATTAAAAGCTGCTTATAAATATGGTTTAAGGTTTTCTGATAACGGTTAGCTTCATTTTGTACATTTCTTAAAAGATGTACTTTATCCTCATTATCCCCCTGAGCTTTATTGATAATAATCTGTCTTTTTAACTCAGCAACTCTAACTTTAAAGAACTCATCTAGGTTGCTTGAATAGATACCTAAAAATCTAACTCTTTCAATTAAAGGAACTGAAGGATCGGCAGCTTCCTGTAAAACTCTTCCGTTAAATGAAAGCCATGACAGCTCTTTTGGCATGATTTCGTTATCGTAATTTACGTCTGTCATAAAAACCTCAAAAAGTAATAATGTGAGCGCAAAGTTGTTTGTAATATGGACGTTGTTTGAACAATGAAACTGTAACCTGATAAAACAGGTAAGGATCATACAAACAGATTGTTAACAAAAAGTCTTATCAAATGTTAAGTTTATGTTAAGACAATTTAGACAAAATTGTTTTGATACAGCTTTATTTTTTTAAATGATTTTCTGTATCATCAGAAATTTCTTGTTTATTTTCAAAGGAATTATCTTGAATTTGAGCGTTATTGCTCTCTTCTTCAGAGACAATATCAAAGACGTTTCTGAATAAGACAGAATCTGACAAAAAGACTGAAGCATTGACGTTGTCATGCTTGGCTGACTCACTTAACATTTGAGCACCAATCTTTACAGTCTTAGGATCTTTTACAAAAATTCTGCCCAAAATGTTGTAGCCTTTACTGATACCTAAAAGGTTAATTACACGTAAAGACCAGTAAGCTCCATTCTCATAGTCATTATGAGCATAGTAAAGTTGAGATATCTTAGCTGAGACAGTAGCTTTGGTAAGATAATAGCCACGATATTCAGTAAGTCCTGAAACAGCTGCCTTTTGCAGACACTTTTCAAATTCTAGGTTCAGATCTTTTCTTTGGAAAAAGTACTTATCCTCAATCAGTTCTCTGTAAAAAGACTTGGCACTATCAGGAACATCCTCAGGAGGAAGAGATGAGAGGTACATTGATAAAACATCAGGAGCAGCATTCATGTCTCCTGTAGTGCACTTTTTAGTTAAGTCTAAAAACTTTAAGGAGAGGGGACTGTCTTTTTGAGTAGATGTGTCTTTGAGAGGGACAACAATCTTATCCTCAGTCTCATCTTCAAGGGTACAGCCCTGAATAAAAACAGAAGAGCAGATAACTATCGCTACAGAAAAAATAAAAGACGCAGATTTTACAAAACTACGTCTAAAAAAAGCGAAAAAATTTTCGCCTTTTTTATTTAATCTTGATGAGTTTTTGCTATTCAGGAAGATCAAAGTCTGCTGCCTTTCCACCGTTAGGTGCGCTCTTCAGCCCTTCACCGAAGGTTGTAGGTTTCTTGTAGTCACCTGACATATCAACTAAGGTATCACCATTGAAGAGTAATACTAGCTTCTGTACAGTAGGAGAGCTCCAACCTTCACGCTTGAAACAAACGTAATACCATCGTGACTTGTCATAAGGATCGATGAGCATTGGAGTTCCCAGAACGAAACGAACCTGTTCTGCAGACATTCCATAAGCTAGCTGGTTTACTAGATCCTGCTCAACATAGTTACCTTGGTTCAGATCAGCTCTATAAGCACAAGAAGTTGTCAGAAGGGAAACTGTGGTGGCAAAAACAGCTACAGATAGTAATTTCTTAATTTGCATAATAAATCCTTTGTTACTTTGGAAATTGTAGCAAAAAAATCATTGCTTAAAATTAGAAAAGCAAAGATTTTTACTAAATTTCTGATACCGGTCTTGAATTTTATTTAGCGTAACCCCATGTACTCATAAGCGTTAATTCTACGAATTTTTTAAGAGATAAAAATGCAGACTGAAGAAACACAAATGCAACAGGCTTTTGAAAAAGCACAGGCAGAAGCTCAAGAAAGAGAGCAAAAGCAAGAAGAAAAGGCTCAAGATGTCCAGACTAATGGTGAAAACCAAGCTCCACAGGATGCAGCGAATGCTACACCTAATGACAATGAGTCAGAAATTGATTTTGATCCAAAAGAGCTTGTAACTGAAAACGAGCAGTTAAAGTCTCAGTTATCTGCACTTGAAGCTAAGTACAAGGCTGATAACGATAAATTAGTCAGAGCTTTAGCTGAGTGTGAGAACCAGAAAAAGAGAATTGAAGCTGACGTTGAGCGTGAGCGTAAATTCGGCAATGAAAAGATTTTAAAGGCTTTAATTCCAGTAGTTGATTCTTTAGAGCTTGCTCTAAAGCATTCAGATGTTAACGATCCTGCAATTAAGCCTATTGTAGAAGGTGTTCAGAACACTACTACATTACTTCTAAAAGAGTTAGGCAAGTTTGGTGTTGAAGCAGTTGACCCTCAAGGTCAGCCATTTGATCCAAATCTGCATCAGGCAATATCAATGGTGCCATCACCAGAGGTTGAAGCTCAGCATGTTCTATCTGTAATGCAAAAAGGTTATACCTTAAACGGTCGTGTAGTAAGACCTGCTATGGTAATTGTATCAGCTGGTGCTCCTGCTGGTGCTAAACCAAATGAGAGTGCATCACAGGATAACGGTGAGCAAAAAAATTCTATAAATATTGAAGCTTAGACTTGAAAAAGAAAAATTAAGCTCCATTTAGTAAGACAGAAAAGATTTAGAAAGTTATTAAAAATAACAGTAAGTTTAAAAGACTGATTATTAAAGATAACGAAAAACAGAATTTAAGAGGATTTTAAAATGGGAAAGATTATTGGTATTGACTTAGGTACTACTAATTCATGCGTTGCCGTTTTAGATGGTGACAAAGTTCGTGTATTAGAGAACTCAGAAGGTCGTCGTACCACTCCTTCTATCGTAGCTTACGCAAAAGATGGCGAAATCATCGTTGGTGATGCTGCTAAGCGTCAGGCTGTTACAAACCCAAAGAATACACTGTTCGCTATTAAGCGTTTAATCGGTCGTCGTTATGACGATGCTGAGGTTCAGCGTGATATCGGCATTATGCCATTCAAGATCACCAAGGCAGACAATGGTGATGCTTGGGTTGAGGTTGATGACAAGAAGTTAGCTCCACCACAGATTTCAGCTGAAGTTTTAAAGAAGATGAAGAAGACTGCTGAAGATATCTTAGGTGAGGAAGTAACAGAAGCTGTTATTACCTGCCCTGCATACTTCAACGATTCACAGCGTCAGGCAACTAAGGATGCTGGTCGTATCGCAGGCTTAAACGTAAAGCGTATCATCAACGAGCCTACTGCAGCTGCTATTGCTTACGGTGAGGACAAGGCTAAGGGTGAGCAGAAGATTGCTGTTTACGACTTAGGTGGTGGTACCTTCGATATCTCAATTATTGATATTGATGAAGTTGACGGTGAGAAGACCTTCGAAGTTTTAGCAACTAACGGTGATACTCACTTAGGTGGTGAGGATTTCGATAACCGTATCGTTGATTACTTGATTGACGAGTTCAAGACTGAACAGGGCGTTGACTTACGTACTGATCCATTAGCTCTACAGCGTTTGAAGGAAGCTGCTGAGAAGGCAAAGATTGAGTTGTCATCATCACAGCAGACCGATGTAAACTTACCTTACATCACCGCTGATGCTACTGGTCCTAAGCACATGAACATTAAGATCACACGTGCTAAGTTAGAGTCATTAGTTGAAGAGTTAGTAACTAAGACCTTAGAGCCAGTTAAGACTGCTTTATCAGATGCTGGTTTATCACCATCAGATGTTAACGACGTAATCTTAGTTGGTGGCCAGTCACGTATGCCTATGGTTCAGAAGTTAGTAGCTGACTTCTTCGGTAAAGAGCCACGTAAGGACGTAAACCCAGATGAGGCAGTTGCTATCGGTGCTGCAATTCAGGGTGGTGTTTTAACTGGTGATAAGAAAGACGTTCTGTTACTAGATGTTACCCCACTGTCATTAGGTATTGAGACCTTAGGCGGTGTTATGACTACCTTAATTGAGAAGAACACCACTATCCCAACTAAGAAGTCACAGGTATTCTCAACTGCTGAGGATAACCAGCCTGCTGTAACCATTCACGTATTACAGGGTGAGCGTAAGAGAGCTGCTGACAACAAGTCATTAGGTCAGTTCAACTTAGAGGGTATTGAGCCTCAGCCACGTGGAATGGCACAGATTGAAGTTACCTTCGATATCGATGCTGATGGTTTAATCCACGTATCTGCTAAGGATAAGAAGACTGGCAAAGAGCAGAAGATCACTATTAAGTCATCTTCAGGTCTGTCAGACGACGATATCAAGCGTATGGTACGTGAGGCAGAAGAGCACTCAGCTGAGGATAAGAAGTTTGAGGAGTTAGCAAACGCACGTAACAGAGCTGATGCTACCGCTCATCAGGTTAAGAAGCAGTTAGCTGATCTTGGTGACAAGGTATCAGATGCTGATAAGACCAAGGTTAACAAGGCATTAGCTGACCTAGAGTTAGCTGCTCGTGGTGACGACAAGGATAAGATTGAGCAGGCTGAAAAGGCTGTAATGGAAGCTGCAACCGCTTTATTACAGGCAGGTCAGGCACAGGCTCAAGCTCAGCAGGCTCAACAGGCTTCACAGTCACAGGCACAACAGAATAATTCATCAAAGGATGACAATGTTGTTGATGCTGAGTTCGAAGAAGTTAAAGACGACAAGAAATAATCTTAAATCATAAAGATTAGTTTAAAAGGTGGGTGGAGTATTCCACCTGCCTTTTGTCAGTTATAAAGAGGATAAAATGGCCGAAAAACGTGATTACTATGAGGTGCTTGGCGTAGACAAAGGGGCAGATGATGCAACAATCAAGCGTGCGTTCAAGCGTCTTGCTATAAAGTATCACCCTGACAGAAATAAGGATCCTGGTGCAGGTGATAAGTTCCGTGAAATTAACGAAGCTTATCAGGTGTTGTCTGATCCTCAAAAGAGAGCTGCTTACGATCAGTATGGTTTTGCTGGTGCTGATGGTTCACAGGCCGGTGGTGGTAATCCATTCGGCGGTGGTGGTTTCAGCGGCGCTGATTTCAGTGATATTTTCGGTGATGCTTTCTCTGATCTCTTCGGTGGTCGTGGCGGTTTTGGTTCTCGTAACCAGGGACCACGTGAAATTAGAGGTCGTGATATCAGAGCTAAGTTAACCTTAACTTTAGAAGAAGCTGTAAAAGGCTGCAAGAAGAAGTTAAGTGTTAAGACTTATGTTAAGTGTAAGGACTGCGGAGGCTCAGGCTTAGGCAAGAACGGTAAGAAAGAGACTTGCCCTGATTGTAAGGGTAGCGGTACTGTTCATGTACGTCAGGGCTTTATGGCTTTTTCTCAGACCTGTTCACGTTGTAATGGTACAGGTACTATTATCACCAACGGTTGTAAGACCTGCGGTGGCACTGGCCGTGTAGTTGACTTAAAGACCTTATCAGTTGATATTCCTGCTGGTGTTGATACTGGCGATAGAATTCGCTTAAGTGGCGAAGGTGAGGCTGGTTTAAACGGTGCTGGTTCTGGTGATTTATATGTTGTAATCGAAGTAAAAGATCATGAGATCTTTACTCGTGATGGTAATGATTTGTACTGTGAAGTACCAATCAGCTTTACAACAGCAGCACTAGGTGGCAAGGTTGAAGTTCCTACATTAGATGGTCCTGTAAATATTACAGTACATCCTGAGACCCAGACCGGCGTAATGATGCGTCTGTCAGGCAAGGGTGTTAAGTCTTATAACTCAACCTTTAAAGGTAACCTGTACTGCAAGATTGTAGTTGAGACACCTGTAAACTTAACTAAAGAACAGAAAGATCTGTTAAAGAAGTTTGAGGAATCATTAAACGGTGATGACAAAGCTTCTACAACAGGGGATAGTAAAAAGAAAACTGACACCGCAGCGAAGCATAAGCCAAAGTCAGCAGGCTTCATAAAAGGTGTTAAGAAGTTCTTTGAGGATCTATCAAGTTAATAATGTGAGTTGTACAGCTAATCATAAGTTTTCATATTGAACTAAGTTATAGATTAGGTTATTATCAACTCATATGATCATGAGGACGCCTGATGTAACAGTTAGGCGTCATTTTTTTATATTTTAAATTGAGGCTATTATCATGGATCAGACTCCAATGACTCCTCGTGGCGAGGATTTACTTCGCAAAGAATTACAGCGCTTAAAGACAGTAGAGAGACCTCGCATTGTAGCTGCAATTGCCGAGGCTAGAAGCCATGGTGATCTTAGCGAAAACGCAGAGTACGATGCAGCAAAAGAAGAGCAGGGCCTTTGCGAAGCAAGAATTAAAGACATCGAAGGCAAGCTAGCAAGTGCTAACGTTATCGATGTATCTAAGTTAAAGACTCCCAACGGTGGCAAGCTAAAGGTTATCTTTGGCGCAACAGTAACTGTTGTTGATGTTGATACTGACAAAGAGACAACTTACAGAATCGTAGGTGAAGATGAGGCCGACATTCAGGCTAACTTAATTTCATACAAGACTCCTATCGCTAAAGGCTTATTGGGCAAGTGCGAAGAAGACGAGATTGAAATTAAGATCCCTAAGGGAACAATCTGCTACGAAATTGAAAAGGTTGAGTATATCTAAGAGGTAACTAAGACCTTTTGATGTAACTTAAAATTCTAGTTACGCAACCATTGATAAGAAAACGGAAGTACCCAAAAGTGCCTCCGTTTTTTTTTGATCTTAAGATAATTGTAGACTTTAAAAGTAGACTTTATCTAGAGGTAACGATTATGAATTTAGGACATGAAAACGAAACTCTTGAGTTCAAAGAGAGTTTAGGTCAGCTTGACAAAGGTCTAAAGTCTATAACTGCAATGCTAAACAGATCTGGCTATGGTTGTGTTTGCTTTGGTGTATTAGACAATGGAGATGTTAAAGGGTTAACCGTTGGTCCTAATACCTTAATGAATATTAGAAATAAGATTAAGTTTCTTATCAGTCCTCAGGCTCTGGTTCATATAGAAAAAGTGACAGTTGGAAAGCTTGATTACATCAAGGTAACCGCTCATGGCTCAGATATTCCTTACAGTTGCGATGGTCGTTACTACATTAGAAATGTGGCTGCAGATGAGACTGTATCTAATGAAATATTACGCAAAATGTTAACTACATCAGAGACTGACATCATAAGACGCATACCTTCTGAAGATCAAGATCTTACTTTTAACCAATTTGATAGTTTTATGTCTAAGTATGTCATTCATACAGAATCCTCTATTTCGTTCCATAAAAATTACGGTTTAAAAAATGATGAAGGTAAGTTCAATCTAATGGCTTATCTGTTGTCTGATCAAATCAATGTAAGCATTAAAGTTGTTAAATTTGAAGGTACCAATAAAAGCACAATGTCAGAGAGAACAGATTTTGGATCTCAATGTCTTTTAAGATCTGTTCAAGAAGTTCTTGAGTATGTAAAAGTAAACAATGCAGTAAAAGTAGATCTATCAGACGGTATAAGAAAAGAAACACCACTTTTAGATTATGAAGCTTTTAGAGAAGCTTGGATAAATGCATGTATTCATAACTTGTGGATTGAGATGATTCCTCCAATTGTTTTTATATATGACGATAGATTGGAGATCCTCTCAAATGGTTGGTTACCATATGGATTATCATGTAAAGAATTCTTTTGTGGTAAAAGTTTTCCAGTAAATAGAGAATTGTATGCTATTTTTAAATCAACTACTTTGGCTAATGAAAGTAACGGTATATCTACAATTGTTTCTAAATATACAAAAGATGCTTTTTCAATAGGTAGTGGCTTAATTAAGGTGACTCTAAACTTTAACTTTGAAAGTGATGATGTTGTAGTACGAAAGCATAAAGAGAAAGCTATTTATAAACTGACCATCAAGCAAAAGAAGATCTTAGAGTTGTTAAAAGGTAATGGCGAACTTACTCAAAAAGAGCTGTCTGATAAGACCTCAGTAAGTTTAGCAGGAGTTAAAAAGATCATGCAAAAGTTACAAGAGCTTAATTTAATCTCAAGACGTGGGGCTAAAAAGAATGGTCGTTGGATTGTAGCATCCAACTGAAATAAAAAACGCCTTATTAAAAGGCGCCTTTTACAATTTGAGTGAACCTAGAAGTTCAACTTAAAACTAGCGAGGAAGAATGAATCTGCTGTCATCTTTTCTCTGTCTGAATAGAACTGCAATTCTACCAACTAGAGATACTAATTCAGCATTAACAGTTTTAGCAGCAGTTTCAGCCTGCTCTTTTCTACCTTCACCAGCATTTAAACGGATCTTGATAAGCTCGTGATGCTCAATGCTGCTGTCTAGCTCTTTAAGCACTGATTCTGAAAGACCGTCATTGCCTAGTAAGACAACTGGCTTTAATGAATGAGCTTGTGCCTTTAAAAACTGGCGCTGATGTGAATTCAATGACATACAAAACCTATAATAAGAAAAAATATCTGTTAAAAGCTTAATCTATTGTGATTTAGACTTCGCATAAATGTTGTGCAAATTGTATAATATTATCGAGTAATTTTAAACTGAAAAATCTATAGTAATATTTGGGATTTAAATTTAATGCCAGCAAAGAAAAGAACTGCCAGCCAAACTAGATGGTTACAGGAACACTTTTCCGATCCTTATGTGAAGCAGGCCCACAAGTTAGGACTGCGTTCACGCGCTTCATTTAAGCTAGAAGAGTTGCAGAAAAAAGATCACCTGATCCGTCAGGGTAATATCGTAGTTGATCTTGGTGCCGCTCCTGGCGGTTGGTCTGAGTATGCCGTAAAGTGCATCGGAGATAGCGGTCGAGTTATCGCCTGTGACATTCTGCCAATAAGACCTATTCGTAACGTACAGTTTTTGCAGGGTGACTTCAGAGAAGATGAGGTCTTCAAAAAACTGTATTCAATGATCGGTGTCGGTGCTCATGTAGTACTCTCTGACATGGCTCCTAATATGTCAGGTAACCTAGCTATCGATCAGCCAAGAGCTATGCTGTTATCAGAATTAGCCTTAGATATGGCAAGACGTGTACTGCGTATTGGTGGTAGTTTTGCTGTAAAAGTTTTCCAGGGTGTAGGTTCTCAAGAGTTTTTAAAAGAATTACATCAGGACTTTACCACTGTTAAAGTAAGAAAACCTGATGCTTCAAGAGACCGTTCTCGTGAAGTTTATATGGTAGCAATGGGCTTTAAAGGTCATCCTTTAAATGGTGTTGCACCAGGTGCTGAATTTGAAGAGTCTGAAGATAAGACTTTGGAGTAAGTGAGTAAATATGACAAAAAACCTAATATTATGGCTAGTCATTGCTGTGATTTTAATGACTCTCTTTGAGTCATTTAACTCATCAGACAATTCAGGTCGTATGGAAGACTACACTAGCTTCGTAAGAGAAGTGCAGTCAGATCAGATACAGGAAGTTGTATTTGATGGCAAGGTTATCAATGGTGTTAAAAAGAACGGTGAAAGATTCTTAACTGTTATGCCATTGAGCGATCCTGCAATTATCGACTCTCTTTTATCACACAATGTAAGAGCATCTGGTACTAAGCCTGAAGAGCAGAGCTTATTGCTCTCAATCTTTGTGTCATGGTTCCCAATGTTGCTTTTAATTGGTGTGTGGATCTTTTTCTCACGTCAAATGCAGGGAGGTTCTAAAGGCAATCCTCTGTCATTTGGTAAGTCAAAAGCTAAACTACTCTCTGAGAATCAGATTAAAACAACCTTTGATGATGTAGCAGGTTGTGATGAGGCAAAAGAGGACGTAGTTGAATTAGTAGACTTCTTAAAAGATCCAACCAAGTACTCTAAGTTAGGAGGCCGCATTCCACGTGGTGTGTTAATGGTAGGTCCTCCAGGTACCGGTAAAACTTTATTAGCAAGAGCAATTGCAGGTGAAGCTAAAGTGCCTTTCTTCTCAATTTCAGGTTCTGATTTCGTGGAGATGTTCGTAGGTGTTGGTGCTTCTCGTGTAAGAGACATGTTCGCTCAGGCTAAGAAGAATGCTCCATGTATTATCTTCATCGACGAAATTGATGCAGTAGGTCGCAAGCGTGGCGTAGGTATGGGCGGTGGTCATGACGAAAGAGAGCAGACCTTAAACCAGTTACTAGTTGAGATGGATGGTTTTGAAGGCTTTGAAGCTGTAATTATCATCGCTGCAACTAACAGACCTGATGTTCTTGATCCTGCACTGTTACGTCCAGGTCGTTTTGACAGACAGGTTGTGGTAGGTTTACCTGATGTACGTGGTCGTGAGCAGATCTTAAATGTTCATGTAAAGAAAGTACCTTTAGGTAAAGATGTTGATACTGCAACTATCGCAAGAGGTACTCCAGGCTTCTCTGGTGCCGAATTAGCAAACTTGGTAAACGAAGCTGCCTTAAACGCAGCACGTCATAACAAGCGTGTAGTAAGCATGAATGAGTTTGAAGAAGCTAAAGATAAACTCTTAATGGGTGCTGAGCGCAGAAGCATGGCTATGAATGAGCATGAAAAGATCAACACTGCTTATCATGAGGCAGGTCATGCTATCGTAGGTAAATTGGTTCCAGAGCACGATCCTGTATACAAGGTATCTATTATCCCTCGTGGCAGAGCTTTAGGTGTAACCATGTATCTGCCTGAACAGGATAAGGTATCTCAAAGCCGTATCGGTCTGTTATCAAACATTTCTACTCTGTTCGCTGGCCGTATCGCCGAAGAGTTAATGTTTGGTACTGATGCTGTAACTACAGGTGCTTCAAATGATATTGAAAGAGCGACTCAGATTGCTCGTAGCATGGTAACCCGTTGGGGCTTCTCAAAGAGATTGGCTCCTATGCAGTATGAAAAGGACAATGAAGGTTCTGCATACTTAGGTGGTTCATCTACTACTATGATTTCAATGTCAGATGAAACTGCTAAGATCATCGATGAGGAAGTAACAGAAATCATCAACTCATGCTACAAGAAAGCTCAGGACTTACTTGAAGCTAATAAGGACATTCTTGAGAATATGAAGGATGCTCTATTAAAGTATGAGACCATTGATGCTGATCAGATTGACGATTTGATGAATCGTAAAGAAGTTCGCCCACCTCGTAAGGTAGGAGATGCTAAATCTTCAGATCAGAAATCAGATGATAACTCAAAAGATGAGAAATCAAATGATGTAAAGACTGAGGATAAGTCAACTGACAATCAGTCTGAAAAAGCTAAGACTGAGAACTCTGACAATGCATCAGAGACAAAAAAAGACGATAATGACAATAATTCAGAGCAGTAATTAGACAGGACAACTTGTCAAAATTACCATCGTCTCATGAAGGATCTCTTGACAGGAGATCCTTTGCTTTTAATGTAGGTTAAATGGGCAAGCTGATTTATATCAGTTTTGTACAAGTTTAGTGTGGGATATTCGATGAAATTAAGACTGCCAAATAGTAAAAGCCTTGATTTGTCTTTTACAAAAGTAATGGGAACCATTGCTTTAGAAGAGAATGATACCCGTTCAATTGAAGATCTAGTTTTACTTGCAAATAGCTATGTTAAAGCTGGTGCTGAGCTACTGGAGATTGGAGCTAAAGCTGGTGCTAACGGCATCAACGAAACTCGTGTGATCTCTGTGTTGTGCGCTGTGATGAACAGTGTAGATGTTCCTGTAGCACTAAACTCAAACAACTATGAAATTGTTTCACAGGCTATTAAAGCAGGTGTTTCAATTGTTATTACCACAAACGGTCTGTCCACAGAGGGCATGATCGATCTTGTCAAAGGATCAGAGGTAGCTGTATGCCTTCACTTTGATCCAAAAGAAAAAATTGAAGATGACAGCGATGTGGTAAGTATCATTTCTGAATACTACTTTGAAAGAATCGATACTCTTTTAAATGCCGGTATTGAAAGAAAGAGATTACTCATTGACCCATCTGTAGTAAATGCTTCTGTAAGTAACAGATTAAGACTGTTAGGAAGACTTGAGAGCTTTAAGAGTTTTGCTCTGCCTATCTGTATTGCTCTGCCTCGTTCTTTACCAAAAGAAGACAGATTCATGAAAGATAATAGAGTGCTTACCTTAACTACAGCTTTATTCTGTTCATCTGTAAGTCCAGTTCAAATCATCAGAACAGCAGATGTAGGTGAAGTTGCAATTGCAATTGGTTTTTGGCAGATTATGGCAAGTAAGACTAAGCCATTTAAGTTATCAAAGACTATCGTAAGACGTCTAAGACTTCTACGTGATGCAATTCATGACTTAAGAAAGATAAAAGAAAAGAATTAAAATCCAACATCTTTAAAAGTCTAATCTTTTAAAGGTAAATAACTTTTAGAAAAAAAGAAAACAAAGATGAAAAGAAAATATTTTGGTACAGACGGTGTACGTGGCCGTGTAGGTCAATATCCTATTACTCCTGATTTTGCAGTAAGACTAGGTTTAGCTGCAGGTAAAGTTTTAGGTAAAAAACATGGCGGTAAAGTTATCATTGGTAAAGATACTCGTCTGTCAGGTTATATGCTAGAAGCTGCCTTAGAGTCAGGCTTTTCAGCAGGTGGTATGTCTCCTGTAATGTTAGGCCCTATGCCAACTCCTGCTGTAGCTTATTTAACTCGAGCATTCAGAGCAGACCTAGGCGTTGTAATCAGTGCTTCACATAACCCATACTATGACAATGGTATTAAGTTCTTCTCAGCTCATGGTACCAAGTTACCTGATGAGGTTGAACTTGAGATTGAGTCTGTATTAGATGCTAAGGATATTCCTTTAGCTGCTTCATCAGACTTTGGTCGCGCCTTCAGACAGGATGATGCTCCAGGTCGTTACATTGAGTACTGCAAGAGTACCTTTGCAAGCCACTTCTCATTAGAGGGCATGAAGATTGTTTTAGATTGTGCTAACGGCGCTACCTATCACATCGCTCCACTGGTTTTCAGAGAGTTAGGAGCAACTGTTATCACCATCGGTGATAAGCCTAATGGCATTAATATCAATGATGGTGTAGGTTCTACTCATCCAGAGGCTTTAGTTGCTAAAGTCCTTTCAGAAAAAGCTGATCTTGGTATTGCTTTTGATGGCGACGGTGACCGCGTTTTAATGTGCGACAGTCACGGTAACTTACGTGACGGTGACAACCTTCTGTATATCATTGCTAACGACACTAAAAAGCGTGGACGTCTGCCAGGTGGTGTAGTAGGTACTTTAATGACAAACTTAGGTCTTGAGTTAGCTTTAAAGCGTGAAGGTATTCCTTTCTCTCGTGCTAAGGTTGGTGACAGATACGTTATGGAGCAGTTGTTAGAGAAGAACTGGACTCTGGGCGGTGAGAACAGTGGTCACATCATCAGCTTAAACCATGCAACCACAGGTGATGGTATCGTATCAGCACTACAGGTCCTAAAGGCTTGTATGTATGCAGGCAAGACAGTTGAAGAGTTATCTGAAGGTCTGACCATGTACCCACAGGATCTTATCAACGTAAGATTAACAGCAGGTCTTGATGTAACTCGTGACGAGAAAGTTCAGACTGTTGTAGCTGAAGTTGAAAAAGAGTTAGGCTCAACTGGTCGTGTGCTTTTACGCAAATCAGGAACCGAGCCCGTGGTTCGTGTAATGGTTGAAGGAGAGAATGCACAGGACGTTCATACTAAAGCTCAAAGAATTGCTGATGTGATCATCCATCAGGCAGGCTGTGAAAATGCTTGAAAAAAAGCATAATAACCTGTAATATTTGCACAGCTTTGTATACGCAAAATAGGATGCGTTTTTATTATGTACGAAATTGGTATTGTAGTTTTATTACTAATTGCAATTGCAATGATTGCTTTGATCCTTGTTCAGCAGGGTAAAGGTGCTGGCATGGGCGCTTCATTTGGTGCTGGTGCATCAAATACAGTATTCGGTTCAGTAGGATCCGGTAACTTCCTGACTAGATCAACTTGGACTTTAATTATTCTGTTCTTCGGTGTTTGCTTATTCTTAGGTTACTTACAGAAGTCAGCTCACGAAGAGAAGTCAAGTTTCAGCAATATTTCTGAGACTCCTGCAACAGAGCAGGTTGAAGAGAAGACTGTTGTTAACACTGATGCTCCTGTAGTTGATACAGATGCACCTGCAGTTTCAGACACAACAGATGCTCCTAAGACTGACGCTCCAGAGACTAAGTAATAAAAGTTTCTACTAAAAAAGACCCACCGTACGGTGGGTTTTTTATTGGCGATTTTAGATAAATTGATTAGAAGACGTAGTGCTTGGTAGGAGTGATAACCTCATGCAAAGGCATATCCCAATGCTCAATAGGTACTGCATCTAAAAGCTGGAAGTCATAAGCTACACCGATTAAAAGACATTGAGCAGACAGCTTCTTTAACATTCTGTCGTAATAGCCTCCACCCATGCCTAATCTATTGCCTTTATTATCAAATCCAACTAAAGGCACAATCAAAGCTTCAAATTTATCAGGAGTTACCAGATTCTCTGGTAAATTCTCAGGCTCTAGAATGTGGAAGCGGTTTTCAATTAACCTGTCACCTTTCTTATAGGAATAAAAGTCCATATGACCTTTTACGTGAACATCCATAAAAGGTAGAGCTAATTCATGGTGTTCTAGAAGATACTCGTTGATAGGCTCTGTAGATAACTCACCACCTAAGCTTAAATATGATCCCACCATTTTCTTTTGCAAGAAGTGTTTGTGGTGACTTAAGATTTTTACAATCTCAACGCCAGCCTCATAGGCTTTTACAGGTGTTACCTGTCTTCTTTGTTCTAAGATCTGCTGACGCAGCGACTTGCGTAAAACTTTGTTATCAAAAAAATCAGTCATTGTTAGCTCTTTGAAGAGAAGTTTTCATCTTGGTGATTAGTTTTAATGCTTCATTTTCAAATGGAGTTTTGTCGTTTAGATATCCTTGCAAGGTACTCTCTGAGTCAAGCGCAATTAAGATAGCTGCTTGTGTAGGAGTTAAATTAGGATTATCTCGCATCATAGAGGATGCTTTAGTTTGTAATGAAGCTATCGCTCTTTGAAGATTTTCTTTTTGTTCTTTTGCGCATCTTAAGTTGAAACTCTCACCAAAGAGTGCACATTGGACAAAGTCCTGTGTGTTTTGATCTGACATATGTAATTCCTTTTTGCCTATATTGTAAGGATATTAATCAAATTGTCCAAAAACTTCTGAGAGTGCATTAAAAGTAACGGTAGTTATACTGATATTAGACTATAAAAATTATTTTTGTATTGAAAAATAATGCGAATAGTACATCTAAAAATAATAATCTTTTAAATGTGAAGATAATACTGTTTAAATTATAGATTAGGTGTTAAAGTGAGATGAGAAGTTTTCATCTATCCAATAGCAGAGTTTTATTATGAGCAAAAAAACAGTGTATTCAAATATTGCAATTGATCTAGGTGGTAAGTATACAGGATGCGTATCATATACGTCTTCAATATTGCCATCTGCAGATGACATCAATGCTTTTATTATTGAGATGCCTGATGATGGTAAAGGTATTAAATATACAGTAAAAGATAGAACTCAGAAGAGACATATGATTCGTGCTTTGGATAGATTCAAAAAAGCAAGAAAACTAATCTATCTTGTTATAAGTTCAGTAATTCATAGAGAGCTTACTGCTGATGAAAAAGAAGCACTCTCTTCTTTAATGAAGAGAAGAGGGTATACAAGGCTAGAAGCAGAAATTGACCTTGATATTTTAAAAGAATGCCCTGTTGATCTATTTGCCTCATATATTAAAGATCTGTTTGATGAATCTCAGTCTTTATATGATCAGTTTAATCAAAGGTGTTGTGATTTAGATTCAGCAAAAGTCATGATGAAAGAACTTTCTCAAGATGAATTTAATAAGGCAGTGGAATCTTCAGAACTTGATAAAACAGAAATAGAACTGTACAAGTCAGCTTTTGATGTGATGGTGAAAGCTGCTGAAAACATCATCAATACCTGTGAATTTGGCAATAAACACCGTAAACAATACTTATCAGATATCAAGGCAGATATAAATAAGGATTCTAGATTAGCTGATATAGTTAAGTCATTTGATGGTAATGAAAAGCTTTTCAAATGTGTTGGAAATATTTCGAATCTTCAGCTGAGAGCTTTGCGCTGGTATTTCAATGATATCAACATGAAAGGAAATCCAAAATGGATTCCTGAAAGATTTAAAAAAGTGTGGGCAAGAGCTTATAAATACTTCCATTATCCAAAAGAAGATCAACAAAAAGCCAGAGAGCTGATAAAAAATCTGGAAATTTCAAATGATGTAACTTCATTGTTGTGTTCAATTGATCCTCTCGACACAATTCCTCCATATGAGGATCAGAACAATCGAAATCCTCCTACAGATTTAACATTACTCTTATCACCTAAAGCCTTAGACAAGAAATACACAAATTTATGGGAGAAATGGGCAGAGAAGTTCGCAAAACTATATCCAAATTTAAAATACCAGCTAGAAGATATAGTTAAAATTTCAGACCGAAAGTCAAGAATAGATGTAAAGAGTTCAAGCTCATATACGCAAAGCAAAGTTTTCAACTCATATGTAATGCAACGTTTGTTTGATTTAGCTGCAGATAAAAACGAGCCAATTACACTATTGAGATCATGGGTAAGAGATCCTTCAAATTCAAAACTGGCAGATACAGTCAAGATAATTCAGTCAGTGGTAGAAGATCGTGAGGATGATTTTTATAAGTTAGCTCAGTCATATTACAACGAAGTAGAAATGGCCAAATCAGGTCTTTGGTCAGTGATAGATGATCCTCTTCTTGAAATTTCTGGAATACATCCTCCAATGAAGAATAAAGTGATATCAACACTGGTTGGAAATGTACTTGGAATAAATAATGATTTTGATTATGAGAAATTTCTTGAAGTTTGGAGAGCTCCTATAAAAGGAAGAAAAACTTTAAAATCAGTTTGTAAAGATATTGAAGGACTTCGAAAAGAATACGGTAATACTTTTAAAATCGAATATGACTATGCTAATTATTCTGCTAAAGAAAAGAAAGAACGGTTGACTGCAGATCAGAAGAAACTAGTAGAAATCAATAAAATAATTGAAGAGATTTCTCCATTAGTTAGGAACAGTATTTCTCAAGATCCTTTATCAGAAATTAAATTTAACAATCCGTTCAGTTTTTCTCAACTTTATACTCTAATCGAAACAGATACATTAGGCTTTTCAAGCAATTGTGTAGCAGTAAATATGGAGAATAACGCAAGAATGCAGTTTCTGTTAGGAAATCATGCGTTATGTTCTCGACTGCCAACTGAATCAGTAAGACCTTTTGATGGTGCCTTAGGAAAGATCTTAGAAAGGCAGGCTTATGAAATCGCTAAAGTAAAGAGCGCAGAGATAAAAGAGTTAGACTCTCTGAATGAGACAGTGATAAATGTCGGTATATTAATTGAACAGAATAAATTTGAGTTTACAGAATCAATAGCGAAGATAAAGAAGTCAAAGTTACGGGAAGAAATTAAAAAAAGATCCCAAAGTGGAGTTAGTCGTCAATTAAAGAAATGGGAAAATAAAGAGAAGAGAATTAAATCTGCTTCAAGAGGTGTATGTCCATACACAGGTGAACCTATATCCGAAACAAATGGTGAGATCGACCATATCATTCCAAGAAGCTTTACTAAATCCAGTATGGGTACGATTTTTAACTCAGAAGCGAATCTGATTTTTTGTAGACTAACAGGAAATCGGAATAAAGATGAAAATATGTATACATTAAGAGAACTTTCACCAAAGTATCTTAATGCTGTATTTGGAACAGCAGATATTGTGCAGATTCAGCAGAATATAGAAGGTACGGTAGCAAAAATTAGTAGCAAAAACCCAAGATTCCTGTTTGATATGATGGATCAAAAAGAGCAAGACTGTTGCAGACACGCTTTGTTTATGCCTCACAGCAAAGCCTATCAGATAGTTGTGTCAGCAATGGCCAGATCCTATAGTACAAGGGTTAATGGAACTCAGTCTTATTTTGTAAATGCGATTATTTCAAAATTAAAAAACGAGTTGTCTTCATGGCTAAAAACACACAATAGTACTCTTAATTTCTTTGCTTATAAGGTGGATCCTTCGATTGTTCATTCTACAAGAGATGACTTGAGCAAATTAAATACACTGTTGAAAAAACAAGAAAATCAGCCAATAACATCTCACGCCATAGATGCTTTATGTGTATTGGCATCTGCATCAACAAATGAGCGTATTTCTGAAAATATCTCAAAAGAAAGTTGTTTGGCTAAAATTTCTAATACTGGCAATTTGTTAAAACTTGAGCCTCATGAATTTAAAATTCTTCGAATAGAGAAAAAAGATTTTTCAGATAAAAATGACGATTTTTCTAGAAAGTTATTTAATGATACGATCTACGCAGAGCATTTTTTACCTGTGATGGTAATGAAAGATCAAGTTAAGATTGGATTTTCATGGAACTCTAGTAAAAAAGGAAATTCTATTGAAATTGTAAAAGATCAACATAAATTTCTTGAATTGTTAGCTCCATTTTTTAATAAAGCAATAGAATCCAGTTGTAAATTTATTACGTATAAAATAAATAAAAAGAAAGCTTTTGATTTTATCCATAGATATATACATCAAGAAGTAGATGTAAATGATTGTGCTCTTATAGTAAAAATTTTAGAGTCATTACGTTACACAACAGTAAATACCGATGTATGTGATATTTACAATGATAGAGAAAAGAGATTTAAGAGTAAATCTGAAATCCTTACAAACAAAAATTTTGAGTTAAATTTTTCATTACCCAAACCTTTTAAGATCTTAGCTTGTAAAAAAATATATTTACCATCTAAAAATGAATGGTCGAAAATTACTGAAAAATTTTCAGATTATTTGGGTAAAGATAACATTAAAAATGGGAAAGAGATTATTTATAATTCTTTAAATTTAAACAGAAAAACCACAAAAAAACTCAATCATGCCGGAACAAAACGAGTGTATAGCTTACCAATACTAAAAAATGCATCTGGAGGAATAAGAATTAAGAGGTATACAGATGAAATGGAAGAATTTTATCAGTTGCTAGAAGTAAATACGCCTCAGACTGTTAAAAGAAAAGGGTTTGCCTTAAGTGAAAAAGGTGAAGTCATGTGGAATAAACCAATAACAGTTGATTCGTATATCGGAAAAAATCTAACTCTACTTGAAAAAAATTACAAAAATGTATGTTTTGGGGATAATTTTGTTCCAATGAAAGAAAATAGGATGGTTTATAAAAACGAAAAAACAGAAGTATACATTTCTCCATCGTCGGATTCTCGTAGATTGGTAATAATTAAGCAACCTTTTGATGAATTTAATAAATGTTTAAAAAATAAATATAAGAATTATCTAGAACTTCCTTCAACATTGGTTTTGTCTGGTGATGAAATTAAAAATTATGTTAAAAACATGAAAAATGATTTTATTGGAAATCCAAGAGTAGAAACAAAAAATAATAAAAAAACAGGAAAAATAGTTATGCTTTCTATTGGCAAACTTGTTCGTTATTGTTATATGTCTACTACTTGTGATTCTCTGATGAAAACAGCCTATGACTGTGCCCTGAGTTAGAATGAGATACCTTACTGTAAGCGAATATGGTACTTTTTTAGGTCTTTCAGGAGAAAGACTTATTGTTAAACAGAATGGTACACAGATAAAAGAGCTCCCCTTATCACGATTAAGAACGATATGTGTTCTTAAAAGGGGAGTTTCTGTTTCTGGTGACTTAATCTTGCCATGCTCTCTAAGAGGAATAAGAATTCTCTTTTTGGATTGGAAAGGTCAGGCTGTATCAGCTGTCTTAGGTCAGAATCAGCATGCGGTAGTCTCTTTGAGAAAATCTCAGTTTGACTTTATTAAAGATGAAAAACTTTGCTGTGATGTATCTAAGAAGATTATTCTTTCTAAGGTTAGAAATCAGCGTGCAGTTGTACTTTATTTCTCTAAGTACCAGTTGAAAAATAATGAAGAGTTAACAACAGTTGTTGGCAAATTTGTAACATCAGTTAATCAGATCATAACTCAGCTCAAAAACATTCAAGGACCACAATGGAAAACCACCTTATTTGGCTTGGAGGGAAAAGCTGCTGTATTGTATTGGAATCTCCTAAGTTCTCTGTCCATGCTTCCACACGATTTTGAATGTAGAGAAGGTCGTGGGGCAAATAGCATAACTAATAAAGCTCTTAATTATGGCTATGCAATTTTGGCAAGTTTTTTATTATCAGCCGTTGATAACGCTGGGTTTGAAATGTACGCTGGATTTTTTCACGTAGACAGACCGGGAAAGCCATCACTTGTCTTAGACCTGATGGAAGAGTACAGAGCCTGGGTTGTTGATAGAGTTGTTATAAAACTTAGGTCTAGACTTGAAAGTGCAAAAGAATTTGATTCTTCAATTAAAAAAGCGATAAGTGATGAAATATACAAAACCATGGCTACAAGGTACTCCTATAACAAGAAGAAAGTAAAACTTGAAAATATCATACAAAGGCAAGTATACAGATTATCTGGAGTTATAAGTGAAAAGGGAAATTATAAAGGCTATTCCTTTAAATGGTAGAAAAAGATGAATATTTACCAAAAGTACCTCGTCTGTTATGACATTGAGAATGATAAAACTAGAAAGAAGTTCTTTGATAAAATGAAGGATCTTGGGTTGATATCTATTCAGAAATCAGTGTTTTATGGAGATTTAAATCAAGCCGAGTTCTCTGCTATGAAGAAAGTTGTTCAAAAAATGCTTGATCCTGAATCTGACAAGTGCTTTTGGACCAAATGTACATTGTCTGATAAAGAGCTTTGTAGTTGCTTTGGTTATAAAAATTTTAAATATATAGAGCCAGATGGATATGAATCAATTTAACTTACCGGTTTCAATGTTAAGACAATACTGTTTTTGCCCAAGAATTCCTTATTTCTATATTGCGCGAAATATAACGCCTGTAGAAAAAGAGTGGATGTCTCAAGGCATTGAAGAACACAAGCGCCAAGAGATGTTATCTAAAAGAAGGAATCTCTCTAGGTTTGGAATTTCAACGATTGGAAAAATTTCTTTTAATGTGGAACTGTATAGTGACCAATTATCTCTTCATGGCATATGTGATGCAATTTTGTCTGCTGATTCAGAATTAAGCATCATTGAATTTAAAAACTCAGATTATGACAAGTTCACTATAGGAACTGCAGTGCAACTATGTGCATATGCAATGCTATGTGAAGAGAAGTACGGAGAAATAATAAAACAATGTTTTGTTCTTTACGGAAGTAAAGGGAAAACCAGAAAAGTGAATATCGATGCATCTATTAGATCCAAAACTTTGGAAATAAGAGATCACATTATTGAAAACCTCAAAAAGACAGACATTCCACCTTCTAGCGCAGAAGAAAATAAATGCGGACAATGCGAATTCTTCAACTTCTGTGCTGACAGGTTTTAAAAATACATCCAGATGCTTACGCAGTTGCTGGACTTAATCTTGATTTTTGATGATTTCAGCTCGCCATAAAGACGACTTCAAGAACTTTTTCAATCTATGTTTTTATTGTAAAGTATTTTTTTCGAAAAATATACTTGTTTCAGTGCAAAAAATAATATTTCGAAATTTACATCACATTTTATATGTGCAACATATTCTTTTTAAAGAATTTTATGTTGCAGCTTCAATTATAGATTGAAAAAGTCCTTAACTGAAACTAGCCGTTCTGCTCACGTGTAGCTTGCATTACTTTGCTTCAATTATAGATTGAAAAAGTCCTTAACTGAAACTGTCTCCACAGTCTGGCATTAGTCTGCTCGTACAAGCTTCAATTATAGATTGAAAAAGTCCTTAACTGAAACGAAGTTATGACCGACATGATTTCAGCTACATTACCGCTTCAATTATAGATTGAAAAAGTCCTTAACTGAAACTTCTTTTGTGACGAAGTTCTCCCAGGTGATACTTTCGCTTCAATTATAGATTGAAAAAGTCCTTAACTGAAACATAAAAGTGTTGAGATCATCACCAAACTTACGACGTAGCTTCAATTATAGATTGAAAAAGTCCTTAACTGAAACTATCTTCCAATCTGCCAAGAATTAACATCATTTAAGCTTCAATTATAGATTGAAAAAGTCCTTAACTGAAACTACCTATCAGCAAGGTATCAATCGCATGTGGTCTCGCTTCAATTATAGATTGAAAAAGTCCTTAACTGAAACCTGGAAGAACGGACAGTACTCTAAGCGAGAATTTAAGCTTCAATTATAGATTGAAAAAGTCCTTAACTGAAACTTTCTTTTAATTCTTGAGGCAGCATCAAAGCTCTCGCTTCAATTATAGATTGAAAAAGTCCTTAACTGAAACGTTCTTTTAGCTCCTAAGGATTACCGCGCTATTGTGCTTCAATTATAGATTGAAAAAGTCCTTAACTGAAACGAACAAGGACAATCACAGTAATCACAGGTGTTAGAAGCTTCAATTATAGATTGAAAAAGTCCTTAACTGAAACTTTAACACCAGAGTTGCAAGCTTGGCATTTAATTTGCTTCAATTATAGATTGAAAAAGTCCTTAACTGAAACATTCTTGATACATAAACGAACAACTGTGATTTAAGGCTTCAATTATAGATTGAAAAAGTCCTTAACTGAAACTTAAAAGGTACTTTCTCTGTTCCTTCAAGATATATGAAGCTTCAATTATAGATTGAAAAAGTCCTTAACTGAAACATGTCAGTAAGGCCAAAACTCCAAAGACGGTTAAGGCTTCAATTATAGATTGAAAAAGTCCTTAACTGAAACATTCACGTAACAGTTCTAACGCACAGGTATCGTTGCTTCAATTATAGATTGAAAAAGTCCTTAACTGAAACAAAAAGGTTGAATATGCAAAAGCTCCTGCTTTAAGCTTCAATTATAGATTGAAAAAGTCCTTAACTGAAACGTGCTTACAAAACTTCTAAAAATCGTCACAGGTGAAGCTTCAATTATAGATTGAAAAAGTCCTTAACTGAAACAACCGATTCTACAGACTATTTAGTACCTACCGTTACAAGCTTCAATTATAGATTGAAAAAGTCCTTAACTGAAACGTTATTCAGTCTAATTCTGCATCTGCTACTGTTTCTGGCTTCAATTATAGATTGAAAAAGTCCTTAACTGAAACTTAGCTTGAGCTTCTGCAATTCCAACGTGTTCTTTGCTTCAATTATAGATTGAAAAAGTCCTTAACTGAAACTACAGTACCGTTTTCAGAATGAACGTGTGCACGAATCACAGCTTCAATTATAGATTGAAAAAGTCCTTAACTGAAACGCCATTTCTTCTAGCAGTGCACGAATTGATTTGTGCTTCAATTATAGATTGAAAAAGTCCTTAACTGAAACTGCTGGGACGCAAAGAACCGCTACGGCTTAGAAGCTTCAATTATAGATTGAAAAAGTCCTTAACTGAAACAAGACTAATATTGAGCGTTCTTCTTTTGACCGTTCTGCTTCAATTATAGATTGAAAAAGTCCTTAACTGAAACATGGCAATTATACTTTGTTTAGGCTCACCCTCAAGCTTCAATTATAGATTGAAAAAGTCCTTAACTGAAACCAGTTATCAATAGACTGCATAATGGTTGTAACTGCTTGCTTCAATTATAGATTGAAAAAGTCCTTAACTGAAACTTACAGTGCCATCCTTCTTCTGTTCCTGATGCTCGTTGAGCTTCAATTATAGATTGAAAAAGTCCTTAACTGAAACGGTCAGTGCTTTCTTATTATTAGAACTAAAGATGAAAGCTTCAATTATAGATTGAAAAAGTCCTTAACTGAAACAGTATCGTTGTATTTGCCGTACCAATAATCACCATGCTTCAATTATAGATTGAAAAAGTCCTTAACTGAAACTTGTGAAGGTCTATATTTTTCACCTTCTTTTAATCGTGCTTCAATTATAGATTGAAAAAGTCCTTAACTGAAACCAGTATTTTAGTGCTGTTAAGCATGATATGGATTTGCTTCAATTATAGATTGAAAAAGTCCTTAACTGAAACTCATTAAATGTTGTCTTATAACCAAATGAACGAGCTTCAATTATAGATTGAAAAAGTCCTTAACTGAAACAGCATTTCAGAGTATTCATTAGCATCTGATTGCACGCTTCAATTATAGATTGAAAAAGTCCTTAACTGAAACTTAATGTTAAAGGAGGAACGTGGACATAGAAGACCAAGCTTCAATTATAGATTGAAAAAGTCCTTAACTGAAACATTCTTGCTAAACGCTCATGCCATACTTTTTGTGCTTCAATTATAGATTGAAAAAGTCCTTAACTGAAACCTTATATAATAGTTTCCACGAGCAACAAGGTTAGAGCTTCAATTATAGATTGAAAAAGTCCTTAACTGAAACTGGTTGCAGATGTTCCAATACCATCACCATCTTTTAAGCTTCAATTATAGATTGAAAAAGCCCTTAACTGAAACCTCGTTGTGGGGATGTCTCTGTTCTTATATACTCTATTTCCATTACAGATTGATCAAAATATAAACAGAAAGCTTTTTTGAAAGGCAATAAGCTTATTACTCCATATAATTCTTACTGAAAATTTCAATTTTGTAAAGTACTAATGTAAAATAGAAACATATTTGAATTTAAGCTTTTTTTAAGTAGAAAATAATATATGACTGAGAAGTTACAGAAAATTTTATCCCGCGCTGGAATTGCTTCACGCAGAGCTCTTGAGCAGATGATTGATCAGGGCAGAGTTACCGTAAATGGCAAAATGGCAACTATCGGTGACAGATACGAAGCAGATGACATTTTAGTTAAAATAGACGGTAAGGTTGTATTAACACCTGACAGTCAAAAAGTATCTTGCAGAGTCTTAATGTATCATAAGCCTGAAGGTGAACTTACTACATTATCAGATCCAGAAAACAGACCAACAGTATTCGACCATATCCCAAAGCCTCCAACTGGTCGTTGGATCTACATTGGTCGTCTTGATATCAATACCTCTGGTTTACTCTTATTTACCACTGACGGTGAGTTAGCTAATGCGCTGATGCATCCTAAATATGAGGTTGAACGTGTATACGCAGCACGTATCTATGGTGAAGTAAGTGAAGAGCAAATCGATCAGTTAACCCAAGGCGTAATGCTAGAAGATGGCAAAGCTCGCTTTAATAAAGTTACTTACGTGGGTGGTGAAGGACGTAACGCCTGGTACCACGTAACCTTAAAAGAAGGACGTAAGAGAGAGGTTCGCCGTCTTTGGGAAGCTGTAGGGCTTAAAGTTTCACGTCTTATCAGAATTAAGTACGCAGGTATCGATCTTGATCCTGACTTAAAGACAGGACAGTTCAGAGAACTTACCTTAAATGAGTTAAATCGTTTAAGAAAAGCTGTTCATTTAGAGCCTGTTGAAGAGTTGGCTCCTGCATTAGACTTAAATGCCTCATCTTCAAATAAAGGAAGAAAAGCTACAAAAGCTCCTGTAAGAAAGCCTGTTTCATTTAATTCTTCAAAAGAAGATAATGATGATAAGTCTTCAAGAAGCTCTCCATACGGTAAGCCACAATCTCGTCCTGCAAGAGGGGATAAGTCTGCTTTCCCTAAGAAAGGTAAAACTTTTGGAGATAGCAAAGGCCGCAAGTTCTCAAAAGAATCTTCTTTTGATAAGAATGACAGAAGAAAGACTTTTACTAAAGATGATTCCTCAAAGAAGTTTGGACCTAAGTCAAACAACTCTGCAAAGCATTTTGTATCACATACAAATCTTCGCTCTGAGAAAGAAGGTCAGTCTTTTAATAAAGGCTATGCTGTAAAGAGCAGAGGCAGTGCTGTATCAAAGTCTTCTTTTGCAAGACCTAGAAGAACAAATAGAGGTTCTTACTAAGCTTAAGAGCTTTCTTTTAAGAGATAATCGTGAAGGCGGATATTTATGAATGAGCTTTTAAATTTTGAGATATTTTCAAATGAAGAGCTTGTAGCAAAGGTAACCGCCTTTTCTTCACGAGGATATGATGTCTATGATTTTAGCTATGTTCCTTCTTGGATAGAAAAAGGCTATTCTCTAGATCCAACATTGTATTTCACTTCTGATATTCAACATGTCCAAGTTCTTCCTCCTTGCTTACAAGATATATGTCCAGATCGATGGGGAAGGTTAATTCAAAAAAGAAAGTTAGGTTACACTCCTTCTTCAACTGAGCATTTGCTTGGTGTAAGCGACTATTTTCGAATGGGAGCTTTACGAATTAAAATCAATGGTAAATTTGTTGATGATTCTACGGATAGACCAAAGTTAACAAGTTTAAATGAGTTAATCGAAGCTTCTAGACAAGTAGAGCTTGGTAATACGAGTGATCATGATATAAAGTTGCTATTTGCTCCAAGTGGCAGTTTAGGAGGGGCAAGACCAAAAGGTTGTGTAGTAGATAATGGTCAACTTTTTTTAGCTAAGTTTCCATCAATAAACGATCAAGATATTCAGTTGTCAAAGTGCGAGAAAGTATATTTAGATTTGGCAAAAGAAGCTGGTATCAAAGCTTGTTCATCTAAAGTTATTGAATCGAAGTTTGGTGATGTTCTTCTTTTACCAAGGTTTGACAGAGATATACATAACAAACGGATTCCTTTTATGTCAGCAATGACAGCTCTAGGCTTGTCAGAGAGCGATGAGTTGGATAATTACAGCTATGTAGATCTTGCAATGTCAGATTTCATGACGTCAAAAGAACAAAAGCAAGAATTATTCAGAAGAATGCTCTTTAATGGACTTTTTGGAAATACAGATGACCATTTGAGAAATCATGGTTTTTTACGTATCAATGGAGAATGGCAATTATCTCCAGCCTACGACCTAACACCAAATACAGTTCCCTACAATAAACAACACCACGCTTTATGTTTTGTTGAAGGAAAAGATCTACCTTCACTTGAGCTTTTTGACGAGATAAAAGCCTTCTTTGATGTTGATGACAAAATTTATAAATCAATATTGCTTGATATGAAGAAAGCTCAAGAATCATCTCTTACTTTGCTTAAGAAGAATAAAGTATCTCCCGATAACATAAAACTTCTGCAAAACAATTTTGAGCACGAAGATTTTGAAAAGCTAAAATCCATTGTTTAGCTGTCATACCTATCAATTTGAAGCAAAAGAATGCACCTTTTGCAATTGTGCTATGCTAATTCGTTGTTTCAACTGTAATATATAGCAAAGCATTCGATGTTACTTCACATAATTAATACATGTTGTTAACATTTGTTGCTTATATTGCTATATTTACATCGTTATACATACTTTTGATTTTATTTGAGAAATTAAAACTTAAAATGAACGCAGACCCGACTATATTTAGTCACACCATTCTATCTAACCTCTCTATTTTTTCATTTTCAAAGCTAGGAGCTAAATAACTATGCAAGAACAGGCTCTAGCTCATCCAACTTTATTATTCGATATGCTGTGGGTATTAGATCCTACTGCATGGTTAGGTTTATTAACCTTAACAGCAATTCAGATTGTTTTAGGTATTGATAACTTACTATTCATTGCTATTCTGTCAGCAAGACTTCCAGCAAGACAAGGTAAGACTGCTCGCTACATCGGTTTAGGTGGTGCTTTAATCATCAGAATTATCTTGATGATCTTCGCTGCCTACGTAATGGCAATGTCAGAGCCATTGTTCACAGTCTTTAACTTTGACGTTTCTGTTCGAGACTTAATGATGTTCTTAGGTGGTGCTTTCTTGATATACAAATCTACAGAAGAGCTTCATTCAAAGTTAGAAGACCAAAGCAATGAAGAGTCTGTTTCTGTAAGCAAGTCAGCAGGCCATTCATTTGTTATTGTAGCCACACAGATTATGATCCTAGATGTACTCTTCTCAGGTGATTCAATCATCACCGCAGTTGGTATGACCAATCATGTTTACATCATGATCATAGCTGTAACTATTGCTATGGCATTATTGATGTGGGCTTCAGGCTTTATTGCAGTCTTTGTTTCAAAGCATCCTACAGTAGTTATATTGTGTTTAGGCTTCCTGTTGCTTATCGGTTTCAGCCTGATTATGGAATCATTCCATATTGAAGTACCAAAGGGATACTTATACTCAGCAATTGGCTTCTCATTGTTAATCGAGATCTTCAACCAGGCCTCAAGAAAGACTGTTTTGAACTTAAAGCACTCTAATAACATGCAGGCCCGTCAGGTAGCAGCTCATCTGGTCTTAAGACTGTTAGGCTCAAAAAATGACGACGATGTGCATTCAATTAAGGAAGCTATTGTTTCACGTCCTAGTGCCTATGTCTTTAACAAGCAGGAAAAAGAGATGGTATCTCGTGTTCTTGAAATGTCATCACTGCCTGTAAAGGCTGTAATGACAGCTAGAACCGATCTGCAGACTATTAAAGTTGACGGTACAAAGGAATATATCTTAAACAAAGCCTTATCCTGCACTAAATCATTACTGATAGCTTATAGAAGCGGTCATAAAGATCAGCCTTTAGGTTTTGTTTCAAGAGCAGATGTTTTAGGTCTTTTTGTCGAAGACAAGGTTGATGTTGCCCACATGGAAAAGATTGTCCAGGAGCCATTGTATCTTCCACAGACAATTAACATCTTAAGTGCGTTAGAGCAGTTCAGACAGTCAAAGAAATATTTTGGATTTGTCTTTGATGAGTTCGGTGGCTTTGAAGGTATTGTCACTGTCCATGATGTGGTCGAAGAGATTACAGGTGAGATGCCTGAAAAGAGCGAAACACCTGAGATTGTCCGCTATGGCAAAGACGGTAATTCATTCAGAGTTGACGGTGATGCAATTTTACCAGATGTAGCAAGAGTTACAGGACTTGAGCTTTCTCCATCAGAGCATTATCAGACTATTGCAGGTTACGTTTTAGACCGATTGCAGAGAGTTCCAAAGCAAGGCGAAACTTTGGAAGTTGGTGACTGGAAGATTGAAGTTTTCAGCGCTGATGCAACTGCAATTAACGTCTTAAAACTCTATAGGATAAAGTAGGAAAAAACTTGATTTTTATCCTTACTTTTGCTATAAATAAAGGGCTTGAAGCTGATAGCGTTTCAAGCCTGTTCAAGTGTGAGCTTGAACCTTCAGTAATAAACGAGTTTATTACTGATAGATATAGTGGAACTTCATAAAGAAAGGGACCCTAGTTGAGGTCCTTTTTTTTGTGTTTAAAATTAAATAAATTGAGGTACTAATGGCAGGAACCATTGAAGAGAAAGTAGCAGAGCTAGTAACTCCTCTGGTGGAGTCTATGGATCTTACTGTATGGGGTATCAGATTCCGTGGCGGTAATGATCATGCGATGTTGCAGGTGTTTGTTGATTCTGAGCAAGGTGTAAGCGCAGATAAGTGTGGCGAGTTAATGGATGTATTATCTCCTGCTTTAGATGCAGCTGACCTTATCGCTCCTAAATATACACTTGAGGTATCTTCACCTGGTCTTGACAGAATTTTGTTCACACTTGAGCAAGCTAAGGCTTATACAGGTAAAACTGTAAAAGCTGAACTTAGAATTCCTACTCAGGGCAGACATAAGCTTCAAGGTACTTTAGATGAAGTAACTGATGATGGCATGCTGAAGATTAACGATAAGATCTCAGGTCTTATCGAAGTTGCATTCTCAAATGTATCTACAGCACGTGTTGTCCCAGAGTTTCCAACTAACAACAAAAAAGCTCCTAAAAGCGGATCATAGAGAGGTCTTAAATTAAAAATGGGTAAAGAGATCATTGCCATCGCAGAGGCACTATCAAACGAGCGTGCTATTCCTAGAGATAAGATTTTTGAAGCTTTAGAGACTGCATTAGCAACTGCAACCAAGAAAAAGTATCCGGTTGATATCTTAGTTCGTGTTGTAATTGACAAGAAAGACGGCTCATATGACACCTTCCGCCGTTGGGAAGTAGTTGATACTGACGGTCCACTAGAGAAGCCTGCTCAGGAAATATCACTTGCAGCAGCCGCTGTTGACCATCCTGGTATTAAAGCTGGTGATATTGTTGAAGAGCAGATCCCTTCTGTTGAGTTTGACCGTATTACAATTCAGACAGCAAAGCAGGTTCTATCTCAGAAAGTTAAAGATGCTGAGCGCGAGCAGGTTGTAGCAGAGCAGCGTGACAGAATCGGTCATGTTGTAAATGCAACCGTTAAAAAGCAGACTCATGACATTATGGTTTTAGATTTGGGCAATAACGCTGAAGCTGTTCTAAAGCGTGAGCAGATCATTCCTCATGAGACCTATGGTCGTGGTGACAGAGTTAAGGTTTTATTACAGGATATCCGTTCAGAGCCAAATCGTGGTCCACAGATCATCTGCTCAAGAACTTCACCTGATTTCTTAAAAGAGTTATTCAGAATCGAAGTACCTGAGATTGGTGAAGACGTAATCGAAATCATGGGTGCAGCTCGTGATCCTGGTTCACGTGCAAAGATCGCTGTAAGATCCAAGGACAGAAGAATCGATCCTCGTGGCGCATGTATCGGTATGCGTGGCGCTCGTGTAATGGCAGTATCTAACGAGCTGTCAGGTGAAAAGATTGACGTTGTTTTATACGATGAGAACTTAGCTCAGTACGTAACCAATGCTATGGAACCTGCTGAAGTATCACGTATTATCATCAACGAAGATGACCACACTATCTTAATTGCTGTAGCTGAAGAGAACTTAGCTTTAGCAATCGGTAGAAACGGTCAGAATGTACGTTTAGCTTCACAGCTTATCGGTTGGGATCTGAAGGTTATGACTGAGAAAGAACTTGAGTCAAGCATTCAGCAGGAAGTAGGTAAGGTAGTAAAGCTATTTGAAGATTCTTTAAATGTTGATGAAGAGTTCGCAACTGCTCTGTCAGATGCAGGCTTCACCACCTTAGAAGAAGTTGCATACGTTGAACCTGAAGAACTTTTAGCTATCGATGGTATGGATGAGGAAACAGCATCTCAGTTACAAGAAATAGCAAGAAAGGTTGTTGAGAGCAAAGAAAATGCTGAAACTGCTGAAGCTATCGCTCAGTTATCATCACTCGACGGTATCGATAAAGAGTTAGCTGCTAAGCTTGTAGCTCACGGTATCAAGTCAGGTGAAGATCTTGCAGATCAGGCTACCGATGATTTAACTGATATCGAAGGCTTAGATGAGAAGAAAGCTGGTGAAATCATTATGGCAGCTCGTAATGAGTACTGGTTCAAAGAAGAAAACAAATAATACAGGAAGACTTGAATGATGAATGAAGAAAATCAGGGCAATGCACCAAAGCGTATGTCTTTAAAGAAGAAGTCTTCTGGCACTATGACTTTGCAGAATGCAGGCGGTGCTAAGAAAGTTCAGGTTGAAGTTCGTAAAAAGAAATTTAACTTCGACCCTAAAGAGCGTAAGGCTCAGTTGGAGCAGGAAGCTATTGCTAAGCAAAAGGCTGAAGAAGAGGCTAGAAAAGCTGAAGAGGCTCGTAAGGCTGAAGAAGCTAAAAAAGCCGAAGAAGCTCGCAAGGCTGCAGCTGCTAAAGCTGAGGCTGACAAGAAGGCTAAGGAAGCTGCTAAAGCTGCGGCTGTTAAGGCTCAGCCAAAGCCAACTCCTACTCCTCATAAAGAAAAGCATGAGGATAAGGCAACTGAAGAGTTACGTCGTGCTCAAGAAGAGCAACAAAAGCGTAAGTCTGAAGAAGAGTCAAAGAGACTTGCTGAGCAGGCCAGAAAGTTAGCTGAAGAAAACGAGGCTCGTTGGGCAGCAGAAGAAGAGGCTCGCTCTCACGAGAATGATGACGACGATTCAACAACTTCACAGTATGTTCGTGAAGCTGAGGCTCGCCAGGAGCGTGAGGCTGAAAACAGAGGCCGTCACCGCGACAGAAATGGTGACAGACGTTCAGCTAAGCGCTTTGAAGAGAATGAGCAGAATTCAAACAATCGCCGTCAGAAAGGCGGTAAAGGTGGTAAGAGCGTAAAGGGTGCTGCAAAATTAAATCAGCAGCAACACGGCTTTAACCGCCCTGCTGTTCCTGTAAACCGTGATGTTGAGATCGGTGAGACCATCACTGTAGCTGAATTAGCAGCTAAGATGGCTGTTAAGGCAACTGAAGTTATCAAGACCTTAATGAAATTAGGTGAAATGGTAACTATCAACCAGGTTTTAGATCAGGCAACAGCTCAGCTAGTTGCTGAAGAAATGGGACACAAGGTAATTCTGCGTAAAGAGAATGAACTTGAAGACGAGTTATTAAACGGCAACAAGGATTCAAAAGCAGAGGCAACTCCTCGTGCTCCTGTTGTTACCATCATGGGTCACGTTGACCATGGTAAGACCTCTTTACTTGACTACATCAGAAAGTCAAAGGTAGCAGTAGGCGAAGCTGGTGGTATTACCCAGCGCATCGGTGCTTATCATGTACAGACTCGTAATGACGGTATCACCTTCTTAGATACCCCAGGTCACGCAGCATTTACTGCAATGCGTGCTCGTGGTGCTCAGTGTACTGATATCGTAGTTTTAGTTGTAGCAGCAGATGACGGTGTAATGCCTCAGACCTTAGAAGCAATTCAGCATGCTCAGGCAGCTAAGGTTCCTATGATTGTTGCTATCAACAAGATGGATAAGCCAGGTGCAGACCCTCAGAGAGTTATCAATGAGTTAATGCAGCACAGTGTTATTCCTGAGTCAATGGGTGGTGAGAACCAGTTCGTTGAAGTTTCAGCAAAGACTGGTATGGGCGTTGATGATCTGTTAGAGGCTATTACTCTACAGGCTGAAGTTTTAGAGTTAAAGGCTGTTCATGATGGTATGGCTGAAGGCGTAACCATTGAGTCTCGTCTTGATAAAGGTCGTGGTCCTGTAGCAACAGTTCTTGTGCGTTCTGGTACCTTAAAGAAGGGAGACATTATTCTTTGCGGTCTGCAGTACGGTCGTGTTCGTTCAATGAGAAACGAAAACGGCAAGGAAGTAACCGAGGCTGGCCCTTCAATCCCTGTTGAGGTATTCGGTCTGTCAGGTGTTCCTGCAGCAGGTGACGAGGTTACCGTTGTAGCTGATGAAAGAAAGGCTCGTGAAGTTGCTTTATTCCGTCAGGGTAAATACCGTGAGTTAAAGATTGCAAAACAGAAGAGTGCACAGTTAGCTTCTATGTTCAAGGAGAGCAATGCTTCAGAGTTGAAGGTTGTTCTAAAGGCTGATACTCAGGGTTCTGTTGAAGCTATTTCTGATGCTCTGCTAAAACTTGGTAACGAAGAAGTGCAGGTTAAGATTATCGGCTCAGGTGTTGGTGGTATTACCGCAAACGACGCAACCTTAGCTGCTGCTGATGGTGCTGTTGTAATCGGCTTTAACGTTCGTGCTGATGGTCCTGCCCGTCAGGTAATCGATTCAGAGTCAGTTGACTTACACTACTACAGTGTTATTTACGACTTGATTGATGATGTGAAGAAGGCTATGTCTGGTCTGCTCAAGAAAGAGATCAGAGAAAACTTCATCGGTTATGCTGAAGTTCGTGAAATCTTCCGTCACCCTAAGTATGGTGCAATCGCAGGCTGTATGGTTGTTGAAGGCGTCGTAAAGCGTTCAGCACCTATCCGTGTGCTGCGTGACAATACCGTTATCTTCGAAGGTGAGCTTGATTCATTACGTCGTTTCAAGGATGATGTATCTGAGGTTAAGCAGAACAACGAGTGCGGTATCTGTGTTAAGAACTACCAGGATGTTCGTGTAGGTGACCGTATCGAGTGCTTCGAGAAGGTTGAAGTTGCACGTACTCTTGATTAAAGGAAATTATGCCAAGAAGTTACGGTAGAAATGAAAGAGTTGCAGCAGCTGTAAGACGTGAGCTTGCAGATGTGCTGCAAAATGAGCTTCATGATCCTCGTGTGAAGAATGCAACTATCACTGAAGTTGATGTTTCACCTGATCTTAGAAATGCTCGTGTTTACATTTCTTTTTTAACAGATAAGAAAGAGGAAATTGATGCTGCTATGAAAGGCTTAAAGAGCGCTAAAGGCTTTTTACGTTCACAGTTAGCTTCAAGACTAAACTTACGTTATATGCCTGATCTTGATCTGCGTTATGATTCATTACTCACAGAGTCAATGAAACTTGATGCTCTGATTGCTAAAGGCTTAAACAAGAACTAGTCTGTATATACACAGAAAGGTACCCTGAATCATAAAAAGTTCAGGGTATTTTTTTGAGATAGAGGAAAGTGTTTTTATTTCAATGAGCAATGAAAGGAGTTGTAAAAGTGCTTTTCCAAGCCTGCTTATTTGCATCCCTCGTTAGCAGTGCTTCTGCTGTGAATTGTATAAGCAACAGGAAAATGTCTGTTTGTAATAGGACTGAACCATATTTCGTGGGAACCTTTGCCTTGTCTGACTAAATAGCACGATTTGTCCTTGAGGTAAGCTATAAGTTTATCGTAGTAATCTGTTTCCATTTAAGCCAAACGTTCCATGTTGTTGAGAAAATAAAACTTAGTATGACGTGGCTTCAAGTTGTAATTGAGCTCAAGAAGTTCTTCTGCGATGATGTTAACTTCTTTGATAAGTCCCTCAATTGTAGGCATCTTAGCAATCAATCCCGGAAGATCTGGACTTTTGCACCAATAAACCTTATTTTCATTATCTTTATGAATAACAACCTTAAAAGTTAGTGTAAAGCCGAATTTGTAGGCAATTTTCCAAAAGGGTAGTCCAATACGGTAGTTCATATCTCCTAACAGTTAGCATAAGTATAGATTAATTATCTTGTCAAATTATGATCGTTTATACAGCTTTTTATCGGTAAGTTCTGTAACTTTGAAAAAGACGTAAGCAGAATGTACAATAGAGGCTTGAATAATATAATTTTAGGAGAGAGTCGTGGTAGCTTCAATGGTACAGCAAAAGCCAATTAAATCAGCTGTAATTGTATCTAAAGTATATAAGCGTCCAGTGTCTGGAGCTATCAGAGATATTGCCTCAAAACTAACCAAATTAGGTGTAAAAGTATATCTTGAGGCTAATACATCCGTAGGCTTTAATATTCCTGAAATTGAAAGTATTACCCGTCGTCAGATGCGAGATCTTGACCTTATCATCGTTGTAGGTGGAGATGGCTCTGTTTTAGGTGCAGCCAGAACCTTAGTAGATTTGAAAGTTCCAGTATTAGGTATTAACCGCGGACATTTAGGTCTGCTTACCGATGTCAATCCTGACAATCTTGATGAGAGCTTAAAAAAGGTTGTAAAAGGCTACTACTCATTAGAGGACAGAACCATGATTGATGTTCGTGTCTCTCGAGATTCTGAAGATGGAGTAGGTGAGTTAATCGGTCAGTCATTAGCAACTAACGAAACCGTTATTCACTCAGGCACCATGGCTCATATGATGGTGTTTAGAGTGACTATTGATGGTACCTATATGTACACCCTAAGAGGTGACGGTATTATCGTCAATACACCTACAGGCTCAACTGCATATTCATTATCAGCAGGTGGTCCTATTATTGAACCAAATCTTGATGTTCTGTCACTAGTGCCAATGTTCCCACAGTCACTAAACTGCTCTCCTATTATCATTCCAGGAAAATCAGAGGTTAGAATCGACTTTGAATGTCCTGATGATATGGCAGAGTTAATTGCAATCAACTGTGATGGTCAGGTAACCATGAGAGCTGATACTAAAAGCTCTGTACTTATAAGACAGCATCACATACCTTTGACACTTATTCACCCTCAAGGTTATGACTATTACAGCCTGTTACGTCAGAAATTAGGCTGGGCTCAAAGTCTTGTTTAGGACCAAACTTTCAGTTTGAGTCTGTTTTTGGAGTAGTTATGCTTGAACAATTAATCGTAAAAGACTTTGCTTTAAGTGATAAAAATACCCTTGATTTTCATAGTGGCATGACCTGTATTACAGGTGAAACCGGTGCCGGTAAATCATTAACTGTAGATGCTTTATCTATGCTCTTAGGTGCAAGAGCAGATGCTATGTGCGTAAGAACAGGCTGTGCTAAAGCTGAGCTTGATGCGGTGTTTTCAATTGAGAACAATCAGGCTGTTATCGATTTTCTAAACGAGCGTGAGCTTACAGCAGAGGATAACACTCTAATGCTCCGCCGTGTTATAGGAGCAGATGGTAAGTCAAAGTCTTATATTAACGGCTCTCCTTGTACTTTAGCCATACTAAAAGAGCTAGGCTCTTACATTGTGGCAATTCACGGACAGCATGCAAGCATTAAGCTTATTGATAAGAACAATCAGCTATCCTTAGTAGACAGCTTTGGCAGATTAAAAGACAAAGTTGAAGCTGTAAAACTATCCTTTGATAAATATAATAAGAACCGTCAGCATTTGCAGGAACTAGCAGACGAGCAGCTAGCTGGCGCTCAGACCTATAAGACCTTACGTTATGAATTAGACTTATTAAATAAGCTTGATCTGCACGAAGGCGACTATGAGCAGATAAGCTCAGATTATGATGCCCTGCAGCATCAGACACAGGCATCAGATGCTGTAGCTTTAGCTCAAGGTGTGCTTGAGAACGAAGAGCACAACATCATTGATATCATTTCTGCAAGAATTACCGATTTATCAAAAGTAGCTGTCTTTGCTAAAGACAGTATCGATCCTATTGTTGCAGATCTTTCAACTGCTTGTGAGCATTTGGATTTAGCTCGTGAAAAGTTAGATTCACTTACCTTAAAGGCAAATCCTGCTTTAGTTGAAGAGTTATCTGACAAACTCTCAAAATGCCACGAATTAGCTCGCCGTTTTGAGATAAAGCCAAACGAGCTTTATAAGATTAAAGACAAGTTAGAAAAAGATATAGAGCACTTTTTATCTTTAAAAGAGCAGATAGCATCATTAACTGCTAACGTTAAAAAGTTAAGAGATGCCTATGAGACAGAAGCTAGAGAGTTATCAGACTTAAGAGCAAAAGCTGCTACAAAGATGTCTCAGGATGTAACTTTAAAGATTAGAACCTTAGCAATGCCAGATGGCGTGTTTGAGGTTAAAGTAACTCGTGATGAGACTATAAGACCTAGAGCTACAGGTCGCGACAATGCTGAATTTTTGTTCTCAGCAAACCTGGGAGAAGCACCAAAAGATTTAGGTGCTGTAGCCTCAGGGGGTGAGTTATCTCGTCTTGCTTTAGCAATTGAGGTTTTAACCTCACGTAAAGGCTCGACACAGACATTGATCTTTGATGAGGTTGATACTGGTATCTCAGGTCGTACGGCTTCTGCTGTAGGTGAGTTGTTACACCTTTTAGGTAAGGATGTGCAGGTAATTACCGTAACTCATTTACCACAGGTTGCAGCTGCTGCTGATCATCAACTCTTAGTCTCAAAATCTCAGCAGGGGCAGAATGTAGTCTCAAATGTATCTGAGCTTGATAATGATGGTCGAGTCGAGGAAATCTCTCGTATGATGGGCGGTAACGTTGTAACAGAAGCTACTCGTCAAAGCGCTCAAGCGCTGTTAAATAAAGCCAATCAAAAAGCTTAATACAGGTAGCTTACGTGAAAAACAATACCGTCTTTGTAAAAGGAAATCTTAAGGTTCATATCCGCTGGGCTAATGTGAACGATGCTAGCAATATCGCTCGCCTTGAACTTAATGCCTCTCATTATGAGAATCGCAGGGAACCTTTTACCTTTACCCATCCTCAATTTACTGCACTATGGGAGAACCGTCTTTCTGATGAAAATTATCGGACAGTGCTTGCTTGTGGTGCAAAAAATCTCTATGGCTTCTTAACTTTTAAAAATGAAATAGAGTCAGGTAAAATTCTCGCACTGTATATCGATCCGCTTTATATGCGACTTGGAATAGGTAAACTCTTACTTCAGACAGCAGAACAGATGGTTAGAATGAAGGGCGGATCATCAATCGAAGTTGATGTGGAAGTGCTCAATAAAGGGGCAATCAGCTTCTATACCTCGTTACAATTTGCAAAAGTAAGTGTAAAATTAGACCACTTAATTGTTATGCGAAAGGAGTTTTATAATGCTTAAGGTTGGTATTGTAGGTTTAGGCGGACGCATGGGGCACGCACTGTGGGACTGCTGTTTAGGTCTTGATGGCGCAAAGGTTGTATGCGGCATTGATAAGAGCACCGATACACTACCATCAGGCTGCAATGTTGAAGTTGTAGATGAGCCTTCAAAACTGTCAGCAACTCCTGACATGTTCATCGATTTCTCTCGTCCAGAGTGCTCATTAAATATTCTTGAATATGCAAAGCAGCATAACTGCAAAGTTATCTTAGGTACCACAGGTTTCGATTACGAGCAGCGCGATAAGATTAAGGAATACTCAAAGCATATTCCTATCGTTTTTGCTGCTAACTTCTCTGTTGGTGTTAACGTTTTATTAAACCTTGTTAAAAAGACAGCTCAGATCATGGCTGATGCTGATATCGAAATTGTTGAAGCTCACCACCGTTATAAGGTAGACAGCCCATCAGGCACTGCTTTAGCAATTGGCGAGGCAGCTGCTGAAGGTCGTCACGTAAATCTAAAAGACGTTATGGTAGCAGGTCGTAACGGTATTACTGGCGAGCGTATCTACGGTTCTATCGGTTTCTCATCAATCCGTGGTGGTGATATCGTAGGTGAGCATACTGCTATGTTCTGCTCAGAAGGTGAGCGCGTTGAGTTAAGCCATATTGCAACCTCACGTCAGACCTTCGCTCGTGGAGCATTCAGAGCTGCTCTATGGCTTGAGAACAAGAAACCAGGTTTATATGATATGAATGAAGTTTTAGGTCTGAATAAGGCGTAAGCTTACCTTTATTCATACAAAAGCCAGAACCTAAAATCGTGGTTCTGGCTTTTCACATTAATACTTACATCAATTATTTCAATTACATTAAAGCCGCAAGAATACCTCCATCTACAGGGATCTCTGTACCTGTTACAAAGTCAGATAGAGGGGAAGCTAAGAATAAAGCTACTTTTGCTACATCCTCAGGTTCACCAATTCTGCCCATAGGAGTTCTGCCTACTAACTTTTGAGTAAGCTCTTTGTTGTTTAAAATGCCTTTGGTCATATCTGTTTTAATGTAGCCAGGAGCAATCGCATTTGACTGAATATTGTATTTTGCCCACTCTACAGATTGAGTCTTGGTTAACATCTTAATTGCACCTTTTGAAGCACTATAAGCTGCCATACCAGGACTGGTTACATCAGCTAAGATAGATGCAAGATTTATGATTTTGCCACCACCTTTTTCTTTCATCATCGGGAAGCATTTCTGGCTTAAATTAAAGGCAGCTGTAAGATTGGTATCTAGAACTTTATCCCAAAGCTCAATATCAGTAGTTTCAATAGAATTTGAGTTAGCAGTGCCTGCTGCGTTAACCAGAATATCAATAGAAATACCGTCAGCTTTAAAGCGCTTGAATACCTCTTCTACAGCAGTATTAGAAGTAATATCACAAGGAACAGCAAATACTTCTTTACCTGTAGGATCTAACTCCTTTGCTGTGGTAGAGAGCTTGTCAGCACTCCTTGCCATGATATAGATCTTAGCTCCATTCTTATTTAGAATGCGGGCAATCTCTTTACCTATACCTTGACTTGCACCGGTAACTAGTGCGGTTTTGCCTTCAAGTAACATAAAAAGCTCCTTAGTTTTATTCTTATCTTTTCTAAAGTTTAGGTCAGATTTTGAGTATTTAAAGTGAAGTGATAAATCTAATGCTAATTTTGTTAGCTGTAACAAAGTTTTGATTTAATGGATTTTTTTTATTGTAAAAAGGTGCTATGGGAGGAATGAAATTGAAAAGACAGAGCCTAACTTTAAAAAAGCCTTAAATGAGCTATACCTTAGATTATCAGCTCAGCTAAAGTCACACATACAAGACAGGCACATGTAAGACCGATAAGTCTAGGGATCATAAAAGAGTGGTTTAAATAGTATTTTCCAATCTTTGTGGAGCCTGAGATATCAAAGTTTACAGTTGCAATATCTGAAGGGTAATTAGGAATAAATAAGAAAGCATAAGTATCAGGCATTAAACCAATTAGAATTGGACTTAGCAGACCGATTGCTGCTGCAACTGGTATTAAGATTTTAGCAGTTGCTGCCTGTTAGTTTACTGCGATTGATACTTAAGACAGAATCTTTTCAAGATCTTTACCTCTAAAGTTAGAGCATAAAGGCAGTAAGAACACACCTATTAAGGTAGCAGTGATGTTTACAAGTAAGATCCTAAATAAGGTCAAATCCTCAAGTCCGGAGCGCTGCAGCACATCTTTACCCAAATAACAGGATACTACAGCTGAAATAGGGGATGCTACAAGTCACATTTGAGAGGCAACAGAAGCTGCTGTCATCAGTCTTTCAGGACGAATTTTATTCTTTAGCGCAATATCGCCAATGATAGGCATGATGGTATATACAGCATGGCCTGTACCTAACATTAAGGTTTAAGCATAGGTAACCATTGGTCCAAAGAAAGTGATCTTTTTAGGAGCTTTACGTAACATACGCTCTGCGTACTGCAACATACACTTAAGACCGCCTGAAGCTTCTAAGATAGAAGCACAGCTTACAACTGCGATGATGATAAGCATTACATCAACTGAGGGTAGGTAGGAGGCATTCTTAATACAAAGATTTCAATACATAAGCCTACCCCTAAGACCACACCCAGTCCCATACCGTCAAATCTGCTACCGATACATAAGGTAGCAATTAAAAATATAAATTCCGCTATGAGCATTTAATCAATTCATCATAATTTTTCACAAAATGACGCGAAAATATATATATAAATCTTCTAAAATTGACAAAAAAGCCCCAAAATATTCAATTTTGGGGCATTTTGAACTTAATTATTTAGAGGAGTAAATCTATTAGATTACACCCTGAGCAATCATTGCATCAGCTACTTTACGGAAGCCAGCGATGTTAGCACCTAATACTAGGTTGCCTTCAACACCGAATTCACGAGCGGTATCAGCAACGTTCTTGTACAGGTTGGTCATAATGGTGTGTAACTTCTGATCAACTTCCTCGAAGGTCCAAGCAGTCATACCAGCGTTCTGCTCCATCTCTAACTGAGAAGTTGCAACACCACCAGCGTTAGCAGCCTTTGCAGGACCGTAAGCAATCTTAGCCTTTAAGAACTGATCGATAGCACCTAAGGTTGAAGGCATGTTAGCACCTTCTGCTACAACCTTACAGCCGTTAGCTAATAGGGTCTTAGCATCTTCCTCATTTAACTCGTTCTGAGTTGCGCAAGGGAATGCACAGTCTACGTTGTAAGTCCAAACCTGGTGTTTGCCTGCTGGGTACTTATCAACTGGAGTGTACTGAGCTGTTGGAACTAACTCTGCATAACGGGTTAGACGTGCACGCTCAACTTCCTTAACCTGCTTTAATACGTCTACCTTGATGCCATTTGGATCATAGATAGTACCGTTAGAATCTGATACGGTAACAGGAGTTGCACCTAACTGGATTAACTTCTCGCAGCAGTAGATAGCTACGTTACCTGAACCTGATACAGCGCACTTCTTGCCCTTTAATGAATCGCCACGATCCTTTAACATAGCATCAGTGAAGTAAACGGTACCGTAACCTGTAGCCTCAGTACGTGCTAAAGAACCACCATAGGTTAAACCTTTACCAGTTAAAACACCCTCATAACGAGTGGTTAAACGCTTGTAAGCGCCGTACATGTAACCGATCTCACGACCACCAGTACCGATATCACCAGCTGGAACGTCGATAGTAGCACCAATGTAACGGTGTAACTGGATCATGAAAGCCTGGCAGAAACGCATGATTTCAGTCTCTGACTTGCCCTTAGGATCGAAATCAGAACCACCTTTTGCACCACCGATAGGGGTACCAGTTAATGAGTTCTTTAAGATCTGCTCTAAACCTAAGAACTTTAATACGCCTTCATTTACTGTTGGGTGTAAACGGATACCACCCTTGTAAGGACCAATTGCTGAATTGAACTGTACACGGTAGCCCTTGTTAACCTGAACTTCGCCCTTATCGTCAACCCACTCAATACGGAAAGAAATAGTTCTCTCAGGCTCAGTCATACGCTCTAAGATCTTGTACTTCTCATACTTAGGCTCTTTATCTACTACAGGCTGTAATGTGTTTAAGATTTCCTCAGCTGCCTGTAAGAATTCTGGCTGGTATGGATACTTAGCTTTTAAAGAGTCTAATACTCTCTGTGTGTATGACATTTAATGTCTCCTGTTTACCTGTTGATAAAATCGTTTTACCGGTCTTAGAACCGATAAGAAAAGTTTGTTTTAATTTGTTGAAATCAAATTTACAATTCTTAATTTTAGCTTGCAATACCAAATTGAATATTCACATATTTGGTGCAGATCTGATTTAAAACAGTGCACATTGTTAGTGAAAACTATGTAAATACAATGTAACTCATTATCAAATAAGAAAAAAATTTTGTGACGAAATCATAACTTTTTATGCAATTTTAAAGAGCATTTTTCAAAAATGACTTTAGTAAAATAAATTAAGATCAAGGAGTTAATAGAATATTTAAGAAATGAGAACTGTGATTAAATTTAGTGCACTGAATTTAGATTATTTAAAGTTAAATGTAATTAAATTTCCCTTAAACAGTGCATTAGTAAATTAAAGATGAGGGATAAAAAAAGCCTCCTATTTGTATAGGAGGCAACTACCAACAGGCAAATGTTTAGTGACTAATTTCCTTTTAAGAAATCGTCAACTGCAGCAGCACATTGTCTACCTTCTGCGATGGCGTAGACAACTAGTGACTGGCCCTTTCTGCCGTCACCTGCTGCGAATACTTTCTTGTTTGAGGTTTGATATGCACTCTCACCTTGAACTTCAGCTTTGATATTGCCGCGTTTGTTTGTCTCTAATGCAAACTCTTTAATTAAAGCAGATGAAGGATGTGAGTACCCCATAGCAATCAGGACTACGTCAGCTTTAATCTTGCTTTCAGTACCCTTGATACCCTCAAAGTGGCGACCTTCACCCCACTTTACTTTCTCGGTTACAACAGCTTCTAGCTTGTCTTTACCTTCAAAAGCGGTGGTGTTAGTTGAGAATAATCTTGTGCAACCTTCTTCATGTGAAGTAGAAGTACGCTTGATCTTTCTCCAATCAGGCCATGCCATGGTTAGATCAACACTCTCTGGTAACTCGTCATGGTAATCTAACTGGGTTACTGAGGCTGCACCTTTACGGATAGAAACACCGATACAGTCTGATGCAGTTTCACCACCACCGATTACCACAACGTTCTTACCACGAACATCAATAGGATTCTCGCAGTCACCATTGTTCTCACGGTTCTGAGCGATTAAGAAATCTAAAGCAAAGTAGATGCCCTTTAAATCACGACCAGGTAATCTTAAATCACGTGGAGCCTCAGAGCCTGGAGCTAGAACGATAGCGTCATAGTTATCTAATAACTCCTGACCACGAACTTCATTTAATGAGTCGTTATGAACACCGTGCTCTAAGTTCTTGATAGCACCGACGATAGTTGAGGTCTTAAAGGTAATGCCTTCCTGCTCTAACTGAGAAATTCTTCTGTCTAGAATTTCTTTTGGCAGTTTGAAATCAGGAATACCGTAGCGTAACAGACCACCAATCTTGTTCATCTTTTCAACTACAGTTACAGTGTGACCAAAACGGTTTAACTGCTGAGCTGCAGCAAGGGCTGCTGGACCTGAACCTACTACACATACTTTTTTACCTGAACGGTGCTCAGTGATAACAGGTTTTACCAGACCATGCTCAAAAGCGTATTCAGCAATCTTTCTTTCAACAGACTTAATGCCTACAGCTTTACGGTGAATACCTAAGGTACAACCCTCTTCACACAGAGCAGGGCAGATACGACCTGTGATCTCCGGGAAGTTATTTGTAGCTGACAGTACGTTGTAAGCCTTGCTCATCTGCTCTTCAGATACAAACTCGTTAAAGTCAGGTGAATCATTGTGTAATGGGCACTCATGCATACAGAATGGAATACCGCAGTCCATGCAACGACCAGCCTGAATTTTAGCTTGCTCGTCAGTTAAGGTACCGTAGATTTCACAGAAGCTCTTTACACGCTCTTCAACTGGAACATGAGGCTGTTCGATACGCTCAAATTCAATAAATCCTCTTAAAAAGCCCATCTTAGTGTGCCTCCTTCATTGCGTTTAATGCGTTGAAGTATTCAACAGGGAATACCTTGACGAAGTGTTGCAGTTCAACATCGAAGTTTTCTAAGATCTTCTTGGCAACCTTACTTGATGTCATATTCAAGTGACGTGTTAACAGAGTCTTTAGAACCTCTTCGTCTGATTTACCCTGATGTAGAGGAATTGCAGGATCGGCCTTGTTTGCCTTAACCACATTGCTTACGTTAAATGCACCCTTGGCAAGGCGTGATCTGAAGGTACCGTCCTTATCGTAAACGTAAGCCATACCACCTGACATACCGGCAGCAAAGTTTCTTCCAGTAGTTCCTAAGACTACGACTGTACCACCTGTCATATATTCACAACCGTGGTCACCGCAACCTTCGGTTACAGCATCAGCGCCAGAGTTTCTTACAGCAAAACGTTCTCCGCAAACACCGCTAAAGTAAGCTTCACCAGATGTAGCACCGTATAAGCAGGTGTTACCACCGATGATGTTCTGTTGAGGATCTCCATCAAAAGCTGCACTCTCATGAACAGCGATGATACCGCCTGACATACCCTTACCGACATAGTCGTTAGCAAGACCTGACAGATTTAAGGTAACACCCTTTTCAAGGAAGGCTCCAAATGACTGACCTGCTGTACCTGATAACTTAAAGGTAATAAAGTTGTCTGGTAATTCCTTCTTTAAAGATGCAATTAAGCCAGAGGTATAAGTACCAACTGAACGGTTTACGTTAACAACTGGTGAGTCAATAGTAATTGGCTTGTTATCTTCAATAGCCTTTAGAACTTTAGCTTCAAACTTCTTATCTAGAGCCTTATCAATCTCATGCTGCTGAGCGATTGCATGGTGAGTAACCTCATTAGCAAAAGCAGGATCCTTAAAGAAAATTCTCTCAAAGCTTAAGTTTCTAGCTTTAGCAAATTCGCTGTCTGATATCTTGGTTAGAAGTTCAGCATGACCGATTAAGTCTTCAAACTTCTTAAAGCCAAGTTCGGCCATGATCTCACGTACTTCACGAGCTACATAGTGGAAGTAATTCTCAAGCTGCTCTGGAGTACCGATGAACTGTTTACGCAGTTCAGGATCTTGAGTTGCAATACCAGTAGGACAGGTGTTCTTTTGGCACTTTCTCATGATGGTACAACCCATACATACTAATGGAGCAGTACCGAAACCGAACTCATCAGCACCTAACAAAGCACCGATGATTACGTCACGACCTGTCTTAATCTGACCGTCAACCTGTAAGGTTACACGTGAACGTAACTTGTTCATAACTAGAGTCTGCTGTACGTCAGCAAGACCAATTTCCCAAGCAGAACCTGCGTGTTTTACAGATGAAGCTGGAGCCGCACCTGTACCACCATCGTGACCTGAAATTACGATATGGTCTGCCTTACACTTTGCAACACCAGCTGCAACAGTGCCGATACCAACTTCAGATACCAGTTTTACTGAGATATCTGCCTTGGTGTTAGCAAGTTTCAGATCGAAAATCAGCTGAGCCAGATCCTCAATTGAGTAAATATCGTGGTGTGGTGGAGGAGAAATCAAACCAATACCAGGTAATGAGTGACGCAGTTTACCAATGTATTTTGATACCTTGTGACCTGGTAACTGACCACCTTCACCAGGTTTTGCACCCTGTGCCAGTTTAATCTGAATTAAATCAGCAGTTGACAGATAATCGGTGGTTACACCAAAACGACCAGATGCTACCTGCTTGGTACGTGAACGTAATGAATCTCCCTTGTGCAGAGGAATATCAACTACTACATCATCACCTAAGATAGCCTTAGTAGAGGTTTCTTTATCGATGATGCCATCACGGCGAGGATCTTCACCACCTTCACCTGAGTTTGACATCGCACCTAATCTGTTCATGGCAATGGCCATGGTGGTGTGAGCTTCAGTTGAAATAGCACCCATTGACATAGCAGAACAGGCAAAGCGGTGGATAATGCTCTCTTCGCTTTCAACTTCGCTAATATCGATAGGATTAGTCTTCTTGAACTTGAATAAACCACGGATGGTCATCAAACGCTTTGACTGATCGTTGATGATCTGTGCATATTTCTTGTACTCATCATATGAGCCAGAACGAACTGCTCTTTGCAGGTGAACTACAGCATCAGGAGTCCACATATGCTCTTCACCGTCATATCTCCAGTTCAGATCGCCACCCTGTAATAGTGATGGATCTTTTAGCTCAATCTTTCTGAAGGCTGCTTTGTGAGTTTCTACTGCTTCTTGAGCAATATCAAACAGACCTACACCTTCGATTGGGCTTGGAGTATTTGTAAAGTACTTATCAACAAATTCTGAGGATAGACCTACAGCTTCAAAGATCTGTGCGCCGATGTATGACATGTAGGTACAGATACCCATCTTAGCCATAGTCTTGTAAAGACCCTTATCAATAGCGTGGATGTAGTTATCCTGATACTGTTTAGCAGTCTTAGCATCTGGTGCTAATTCTGATACTACACGTAATGCTACATATGGGTGGATAGCTTCAGCACCATAACCGCCTAAGAGGGCAAAGTGATGAACTGTACGAGCGGAACCTGTTTCAACAACTAAGCCTGTGCTTGTACGTAAGCCGTTCTCAACTAAGCATAAGTGAACAGCTGATGTTGCTAACAGAGCTGGAATTGCAAGTCTATCAGCTGCTACATTTCTATCAGAAATGATTAGGATATTGTGACCTGTCTTTACAGCATCGATAGCTGCAGCTCTAATAGAAGCTAATCTTGCTTCGATACCGTCTTTACCCCATGAAAGAGGGTAGGTGATATCCAATTCTTTAGAACGGAATTTGTTATCGGTAAACTTGCTGATGTTGCGGATCTTTTCCATTTCAACAGCATCAAGTATAGGCTGCTGAACCTCCAGTCTTACAGGAGGGTTGTTATCCATAATATTTAGAAGATCAGGACGAGGACCGATGAATGACACCAGTGAGGTTACCATCTCTTCACGAATAGGATCGATAGCAGGGTTTGTAACCTGAGCAAAGAGCTGACGGAAGTAGTCATATAAGCTCTTTGGCTTGTTAGATAAAACAGCTAAAGGAGCATCATTACCCATTGAAAGAACAGGCTCTTGACCATTTACAGCCTTAGGCTTTAATAATCTTTCAACATCTTCACGGGTATAACCGAATACGCCCATTAGAGCTTTGGTATTTAAGTTCAAACCTACAGTTGAGGTTTCATCCTTAATATCGGTTAATTTGATACGAACCTTGTCTGTCCACTCTTGATAAGGACGTAGTGTAGCCAAGCTTAACTTGATTTCCTTATCATCGATGATACGACCCTGTTCAGTATCGATTAAAAGCATACGACCTGGTTCTAGTCTCCAGTGACGAGCGATTCTGCTCTCGTCAATCTTTAGAGTACCTTCTTCTGAAGCTAGAATTACAAGATCGTCTTTAGTTACGATGTAACGAGCAGGACGCAGACCGTTTCTGTCTAATGTTGCACCGATCTGACGACCATCAGTAAAGGCAACAGCAGCAGGACCGTCCCATGGCTCCATCATTGCAGCATAGTATTCATAGAAAGCTCTGAGTTTTGGATCCATCAGAGCATCTTTTTCCCATGCTGAAGGGATCATCATCATTGCAGCCTGAGCTAATGAGTAACCAGACATAGTTAGTAGCTCAAATACGTTATCAAATGAAGCTGAATCAGACTGACCCTGGAAAATTAAAGGCCATAATTTCTCTAAATCTTTACCAAATACAGGTGAAGAAATGTTCTTTTCACGAGCTTTAATCCAGTTAAAGTTACCACGTAAGGTGTTAATTTCACCGTTGTGGGCAATCATTCTGAATGGGTGTGCTAGTGACCATTGAGGGAAAGTATTAGTTGAGAAACGCTGGTGGATTAGAGCAATAGCACTGGTGCAGCGGCTATCGTTTAAATCACGGTAGTATTCACCAACCTGATTTGCTAATAATTGACCTTTATAAACAATGGTACGAGCTGAGAATGATGGAATATAGAATTCTTTGCAGTGTTTTAATTTTAGGTTTGCAATCGCAATTGAAGCTGACTTACGGATGATGTACAGCTTACGCTCTAGAGCGTCGGTTACTAAGACGTCTGGAGAGTGACCTACGAAAATCTGTCTAATTACAGGCTCTTTTTCGCGAACAACAGGGGACATTGGGATAGTCTCATTTAGAGGAACGTCTCTCCAACCTAAGATAATCTGTCCTTCTGCTAAAATAGCGCGTTCAATTTCTTCTTGGCAAGCGTGTCTTGATGCTTCCTCACGTGGTAGGAAAATCATACCTACACCGTATTCACCAGGAGGAGGAAGTTTTACGCCCTGAGCCATCATATCATCACGGAAGATCTGATCAGGGATCTGAATCAAAATGCCGGCACCATCGCCCTGCAGTGGATCTGCACCTACTGCTCCGCGGTGAGTCAGGTTCTTTAGGACTTCTAGTCCCTGACTTACGATGCTGTGGCTTCTTTGACCTTTGATGTGAGCAATGAAACCGACACCGCATGCATCGTGTTCATTTTCACTTCTGTATAAGCCAGAATTAGTCATTTATGTGTCACCTTTTGCGAGTGGTATATATACAATAAGGGCCCTAAACGGGCCCTTTTTTGAAAACTTTTACAGTTTTCTTATTATTATCACCCCATTTTTGATGGGGTGTTTTTAACCCATTTCGTTAAATTATAGGCTGTAGTACAGCTCGAACTCAGCAGGATGTGGAGTTGAACGTACGCGGGTATCTTCAGCTGCCTTTAACTCAATGTAGGCGTTAATCATATCCTCAGAGAATACGCCACCAGCAGTTAAGTAGTCGTGGTCAGCCTGTAAAGCCTTTAAAGCCTCATCTAAAGAACCGCAAACCTGTGGGATGTTAGCAGCTTCCTCAGGTGGTAAGTCGTATAGATTCTTATCCATAGCCTCACCTGGGTCTAACTTGTTTAAGATACCGTCAAGACCAGCCATTAACATTGCAGCGAATGCTAAGTATGGGTTTGCCATACAATCTGGGAAACGTACCTCAATATGAGCAGTCTTAGGATTGATTGCATATGGAATACGGATTGAAGCTGAACGGTTAGCAGCTGAGTAAGCTAACATTAAAGGAGCCTCGAAACCAGGAACCAAACGCTTGTATGAGTTGGTTGATGGGTTTGTGAAAGCATTTAATGACTTAGCGTGCTTGATGATACCACCGATGTACCATAAAGCTTCCTGTGACAGACCGCCGTATAGGTTACCTGCGAAGATGTTCTTGCCATCTTTACCGATTGACTGGTGACAGTGCATACCTGAACCGTTGTCTCCGTAAATTGGCTTTGGCATGAAGGTAGCTGTCTTACCATACTGGTTTGCTACGTTCTGTACAACATACTTGTAAATCTGAACCTCATCAGCCTTCTTGGTTAATGAGTTGAACTCAGTAGCGATTTCGTTCTGACCTGCAGTTGCAACTTCGTGGTGGTGTGCTTCGATAACTAAGCCCATCTCCTGCATTACTTTACACATTGCAGAACGGATGTCCTGTGATGAATCTACTGGAGGAACTGGGAAGTAACCGCCTTTAACAGCTGGACGATAGCCTTTGTTACCGCCTTCGTACTCAGTAGCTGAGTTCCAAGCAGCTTCGATATCATCGATAGCTACGAATGAACCTGAAATATCAGACTTGAAACGAACATCATCAAATAAGAAGAATTCTGGCTCTGGACCGAAGAAAGCCGTGTCACCGATACCGGTTGACTTTAAGTAATCCTCAGCACGCTTTGCAACTGAACGAGGGTCACGGTCGTAACCTGTTAAAGTCTGTGGCTCTAAGATATCGCAACGAACGATAATGGTTGGATCGGCATAGAAAGGATCTAACATAACGGTGGTTATATCAGGCATTAAGATCATGTCTGACTTATCAATACCACGCCAGCCTGCGATTGAAGAACCGTCAAACATCTTGCCCTGCTCGAAGAATTTCTCATCGATGCAAGAAATAGGTAGAGAAATATGCTGCTCTTTACCTTTAGTGTCAGTAAATCTTAAATCAGCAAAAACAACGTCGTTATCTTCGATGAGTTTTTTTACTTCACTGTAATCCTTGATTGCCATTTAGGTGCTCCTAATTTTTCAATTGATGGGGTATTACGTACCCGTTCTTTAATGTCTGAGTAAATTTTCGTGGTTATAGTGAACTCTGTCAAAGCATATTTGTACTGGCACTAAAACTACACGTCTTATTTTACTATATGTTGCATTATGGTGCGATACTTAAAAAATATAGATAAAACAAAAAGATAGAATAAATATCTTAAGTGTAGTAAAGAAAATTGAAGTAAAGTCTATTTTTCAAAGAAATCGCAAAATTATTATTTAATTGATTTTTAAAGATAATTTGAAAACAACAGGAAATTTGTTAAAAAAGCGCATTGCACATTTTTAGAGCGCTAATTTTGATAATTAATGCATTTTTTTGTTGCATTTGGATGCTGTATTTTTTTTTATTCTTAAGACTGTGTTAAGAAAATTTGTTTTGAGAGTTTTGTTTGAAGGGGGAGGTCTCTTATGTGAAGATTTTAGCTTTTAAGATCCTTTTCTTAGATTTTCTAGCTAGACTTCTATGATGTTTGTTTTGATTTTTAGTTATCTTATTAAGTGTTTTCTCCACTCAAAAGATATTGGAGAAACTTGATGCTCTTACGAGATTGTTTCCATAGTATTCTGAGCTTTCTTGCTATCAGTACTGCTAGAAATGCTATCAATCATATTTGAAATCTCCTAACTTATAGATCAACTAGCTTATGATCCAAAAGAATCTATCGTAATAAATATCAGAGCAGAAATTTTTACGACAAGACAAGAGTCACTTTTATTATTTGGGTAGCAGTAAAATATCACAAATGCGAGCGCACCAGTGCACGATAAGAATTGCTTTTAGTACACCTACTCATTGCATATAAAACTCTCAATACGTTCTAGCTTGTGTGAATTAAGCTAGAACGAGACAAATATCATTATTAAATCCTCTTCTAAGAGAATTTATCCATTAACCTTCATAGAGTAGACCTCTTCGTTAATAAAGAAATCACCCATGTCTAATCCAGTGTCTCTTACTTTTTCCATTCCCTGTTTTACATAGAAATCAAGACCAGGATTATGCTTGTTAATTAGTAACTCTATTGTGCAAGGTTTTGGATGATTTTCCTTAACATATTCTACAACATGATTAAAAAGAGCTGTTCCTACACCTTTTCCCTGGTTTTTAATCTCAACATAGATCTTTTGCATCAAGAAAAGATCAGGTCCATGCTGTATAACTGAAACTGCAGCTGTATCTTCACCATCTAAGTTAGCTATAAAGTAAACTTTTCCTGAGTTGATAGCATCCTGCAAAGCTTCCTGTGAATAGTACTTGTCTAACATAAAGTCTATCTGAGAAGTATTTAAAACACTCTTGAAAGTGTTTGGTACTAAGACATCAGCTAATTGTTTTAAAACTTTTACATCCGAAAAATCTGCTTTTCTAATTGAGATCATAGTGACCTCCTTATCTAAAACCTAACTTAAGTATAGGAATAATTTAGAGAATATCTATTTTTGCACCAAAATTTTCTTAAACTCCCTTGAAAATATTTAACATTGCTCATATTTTTTACTGAACAATTTATTTTACCGTGTGCAAAATGTTCAGTTTTTAGATTTAGCTATCTCTTTGTTTTCTCACAAAAACTATTGAATAGTGTTTAAATATAGAAAATAGCTATAGCCGACAATTCAAATATAGTATTAGCTAAAGTTTTTTTGTTTGATTAGACTAAATTCATACCAACGAGGGATAGTAAAAATGAAAAACGCAGTTAACACATATTTAATTGACAGCACAGACAATGCAATAAGCATTGCAAAGCTTGCAAAACAAGATCCTAAATTAACCGTGTTCTCTTCAATGATGAGCATGTGTGCTATGTGTATGTGTTATCTATCAATGTCAGGTGGAGCCTTGTAATTAACACATAGTAAGCAAAAAAAACACAAGAAGGGCTCTCAATGAGCTCTTTTTTTTGACCTAAATTTTCAAAGTAAATGCACATATTGATTTAAAAGAATTGGAGAACATCATGAAATTATCAGTAAAGTCAGTTTTAGCATCAGTAGTTTTAGCTCTAGTATCAACTCAGGCACAAGCTTGGGACAAGACCAATGTAAAGGTTGGTGTAGTAGGTGAAAACAACGAATTCTGGCAACCTATTATCGATAAGTTAAGAAAAGAGGGCGTAAATCTAGAGTTAGTTCGTTTTGCAACTTATCCATTGCCAAATCGAGCATTAGAAGATGGCGAGATTGATTTAAATGCTTTCCAAACCGGCGCTTTTTTAAAGACAGAGTCTAAAGAGCATAACTACCATTTAGTTGCTATCGGCACCACTGTGATTGCACCTTTATCTTTATACTCTGACAAGATTAAGTCACCAAAAGACATAAAAGCCGGTGATACCGTAACCTTAGCTAATGATCCTATCTCTACAGGTCGAGGTCTTCGTGTATTAGAAGATTTTGGTTTTATAAAGATTAAGGATGGAGCAGGTTACTTACCAGGTCCTTCAGATGTAGTTGAGAACAAACAGAACTTAAAGTTCTTTTTTGTAGATGCTGCTAATACATACAACACACTACCAGATGTAACCGCAGGCTTTATTAACGGTGGCTATGCTGTAGATCATGGCTTAAAACCTCGAACTGATGCAATCTATACAGAAAAGACTGAAGGCTGGGGACTTGAAAATCCATTTGTAAATGTGATTGCCGCAAGAGAGGTAGAAAAAGATGATCCTCTGTATCAGCACATTGTTGAGTTATACCACACAAAAGAGGTAGCTGACATCATCTCAAATTCCTACAAAGGCGCATTGATTCCAGCTTTTAAGTACTAGTAACAGCTCATTACAATAAGAATTCGTACATAGGTGTACAAGTGGTAAGAGAATGTCAAAAAAGGTTATTTATCTAGCTGGTGGCTGCTTTTGGGGAGTATCAGAGTACTTCTCACGTATAGATGGAGTGCTTTCAGCAGTTACAGGTTATGCAAACTCAGATGTAAAGTCTCCAACTTATGAAGAGGTAAAGTCAGGCATTACAGGTGCAGCTGAAACTGTAGAGGTTACCTACGATTCAGATAAGGTATCTTTAAAAACACTGTTACGCCAGTTCTTTAAAATCATCGATCCTGTGTCCTTAAATAAGCAGGGCGAGGATAGCGGTACTCAGTACAGAACCGGTATTTACTACTTCTATGATGATGACATTGCAACCATAGACGAAGTCTTTGCTGATGAGCAGAGAAAGTACGAGAAAAAGATAGTAACTGAAAAAGGCAGATTACGTAACTTCTACAACGCTGAGGATTACCATCAGGATTATTTAAAAAAGAATCCTCAAGGTTACTGCCATATCGATTTTTCCTCACTAAATGATCTTAAAGAGGATAAAAAGCAGTTTGTAGATCCTGATAAATATCAAGCACCTGACAGAGAAACTCTAAAGACCAAACTTTCAGCTCAAGCTTATGAAGTTACACAGCATGCAGCAACTGATCCTAAATTTAAAGGAGAGCACAATGACAATTTCAAGAAAGGTATTTACGTTGATCCTATTACAGGAGCCCCACTATTTGTCTCAACAGATAAATACGAATCCGGATGCGGTTGGCCTGCTTTTTCAAAGCCAATTGATGACACTGTCCTGTCACGGCATTTAGATACTTCTTTAAATCGTCAGAGAATTGAGGTTAGAAGTAAGACTAGTAATGCTCATTTAGGTCATGTCTTTACTGACGGTCCTAAAGAAACAGGTGGTTTGCGCTACTGCATTAACAGCGCCGCCTTAAGGTTTATTCCTTTTGAAGAATTAGATGAGAAAGGCTACGGGGAGTTTAAAAAGTACGTAAAGTAAAAGATTAGATAGTAAGTTTGTAAAAATTCATTAAATAAGATTGCCATAAAACACGAGATGCTCTAAGGAACACTTTAGAGCCTCTTCTTTAGCTTTGGTAACTAATCAGAATGCTCATCTTATTTCTTTTGGTGATCTCCATGTAGATCCAGAAAAATCCTACCTTGGTTAGAGTTAATTTTCCTCACTCAACAACTGCAACCTATAGCACTCATAAAATATAAATCCCAACTGAAACTATTGTTGATGGTTAAGACAAGGAGTTCCTCTACGTCATACACATCAAAAATGGAAGAATAGTGCATTTGTACACATTAGTACAACTGTCGAAAATATGATTCATATGATAAACAACTCAATGTTTTCTTCTTAACTAAATTAAAGCAATGGTAATCAGATTATGGAATGATGTTATATAAAATAACAGAGGTAAATAAAACAGAAAATATAATGAAAGGTGGACTTTATGAGATTTATCTATTCTATTAAAGATAGATGTATTTATACTCAGATTTTGAATGCATTTGAATTTGATTTAGAGCATAACGGTACAATCAAAACCATAAGATTAACAAAAGAGATCGATAAGATTGATGCTTACGCTCCATGTACATTTTTTGGATACAAGTTTGAAGATAATTTAGATGAAACTCTTAGAAAAAAAGCAATAGATTATCTTGAAAAATCATTAGATTATAAGACTTTCAGCAAACTGGCAAGAGGAAGCATATGGACCTTAGACAGAGAATTAAATATCTTTGATTTTAAAACAGTTGTTTATCAAACAACTAAATCAAGATTTGATTATTTATTTTCTGTTACTGCTTATCATATCAATGCAGGTTATTTTGTATCAGATCTGCTGATTACAGAATTGACCAAAAATATAGAATTTGATTATGACGGATATACATTGTTTTTAAGACAACATAATGTGAATGAAAATGACATTACTGAATCTTGCAATGTAGTTAAAGCTATGGTTGGAAATCTCCATAACCTGCCATATTTTAAGGTAGTGGAAAGTACAAAAGCCTATTTTATGAGTGCACAAAATACAAAAGCTAAATATGGAGACTTTTTAAATAAGTTCTTTACGTTTAAGTCTCAAAGACAAGCAGAAGCATTTGAAGCTGTTCAAAAAGATTACTTGTTGCTTATAGCTGATATTTCTGCGTCTCACTTTGCAATAAAATCTACTCTGAATAATATAAGAGCATTAAATCCTAAATGTGAAATCATAGTTTTTTTTGTGGGGGCTTCGGCAAAAGAGGTGTTGCCTTAACCCCAGGAAAATCTTCCTTTAGAACATATTTCTCTATGGTGTATTTATGTGAAAACATAATATTTACCTTATGCGTAGTAAAGATAAAGTCCACCAAAAGTTTCTCTTAACTAAAAAACTCACAAACTAATATGATAGCTCTCCAACATATACATGCGATAAGCTCTGCTGAAGGCCCTTATTGTGTTTTGCAGAAATTTAATGAACATGATCACCTAAAAACACAAGAGGCCCTAAAGTTATCCTTTAGAGCCTCTTCTTTAGCTTAAGATCTTAAGTTTACTTTGAATACTTCTCATCAACTAACTTGTGAAGTTCCTGTAGAGAGTGTACTGATGCGTACTCATCTGCACCTACAGCCTCGATACATGCAAATGCAGCATTTAAGGTTGTAGTGTAGTAGATGCCGTAACGTAAGCAGCTTCTACGTAATGAACGAGAGTCTTCAACAGACTGACGACCTTCTGTAGTGTTGATAACCCAGCTGTAACGACCTGACTTGATGAAATCAAGTAAGTTTGGTCTGCCTTCGTATACCTTGTTTACAAGTACGCAATCAAGACCTGCAGCCTTTAATACGTTGCATGTACCCTTAGTACCTTCTAGCTTGAAACCTGCTGCAACTAATAACTTACCTAAAGCTGGTAATCTATCCTGATCTGACTTCTTGATTGACAGTAAGATAGTACCGCTTCTCTGTACAGGTGCCTTAGCAGCTAACTGTGACTTAGCATAAGCCTCAGGGAAGGTTGTAGCTGTACCCATAGTCTCACCTGTTGATCTCATTTCAGGTCCTAATAGAGGATCTGAACCTGGGAACTTGGCAAATGGTAATACTACTTCCTTTACTGAGTAATATGGAGGAATTACCTCATGGGTAACACCCTGCTCAGCTAAGGTCTTACCGGTCATTACACGAGCTGCAATCTTAGCTAATGGAAGACCAGTTGCCTTTGATACGAATGGAACAGTACGTGCAGCACGAGGGTTAACTTCGATTAAGTAAATCTTGTCCTCACGAATTGCTAGCTGTACGTTCATCAGACCTTTAACGTTCAGAGCTAAAGCTAATTCTTTAGAGATCTTAGTTAATCTTACAATCTGATCCTGTGTTAAGTGGTATGGAGGTAATACGCAGCTTGCGTCACCTGAGTGAACACCACACTCTTCGATGTGCTCCATGATACCGCCGATAACAACATCTTTGCCGTCTGCTACAGCATCAACGTCGATCTCAGTTGCATGATCTAGGAACTTATCTAATAGAACAGGTGACTTGTTTGAAACCTTAACAGCTTCAGCGAAGTATCTCTTTAAGTCTTCTTCACCGTATACAACTTCCATTGCACGACCACCTAATACGTATGATGGACGAACAACTAGAGGGTAACCGATGTCATTAGCTACAGTGATAGCCTGTGATAGAGAGGTAGCAGTACCGTTACGAGGTTGTAATAAGTTTAACTTGTTAACAACTTCCTGGAACAGCTTACGATCTTCTGCTCTATCGATGTCATCAGGTGAGGTACCGATGATAGGCACACCTTCCTGCTCTAATTTCTTTGCTAATTTTAATGGGGTCTGACCACCGAACTGAACGATAACACCAACTGGTTTCTCGATTCTTGCAATCTCAAGAACATCTTCTAGAGTTACTGGCTCAAAGTACAGTCTGTCTGAAATGTCATAGTCGGTAGATACGGTCTCAGGGTTGCAGTTAACCATGATTGACTCATAGCCATCTTCACGTAATGCCATTGAAGCATGAACACAGCAGTAGTCGAATTCGATACCCTGACCAATTCTGTTAGGACCACCACCCAGAACGATAACCTTTTTTCTGTCAGTAGGTCTTGCTTCACACTCTTGCTCATAGGTTGAGTACATATAAGCAGTAGAGGTTGCAAACTCAGCAGCGCAGGTATCAACTCTCTTATAGGTAGGGTAAACCTCGAATAACCAGCGACGAGCGCGAACTTTATCTTCTGTGGTCTTTAACAGAGTAGCTAATCTTGCATCAGAGAAACCACGAGCCTTTAAGTCGTGCATCTCGTCAGCATCGATTGACTTTAGTGTTCTGCCACTTAAAGACTGCTCAATGTCGATGATCTCTTTAATCTGGCTTAAGAACCAAGGATCGATCTTAGTGTAGCCGAATACTTCTTCAACGGTCATGCCGATACGGAAAGCATCGCCTAAGTACCAGATTCTGTGAGCACCGGCGCTCTCTAATTCATGAAGTAACTTCTGGCGTGCATCTGGTTTCTTCATGTCTAAACGAGGATCAAAGCCTAACTTACCAGTCTCAAGACCACGAAGAGCTTTCTGTAAAGACTCTTCAAAGGTACGACCGATGGCCATAACCTCACCTACAGACTTCATCTGAGTGGTTAGTCTGTCATCAGAGTTAGGGAATTTCTCGAAGTTGAAACGTGGAATTTTAGTTACAACATAGTCTAAGCTTGGCTCGAATGATGCTGGGGTCTTATCACCGGTAATATCATTGCCTAACTCATCTAAGGTATAACCTACAGCAAGCTTTGCTGCGATCTTAGCGATAGGGAAACCAGTAGCTTTTGAAGCTAATGCAGATGAACGTGAAACACGAGGGTTCATTTCAATGATAACCATACGGCCGTTCTGTGGGTTAATACCAAACTGAACGTTAGAACCACCGGTCTCAACACCAATCTCACGTAAAACTGCCATAGCAGCATCACGCATGATTTGGTATTCCTTATCAGTTAATGTCTGAGCAGGAGCAACGGTTATTGAGTCACCTGTGTGAATACCCATTGGGTCAAGGTTTTCAATTGAGCAGACAATAATACAATTGTCTTTGCGGTCACGAACAACCTCCATTTCGTACTCTTTCCAACCGATAAGTGACTCATCGATTAAAAGTTCATGAGTAGGGGAGAGTTCTAAACCCTTGTTACAAATCTCTTCGAATTCTTCAGGGTTGTAAGCAATACCGCCACCAGTACCACCCATGGTGAATGATGGACGGATGATGCAAGGGAAGCCAACCTGTTTTTGAACATCCCAAGCTTCTTCCATGCTGTGAGCAATACCAGCACGTGGGCACTCAAGACCAATCTTCTTCATGGCCTTGTCAAAACGCTCACGGTTCTCTGCCTTGTCGATAGCATCAGCTTTTGCACCGATCATCTCAACATTGTATTTAGCTAGAACGCCGTGCTTTTCAAGGTCTAGAGCACAGTTTAATGCTGTCTGACCACCCATGGTAGGTAGGATTACATCAGGACGCTCTTTAGCGATGATGTTCTCAACAACTTTCCAGTGAATTGGTTCGATGTAGGTTACGTCTGCAACATCAGGATCAGTCATGATGGTTGCAGGGTTTGAGTTAACTAGAATTACCTCGTAGCCTTCTTCACGAAGTGCTCTACAAGCCTGAGTACCAGAATAGTCAAACTCACAAGCCTGTCCAATAACGATAGGACCTGCACCTAGGATCAAAATCTTCTTTATATCAGTACGCTTTGGCATCTGTTATCCCCTAGTCTTTCTTACGGTAATTGCGCATTAGTTCTACAAAGTGCTGGAATAGATACATTGGATCATGTGGACCAGGACTTGCTTCAGGGTGACCCTGGAAGCTGAATGCAGGAACATCAGTACGCTCAACACCCTGTAAGGTGCCGTCAAACAGAGATTTATGAGTTGCCTTCAGATTTGCAGGCAGTGTAGCCTCATCAACGCAGAAACCGTGGTTCTGTGAAGTGATGTAAACAACACCAGTTGCTAAATCACGAACAGGGTGGTTAGCACCGTGGTGACCACACTTCATCTTGATTGTCTTAGCACCAGATGCTAATGATAATAACTGGTGACCTAAACAAATACCGAACAGAGGGATTTTGTGCTCAATAAATTCTTTAATTGCTTCCTGTGCATAAGTACAAGGCTCTGGATCACCAGGACCATTTGACAGGAATACGCCATCAGGGTTCATCTTGATAACTTCACTTGCAGGGGTCATTGCAGGAACGACTGTTACCTTGCAACCTAGAGAGGCTAAAATGCGGAGAATGTTGCGCTTGATACCGAAATCATAAGCTACAACGTTGAATTCTGTACGGCTCTTGTTTACATAACCCTGACCTAACTCCCATGTACCTTCAGTCCAGGTGTAGATTTCAGGAGTTGTAACTACCTTAGCTAGATCCATGCCTTTAAGACCTGGGAACTTACGAGCTAATTCAACAGCCTTTTCTTCAGTCATATTAGGATCTGTTGATAGACAGCCGTTCTGAGCACCCTTCTCACGAAGAATTCTTGTCAGCATACGAGTGTCAATGCCGTAGATACCAGGCTTTTTGTATTTTGCTAAGAAATCGCTTAAATTCTGTGTGCTACGGAAGTTTGATGCAACTAATGATAAATCACGAATGATTAAACCCATTGCAAATATATCACGAGACTCAACGTCTTCGTCATTAGTACCGTAATTACCAATATGTGGATAAGTTAATGTAACGATTTGGCTAGCGTATGAAGGATCGGTTAAAATTTCCTGATAGCCGGTCATAGATGTGTTGAAAACGACTTCACCAACAGTTGTTGTATTCTCAGCACCAAAAGCTTTACCTTTGAATACTGTACCGTCAGCAAGAGCCAAAATTGCGGATGCGACCACAAAGACCCCCAAAAATGTTATTGAGTACACCAAGTGACGCAGATCGAATATTTGCTTGTTAAATACACTGATCTTAGTCTGGGATATTTTAGACGAATCCTGTTTTTTTTCAAGATAAAAATGCGATCTTAGTCTCGTTTGTTTTTTACTTATAAAACAATAAATTAAAAAATCATGGGCCATTTTGATAGGCTCTAGGCATAAACTCAGAATTTTTTGCTAGCGTATAAGGTAAAAGACAGCTAAAAACAAAGCTGAAAAAAATCCTTGAATTTGATTATTTTATTGCGAGTTGTTAGTAAAAAATCAAGCTCATTCTTTAGTATAATGACAAGCTATATAAGCCGAGCTTTAAGTCTTCATAGCCAAAATTACTAGTAACGTTACAAAGATTAGATAAATGAGTTTTAACAAGTCAAATCATAAGCACTGTTCTTGCAGACATTTACTGTCAGCAGTGTCTTTTGCACCTGTTACAAGCACATTTACAAACGCAATTTCAAAATCATTTGTACTTGATTCAATTAAAAAATCTCTTCTCTCAATAGCACTTTCCTCTGTTTTAATGAGCATTGCTCTGTCAGCCTGCTCATCAGATGGTAAACCTTTAAAAATTAAATCAGGGGTAGATGATCCTGTAAGTATTGAGGTTAAAGGAGTGCAAAGTGAAGAGGTTGAACAGAATATCAACGCTTATTTAGCAACTCTGCCAACCATTTCTAAATCAAGAGCAAGACTGTACAGCCGAGAGATCACCGATAAGATCACTACAGCTATGCATTCCTTTGGCTACTACCATCCTACGGTTACTTTAGATTTTCCTAAAAAGGAAAGTCTTTTTGACAGAAGTTTAAAAGCTAATGTTGATTTAGGTAAGCCTTTATTTATTCGTAATTGTCATATTGAAGTTATAGGTGAAGGCGCTTATTACAGCTCCTTTGCCAAGATCATTGATGAGAGCGGACTAAAGTCGTACACCCTCTTAAGACATGGTAATTACGAAAAGTTAAAAGAAGATCTAAAAAGCAGAGCTCTAGAAATAGGCTTTTTTGATGCAAAGATTATCTCTTCACGTATTTTGGTCTACAAAGAGCAGAACGTAGCTGATATCCAATTAGTTTTTGATACAGGTAAACGTTATCAGTTCGGCGCTGTGATTGCGGATGCTAAAACAAAAGAGCTGATGCAACCATCATTATCTTTACAGAACTTTGTAGAAGGTGAGTATTTCTCATCGAAAAAACTCTCAGATTATACTTCAGCTTTATCTCAAACTAATTTCTACAAATCAGTTGATGTAAGACCGTTAGTTGAAGAGAAAAAAGATGGCAAAATTCCTGTATCAGTAGCGCTTGAACGACAATCTAAAAATTTATTCAGAGTAGGTTTAGGTTACTCAACAGATGAGAGTGTTCGTGGTATTTTAGCTTGGGACAAGCCTTTAATTAACTCAAAAGGGCATTCTTTTAGCTCATACTTTAGAGTATCAAGTATAAAGCAGGATGCTCAGGCAATTTATAAGATCCCTCATAAGAATCCCAATTTAGATTATTTCTATATCAAGTTAGCTCAAACTCATACTGACTTTAATGATACCTTATCAGACTTATCTCATGCTTCATTCCATTATGTAGCTAATATGACAGGTGTCTGGAGACGTGATTATTATTTAGCTCTAGAGTATGAAGACTTTATTCAAGGTCTTGAAAAAGATAAGGCATTGAATTTAACTCCAGGTGTTATTCTTTCAAGACGAACCACCACCGGAGGTTTAGATCCTAAGACAGGTTACAGTATCAGTTTTGATAACCGTTTTGGTACCAAAGCGGTAACAGATGCTAATTTCTTTAGATCAGAACTTGTGATTAAAGGTGTGTTCTCGCCTACAGAGAGAACCAGAGTCTTGTATAAGTTAATGCAGGGGGGAATTTTTGGCTCAGATGCAAATAAAGTGCCTCCGTCAATGAGATTCTTTGTAGGTGGTGAGCAGACCTTAAGAGGCTTTGGCTATAAGACCCAGTCATCAAGACGTTTAGGTTATCTTACAGGTTCTCGCTACCTAACAGCAGGAACACTAGAATATATGTTCCCTGTTGGTATTGAGAATTCTCGCGGTGCAGTATTTTTAGATTCAGCAATTTGTACTAATTCCTATTCAAAAGATAAATCGGTACTCTACGGACCAGGTATCGGCTTTAGATATATGTCAAAGTACGGAACCTTCAAAGTCGATCTTGCATATGGCATTGATAACAAAAATGACAATCGACAGTTTAAGCTTCATCTGTCATTCGGCCCTGAGTTCTAACAGGAAAAGATAGAAAATAAAGAGTTAAATCATGAGTGCAAAAAAGACTATTAAAATAGCAGCTCTTGTAGGATCAGTAATTTCAATTCTGATCTTATCAGCACTCTTTTACCTTTTTGCTACTACAAGCGGTCTGCGCTTTGTGATTGCAAGAGTAAATTCAGCTTTAAGTGATTATGTAAAAATTACAGCTGATATTGAAAAAGGCTCGGTATTAACAGGATTTAAAACTACCAAACCATTTGAGGTCTTAGTCTATGATGTAGTTGATGTCAGAGCTAAAAAACTCAATATTGAATATGACGGTTTAGGGTATCTTGAAATCTCTAGACTTGATATCAATTTAATCGATGCTGATACACTTGAAGTTGAGTTATTAGACTCAGATGACACTTCAAGTGATGACGAAACAGATGATGGTGAGAATTTTAGACTCAACATTCCTGTAAAAATCTTTATTAACAAGTTAAAACTTAAAGATTTTGCTTATTTGTCATCAGTAGTAGACGTTTTAGTTAAAAAAGCTGATTTGTCACTGCAGACCTATAAAGACTATGCTGCAGTAGATAAAGGTGAAATAGACAATCCAACTGTTCACTTAAAGTACGAGTCAGAGGATGACACTCCTAATAACTTACCTGAGATTTTAAGCTTTGATAATGGCAATGGCGCCATCGAAAAAATCTATGACATCTTTTTACCCTTAGATGCTGCACTACATAACCTGAAGTTAAAAAATGCCCACTACTATATGAATGGCTATGACACAGGTAATTTCAATGCCTTTGTAGATGTGTTCTGGTCTCAGTCATTATTAAAAGTTAAAACTATTGATGTGGAGCATCAATTAGGTAAAGCCTCCTTAAAAGGCTCAATGGATTTTATTGACTATTACAATCTAAACTTCAAATTAACAGGTGAGGGCGCAAAGTCTGAATATAACCTTAAGAATTATGATGGCTCTTTATATGGTTTAAAAGGTAGCTTCTCTCTTACAGGTGACTTAGTGAACATGAATGTGGATATGTCAATTGACAGTCCATATGATGCCAAGGTAAAAGTCAGATTAAATCCACTTTCAAATGAGTTGCCTTGCTATTTATCAATTGAATCAGACAAAATTTTTTATCCTCTGCAGAATATGCAGTCTTTAAAGAGTAAAACCAAAGAGCTGTCCTTATCTGAACTCTCTGATGTATTCAGTGCAGTTGAAAAGTCTTTATCTCCAAATCTTGAAAAAGAGGATCTCTTAAAAGACAGAATTAAAGCTCAAAACATGAAACTCCTGCTTACAGGAGCTGTTTTTAAAGAGATGCATCTGACTTTTGATTCTGAAATCTCAGGACATGGTTTTACAGACTTAAAAACAGATATTGATGCTACAGTAACTTTAGATAAAGCTCATTTTAATAACTTCTCTTTAGAAGGACTTTTAGGTAAGAGAAATTTTTCATCAAAGATTGAAGGTGATCTTACCTTTACAGATGGACCTAGCTATCAGGGTAACATTAAGATTAAAGTTGATGATGCCTCAGGTTTACATGAAAAGTTAAAAGGTGAGTTCTCTCTAAACTCTGATCTTTCAATTGGCTATGATCTTGACAGAGATGCGGTTATCTTTGATGTAGCGTCATTAAAATCAGATTTTTACTTCAACTCTCATAAAGCCAATCTGAATGTTGAGAATTTTTTAGGGTCAGTTGAAGATGGTTTCTCTGTAGATGTCTTTAAGTTATCTCAGAATGATAATTATGTAGTATTAAAAGGTGACGTCTCAGAAGACTCTTATCTTGAAGGCTGGGTATCAATTTCTGATCTTTCAAAACTTGATCCAAAAGCAAAAGGCGCAGTTACAGGAAAACTGCTAATTGAAGGTGCCTTAGACGAGCCTAATGTCATTGTTTCAGGAAAGAGTGAAAAGATAAATTATGGTGAGCTGTTAGTAAAAAAACTTGTCTTTGACAGTAATGTAAAAGTGGCAGCAGGTACCGTTAATTTATCAGTCATCTCTAATACCATACGTCTTGCTAAAGACATTAAAGCTTACAAGAAGTGCTCTTTAGATGTTGAAGGTACGCTTGAAAAGCACAGCCTTACTTTATCCTGCGGTTCTGATTCAGGAAGCTATCTAGCAGCAAACGGTGGCTATAACAAAAAGAGTAAGGTTTATTCTGGTACTGTCTCTAACCTTATTGTGGTAAGCAATGTTATTGATCCTATTTCAATTGCTGATCCTGTGGAGCTTACATATAACAACGCAACTCACAAAGGCTCTGTAAGTACGATTAAACTTACAGATGGTAATGCTAATTTAGATATCTCTGAGATTAAGATTGCTCCTAATTCAGTATCAGCCATTGTTGATTTAAATAAGTTACAGTTAAAGTTGCTTAAAAAGTACTTACCAAAAGACAGTTTTGTTTCAGGTCTTTTATCATTACATTCAGAGATCAGTGTTAACGGTAAGGTGCCTTTAATAAATGCTAAGGTTAAAGCTCAAGACGGTGTGGTAGTTTATAAGTCATCTATTTTCCCATATGATACTGTAAACTTTGATTTGAATGCTAACTCAAGTCTACTTACAACTGATCTTACAGCTAATCTTAAAAAGGACAATGGACTACTCTCAGTCCATGCTGATGTAGCCGATCCTTACAATAAGAAAAAATTATCAGGCAAGGTAAAGTTAAAAGATCTGTCATTAGATCTGTTTACAGCATCTACTAATTCATTAAATTCCCTAAAAGGCAAAGCCAATATTGAAGGCTCTTTAGATGGTACTTTATCTAAACCTTTATTCTTTGGAAAAGTTTCTGTTAAAGGCAGTGCAAATCCTAGCTACAACGTAGGTACCGTTGATGACTTTGATATTACCGTTAATGCTAATGGTTCGACCGGAATCTTAGACGGTGACCTGTCTTTGAACGGTTCAAAGGCAAGTTTAAATGGTAATTTAAATTGGGAGAATGAAGCTTTAGGTCAGCTTAATGTTGATGCTGACAATCTGCCAATCTTCTTATTAAGCTATGGTGAAGCTCAGGCTAATGTCCATACTAAGGTTACCTTAGATAAAATTTTAAAAGTCACCGGCAATGTAGAAATTCCAAAAGGCCTAATTAAGTTCAAGTCCATTGAGAACAGCGCTATAGCTCCTTCTAAAGATGAGATCTTTGTAGATGATGAGAGCAATTTAAAAAGCGTGATCACCAAACTCAATGAAAATGGCATTAACAACGACATGTCTATTGATGTGGATGTAAATCTTGGAAATGACGTTAAAGTTGATGCTATGGGATTAAAAGCTGATGTCTTAGGTAGTGTAAAAATCCATAAGGCAACAGACAGTAATACTGTAAGAGGCAGTGGTTTAGTTTATTTAGAGCATGGTAGAGCAGAACTCTACGGTCATAAGTTCATCGTAAACAATGCTGAGGCTAACTTTAAAGGTAATCTCTTTACACCTTTAATCAATTCAGAGGTTGTAGTTGATCCTTCCTCAATTGAAGATGATGTTGTGGCAGGTGTAAGAGTAAAGGGCAGAAGTGACGATTTGAATATCACCCTATTCTCAATGCCAGCTATGAGTCAGAACGAGATCCTGTCATACCTCTTATACGGGCATGGACTTGAAAAGTCTACAGTTACAGGTAATTCTGATAACAGCAGTGCTCAACTTTTAATGACATTAGGTTTAGGCACCACTACAGGTATATTAAATTCAGTTGTAGGTATCTTTGGTATGGATGGAGTGCAGTTAGGCTCATCAGGAACAGGTGACGATACCCAGGTTGAAGTACAAACCTATTTAAGTAACAGAATTAGATTATCCTATGGTTATGGTGTATTTAATTCTGTAAATGAATTTAAGTTACGTTATGAGATAATGCGCAGACTTTATGCTGAATTTATTTCATCACTTGATCAGTCTGTAGATTTGATTTACAGCTTTGAAGTTGACTAGAATTTCATATGCAAGAAATTTAGACATAAGTAATATAGACTCAAGTAATACAGAATCATAAATAAAGTTTAAAGAACTTTAGGTGAACCATATTGAAATACGTTTTTACTGACAATACAACAGAAGCTCAGAATGCTGAAGATGCGGTTTTAGAGCTTGAATATAATGATCTTTTAACTAATCTTGGGGAATACTCTTTTAAGACTACAAAAGATCTTACACCTCGTTCATTTTCTAAATTACAGTTAAGAGCGCGTAATGCTTTAAAGTCTCTTTTAAATAACCCTCTATCAAAAGTAATGCTCTTATGTGGAAGCACCAGTGTCGATACTATTGATATTGCTTGTGACCTTTTCAAAGATGTAGCTTCAATTACACCTACTATAGCTATTGCTCCTACAAAATTTGAGCTTTTCGGTTCAGAAAAGGAAAGTGGTGTTTTAACAGAACCAGGCTTTGTGGTTATGCCTTGTTCTCACTTTATTGATCATCCAAAGTGGCTCGGTATGGCTGATGCTTGCATTGCGATGAATGAAGAACTAAAGCTGGTTCTATGTGGTGATGCAACTGACTGTGCTACTTTAAATATGATGTGGCAGACATTAGATAATGCTGTGCGAGCTGATATTGTCCTTGAGTATCCAATACTAGGAGCTATGACCTTAATGGGCTCGTTAGTAGCCTCTTATAGTGAAAAGTACCACGTCAACGCTTTTGATGATAAAGCAATAAGTCTTTTATGTATCTGGTCATGCAGACAAAGTGGTGACAGACGCTATTTAGGTATTCCTGAGGCAAAGCTACTCTCATTAGTCATTGAAGCTAATCGCTATGCATCTTTAAAAGCTCATGGCAGTGAAGACTTTATAGTTACAGAACATGATGTTCTAAAGGCTATTGGCGCTGCTGACTTTAGAGTAAATTCTCTAGCTGAATCTGAACTTAGAAATCATCGAGACAATCAGATTATATTAGAGACCAAAGGTGAGGTTACAGGACAAATCAATGGCCTGAGCGTCATTGAAACTGCCGGTACCTCTTATGAGTACGGTGAGCCTGTAAGAATTACAGCTACATTAAGAGCTGGAGGTGATGGTGATGTCATCGATATTGAAAGAAAAGCAGAGCTAGCTGGTCAAATTCACGCTAAAGCAATGATGATCATCAATGGCTTTTTAGCAACAGAATTTGGTTCTGAACAGCCACTGCCAGTATCTGCAAGCTTAGTATTTGAGCAATCCTATAGTGAAATCGATGGTGATTCAGCCTCATTAACAGGTTTGTGTGCAGTAATTTCAAGTTTGGCAGACTTGCCTATAAGACAGGATCTGGCTGTAACAGGTGCAGTCGATCAGTTTGGTGACGTACAGCCTGTAGGTGGTGTTAACGAAAAGATAGAAGGTTTCTTTAAGATCTGTCGCTTACATGGACTTACAGGAACACAGGGCGTAATCATCCCTTACTCATGTATTCATCAGCTTGTTCTCCGTCCATCAGTTGTAAAAGCTGTAAAAGAAGGTCGTTTCCACATTTATGTGGTAGGACATGTAACGGGCGCTTCTAAAGTTCTGATGAAGACTAATTGGGGAGAGCCTGATGACAATGAGTCTATCTGTGGCAAGATCTGCACCCGCTTAGATGATCTAAGTGCGGTTAAAGCCTCAAAACCATGGTGGCATTTGTGGTAAGTAATCTTATCAAGCCTTCAAATATCTAATCTATTTTGAGCCTGCAAGACACAATAAAGCAGGCTCAACTCTATCCTTACTTTGTACTCGAATCCTAAGTTAAATTTTACCTTACACAATTTTCAAATCTGAATTTTTACGTTTTAAAGAGCGCTTATTTATCGTATTTGTAAAACATAAGATTCATTTATGAGATGACTCTATCTGTAAATTATACTTAACGCTAAGTTATTTCTAAGAATAACTAATTATTCTTAAAGACATAAAGAATGAATAACCATAAAGGAGTTCATATGAAAGTTAGAAACTTTTTAGCTGCAATTTGTTTATTAGGCTGCGTATCAGTAGCTTCAGCACATGGAAGCTATGGTTTCTTTTATGATGATGGAGATTCTAGTATCTCTATAGGTAAATCAGGTGCCCATTCAGCTCCTGTGGCTCCAGCTCCACATTTTGAGCCAAAACATGATGGCCCAGAGCATCGCTTGGCTCCTCCTCCACGCCGATTCGGTCATGATTTAAGACCTCGTTTTGTAGAGCATTATTAAAAGACAGAATTAAATGAAATCTAGGCTAATTGCTTTAGTTCTAGACAAGAAATATAAGTTTAAAAAATACTTTTGAAACAACTTTGATAATGACAAAAGGTATATTTATGAAGTTAAAGATTGTCTTATTAGTCCTCATCACTTTAGGCCTGATTTCTCAGGCGCAAGCTGGTATGGGCTTCTACTTTGATGATGACGATACTTCATTTTCGATAAGTTCTGGTCGTGGACATCATTATGCGCCTCCTCCTACAGTAGTGGTATTGCCACCAGCTCCTGGTCCTCACTACGCACCTCCACCACCTCCTCCTCGTGAGGTCGGTCCTGGTCCTTGGGATGGTCCAAGAGATTTTGCTCCACCACCACCTCCTCCTCGTAAGTTCGGTCCTGGTCATTGGAATGGTCCAAGAGGCTTTGCTCCACCTCCACCTCCACGTAGTCCACATGGTCACCATCATAGACATTTCCGCTAACCTTAGAAAAGAGAGTCTTAATCAAGGCTCTCTTGATTTTTTTTATCTCTTACGCTTTATTAATCTTACCTTTCAACTTTGTGGGAGATCTTGTAATTAAGTTACAAAACAGAGCATTAAAATTTTCTAATGCACTCTTTATATGCAAAATAGTTCAATTTTCATAAAATAAGGACAATTAACCATTAAAGCTCCATAATATTGACATTATCTTTTATGGAGAAAACTCATGTCAGTAAAATCAAAAATATGTGGCGCACTTTTAGGCGTTATTGTTTCTATGTATTCTTTTAATTCTTATGCACAAGAAACCATCCATGTAGGAACAGAGCCTACCTTTGCTCCATTTGGTTTTGTTGATGATAAAACTTCTGAAATTGTAGGTTTTGATATTGATGTTATCAATGCTATCGGAAAAGCTGCAGATCTTAATGTTGTAGTTGAATCAATGCAGTTTGACGGTTTAATTCCTTCAATCTTATCAAACTCTATTGATGCAGCTATTTCTGGTATGACTAAGAACCCAGAGCGTGAAAAGATGGTTTTATTCTCAGATCCTTACTATGTAGCAGGTCAGGATCTAATGGTAAGAAAAGATTCTGTTGGCAAGTACAAGGACATGAAAGCTTTAGAGGGTAAAGGCGTTTGTGTACAGTTAGGCTCTGTTGGTGCAATCGTAGCTGAAGGCATTAAAGATGCTAAAGTGAAAAACTTTAATACCGTAACCGAAGCTTATATGGAGCTTAAAAAGCACGGCTGTGAAGCTGTTATCACGGGTACACCTGTAAATCAGTTCTATTTAGTACAGACAGGCGATAAAGAGCTTGTACATGTACCAGAGAGTGTGGTTCGTGCTGCAGACTTGGGTATTGTAACCAATAAGAAAAACACAGCTTTAATGGAAAAGATTAACGCAGGTCTTAAAAAGATCAAAGAAGATGGTACTTACGATAAGATCTACAACAAATGGTTTAAGTAGTAAGTACTGATAGATTTTAAGAGGGAGGCTAAAGCCTCCCTTTTTTATTAAAGCTCACAATTTCGTGATTTACGACAATTAAGCTTATTCGTTAAATAAAATTCCGTCGGCCACTTCTTTAGCCTTAGCTTCACCCTCAAGAGCTTTTAACAACTCCAAAGCAAATGGAATTGCATAGTTAGGACCACGACCTGTAATGATGTTTTCTTCAGGATTTACACTTACAGGCTTTTCATTGAATTTAGCTCCACACTCACAACCAGGGTAGGTTGATGCCTTTTCAGTATTCTTTAAAATACCGCATGAATAGAGAATGAATCCAGGAGCAGCACAGATAGCTCCAATTAGTCCTTTCTTTTCTTTTTGAGACTTTAACATATCAATTAGCTTTTGACAGCCTGAATAACTCTTAGTACCAGGTCCACCAGGAACGACGATAAGATCAAAGTCCTCATTAACATCTTCAATGTTCTGCTGACATAAGAGGGTGGATCCATGAGCTAGGTTTACCAAGCGAGAACCATCTGCACTTACAGATGCGGTTACTACATTTACACCGCCTCTTTTTAAGATATCTAATACAGCAGTGGACTCAATGTCTTCTGTTCCCTGAGTATATACAATTAAAGCTTTTGACATGGTTATCTCCTTATCTAATATATTTAAGATCATATAAATTTCATTAGAAAATTCAATAAGAAGATTTAAAAAATGCGAGATAGAGGGGATAAAAAAAGCAACCATCTGGTTGCCTGTATTATTTTTGGCTCCTCCTGCGGGACTTGAACCTGCGACATACGGATTAACAGTCCGCCGTTCTACCGACTGAACTAAGGAGGAACTCCAAAAATAGATTGTTGTTTTTCATGGCTCCTCCTGCGGGACTTGAACCTGCGACATACGGATTAACAGTCCGCCGTTC
>ERZ1034678.7-NODE-7-length-136836-cov-33.840797_pt1 | contig 136836 bp, 138 predicted proteins | sample MGYA00520640_ERZ1034678 | MGnify/ENA primary metagenome ERZ1034678 (study PRJEB33766, sample SAMN09781767) | gut metagenome | biome: gut microbiome | host: Homo sapiens | place: Madagascar | study: EMG produced TPA metagenomics assembly of the PRJNA485056 data set...
TCTATATTTTGTCCAATAATAACTATTGGAATTTTTAAATTTTCAATTATTTCTTCAAACTTCATTGAACGAGAAGCCTTTAAGAATATTGTAATACCCTCATGCAAATTATCAAGAATGTAACGAGATGTTTCAATGTTGTTATCAAAATGTTCTACCTTAAAACCATATTTTTTCAATTCATCCCCGATATATTTTGCAAGATTTCCGACAGTTATAAAAAATCCGTCTTTCCCTTCAAACTTTTTACCCAAAAATTCGCCTACTTCTTTATGAAAATCGACTTCTCTTTCACCTAATTCCCCCATATTACCTAAAATAACTACAGGATTTTTGTAAAGTTCCAAAAATGTTGAAACAGAAGCTTTCATAGAGTCTGGATTTGCGTTATAGCTATCATTTATGATGCTAAACCCATTTATTTTTTCTTCTTCCCATCTTTTTTCTATCGGATGATAATTTTTCAAACCAGAATTTATTTCATCATAAGTCATACCTAATTTATACCCAATTTCAATTGCTGCAAGGGAATTTTCGATATTATAATCTCCTTCAACATTGAGTTCATATTCATTATTTTTATAAACAAATTTTGAATACCCACTTCTTTTTTCAAGAATTTGAACATCCTTTAATGAATAAAAAATCTTTTCTCCACCAAAATTAGCATATTTTCTTAATCTTGGATTGTCATTTGCAATCAATGTTTCTTTCAGATGAGATGTAATTTCGCACTTAGCTTTTGCAATATTATCCAAACTTCCTAATCTGCCGATATGCGCAGATCCGGCATTTGTAATAACAGCATAATCAGGTTCTGCAAATCTATCAATCAATTCAATTTCACCAAAACCTCTCATCCCCATCTCAACAATAAGCACTTCTGTATTTTCAGGCATCGTCAAAACTGTTTGACAAAATCCGATTTCATTATTGTGGTTAGAGAAAGTTTTATGAGCTTTAAATTTTTCAGACACAACTGAATAAATCATCTCTTTTGTAGTAGTTTTGCCAGAACTTCCGGTAACTCCAATAACTTTGGGAGAATATTTTTTTCTCGCAAAATTTGCGATTTGCAAATACGCTTTTAAAGTATCTTCCACCTTTAAAGTCAAATTTATATCATGCTCTTTTGTACAAAAACATCCGCTTGCTCCGGCTTCAATTGCTTTATCGCAAAATGCCTCACCATCAAAATTAGCGCCTTTTAATGGGAGATAAATATCTCCTTTTTTAATTGTTCTTGTATCTGTGGAAATCTCAAAACTTCCTCCAACTTCTCCCTTAATCTCGGCATTTGTAGCATTTTTCAAATCTTCAAGTGTAAATCTCATAATTTTACCTATAAAACTCTATCCACAATTTATTTTACCGCAAACAAATTTCCAAACACACAGACGTTAATAAATGTTAATAGTGCTTGACAACTCCTTTTGAGCAATGGATAATAACAGATGTATTAGTATGCGGTAACTCGTTTTAAAATTTCCGAAAGGAAATACGATACCCAAGTAGAAAGGAAAGATAAATGTTCGCAATTGTAGAAACAGGCGGAAAACAATATCAAGTAGAAGAAGGAAGATACCTTGATGTTGAATTACTAGAAGGCGACAAAGATTCAAAAGTTGTTTTTGATAAAGTCGTTATGATTGTAAATGGCAAAAAATCAAAAGTAGGTCAGCCATACGTTGCTGGTGCATCTGCTGAAGGTACAATCGTTAAACACGACAGAGCTAAAAAGATTATTGTTTACAAACAAAGACCTAAAAAAGGTTATAGAAAAAAACAAGGTCATAGACAAGGCTTTACAAGAGTAATGATTTCTAAAATCAGAACTTCTGCTCAAAAGAAAGCAGCTGAAACAACTGAAGAAGCATAAGTTTCGTTAAACAAAACCCGAAATTCGGGAGAGGATAATTCCTCAAAACAAAGTGATACAATTAACACGTATAAAATCAAATATTAATTTTATACGGAGTATAAGGAGAATAAAAAATGGCACATAAGAAAGGTATGGGATCTACCCGTAACGGTCGTGACTCCGAAGCTAAGCGTTTGGGCGTTAAAAAGTTCGGCGGAGAAATCGTTAAAGCAGGTAACATTATCATTCGTCAAAGAGGAACAAAAGTTCACCCTGGTAACAATGTAGGTATCGGATCAGATGACACATTGTATGCTTTGATTGACGGACAAGTTAAATTCGAACCACACAGACGTGACAGAAAACAAGTTAGCGTTTACGCAGTGTAAGAGTTTAATAGCATAATTATCAAAAAAGCTCCATTTTATGATGGAGCTTTTTTATTGTAAAAATTTGTTAACAATAACACTAAAATCCTAAAGTTTTTCTCCAAACTAACCGATAAAAAAAGAGTAATCAGAAAGTAATGGAGAATTTATATATGCTAAAAAGAATTAAAACACCTTCGTGTAATGTATGCGACAGTGTGGAATTTATATTAAGAGGAGCGAGAAAACGCCGCCATATGGCGTTAGCAGCAGCAAAGATGATTAACGCTGATGCAGGTATTCAAACAAGACTGCAAGCAGTCAAATAGTGATTATTGTTTAGTAAGAATTGAGAGTTTATATTTAAAAAGACCGAAAAATTTCGGTCTTTATTTTTTATTATTTACACGTCGATTTTCCATTCCACTCAAGTTTATCTGGGCAACGTAAATAATCTAAATTTTCTTTATACATAGCCCAAGCCGTAGTAAACCAACCTTCTTGTGCTGCCCAACCTGTTTCACTAGGCGAATGGTCAATACCAGCAGCTCGTAATTTCCCATTACCATATCCGTCAAAATAAAAAATATCTTTCCCCAATGTATTTGGATATTTTTTGCCATTAGTATCTATATAAAAATTCATACAACTTGATTCAGAACTAATACATTCAGCTTTTGTCTTAAGTTGGATAGCAACTGCAGTTCCATCGTTTAAACGGAATGAATAATAGTCACTTGAAGAGAAATCTTCAGTTCTTTTTCTTCCAGTTAAATCTTTAAATTTTCCATTATCACCGGGCGCACAATCCGATTTTTCACCTACACCGCAATCTTCAATAATTTTTAAATATGGCTTTAAATTTGAACTAACTAAATTAAGTCCATCTGCATCCTTCGTTATTCCCCAAGTATAAAGCTCTCCATTGTCGTTTTGTGCCATCAATAAAGCATTTGCCAAAATGCTATAATTTTTCTTAATTGTTGAAATAGTTGCTTTTTCTTGTTTTGCGGTAATTAAGCTAGGCATCGTCATTGCAGCAACAACTCCGATGATACCGAGTGTGATTAGAACCTCTGCAAGAGTAAAGGCTCCACACCAATGTCTGAAGTATGAACCAACACTGTCACAGAGGGCTACGTGCGTAGCACCTGGTCGTTTTAGTGAATGGTGAGTGGTTATTCGTGTTTGCACTGTGAAAAATCGCAATATTGATAAAATTTCATCAACCATGCGATACTTCGGACTGTTGTCCTCAGTATGACAATTTACGTTATTGCGAGCGGTGCTACGCACGTAGTCACCTGCAACAAAACTGTATTCTTTTGATAATATTCTAGTTTGGTTAGCGTGGCAATCCAGTATATTATTAACCCCTCTCTGAAATTTATAAGTTCGCTTTAGCTCACTAACAAATTTCTTCTCTCCCCAAAGGGCGAGATTATTAAATGCTTCGATTAGGCTAAAATCTTGATTATGAGAGGGTTTTAGACTATTGCCCCCCCCCCAATGAGCTTGTTCTCTTTGAATTTCATACTAAATTCCTCTCTTTCTTTCATAAATATATTATTATTTTAACAAATTTTTTGGAGTTTTTCAAGTAGTTGCCTAAATTCTTCCCTATTTGTCATAGGGAAGACGCCTGAAAGGCAGATGGGTGAAAGCTTATAATATAAATTCCCTTATGAAATAGCACCCACCTAAATTACCTCTCACAAAACGTGACATTTAGTCACCTTTTGTTCGGCAGAGTCTCATCAGGGAGGAAAACAATTTCCTTGATACGGTCTACTCACCATTCACCACTCACTTATTCATACCGATATAGTCTTTTCACGTTTCACTTTTCACTAAAAAAAAAGCCTTTACCTCTAAGCACCTTATAATTTTAGCTATGCAATTCCGGTTTAATTAAAAACTTAATTGCTTTTCCCTCAATGTGTTGGTGCATTGCCCATTCTACTTTATCTAACGGCAAGGTATCAGTTATAAGTTTTTCTACCTCTACATCTCCGGATGCGATATAATCCAAAGCCATTCTGAAATATTTTGGAGTATGATGGAAAACACTCATCAATTTTATATCGCCATAGTGCATCTTGGTAGTATCAAAAGTCACTGTAGAGCCAGATTTACAACCGCCGAAGAAATGAACAGTTCCACCAGGTCTAACACAGGAGAAAATTCTCTCCCAAATTTCAGGTAAACCAACACACTCAACAGCTACATCCAAACCTTTATGTTCTTCAGTATATTCTCTGAAAATCTTTTCAGGGTTAGGGTATTTCGTTAAATCAACAATTTCATCTGCATGCGCAAATTCTTCTGCAGCCTTCAATTTTATTGGATTTCTTCCAGCGACAATAACCCTTGCACCTTTTAATTTTGCTAATCTTGCAAACATCAAACCAATAGGTCCAATCCCAATAATGCCAACGGTTTGACCTGCTTTTATATCAGTTCTTTCAACACCGTGAACAACATTTGCCAAAGGTTCACAAAAAGCAGCTTTATCAAAACTCAAATTGTCTGGCAAAATCAACATATTCTTTTTAACAATTCGAGCCGGAACTGTAATATATTCTGCATAAGCACCGTTTAACAAGTCTAGATTTTCGCACAAATTATATTCTTCATGCCTGCAATAAAAACATTTTCCACAAGGAGCAGAGTTGGCAGCAACTACTCTATCACCAACTTTTACATTTTCGACACCTTTTCCAACTCTATCAACAATTCCGGCAAACTCGTGACCAAAACCTGATGGTACAGATTTTATCAAAACCGGATGTCCACGCCTAAATGTTTTTACATCAGTACCGCAAGTCAAAGCTGACATAACTTTTACAACAACTTCGCCTTCTTCCGGCGGTTTTACCATAACTTCTTCATATTTAATATTTTGTGGTCCGTAATATTGAATTGCTTTCATTGTTTTCTCCATAGTTGATAAAGCGATAGGGCAATAAGGCTCTAAGGCATATCTTTAAGTTGTTTTTTATAAAATTTTATTAGTCCTAATAATAATGCGTTTACTCGAGAGATTTGCTCATTAATTAAATCTACTTCTAAAATATATCCTAGATTTTGAGATATAAGAAGTTGTGTTTCTAGCTCTGCCAAAGAACCGAAAGCAATATCTAAAAATCTCAACGTATCTTTATCTGAATACCTTACGGTACCTTCTGCAATATTAGAAGGAATAGAAACTACACTTCTTCTTATTTGATTTGTTAAACCAAAAATTTCACTTTTGGGATAATTTTCAGTCAACTTATACACCTCAGTTACAAGTTTCATTGCTTCTTTCCACACTTCTAAGTCTTTATAATACACTCTTTAACTCCTTATAGCCTTATCGCCCTATTGCCCTATTACTCGTAACAACAATGTACGCCTTCATAATTTTATTCGCCATTGTGTCCTCAAAGGCTTGCTCAATGTCGTCTAGTTTGTATTCTGTTGATAACCCATTAACTTTAACTTTCCCAGTTTTTAAAAGCTCTAATGAATCTCTCAAATCCGCAGGCGATGGAGAATAGCTTCCCATAACAGTTAATTCTCTGTAGTAAATTTCATTGTTTGGATAAGAAGTTTCATCATGCGGAGTGCTTGAAAATACAACTATTTTCCCTCCGTTACGAACATATTTTAGAGCCGTATCTATAGCCTTATCCGCACCTGATGTCATATAAATTGCATCCGCTTTATATTCTTCCGACAAATCTCTAACATCTATCGCATCAATTCCAAAAGATTTTAAAATTTCTATTCTTTCAGGAATTAAGTCACATCCTGTTACTTTCGCACCATAAGCTTTTAGTGCTTGCGCCGTCAATATTCCAATAGACCCCAACCCAACAACCAGAACTTCATCACCTTTTAGCAAATTTGCTCTTTTTACAGCCCTAACAATACAACCTAAAGGTTCGTAAAAAGAAGCTTCGATATCTGTCAAATTTTCGGGTTTTAAATGCGCAACAGTTTTAAGATGTTCTTCGCTCAAGTAAACAAATTCCGAAAACCCACCTGGTCTGATATTTGTAGCTTTAAAATGCTTACACATGGAAACATTTCCGTGTTTACAATAAACACATTCTCCACATGGAATATGATGAGATGTAACTATTTCATCTCCTATTTTGAAATCCGTATCAGAATTTATATCAACAATTTGGGCAACAATTTCATGCCCCAAAACTGTCCCATTTTTGGAAATTTTATGCACAAATTTTACAATATCAGAGCCACATAATCCGCAGCCTAAAACTTTTACTATTGCACCTTTTCTGCCATTTAACTTTTCATCTTCGACTTGTTTTGTTATAATTTTATCATTATCAATTACTGCAATTTTCATAACATCCCTCTTGGTTAAGATTTTATCACAAACTTGAAAAGAAAAAAATTAATTATATAATATATGTATGACGTTAATAAGAAGATTAAATTGTTTTGATGCACCCAAAATAAAAAAAATGATTTCATATCTGGGAGACAATGAAAAGATTTCTAAAGGTTTATCTAATGAAGCTTTTGGTTTAATTCACGGATTGTTACCCTTAAAATATCGTTTTTTACCCGAATCTTATATTTTATTAGAAAAAAAAGAAATTTTAGGGCTTATTACCGTTGTTCCAACAAACGGAAATCCATACAAAATAAACATTACACGATTAATTTTTCAACAAAATATGTATGATGTTGGCAAAAGGTTAGTTGAATTTGTTATTGCACGATTTGGCGCAAAAGGAGCGACATCATTTAAAGTCACTGTTGACCAATCTCACGAAGAGCTTTTGAACCTATTTATGCAAGGTTGCGGATTTAGACAATGCAGTTACGAAAACTTGTGGAAATTAGATAATTTTAAACCGGAAACGAATGACAAAGCAAATTTCAGATGTTGTCAAAACTCTGATGCAAAGCAAGTTGCACAACTATACAATAATGAATTAAAAAATTTATATAAGCCGTCGTTGCAAAGAATTAAAACCGAATACAAAGAACCTGTCTTTGAGGGATTAACTAATTTTTATAAAAACAGATATGTTTTAGAAGAACCTTCAAATCATAGAATTGTAGCATATCTGTCAATAACAACAAGTGACAATTTCAATTTCATAATAGATATGTCAATGAATGACGCATATAACATCCCTTATGATGAAGTTATAAATTTTGCGCTTGGAGAGATTTCTCGAAGGAAAACAACTTTTTATGCCTTTTTAAAACATAGACAATATACTGTTAACGCTGATATTTTAGAAAAATATCTCCACGAAAGAGATTTGAACTGTATTCAAACCCAGTGTGTTTTGATTAAGGATTTCTACAGACCAATAAAACAACAGGAAAACGCTTTGCAAGTGTTCTTATTAGGTGAAAACGAACTAGCTTCAAATTAGAAAAATATGTTCCAAATATAAAATTTTCTGAATTTTGATGCCGCTAATGGATTTGTGTCATAAGTATATTTATCATAATGAGAATAATAATCTTTAGTTTCGTATTTTAAAGCAAATTCTACATCAATACAAACAAACTAACATATATTTACAATTAAAGTTTCGAATTTATTTTTGTGTTAAAATCGGTTAAAGGGAAAAGAGGCATAATATGAATAAATTACATATTTATCTTGATAAAGATATAAACAAAGATTTAATTAAAACTAAAAAAATTGCAGTAATCGGTTTTGGATCTCAAGGCTATGGACAGTCAATGAACCTTAAGGATTCCGGTTGCGATGTCGTTTTAGGATTGAGATTGGGTGGCAAATCCGATGTCAAAGCTCGTGATTACGGTTTCAAAACAATGTCTATCGAAGATGCCGTAAAAGATGCTGACATAATCCAAATTCTTATACCAGACGAAATTCAAGCAAAAGTTTACGAAGAACAAATTAAACCTTATATGAAGAAAGGTCAATATTTGATGTTCTCACACGGATTTAATATCCATTACAAAAAAATTGTTGCACCGGATGGAGTTAATGTAATTATGGTTGCGCCAAAAGGTCCAGGACATACTGTAAGAAGTGAATTCCAAATAGGCAGAGGAGTTCCATCATTAATAGCAGTTTATCAAGACCCATCAGGAAATTCAAAAGATGTAGCATTATCTTACGCATCTGCAATCGGAGCAGGTAGAGCTGGAATTATTGAAACAACATTTAAAGAAGAAACAGAAACTGACCTATTTGGCGAACAAGCCGTAATTTGTGGTGGTGTTTCAGCTTTAATCAAAACTGGTTTTGAAGTGTTAGTAGATGCTGGATATTCTCCATATATGGCATATTTTGAGGTTTTGCATGAAATGAAACTTCTTGTTGATTTGATTAATCAAGGTGGTTTAGCAGATATGAGATATTCCATTTCCAACACCGCAGAATATGGCGATATGACACGAGGGCCAAAAGTTATCGGAGAACAATCTCGCCAAGCAATGAAAGATTTGTTGAAAGATATTCAAAGTGGAGCATTTGCAGATGAATTTTTGAACGAAATGGAAACAGGTTGTAAAAAATTCAATAAACTAAGAAAAGAAAATGCAGATCATTTAATAGAAAAAGTCGGTGAAGAAATTCGTTCATCTTTCGTATGGGGAAACGATAACAAGATTATTGACAGAAAAAGAAATTGACATAACCGTTAACGAATTTATGAGTTATACGGATATGTCATACCGAACTTGTTTCGGGATCTAAAGCAAAAAACAAAAACAAGGAAATAAACAATGTTCAGTACAGATGTAGATTATGAAATAGTAAATTTTTCAGTGGGCGACACAAAAGCAGGAACAAAAATGGGAAAACTCCAACTTAAAAACATGGAAGATAACTCAACTTTGAACTGTATTTTATGGGAAGAAACTCTTAACCGCTTTGATAGCAAAGTATTCAGAGCCGGAAATATTGTTAGAATAGTATCAGCAAGTTTTAACGAAAGGTACAATAACTGTCTTGTTTCAACGCTTTCTTTGGTTAAAGAGGCTAAAATGGGACTGGAAGAAAACGAAAGAGAAAAAGTTTATTCTCAAATCCTTTTGTATTTCGACAAAATCAAAGATGAAAAATTAAACAACTTTTTAACTACATATTTTATAGAACACAAAGACCTAATAAAAATTATGCCGGCAGCCAAAATGATGCACCATAACTATGTTGGCGGACTTATGGTTCACATTCTTGAATGCCTTCAATACGCAGAATGCAATATGAACAACTCTGTTTACAAATTCAACCAAGATAATATCTATGCTGCTTGTATTTTGCACGATATCGGTAAAATTTATGAGTACACAATTAATCTTGAAACAGGTTTAATTGATTACGACGAAAACTTTAGAAAAGAGTGGTTAACTCACTCTCAATATGGTTTTTCTCTTTGTATGAATAATGGTTTTAAAGAAATAGCAAGAATGATTGCTGCACATCACGGAAGAAGCGATTGGGGAGCAATTATCGACCTTGACGAAAAAGATTTAGAACCGGAACTTTATTTTATTCATATTGTTGATAATTTGTCAGCAAAATTTGGAAAAATAAACACACGACTTTTGGAAGAAAAAGGAGTATAACAATTGTCTAAACTTACGACAAAACACAACTATAGCGGGACTTTAATATGCGTAGAAGGAATTGACGGCTCTGGTAAATCCACCCAACTTGCGCTATTAAGAGATTGGCTGAAATCTATCGGACAAGATGTAATTTTTACAGAATGGAATTCTTCTGAACTTATCAGCCAAACAACCAAACTTGCAAAAAAGAAAAATATGTTGTCGCCAAGAACTTTTTCTTTATTGCACGCTGTAGATTTTGCAGATAGATTAAAACAAGTTATTGCTCCTGCATTAAAAGCCGGATTTATTGTACTTGCAGACAGATACGCATACACTGCATTTGCAAGAGATGTAGCAAGAGGAGTTGATCCAAACTGGGTACGAAATGTTTACAGTTTTGCCATAAAGCCGGATTTGGCAATATATTTTGACATAAATCCAAAAGATTCTATGGCAAGAATTTGCGCCAATCGTGCGCCAAAATTCTATGAAGCCGGAATGGATTTAAAATTAAGTAATGACCCTTACGAAAGCTATATGATTTTTCAAGGCAGAGTTATAAATGAATATCAAAAAATGGTAGACGAATTTGGCTTAGTGAAACTGGATGCAATGGATTCAATACACTCAAAACAAGTTGCAATAAGAAGAATGCTAAAAGAAATTTTAGCAGAAAAAGGAGTAAACTTATAATGGGACAATTCAAAACAAAACACGGATACGAAGGTTTACTTGTCGTAATTGAAGGAACAGACGGCTCCGGCAAATCCACCCAATTGCAACTTTTGAAAAAATCTATTCAAGCAAAATCTTATGGAGTAATGGTTTCTGAGTGGAAAACATCAAGACTTATTGCAAACGTAATTGATGATGCTAAAGACAGAAACTTGCTTAACGCAACAACTTATAGCCTTTTGTATGCAGCAGATTTTGCAGATAGACTGGAAAACAAAATTATACCGGCTCTAAAATCTGGTTTTATTGTACTTTTAGACAGGTATTATTACACTGCGCTTGCTCGTGATGTTGTAAGAGGGCAGGATATTGAGTGGGTAAAAAATTTGTATGATTACGCTCCGGAACCGGATTTAATATTTTATCTTGATATGCCGGTTGATGTTTTACTAAAAAGAATTATTGGTACAACAGGCTTGAATTACTATGAAAGTGGTCGAGATGTCGGATTTTCAACAGACTTTTACAAAAGTTTTGAAATATATCAAAACAAATGTCTTGAGCAGTATGAAAAAATGAAATCTGAGTACAATTTTATCAGCATTGACGGCACAAAATCCGTTAACGAAATCCATTCTATAATGAACAATGAAGTTCAAAAGATTTTGGATTCTGGCGTGCTTTATTAAAAATTTACGAGAATATTAAGGTGAAATTTCACGAAAAAACTTATTGCCTTAACGCCTTATTAACTTATCGCCTTTATCGAATTGTTACAATAAAAAACAAAAATTTACGTTGCGAAACATTTTGAATCATGGGGCATGGTTTATGCTACATTAGAAAATGTAAAGAGACACAGATTATAGTTTATAGGAGATTATGAATGTCTGAATATTTGAGCAAGGAAGAGATTAAACAATGGAGAAGCTCATTAGAAAAGATTACATTAGAAGAATTTGCTGCTAGATTAGGGAAGAAGATAGAGGAGGCTAAGCCTACCAACGATTTAATAGATATAGTTTTAAAGGGCAAACCTGTTGTTTCAACAGAACCTGAATGGAAACAAAACCACGCAGAAAGAATTAGTGCAATTGCAGAACGTGCTTATGAAAGAGAACGAGAAATCGCTCCGACACCATTTGCTATTCACAAAATTCACGAAGAAGAAACTCCGGCAAAACCTGAAAACACAGTTAAACCAAAGACTGAAAAGAAAGCAACTACTGCTAAAAAATCAACTGTAAAAAAAGAAGTTGAAGCTCCAAAAGCTCAAAACTTGAGAGAAGAAGTAAGAGTTGTTTTCAAAAAAGCTCTAACAGATAGAGAACAAAGAGTTTTTGATCACTTTGTACAAAACAAAGGTAAAATTGTTTATGCCAAAGATTTGGCAGCTTTATTAGAATTACCAAGAGATTATGTATATAAATACATCAAAAACCTTAGAGCAAAAATTGAAGGAGAAAACCTTCAAAACGCTGATAAAGGCGGATTTATTTTAAACTAAAAACAAATTTCATAATCACAATCACCAAAAAAGAAGCTCATAGATTAAATTTATGAGCTTCCTTTTTTACTTACACATATCGGTCATTACAAGCAAACTCTTGTTTGCGTCGTAATCTCATTAGTTAATGTTTCCTCCCTTGTGAGACTCTGCCGAACAAAAGGTGACTAAATGTCACGTTTTGTGAGAGGTAATTTAGGTGGGTGCTAATTTTAATTTTCATGTTTCTCTTGCAGGACATCACCCATCCCTACCTTCCATAACAAGTGAAGGAGTTATTTAATACGTCATTTGCCATCCATCAGCAATGATTTTACCGATACCAACCGGCCAAGCATGAGCAGTATCAAGCGTAGAACTATCTGTCCACTTACTATCATAAACTAATCCATTTGGCGCAACATCTATACTAAACAAATCTCGACCGGCAACATTTGGTCCTTTGGTTCCATTAACATCTACTTCAACAGTAATTGCCATTCCAGCATTTACACCGTTATTCCTAATAACATCATTTTCATCAACTTTACCGTCACCATTAATGTCTTCTGTTGCCCCAACACTTGTAGCTGCACCAGTATCAAAACACAAAGCAGCTCCACTAGCCAAAACAACAGTTGCTAAACATTCACTACTTCGCAAATTAGACGTTGAACTACCATCAATAGATGTATATTTTTGAGCAAAACAAGGTATGTAACTTCCGCCGCAATCTTTTACAACTTTAAAATATTGTAATACGAAATTATGCACCTCATCTTTATTGCCCATAATTCTGCCTTCTCGTAGAGATACTAAATTGTTATCAGCTTTGTACCTTTCTGCAGCCTGTCCTAATTCATTATAAACCTTATGCAATTGAGTTACATAAGATTGACGTTGATAATTTTGCATCAATGTCGGTACTGTCATCGCAGAAACAACTCCAATAATGCCAAGTGTTACAAGAACCTCAGCCAAAGTAAAAGCTTTAAACTTTTTCATAAAATTAAATCCTCTCATAAAAACTATACTCATATAGTATAACATATTATTTTGAACTTTTCAACCCTATTTTCTTAGCAAAACATTCATTCCTGCAACAAAATAGTTCCGAATTTCCGCAAAAGATCTTATTCTTGACAACATTTTTAATATATACAAAGGTCTTAAATAAAATCTTTTTATTGCCGATTTATGTAACTCAAACACTCTCTCTTTTGTCAAATAATGAGTGTTTACAGCCGGATAGAAATAAGCACTCTCAAAAGATGTCTCTTTATCAAACAAATTATGTTCCTTAGCATAATCATAAAATCTTGATCCTGGTAAAGGCGTTGCAGTATAAAAACTTATAAAATCACTATTCAATTCAATCGCAAATTTTATTGTTTCTTCAACTGTTTCTTCTGTTTCCCACGGTAAACCAATTACAAAATAGTTATAAATCCTAATTTTTGCTTGTTTAAAAACTTTCACAGTACGACGAACATCATTCAACGTAATCTTTTTGCCCATTTTTTCAAGCATTTCTTGAGATCCGCTTTCAACTCCGATACTTACTAAACGACAACCTGATTTATACATCATTTTTGCCATTTCTAAATCAGCCGTATCAGCCCTCGTATTGGCAGACCAAGTAATTTTCAATCCACTATCAATTATTGCCTGACACAAATCCATTGTCCACTTTTTGTCAAGATTAAAAATATCTGACCAAAACAAAAAATTACGAATATTATATTTTTCAACGCATCCTCTAATCTCTGCCACAATGTTTTCAACACTGCGCCTTCTCACTTTTGCCCCAGAAACCGGAGTTGCCAAACAGAAAAAGCAATGAAACGGGCAACCTCTCTCAACCTTGATAGTTGCTTGAACTTTATTATTATCAGGTCGTCTGTAAATTGAATTATCAACCAAATGACGAGCAGGGAAAGGCAAACTATCCAAATCTTCAATAAAGGCTCTATTACCTGTAAATTTAACATTTCCATTCTCTTTATAATATATCCCTAAAATTCTTGTTTTTTCTTGTTCTTCAAGAATTTCTTTAAGAGTTTCTTCTGCCTCACCCAAAATTCCAAAATCAAGGAACTCATGTTCCGCAAGAATTTTTTCACCTAACGTCAAGAACGCCGCCCCCTTAGCAATAGTGATGATTTCAGGATTAATTTCTTTTGCTTTTCTAATAGCATCCAAATCATGTTCTAATGACGGAGTTGCAATATTTACAACCAAATAATCAGGTTTAAATTCTCGCAAATCTTGCTCCAAATTACCACTTTGGCTATAATCTTTAATCTTTGCCTCTAAACCTTCCCTCTCTGCAATGGCTGCCAAGTACATTAAATCAGTTGGTGGCAAAGGAGGAATTACAATCAAATCCTTTGTCGGTTGCTGACACCTATCTTCCCTATTCATTACAGGTGACGGCGGATATATTAAAAGAATACGTTTTTTTTCTGTCATACTATGCCTTTTTCTCTTTAATCATAGAAGCAATTACTGCAGCAACAGCCAAGCAAATTGCACCAATTACAAATGCGTATTCCCAATGATAATTGATATGTTCAGCTCCCATTGTGAATGAGCATTTTGAAATTATCCAAGCGACCAATGTACAAACAAATACCTGCGGACCTGCAATAAAAATATTAAAAATTCCCATAACAGAACCTTCAGTTCCTTTTTTTATGAACTGAGAAAGCATCGCAAACGGTAAAGCACAAATACTAGCCCAACCGATACCTGCCAAACCCATTAATGCTGCAACTGCTTTTGGCTCTCTAACAATAAACATTCCTAAATAAGCCAAAATCATTGTAATTATTGAAATAATATGAATTTTTTTATTAGTATATTTTGCAGACAAAAATCCTATAGGTATTGCAACAACAAAACAAATCAAATTAAAAATCGCAAAACAAATTGATGAGAAATTTGTTCCTGCTAAAGTTGCTGACGCATAAGCTTCTTTGGCAGCCTCAGATGCAGTTGTCAAATCAGGAACAAAATAAATTGTGTGAACCGCATACTGTGTAAAGAAAATCATCATACACATAGTACCAATCCAAGTGAAAAATTGCATTGTACAAATTTTTGAAATTTCAGGAGAAAGCGCAAAAAATTCTTTCAAAGACTGCAAAAAAGATTTTTCTTCTACAACATTTGTTTCAGCCATTTCTTCAACTTCTCTTTTTTGTTGAGCTTCTTTTATCGTAATACAAGTCCAAATCATACCAAGTGTAAATGCCAAAGCCGCCATTATAAATTGAGCAGGAATAGACATTTGATAACCAAAAGCCCATTTTAAAAATGGAGCAGTACCTGCAGCAACGACAGATCCTAAACCAATTGCCAAACTAATGTAAGAGTTTGCAATAGAGTACTGTTCTTCAGGAACAACATCAGGAATTAATGCTCTATAAGGACCTTGTGCAACATTCACGCACGCATCAATTACCCAAATCATAATCGCAGCAATCAATAGTGCTGTCAACGGTGGCAAATTTAAACCTGTAACCTTATGCAAAAACTCCGCAACATTAGCAGAATTAGGAAAAATCCACAATGCCAAAGATGCTAATAAAGCTCCTCCTAATAAATATGGTCTTCTTCTGCCCAACGGGGAAACTGTCTTGTCACTCAATGCTCCAACAAGCGGTTGAACAACCATTCCCGTAAAAGGACCTGCCAACCATATTAAACCATATATAAACGGAGAAGCCCCAAGCCCTTCCGTTACCGGTCCTGACAAAATAATCCTCATTTGCCAAGCGAATTGTAATCCGAAAAATCCTAACGCAAAGTTCAAAAACTGAGCTGTAGTAAATTTCTTTAAAACATTGTTTTCTTCCATATTAATTTCTCCCCAAAATCTCTCGTATAACTAAGATACACGTAACAAAACCAATAGTCAAGGTGCTACGCACGTAGACCTCTGCCATAATATTGCATTCTTTTGACAATATTCGTGTATGGTTAGTGCTACACACTTAACCATATATTGTTTCTTAGATACCTCTCGGCATCTAATATTCAACTACATTTTTGCAACAACTGCGTCAATCAATCCCTTGAACAACGGATGAGGTCTTTCTGGCCTTGACTTAAATTCGGGGTGGAACTGACATGCCACAAACCAATCCAATTGAGGCAATTCAACTACTTCAGCCAACATTCCGTCTGGCGACATCCCTGAAAATACAAGACCTTTTTCGGCAATTCTATCAATATATTCATTATTAACTTCATATCTGTGTCTATGACGTTCAGAAATTCTTTCAGTTCCATAAGCCTTTTCAGCTTTAGAACTTTTTTTCAAAACACAATCATAAGCACCCAATCTCATTGTTCCGCCATAACCATGAACATTTTTCTGTTCTAACATCAAGTCAATTACAGGATTTTGAGCATTTTCATCAAATTCTTTTGAATTTGCATCTTTAATACCAACAACATTACGAGCGTATTCAATAACTGCGCACTGCATACCTAAACACAAGCCTAAAAACGGAAGATTGTTTTCTCGTGCATAACGAATTACATTCAATTTTCCTTCAATTCCTCTTATACCAAATCCGCCAGGAACTACAACGGCTTGAACATCAGATAACAACTCTTTGCATTTTTTCATATCAACGCATTCTTCTGAGTTAATCCATTTGATTTCAACCTTGACATCATCTGCATATCCGGCATGTTTCAAAGATTCTACAACAGAAATGTACGCATCAGAAAGCTTTGTATATTTACCGGCAATCGCAACTTTTACAACCCCATGTGGATTTTTAATATTTTCTACTAATTTTTTCCAATTAGTTAAATCAGCTTCTCTATCCTCAACTCTCAGCATATCAAGTACAACATGCGCCATGTTTTGATCTTCCAAAGCCAAAGGTACTTCGTAAATACTTTTCATATCACGACATTCAATAACCGCCTCTTTTGGAACAGAACAGAACAAAGCCAATTTTTCTTTTTCTGTCTTTGGAATAGGTTTTGCAGTACGACAAACCAAAATTTCAGGCTGAATACCATAACTTCTCAAAACTTGAACACTATGTTGAGAAGGTTTAGTTTTTAACTCTCCTGATGTTGGCAAATACGGCAACAACGTCGTATGAATTGAAATTGCATTTCCAATACCGATTTCTGTTTTAAACTGTCTAATAGCCTCAATAAACGGTAAACTTTCAATATCACCGATAGTCCCGCCAATTTCAATCAACTGAAAGTCAGGTTTAAATTGTTTTGTAGCACCCAGCACTCTTGATTTAATCTCATTTGTAATGTGAGGAATTACCTGAACAGTCGCCCCAAGATAATCACCACGACGCTCTTTTTCTATAACAGTTTGATAAACACTTCCGGATGTTACGTTATTAAACTTACCCAAAGAAGTATCAGTAAACCTTTCATAATGACCTAAATCAAGATCTGTTTCTGCACCATCATCAGTTACAAAAACTTCACCATGTTGAAAAGGACTCATTGTTCCGGGATCAACATTTATATAAGGATCAAACTTCTGGTTGATAACAGAAAAGCCTCTTGCTCTTAACAATCTACCTAAAGATGCAGCCACAATTCCCTTTCCTAAAGAACTAACTACACCACCTGTTATAAAAATATATTTTGTCATGCTAACCTCAAATAAAACCTTCTCTAACTCTCCCCATAGGAGAGAGGAGCGTGGCAATTATACATCAAATTTAAAAATAAAGTTAAAATACTAGTTGATTTTTGGAACTTTAAAGAAATCACCTTCAACTTCAGGAGCGTTTGACATCAAAGCTTCTTTGCTGATTTCTTGAACAACTTTGTCTTCTCTCATAACATTGCAAAAATCAATAACTTGTGTCATTGGTTTAACATTTGATGTATCAACTTCGTTCATTTGATCAACATATTTTAATACATCACCCAATTGTTTTGTATAAAGTTCTTTTTCTTCTTCTGTTAATTCTAATCTTGCAAGTTTTGCAACATGTTCTACATCTTTTATTGTAATCATTTTTCTACTCCATTTATTGCACCATCTTATCACAAAAATATATCATGCAAAAGTATTATTTACATATATTTAATGATTTTAAAATAAAAATATTATGATATAATGTATTTTATAATGGAGAAAAACTTGTTAGAGAGTAAAAATAAAACAAACGAAGATTTAGATGAACTACTTCTTGCATTCATTGACTGCAAAGATGAGAAAAAAAAGAGAATGTTGCATTTGAATATTGTTGAATGCGGAATGCAACTTGTCAAAAAAATTGCAGGCAACATTTCCGCACAATCAGGAATTTCAAATGAAGATTTAATTCAAGTTGGTTCAATCGGCTTAATTAAGGCTATTGAATTTTTTAACCCAGAAAAAAACACCCGATTTAAAACATATGCCTCATATTTTATCAGAGGAGAAATCAAGCACTATTTACGAGATAAAGCTTCAATCATTAAAGCTCCGAGAGAATTACAAGAACTTGTTTTCAAAATAAGTTCGGCTGTAAAACACCTCAAAGAGAAAGGGATTGAAGAACCTTCAGAAGATCAAATTGCTGACGTTGTCGGAGTTTCGGTTACAAAAATCCACGAAGTTATGGAAATAGAACTTTGCAAAAGCACTTTATCTCTTGATCAAGCTATTTCATCAGTAGATGATGATGAACTTACATTAATAGACAAAATCCCATCAGGCGATTATCAAGAGTTTATGAACTCTTATGAAAACAAAATTATGCTTGCAGAGGCAATAAAAAAATTACCTGAAGATTTGCAACAAATAATAAAAATGAGCTATTATCAAGATTTAAACCAACGAGAAATTTCTGAAAAAATTCATATTTCTCAAATGCAAGTTTCTCGAAGGCTAAAAAAAGCTCTAAATAAAATGTATGAAATTATAAAATCTAAAGACGAAAATTAAAATCAAAAAGGAGATATCAAATGGGCGCACTTATAGCAATACTTGCACTGGTATTTATTACCGGACTTTGTATAGGCAGTTTTTTGAATGTTGTAATATTGAGAACTTTATCAGAAGAATCAATTGTTTTTCCGGCATCAAAATGCCCTAAATGCCAAACCCCACTAAAATGGTGGCACAATATTCCGGTTTTATCATATATACTTTTAAGAGGGAAATGCGCTTTTTGCAAAGAGCCTATCAGTATTCAATATCCAATAATTGAATTAATCACAGGTATTATTTATACAATTTTATTTATGAAATTCGGAGTAAGCTTTGACACATTATTTGCGTGGGTTTTCGCAGCATTATTAATTGTTATAGCCGGCACAGATATTAAAGAAAAAGTTGTTTATGATGTTCACACATACACTCTTATCGGATTTGGTCTTTTATACGCAGTTGTTGTAACAGCAACAGCTATCTATCAAATCCATGTTGCCGGTACTCCTATAGAATTTTCAAAATATATTCTTCTAAACAACCCATTATCAATGTCAATATTAGGCGCAATTGAAGGAGCATTAATCTTAGAAATCTGTGCAAGAGCCGGATATTTAGTTGCAGGAACAAGAGCTTTTGGAGAAGGAGATACATTTATCGCTGCAGGCTTAGGCGTATTGTTTGGATGGAGAACTCTACTAGTTGTACTTGCATTATCAGTATTAATTCAAGTTGTTTTATTTTTACCAATTTTTGTCAAAGGTTTAATTCAAAACAAAGATTTCAAAACATTGATTTCATTCGTTCTATTTTGTGCATACGCAATCACATTCTATTCATTGCAACATTTCAGAATAATTACGCCTGAAAACATTATTATTTACACAATCGGCGCACTAATTCTCGCAGCATTAGGAATAACTTCTTGCATATTTATTTTCAAAGGATTAAGAGAAAAACCTGAAAACAGAACTTATTTACCATTCGGTCCTGCAATGGTAGCAGCAGCATTTATTGCGTTGATATTGTAAAGATTAATATGAAAAAACCAAACAAATTTACAATATACAATTAACAAAAATAGCAGCGATATGCTGCTATTTTTTTACTTTTTCTAAAATTATCTTATCTCCTTCAAGAGTAATTTTCATTTCATCATTATCAGGATTTATACTCAGCAATTGTAAAAGCACTGATGGCATCAGAGCATAATAACTTCTTCCTATTTTTATAAGCTTTTTTATATACATAAGACTATTATATCAGTGCTAATTATGTTGACAAAATTATCAACATAATTTATAATTGATTTAGATTTGATTTAATCATGATTAAACTATAGGGGTATTTATGGAAGATAAAAAGATATTAAGTGTTGAAAATAAAGAAGGAAAGGTTGTGAATATGAAAGAAAATATCTTTAACGATACGGATTTTTCACGTTTCACTTCTCTCTTTTCACTTAAAAGGACTGGGGCTACGCACGTAGCCCTCTGTGACAGTGTTGGTTCATACTTCAGGCATTGGTGTGGAGCTTTCACTCTTGCAGAAGTCTTGGTAACTCTCGGTATCATCGGTGTTGTTGCTGCTTTAACCATTCCAACATTAATGGCAAACCATAGAAAAAAGGTTATTGCAACAAGATTGAAACATTTTTCATCTGTTTGGCAACAAGCCTACATCAGTGTAAACAATCAAAACGGCGACGAGAACTATTGGGGAACATTAGTTGCAGGAGATGCCGATTCTACTCTACAATTTTATAAAGAAAATTTCGGTAATTATATACAGACAACAGAAATTCAAAAATCAAAATACGGAATAGTCGCAAGTTTAAAAAACGGTTCAGGCTTTTATTTTTATCGTTGGGATGGACAAGCTGAAACTTCAGGTGCAACATATTTAACATTTTGTCCTTATTATAAAGATTGTATTGAGCTAGCAGATAGAGCTAATTTAGTACCAGGTGAACAAATTTCTGACGGGAAAACATCTTTTTCTTTCTATATGACAGGAAAAGCTCCTGAGTATGGTGTAGGTAACAATAGAGATAGGATGAAAAACGAATGCAAGAGCGGTGCAAAAGGCTACTGTACAAGACTAATAGAGTTTGACGGTTGGGAAATTCGAAATGATTACCCTATTAGGTTGTAAATTTTAAGCAGACAAAATTTTTAAAGCCTCTTTCAATATTTCTTCAGCAGAAGCTTTGTCATTCAACGTTGCAAGTGCTTTTGTTATCGCATTTTGGATTTCATTTCGTTCATAACCCAATGAAACAAGTACCATTTGCGCATCTTCCACTGCTTGATTATCAATTTTTTGAGGAGTAATTGAAGATATCTTGATAGGTTCTTTTGTCTGATAATTCATTAATTTATCTTTTAATTCCAAAATTATCTTTTGCGCTAACTTTGGACCAACACCTTTTGCTCTAGTTATTTCCTTGTAATTCCCTTCAATTACAAAACCAATTAATTCTGAAGATTCAAATTCATCCAACAAAGTCAAAGCCATTTTTGAGCCAACTCCAGAAACGGATGTCAAAATATTGAATATGTCCCTATCTTCCTTGTGCAAAAAACCACACAAACTCATCTTATCTTCTCTGTGCAAAAGGACTGTATAAATTTTTACATTTTCATCTTTAACTTCATTAAAATCTCTTGTTGTAACCTCCAAAAGATACCCAATTCCGGCAGCTTCTACCGTAATATATGTTCCTTTTGTTGAATTTGTTTTGTTGGCTAAAACACCTTTTATATAATCGTACATATTATATTAACCCTCAATACCACGCCTTATTTCATACACAGAATTTTCAAGCTCCTTATTTGTTCTTAGCTCTCCCTTGATTTTTTCATAAGAGTAAAGCATAGTTGTATGTTTTTTCTTAAAAAATTCTGCAATACTTTCAAAACTCTTTTCAGTCAATTCTCTTGCCATATAAACCGCAACATGACGAGCTGATGACACCCTTTGATTTCTTGCGGAACTTAAAAAGTCCTTTATTGAAACACCGTAGTAATCACCGACCGCTCTTGCAACTTTTTCAATTGTGAGTTCTTCTCTAATTTGCTCACAATTTAAAACTTTTTTTGTAAATTCAAGGGTTATATCTGTTTTTTCAATATCAGCATATGCGCTAACCTTGTTAAATGCACCTTCTAATTCTCTAACGTTATTTACAAAGTTTTTTGCAATATACTCAAAAACTTCAAAACCGGCATTAACACCTGCTTGTTCTGCCAAATTTGCAAGGATTGCAACTCTTGTTTCAAAATCAGGAGGAGTAATATCAACCATCAACCCCATCTCAAAACGAGTTCTCAACCTGTCTGGAAGCGTCGGAATATCTTTCGGTAATCTATCGGAAGTTATTACAATCTGTTTATTTTTGTTATGCAAACTATCAAATGTATGGAAAATTTCTTCCATAGTGTAAGTTTTACTTTCCAAAAACTGAATATCATCAATTAATAAAACATCAACATTTCTGTATTTTTGACGGAATTTGTCCATTCTTGAATTTCTGTCATTTCCGCCGCATTGAATATTTTTGATTAACTCATTTACATATTCTTCTGTTTTGATATATTTAACTTTTAATTTCGGCTTGTTGAAAATAATATAATGTCCAATCGCTTGCATAAGGTGAGTTTTGCCTAATCCTGATGCGCCATAAATAAATAACGGGTTATATTTTTTTGCAGGATTTTGAGCAACCGCAAACGCTGCAGCATGTGCAAAACGGCTATTTTCACCTACTACGAAGTTTGAAAATTTATATTTCAAATTAAGATTTGCCGAAGATTGCATTTGCGCAAGATTATCAATAATCTTACTTTCTTCTGTTTCAGGAAGTGAGCGTTTTGCCTTGTTGAGTTCTTTTCTCTTTTCCTTCTGGTACTTGTCAGCTAATTCTGCATCAAAATTAATCTGATAACTAACATTTTTACCAAGAACTTTTTTCAACGCATCTAAAATTTGATTATCATAATTTGCTCTGATAACCTGAGGTGCAAGAGCGAGAACAGAGCATAAAAAGAACACATTCCCGTCATAATCTACCGGTTCAAGAGCATCTAACCACATCTGAAAAGCGGGTGCCGGAACACTATCCTTTAATTCATTTTTTATTTCACTCCAAAGATTTTTTACTTCCAAAATATCCATATATTCATTTTACTATAAAAATAAATTAATATTTTATTTTATCAGGAAAATCTTTAGGAATTTTCCAACCATTATAAGCAATCAATGCAGTGCAATAAGCTCCAGCTTTATTAAGATTATTACAAGAATATAACGCTCCCGTTTTCAATTTTTCGACATCGCCATCCCATTGATATAAAAACGGCTCCAATCCTTTTCTATAAAGATATTTCCAATCTGGGTTACTATTATTTGGATAAAATTCAAATGCAAAATGACATATAGCACCATTATCCTCTATTGTTTTTATATTTTCTATACAACGAATTGCATTTTTAGGATAAAAATAAATTTCCCTATTATGAATTAATGGATAGCCAAATGCACTTCCATCAGCTAGATAATACAATTGCATCTTATATAATACTGGAGAATTAACAACTTTTTTATCAACAATTTTCATATAAGGAGCTATATACCTATCAAATTTTTCATTCATAACACCAGAATAATCTTCCGGCGTTTCATTTTTTTCATTATCATATTCTCCATTAAACCAATAATCCCAAGTAGATGTATCTCCATTTTCTGCAACAGATTGTTGTATTGCTTGATTGAAAATAGAATAAAATTTCTTCAACCTAACTTCCGTAATATGATTATTATAATTTGCAATCAATGCAGGCATTGTCATTGCGGCAACTACTCCAATGATACCAAGAGTGATTAAGACTTCTGCCAATGTGAAGGCAGGTCGTTTGAGTGAAAAGAGAGAAGTGAAACGTGAAAAGACCGTATCGATATGAATAAGTGAATGGTGGGTGGTGAATAATGAGTAGACCGTTTTATTTGGCAAAACGTCATCTTGAGCGCAAGCGAAAGATCGCATTGTTAATATAATTTTACCAACCATGCGATACTTCGGACTGGTGTCCTCAGTATGACTATTTTTATTTTCGTAACAGACTTTGCCTTTATGCGTCTTTGCATCTAGGCATCTTAAGTCATAACTATGAGCTACGTGCGTAGCATCTGTTGTAAGTGGGAATGCTCTAAATCTAAATTTTCTCATGCCAGCCTCTCAAATGTTTCAAATTCTTAGTAATAATTTTATATTATTAGTAATAAATTACTAATAATATAACAAATTCCCAAAATTTTGTCAATTATAACCAATTAAAAGTTATAATTTTCCTAAAGAGGAATTATGTCAGTTAGAACGAGTATCAAAACTTTATTACTACAAGAAAATATGACTTTGACAGAATTGGCAAAAATTGCAACAGAAACAACAGGCAAACAATACACTGTAGACAGTTTGTCACGCAAATTGCAAAACGAAACAATGAAATTTAATGAAGCAGAAATGCTTATCAAATGTCTTGGTTACAAAATTAATTTTGAAAAAACTGACAAATTTTAAACAAACAATTCATAAAGAACAACTGCGCAAGAAACTGACAAATTAAGAGATTCTACACTTTTTGTCATCTCAATTTTTACTGATTTTGTAGAAAATTTTATCAAATCTTCAGAAAGTCCATTCGCTTCTGAACCAAACATAACAACAACCTTTTCATCTATCTTACAATTTTTCAAAAGATGTGTAGCTCTAGGAAGAGTTGCAATTCTGTCATAATTAGAAAAAACTTTTTCCAATTCACTAAAATCAGAAATATAAACAACCGGAATTTTCCATAAATTTCCAACCGTTGATCGTACGCATTTTGGGTTGTACAAATCCGCACATTCTTTTCCAAAAAGCACCACCGCATCAGCACCAAAAGCAACAGATGTCCGTAAAATTGTACCTAAATTTCCCAAATCTTTTATATTTTCTAAAAGAACAACTTTTTTAGCATTTTTCAAATCTTTTATTGAATACTCTTTTTTGCTGGCAATTGCAACAACATCCGGTGCAGAATCCGTTGTAGAAATCTTTTTCAGAACCGCATCAGTTGTCAAAATCAATTTATCTTTCAAAAAATTATAATGTTCAGCTTTATCTTTCAAAACAAAAACATTTTCAATCTCTAATCCTGCATTAAAAGCTTCTTCAACACATTTGTAACCTTCCAACAAAAATTTATTTTCTTTATCTCTATATTTTTTTTGTTGGAGTTTTACAGTTTCTTTTACCAAATCATTATTTACGCTCGTAATTTCTTGCAATTATAATACCTCAAATTCCGTCAGCCATTCTTTTTCCTGCTCATTCAACACAGAAAAATCAATCAATTTTTTCTCATAATTCATGTGAACAAAAGATGTAATTTTTCCATCCTTCATATAACAAGAATTTTCAAGTCTTACCCCAAAATGTTTTTCGTTATAAAGTCCCGGTTCAATCGTAAAACACATATTATTTTTAATTTCGACTTTCGCCATCTCGTTTTTGCTCAAATTTGGAGGATATTCGTGAACACTCACTCCAATCCCATGTCCCAAACCATGATTAAAAACAAAACCTTCAATTTCATTTTCTGAATATATTTTTCGAGCTAGACTATCAATATTGTAACCGACAAATTGTTCATCAGATGATGGTTTATAATTAGACGCATTCAAAAACATTTTCAAAACAGTCGTATAAACTTTTCTTTGTAAGTCTGACGGTTTACCTTTTACAAAAACTCTCGTAATATCAGTTGCCAAACCCTGTTCATAATACGCACCGCAATCAATCAAAACCAGACTTCCATCTGTTAAAATTTCATCTTTTGAACACTTCGAATAATGCGCAAGTGCAGAATTTTTATCCCTTGCAACAATTGATTTGAAACTTAAGCTCTTTGCTCCAAATCTCTTAAACTCTTTTTCCAATTGCACTGCAATATCGTATTCAGAAATGTTATCGTTGTTTTCAATATATTCTCTAATCGCTTTAACCGCCATATCAGTACGTTTAAAAGCATCTATATAATGAGAAATTTCGTCATTTGTTTTAACAGATTTCATCAATTTTATCGGACTATCTTGCAAAATTTTCAATTTATCACCTACAAGGCGGTAATCATAAGCATTTATACAAGATTTATCTACATAAATATTTCCGTTATAACTTTCAACAAAATCATCAATTTCATCTAACAATCTTGCTCTACCATTTAAAATTACGGCTTTACCCCTTATTTTTGACGAATAATTTTTAGAAAAATCTCTCAAATTAAACAAATAAGAAACTTCTTCCAAATTCGTTATCAAAACAGCACCGTCTAAACTTATATCTTTAATTTTGTCCTCAACTGGAACACCTTCTACTTGAACAATATTAGAATTGTCGTATTCAATATTTTTTTCTAAAGGATCAAAATCCAAATATTTTATATTTACACCTTTTTCTTGAAGATATTCAACTCGTTTTTGAGAATTTTTCTTAGAAAATATACCTAAACTTTCATTTTCAGGGATTTTCATAATCAATTCATCCAAAAACACTTGTCCTGTTTGAAGTTTAACCACTGTTACAACATCATGATTTACTTCCAAATCCGCTTGAATATGGTATCTTCCATCAACAAACAGAAATATATTATCAGGTGCAACCAAAACATCACCTGTCGAGCCGGAAAAACCTGTCAAAAAATATCTTGAATTTTCTTCTAACGGCGTATATTCTTCCAAATATTTGTTTGTAGAATTTACGAGCAGGTAGTTTATTCCCTGCTCATTCATAAATTCTCTAATTTTTTTAATAGAATTATTCATCAATCATGCCTGTAAGTTGAATCAAGTGCCATCCAAATTGAGTTTCAACAGGTTCAGAAACTTCGCCTATTTCTTTCATTGCAAAAGCTGCATCTTCAAAAGGTTTTACCATAACCCCTCTTTTAAAGAAACCTAAATCTCCACCTTCATGACCTGATGGACAAAGAGAAATTTGTCTTGCAGCATCTTCAAAAGAAATTTTACCTGCATTAATATCTTCTCTCAACTTTTTAGCTTCGTCTTCTGTCTTAACCAATACATGACTTGCTCTAACTTCTTTTAACATATTATTCTCCTTGTTACTGTTAACCCGCTAAATAATAGCATAAAAAAAAGTATTTTTCCAATTTTACCTAATAAAAAGACCTACTCAGGGGGGCTGAATAGGCCGTTGCATATCAAACATAGAGTCTGTTTATGAAAAATTTGTACATAGTATGTCTTAGAGAATAAGCTTGCCATGTTTTAACCAAACCGCTAAAGAAAAAATCTTGTCGCAACCCCGAATAAGTGTCTGGACATAACAAGCTTACAATTATATAATAACGTTTTTTTCAAAACATTTCACCACTCTTGAGAATAACTTTTCACAAAAAGAATAACATAAGAGAGTTAGCCCAAAAGGATTAGTTTTTATATTTAGCTATTGCAAAAAATTTTTTTTATATTATATTAGAGTTATGCGGAAGTAACTCAATGGCTAGAGTACCTGCCTTCCAAGCAGGCTGTTGCGAGTTCGAGTCTCGTCTTCCGCTTTTTTAGTGCAAAAATTAGGGATTACAAATCATGCTTGAACAAATGGCGGTTAACGCAGATAACATAAACAAAGTTTTTTCAACTTTCAAAGTTAGTATGTTTATCGGAATTGTTGTAAACATAATTATTATTTCTGTACTTTTCAGACTTACAGACATGTTTATAAATAAATTAAAAGAAAAGTTTATCAACCCAGATAATTCTGCGACATTAAGTCATATTTTTCCAATATTGCAAAAAGTAATTAAAACATTAATCTTTTTCTTTATAACCGCATCATTTTTGCAAAGTCAAGGTTACTCCCTAACTTCACTTATCGCAGGTTTCGGGATTACCGGTTTGGCAGTTGGTTTTGCGGCACAACAAACTATCGCATCAATGTTCGGTACACTTGCAATTTTGACAGACAAAGTTTTCAAAATTGGTGATTTTATCAGAGTTAACAATATTGAAGGATATGTTGAAAATATCACACTTCATTCAACTAAAGTAAGAACTCTCGACAACTTTATGGTAACAATCCCAAATAACATAATTGATTCCAACGTTGTAGAAAACATTTCTCGTGCAAAAAAGAGAAAAATTCAAGTTATTTTCGGAATTACATACGATACAAGCGAAGTAAAAATACAAAAAGCAATTGCAATCATCAAATCAATTATGAAATCTCGACATGACGTAACACAAGATTTTAGAGTAAACATTGATGCTTTAGATAACAGTTCTATCAATCTAAAATTGTTCGGTTATGTAAAAACATCATCAATTATAACATTAGAAAAAGTTCGTAGTGAAATATTATTTGAAGTAATAAAGCAGTTTAGAGCAGAAGGAATTGAATTTGCATTCCCATCACAGACTGTTTATATGGCAAAATAAAAAATGAATATTAAAATTATTGCATTAGGAAAAATTAAAGAAAAATTTTTGAAAGAAGGAATAGACGAATTTTTGAAACGTCTAACACCTTATGCCTCTGTTGAAATTATCGAACTTCCGGCTATTGAAATAAAAGACGAGAACCTAACTCAAAGAGTTCTCGAGCAAGAGGGCGAAAAAATTCTTTCGCATATTAAACCTCAATCATACGTAATCACATTGGAAATTAAAGGGAAAATGTTTTCGTCAGAAGAATTTGCCCAAAAGATAGAAGAATTAACAAATGACGGAATTAGCGAAATAATCTTTATAATAGGTTCTTCATGTGGTATTTCTCCAATTGTATCGACTAGAGCAAACCTAAAAATGAGCATGTCAAAAATGACTTTTTTGCACCAATTTGCAAGATTAATCCTAGTCGAACAAATCTACAGAGCATTCAAAATCATCAAAGGCGAAACTTATCATAAATAGTCATCAGATACTTATATACAAAAAGTATCGTAGTGCATTTTGAAAATAAAAAGTTAAACGTTATAGCAATTATTAGCCTAACTCAATTAATACTTCACTTTTAACGGATAGTTTTTAGGAATTTTCCAACCATTATATTGGATTAAAGCTCCACATAATGATTTATCCATCTTATTATCACTCTTTTTACAAGCATTATACAATCCGCTTTCTGTTCCATTCCACCCTGATTTATACGGTTCAAACCCTTTTTTATAAAAATAAGGGCTATCAGCTGTTGGAACATACATAAAACTAAAAGAACAAACTCCTCTGCTATTTTCTTCTGAACCAGCCATTTTAATACATCTGTCACGTGATGTCGTATAATAAATCCAATCTCGCATAGCAGTAGCTTGATTTGCTTTTAAACAAGAACCGTCTGCAAATTTAAATACCGGCAATCCGTTATCGTAATCAACTCCAACTGTTTTTACGTACGGTGCAAGATAAGTATTCCACCATTTTTCAACACCTGAAGAGCCATTTATAGGCTTTCCATTTTCATCAGTTTCAATATTATTTGTATCTTGATACCAATCAGACCTATCACCAAAATCAACCTCTGCACGAACAATAGCCTGATTTATTGTTGAATAGAATTTTTCTAATCTTGTTTCGACAACTTGCCTATTATGACTTTCTATTAACGTTGGCAACGTCATTGCAGCAACAACACCGATGATACCGAGAGTTACCAAGACCTCTGCAAGAGTGAAGGCAGCTAGTCGGCTAAGTAGCGAAGCAGCTAAGTAGCCCCTGAACCTCTCCCCAAATGGGCGAGGACACAAACCACATGTCATTGCGCACTTGTTGCGCAATCTATTTAAATTCTCGTCATCTTGAGCGGTGCTACGTACGTAGCCCTCTGCAATAATATTGCATTCTTTTGCAAATATTCGTGTTTGCACTGCGAAAGATCGCAATATTGATAAAATTTCACCAACCATGCGATACTTCGGACTGTTGTCCTCAGTATGACGTTTCACGTCATTGCGAGCGATAGCGTGGCAATCCAGTATATTATTAACCCCTCTCTGAAATTTATAAGTTCGCTTTAGCTCACTAACAAATTTCTTCTCTCCCCAAAGGGCGAGATTATTAAATGCTTCGATTAGGCTAAAATCTTGATTATGAGAGGGTTTTAGACTATTGCCCCCCCCCCGACGAGCTTATTTTCTTTGAATTTCATACTAAATTCCTCTCTTTCTTTCATAGATATATTATTATTTTAACAAATTTTTTGATGTTTTTCAAGTAGTTGCAAAAAATTACACCCCTCACCCTACCCTCTCCCACAAGGGGCGAGGTGAAAGCTTATAATATAAATTCCCCTACGGGATAGCACCCACCTAACCTCCCTCATCAGGGAGGAAAATAATTTCCTTGATACGGTCTATTCACAATTCACCAATCACTTATTCATATCGATACGGACTTTTCACGTTTCACTTCCCACTTTTCACTAAAAACTACTGCTTCTACTACCACCTTTACCACTGAAAAATTTATCTCATATAAAAAGATGTGTACTTTTTTATTATAATCATTATTATATAAGATATGAAGAAAATTTTATCAATATTTCTTATACTATTTTTTTCTGGCAATTTAGCTCTTGCAGACGGCGATTTGTGGGATAATTTCGGAGATCAAAATACTTACGGGCAACAAGCCGTAACAGATCAGGATTTTCAAAAAGCTCTTGAGAGTAAAAAAGGAAAAAAGAAAAAAGATAAAAATATTCCAAAAGGCAAAAGTTTTTCACAAAGCAATGAAACCGAAGCTATTGCAAACACATCTAAGGAACTTCCGGTTTTATTAATTCCACTAACCCTCAAAATTGGCGATGGATTAATTCCAATAGGACATTATCAAATTGAAGGAGCAAAAGAGAATAATCAAATATTTTTAAAACTTTATCAAGGGCATACACTTATGGCTAAACTTCCGGCAGAAGAAACAAATGATGACTTTGGCGAACAAACAATAAATTTTGTAAAACTTATCCCGCACGGTGACTACCAAATCAAAATCATTTATGGTTGTCTTGATTTTAACGCTTATTCAGTAATTGACATTGCAGAATAGTATTGCTAAAATTAAGACAAGAAAAGGGGTAAAAATATGAAACGAGCAATTGTTATGGTTATCGATTCTATGGGTACTGGCGCAATGCCTGATTGCCGAGAATTTAACGATATTCCGGAATGTAACACACTAAAACACGTATGCGAATTTAACAATGGACTGAATGTTCCTAATATGGAAAAAATGGGATTAGGAAATATTCAAGACTACGAAGGGATTAAAAAAGAACCTAATCCGACTGCGCAATACGGAATTATGGAAGAAAAATCTAAAGGCAAAGATACAACAACCGGTCACTGGGAAATGGCGGGAATTATATCTAAAAAACCTTTTGCAACTTTTCCAAACGGTTTTCCAAAAGAACTTGTTGATGAATTTGTAAAAGAAACAAATTGTGGCGGAATTTTAGCAAATAAACCAGCAAGCGGAACCGCAATTATTGCAGAACTAAATGAAGAACACCACAAAACTAAATTCCCGATTGTTTATACAAGCGCAGATAGCGTTTTTCAAATCGCAGTTGACACTGATTTAATTCCACTGGAAACTCTTTACCAATGGTGTACAATTGCAAGAAAAATTTTGGATGAAGGCGACTGGAACGTATCAAGAGTAATTGCAAGACCTTACAAGATTATTGATGGCAAACCAACAAGAATTTCTAAAGACAGAAGGGATTATTCAATGGTTCCACCTCATTCTGTCTTGAACGAAATAAAAGACAAAGGTGCAAAAGTTATTGGTATAGGAAAAATTGAAGATATTTTTTCTAAATCCGGAATTACTCACGCAATCCACACAGGATGTAACAAGGAAGGCTTGGAATTAACTCTAAAAGCAGTAAAAAATGAGTTGAATTTAGATGAAATCGCTTATGACAAAAACGCAAAATACTCTAACCCAAATTCTTTTATATTCACAAACCTTGTAGATACAGACATGCTTTTCGGTCACAGAAACGACGCAAAAGGATACGGTAAAGCTATTGAAGAAATAGATACATATGTTGATGACATAATTGATGCAATGAACGATAACGATTTGTTAATAATCACTGCAGATCACGGTTGCGACCCGACAGTTCCCGGAACTGATCACACTAGAGAATATGTTCCTATTCTTATTTTTCATAAAAACGGGAATGGCGAAAACTTAGGTATGATAAAAGGTTTTGACTATATCGCAGACAGGATTAAAAATTGGTTAGAAATATAATATTTTTAAAAATTTCATATCCAAACAATTGAAATTTAAAAATTTTTATATTATAATTAAGTTTGTGAAGAAATTCACGATTGTATATAACTATAAGGAGAAAGTAGAAATGACAGTAACAGTAAACGATTCTTGTATCGGATGCGGCGCTTGTGAATCAATTTGTGACGCAGTATTTTCAGTAGATGGAACTGCTCAAGTTGATGAAGCAGCTGTTGCAGATAACATGGATTGCGTTAAAGAAGCAGCAGAAGCTTGCCCTGTATCAGCAATCGAAGTTGAATAGTTTAATTATTTAACATAAAATAAGAAAAGTCCGGCAAATAGTCGGACTTTTTTGTTTATAAAAATTTATTGAAAAATTAATTTCTGTATTCACAAACAAAAACAATTTTTCTTCTCTTAACTTCATCCATACTCATATTATCAACAGGCGTAACGTTTCCATCTGCATCAACATTTCCCTCAATTGAACAAACATATTTATCAGTAATTGTTGGAGAAGATGTTTTTTGAGATTGTCTTGCCTCTATATCGTTAAATCTGGAATTCATTCTGTCTTCCAAAATTTTCAAATCTCTTGATATATCATCAGAGGAATTATTATTTGACATATCGTTGTTATATCTGTTATCACTATATTCTTCCTTATCTCGCTCTCTATCTTTGTAATTGTCATAATCATCATCTTTTTTAGAATATTCATCAGAAGATTTTTTATCTCCTTTATATTTGCTCATCATCATAGGTGCGCTCAAAATCATTACAACACCAAGAATAATAACAAGTACAATTGCATAACCCATTGTAGACATAGCATTTTTTCTAATCATCTTAAAACATCCTCTTTTTGGAAATCATTATAACATATAAAAAAGACGGGTTCAACAATTAAAACCCGCCTTTACATTTTATTTTTTGATAAACTATGCTTTTACCTCATTAACAACAGCTACCAATGCTGCAAGAGCATCATCAGGAAGTTTGTCAATTCCGGCTTTTTCAGTTTCTCTTGATTTAACAAAAGCAATTCTGTCATTCATACGAGCAACAAATTGTTCAGCATATTCTTTGTTAGCAAAAGATGTTTCAAATCCTTCAATATCCATAATTTCGATATCAGAGAAGTTTTCCCATTTATGGAAATTAGCTTTTCCTTCAACAATTGCTTCAATAATACCCAAAGTATGAGCAGGTTTAACTTTTGTACCCATAAATTCACCAGTATTCAAGATGTAACAATCAACACCATCTTCAATCAATTGTTTAAACCTTGTGTAATCAACTGCCAACGGATAAACTCTAAACGGGTTAGCATAAGGTTCAACAACAAGAGCATTAGGATCAACACCTGCAGCTAATCTTTCTGCTGATGAACGTTTTGTAGCTAAAGTTGCACCCATAGCAGAACCCAAAGAAGCACCCGACAATTTTAACACAGGCGGAATTGTTGGATCTTTCATTAACCAGAAAATAGCATTAATAGGTTCATTAATTCTATCAACTCTGTTTGGTGACCACAATTTTGATTTCACTGCACGACCGTTACCGTTTCTAATATCTTCTGTTACAGAAACAACTTTTCCATCAGCCAATGCAATAGCCCCTGCATTTTGTTGAGTAAGAATATATTTGTTATCCTCACAACCAATCGGATAATCCGCAGTTTTATCAAAATATGCAGGTTCTAACGCAATTGAGTATTTATCATGAACGTTAATGATAAACGCATCATCGTGCAATACCGTAATATTATATTTGTTATTATGTTTTGCGTGAGTAATAGTTGATTTTCCAGAACCAGACAAACCAAACACCGCAACTTGGAAAGATTTTCCTCCATCTAAATTGTAACGTTTCATACCACCGTGACAAGATGCGTAACCGTTACGAGCTGCACAACCCCACGCTAGAGTAAGAGTACCTTTTTTGTGTTCACCAAAATATCTCATACCCAAAATAGCAGCACAATTATGTTCCGGATCAAAGAATGTCAATCCGTAAGGAAAATCAGGGTGTGACCAATCAGGATCAGAGAATACATAGATATCGCCTTCAGGCAATTCTCTTGATTCTGAATACATATTAGCATAAGCTTCATTAATATATTGGAAGTTCAACATCCATGAATACATGATGTTTTCAAAACCCTCCGGAATTAACAAATGAGCTTTAATCATATAATCTTCATCAAGCCCAACAACCGCTTCTGTCCTATACATCAATCTATCACGAGTATTATAAACTGCTTCACGAATAATTGGTAATAAATATTTCAAATCACAATTTGGTTCACCAACTATTTTTCTAGCAGCAGCACATCTACCAACAACTGTACCATCATTGAACAACAATTGATTTGCCCCTTGAGGAAGTCCTATTTTTTCAGGTTTGTAAACCCGCATACCAGTTAATTCAATAGTTCCTGGACTACTTTTGGCTAATTTGTAAGCCTCAGAAACCGATTTAATTTCCTCTACATTATTGCCAAAAAACGGTGCAGTAATAGTCGCACGTGCAGCTGACATCATCTTTTTCAATTCTTCAGAATTAGTAAAAAATTCCTTTGTTGCCATATTCATCTCCTTTGCTAAACACTCTATTTAGTGTAAAAAATACATTAACCAACTTGATAGTAGCACAAAACTCAACGCATGGCAAGATTATTTTTGAGCTTATCAAGAACAATTTACTTGTAAACATCTTGCAAACTATGAACACCTTTTTTTTCAACAGGCAAACAATAAGTTACATTCGGGTGAAAATAATAATTCCCATTTGGACTTTTCATAATCACAAGACTAAACAAATCATATCCGGCTTTATTTGGAAATACAGAGCCATTGCTGTCAACAGCAAATAACGGTTTTTGCTGTTTTGCCGGTTGGTTAAATACAGTCAAATTTGTTTCATCATTCATTACAAAAACTTGGTCATATTTATTCATCATATTTTCTGAAAATCCGGCACAAGTTGGAGTTTGTGCATATTTTTTATAAACCGGCAAACAACCTTTTTTTAAAGCATTATCTTTACAATATTTTGTTACTTTTAAATTTGTTGCAAAGTTTTTATAAAACCTATCACATCCATCTATTTTTGAAGGAATATTTTTGTCAGAACTGAAATAACAACCTGTATCACCAGACATATCATCTACGGTAAGCAATAGGGCTTGAGAATACGCAGAATACAGTTTTTTAAACGACACAATGGCAGCCTTATCAACAAAATACAAAGTCAAATGCACAGAAACAATCAATAATAAAATAAGATAAACTCCACTTAAAATCAAAAGTCTGATTTTATTTTGCATCTACAAAAGCTCCTTTGGTTCTATTGCAAAATCAACAATAACAGTTCCATTTGATGACAACGCACCATTTACAGCTTTTTCAATATCTTCTGTTTTTTCTACCCTAATTGCTTTTGCACCATAGCTTTCAGCTAATTTTATAAAATCAGGATTAGAAATCTTTGTACCATAATAACGTTCATCACAAGTCTTTTCTTGGAATTGGCGAACCATTCCCAAATAACCGTTATTCAAAACAAAAATTTTAACAGGTAAATTGTAATCAACACAAGTTGCCAATTCCTGAATATTCATCTGAAAAGAACCATCACCAGCTATACAAATAACAGGTTTGTTCTCAGCAACGCAAGCCCCAATTGCGGCAGGAAAACCAAATCCCATAGTTCCCAAGCCTCCAGATGTAATAAATTTATGGGGAGCATTGAATTTCAAATACCTTGCTGCCCAAACCTGATGTTGCCCAACTTCGGTTGTTATAACAAGATTTTTTCCAGCTAAACATTCTTGAATTTTCTCTAAAACTTCAAATGAGTGCATTTTTTCAGTTCTTTTTAAAGGTACTTTGTTTCCACTTTCAAGATTTTGTGCCTCTTTTAACCATTGTGAAAAATCTAAAGTCAGTGACAGACCTAATTGTTTATTCAATTTTTCAAGAGCAATTTTAGCATCTTCAACAACTCCAATTTTCGCAGGAATAATCTTTGAAATCTCTTTTTCATCAATATCAATATGAATTAATTTTTTCGTTAAATCATCTTTTTTAAAACAACAAGTAATCCTGTCATTAAACCGAGTTCCGATAGCAATGACCAAATCACTTTCTCTAACTGCTTGATTAGCAGCATATTGTCCAAAAATCCCAATCATTCCGATATAATTTTCATCATCTTCAGGATAACTTCCTAACCCCATCATTGAAACAACAACTGGAATATTCAAAGATTTTACAAAATCAAATAAATCCTGTGTAGCTCCTGACTGGATAACTCCACCACCGGCAAGCAATATCGGCTTTTTTGAAATTTTGATTGCATCTATAATTTCTACAACATTTGTTTTTGAAACATCATTCTCAAATTCAAACTTTTCACCTACAAACTCTGTTTCTTCTAAAAAAACATTCTTTGTAATATCAACCACAACAGGACCTTTTCTTCCTGACATTGCTGTTTTAAAAGCATCTTTTACAGTTTGTTCTAAATCTTCTACATTTCTTACCTGATAACCTTTTTTAGTACAAGATTTAGTAATATCAATAATATCAACTTCCTGAAAAGCATCTTTATGCAACAATTCCGAAGAAACCTGTCCTGTAATAACAACAAGCGGATAATTATCTAAATAAGCATTTGCAACACCTGTAACAATATTAGTAGCACCAGGTCCAGAAGTCACAAGAGCAACTCCACACTTTCCAGTAACTCTTGAATATCCTTCTGCAGCATGCACTGCGGCCTGTTCGTGCCGCATCAAATAATGTTTGATTGAATTTTGTTTAGATAATTCATCATAAACATTCAAAACAATTCCACCCGGATAGCCAAAAATAGAGTTTACACCCAAATTTTCTAATGTTTTTAATAAGATTTTAGCCCCTGTAAGTGTCTTTGTTAATGTCTGCATAAAACTAACTCCATAATTCAACAAATAAATTCTACCACAGGGAAATAGTTTATGCAAAGAGATACACTTCATATTTTATTACATTTTGGCAAAATTTTATTATTTGGAGTTTTAAAACGCATAAAAAAGGAGAATTTCACATGTTAACTGCTATTAACAACCAACAACAATCTTTTGGTGCAAAATTAAATATCAAAAATATTAATATGCCTCACAAAGAAGAAATAAGCAAAGAATTTGCAAAAATTACAAAACATTATAAAGAAGATACTTTAGATATTTCAGCAGAATTAATTTTTAGAGATGACGGCTCTGCTTTTAAAAATACAAACTTTGCATGCAACGGAACAGATATTGGCTATTTACCCAAATTAAAAAATTTCAAAAACTTTTGCAAAGAGCATTCTCCAAAAGAAATTGCAAAATCTTTGGGCAGAGTTTTCAAATTAGGAAAACTTACAGAAAAAACTAGCAAAAAACATTCAGATATTCATAAAAATATGAATAGTGTGAACGGATTGTTGCTTAAAGCTCAATTCAATCAAGGCAGCAGCAACAATAAAGTTTTGAACAATTTAATCAACAATGCAGAAGCAAGATTGGCAACATTAAAATCTCAACTTGCATCTACACAAGAACACCACTTGAACGTTACAAACAAAATAAGAGGAAATGACCAACTTGCAAACGCAATTGAACTAGATTAAAAATTTTAAATAAATATAAAATAAAAAGCTCCTTTTCGGGAGCTTATTAATTAGTTAATTGTAAACAAATCTTTTAGTTGTTTTTTCTTTGTATTAACTTTCTTTTGATGTTCAGCTGCTTTCTTTTGATTTTCTAATTTTTTTTGTTGTGCTTTTGCTTTTTGTTTAGCAACTTTTTCTTGTTGAGCCTTTTTCTTTGCAGCAAGTTTTTGTTGTTTTGCTTGTGATTTTTGATTTACAGATTGTTCTTTTTTAGCAACTTTGCTTGTTACATTATCTAACCATTTTGAAACAGGTCCTTGAGTTTCTGCCGCTGAAACAGTCATCATTGTCATAACCATAACTGCCAATAATGTAGCTAATTTCTTTTTCATATTTTTCTCCTTATTCTGAAATTAATTTGTTAAACAAGTCTTTCTTTTCTTGAAATTTTTTCTGTCTTGCTTTTGAAGCTTCTTCATTAGCTTTCTTTTGTGCCTCAATTTTATTTTTCAATTCTTGTTGTTGTTTCAAATTAGCATCTTGCTTAGCTTGAATATCTTTTTTCAATTGTTCTTTTTGCTTATTCCAAGCATCTTGTCTTGCCTGAGAATCTTTTTTCATTTGTTCCTGCTTTTTAGTCCAAGCATCTTCATTTGCTTTTTGTCTTTCTTGCAACTTTTTCTCTGCATCAGTTATTTTCTGAGTATGTTTTTGAATAAACTGTTCTGTATATGTTGTTTGAGTTGTTGTTGATTTTGTTGTGGTTGTAGCAGCAATTGCAGCAGATGAAATCATTACTAAAGTTAATGATGCGATTAATAAACGTTTCATTTTTTATAACCTCCTTCTTAATTCTGAATGTATTATACTAAATTTTCTCATACATATCAACTATTTTTTTTATTCCTTCATGCGCAATATTGAAAATTTCCATCAACTGAGATTGTTCGTAAGGCGCACCCTCAGCCGTTGTTTGAAACTCAATAATCTTTCCGCTTTTTGTTAAAACAATGTTACTATCAACTTGTGCATGAGAATCTTCAATATAATCCAAATCCAATCGAACTTCCCCATCGACAATTCCGGCAGAAATTGCTCCAATAGGTTCAATAATAGGATTTTCTTTTAATTTGCCTTCCTTAAGTAATTTTTCAACTGCAATTTTCAAAGCTAAAAATCCTCCGCAAATACTTGCAGTTCTAGTTCCTCCATCGGCTTGAATAACATCAGCATCAATTGTTATTGTCAAATCCGGCATTTTTGTTAAATCAACGCAGGCCCTCAAACTTCTACCAATTAATCTTTGAATTTCTTGAGTTCTGCCGGAAATTTTCGTTCTTTCTCTTTGGCACCTTGTGTTAGGCGCAGAAGGCAATAGAGAATATTCTGCAGTAACCCACCCCCTAGCATCTTCCTTGTCCATCCATTTTGGTTTTCCTTCTTCAACAGAAGCTGTTGTAATAACTCTTGTATCACCAAATTCTACCAAAACAGAACCTAATGCGTGTTTTGTAAAATCTTTTGTAAACTTAACTTCTCTCATTTCATTATTTGAACGATTTTCTCTTTTCATACTAACCTTTCAATTTTATCCTTTATTTCCTTCATAGTCCCACATATAAATTTGTCCGCAATATTTGCAAACTGCATGTTCATTCATAAACTGCAAATCAGGAATAAATTTATACCCATCAACAGTTATTTCAATATCACCGTCTTTGTTATATTCTTGCAAAAACTTCTTCTCGCCCCTATAGTCAGGCGAAAACATTAATTCAAACTTATCTACAGATTTGCAATTTTTACAGATAAACATAATTAATACTCGTCATCTTCCAATCTTGCCCGTCTTATAATTTCAGGATCTATACCTCTTTTTTCAATCTTGAAAGTTTTTGCAACAGGTTTTTGTTGAGAAGTTGTCGCTTTTTTTACACGTTTCTTTGGCTTTTTAACAACCGGTTCATCTTCAGATGCAAGTTCATTATACCACAAAGTCCAACAAATACTTCTTATTGGTAAAGAAAATCCGATTGCCAAGAAGAAAATTAATTGTTTAACCAACTCTGTTCCAATCACAGAAGGTGTAACCCCATACTGTTCCAAAGGATCAATCGGAAGTGTATAAGCCCAAGCCTCAAACATTTTTGCTAATGGATTTGTCCAATTGAAAGCATCAAACAAAACTCCCAATCCTGACACCAAAATTACATAAGTAAATATAGTCAAAATCGCCATCAACAAAAACGTTCTACCGAATTTCCCTTTAATTAAAAACATACTTCTTTTGAAATATCCAACAGGAGATAATCCGTTTTCAAACGTAAAAACTTGAAACACCAAAATAAAATATACAAAGAATAAACCTGCAAATATCCAAAACACGGGCAATATTCCCAAAATAGTCATTATACTAATCAAAAACCAAATTGTGATAAATGAAAAACTTTTTTGAGTCGCAACTGAATTATGCGCCTTAAAATCATAAACTCTACCTGTATTCAAATATCCTTCTGTCATAGAGTTCAATGCAACAAAAGCAACCAGGTAATCCCAAAAAGCTTTAATCAAAATCAACACTCCCGGAATTACAGACACAACAATCAGAGTAATCATTGATGACATATTGTTCAAGGCATCATATTTTGCAGCAATATCTTGCATATTTTGAGTAAACCAAAATGTTAAACCAAAAATCAAAAAGATACCCAAAATTTGTCCTAAAACAGGGAAAGCCATATATAACATAAACTTATGAATATTTAGGGCAAAAATCTTTATACCTTCAAAAAATATTAACCAAACACTTCTATTCGCCATATCTCTCCTTTTGTTGTACAATCATTTTAGTACAAACATGATTAAGTGAAAAGTGAAACAAATTTTCCCCTCGCCAAGTTGGAAGGGAGAGGGTAGGGTGAGGAGCATAAAATGCTAAAAGACGAAATCAAAAATTTTTCTAAAGAAGATTTTGAAAACAATAAAGTAAATCTACATATACACACTACTTTTTCTGATGGGAAAGCTGATGCGCTTAATATTATTAGACAAGCCAAAGAAAAAGGCTATAAAAAAATAGCGATTTGCGATCACAACACATTTGATGCTCACAAACAAATTCAAGATGATATTCTAATTCCGGCAATTGAATTTGACGTATGGTGCGGATATGTTTTTTTACATCTTTTGGGATACGGAATTGATGTCAACAACAAAGAACTTCAAGCCTTTTGTGCAAAAAGTAAAAAAGAAACAGAACTTGATATTGTAAGAATTTTTTCAAAAAGAGATATCAAAAAGCTTATCCAGGCAATCCATAACGCTGGCGGCATTGCGGTATTAGCACATCCTGCCTGCTGTTGGGCTATCAGTTTAGACAGTTTTGTAAAAAAACTTATTTCATACGGACTAGACGGAATAGAAGTTTATTACCCATACAAACGCCATAGAGGAATAATAAAATTCCATACCGCTCACGCAGTTGAAGAAATAGCAAACAAGTATAACCTTATCAAAACCGGCGGAACAGATTTGCACGGAGAAGAATTAGGATAGTTTAATTTTCAGACTTAAACCGATTTTGTATCCATTGAGATGTTCCGGCACCTGCGATTACACCTAATCCCATTCCCAACAATGAGCCAAATGCGCCATATTTTTTCGCTCCAATTGCACCTAAATACCCCATACCTGCGGTTACTCCAACAACATTTAGGGTAGATTTTCCGGCTTGTTTTGCAACAGATTTTGATTTTTCATGAGCATCATCTCCTTTTGTTGCGGACTTTATAATTTTTGGAAGTTCTAATAATCCCATAAAAGCGACACCTAAGAGCGAAGTACGCTTCATTGCACGGGCTGTTAACTCTTTTAACCCTAAAAAATCTTTTTTCACAATTATTTTTTGCACAGGAATTTCTTTTCCATACAAATTCTTAATTGCAGATTTTACATCCTTGCCATTTTCAATACCTAGAACTTTTTGAACCCATTTCCCGAACTTTGTATTATACAAGGTTACATCAGCATTATAAAGTTTTTCAACAATTTTTTTACCACGTTCGGATTTCACACGTTTCATAGCTTCATGCAACAAAGTTCCTCTAAAGAACGAAAAATCGTGCTGATATTTATGATAATTGTAAGGAGTAGTCAATCTCTTTTGCCTCAATACACAAGAAGAATGGTTATAAGCAGCCTTCAAATCTCTACAATCTTCAGGCAAACTAACAACAGTCAATGCACCTAACCCAATAGCTGCAGCAGTATCACCACTTTTCACCATATTAGGAATATCACACAATCTACGAGCAGGCGCAACACTATTTACCACTGTTTTTTCAACAGGGTTGAATATATCATCTTCTTTTTTCTTCTGAGGATGATAGTCATAGTTGTTATGGGAAGATAAATACACTTGCTCAATAGACATAGCTATACCTAACCTTACCCATATATAAAGTAATTTTTTACAAATAAATTGACTTTATGACACTTTATATTACTAAAAGTTAAGAATTACCACGGATAATCTGATTTGAACTCCCAGTTGTCATATTGCAAAAGTTTCGCACAAAACATATAATTTGGTGCATTTTTTCTGCATCCATAACTTGCATGGTTTTTCAGCCCATCTCTTGTTCCATCCCACTGAAAAGAATATGGTTCTACTGTAGAAACGCAAGCTGCACCAGGTTTATTAAAACAAAAAGCAAAACGAGTTCTATTTAATTTTGATTCTTCTGTTACTTTTTTACTATCAGGATAATAAGTAATATCAACACCATTGATATAACGCATTTTCATAGCCGCCCCATCCGAAAAATACACTAATATAGTTCCTTCTGGCAATTTTTCACTAGTATCACTTGTGCTTACAACTTTATCAGATACTTCTAATACTTTTAAATACTTCCCTAAATATTTATCATAAAACTCTTTTAATTCAGGGACATTATCATTTTCAGGATAATCCCAATATTCAGAACTACCATTATCGACTTCAGAAAGTTTAATAGCTTGATTTATACTTGAATAAAACTTCTTCAATCTTGAAGAAATAACAGATTTTTGATGATGTTCAATTAACGCCGGCATAGTCATCGCCGCAACAACTCCGATAATGCCGAGAGTGATAAGAACCTCTGCTAAAGTAAATGCAAAACGCTTTATTTTCATATTAAATCCTTTCTTTTTGCTAGTCACACTAGTTGTAATAAATGCTAGTATAGCTAACAATTTAGAAATGGACAAGGAATATTTACAAAAATTTGCAAATAATCTAAAAAAATTAAGAAAAGAAAAAGGCTTAACACAAGACGATTTAGCGGTTTCAGAACAAATTTCCAGATCTATGATTAGTCTGATAGAAATAGCTAAAACCGATTTAACTGTTTCAAAAGTCAAGATTATTGCAGATACACTAAAAGTCCACCCAAAAGAATTATTCGACTTTGATTAATTATTCCTTAAGTAAGCCTCAATAAATCCATCCAAATCACCGTCCATTACGGCATCCACATTTCCAACTTCGTAATTTGTTCTGTGGTCTTTTACCATTTTATACGGATGGAACACGTACGATCTTATTTGCGAACCAAAGTTAATATCAACGTTTTCACCCTTCAATTCTGCTAATTTTTTTTCATGTTCGGCTTGTTTTATCGCCAACAATTTTGATGCCAAAATCTGCATTGCATTTTCTTTGTTTTGAAGTTGCGAACGCTCTTGTTGACACTTTACAACAATTCCAGTCGGTTTGTGCAAAATCCTAACTGCCGTTTCAACTTTATTTACGTTTTGCCCTCCGGCTCCGCCAGATCTCATTGTATCAATTTCCAAATCTTCCGGTGGAATTGTAATAGTTTTTTCAAAATCTTCTATTATCGGTGAAACTTCTACAGATGCAAAACTCGTTTGACGCTTTCCATTAGCATTGAAAGGAGAAATTCTAACCAATCTATGAACCCCTTTTTCTGCTTTTGCATATCCATAAGCAAATTTACCGGTAATCTTTATCGTTGCGGATTTAATACCTGCCTCATCACCATCTAATTTATCTAAAAGTTCTACTTTCCACTCGTGACTTTCTGCCCATCTGATGTACATTCTCAACATCAAACTTGCCCAGTCTTGTGCATCGGTTCCTCCCGCTCCGGCATTAATAGTCAAAATCGCATCAGCCTCATCGTATTCTCCGCTAAGCATTTGCTTAACTTCAAACTTTTCCAAAGCTTTTTCCATAGCATTTAGTTGTTCAGCGACCTCGTTTATAAGTTCCTCATCGGCAATTTCAAGTGCAGTTTCGGTGTCATCAATTACACCTTGCCATTTTTCAAGAAATTCCAAATTGTCCTTTATATCACGAATTTGAGAACCTAATTCTGATGCCTTTTTCTGGTCAGCCCAGATTTCAGGTTTTTGCATCTCATCTTCTAATTTTTGCAAATCAGATTCTAATTTATCAGTGTCAAAGACACTCCTTTATTTTTTCAAATCTCGTTTTTAAAGTTGATAATTGTTGCTTAATTTCTGTATCCATAAGACAAGATTAACACGAAAATAATCTTAGTAAAATATCTATTGCAATCGTAGAAAAAACTGCTATAATTATTTTTGAGGAGATGTCATGAGTGGAATAATTGATAGTTACAAAAAAGTTTTTGAAAACAAACAAGCACATGTTTGGTTAGCAATTGTGGCACTAATTTGGGGGGTCACATCAACTCTATTAGACATAAAATTGGGAAACGGAGACACTCCCAAAAACAACATTATCGACTTAATATTTAGTTTACTTATTGGAGTGTACAGTTTGCAGTTTATACACAATGCAATAAACAATATTAACAACGGACTTCTACCTTCTATCAAAGAAGTTCAACCAAAAATTATTTGGGGAATGCTTAAATTAAATATCGTTTGGGGAATTTACGCCGTATTAGTTTTAATTTTGGCATTTATTTCTTATATCGCAACTCATTTATTATTTTTACCAATATTGATAGTTCTTGCATTATTAATTTTGTCTGCTCCCGTTTATTATATTTTCTTAGCTTACGCAGAAGATTTGAATACCAAAGGATTATACAACATTGCACAGATTTTCTCATTTTTCAAGGTAGCATATAAACCTTTATACATCAATGTTTGCTTGTATATTTTAACAACTCTTGCAGCTCTTATTATTTATATAATGATTTATGTCGTTGCGGGATTAATCGGAATTGATGAAATCGGAATGATTACAAAAGATTATTATGTAATGGATATTATTATGAATGCTATCGCAAGTTATATCTTGATTATAACTTGGTATTTTGCATATCCGTATTCCTTGATTCCATCTTACAAAGAAAATATCAGACCATTATTAAAAAAAACTGAATGTTTTTCACAGGAAGAAGAGGTTCAATAGTGGCAAGACTTCTTGAGGGTGTAAAAAACTTATATAAAGGCAAAGATGCAATAAATAGACAAATCTGCTTGTTCTCAATATGCGGAATTATCGGATTAGTCAACGCATATTTGGCACTCGGAATACAAAACATTAATGAAGTTACATTGTTGCAAAAAATCATCTTCGGAATTTTAAACCTGCTATTTGGGTTGTTTTTTGTCGGTTATGAAACAATTTTCTTACATTCTAGGGAACTTCCAGATATTAATCTTGATACAATTAAACTCGGATTAAAGAAAATTCCATTCATTATCTTTTTGATTAATGTGCCGATTATTTTATTAAGTCTTTTTTCAAAGTTTCATTATTTTGCATTTTGTTTAGATACAATACTTGCAATTCCAATGGTAATAATGCTTGCAGGCTTTTCATACAATTATGATGACAATGATAGCTTTGATATTTTTAAAAAATTCAGAGTAACAGAATATTTTACTCTACTATTAGAAAGAATTTGGATTGTAATAATGAGTTATATGATTACTTTTTCACTCATTTTTATTACATTTTTTGTTTTGGGGTTAATAATAGCGTTTATATATAAAGGTGATACAAGTTCAATTGGATTTCTTATTTCTTCTCAACAAGCAATAATCTCAAAACTTACAAGCTACATAACAGTAATAATCCTAACCTACGTTCTATCAATTGGAACTTTGGCTTGGGATTACGAATTAGTAAAATTAGCCGAAGATAAAGATTAATCTACAACCTGTATTCTACCATCGTCAACAATATCAACAGGTTCTTTGTGGCGTGCCATATAATCTTCTACACACTGAGTAATGTCAAAATTGCAAACCCTATCCGCTTTGTCAATTTTTTTCAACATCGTAAACCCATCATGACCTTGCGCATAATAATCTGTTAGAGCAGTTTTATAAGTTTTATCGGTTCTCGGATTTTTTATATCAATCGGAGTTTCTTTGCCATCTTTTGCAACAAAAGTCGCACTTCTTAATTCACCATTTTTTCCAATTGTGTATTTCAAACCTGAAACATGGACAATTCCAGGTTTATTATTCGGATTTACGAGAGATTTTGCAGAAACTTTCAAAGCATCGACAATTTCTTTTTCCGAATAATCAGCGACAACCATCTTATTTTTGAATGGAGAAATATCATCTAACCATCTTGTATCAAGTTTTCCTGCCTCAAAGTAACCTCTAATTGTTGCAGAACCGAACAAGGCAATGTCAGTACCTAATTCTTCTTTCATACAATCACACATAAAGTTTGCATGACCACTTGGGTCAATAGATGCGTTATTTGGAGGAGGTGGAGCAGAATTTATAACCCCTACCACTTTTGGTTTGCCCAAAATTTGTTCAAATACATGTTTTACAAGCGGACTACGCTTAAAGCCTCTTGTGCTTGTAACATTGTTTTGAACCTTTGTCATAACACCATTTTTATCCCATTCAACATTCAAAACACCAAAATAGTTTCCATCACGCCCAGCTTGCGTAATTACAACAGGTTCACCCGCTTTTGAATTAAACAAATTTACACCAGGTTTTACATCCTTAACTAAATTGTGAGAATGCCCACCCAAAATTATATCAATACCTTCTGTATTTTTGGCAATCTGTTGATCATAACCAAAACCAACATGTGATAACAAGATAATCTTATTTACACCTTGCTTTTTTAGTTTATCAACTTCTGTTTGAATATCTTTTATTGTATTTTCTACATTATCAACTTTTAATTCATCAAAAATCTTGCCATATTTCAAACGAGAGAATAAATCAACCGGTGCAGCACCAATAATTCCGTATCTGTTACCATCAACTTCTTGGATATATGATTTTTTAATCTTGTCACAGAGTGGGTTTTCAGGTTTTATATTAACATTACAAGCAAGCATTTTATAGCCCATGTGCGGAATTAACTCTGCAATATGCTCAGGCATATCGCATTCGTGGTTTCCGACCGCTGATGCCATAATCCCCATAATATTCTGTGCTTCAACCATAACTTTATTTGCAGGAACAGGTTCACCGAGCTGAATATCGCCTGATGACAATTTTAGCTTATCAGTCGGAACAGATGGCGTAAAGCTATCAAAAACATTTGATGCAGCAATTGTTCTTTCCATGTTTATTGATTTGCCATGAAAATCATTAATGTAAAAGATGCTTGTACGACTGTTAGGTTCTGTTTTACCGTCTGGCGATTTGCTTTTAACCGCCTGCGCTGTAAAATTCAATTGTGAACTGTTAATGGGCGTTATCATTTAATCAGGTTCCCTCTAACATTAAAAAGCATAAAAATAATTTTTGCTAAAGAAAAATAAAAGGTTTACAAAAGTTTAAAGATTTTAGACTATTTTTCTTGCAAGAAAAATTCAACCGGTTGCTTAAAATAATTGCTAAATTTTAACGCATTAACTAAAGAAATGTTATGTTTTCCACTCTCTACATTTGAAATATAAACAGAACTGACATTCAATGCTTCCGCCAATTTCTCTTGCGAGATTTTTTGCCTTAATCGTTCAATTTTTATATTAAAACCAAATGTTTTTAGAAGTTTAATATCATCCATAGTTTAAATTTATAACCTTGACTTTATTTTATCTATAATGTATAAGATAAATATATAAACTATAGATTAAATCATTGAGGTGCTTATGTTTTCTTACACATTAAAAAATAAAACTGCATTCACATTGGCGGAAGTTTTGATTACACTTGGAATAATAGGAATTGTAGCTGCTCTAACCTTGCCTGCCCTTAACCAACATTATAAAAGACAAGAGGTAGAAACTCGACTTCAAAAATTCTATTCAACAATGAACCAAGCTCTAAAACAATCCGAACTTGATAATGGCGATTTTACCACATGGGAATATAATATAAAAACAAACGGAAGAGATAATGACACAAATGTAGAATGGTATAACAAATATCTAGCTCCATATTTGAAACCGCTTAAAGTAGATATTGATAATAGTAATAATTATGTTCTCATATATTTTACAGACGGCAGCATGGTGCTTTTACGCAGAGCAGGAACTACGTACAATTATTTTCCAAATGCAAAAAATTATGAAAAGTTAAAGGATGAATTTATTGATATAGAGACAATAGGAACATCTACAAAAATACTTGGAAAAGATTGTTTTTTATTTGCTCTTATGCCTGAGCCAACCCCGACACAAAACGGATGGGATTACCACAAAAACAAGGGAATAGAACCATACAGATGGCATGGAGCAGGGACAACACTAAACCTAAAATCAACAACAGGATATGGGTGTTCCAAAACAGGGACAAAACAGTATTGTACCGCAGTAATTCAAGAAAACGGGTGGAAAATTCCGAAAGATTATCCGGTCCGATTTTAACTCTCTACTAAATTTATTTCCAAAACAGACTTTACATCTAAACATCTGGTCAAAATACAAAAGCACCCGTTAAGGGTGCTTTTATTATCTAAAATTGATGAGTTATTAATTATTCCATCTCATCCATAGCTTGAAGCTGTTTCTTCTTGTAATTGTGAATTACTGCATCCACAAGAAGCTCATAAGACTTCATATTCTCAATATTCGGGAACTCAGTCTTAAGTTGTTCTCTGACCATTGCTTCCAGCTTACGTTCGTCAGAACTTGATTTCAATTCGTCAACTCCGCTAACCATACTGATATAATCAGCCTTGTTTACATTACGGTGCATAAAGTTTAACCAACGCAATTTCGGGCTAATTTGCTCGCCGAATGTTTTTACAATTTTTAGATTTTTCAATCGTTCCAACATGAGTTGACTCCTACCAATTTATTTTTTTTCGAATTACCTTCTTTACACTATTGTAAAGTATCCTGAAAAAAATAATTTACTTTTTTACAAATATTGTTTACATTTCTTTATAATTTACTGAAATCAGCTAAATATGCGTATTTTGACTTTAACAATGTTAATAAAGCAAGTCTATTTTCTTTAACATTTTCATCCTTATCCATTACAAGAACATCGTTAAAGAATTTTTCTACAGAAGGATTAATTTCTTCTAACTGTTTCAAATACGCATCATAGCTCAAGTTTTCAGAAACTGTTTCAATTTGAGATAATAGCATGCCTTCAGCCGGTTCTTTAAACAATGATTTATTAACCTGTTTATTGCTATCTTCTTTCAACATTCTCAAAACTCTGTTTGCACTTTCCAACAACGCCGGAGAGTTCAATTTTGCAACAACTTCAACTCGTTTAATATAATCTGTCAAATCAACAAGCGGATTTTTATTTGCTGCACAAGCTTCCAAAACATTCTTAGGATATTTTTCTGACAAGAAAATAATCAATCTTTGAATAAAGAAATCATAAATTTCATCAGTAATCTTTCCTGAAACTCTACTTACACAAGAGCCGGCAGCTTTTTTTAACTTATTAACAAAACCTTCGCCTTCAGTTGAAATCGGCAATAATAATAACGCTTCATTAACCAAAGTTGCTAAATCTATTTTCAAATCATTTGCAAGAATTGTTCTTATAATACCTAACGCAGCACGTCTTACCCCCAATGGGTCAGAAGAACCTGTAGGTTTTTTACCTTCTGCGAACACTGCACAAATATTGTCCATTTTATCAGCAATACCAACTATTTGACCTTCAAGAGTTTTGGCAATTTCACCATCTGCGTTTAGAGGGAAGTAGTGTTCTTTGATACCTTCACAAACATTTTCCGGCTCTTTTGAAACCCTAGCATAATCAGCACCGATAAAGCCTTGAAGTTCAGTAAATTCAAATACCAATTTGGTTGCCAAATCCGCTTTTGCCAAAAGAGCTGTTCTTTCAACTGTAGAATTGTTTCCAATCATAAGTTTTGACAATTTAACAAGTCTTTGCGCCTTGTCATACATTGACCCCATACCTTTTTGGAAAGTAATACCTTTTATATCTTCTACATAATCAACAAGCGGTTTTCTTGTATCTTCATTAAAGAAAAATACTGCATCATCAAGACGAGCCTTGATTACACGGACATTCCCGGCTGCAATGTTTTCAAAATTATTACCTAAATAATTTGTCATAGTAATAAATTTGTTAATCAATTTGCCATCTTTGTACAACGCAAAGTATCTTTGATGAACAGCCATTACAGTAACAACAAGTTCTTCCGGCAATTTCAAATATTCTGTAGAAAATTCACAAACCGCAGGAACAGGATACTCAGTAATAAACGTAACTTCTTCCAACAAATCGTCTGTGTAATAAGGTTCAGCACCTAATTTAGCAGCTTCTTCTTTCGCTCTTTGAATAATAATTTGTTTTCTTTCTTCCTGATCAACAATCACGTTGTGTTTGCGCATAATTTCAATATAATCATCAGGAGAAGTAATTACGGCATCTTTTTCTGCCGCAAACCTATGACCACGAGAAACATTTGAGCTTTCTCTATCAATAATTTTTATCTTAACTTCTTCATTATCAAGAATTGAAACAATCCACCTGATAGGACGAGAGAATTTAACCTCATTTTCTGCCCATCTCATAAAGTGAGAACCTTGAAGTTTCAAAACAATTGTTGGAACATTATCTTTCAAAAGTTCAACAATTGATTTTCCTTTAATAATAATTTTGGCATGTATATAATCATTTTCAATATATAAATCAGTCGGATTAATACCATTTTTCTTACAAAAACCTTCACCAGCCTTTGTCAAATTTCCATTTTCATCATAAGCAACTTTTTTAATAGGACCTTTAACAATTTTTTCTTCATCTTTGCTTTGTTTCTCTAATCCAGAAATAATAACTGCTAAACGTCTTGGTGTTGCATAAACATTAACGTTTTCAAACTCAACTTTATTATTATTCAAAAAAGTTTCAAATCCGTTTTTCAACTGCTGAATAGCAGACGGAATAAACTTATAAGGTAATTCTTCACATCCAACTTCTAATAAATATTTACTCATCATAATATCCTTTAATTCTACTGTACTTCAATTATATACTTGAAAAAAGAGAATGTAAAGAAGTTTCATTTTGAACTCCTCTCTCACTCGATGAGAAGTCCTGTCCTCAAAACAACAACTAAAATTCCCATAAAAAATTTGCGCTTGGCGCGATTCGAACGCGCGACCTATCCCTTAAAAGGGGAGTGCTCTACCAACTGAGCTACAAGCGCAAAAATTAATTGCTATTCATTTCGTCTGTGGTTTTATAGTAGCAAGAACATTTTTTAATGTCAATAGTTTTTTGTTATTTTTTTTATTTATCCTGCTCCAAATTACAACAAAACAAAAGCCCGTCAAGGATAACGGGCTTTTTGAATTACTTAAGATGAATATATTTTTTGGCACAATCAAACATTGAATTTACTAATGCAGCATTAGAATAAATATTCATTCCATTCATTTCTAACACTTGTTTCATACGCTTTTCCCACATTGAATAAATATCATCTTTATTCAAATCCAAAACTTGCGCAATCATTGCCAACTCTTTAAAATCAATCGGAATTGGCAAAGCACCTCTCAGCATGTCCACAATATCCAATCTTTTTTTTCGTGGAAACGATTTTAAAAAAGTTATAACAGACATGCCTTTTTCTTTCATGACACTTTTGAAAAACTCAACCGCATCATCAATCAACGAAGGTTCTTGAGGAATTTTATATTCTTCAAATTCTTCCGGTTCAATCTCCATAACTGTTGCAATTCTCTCAATTGTAGTCGAACGTGTAGAAAACGGAATTGAATTATCTATCAAGTTATACACGTAAGACAGTGTAACTCCAATCATTTCGGCAAAATCTTTTTTGTGTAAAGAATTTTTCTCTAAAAATTTTGCGACCTTTTCAGAACTTTTTTCTTGTACTATTGGTTTATTTTTCATAATCACATCCTCTTCTTTTGTAATAATAAAATAAATGTTTTTTATCAATTTGTTAAGCGAAAGCATGGTAAACAGGTATGGTAATCTTTATTTACGTTAAAATAATAAATATAAAGGATAAGGTAATATGAAATTAATCGTAGGACTTGGAAATGTAGGAGAAAAATACTGTTTTACCCGCCATAACGCAGGTTTTATGGTATTGGACAAACTCGCACTTGATAACAATTTTTCATTCCGAGAAGAAAGTAAACTAAAATGTTTTCTCGCAAAATCAAATGACGTAATGTATATAAAACCAACAACTTTCATGAATTTGTCAGGCGAAGCTGTTCGTGCAGTTATGGATTATTATAAAATTGATGTCAAAGATATCTTAATTGTTTATGATGATATTGCTCTTGATTTAGGCAGATTACGTTTTAGAGCAAACGGCTCTGATGGCGGACATAACGGAATAAAATCAATAATTTCTCATGTCGGAACAAAAGAATTTGATCGTTTAAAATTCGGGATAGGACCTCAACCAAATATTCCGTCTGAAAATTATGTTTTACAAAATTTCCCAAAAGATCAACTTGATACCTTAAAAGAAGCTTTAAAAAGAGCAGACGAGGCGATTAAATTTTATCTTGAAAACGATATTCAAAAAGCGCAAAATAAATTTAACTAGCCAACAAGATTATTGATATTCCTATGTTTAATATATAATTAAGGAAACAAAGATTTAAGGAGTTCCAAATGAGTTTACAAACCGCAGAACAATATGAAGAAAATGAACAATATACACAGGCTTATGAAGAATATAAAAAACTTCACGAAAGAAATCCGAAAGACTTGAGTATCTTAGAACGCTTAGGTCATCTTTCAATGCTCTTAGACAACAAAGACGAAGCCGCAGAATATTACACAAAAATTCTTCAATCTGATGCAACAAATGTTCTAGCTTATGAACAATTGATGGATATTTACGTAACAACTGACAGATATAAATATTACGTATATAGAGGCAATATGCACTCTGTAGAACATCAACTGGAACACGCAATTAATGATTACAAAAAAGCCGTAAATTGCGCCCAAGAGGACAAAGACATGCTTGCAGCAAGATTTGTTTTGGGAACTCTATATGAACAAACTAACAACAATATCAAAGCAATTGATGAATATTTAAAAGTTATTGATCATGAAGGCACTCATGAAGATGTTTACATCAGATTGTCAAACCTTTATTTGAAAGAAGATGCAATTCCTAGTGCGGTAGAAGTTCTTGAAAGAGCGAGAAAGTCAGGTTTTGACACAACTAACGTAAAAGAAATGTTATCTGATTTATATCTAAAAAACGGAAACCCTGAAAAAGCTTTTGAGATAACAACAGACGAGCTTACAAAAGTTAAATGCTTGCTTGATATGGATAAAAAAGACGAAGCAATCCAAAAACTTAACCAAATGGAAGATCAATATAGTCACATTGCGCAATTCCATTCACTAAAAGCTCAATATTATTATATGACAGGCGATTATGACAAAGCTTTGGAATGCGTTGCGAAATTCGATGAATTAGAAAAAAATTCTCCTCTTACATATCAAATGCGTGCGCTTATTTATGAAGAAAAGAATGACGATTACAACGCTCACATAAATTGGGGGAAATACAATTTGGTTAGGGGCAACAAAGACATTGCAATAAACGAATATTTGAACGCTTATCAATTAAAAAACGACGATTTAGAATTACTAAACACTCTTGCAATGTTGTTGGAAGAATCTGGTGATAAAAACCACGCAATGGAATTTTACGAAAAAATTTCTAAACTTGATGAAAACGATAAAAAATCATTAGAAAAACTTGCAGAATTTAGAGAAAGCATAGGTGATTACAGAATGCAAGCCGAATACTTGTTAAAACTTTATCATCTTGATAAAAGAAATTCTACAACTGTAAAAAAATTGGGTGAAGCTTACGACAAACTAAGAAACAAACCGGCAGCTATCGAATGTTATGAAAAATTCTTAGAAATAGGAAAAGGTAGTCCTGAATATTCAAAAATCCAACATAAATTGGAAAAACTTAAAAACTCAGACACCCAAGAAGATGAAGGGTTTTTAGATAAATTTATAAACTGGTTTAATAAAAACAAAATGTAATAATAAAAAGGTTGAACTAAATGTTCAACCTTTTTTATTCTAATAAGTCATTTGCCAATTGTCATTCAATATTTTACCGAAACAACCATCTGCAGTAGAATTACAATAAGTTGTAAATTGAGTATCTCGTTCTGCAGAAGTCATAGGTGCAACAGTATTTGCATCTATTGGGTAATCATCTATAACACCATTATTATATACGTAAAACCAAAATAAATCTCTACCGCCAATATTTGGACCTTTTTGACCATTAATATCTATCCCCATATTTATCAATTTGGCTCCACTTTTTGCATATAAAGGTCTAATAGAAACTCCACTAGCAAATACATAAGATTTAACGTTTGCACTATAGTTATTAATTGTTCCACCATCCATTGCCTTGTAAGAAGATGCAAAACAGTTATTCATTGTATCACATTCTTTTACATTTTTAAAATATGTTGTAATGAAATTATTTACCGCATCTTGAGAACTCAACCCCGCCTCTGACAAATTGATAGCATTTCTGTCGGTTTGATATCTCAAAAGGGCTTGAGAAAATTCATTATATGTTTTATGCAATTGAGTTACATAACTTTGACGCTGATAATTTTGCATTAACGTCGGAACAGTCATCGCTGAAACAACTCCAATGATACCGAGTGTGACAAGAACCTCTGCAAGAGTAAAAGCTCCACACCAATGTCTGAAGGATGAACCAACACCGACAATTGCGCACTTGTTGCGCAATTTATTTAAATTCTTGTCATCTTGAGCGATGCTACGCACGTAGCCCCCTGCCATAATATTGTATTCTTTTGACAATATTCGTGTTTGCACTGCGAAAGATCTCAATGTTGATATCATTTTACCAACCATGCGATACTTCGGACTGTTGTCCTCAGTATGACGATTAACCCCTCTCTTAAATTTGTAAGTTCGCTTTAGCTCACGAACAAATTTATTCTCTCCCCAAGGGGCGAGATTATTAAACGCCCTAACCAGGCTAAACCCATTGATATGAGCCCCCCACCCGATGCAACTAAAAAATCTCTTTTTCATAAAAACACCTCTCAATTCTGTATCAACATTATCATTTTAAGGGATTTTTGGGAGTTTTTCAAGTGCAAATTATTAAAACAATGAACCTAAAGCCGCCACGTACATTTGATAAAAACCTAATGCTATGAACGCAACTACTACTCCCATAACCACAATTAACGTCGGTTCAAATAGTTTCATCATCGCACTCAACGCCATATCAACCTTCTTATCAATAACTTGTGCTGCATCTTTAAACATTTTTCCTAATGTGCCGGATTTTTCACCTGCAGAAATCATGCTCATCAATGCCGGAGGTATCGCACCAGACATTTCAAACGCCTCTGACAAACTTCTACCATTACGAACCATATTTACGGCATTATAAACTTTTTTCTTTATAACAAAATTTCCGACAGTTTTATTAGAAAGCTCTAACCCTGACATAATAGGCAACCCAGCATCATAAGAAATATGCAAAACCGTCATAAAATTAGACAAATTTATATATTGTATAAAATCAGAAATTACAGGGATTTTTAAAACAAAATTGTCCCATTTTGCTTTAAACTGAGGATTTTTAAACAAAATAGAAATACCACCGCAAAAAGCACCAATTCCACACAAAACAAGCCACCAAAATTGATTTATAAATTCACAAAAACCTATCAGCATCTGCGAATAAATAGGAATATCAGTAGCCCCCATTTGCAAAACACCATAAAATGCCGGAAAAACCTTCATTGAAAACAACATCAAAACACCTGTCATTATCACAATTAATATTGCCGGATAAATAGATGCATTTATAATTTTCCCTTTAATATCTTCCTGTTTTCTCAACAAAACAAGCATTCTTGCCAATGTTTCATCAAGTTCACCAGCATCTTCACCGGTCTTAACTAATCCGATATATACAGAACCAAAAGTTTCGTTATACAAAGAAGACAACGCTGTCGCAAAAGTCATGCCATTCATAATACAATGTTGCAAATTTTGGCAAATTACACGGATTTTTTCTTTAGGAGTATTAACCTCAACAGAATGCAAGGCGTCCATAATCGGAATTCCTGCAGATAGCAACACCTGCAATTCAGATGTGAAGATAATTTTTTCTTGTAAGCTCAAATGCTTAATTTTTTTACCAGAAACTTGATTTTTATTTATTTCAACCTGCTCAGGAGCTGAAAGAGCAGCTTCTTCAGTATAAACCTTTGTTGGCACAAAACCCAATTGACGAATTTTTTCACGAGCTTCACGATAATTTGCCGCATCAATTTCGCCACTTATAATCTGACTATTATTTTTTAATGCACTATACTGAAACTTAGCCATAACTCAAATAACCTACATATAATCTATCTTATTTTTTCAAAAATATCAAGCGTTAAAAAATTCCCCATCAATAATGACGGGGAATTTTCAAACTAACTAGCTGCTTCTGACGTTTCCGCCGGTTGTTCTTTCTTTGTACGCTTTGCTTTTTTCTCAAAAGCAATTTTGTCATCAACTAGCTTAATAACAATTGTATCACCTGCTGAATATTTTCCAGAAAGAATTTCTTCTGCAAGCATGTCCTCAATCTTACGTTGAATTAACCTTCTTAAAGGTCTTGCACCGTAAGCTTCAGAATATCCGTTTTTAGCCAAATGATCTTTAACCTCATCTGTAACCTCAACAGACAACTCCCTTTCTGCTAATCGTTTAAACAAGTCTTTCAACATCAAATCAACAATTTGTCTTATTTCTTCTTGTTTCAAGTGTGCAAATACGATTGTTTCATCAATACGGTTCAAGAATTCCGGTCTGAATGCTTTTTTCATTTCTTCAGAAACTGTTTCTTTCAATTTTTCGTATTTATCTTTTGATTCGTCATCACTTGTTGAGAAACCAAGTTTTGATGTTGTTGTAATCATACTTGCTCCAACATTAGATGTCATGATGATAATTGTATTTTTAAAGTTTACATGACGACCTTTAGCATCTGTTAAACGCCCATCATCCAAGATTTGCAACATAATGTTGAATACATCTGGGTGAGCTTTTTCAATTTCATCGAAAAGAATTACGCTATAAGGTTTCTTACGAACTAATTCAGTCAAATGTCCACCGTCATCATAACCTACGTATCCAGGAGGAGAACCAATAAGTTTTGCAGTTGAATGTTTTTCCATAAATTCAGACATATCAACTCTTATCATATTATCTTCTGACCCAAATACTGCCTCTGCCAAAGCTTTTGCAAGTTCTGTTTTACCAACACCGGTAGGACCACAGAAGATAAAACTACCAATTGGTCTGTTCGGACTTTTCAAACCAACTCTTGCACGTCTAATAGCTTTAGCAATCGCAACAACTGCATCATTTTGACCAATTACTCTTTCATGAAGTGTTTGTTCAAGTTTTAACAACCTTTCACTTTCACCTTCTGTAAGCTTAGTAACAGGAATACCGGTCATTGTTCCAATAACTTCTGCAACATTTTCTGCAGTAACAGTCGGTTTGTTAGCCTCATGCTCTTCTCTATATTTTTGAGCCATTTCACGAATTTTATCTTTCATGTCGGCTTCGTCATCTCTCAATTGAGATGCTTTTTCAAATTCTTGATTTCTGATTGCATCTTCTTTTTCTTTAATAATAGAACGCAATTCTTTTTCAAGCTCTTTACCTTCCGGTGACAAGTTTGAAACTTTCAAACGAACTTTTGAAGATGCTTCATCAATTACATCAATTGCCTTATCCGGCAAAAATCTGTCCGTAATATATTTATTAGACAATTTTACCGCTGCAACGATTGCCTCATCAGAAATAATCAACTTGTGGTGTTCTTCATATTTCGGTTTCAAACCTTTAATAATCTCAATTGATTCTTCTTCTGTAGGTTCATCAATAATTACAGGTTGGAAACGACGTTCTAATGCTGAATCTTTTTCTACATATTTTCGGTACTCATCAAGAGTTGTTGCACCAATAACTTGAATTTCACCACGTGATAATGCAGGTTTTAAAATATTGGCAGCATCAATAGCACCTTCTGCAGCACCAGCCCCAATCAATGTGTGCATTTCATCAATTACAAGAATAATATTTCCAGCTTGGCGAATTTCGTCCATAATTTTTTTCAAACGTTCTTCAAATTCACCACGATATTTAGTACCCGCAACCAAAAGTCCCATATCAAGTTGAATAACTTTTTTACCATCCAAAATATCAGGAACTTCTGCATTAACAATTCTGATTGCCAAACCTTCAGCAACTGCAGTTTTACCAACACCAGGTTCACCAATTAGAACAGGGTTGTTTTTAGTACGACGAGCCAGAATTTGAATTACACGTTCAATTTCTTTTTCTCTACCGACAACAGGATCAAGTCTTAATTCTTGAGCAGCTAGTGTCAAATCTCTACCGAACTCATCCAAACTTGGAGTTTTAGTTTTTCCACCGGTTGAAGATGATGCTCCGGATGTTCCGGATGAAACTGCTTGTGGTTTCGATTCTCCAAGCATTTTAACAACATTACTTCGAACTTTGTTTAAATCAACACCTAAGTTTTCTAAAACTCTTGCAGCAACACCTTCACCTTCTCTAATCAATCCTAAAAGAAGATGTTCGGTTCCAATATAATTGTGACCTAACTGCCTAGCCTCATCCCATGACAATTCAAGCACTCTTTTAGCACGTGGAGTGAATGGGATTTCAACTGCAACAAAGCCTGAACCTCTGCCAATAATCTTTTCGACTTCCGCTCTGGCATCTTTTAATGTTACCCCCATAGATTTCAAAGTTTTTGCGGCAACACCGGTACCTTCCCCGATAAGCCCCAAAAGCACCTGTTCAGTACCAACAAAGTTGTGTCCGAGCCTGCGCGCTTCTTCTTGAGCTAACATAATTACTTTTATAGCTTTTTCCGTAAAACGTTCGAACATTTATTTTACTCCTATCTCTCTCTTATAAAAACATTATAGACAAAAAACAAAAAACTTTCAATACTATATATATATTATTGAAAAAGTAACACAAAAAAATTTTTTAAAAAATTTTTAAAAGAAGTGGTTGACATTTAAAATTGTTTCATGTAAGATAGATTTTGTCGAAAGAACCAAGCCCCCATCGTCTAGAGGCCTAGGACAACACCCTTTCACGGTGTAGACAGCGATTCGAATTCGCTTGGGGGTATTTTATAAAAAAAAAGAAGAACACCCGAAGGGGTGTTATTTTTTTGTGTTAAAATTATAAAAAAAAGGGGAGATAACCATGCAAATTCAACCAATTACATCTTTTTCAAATAATAAAAGCACAAGTTTTAAATCCAAACTACCGAGTGTAAACGATTGGAACGAAAGATTATTGGGGAGAATTTGCCAAAAATTGCATGAAAGAAAACAAAACCCCTGAACTACAAAATTTGTTAGTTAAATTGACTTCAAATTTTGATAAAAATTTTTTATCACTAACTACAAGCCTAGTTCACAAAACAGGTTTAAAAACACCTTCTGGGGAAATTATTGGAAAATATTACCAATTCACTCTACATTCAAATCCTAAAAGCCTTGACCTTACTAAACCACATAGTAATGTATTTATTGTAGATAAGTTTGATAGCAAATGGGCATACGAAAACAACAAAATTGAATCAAGATATGTAAGCTCTTGCGATTTTGATTATGACAAAGATGAAAGTATCACAAATGTTCTCTTAAAAACATTAAAAAATATTGTTACTCCTAACACAAAAAGCAACTCCGAAATTTATAGCGGACTTGATACAAAAGAAGAAAATTTCCTAAAAGATTTTCGTGCATAACCTATCTAAAACGATTTAGACTTTATAATTATATTAAAAGGTTCAAAACCGCATCCTTATCATATTGTTTTATCATAGGGAACATCAATTGCTCATAACATGGACTTGCCATTATATATGCTTCATTACTCCAGGGGAAAAACACTGCACCAAATTCTCTGTCAAAAAATTCGCTTTGTTGTCTTATCTGTCGTGCTGCTTTCATTTTATCACTAATATTATTGTTACAATAAATTGTCTTATGCCCAAGACTTAAAAAACCGGCACGCTTCAAATCAAACGCAACCTCCCGAACATCTTCAAATTTTGCACTAGAAATTTTTATTCCATTAAAAGATAAATTGTTATTATTTTGAATTTTCATACTTTTGACGAAAACTCAAAAATCGAATTTTTTACCACTTTTTTAAGAAAAATTTACATCTTTACAAAAAAATTTTTTCGTGTATTATAAGAATATGATTATTATGAACCAATTACGACGAATTGTGAGAACTATGAAAGGCTTGTTGTAAAGCACGCTCATTTGTTGTCGTGAATAGATTTTTTCATTAACAAGACCTTTCCCCCCGAAAGGTCATTTTCTTATGTTAATAATCGTAAATATACCCCGCCAAACAGGCAAATATTTATATTGATGATACTTACAGTAAAAGTGAAAGGTAGAAGAATGCACAGAAATATCCGACGAAACTCAATAATAAAGGCGAATGCCCCTATCGTCAAATTAATGAACTTAATTTGGGGTCTATAGTACTTAATTATTGAGTGGCATTATGTCACGGAAAGGTTAAAATGATTCCGGCAATTTCAGCTAGTTATATATATTCAAAACTCGGGAACAGTAATTCGCTTGTTCCTATGGCAATAAAAGATATCGCAAACAGTGTAGGCTTGACCGCAGGTTCATACATCACAGGCGATAAATTAGAAGGTAAAGACAGATTTTTAGATGAATTCGGAACGCAAGCTATTTGGCTTTTTGGTATTCCGGCATATAAAAAGTTATTAGATTTCACATTATACAAAGCATTAAAAATTGATCCTAATTTTGATGTTAGAAATTTTTCTAAAAAAAGAAAAAAACTTATAAACAAAACCATCAATTACGCAGATTCTTCTATCAAAGAGAGCATTATAAATGCTACTAAAAACCCTAAATTCAGCAAAAATCTTGCAATGGGTAAATTCATAGTATCAACCGCATTAACAATCCTTTCATACGCAGGTTTAACAAAATATAGACACTTACAAACAAAAAAAGCTGCTCAAAAAGAAATTCTCAAAGAGATGCAGCTTGAAAACAAAGACAATAAAGATAAATTTTTATATACAAAACCTGCAAACAAAGCAGCATTTAATGGTTTACACCAAAATAAAACCCAAGACCAACCTGCATTTACCGGAGGGATTTCAGAATTTATGTACAATCCGGTAAAAAATCTTATGATTTTAGATGGTTCAATTACCGCAGAAAGACTTGCAGAATCAAGGAATAAACAAGAACTTGTCGGTTATGCAATCAAAGAAGGTTCTTTCTGGGCGTTTATGTATTTTGCAAGCAAACCTATTCAAAAATTTCTAGAAAACAGAGCAGAAAAGAATACTCAAAAACCAGTTGCAATTGATTTGGATGCAAGAGTTATTGAAAGCGAAGATTTGGCAAAAGCTTTCAAAGACGGCTCTCTTGCAAAAAGTTCTGAAAAGGTTTTGAAACTAAATTCTTATAGCAACATGCTTGATTATATCCACAACAACCCAGATGATTTTGTTGTAAAAATGGCTAAAATGTCTGACATCATCCCAACACTAAAAAAAGCCACTCAAGCAGATGACGTAGATTACAGACAATTTATTGATTATGACGAATTTCAAGGAGTAGCAAGCAAACTAAAAAAATTAAGCCAAAAATTTGAAAACTTTAAAGCAACAGATGTAAAAGACAAGTCAATTGAAGCTTTCTTGAAAAACGTAAAAAAAGCAAAAAGAAGTTCAATCATTCTAAACATCGGAGCTTGTATCGGAGCATTGGGTGTTTTGGCTCCAGCACTTATGGTTGCTATGAGAAAATTTGACAAAAACAACGAAGGTTTCCAAGTAAAAGAGGACTTGAAACAAGAGATGTTAGCAAGCGGAAAAATTCAAGGCTAATCAACAACTTCAAACAAGTCGCCAGGAGTACAGTTCAACGCTTTGCAAATATTTTCGATTGTATTAAAACTCACTGTATTAGTTTGATTGTAATACAATCTGGTAATAGTGCTGCGACTAATTCCGGATATCTTTTCCAATTCGTATATTTTTATTCGCTTAGCTCCCATAATAGCTGATAGGTTATTCTTTAGCATAATTAGATTTTAGCAATATTAAATCGATTTGACATTTTAAGTCAGTAATGATATATAATATATCATTACTGACTTATATTATTTAATAAATCTTATTAATTTAAGGAGTTTAATTCATGAAAAACAAACAAATCACAGTGGGAAATACTAATAAAAGATTGCGCAACAAGTGCGCAATGACATGTTTTGGAGATATGAACCAAAATAACTTTACCAATAAGGTCTACTCACTATTCACCACTCACCATTCACTTATTCATAACGATAAGGACTTTTCACGTTTCACTTCTCTTTTTTCAGTAAGAAAAGCTGGTGCTACGCACGTAGCCCTCTGTGACAGTGTTGGTTCATACTTCAAACATTGGTGTGGAGCTTTCACTCTAGCTGAGGTTCTCATCACTCTCGGCATAATCGGTGTTGTTGCGGCTATGACAATGCCGGCACTTATTGCAAACCATAGAAAAACTGTATTGAAAACACAGTTTAAAAAGGCATATAGTGAACTGCAACAGGTTAACCAAAATTTTATAAAAGATTATGATATGAACATTTGTGAATATAATTGGCAGATGTGGGATGAAACTAAAAGTGGTTACGCCTCATCTAAAGCTACAAGCGATGCTTTTATAAAATATTATACAGGTGATGGGACATCTAAATCTCAAATTTTAGGTTCTAACCAAATCAAAAATCTTACTGGGACTAAAACAGTTCCACAAACCTTATTTGATGACGGAGGTGCGGTTGATATTCAAAAAAGAACTTTTTATTTTGAATATGGAGCTTCAAACTATAAATGTCCAATAATTTCCGTAGACGTAAATGGTTATTATAAAAGACCAAATCAATTGGGAGTTGATATATTTAGTTTTAGACCAACAAAAGATGGGAAAATCATTCCAATAGGCAATCCTCAAACAATAAATGATCAAATAAACGGAAGTGCTGTTTTAGGTAATGGTCATTCTTGTACTTGCACAAAAAAAGAAACTGACTCAATAACAAACGGAGTATGTTGTGCATATTGGGCTAGCATAGATATAAATCCTGACGACAACTCTAAAGCATATTGGAAAAGTTTTATACAATAGAAGTATTTATAACTCCTTGTGCGGCAACATAACCGGTTGACCAGCAGTTTTGGAGATTAAAACCTCCACAAAAACCGTCAATATCCAAAACTTCTCCGCAAAAATAAATATGCGGAACAATTTTGGATTCCATATTTTTAGAATTTATTTCTTTTAAATCTACTCCTCCAGCTGTCACAACTTCTCCATCAGGGAAAGTTCCGGTCACTGTAACCTCAAAATTGTGCAACCTATCAAGAATTTTATCTCTTGTTTTACCATCAATTCTGTAACATTTCGTTTCAGCTTCAATTTTCAAATTATACAAAACATAATCCGCAAAAGATTTTGGGACAAATTCCGCAATCAAATTCCTAATAGATTTATGAGGATTTTGGTTTAAATAATCTTGCAAATCAATATCATCAATAAAGTTGAAACTTAATTTATATGGGAAATTATCCCTAGCTCTCAATGACGAAATCGTATAAATTTTCGGGCCTGAAATTCCCCTGTGTGTGAACAAAACATCATTTATCACTACTCCACTAATAGAAGAAAAATCTTCTTTTGTCAAAAGACCGACAAGTGCAGGTTTTGGAGTAACAATCTTATGCCCCGACATCTTAATCAAATCAAAAGTAGAATGTCCACCAGTAGAAATAACCACATAATCCGCTTTATACGCACCCATATCAGTCACAACAGAAAATCCGTTTTCTAAAATATTTACTCTCAACGCATTTTCTCTCACAAATTTAACTTTGTTTAAACTATTCAAAAAGTGTTCTCTAACATCTTTGGCGCTATTAGATTGCGGAAAAACTCGCAGGTTTTCTTGTACATAAGTTTCAACTCCAATTTTTTCAAAAAATTCAATCGTATCAGATGTAGAAAATTTTGAAAAAACAGAATATAAAAAATTTTCGCCTCTGGGATAATTTTTTGCTAACTCTTTAAAATCAAATTCTGCATGACACAGATTGCATCGCCCACCACCTGTAGGCAAAAGAGTTTTTAGAGGAGAATTTTTTTCAATAACAGTAACCTCAAAATCATTTTGCAAAAAATACGCACACATACACCCCGCTGGACCGCCACCAACAATTACGACCTTAGATTTCAACTCTTGTACCATACAAAAACACCATCTCAGGATTTTCTAAATCATCATGCAATTGAGTAATTGTTTTATGCAAAACAGGATGTTCAAAATTTGGAATTAATTCCAACAATGGCACTAGCGTAAAAGCTCTCAAATGCAAATATTTATGAGGAATTGTCAAGTTTTCATCATTCACAATTTCTTTACTATAGAACAAAATATCAATATCTATTGTTCTATCTTGATAACCTTTCGCCTCAATATCACGTTTACGCCCTAATTGAGCCTCAATCCTTTGACATTCATTCAATAATCTTTGCGGAGAAAGAGTTGTCTTAATCTCGACAACTGCATTTACAAACCAGTTTTTAGTATCCATTCCCCACGGTTCAGATTCATAAAAAGCAGAAGTTCTAATCAAAGAAATCCCGTCAGCAGCATTCAAAAGACTTGTTGCCTGTTGCACAAATCCAATTCTGTCACCTTTATTTGAGCCTAAACTTAAATATGCTATAGCCATACCAGTATTTTAAGATTTTTTAAAAAACTTGTCAATAGGGAAAAACATGTATTGAAAGGGGCGCATAACTTTCACTTAAATAAATCTGTTATTAACATCCAACAATAGATTTTATGCTATAATCATGGCATGCTTATTTATAGAATTTTATCAACAATCTTATTCATAATCTCGTTACCTGTATATGTAGCAGTTAGAAAAATCGAGGGAAAATCTTTCGGATGGAAAGAAAAATTCGGAGATTTTGATGCTCCTGATTTGGGTGACAAAGTTATTATGTTTCATGGAGTTTCTGTTGGAGAAGTCATTGCTCTTGAAAATTTAATCAAAAAAGCAAAAGAAACCTTTCCTAACTACAAAATTGTTGTAACCACCGGAACAAAGACCGGTCAAGAGATTGCGCACAAAAAATATGATAATATCGCAAACTTTATTACATATTTTCCATTCGATATTACATTTTGCGTAGAAAAATTCTTAAACAAGATTAATCCTAGCGTTGTTTTGATTGCCGAAACAGAATTGTGGCCTACTTTTGCAGCATATTGCCATAACAAAAATATACCACTTTTTGTAATCAACGGTAGAATTTCTGATGCAACTTTCAAATCATACAGATTTTTAAAGGGATTTTTCAAAGAATTATTCAAAAACTATACTGAAATCCTTACACAAAGCGAAGAAGATAAGAATAAATTCATTCAAATTGGCGCACCTGAAAGCAAAACACAGGTTATGAAGAACCTCAAATTCGATGTAAAAAGAATTAATGCAGATATAGAAATCGGAAAAGGATCAAACAGAATTATTATAGCAGGAAGTACCCACAAGGGGGAAGACGAGATTGTTTTAACCGCTTTTACCAAACTCAAAAAAGATTTTCCGGACATCAAACTTTTAATTGCGCCAAGACATTTAACGAGATTGAACGAAGTAAAAAGTTTAACAGAAAAAACAGGTTTGAAATTCGGTCAGCGCTCCAATAATGAAACTTTTGAAAATAACGAAATCATTATTCTTGACACGATGGGCGAACTTAGCAAAATGTATCAAATCTGTGATTTTGCATTCATTGGCGGAAGTTTTAACAAAACCGGAGGTCACAACCCGCTTGAAGCAATTGTTTATGACAAACCGGCGATTTCTGGCCCATCTATCCATAATTTCAGAGATATTTATTGGATTTTAGGTCGCTCAAAAGCAGGTAAAGTTGTAAAAACTCCGCAAGAATTAACAAATTATATGGCAAAATTACTTTCAGATAAAGAGTTTTATGCACAAGCTTGCGAGGATTGCAAAACTGTTTTTGCTTCTCAACAGGGTGCAATGGAATTTGTTATTGACAGACTAAAAAATATTTTATAATTGATTTTTTTAAATTTGACCTAAACATAATAAAAAACGACTTTTGTTGAAAAAGTCGTAAGTTAATTAAGGAAACAAAATATAAAATTTTTATTATATTCTCGCAAACATTTAAAGCAAAACAGATGCGAGGGTTAAGTTTTTTGGTTTATTAAGTTTATTACGGGTATACCCGAGTGCGTTCAACTGTATAAAGCGCCATTTCAATAATATTTGTAATATTAAGTTTTTTGCAAAAGCGCCTCTTAAGCAGTTGTAAGCTATGTGGAAGTAGACCTCGTCTAACCGAATGTTTTGAATGTAGATTCAGTGTTCTTTTCGATAACTTTTTGAACTGCATCCATTTCAGTTTGAATTGCATCTTGTTCAGTATCTAACTGTTTCAAACGTAATTCAAGGTTTTTATCTTCTGCTTGAATAACTTCAATCTTAGCATTGATATTTTGGATAGATTGATCATACTCATATTTATCATATTCGTATTGGTTCATAGCATCATCGTATTTAGCTTGATCAGTTACAGTGTTAGTTGTTACTGCATAAGTAACTTTTGTAGCTGGATCATCTGGGTTCAATGTAATACTGATGATACGTCCTGTAGAATCTTGTTCTAATCTAGCTTCAACACCTTTGATTTCTTCTGTTTCTTTTGCAGAACCAATTGTGTATGTTTTAATTGCGCTTTGAGAAGAACCAGTGTCGCTAAATACTGTAGTTTCAGCTTCTAATACATCTTTGTTAACGAAATATGGTGACCATGTTCCTGTTGAAGTATTTTTTACGTATCTAACCATATAACCTTCAGCAGATGCGCCATATTTTTCTGTTAGTTGAGCTTTGTATTTTAATTCTTCATCTAACATATTATCAATTTGTTCAATAGACAATGTTTTTAAGTATTCATCATCTCCGTCATAGAATTTTGTAGGAGTTGTTCCTGTTTTTGGAGTAATTACTTGTTTTTTTCCTTTTTCATCAAGAACATAGTATTGATTGTTGTCTTTGTCATATTTAGCACTTACTGTAACATCTTTTGCATCAGCACCTTGACCAGTTGTATATGTTACATTGTAGCTATAAACATCATCAGAAAGAGTTCCTAATTGTCTTAATTTTTTAGCACCAACATAGTAGTCATAATTGCCTTTATCACCTTTTCTTGTGTAGATAGTAGAAGCTGTTGATACTACTGAAAAATCGTTTGTCCAAGAAGATGTGTAACTAATTTGATATTTACCATCTGCTTTTGCTATCATTGTAGAAATTGAATTGTTTAATGAACCGTCTGTGAAAGTGTAAGTTGTTTTTGTATAATCAGCTGTTGACGGTGGAACCGGAACTGTCATGCCAAGCAACTGGTTATAATAGTTAGCAGATTGGTTAGCCAAAGTTGTTCTTTGTTGGTTGATCTGCTGACCTTCATATTCGGTGTTTGATTTTCTTGCAGTAAGACCTAAAAATCTTGCCTGCGATGCAGCCATACCCATGACTTGTTTCCTTTCATTTTGTTTCCTTATGTTTTCATGTACGGCATAACAGTAGGAAATCTTTAATTATTATATCAGAAAACTTAACAATTCGTAACAAAAATCATCTATTTAGATGATACAATTTACGGAATATCAAGAGTATGGCGGAGTTTTACTCAGATTTTATATATAAATTCATGAACTCAATATCATCATAATCAATATACGCAGTTTGTCTTAGATTTCTGCCGGTATGAATTGTGACTTCGTTCAATTGCCCTACTTTTAGTATATTATTAGGAATTTTAATCTTCTGCCCGTCACCATTCAACTGTATTTCAGCGATTTTAATCCCGTTAAAAAACACTTCCGGCGGACTAGAAAAAGCATGCGCAACAGAATTTTGCCCCATTGTCTTTGCCATAAACGTATCAATACCTATAATAGAGCCAATTACAAGAAAATTTTGTTTAGTCAAAGCGTTTTGTGCAATTTGAAAAGATTTTGAAAAATACGCGCCGATAGATCTTCCTTTAAATTCGCCTGAATTGGCAGAGTTTTCTGAATAATTGTCATCACCTAAATGAAACATTTCAGACGATATAACAATATCTTGCACATTACTTTTTTCAATCCCGACAACAATAGGTTTAGCGGCGATTTTTTCATCAATAGTTAGAGAGAATGGTCTATATCCCTCTTTTTGCACAGATAAAATAGTTGGCGATTTAATATTCGCATTTAAACTAAAAGCTCCATTGTCGTCAGTTACTGTAATATAGTCCAATTTTGGCAAGACAACTTTTGCTCCTGAAACCGGCATATTTGTTGCGCTATCAACGACCCTCTTAGAATTTCCCATGCCCGTTTTCATAACTCCACCTTCCATTACAGTAGCATTTGCAACAGACACAAATAACAAAACAAATAAAATTAATACAAATATTTTCTTCATAAGCCCTCACTCGTATCAAGCATTTTACAAGGGTTTTAAGGAAATTTAATCATTCTTTTTTGTATCAAAATTATTAATTAAAAAAATTTTGAAAATTTTATTTGAAATTTAAAATGTTTTTGGTATTATATAAGTATGACAATTGAATATATGCCGAAGTGATGAAATTGGTAGACGTGCTAGACTCAAAATCTTGTGTGGGCAACCACGTGCCGGTTCGAGTCCGGCCTTCGGCAAATAAAAAGAACTCCGTAATGGAGTTCTTTTTATTTGAAATATATTAATTTATTAGTTGTCTTAAATCTAAAAAAAGCATATTTATCTATGTAGAATGTTTAATACCTTTACATTTAATAAATTCAATCGCCTTTTCAATATTATCATACGGAATTTGTCGAATTACATCATCTTCTAAATTCCACCATTCTAATTCTAAAAGTTCTGAAATTATCTCATCTGAAAAACGATATTTAATAACTTTTGCAGGAACTCCAGCTACTACCGCATAAGGTGGAACATCTTTTGTTACAACTGCTCCCAACCCAACAACTGCACCATCACCTATTTTAACCCCATTTTTTATAATTACATTATCGCCAATCCAAACATCATTGCCAATACGCACTGGAGCATAATCCCAAAATTCATTGTGACTTTTTGTATTCAACAACTTCCAACCTAAATTGTCATAATAAAAATATGGGCTTGTTGATAAATAACCTAAAGGATGTTCGCCGTGTCCAATTCTTACATTCTCCCCAATTGAAACAAATTTTCCTATTGTTGTTTTCGGACTTGCAATGAAAGGTTGTTTTGCGCAATAAGTATTCTTGCCAACATTTGCAAGATTAACCTTTTCTAACAACAAATGTTTGACCTTCATAAACTTTTTCTTTTGTTTTGCAATATATCTTTTCAAACTTTGCAAATCATAAAAACTATAATAGTTATCTATAATTGCAAATAACTCATCAAATACACGAATATTTTTTGCAGAACGTGCAGACAATCTTATCAAATATTTGAAAAATTTTAGCTTTTTCTCTCGTTGAAAATAATTCAAATCAAGTGTGTTCAACCAATCAAAAATATTTTTGGCAGAAACACTATAATAATAACTATCATTTATATCATGCGAAATTTGTTCATCATGAACTCTGTGGAAATAAATACAATCTCTTACGTAACCAATTTTTTCACACATTGCAATTAATTCATAATGAACAGGAACATCATGTGCTTTATTACTAAAGTCCGGAAAACTAATTTTATTCTTCTCCCAAAAACTTCTTTTTACGATTTTTGTCCACTGCGGATAATTACATTCAGAAAATCGTTTTTTCTTTTTAGCTGTATCGGTTGGAACAATTCCAAACTTCAAATCTTTATAAATTATTTCTAAACTATCATCATTTTTCCATAAATACGCATTGCACATACACATATCAAGACTTGTTTTTTCTATAGCAGCAACCATTTTTTCAAGATAATCAGGTGCATATTTATCATCTTGATCTAAAAAACACAAGTAATCACTTTGAGAATTTTCTATACCATAATTTAGCGCCAATCCAGGACCGGCATTTTCTTTAGTCAAACAAACAACTCTATTATCAATAGAGGCATACTTATCAAGAATTTCTAGGGAATTATCAGTTGAACTATCATTAACACAAATAAGTTGAAAATCTCTATAAGACTGGTTAAGAACGGATTGAATAGATGTGTCTAAATATTCACCACCATTATACACAGGCATAATTATTGCAACTTTAACCATACTCCCCAACTCTCCTTTTGCCATTTATAATTAATTTAATTATCAAATAAATAACAAATATTGTAAACTTACAGAAAATCATCTATTAATATTTATTAAGAAAAACTTTATAATAAATTAATGACAGAAATTATCCATTTTTGTTTATTAATCTTGACAAAAATTTTTATTTGAACAAAAATAATAATTGTTATCAGTTTTATGGAGAAACTATGAATTACTCAAGACAACGTGAGATAATTTTAGAAACATTAAAAGAAAATGTAGTTCACCCTACTGCAGAGTATTTGTATGGAATTTTGCAAGAAAAAACACCTAATATCAGCCTTGCAACTCTATACAGAAACCTGAACCAGCTAGCTGAAAACGGAATTATCAAAAAGATTGACGGTTTAGAAACACCATCACACTTTGATCATAATACTCACGAACATTTTCATTTTATTTGTGACAAATGTAAAAGAGTTTTTGATGTTTCTGTTAACATCGCTCCTGACGTTGTTCAGAGGACTAAAAATGAAACAGGTTTCGACGTAAAGGGTTATGATATCACATTACACGGTATTTGTAATGAATGTAAAAGCATATAGAAAGGACAAAAAAATGGAAAAGTATATTTGTACAGTATGTGGTTATGTTTATGACCCAGAAGAAAATGACGGAATAAAATTTGAAGATTTACCAGATGACTATGTATGCCCACTTTGTGGTGTTGGCAAAGATTTATTTGACAAACAATAAATAAAAAAGTTAAATATTTAAAATTTACAACACTAAAAGGAGATGAAATAATGAAATTTCAAGAGATTAAAAACAACATTTTTTATTGTGGATTAAACGACTGTGACAGACGAATTTTTGATGAACTAATTCCATTGGAACACGGTACAAGCTACAATTCATACCTTGTTAAGGGTTCTGAAAAAACTGCGATTATTGACACAATGTATCCACCAAAAACAAAAGAATATTTAAAAAGATTTTCTGAAAACAATATCGGGAAAGTTGATTATATTATCGCAAATCACGGTGAACAAGACCACTCAGGTTCAATTCCGGCTTTGTTAGAAAAATACCCGAATGCAATTGTTTTGACAAACCCTAAAGTTGCAGAAAATATTAAAAACATGCTTTTTGTTCCAGAAGAAAAAATTCAAATTATTGCTGATGGGGAAGAAATTTCTTTGGGTGATAAAACGCTAAAATTCATCTTTGCACCAGGAGTACATTGGCCTGATACAATGTTTACATATATCAAAGAAGATAATGTAATTTTCACTTGTGACTTTTTAGGTGCGCATTATACATTCACGGATATTTTTGCACCTGAAAGCAAAGAACTTGAAAAGAGCGCAAAACGTTATTATGCTGAAATTATGATGCCATTTAGAATGATGTGCAAAAAATATACAAAAATGATTAAGGAAATGAATGTTGATATGATTTTGCCAAGTCATGGACCTGTTCACAAAAATCCTAATTACATTTTGGATTTGTACACAGATTGGACATCTGATACGCCGAAAAATTTAGTTGCATTGCCTTATGTTTCAATGTACGAAAGCACAAAAGAAATGATTGACTACTTAAGCAATAAATTAGAAGCAAAAGGAATTAAAACATTCAAATTTGATATAGTAGATGACGATTTGGGAGATTTAGCAATGGCATTGGTAGATGCAGCAACAATCGTTATGGGAACATCAATGGTTCTGGCAGGTCCACACCCAATGACTGTAAATGTCGCTTACCTTGCAGCAATATTAAGACCAAAAGCTAAATTTGCTTCTCTTTTAGGTTCTTACGGATGGGGCGGAAAACTATTCGACTTGATAGCACAAATATTAACCCCATTGAAACTAGATATCATTGAACCTTTACAAATCAAAGGAAAACCAAAAGAAGAAGATTTCAAAAAATTAGACGAAATGGCAGAAATCATCTACGAAAAACACAAATCAATCGGAATTATATAATGACAAATTGAGAGCGGATAAAAAATCCGCTCTTAATATTTGTAATATTTCATAACAATTAGGCAATTATTTTTGTTCAAGAGTTTTACTAGTAATATAGAAAATTGGAGGAAAAAATTACATGATTAAAGCAATTAACTTTTTAGGAAAACCAGATGCACCAGGAGCAGTTTCAAACATAGCAGCCCCAAAACCTGAAGCAAAGGCAGAAGCTCCAGCACCAACCCCTCAAGCTCCGGCTCAAGATACATTTGTACCATCAGCACCGAAAGCTGAAGAAGCTCCAAAAGCTGATCCAAATGATAAATTTGTAAAAGCAGAAGACAAAAAACCAGAAGAAGCTAAATAATTTACAAATAAAATCTAGTTTTAAACGAACCGCCCTTTAAATAAAGAGCGGTTCATTGTTATTACAACCTTACAGGATAATCTTTAGGGATTTTCCATCCATTTTGTTCAATTAAAGCTCCACAGTAAAAACCTGCCCATGGAGTATCAACATCTTTTGAACATCCATACTCAGCATCATTTTTATAATTATCTACATCCAAAAGTTTAGCACATCCTTGCATAAATGTTCCGGCACGTATTTCTTCTCTTGCTTTAAAAAAAGTAATAGTACCAAAAACATCTGCACCTATTATACCTTTTCCTTTAGTTGGTCCATCAATATCAAACCATATTTGCAAATGAGCAGCTTCAGAATTTTGTCCTCCAGCCCACATGTATAAAGAAGTTCCATTACTCAAAATAGCAGTAAGTCCCTTATTATCAATTAACGGAGATAAATATCCCTTTTTACCACTCAAAGAAACAGGTTCTGTCCAACATTCCTCTTTATTATCATTTCCACAAATTTTTACTGTTTTTAATTCAGGTGCTAAATAAGTGCCAAAGAAACTTTTTGTGCATTCAAAAGAATTATCCTCATCGCAAGTAGCCCAATCTTCTGATGAACCATTTTTAGCTTCTGACATTCTAATTGCGTTGGAAATTAAAGAATATTCCGATTTCAACTTATTTTCAACAACAGACTTTCGATAATTTTGTATTAATGCAGGCATAGTCATAGCCGCAACTACTCCGATTATTCCGAGAGTTATTAAAACCTCCGCTAGAGTGAAAGCTCCACACCAATGTCTGAAGTATGAACCAACACTGTCACAGAGAGCTACGTGCGTAGCACCAAGTTCAGGTGGACAGTTACACCTGTATGTTAGGTTTTCTAGCCAAACATCATTACCAACCATGCGATACTTCGGACTGTTGTCCTCAGTATGACAATTCTCACTTGCTCCTCTAACAATTTTCTTATCTCCCATACAATCTCCTTTTATAAATTATATATTTAATATTAAATTATATATTTAATTTTGTCAATATGATTTAATCTTATTGTATCCTTATAAAATGAGCATTTCGAACGATATAAAAAAACTCTTAATAGACAAGGATATAACATTAACTCAACTAGCAAGGGTTATTGCAGATAAGAAAGGTAAGAATTTTTCTATCCAAAATTTATCTCAAAAACTTAAAAATAACACAGTCACATTAAAAGAATTTGAAATTATACTAGACACACTGGGTTACAAAATAATTTATGCTCCCAAACAAAAATTTGACCAATAAAAAAAGCGAGTTTACTCAACTCGCTTTTTTGTTATTTTGAACTCGTTTTCTTATGCTTTTTTAGCTGATGCTTTTGCAAAAGATTCAGAACTTCTTGATTTGATTTCATCTTCAACTTTTCCGATAAATTCATCAACGCTCATTGTTCCTACTTGACCAATTCCACGCGCACGAACTGCTACTGCATCTGCTTCAATTTCTTTATCTCCGATTACGCACACGTAAGGAATTTTCTTATCTTGCAGACTTTCTCTAATCTTGTAGTTCATACTTTCAGATCTATCGTCAAGGGTAACCCTAATACCTGCATTACGCATTTGTTTATAAACTTTTTCAGCATAATCAATATGTTTTTCGTTACTGATTGGAACAATTGCAACTTGTGTTGGTGCAAGCCAAGTTGGGAAAGCGCCTGCATAATGTTCAATCAAGATACCGTGAAAACGTTCCATAGAACCAAAGATTACACGGTGAAGCATAACAGGAGTTTTCATTTGACCGTCTTTGTCTTGGTATTTGATATCAAATCTTTCAGGCAAATTAAAGTCTAACTGAATTGTTGCACACTGCCAAGTTCTGCCAATTGCATCTTTAACCTTGAAGTCGATTTTTGGACCGTAGAATGCGCCATCACCTTCGTTGATATCATATTTCATTCCACGTTTACCCATTGCTTCTTTCAAACCTGCTTCTGCTCTGTTCCAGTTTTCAATATCTCCAACATAGCTTTCCGGTCTTGTTGAAAGTTCAACTTCAAATGACATATTAAAGATTTTCATTGTATCTGCAACAAAATCAATAATTTCATTAATTTCATCAACCAATTGTTCCGGAGTACAGAAAATGTGAGCATCATCTTGAGTAAAACCTTGAACACGAGTTAAACCAGATAAAGCTCCTGATTTTTCTTTTCTGTAAACTGTTCCCAATTCTGCCATTCTTAATGGTAATGAACGATAAGAATGTCTGTTTGCTTGATAAATCAAGATGTGGAACGGACAGTTCATCGGTTTCAAAATGAATTGATCTTCATTTTCTTGATCACTATCCTTTTGGATAAAGAACATATTTTCTCTATAGTGATCGTAGTGTCCTGAAATTTCCCACAATTTTGATTTTGCAATGTGAGGAGTATTTACTATTACATAACCACGTTTTCTGTGTTCTGTTCTCCAATAGTTTTCAATTTCTTCTCTAACTACCGCCAAATTTGGATGCCACAATACTAGACCTCCTCCCAATTCATCTCTTGTTGAGAACAAATCAAGTTTTGCACCAAGTTTTCTGTGATCACGTTTTTCTGCTTCTTCAATAAAATGCAAATAGTCAGCCAAATCTTCTTTTGACCAAAAAGCAGTAGCATAAATTCTTTGAAGCATTTTGTTTTTAGCATTACCTCTCCAGTAAGCACCAGCTACTTTTAGAAGTTTAAATGCGTTAGCTTTAATATATGATGTATTTGGAAGGTGAGGACCTGCACAAAGATCATTAAACAAAACATTTCCATCTTTATCTTTCGTCAAATACAAAGTAGGATTGTCATTTCTGTGTTCTTCTAATAATTCAGCTTTGTAAATTTCACCTTCAGCTTTAAATTCTTCAATCTGTTTGTCTACGTCAGGAATCACGTATTTTTCAAATGAAAGATTTTGTTTAACAATATTTTTCATTTCTTCTTCGATTTTAACCAAATCTTCATGCGTAAAAGCATGCCCGTCAGTTAAATCAAAATCGTAATAAAAACCATTCTCTACAGCCGGCCCGATTGCTAACTTTGCAGACGGAAACAACTTTTGAACAGCTTGTGCCATAACGTGAGATGTTGAGTGTCTTAAAATACTCAAAGTTTGTTCATTCTTTTCCATTTTTTCACTTTCTATCCTTTTATACCGTTCAGCGTGCAATACAAACAACTGCTCCACTTTGTCATATTATGACGAACGATATTTCGGGGCGGATCCCCCATACTACAATCAATGTTATACTACTAATAAGATTTATTAGCAACCTATGGTTAAAGGCTTTACCTTTCTGCATCTTCGCACCTAAGCATCTTGCTATTCGTTACAAAAAGTAATACAATCTTTGCAGGTAGTGTTTAGTTTGTTGTAAAATCATGAAAGATTTTGAGTTAATATAGAAAGAGGTTATAAATGAATTCTACAGTATTAGTTGGCAGAGTTGGGCGTGATGCCGAAATCAGATATTTTGAATCAGGAAAAGTAAAGGCTAACTTTTCTATCGCTGTAAACAGATGGGATGCAAAAACAAAATCCGAAGTTGCTGACTGGTTTAACATTGATGTCTGGGACAAATTAGCTGAATTTGCAGGTGAATACGTAAAAAAAGGGGCGCAAGTTGTAATTGATGGAAGAATTGCAGTTAATAAATGGACAGACAAAGCTTCTGGTAACGATAGAGAAAACTTTTACATACTTGCTAATAGCATCAGATTACTCGGCTCAAAAAGAGATATTCAAGAGATATAGTTATGATTATTAATTCTAATATTGTCGGAATTATTGCAGATGATTTGACCGGTGCTAACGACACCGCTTTACAATTTTACTTAAAAGGCGCAAATACTCAGATTTTATTGTCTGATGAAATTGAACCGATCAATGCAAAAGGTACACAAACTTGGGCTATTTCTACAGAATCAAGAAATGTTGAACCAGAAATCGCATACGAAAGAGTTTTAAAAGCAACTAAAATGTTTGCCGAAAAGCTTAATCCCGATTTTTATTACAAAAAAATAGATTCAACATTGCGTGGAAATATTGCCGTTGAAGTATTAGGGATTATGGCTGCATTAGAATATGATGCGGCAGTAGTTGTCCCTGCTTTTCCTGCAGAAATTAGAACCACAGTCGGGGGCTACCACTTGTTAAAAGGAGTGCCGATTGAAAGAACCGAAATGGCTCGAGATCCGCATTCTCCGATTTGCGAATCTCACGTTCCAACTTTATTAAAATCTCAAATTCTACCGGAATACAAAGACTTAATTGGAAGTGTAGAATTAAAAACCGTCATGAAGGGGGCTGGCCCTATCTTGCAAAAAATCAACGAATTGGTTAAAAGCGGTAAAAAACTTATTGTTATTGACGCAGTATCAACTATCGATATTGAACAAATCGCACTTGCGATAAAAAAATCGGATAACAAAATTTTACCAGCCGGAACTGCGGCATTTGCTCAAGCTTTAGGAGAATTTTGGTTTGCAGATTTGGATTGTGAACATATAATAAAAACTTTCCCTAGATTGCCGAAATTCATAGTTTCAGGTAGCGCAACTCAAATCACCGCTAATCAAATCGAAAAGCTTGAAAACAGTGATGAATTTGAAGATGTTTTGACTATAAGCCTTGATTTAAAAACCGTTCTCAATGGAGTTACTGATGAACTCGTTAAAAGAATTGTTTCTAATTTAAGATTTGACAATGCGGTTGTCGTACACACATCAAAGCTTATCAAAGACTTTGACGGTTTTTCTGAAGATTCATTGAATGCGGAATTAACCAGGGCAAAACTTGCAAATGTTATAACAGATTTCTTAGCTGAATTAACAAAGAGAGTTGTCGAAACCAAAGAAGTTATTTTAATCACACTTGGAGGCGAAACATCATACAAATGTTGTAGTGCAATTGGAGCGTACCAATTACAATTGATTGATGAAGTTGCTCCAGCTATTGCGTTAACTCTGGATCATAACGCTCAGTGGATTGTGACCAAATCCGGCAATTTGGGAAATGCCAATACTTTAATAGACATTTTAAAATATTTTGAAACACACGGTGGATTACAAGATGCCTAAAATAGCTATTACAACAGGAGATCCAAATGGTATCGGTGCTGAAATTACAATAAAAGCGCTGAATAAGTTGGATTTACCCGCAAACAGTATTGTTTTAATTTCAAATAAAAAAATTATTGATTATTACGGGAAACTAAGTAAAGATTATGAAATTATAGAAATCCCATTCAATTCTGAAATTAATGCCGGCAAAGTTACGGCAGAATGTGGAGAGTTTTCATTCCAATCTGTAAAAAAAGCTTGCGAAATCGGGGCAAGAGCTATTGTTACTGCTCCTGTTGCGAAAAATTCATTATATTTGGCTGGTCACAAATTTAACGGGCAAACTGAAATTTTGCAAAAATATCTTGCACACAATAACCAATCAGCAGAAATGTTATTTTTGGCAAATAAGTTTAGAGTACTACTTTTAACTCGCCATGTAGCATTAAAAGAAATTAATTTAACCAAAGAAATGGTTGTTGAAAAAGTTCTGAACTTGAGAGAATTTTTCAGACAACACCTCAAAATCGAAAAACCCAAATTTGCACTCTGTGGATTTAACCCACATGCCGGTGAGGATGGAATATTGGGGCGTGAAGAAATAGATATATTAACTCCGGCAGTTGAAGAATTGCATCAAAAAGGGATAAATATAACAAAACCACTTCCTGCAGATACACTGTTTGTAGAAGCTGCCAAAGAATATATTTGCCATTTAAAAGAAACAGAGCAACAGTTGCAATCCAACAATAATGAAGATATTACGTCGGACTTAAATACCCCTCGTAATGGCGGTTTTGATTGTTATATTGCAAATTACCACGATCAAGGATTAATTCCGATAAAAACCGTTGCTGGCGAGAAAACAGTCAATATGACAATAGGCTTAGACATAATAAGAACTTCTCCGGGACATGGAACTGCGTTTGACATTGCAGGTAAAAACCTTGCTGACGAAACAGGTATGATAGAGGCGATTAAAGCAGTTTTATAAATATAAAATCAATAGGAAAAGATTTTACATACAAAAAGACCCCTTAAAATAAGAGGTCTTTCTTATATTTTTTACTATTTTCTATGCAATAGTTTTTACTTGCTCTTGTTGTTTATCATTCCAAAAATCAACTAACATGCTGCAGAAGAAAATACTTGAATAAGTACCGATTGCAATACCTAAAATCATACAAAGAACAAAATCTTTTGTTGTTACACCACCCCATAGATACAATGCTAACAATGTAATCAATGTGGTTAAAGATGTATTAATACTTCTTGTTAATGTTTGGTTTACAGAAGCATCAACAATTTCACCAAAAGACATTTTCTTAGAATAATATCTCAAGTTTTCTCTAATTCTGTCAAATACAACAATTGTATCGTGTACTGAAAAACCAATTACTGTCAATATCGCAGTAATAAACAAACCGTCAATTTGTACATTATACAAAAGACCTAAAATTGAAAACACACCAACTACAAATATTACGTCGTGGAAAACGCCTAATATCGCAGCAAGAGCATAATCAAATCTAAATCTAAATGACAAGTAAGCCACAATCCCTAAGAATGCCAACGTTACAGCAATCAATGAATTTTTGAACAGTTCCTTTCCCATAGTAGGTCCAACTGAACTTACAGAAATCAATTCAGGATTTTGATATTCCGCTTTCAACTGATCTGTAATAACTTCCGTTGTATTTGAATCTTTGTCAATAAATTTTGTTCTGATTGAAATTATTGAATTAATGTTTGATTTTGTGTTTTCTTGTTGTGAATTATTTACGTTCAAGATTTGAATATAAGGATTTTCAATACCTACTTTTTCTAGCTTTTCTCTTGTTTTTGTAACATCACTGTTATTTAGTTTTTGTTCCAATCCATACTGCAAAATTGTACCGCCTGTATAGTCAATACCAACTTTCAATGGAGCGTGGTTCGCATAAGTTACTGAAGAATATATCATTGCGATAATACCAGGAACTAGAAGAATTGTAGTTAGAAGCATCCACCACCATCTATATTTTACGATATGAACCAAGTGTTTTTTACCTGTATTTATCATTGTTTTACCTTTCTTATTTTTTCAATTCATTAGTCCAAAATACCGAAACGAGCTTTTTCTCGTTTTGTTTCAGACGCTTCATAACTTTGACCGATTTCATCTTTTCTCAAGCCGAATAATGCTGGGTGTTTAAGTTCTCCTGTGCCAAATATCAAGTGCATAAAGTTTTTAGTAACAGTAATTGCACTGAACATTGAAACAATAACACCAATTGCAAGAGTTAAGGCGAAACCTTTAACAACGCTTGTACCTAAAAGATAAAGAATTGTACAAGTAATAATTGTTGTCATATTTGAATCGAAAATACTTGTAAATGCTCTGTCAAAACCAGAGTTAATAGCAGTAAATAAATTTCTGCCATCTCTAAGTTCCTCTTTCGTTCTTTCAAAGATAAGAATGTTAGCATCTACCGCCATACCGATTGATAGGATAAAACCTGCAATACCGGCAAGAGTTAATGTTACAGGAATTGTTTTGAATAAAGCAAACAAAATTAAACTGTAAATAATAAGAGCGATATCTGCAATCAAACCTGGAACATGGTAAAAAGCAATCATAAATAACATAACTGCTGAAAGACCAATAATCCCGGCTTTTTTAGATTTTGCAACACTATCAGCACCTAAAGTAGGTCCAACTGTGTTTTCCTCAACAATTTTTGCAGGAACAGGCAAAGCACCGGCATTCAACAAGTTAACCATTCTTTCTGCTTCATCATAAGCAAAACCACTATCTCCACCTGAGATTTGAGCTTTACCACCATAAATAGCTTCGTTTACACGAGGAGCTGATTGGATTTCACCATCAAAAAAGATAGCCATTTGTTGACCAACTAAAGATTTTGTCAAATCAGCAAACTTTTTAGCCCCCGCAGCATTAAACTCCAATGAAACAACCCACTGTCCAGACGCATCTGTGCTTAATGTTGATTTTGCTAAATCCTGACCTGTCAAACCTGTTGAAACCCAAATAGGAGAACCATCAGCAGCTTTACCTTCTTTTTTAAATTCCAATTGAGCTGTTTCTCCGATGAAAGCTTTTGCTTCTTTCAAATCAGTTACGTTTGGAATTTCAATTAATAATCTTTTTTCGCCAACTTGTTGAACTACAGTTTCTGCAACACCCAATTTGTTTACACGTTGCTCAATTGCAAATTGCAATCTGTTCATTACTTCTGGCGTAATTTTGGCAATCGAATCAGTTGTTTCTGCTTCAAGAACAAGTCTTGAACCTCCAACCAAATCCAATCCTAATTTTGTTGGCTTAATAACGATAAGAATTGATGAAATAATTACTATCGCCACGATAAACCAAAACATCAAAATTTTGTTTTTCATTTTTCTATCCTTTTCTATATAATCTGATATTATTTTCAATTTACAATTATTATATTTATAATAAATATAAAAATTATTTTATTATTCTTCTTGGCTAATTTTAATTTCGTCAAGAACCATGAATAAATCTTTTTTCTCAATTTGAGTAAGTTCAACTAAAGGTCGTCTTACAAAATCTTCAATAATTCCGTTATGAGCAAGAGCTGCTTTTACCGGAACCGGATTTGGAGCCATAAATAATTTTCTAAATGCAGGGTATAATTTTTTGTGCATATTTACTGCTGCCAAAAATTCTCCTGACTTATAATTTCTAATCATTGATTTAACTTCTTTGCCAAAAATATGAGATGCAACAGAAATAACACCCCTTGCCCCCAATGACATCATAGGAAGTGTCAAACTATCATCCCCTGAATATACTGAAAAATCTTCAGGACAACATAATTTCATCTCAGTAATCATATCCATATCACCGCAACTTTGTTTAATAGCGACAATATTTTGATATTTTTCCGCTAACGCAGCAACTGTTTCCGGCAACATATTTACACCAGTTCTTCCCGGAATATTATACAAAATAATAGGCAAATCAACACTTTCCGCAACCGCAGAAAAATGTTCAAACATCCCTTTTTGAGAAGGTTTGTTATAATAAGGTACTACAGAAAGTATTGCATCAACATCTTCTTTTTGCGCCCACTTTGCTGATTTAATCGCAGTTTCTGTCGAATTAGAACCTGCATTCATAATAACTTTTGCCTTATTTGCAACTGCTCTTTTTACAGTACTTAACAATTCAAATTCTTCTTCATGAGAAAGAGTAGGACCTTCGCCGGTTGTTCCGGCAACCAAAACTGCATCACTACCATTAGTAATCAAATGTTTTGTAAGTTCTTCAGCCTTGTTATAATCAATTTCTCTCCTAGAATTAAACGGCGTAACCATTGCGGTTATAACTTCACCTGCATCATATCTTAATGCCATATAAACCTCTTTCCCTTTCAAGTCTATCCCTACTTATCGTTATAGTATAAAACAAAAGGGTAAAAAATACATAAAATATTAAGTTATTTATTGAAAATATTTGAAACATTTCCTCTTTACCAAAAATTATTATTAGTTTATAATTATCTTATGGAAAGAAATTTAGTAAAAATTCAAAGGCTAAATGTTGATACCTTCACTATTGATGAAGCTATTAAATATGCTAACACAATCTCAGGACAAGTTATCACAATTAACCCTGAAATGATTGAAAATGCAAGCCAAAACCCTGACTTTGCCGAAATTATAAATTCGGCAGAACTTGTTATTCCTGATGGAATAGGTGTTGAAATAGGGTTAAAAATATTAGGATATAATGTTAGAAGAATTGCAGGAATTGAGTTTTCGCACAGAATGATTGAAGAATGCGCAAAAAACAGTCAATCCGTTGCATTAGTCGGCGCAAAACCGCAAATCGTGGAAAAAGCAAAAGAAAATCTTGAAAAAGAGATTTCCGGCTTATACATAACATACGCACATGACGGTTATTTTTCTAATGATGAAGAAATTATAAATGAATTAAAAATAAGACAACCTCGACTTGTTTTATGTGCATTAGGCTCGCCAAAACAAGAAGAATTTATAATCAAAGCTAAACAAGTTTTGCCAAACGCACTATTTGTCGGTGTTGGGGGAAGTTTTGATGTTTGGTCTGGCGTTGTAGAAAGAGCGCCAGAAATTTATCAAAAATTAGGACTTGAATGGCTATATAGAACGGTAAAAGAGCCGAAAAGATTTAAGAGAATTTTCCCAACCTTGCCGTTATTTGTGTTAAAAGTTTTACGTGAAAAATTCATTCCGAAAGGAGTTTAGTATGTTAAATGATGATGAAATTAAAAATTTGGAAGAACTTTGCAAAGAAAATAGGCTCAATGTTTTGAAAATGGTTTACAATGCGCAATCAGGACATCTTGGCGGTGCGTTGTCTGCTGTTGAAATCATGACAGTTTTGTACAATAAAGTCATGAAAACTTGCAAAAAATGGGGCGAAGGTGAAGATTTTGAAAACAGAGATAGGTTTGTCTTATCGAAAGGTCACGCTTCTGCTATCCTATATTCAGTTTTGTCACAAGTTGGCTATATAAAAAAAGATGAACTTATGGGATTTAGAATTTTCGGTTCTCGTTTGCAAGGTCATCCATGCCCAATTTGTGATGGTGTTGAAGTTGCAAGTGGTTCTTTAGGACAAGGCTTATCAATTGCTTGCGGAATGGCTATGGGATTGAAACTCGACAAAAAAAATGCAAAAGTATATTGTTTAATGGGAGATGGCGAACTTCAAGAAGGCAGCGTATGGGAAGCATTTATGCACTGCACACATCAAAAATTAGACAATATCATTGCAATAATTGACAGAAACAGACTTCAAATTGACGGTTGTACAGAAAATGTAAAAGGGTTAGACCCGCTACCAGAAAAAATCAAAGCCTTTAATTGGGATGTTTTGGAAATAAACGGTAACAACGTAAAAGAAGTATATGAAGCTTTTGAAACCGCTAAAAAATCAGACAAACCTTTTGCGATAATTGCAAATACAACAAAAGGCAAAGGAGTTTCATTTATGGAAAATAACGCCGGTTGGCACGGGAAAGCTCCAAACAAGGAACAATTTGAAGCAGCTATTGCAGAATTGAGTTAAAAATGATTATAGATAAAATTGAAAATATTGAAAAATATTCCCAAATTCCGATAAGTGTTATTAAATTCATAAAAAACTTAACTCCAGAAACACCTGTCGGACACTACGAGCTAGAAAATGGAATATTTGCAAATATTGACGAATACACAACAAAGTTATTTGAAAATTGCAAATTTGAAGCTCATAAGAAATATATTGACATTCAAATTCTAACAACAGGAACAGAACAACTTGATTACATAAATATTGAAGGTCTAGCAGTTAGCGAAGAATACGACCAAAATCGAGATGTTATGTTTTTTGAAAATCCTACAACTGTTCCTGATAGCGTTATTTTGGGAAACAACAAGTTTGCATTTATATATCCTCATGAGGCACACAAACCACAAATGGCAATAAATAACATTCAAACAGATGTAAAAAAAGTAGTAATAAAAATCCCTGTGTAATCAGGGATTTTTCTTTTTTATTTTAAAACTTTTTCTTTATAATTTTTCACATCTTCGTTTGGAAAAACTGCACTCAAATTAGGTTCTACAAACTTTTTGATAACAACATTTTCAACAAACTTGTCTATCGGTTTAATCGCAATACCTAAAGCAACAAAACCACCCAATGTTTTCAACATTTTTGTTTTCATGATTTTGCTTTTCTGATATTTTTTGATAATATCTTCTGCAGCATCTCTCAATGCAGTTGCTTTATAATCAGGGTCTTTAGCATATTTATTTTTCAATTTATTAAATTTTCCAAACAATTTATCAGAAAATTCTTCCGGTTTTTGTTCTGCAGCAAGACTTCCATAAATTTTGAACATTTCGTCAATATGTTTATTCGCAAATGTCAAAACTCTATCTTTTTGCGACATTGCTAATGATTCAGGATGTCTACTATTAAATATAGCATCTCCCAACATTTTTATCGGATTTTTCAATTTTGTTTCTCTAATTAATTTTTCACGCTTGATAGAGATTGATTCCTTAAACAAATCCTTAAATCCGTCAACATTTCCGGCAAATGAGTCAAGATGCCGTCTGCTTGTAAAATTTTGCAAGAAATTAATTACTTCTTCTTGAGATTGAAGTGACATACCGTTTTTGCCAGCAACACCCAATACTGACGCAGTTTTTTGACCTGCAATTACAGCTCCTGTCGGGAGAAGAACACTTGCAAGAAGTTGGAATATTGCTTGTTCTGTACCTCTTTTTGCATTCGGATCGTACGATGTTTTGGCGTTTTTATACTTGTCATAAATATCTGCTCCGAAGTATAACATTGCAGGAAACCACAATAATGTACCTAATTTTGGCGCAACTTCACTTATTGCAGCTCCCAATTCATTGGTATAAGCCAACCCTCTGGCAGGCCATTTCATCAAAGGATCTGAATATTTTTTATCATTAGTTTTTTTTTGTGCGTCACTATTTCCCTTCGCTGAAAAGTTAACGTTTGAGGTAAATCTGTAATTGTTTAATCTAATCAAGTCTGCCATCTCCACACAAGTAATATTAGTATATATATAATACTTGAAAAAATTTTTTCTTGCTATTTTTCGATGTTTTGTAAATATATTGTAATATATACGACTAGCTAAGCGTTATAATAAACTTCTTTTACCAACATTAAAATTTGATTAATAAATTTTCTGTATGCAGCTCTGTCAGCTTCTCCTGACAAAATAATATCTGCTTTTGCCGCCGTTGGATGAATATGAGTTTTAGCCTTTGTTGATGCGTTTTCATAAACTTCATCAGCAGAATCACCTAAATCTCTTTCAGCAGCACGTTTATAAAATCTCTCTTTTTGAATATTGTGAGAAACCGCAACAAAAATTTTAAAATCAAAAGCATCAACAACCTTGTCGGTTAATGTAAATAAACCTTCTGAAATAATAATTTTTGAAGGCAAAGCAAGTTTTACGTTATCTTTGCGAATTGCAGTTCCTGACATATCATATTCCGGAAGATAAACTTTGTTTCCAAAAAGTAACGATTTAATATGTTTTTTCATCAATTCCAATTCCAAAGCTTCCGGCACATCCAAATCATAATGTTTTGCAAACTCTGCAAAACTTCCGGCCTTCTTAACCATATCAGAACGATCATAATAATAATCGTCTGTATTAATTCTCGTGATTGCGTTTTCAATACAATATTCTTCGGCAAAACTTTGGATTGTATTAATTATATCAAGAGCAATAGTAGATTTACCACTCGCTGTTTCACCGGCAATCCCAATTGAACAAGATCTAGTAATATTATTTGATAAAAATAATGCCATTTTTTGAATGGCAGAACTTTTAACCTTACGGAATATTGAATTTTTATGATTCATTTCATCTAAAAAAATTTGATTTAATCTTTTTTCTACATAGAGAAAAAGATTGTTGTTAGAACGAAGAAAACCTGACTGTGATTGAGTTTGAGTTTCTGTAAAATTTTTAGTTAAAGTATTTTGCAATTTATAAATCCTTATTTCTCATACAATAAAAATTGAACAAAAAAAAATTTGCCAACTGCTTTATAATATGTTACCAAAAATACACAAAAAAAGAATAAAGTATGTATAAATGTAAAAAGCAATTTTTTACAGAAATTTTCTTTTATATATATAGGAAAAATATTGGAAAAATTCGGTTATGTCAAAATTTATAAATATTTTGTTGAACAAAGGAATAAAAGCTCCTCCACTATCTTGGCGTACAAGTTGGTTTGGTTCAGCTTTTAATATCATATCAAATTCAGTAAAAGATTTTATAAAGCCAAACAAACTCGGAAAAGAGTTTAGCAATGTCATGTGGTCAAAACCGGATGCACAAAAGGTTAAAGCAGTTTGCGATAAATTTGAAAAAGCTACCGGAATAAAAATGCTTATGACAAATCCGCATGATGCTTTTTGTTTTGGTGATTTTGCAAATGTTCTTTTACACGATATAAAAAATGGCAGTTTACCAAAAGATTTAAAATATGTTGTTTTCGGACACGGAGAAGGAACATCTTTAATTCAATCCGGTAAAGACAAATGGCACATTTTGGCAGACCCAAATGTCGGAATTTTTGAATATATAAACAAAAATATTCCAATAGGCGAAAAAGTTTTGGTAAATTGTTGTGAAACAACTCCAAAATCAATGAAACACCTAATCCCCAAAGACAAACCAGCAATAGGCAAACCAACACACACGGATGCTTCCAGCTCATATTATCATCCGTTGAAAATTGTTCAAAGCGGGCAAAACAAAATCATTGGCGGTTATGCAAACGGAATTATGACATTGTATTAAATTTAACTTTATTCATAAATTGCAAATAAAGTTTTAGCAACTATAATATGGCAATATATTAGATTAGAAAAGTGAGTTGTTTTATGAATAAAGTTTCAGTTATTATCCCTTGTTACAACAAAGCTCCCTATGTGAAAGAGGCGATTGAATCTGTTATTAATCAAACATTTTCTGATATTGAAATTATTGTAGTTAACGATGCCTCAACAGATAACAGCGCAGAAATAATTAAAGAACTTAAAGAAAAATATGACAATATCTTATTCATAAATAACAAAACCAATCAAGGGGTAGTTAAAACAAGAAATACCGCCATTAACATAGCCACAGGCGAATATATTCTTCCGCTTGATGCTGATGACACAATCGAAAATACTTTTGTTGAAAAAGCAGTCAAAATCTTAGATAAACATCCTGAAATCGGTGTTGTAGGCTGCCGTTTTGAATTTGATAACAAAGACACATCCTCAAAAGGTTTAATTAAAAATTCAAAAATAATGTATTTGGAAGAACTTTTTGTTTGCACTGTTATGTTTAGAAAAACTGATTTTCTTAAAACAGGTGGCTACAAAGAATGTATGGATAAATTGGGTTGTGAAGATTTAGAGCTTTTCTTATCGTTTATAGAAAATGGTTTAAAATTCTACAAAATTAACGAACACCTTTTTAATTACAGACAAAATACTGAAAACTGTCGAACTCATGCACAATTAAAAAATACCTTTTTAATCAAAAAGCAATTAATCACACTCCACCCAAATTTATATCTAAAAAAATCTAATATTTGGATGTTTTTCAGTAGTCCTAAACGTATCCGAAAAATTAAAAGCAGATACAAATTATTTTTTGTACTTTGGATTGTTTTTGCAAGCTTAGTCGTAATTGAAGCTATTGCAATAATTGCGCTACTTTTTATAGGTAAATAATTTAACAAAAAAAAAGTACAGTTCAAAACTGTACTTGTAAAGGTTTGTTTCATCGTTTTTATTTTAATATTTTTTAAAACCTATTGGCTGACGCTTGTTTTCTTTATTAGTAAAGCCATCAATTGCCTTGTTAAAATCGGCATCTGTTATGCGTAATTTTTCAATATCTGCATTTTCAAATGTTCCGTTTTCCATTTTTTCGTAAATTCCAGCCCTTTCAAAAGCGTTTTCGTGCGCAGCATTTACAATGTGTGCAATATCAGCACCTGTCGCTTTTTGTGCAAGAAGTTTTTTAGTCAAAGCATCTTTATCTAAATCATCTGCAAGAGCTTTATTTTTGGTATGAATATTGAAAATCTGCGTAATCGCTTCTTGAGTGTCAGGAGCTTTTACTTCAATATGTTTTCCAAAACGTCCAGATCTTGTAATCGCAGCATCAAGAGCATTTTGGTTGTTTGTAGCAGCTACAACATAGATATCATCGCCATTCTTTTCAACATCACTCATCAATGTCAAAATTTGATTTACTACTTTGTCACCATAAACATCTGCACCGCCACGTTTTTTAGCTACCGCATCAAACTCGTCAATAAAAATAATTGAAGGCTGATTTTCTCTTGCAGCATCAAACAATTCACGCCAATTCTTTTCAGATTCACCTACCCACTTTGACTCCATTTCAAGTCCGTTCAGTTTGATGAAATTTGATTTTGTTTCGTTTGCCAATGCTTGCGCAATCAATGTTTTGCCTGTACCCGGAGGTCCATACATCAAAAAACCATGATTTACTATTGAATTTTTATAAGCTTCGGGATATTTTATCGGGTATAAAATTCCTTTTTTCAAATCTTTGATTACTCCATCTTGCCCACCAATATCTGCAAAAGTTATGGTTCTTTCACCGGCTTTAACATTATTGAACAATGCTGATACAGATTTTGTATTAGCACTCTCAATTGCTTGTTTAGCTTCTTTAGATTTATCAAAAACTTGTGAAAATATCGGTCTGCTTACACTCAAATCAGTTTTCGGAGCAGTTTTTATGCGAATCCTTTTATTCCCTATCTCAACAACATCTCCGGCAACCACGTAAAAACTTTCACCTGTTTTTATTGGAGTTTTATTTCCACTAGTTTCACGTAAATACATATTAGCTTTGTTTGGATTAAATGCTTCTAATGTATCTTGCGGAGTTCTTGTAAAAATTGCCGCTCCTTCAATTCCATCTTCCGGAACAAAGAAAAATCTTTTAATAACATGCCCTAAATCTCTTACAGACTCTTTTAGAACTTTTTGTGCGGTTTTCAAATCCTTTCCGGCAATAATCATATCACCTGCAGTTGATATCTTAAACAAATCTGCCAATCTATCTTCTAGGGGAAATTTTTTAACAATCGCAAGTGGTGAATATTGCAATCCGGCAAAATTAACTTTAGAAGATGTATTCATTTTTGGCACAGACATATTAACCACATTTTGTGGTTTTGATGTTTGTACTGCATTAATTTTTTGGTTGTTTGAATAAGTGTTGTTTGTACGATAATAATTTTGTATAGCTGGTATTCTCATTAATACACCTCCTTGTTTTATTAATCTACTACAATTGTAGTATTAAGTCAATAGGTAGTTTGATTATTGCGCACTTTACTAAAACTGAAATTCTATGACAATTTGAGAAAAATTTCGTTATTTAGTAAAGTTTTATATTTTTTATACCATTTTTATTAAAATTATCATTTTGTGACTATATTTTTATAAAACAAATCAGGCTATAATTGTAATATTTACACTTTTTAAAACTCGTTACTTTTCTTTACACTTTTATGATTTAATTGATTTATGCAAATTTTATTAAACATAATCGCAATTTTATTTAGAATTTTTTCAAACTCATTTAGTAATGTTTTTCAAAAAAAGTTGACAAAGAGCGGAGAAGCAGCGACTTGTATAAATTGCATCAACTATATATTAATGAGTTTAATATCTATTCCACTCCTTCTATTAGTAAATTTTTCTCTAATCACACCTGAATTTTGGCTATACGCAATCGCTGGCGGAATAACCGGAGCTATTGGAAATTGCTTTATGGTATTAGCGCTCAAGCAAGGAGAATTGTCAGTTTTAGGCCCGATAAATTCATACAAAGCAATTGTTGGAATGATTTTTGGCATATTTTTGTTACACGAATATCCAAATATTTATGGAGTATTAGGCATTGGTTTAATAATCATAGGGTCATACTTTATATTAGAAAGCCCCAAAGCATTATTAAGAAAAGATATTCAATACCGAATTTATGCACTTATTTTCACCGCAATTGAGGCAGTATTTATCAAAAAAGTAATTATATTAAGTTCAATCGCAAGTTCTTTTATAATATCAAGTTTTCTTGGCGCAATATTTTCGTACTTAATTATGCGAATACTAGAAAACGAAAAATTACATATTCCAACTAAAAAGAATAGCATTATGTATATCTCAACAACTTTTTGTTTTGCCATAATGACATTTACAACCGCATACGTTTTCAAATATATGAATGTTGGTTACGCTCTATCTTTGTTCCAACTATCTATAATCCTTAATGTCATTTTGGGATACAAATTGTTCAATGAAAAAAATTTAATCAAAAAGCTGCTAGGCTCTTTGATTATTCTCATCGGCTCAGCAGCAATATTGATATTTGGTCATTAAATTTTTACTAATTTTGACTTTCTATCTTAATTTTTCCATCTTCTTTGACAAACTGTTTTTTGTTAAAAAGCTTGTTTACCAAAGGTTCTGATGGAGCGTTACGTTTTTGATAACGTTCTTTTTCTGTTTTAACGTCATTATAATCATTTATTTCTTCCATCCTAAAACGTTGTTGGTTTATCATCTCCATATCATGAACCATGATAACGTCTGCAGTAGACGGATAAGCAAAAGATGGATTAGTCAAAAAAGCAAATAACAATAAAATTATGTACATTTTTAAATTCTCCTATTTTATACGAAATACAACATTCGCAACTGCTGTAACTTTTTTATCAATTGTTGAAGTGTCATTTATGCCCATATCAGAGACATCTGTTGAATCCAACGGAGTAATTTGAAATACACCCATATTTACGGATTGAATTTTACCTGGTCTGTTATGAGTTGCCTTCAACATCCCTGTTGCCCTATCTTTTGCATCTTTTGTAGCATCTTTCAACAAATCAACTTTCAAATCTGCCAATTTTGAATAAAAATACTGCGTACTAGTAACATTTATATCAATACCTTTATCTAAAAGACTTTGAATATCTGTAGAAACTTCTTTAATCTTTTGAACATCATTTGATTTTATAACAATTGGTTGAGATAAATTATAATAAGCTACATCATTAGTCATAGTTCCATTTGGCAGGTACTTATAAGAATTGTATCCATTTGATGCACTCACATCAATATCAGTAATTCCTTTATCTTGCAGATATTGTTTTACAATAGGTAATTGCGCTTTGACCTTATTATACGCAGTTTGACGATTTGCACTTCTGTTGGTAATCTCAAATTCCATTCTTGCAGAATCAGATTTAACAATTTTATATGCAGAACCGGTGACAGTAATTTTATCATTAGATAAAGTTCCAGTTGCGGTTTTAACTGCTAACACTAGACCAAAAGCAAGAATAATAGCTAACCAAACAAGTTGAAATTTTTCCATTTTCTCAAAAAACATACACATTCTCCTTAATTTACGAATTTATTATAACGAATATAAAAGAATTGTCAATTGAAAAAAAAGAAAACAATTTCCTTGATACGGTCTACTCACTATTCACCACTCACCATTCACTTATATTTAACGATACGGACTTTTCACGCTTCACTTCTCACTTTTCACTTAAAGCACCTTTGATACAGACTTTACATCCAAGAACTGCCTATTTGCCTAATTTAACATGCAACGGCACATTCATTTATACAAGGCAAATCAATATTACATCTACTATAGCTTGATTGCTTGGTTTCTATATTTATTATCCCATTATGAGCCGTAATAATCTGTTTTGCCAAGTACAAATTTAAACTACTTCCTACTTTATTAAACTTTTCTGCTGACGTTGTGTACATCTCAAACATGTTATTTATTGATTTTGGATTTACATAAGGGCTTTCATACAACAAAGATATACTTACCGAATTTGATACAATATCTTTATCTATCTCACAACAAATTACGGTATCATTGTAAGCGTTTGCCACGCAAAAATCTATCAAGTTTTCAAACGCCTTTTTCATCTGCATTTTATCCGCATATACTGACACAAATTTATCTTTTGATGACACTTTTACCTGAATATTTTTATTTCTTAAAGTTTTTCCTCTCTTTGAAAACGCATCATCCAACAATTCTTGCATTGAAATTTTTTCATAATTTAAGATTACATCATTGTTTTCATATTTGTATGTAGATAAAATCGTAGATAGCATATCATACATACTGTAGCAAGAATCAAGAGTTAAGTTGAGAATTTCTTTTTGCTCATTATTAATTTCACCTAAATTCCCGTTTACCAACAATTCCAATGCTCTGATTTGTGCAATTGTTGGAATTTTCAAATCATGACTTAAAGTTGAAATATAAGTTTCTCTTTGACGTTGAGCGGCCCTTTCACTATCAATATTTCTGCCAAAGACAACAAACTTTGAAACATTATTATTTGTATCCAAAATTGGGACTTTTCTAATAATAAACCAATTTTGTTTTCCATTTTTTAGTTTAATTGGTCTTTCTGTAACTACAGTTTTTTTAGTTTTGATAATGTGTTCATTTTCTGTCTTCATCTGCTCCATAGTTTCCCCCTCAAAAATATCTGTGGACAATTGTTGAATTTGTCCATTACTCCCTAACTCAATATCAAAATAATTTAATGTTTCTGTATTACAAGCTTTAATATTAAAATCCGTATCAACAATGTATGCAATAACAGGCATATTATTTAGCATTGTTGTTAAATTTTTTGCATTGTTTTGAATTTCATTTTTCAAATCTTTTTCTGTTTTTTCTTTTTCTGCAAAAACTTTATTTTTACAGATATAAAAAAACAAAAATGAATTTATTGCACTAAGAATTAACGCAAATATAAATATATTTGTAGAATATTTAAAATCTAAAAAGCAACATAAAGATACAATCAAAAATGTTGTCATAAAAATTAAGTATGTTGAGATTTTAAGAGTTGAAACTTTGTGCATACTTTCCTCTACTTCTAATTACATTTAAATCTTAAATTAAGATTATAAAAAAAACATTCCCCACATTGGCTATATATTTGTGCTATCTACAGTCACATTTTTTATTGCTGACAGGGCTGCCAAAAATCATTCGCACACCTCCAAAAGGTTTCTTCATAGTACAGTTCATGCCTGCAGTCATTTCGTTTAAATTATACAAAATCCCATTTATCTGTTGTAATGAACAATTAACTTGTGGGAATGCGTTATTCATTTCTTTTGAAAGTTGTTTTATATTATCAGAAACGGTTTGTACATTTTGGGCAGTAGTATTCATTCTTTCTGATGACATAGCTCCACTGACGCTATTTGAAAGCCCTGTCATATTATCTGCAATATCAGTAGCACTTTCTGAAACCTTAACAAAATTCCCTGTTGTTTCACTAAAATCTTTTGAAGCTTTTACCATATTGGGACTTACTCCAACTGCCATATCGTTTAAAGTTGAAAACAAATCTCCTATAGTTTGCAATGTTATATTCAAATTTTTTGCACTTTCTGCCATATCCAATTTTATTTGCTCTAATGTTTCCGGATCCTGATTTGCAAAGAAAGATTCTACATCAACGGTTGTTTTACCAGAAATCCTATCACCATCCTTAAGATAATAAATCGAAGGATCTTTAGGGTACATTATATCTATATAATCAAATTTTCTACCCCATCTGTTTTTCTCTTTTTTCAAACTAGCTGAAATATTCACAGGCAACTTCAAATCATATGGATGAAATTCCATCGTTACAATTGTGGATGTATAAGTTTTATTAGGTCTAACTTTTACAACTCTGCCAATTTTAAACCCATTATAATATATTGGTGCAAAACTATGAAACGGTCGTAAGTTAGAAAATTCAGCGGTAACATAGGTATTTGTACGATAATTTACATATCCCCAACCGATAGCACATAAAAATAAAATTATAACCAGTGATTTATAAAAACTACTCATCAATAAAACCCTCTATTACCCTACAAAAAAATTTTTACACAAATTACACAACCCTTCCAAATTATGCACCTGAAAAAGTTGTAAAACATATAACATCAAATAATTAAAAACTTTCAATATTATCGCCATATTTATGTTTTAACAAAAATGATAAATATACGTATTAGCAAGCAGTATAACAACAAATGGGGAATATTTTTTGATTTTCCAAAATCCTAAATCTAGGGGATTTATCTTTTCATATTTTGCAATATTATTAATATTACAGAGGACAAATGTCCACCAAATTTATCATAATCCATATCTCTGCGGCTCAAACTCAAAATTTGCTAAACCGATAGAGGAAGGAGGTGGTAAAATGGTTATTAGTACAGAAGAACTAGCAATTATCTTCCTAATATTGCTAGCTCTTAAATAACCTAAAGGGGACATTAAAGAGATGTTAATCATCTCTGTCCTCTGTTTTTATTATAAACTATTTTTCAGATTTTTCAAGTGTTATATTACATTTATTTTCAAACAAACTATGCAATTTCTTCAATCCAACTCCAATATATGTTGTAACAATGATTGTTACGACAAAATATAAATATGTTGTTTGAACAGGATTATAAATCCAATACATATTGTGATTTGCTCGCTCTGTAATCGGTATTCCATGAATTTTCAAAAATATCACTGTTATTATGTACATTACCAACAAGTGATTTGCCATAATATGATAAGTAACATTTCCCATATCTTGAATAAATTTCACATTTTTAACATAAGGATACAATATTTTTACAACAAATAAAGAAGCCCAAATTCCAGTCAAACTTGTCAAAATAGGAACTATTAACTGATTATCAAATCTACCCCAAACAAGAACATAGCTCAAACCAATTCCATGTTCAGGAGTAAAATCTCGATTAAACAACCACAAAATTGATTGCAATATTACAACTCCTCCAAACCATTTTGGTGTAAAAATATCATAATTATCCTTAATATAATGAGTGTAAAAATAACCGATATATACAAAAAACAGCGACATCATTGTTCTTATAACAACTAACATCACAGGAGTTATTGAAAAAATTTTATCAAATGGAATTGCTAAAACTCCTAACAAAGTAAAAATTGCTAAATGAATATATTTATTTTGTGTTGTCTTTTTCAAAATTCTAAACACAAATAAAAATGTTATCAATGTCATAAACAATTGAGTTACAAACCATAAAGGACAAGACAAATCAAATTGATGACCATTTAAAAACGGAGTTACAAAAAAGTTTTTAAAACTCAAAGACATTCCCCAGAATTTTCCGGTTAATTTTGCTATCACAATTGTCACACACATATAAAATAAATTGTACCAAAAGTATGGTACTAAAAGACTTTTTATCCTTCGTTCAAAAAACAAAGCGACATTATCCAAATATTTATCCTTAAATAAACAACCGGAAATAAAGAAGAACAAAGCTATTTGAAAAGAATAAGGCGGGAATATCCCCAATAAAGAAAACTCTAAATGTCCTGAAACAACGAGCATTATAGCTAATGCTTTTAATATATTTATTTCATCTGAGAATATCTTACCCATAAACAAATAATATCATAAAAATTTTGCGATATAATTATAATAAAGCAGATAATTTAAAGAGGTAAAATGTTAAATCAATTTTCTAGAACGGAATTATTAATAGGACATGAAGGAATAGAAAAGTTAGCAAAGGCTAGAGTCGCAGTATTTGGAATAGGCGGTGTCGGAGCTTATGCAGTAGAAGCTCTTGTCAGAAGCGGTTTAGGCACAATCGACATAATTGATGATGACAAAGTTTGTATCACAAACCTAAACAGACAACTATATGCTACTCGAAAAACTGTTGGGAAATACAAAGTTGACGTTGCAAAAGAACGGATTTTAGACATTAATCCTGATTGTGTTGTAAATACTCATCAAACATTCTATACTCCCGAAACCGAAAATCAATTTGACTTTTCTCAATATGATTATGTTATTGACGCAATAGATACAGTTGTTGGCAAACTTTCTTTAATAGAAGAAGCAAAAACTGCTAATACTCCAATCATTTGTGCAATGGGAGCAGGAAACAAAATGGATCCGACAAAATTTGAAGTTGCAGATATTTCCAAAACTTCTGTTTGTCCGCTTGCAAAAGTTATAAGAACAGAGCTTAGAAAACGCAGAATTAAAAGGGTTAAAGTTGTTTATTCTAAAGAAACTCCAATCAAACCGAAAGAAGAGATGTCAATTAGTTGTAAAGCGCATTGTGTTTGTCCGCCAGGCACAAGAAAATGTACTGTTAAACACCAAATTCCAGGAAGTAACGCATTTGTTCCTCCGGTTGTCGGTATGATTATCGCAGGCGAAGTCATAAAAGATTTGATAAAGTAGTACTATTAACAAAATTTACACATATTTTTTTTACTAGCAAAAATTTATTTTACGAGTTTTAATCTATAAGTAGTGAAATAAATTTAGGGAAAAATACATGATTATACAAAGAGTACAGGGACAATATCTTACAAATTTTAACAATACTTTACGCACAAACCCTTCTTCAAAAAAAGCACCAACAAATAATGATACTCGTGCAACTTATGCCAAAGTCCCAATTGGGCATACTTATGGTGCAAATATTCATTTTGGAGAGTATTTTGACCCTAATAGAACCGTTCCACATATTGATTATGAAGAATACATGGCAATGAAGCCACACCGCAAATTATTTTTCAGAAAACGTTATGAAAATTTTGAAAAAGATAACTCAATTAATAAAAATGAATTATTCGACCAAAAAGATATTAATCTTCCTCTAAAAAGGGAACACACAATGGATGAATTTATCAAGACGGCAAAGATATATTCAAAATATAAGGATCAACCTATTATTTGCTTAGGCAGAAGTCCTAAATGGTTTTTGAACGCTGCATTATGGATGAAAGACGGGATTGATGATTACAAATTCGTTGCGTTTTCTAAATACTGGTATTGGCCTGATAAAGTTGAAGGGGTGAAGAAAATGTCACCTCAATTCTGCCCGACAGACAAAGAAGTTGCAGAATATCGCAAATATTTAAACAGAATTAAAGCAGACCCAAAAACAATTGTTGATAACTTTGAAAAAACAGATAAAAAGACTGTCATCACAGACTACATTTCTACAGGTAAAGGAGTTGCATCTTTCTTAGATGTAATGGGGAATTATGCAGACGATTTAGGAATTTTAGAAAAGTTCTCTAAAGCGATACAAATTGTGGGAATTGGCAGCAAAGAGTATATGGAAGAACGCAATCCGTATGAAGAATATATTCCAGATCCGGAAGTATTTATGCCTGAAAAAATGCAACCTTATTACAAAAATGTAAAACAAGAATTTTATGACATTGATTATTGCATGTTTAGAGAAATGTTATTAAACCAAAACACAAACGAATGTCGCTCAACATATTACCCTCACCAAGCATGGGCAATGTACAAACCTGATAGGTTTAAAACCGGCCTTGTAAAAGATTTGAAGAAAATTAAAACACTTGTAAGAGAAAAGAAAGCGAAACGAGAAATGTTTGCACATTTTACCCCTGCAATGTTTGATTTCAGAAATCTATTAAACTTTAGAATACTTGACAGTTTAAACTCTCGCAAACTTTTAAAAGCAGTACATAAATCAAAAGTATAGATTATTCTACAATCTTGCAAAAACCAGAAACATTAGCAACCCTATACCAAGTTCCAAAATCTTTTTTTGCATTGAAAGTGTACTGTCCAGTATGACGATTTATTTTTACCCATTTATAATTTCCAACCCAAGCTCCTAACAATCTATCTTTGAAACTGATTGTATCATTGGAAATTTTCAATCTCATTACTTTTTTAGCATCTTTGTTAATATTCCCATATAAGTTAATCAAATTTTTACTATAAATTTTCCCATCTCTAAATGTATAATAATCAACTACATTTAAGTATTCATCAATAGATCCACTCACTCTTTGACCTGTACACATCAATGTTGTACCATCTTTTACAGAATAAATAACATCTGAAGCATAACACTTAACACACGAAACAAATGTAAATAACAACATCAATAACAAAAACTTTTTCATATTTAACCCCACTTGATTTTTACCGAAACTATTCTATTTTCAAATCAGAGAGGAAGGGATTCAAACCCAACGGATTAAACAAATTGAGCATGAATACTAACACTCTAACCTCCATGAATTGCATAATAAACCATGAATTAACATATCATGTGGACACAATATGGACATGGTTTTTCTATTGATATTTTAATGTACTAACACCTTTATAATACCACATATATTCATGCTTGCAAGTTTGTAATATGATAATCATAAGGGTAGTACCACTTACCTCCACCCACACACGTATTTTACTAAGAAATCGATATGCAGGATTTATATACACATCTTGATTATATTCATTATAATTCTATGAAGCATTATCAAATTTTTCCAAGAAATTGGAAATATTCAACATTTATAAGCTGAAAACTTGTGAAGGAGGGAACCGCTACTGGCTTTTCCCACCCTACCAGCTTTATTTTTATATATAACTCCGTATCCTTTTCCTTTTATGTCTGCTATAAAAAATATGCTTCCATCATCTAATATTATAGATTTACCCAATATGAAATCTTTAGGACTTTCATCAATAATTTCTGTTGTATTTGTTATCGGATCGTATAACAACATTGAATGTATTGGGTCATAACCTTTCCAAATAGAATTATTTCTTAATACTCCACCATAAATCAAAATTTTTCCACTTGGTAAGAGTAATGAATGATAAATGCCGTCACCCGTTATAGGGATCGTACCGACATATTCGACGGTTTCTGCTTCAGGATCGAGTATTTCAATTGCATTATATGATGCTCTTGTTGACTGACCACCTATAATAACAATTCTTCCATCAGGTATTTTATGTACTATCTCAGGATTTCTGGAATCTCTAAATTTGAGTTGAAAATTAGGAAGTCTTTTGAAAGTATTTGTTACAGGATTATATATTTCAGCAGCACTTAGGTGCAGCCATAAAACTAATACTTCACCATTATCCAGTATTACTGTTTGTTTACTAATGTCATTTTGTGATACTTCGTAAATTGTTTCTTGCTGTATAGGTTGTTTGTTTCTAAGATCTCCATGCGAATATACCGGTTTTGGTTTACTCTTTATATTATTTATATAATAATCATATTCATATCTTGAATTTCCAACTTTTACATATTTTCGTCTTATATCCACAGAGGTTTTTGAATTTAGTGTAAATGTTTCCGTTTTAGGGTCATATATTTCTGAAAATCTTGTTGTCGGCTTGTTTTCATTGGTTTTATAATAATCAACTTTTCCATTTTTATCATATTTATAAATATAGTCAGATATTCCATTTGTAATTAAAACTTTTCCGTTATTTAATTTTGTAATACCAAAATAGCTGCGAGGAACTTGTAATTTTCCAACTGTTTTGTAAGTGTCATTTATCGGATCATATGCTTCTGCATATTGTGATTCTGTGCATTGTTTTAGCTGAAAAGGAGTTACATCCTTTTCTAACTGGCTCATTGAGCAGAATGAACCGACCAATAAAACTTTACCATCATCTAAAACAATAGGTTTTGTATGGTAATAGTGCCAAATTCTGGGTTGTGTGATTTTTTCAAACTTCTTTATCTTAGGGTTGTATATTTCAAATCGAGTTATAAATCTATTTTTTCCCGGAATTGGACTATTAGTATAATAATTTACCTGTGTATACTCAGAAATTAAAATGCGACCATCATTTAGTTTTGTTAATTCATAGTTTTGTCCGTGAGGCATTGTTGCCTCACCAACAATTTCAAAAACACCTTTTGCATAAGTAGAAATTGTTGTAAAAATACTGTAAATTAGGATTGATAATATTAATTTTTTTATAACTTTTCTCATCACTTCCACTAACCCTACCGTTTTTTATCAGATTTTCTATATTTTTACACCTATAGTACTTAAAATATAAAATTTGTTTATTAGCCAGGCGCATAAAGTTAATAAAAATATTATTCAAAAACAGTAATATTCTGTCAAAAATTTTTCAAGCATATAATTACAAAACTTTACAATTATTGAGAAATTCTATTTGTTTATTTAGCAAATTCCTTAATTCAAATTTTTCTTTTATTGTTTTTCTAGCAGAAATTCTTATATTAGAATAGTTTTACGGATTATTTAAGATCAAATTAACATTTTTTACGAGTAAATCTATATCATAAAAATCAACTAAAATTCCATTGAAATTATTTTGAATTACCTTTTTTACTGGAGCAGTATCCGAAGTGAAGGAGGGAACCGCTACCGGCTTTTCCCACCCTCCCGGCTATCTCCTTATTTTATATAATTTTCTACCACAATTTTAGCTTTATTTAAGTTTTTGAGCCCTATAAGCCTATGAAATGTTTTATTGTCTTTTAATGATATTAACAGTTCTGGCATAAACAACGATTTACACAATTTTATTGATTTTATAGTTTCATATTTAATAAAAAAGGTTTCCTTAAACATACACCTCAATATTTTATATGGACAAATTAACCTGATACCTTTATCAGTTAATATATATGTTATATTGAATCTAAAAAATACTCCGTACAATCCAATAACAAAAGCAATTAAATAAATCCATAAAGTTGTATATGTAACTTGTCTTATAGAAGTTAGATTATTAAATATAAAAAAAGGTAAAATAAATGTCCCTAAAAAAGCTCCTACCAAGTAGGTTACAATTATACTTGATATAATACCACTTTTAATACAATATATTGGCGTTTCATTTGGATATAAAAATTTACACCTTTTCATAGCAGCTGTTTGGGAATATACAAAGAAAGGAATAAATAAAAATACAAATATTAATCCAGTTATTGAACCAAATAAATTGCTCAAATGATTAATATAATCATAAGAAATAATGCTATTACCAAATTGAAGATTTATAAAATTAATAATCATTTCCGAGCATTGTGTCCGTATTGTATCAATTGAGAAATTTTTCAAAAAACTAAAATTCTTAAAATGAACTTTGTAGAAATAATCATTTTATCCGTTCAAACCAAATTGGTCGTTAAAATACATATTTAACCCCACTTGATTTTTACCGAAACTATTCTATTTTCAAATCAGAGAGGAAGGGATTCGAACCCTCGGTGGAATTGCTCCCACACAACCTTTCCAAGATTGCACCTTAAACCGCTCGGACACCTCTCTTTGTTTTGTACTGCAATTTTATCATAAACATTTATTTTATGTTAGAATAAATCTATGCAAAAAATAGTAAACAAAATTTCTACAAGCCTTAAAGGCACAATAACAATCCCCGCAGACAAATCAATTTCCCACAGAGCAGTTATGTTTTCATCACTTGCAAAAGGAAAGTCAACAATTAAAAACTTTTCAAAAGGACAGGATCCGCTTTCTTCCCTCAAAGTTTGCCAAGCTTTGGGAATTAATGCTGAATTTAATGGAGATTTAATCATCTCATCTAATGGGAAATTATCAGCTCCAACTTCAAACCTCGATTGCGGAAATTCAGGCACAACTATAAGATTAATGTCTGGCATTTTGGCTAGTAGAGATTTTTCATCTGTTCTAATCGGAGATGAAAGTCTTTCTAAACGCCCTATGAAACGAGTAATTGAACCTCTTTCTCTTATGGGAGCAGAAATAATTTCAAATGACTTCAAAGCTCCATTAAAAATCAATGGAAAAAATTTACACCCAATAAATTACACCTCAAAACTTGCTTCCGCTCAAGTAAAATCGTGTATATTACTTGCAGGTTTGAATACTGACGGCAAAACAAGTTTTACAGAACCTTATATTTCACGTAACCACACAGAAATCATGCTTAAATATATGGGAGCAAATATTTCAATAACGGGAAACACTGTAACGGTAGAAAAATCCGTACTTGAACCCAAAACTATCGAAATTTGCGGAGATATTTCATCTGCAGCATACTTTGTTGTTGCAGGTTTAATAGTCCCTAATTCTAAAATCATTTTAACGAATGTAGGCTTAAACCCTACGAGAACAGGTATTCTTGAAGTTGCTCAAAAAATGGGAGCAAATATAAAAATTCTTGACGAAAAAATAATTTCAGGCGAAATTATTGGAGATATTCAAATTTCTTATTCGAATTTAAAATCTTGCACAATCGAAGGAGATATAATTCCTCGCCTAATAGATGAATTACCTGTAATTGCAGTATTGGCAACACAAGCCGAAGGAACTACAATAATTAAAGATGCTCAGGATTTGCGCAACAAAGAATCTGACAGAATAAAAGCAGTTGTAACAGAACTAAAAAAACTCGGAGCAGATATAGAAGAAACTCCAGATGGATTTATTATCAACGGGAAAACCTCTCTAAAAGGAGATTGTGAAGTTGAAACGTACCACGATCATAGGTTAGCTATGAGCTTATTTGTTGCAGGACTGATTTGCGAAAAAGCTATCAATATCAACGGTTTTGAATGGGTTGACATTTCTTTTCCAGAGTTTGACAAATTATTTAATTCATTAATTCAATAGAAATATAATTACGAATTGTTAACAAAAATTTTTCAATATTAGCAATTTTTCATGCCAAAAATTTTTTATATAAACAAGGTTAGGTTATATTTGAAAGGTTTGATTATGGCAGGAGAAATTGGCGCAAATTATTTGTATGGAATTAATAATCCATATGCACAAAATTCGTATTCATCAGCAATAAATAACGATTTTATGGCTCAAGCTATGTTAGGAGCAGGACAACAACAATCTATTCAACAAGCAGCTTTGCAAATGCAGCAACAACCACAAGTTGATACTTTCCAAAAACAGGGTAGCACTATTAATTCAGCCCTCTCTTACGCAAGTGTAGCTGGTTTAGGGACTGGTACTGCAGCCTATTTATTGACAGACAACAAACCTGTAAACGGAGTTTTTGCAGATAGCGTACTAAAATCTCTTGAAGAAACGCCACTAAAACTCGCAGAAGCAAATGCTAAAACTCTTATTGAAAATGAACAAAACAAAATTTTGAAAAAAGCTGGTGTTCCCAAAGGCATCAACTATGAACAACTTAAGGCCTATAGCGAAACACAAAATCCATCAACTTTTTCTGACATAAGCAAAAATTTGTCACAACCTAAAGCTCAAGAACTTTTATCAAAAGTTGAGCCAAAAATAAAAGCAATCGATATTAATGCTATCTCAAGCAAGGCAGTTAAAACAGCACTAGAAAGTACTTTGGAATTCAAAACAGACAAACTTGCAAACCTTCAATCTCAAAAAGCTCAAATTGCAGCTCTTTCAGATAATGTTGATTTAAAAAAATTCTTCCAAAATAACGCCAAGACCTTTGGACTAGAAGGCGACGAAGCTAAAATTGAAAAAGAAGCAGAAAAACTTGCAAAACAATATAAAACTAAAGATGGTGCAATCAAAAAATACGATTCTTTAATCAAACAACAACAAGAAGTCGTAAATGCAGCCAGAAAAGACTTAAATACTAAAGCTTTTGATTATTGGGATGAAAGTACAAAAGCTTTCAAAAAAGATGCACCGGAAGCATTAACCAAAGCATATAAAAACGTAAAATGGAATAAGGCCGGCAAATTCGGAGCAATCGCAGCCGGAATTGGTCTTGTATTTGGTGCATTATTCGGAAACAAATCATAACCACAGAACATTTTAACCTTAATCTCCCCCCACCCCTTACAAAAAACCGAACTTAAAAAGCCATCCGTAGCTCTACGAATGGCTTTTTAAATTAATGAATTTCTTGTTTATTTGTTGGATTTGGAACAAGTTTTTTCGGAATTTCAAATCCAAATGTACAATTCTTATTCTCATCGCTATGCGCATAAACTTGACCATTATGAGCATCAATAATTTGTTTTGATAAATACAAACCCAATCCAGTACTTGTCTTAATTGATTTTGCATTTCGCGAATGCTTATACTTCTCAAAAATTTCTTTCATCTGTTCTTTGTTAATATATTCAGATTTATTTTTTACTTCCATTTTTATATTTTCATCATTTTCAGTAACAAAAACTTCTATGTCAGAATTTTTGAATCCGTGCTTAACTGCATTTGCAAGAAGATTAATAATAACCCTTTTTATCTGAACTTTGTCAGCAATGACAATATTTGATGTCAAATTGGTGTTAATAATCAATTTTTGATTTCTTTCTCTTAAAAGATTTGACATACTACGAGTTGTTTCATTTAGCAATGCTAAAATATCAAATTTTTCTGCATTTATTTTTGTCAAACCATTATCATATAAATAAGTATCCAAGATCGTGAAAATCAAATCATACATATATTTGCAAGAACTTTTAATTTGTTCAAGCATTTCTTTTTGCTCATCTACTAATGACCCAAAAGCTTCTCCTAAAAGTAAATCTAATGCCCTGATTTGAGCAATTGTCGGAGTTTTCAAGTCATGTGTTAATGTGGCAATAAATGTATTTTTTCTTTCTTCCAACTCTTTTACATCATCTATAATCCTAAAGATTACTACAATACTTGAAATATCATCATTTTCATCAAGAACTGGAACTTTTACAATTCTAAACCAATGTCCCTGACCATTTATCAAACTTTCATATCTTTCACAAGTAATGATTTCTTTAGTAGCTAAAAGATGCTTGTCTTCTTCCATACAATTTTCAGGGTTAGAAACAAATTCATAAGAATTTCGGCCAACCAACTGTTCTCTGCTTGCTGAAAATAAATTTGCCAAAACTTCATTCGCAAGAATTATTTTTCCATCCACAGATTTTAAGAAAACAACAAATGGAGAGTTATTAATAATTGCAGTTAATTGAGAATGTTGTCTTTCCAATTTCTTTTCCAAATTTGCCATTTCAACTTTATAAAGATATCGCATAAACAAAGTAACTATGGCTATAATAGCAGTAATTATACAAGCATCGCTCACAGAAAGAAGTACAGTTGGAAGTATTTTGGGAGATATCAACATATAAAATATTGCGATATCCATTAACACCAAAATAATTGCTTTTTTCTCTTTCAACATTTGCAAAACTCCATGCAGTTGCCTTCATGATTATTTTATACTACGGACAATTTGCATTGAATATTACCCAACAGTCTAAAATATTAGCAAAATAGATTTTTTAAAAACTTATCTCACTTTAGCATACCTATAAGTATCCTAAAAAGTTTTTTTGTTTTTTGCAAAATATTAACAATATTTAACAAGAAAAAGACATGTATGTAATATACATGTCTTTTCAGCAATTTTCACATTATTTATTTTGTTTTCTTTGCTCTTTGCAATTTTCCATACTGTTCAACTTTTGCATCAAACAAGTGATTATAATAAGCTTTTGCATCTTTTGCACGGTAATCTGAATTTAATTTTTTATTATTCGCAATTTTATTTTCCGCCTTATCAAGAATTGCAACAATATCACGAACCTCAAACATACGAGAATTATCTGCATTACGTTTCTTCAACATGTAATTTACAAACTTTTTATTCTGTCCGTTGATTTTTGAATACAAAGTTAAAACATCTTTGTTTGAAGATTGATTTTTGTTTTTACCAATCATTCTATCGACTTTTCTTGTATCAGCAATTGATGCAAAGATTTCTGGTAACATTTTCAACCTGATTTGTGTTGCATTTTTACCAAAATCATCGCTTTGGCGACTAAATGTTTTTTCACCCAATTTATTTTTTACAAAAGAAATTACTTTTTCTTTCAAAATTTCACGTTTTGCGGTTCTACTAATAGGTAAAATTTCTGGTTTAGCATAAATTGACTTTTTAACAAATTTTTCTGGCTGAACAAGCGGTTTTGGTTCAATTTTTTCAATATTTTTTGGAACTACTACTTCCTTTGTCGTAGATATTTTTGGTTGAGTATCAGATGTAACCGCATCTCTTAATTTATTTAGACTATTTTTAATTCTAATTGACATATTCTTAAACAAAGAACGTCTTTTTATATATCCATATTGAATTTTTTGTCGATTTGAAAGCCTTGTACTCTCTGTTTCGAAAAAGGCATCCGTTATATTATTGTTTAGCGCATCTATTCTTTCTTTTCCGGTAGTTTTTGAAATAATATTCCAAGCATTATCTCTAAAAATGTTTAATTTTTTAGTTGAAACATTATCCAAAATATCTACAAATTCATCTAATTGGAAGTTTCCATCTAGTTTGGGCAACGATTTTCTAACAAAATTTTTGGCATTTTTATCCGCATCAATAGTATCATATAATCTTGCCAATAATTTCAATTTTTTATCTTGCTCATAACTAAAATCACTATCAATTCCACGAATAGTCGGAGTAAACCTTCCTAACAATTCTTCTCTTAACGGAGCATTTTTCTTATTTGTAGAAATTAAAATATTGGCAACGTCTTCTGCTGCACCATTTTTCATCATTTCATCAGTAGGAAAGAATACTTTTGACATCATTCTAGCCAATTTATGATTTTCTTGTGTCAATAAATTCAAACTACTTTCACCGTTAACAATAGCTCTATCCAACAAAGGATATTTTGCTCGGTTTTTATCCGTATTCAATTCTTTATTAAAATATTGTCCATCAAATTGTTTTCCTGCGAATTTTTTATCAAGTTCAGAAACTACATTCGGATTATCTTTATTTAATTTCAAATAAGACCTTATTTCGTCATACTTTTTCATATATTCATCGGCATGTTCTGATTTTAATAAATCAGGAATCAATGTATTTCCATCCGGTCTTTCATACTTAAATAGATCTTCATTCAATTGAGCAACAAAATTCAATCTTTTTTTGTTATTTCCTGCCCAATCAATAATAGTGTTCAAACTTTCTAATGAATCCGAAAACTTGTTACAAATATATGAGTGCATTTTAGTCGGCTTTTTAATTTTTCCAACAATCACATTCACAAGTTTTGGGTTATCTTTCTTTACAGGCTCTCTGTAAAAATTAAATCTATTAAAATTAGTAGCTAATTCACTCAATAGCGATAATTGTTTTTTAGAAGAATTTTTTGTTAATTCAACAATGTCATTTATATCTTGATTAAGCAAATTCGAAACTTCACGTTGAAATATTCTCTTTTGCGGAGAAATCCTTCTACCAGAAATAGCTCGAATTCCATTTATTATAATACTCATTTATACCTCCATTAATACAAAACAAATAAAAATAAATTTTGCTACTTTTCCCCTAAAAGACCTTAACATTTCGCAAATTATAACTCAGTATAATCAATAGGAAATTTATTCATTGACAAATTCTTTCAAAAACTCATTAATATCCAGTTTTAAAACATTTGAAATCAATCCCTAAATAAATTTATAATAAAAAAGCTCCTTTTATAGGAGCTTTTTTATTTGGGACCAGAGGGATTCGAACCCACGACCAAGGGATTATGAGTCCCCTGCGCTACCGCTGCGCCATAGTCCCAAATATTCAATTTTCAATTCTTTTGAACGCGGTAGTTCCTACCTTTCCTCTCCTCGAACGTGACATTTAGTCACCTTCTCGTCGGCAGAGTGCCAGTAGTTCCAACACCCATTCTCAATATTTACAACTTAACATTAAATTATAAAAAAATCAAGCTCTATATTTCTACTGCTTTTGTTTCAATTATTTCGTTCGCTCCGACAATTTGTGAACACAAATCCGCCTTTATCACACAATTTGAAGCAATTACACAGTCAGAAAGCTTTACACCATCAGCAATTTCAACATTATCCCAAATTATACAATTTTCAATCATACAATTTTTTCCAATTACACAATTATTTCCAATAGTAGAATTCCCCTTAAATTGTACTGTTTCGTCAATTTTTGAACTACTTTCTGAAATATATGCGCCATCTTTTTGCTTATTAATTTGAGCATGCTTGAAAAAGCATTTTTCATCAAATAAGTCATGCATAGATTGGATATATTGTGAAATTGTACCAATGTCACTCCAATATTCTTTAACCTCAAACGTATTTATAGCATGCTCTGTTAACAATTTTGGAAAAACATTCTTTGCAAAATCATAAAATGTATTTTCTGGAATATAATCAAAAATTTTATAATCAAAAATATAAATACCTGTATTTATAAAATTTGATTTTGCTTGTTCTATTGATGGTTTTTCCTGAAACTCTGTGATAAAACCTTCATTATCTGCTACAACAACGCCAAAATGCGGAACATCTTTCATCGGAATTTGTTTTATTCCAATTGTTGCAATCGCATTTGATTTTTTATGAACTTCTATACCATGCTCCAAGTCTGCATTCGATAAACCATCTGCAGATAAAACAACGAATGTAGAATTTTTATCAAAAAAGAATTGGCATTTTTTTACCCCGCCTGCTGTTCCCGACAAAGTTTCTTCTTTAACATAATTAAAATTTATACCTAAATTATTGTTTTTATATCGACTAATAATTTGTTCCGCCAAATAATAGGTATTACAAATCACATCAGTAATACCAAGTTCTGCCAAATTTTCGAATAAAATATCCATAACAGGCTTGTTAGCAACAGGCACAAGCGGTTTTGGAACCAATTTTGTCAACGGTTCAAGTCTTGAGCCAACCCCTGCAGCCATAATCATTGCTTTAACATCCTTAACCATAATTTTAATTGTACATTAAAAAGAATAATATTGCAAATTAAAAATCCTGATGTATAATAGAGTGGTAATGATAAGGGCTTATAGCTCAGTTGGTAGAGCAGTTGACTCTTAATCAATTGGTCGAGGGTTCGAGCCCCTCTGAGCCCAAAATAAAAAGCTTCCATTAAAGGAAGCTTTTTATTTAATAAAATTTAAAATAATATATGAACAAATCCACCCTCTTGACAAGTATAGTATAATTATAATATGGGCATGAAAAAGATATTCTGCACAGTATTATTAATTTTTTTATTTTTACTTGCAGGTAACGTAAACACACTAGCTATAGAAAATGACGAAGACGAATTGTTCAACAATCCTGTTACTATTCAAGATGGAATTTCTGTATCAATTTTTGACTGCGTTGCATCAGCCTTCAAAAACAGCCCCCGAATAAGAAAACAAAAATATAATCTTGATATCGCAAAAAGCAATCTTGGAATAGCTAAATCGCAATATTTCCCAGTAATTAATGCTGGAGCAGGATTTTATAACGAAAACAATTCTGACAACATATACTACAACTCACACTACAGAGAACTGCCAACTGTCGGTGTAACTGTTAACAAACTTGTTTGGAATTTCGGAAAAACAACCGCATACATAAAAATGGAAGAATTTTACAAAATCGGTGCTGAATATGAGTTTATGGATAGCTTATGTTCAACTCTTTTTGATGTAAAAGCCAAATATTACGCACTGTTGAGAGCAAAGGCTTTATTACAAATTGCAGAAAACAATGTTGTAATCAACGAACACATTGTAAAACTTGCAAAGAAAAACCCAGATATCACAACTGCTAAAACTCATTTGAGTGAAGCTAAAATTCAACTGATAGATGCACAAAAAGCTTTTAATAACGCCAAAATCGATCTTGACAACTCAATGTATCTTGATGGGCAACCAAATTACACAATCAAAAATACACCAACATTTGCATTCGACAATAATTTTGTTTACCAAATACCTTCCACAAATAATATTGCTCCTTTTACGCCTCAAGAATTTAATTTTCCAATGGATGAAGCTGTGCAAATTGCATACGATAATAGCCCCGATTTGAACGTATTAATTTCTACAAAACATGCAATGGAACAATCTCTTTTATATATAAAAAAAGCTTATTTCCCTGATTTAATTGCAAATGCCGGTTATAATTTTTACAACACAAACCAAACAACTAATAATGGGTTTCATGTTGGCGTAAACCTTAATTCTTCGGTTAACATTATGGAATTAAAACACAGTATAAAAGGTGCTGATGCTCAAGTTAACCTTGCTGATAACGAAATTGCTTTATTTAAAAAAGATTTGTATTTTGAGGTAAAAAGAGCTTTTAACAACGTAGAAAAAGCCGAAAAGGAAATACCTATTGCTAAAACAGAAATTTTGCAATCCTTAAAAAACTTTGACATTGTTGAAAAAAAATATATTGCAGGAGAAGTGAATTATCTTGCAATGCTTAATGCAAGAAGGGATTATACCTCTGCAATGACTACGTATGTAGAAAGTTTATACAATTACAATATTGCATTAATTCAAGTTGAAATGGCAATGCACTATCATATTGTTGATATTCACCACAAATCAGAACATGCAATGCACTACCACTCAGCAGAACTTATTGAACATTTGAACAAAGTTCTCGGTTGTGATGAACATGAGGAGAAGAAGATTAGAACAAGAAAGGGCAAACAAGATTTATAATTTTCTGTTTGTATTAAAATTAAATTATGCTTATTGGATTTTTGAATAGATTAAACGAATTAAATGAAAATTTATTTGCCGGATTTGACAGCTTAATAGAAGGCTTTGGAATGCCGGATTGGTTATGTGATGCTATTGTAGACAGTTTTCACGTTCTACCTTTATTATTTATAGTATTTCTAGTAATTGAATTTGTTGAATTTTTTTATTCTGAAAAAATCAATTTTTTTATGAAAAAATCCGAAAAATCAGCTCCATTAATTGGAAGTTTAGCTGCAATTATCCCTCAATGCGGTTTTTCTGTAATTGCAAGTACATTATACATAAGAAGATTTATCACAAAAGGTACTTTAATCGGAATTTACCTAGCAACTTCTGATGAAGCAATTCCTATATTGTTGGCGCAACCAACACAAACCCATTATATATTTCCAATTATAGGAATTAAATTACTTATCGGAATTTGTGCAGGATATTTGATTGATTTAATTTTAAAAGATAATAAATATATTCCTATCGTAGAAGAAACTGATGAAGATATCCATGAAGGTTGTTGTCATCATAGCGTTTCTCATAGAAGAAAAAGAGAATTAATTTACCATCCTATAAAACACACTTTAAACATTTTTGTATTTATTTTAATCATCACAGTCATTTTAAACTTTGTTTTAGCAGTATATGCAGAGCATTCTATTCTTCATCTTTTATTAGGGAAAGTTAAATTTTTAGAACCTGTAATAACGGCATTTGTAGGATTAATTCCAAATTGCGCCATATCAATTGCATTAACGATGCTTTTAATCAAAGGGTCGATAAGCTTTGGAGCTGTAATGTCAGGATTGTTGTCAAACGCAGGATTAGGAATACTTGTATTATGCAGACATAACGAGAATTTTAAAGATACTTTAAAAGTAATCGGAATTCTTCTTGGAATAAGTATTGTATCTGGTTTGTTAATTCAAATACTTTACTAATTAATCTACAATTTCTTTAGGTTTAGCAATTGCATCACGAACTTTTGAAGCTGCAACTGCGGCTAGAGGCATTGCTAACGCTGTTGTGACGTACGAAATTGCGCCAAATTTATTTGCAAGTTGAATTTTCTTAAACATTTCAGGAGATAGAACTTTTTTAGCCATTTTGTTACCTCTATAAGTTGCCATCAATTCCTCTGCAACAATTGGTACAAAAATTCCAAAAGTTAATTTACCAACGTTATTTTTAATAAATGTCGTAGTTTTATCAAGTATTCCATTTGGTTCTTCTCCTTCAACTTTTTTACGTTTTAACAGTGCAACCGTTCCAAATAAGCCACCTAAAGTCATACAAGGAAATCTAAGTTGTTGAAGAACTTTCCCAAATTTGCTAAAATTATGATTTACGGCATGCCCCATCTCATGAAAAGCTAATGCTCCGCATTTTTCTTTGTTTATATATATTTCTTTTGCTAATGGCGCATAAAAAGCATTTTTCCCTTCTTTCGTATCTACAATCGGACTTAATTGTCGTTGCAACCATTTAGGTAAATTTTCAAACGGATTATCTATACGAGTATTTTCATTTACTCCTTTAATTTTTACATCTTTAGTTTTTAATTTAAAATTATCAAATGCTTCATCTATACCTTTATTTAAAGCGGCATTATCACAGGATTGTGATATTTTTGATATTTTATCTGGAACATATTGTGCCAACGAAGATTGCGCTAAACAAGTAGCAGCATAAGCGCCACAACCTGCCAATACTGCTCCGGCAGTTTTAATCCTACTTGCAGTTTGATAACTTCTATCGTCATTCGTTGTAATAATTGACATTCCAAACATTCCTTGTTTACGCTATTTATTCAAATTGAATAAAATCTGTAAATATAAATATTTGTTTTTTATCAATATTTAATTAACAAAACTTTACTTCTTTATAGTACATCTTTCAAGTTTACGAACAAAGCGAACAATTGGCTTTTCAATATCTGCAGTTATTGAATCAACAAGAATTGTTTTGCAACCCAAATTTTTACCGCACATAACGTCTGTTAAAGGTCTATCGCCAACAAAACAAGTTGTTTCAGAAATAAGATTATGTTCTTTCATAAAATTTTCGGCAACTTTTTTATCTGGTTTATGCGCCTCAAAAACGATAGGGACATCTGTACACGCTCGCACCTTTTCTATATAAACTGGATTGTTATTGTTAGAAACAATTCCTACAAAAAAGTCTTGTTTAACTTTATCAAGCCATCTTAGAGTATCTTCCGTATAATACCCTCTTTTAGACCCCATCAAAGTACTATCAAGATCAAACAACAAAGCTTTTATGCCTTGATTTTTCAAATCTTCTAAATCTATTTCATAAATATTTTTTAAATCATAATCAGGTTTTAAAAACATTGTATTCCCTTTGGCATTATCACGTCAGGGTAGCCCCCGACCTACTCTAATTTTACTTTATCCCAACCGTTCTCACAAGAGCAAATTTAGGATCTTGAGGGCTTTGAGAAAATTTGATATAAACATCAGCATTTGTATTACCTAAGTCTAAATCTTCTCCATTTTCATCTTTTATGCCTTCAACTTTTGTAACAAATTGTTCTTTTGGAGTGATAATTTCTACATCATCACCTACAAGCATCTTATTTTTTACTTTTACCAAATGATATTCTGATGGAATAGTGATATTTCGTTCTTCCGACCTAAATTCGCACAAGAAATCAGCTCCTGCCAAACCTTTTGAAATATCATAACTATAACTGTCGCTATTATTATCACCTAATGCAAAACCTGTTGTATAGCCTCTATTTCCAACTTTTTTAAGTTCTAAGAAATATTTTTCCATATCTGCGGAAGGGTTTTGCATTACCTCATCAATTGCTTGTCTATACGTTTTAGCAACTGCAGAAACATAATACAAGCTCTTTGTTCTGCCTTCGACTTTGAAAGAGTCAATTCCGGCATCAATCAATTGAGGTAATTGTTTTACAAGGCATAAATCTTTTGGACTTAAAATATGAGAGCCTCTGCCATCTTGGTTAATTTCTAAATACTCATTAGGTCTTGTTTCTTCAACAAGTCTATAGCTCCATCTGCAAGGTTGAGAACAATTTCCGTGATTTGCCTTTCTTTCACCTTTTGAGAAATAATCACTCAATAAACATCTTCCTGAGAAAGATACACATTGCGCACCATGAATAAAAGTTTCTAATTCAATATCTGGAACGTGTTTTCTTATTTCTGCTACATCTGCAATCGGCAATTCTCTAGCCAAAATACATCTTGTTGCGCCTAAATCTCTCCAAAATTTAACACTTTCATAATTCAAAGTATTAGTCTGAGTGCTTACATGAACAGGTACTTCTGGAATATGTTTCCTAATAAGATTAAAAATACCGTAATCGCTAATAATAAACGCATCCGGTTTAGCATCTTTAAATCTGTCAATACAAGCTTCTAATTGCTTAATATCGTTATTAAACGCAAAAATATTAATAGTTACGTAAGCCTTTGCGCCGAGCGAATGAGCTAAATCAACCGCTTGTTTAAGGTTATCCATTGTAATAAGTTGACCTTTTCTCATTGCACGTAAGCTAAAGTCTACTACACCTAAGTAAACTGCATCTGCGCCGTATCTTACGGCATATTCTAATTTTTCCAAATTGCCCGCAGGCATCAAAAGTTCTACATCTCGCATATCTGTATATTATCCTAAAGATTATAAATAATCAACCGATTAGGTGATGACCAAAAACGATTAATGAATATGATAATAATGTAAAGGTTGAACTGAATAAATTTCAGTATCTGCAAAAAGTCTTATAGTTTATAGGAGAAGAAAGATGCAAACAATCGAAAACGCAGCAACTACAATAAAAGAAATTTGGGCATATCAACACCCTGTAATGCACACTTGGTTTGTTTTAAGTTCATTATCCTTATGCGCTATGTTCGCATTGTTATATTTTGTAATATAATAATTTTATGAAAAAATTCAGGATATTTTTAGGTTATTTAACGTTAATTCTAATTGCAATCAGCATGCTTTACCCGTTTTTTGCAATGATAAGCCTGTCTTTTGTCGATAATAACGAAATATTTGCCCATGCCGGCAGAATTTTTCACCAGAATCTTACCCTGAATAATTACAAAAATGTTTTCACAGAAATTCCAATTGCGTTGTATTTTTTTAACAGTCTTGTTGTAGCTACTATCACAACTATTGGTCAAGTAATTTTTGCAGCACTTGCAGGCTACGCATTCGCAAGACTTAATTTCAAATACAAAAACGCTCTTTTTTTATTAATCCTAATAACAATGCTAATCCCACCACAAGTAAATATCATACCATTATTTTTTCTTATGCGGGAATTACATCTGATTGACACATATCAAGCACTTATTTTACCTGCATTATTCGGCGGTTTTGGAATATTTTTAATGCGTCAATATTTTTTAGGCTTACCAAAAGATTTGGAAGAAGCAGCTAAAATCGACGGTTGTAATTTATTTCAAACATTTTTTAAAATAGCTCTACCATTAGCACTTCCAACAGTGGCAACTCTTGCTATTTTCACATTTGTAACAACCTGGAATAGTTTTATGTGGCCTTTAATTGTCACTAATTCTGAAAGTATGCGCACATTACCTGTCGGACTTGCAATTTACAAGGGAAGTTTTAGAGAACTTACGCTATGGGGTAACCTTTTAGCATGCTCTGTAATTTGTACAGTGCCTGTAATTGGAGTGTTCTTACTAGGGAAAAAATACTTTATTTCAGACATTCTTCAAGGTGGAGTAAAAGAGTAAATTAGATGCAAAGATGCCTAGAGGCAAAGTCCGCATCAGTGAATAACCCCTTATCGCCCTTTCTACTACAGCTTATATCTCAAAACAGAATTGCTACCTTGTGATGAAACAAACAACATTCCATCAGCAACATGCAATCCATAAGGTTTTTGGACATTAGAAATCTGTATTGAAATCGCTCCGGCAGGAGAAATTTTTACAACATTATTACTGTTATAATTGGAAACATAAATATTCCCAGAATTATCGTTTGCTAATGCGATTGGACCATTAATTTTTGCATCTTTTACAAATAAAATTCTCTTTCCATCAGGAGTAATTTTGTAAATCATGTTGTCAGAAAAACAAGCAACATATAAATTTCCATTTTTATCTGTAGTTACACCGGTCGGACTTGCAATATTGTTATACATTCCGTTTGACTGGTCAATTTGATGAACATCTGTTTTTGCGACTTTATCCTCTTGCGTCTTAATCGTTTGCATATCCGTATTCATCGAATTTGCTAGACTTTGCGCCTTTGAATAAACCGTACTTTCTGGCGGAATTAATGATAAATAAGATTTTGCTTTATCTAATTCATTTAATTTAACACTCAAATCCGCTGCTTTATAAACAGATTCATAATCAGTCGGATTTCTTACAATAATTTGCTTGAATATCGCAAGTGCAGTATCATTTTGTTTCAAATACTCAAGAATTAAACCCAAATTGTAATACGCATCTATATAATTCGGATCAATTGCAATTGCCTGCCTAAAAGAAGCCATAGCCCTGTCATACTGTCCGATTTTATAATAATCAACCCCCTGATTATATTGTAGTTTTGCTTCCGTAGAAGGTTCGTAAAAATCGTCAGCTTTGGCAATTCCAAAACCTGTTAAAGACAATATACATAATGTTATAAGCAACTTTTTCATCAAATAGCACCTGCCTTTAAATTAAAAGGTTTGATGGGAAGAATTTCTTCCCATCAAATCCTTCTATATTATTTCTTCTAATTTTTCAACTATTTTCTTGTTTTTGTCCGCAAATTCATGCCCTCTTGCAATTATAGCTAATTTCAAGATATTTGCAAGATTAATAGCATTTAGTTCCTTGTAATTGTCAGGCAATCTCAAGCTCCAGTTTGCATCGCCTGATGTTCCAGGTCTATTGTAAACATCGTAGATATTAAAGTAATCTGTGAAGAAAATTTGAATATTTTCAGCCTTAGATGCAAATAATTCAACCAATTTTGTTTGAGCCAAAAATTCTGCATCATCTGTCAAATGAACAATAATATCATCTTTGTTTTCTGCCTCTGCAAATAAATCATCTACAAGGTTTTTAGCGTGCAAATATCCGATGTGACTGTGAATATTTTGGTCAGCCCACATCTTGATAGGTTCATTATCATGAGTTCCGACCATTGCCCAGCAACGTTCGTCAATATTACAACATCTGTATGGATCTTTCGGTTTGTCCGCCTCAACAAATTGAGTTAATTTCATACCCTGCAAACCAAATTCTTTCATAACTGCGGCTACAGGATTTGTAAGAGTTCCCAAGTCCTCGCAAACAATTGAATCTTTGTCCAAACCTTCTTCTTTAGCAGCTGCAATAACAATTTTTTCAATCAATCTGCCATAATCTTTGATTTGTTGCTTGTCTAAAGTTTTAACTCTTTTTTCTTTGTCAGCAGTTAATTCAGTATCTAAATCTTCCATCCTTGCAATTGCATATTTTGAAAGTTCAGGATGTTCCGGAGATGAATACAATCTGCCTGCCCCTTGTTCAATTTTCGGTTTTTTACCTTGTTTATAAACCCAAGGATCAATCAAGCCAACAATGTGGTCAATTCTTACACCACCCGGATTTTCACGGAACATTTTTTTGTACAAGTTTTTCAATAATTGTCCGCCGTCATCCAATGAACCATCAGCATTATACATTCTTTCTGGATCCATTACAGGAAATCCCCAAGCTTGACCATCTTTTGAAAAATAATCTGGAGGACATCCCAAACACCAGCCTTTTAAGAACAATGATTGATAAGCCCAGCAATCACGATCTGAAAAAGCAACTTGTCTGTCGGCAATCATTTTAATTCCGTGTTTTTTAGCGAATTTACGAGTTTCTTCGTTTTGTTTAGCGATTACAAATTGAGTGAATTTATAAAGTTCAATTACATCTGCGTATTTGTTTTCTATCTCTTTAATTCTCTCACCAAACTGCATTCTTTCTTCGTTAGATTGCGGATTAAATAAATTTTTATCTGTTTCTGATGTCCATAATGGCCAGTAATCATTGTTGTATTCAACAGAAAGAGCTTCATACAAACTATCCTTGTCTAACCAAAAATCATTTTCTCTTTTAAAATGTTCAAATTCTTTTTGTAATTTTTTGTCAGGATTAGCTTTGAAATTATCAAAAGCCTCTTGTAAAGCTTCATTTTGTCTTTTGTAAATGTATGAATAAGCAGTTTTGTTTGTATCTTTGTTCGGATTGTTATTTACAATGTCATTGTAAGTTTCTTCTGAAAGAATGTTTTTCCAAGCCTTTGTTGTCAACTCTTTTAAGTTTATAAACAACGGGTTGTCAGAAAAAATTGTTCCAGTGTATGGAGAAGAATCGCAAGATTTTGTCTTACCAGCAGGTCCAAGCTGAATTGCATCAAACAGCCCTGAAACATATTCAATAAATTCTTTTCCGGCATCTGTATTTATGCTACCAAAACCGGTATTTTGTCCTTGAACAGAAGGAAAACTACCATTGTGCATAATAAATGCAAGATTTTTCTTTCCTAAAACTTTTAAAGCTTTGCGAATAGTTTTTTTCGCATCATCTGTCAAAACATTAGATTTGTTTTCTAAAGTACAAGCCATTTTTACCCCTTCTTATAAAAATATTAACTATAACATATCTCTCTTTGTGTAAAAAATCGTATCATGAGGGATAAAATTTTTCAAGTTCAACATTCCTCCCTATAGAGAGATGGCTAGGTGGGTGCTATCCCGTAAGGGACTACCATCCTCTCTCGGTTGGAGTGTACCGAAGATTGGTGAAACATTCCTTCTCGTGGGAGAAGGCTAGGGTGAGGGCAAAATTTGTATATTGTAATAAGAGTTGTTGCAAATTTCCCTCTCTTGGGAGAGGGCTAGGGTGAGGGTTTAATAACAAAACTCTCCTCCAAATACATGAATTTTCCTCAAACTAATACTTTAGAATTAGTTAAAATTAATTAATAATTATTGTATTGCTATTGACTTTTTCTATAAAATACTTTAAAATATGAATACAAAAAGATTTCGAAGAATAGTTTTTATGCAGTCTATTTTAATGGATTTAATGATATAGAGAGATAAGAGCGTAAAACAATTTGAGAAATCAGAGAGTTTTACAAACAAGAAAGGTGAAAAGATTATGACAAAAAGATTCGGTTTTACACTTGCAGAAGTGTTGATCACATTAGGTATCATCGGTGTTGTAGCAGCTATGACAATGCCTACTTTGATGAACCAAACACAAGGTGCGCAATACAAAACTGCTTACAAAAAAGCATTATCAGCTTTGTCACAAGCAGTAACATTGAACGTTGCTTTGGATGAATGGAACTTCGCTGATGCTGATAACTCTACTTACAAAATTCAAGACATGCTTTCTAGCAGAATGAACGTTGTAAGAACTGAAACTGGTAACACTAACCTTAAAGATGCTAAAGGTAATGAATACAAAATCGGTTATAGTGCAGCTGGTAAATTACAAGGTATTTCAGCAGCAACTTCTGTAGGAACAAACAACGCAACATTGTTCTTCAACGACGGTATTATGTTCTCATTCGACCCAACAACTCAAAAGAACTGTACAAAAGCAGAAGGCGCAACTGAAAACGTATGTAAAGGTTTCATCGACGTTAACGGTGTAAAAGCTCCTAACAGAATTGTACAATGTGACAACTCTGATGCAACAGCTTCAAAATGTGAAATCAAGAACCCTACAGATATTTATCCTGTAATCTTCTATGATTCAACAGTTCTTCCAAACTCTGTTCCAGCTAGAGCAGTATTGTTCAGCAAATAGTAACAAGTTAGGATAAAAAGATTAACGAGCGACTTTGAATATTCAAGGTCGCTCGTTTTTATATCTATCCTCTCTCCTAGGGAGAGAGGATACCACAACTAAAACAATTGTAAACAAATCTTAACAATTTCTGTCAAATTAAGCAATTTTTTGGGAAAGAAATACTTAGTATATACATAAGGAATATCAATAAGGAATAGTTTAAAAGTTTTTTAAAACTCTTTCTCACACACAATAGGAATTAATATCACAGGGAGGACACCAATGGCAATAGGTGCTGAGGACTATATCGACCAACTTTTGGTCAAAAAATATGCAGAAGAAAAAGTTGACAACCATGATGGCATGGAATCTATGGTTGATCCTGAAAAAATGATGGGCGCAATGAATGATTACGCCAGCATGTACCGCAATATGATGAACCTTAAACAAAGGTTAAACATTGCGTGCTATGCAATTAATGCGAGAACCGCAAGATACAACAAAACTTCCCAGTATCAATAAAAAGTTTCTGTTCTTATTTTTTTCCTGTATAATTGCAGGTAAAGAAAGTGAGAACAAAATGGTGGGAAAAATTATCCTTGCTTCTTCTTCTCCAAGGAGAGCGGATATTCTGAAAAAACATAATATTGAATTTAAAATCATTCCGTCACCGTATGTGGAAGACCACTCGACGACGGATTTTTCTTATGATTTTATAGAGAATTTGGCGTATAACAAAGCAAAAGCGGTTGTTCCTTTAGTGAATGAACAGTCTTTAATAGTCGGAGCAGATACAATAGTAGTACTTGATGGAAAAATTCTCGGCAAACCGAACGGGTATGATGGAGCTTTTGAAATGCTAAAAAATTTGTCCGGCAAAACTCATCACGTTGTAACTGCAATTGTAGTAATGGATTCTGACACCCAAAACTACAAAAAACAATCCACAACAAGCGAAGTTACATTTGAAAACTTAACCGACGAACAAATAAAATATTATATAGATAACTTCAAACCGTTTGATAAAGCAGGTTCATACGGAATACAAGAAATGCCAAAAGGATATATCAAATCTTACACTGGGGATCTTGAAAATATTATCGGAATTAGCTCAAAAACATTGCTTGAGATGATTAGTTAAAACAATACTTCAAATCTCCCCTATTTGTCATAGGGAAGATGTCCAAAGGACAGATTGGTGAAAGCCTATAACCTATCCCCTTTCGGGAAAGCACCCATCCTTTTACCTCTCACAAAACGTGTGACATTTAGTCACCTTTTGTTCGGCACAGTCCTCCAGGGAAGGCGTCTTCTTTATTATTTTTTACAGATTAGCTCCGCAGCATTTTTTGAACTTTTTACCGCTTCCGCAAGGACAAGGATCATTTCTGCCAATCTTACTCAAATCAATTCCTTCCAATGACGGTTTTTCGATATCTTCTTCTATAATACCTAATGTCTTTGAAAACGCTTTTGATTTATACAAAACAGTAGTTGAAGAAAAGATTTTATTTTCCAAATATCTTGATTTGTAATGTTGCAAAAGTTCTTCCAATGTATAATTTGCATTAAGCAATTTATTTACAACATCCATAAAGTTTTCATGACATTCTGCAACCCTTTTGATAATATTTGCAGAAAATTTATCATTTTGTAAGAAAAATTCAACGCAAGCCTTTGCGTTTTCGACACTTTCAAAGTTTTCGAAAACCTTGTTGAATGTTTCAAAAAACGGCACTGCATATAAGCCCAATTCTTTATCAAAAATAACACCTACGTCATAAGTTTCTTTGTGCGAAGAAAATCCACCCAAAGAGTTTTCCAAGAAATTGTCATACGAATTATTAAACTCGGAAACATCAAAGAATTTATACGTTTCAGGTAACTGAATTTTATCTTTAATATCTATTTTTTCGCCACCTTCTGCAAAATCATTAAATGCACCTATTAGATCATCTGCAAATTTGTTTGTTGTAACAACTTCATCTTTTCCAAAAAACTTAATAAACTTGTCATAAATTTCTTTTACATTTTTTTCAATTTCTTTTTGTTTTTCAGGATTGTCGAAATATACCAACTCAGGGTTTTGTATAATTTTAGCAACCGAATATCTTAAAGCATCATCTTTTCTTGATGACGGCAAAACACCTGAAATTTCTAGCAAATAATACGCTTTTTCAAACTTAAAAATTCGAGCAACAACATATTGCCCAGCCCCAATACCTCTGAAGCTTGTCATTTTTACAAGAGAAACAACACTGTAATTTTTTTCATTAATAATATTGTTTAGGTCAAAACCGTTCTGCAAAACTCTTTTTACTTCAAAAATTGAAGACATCGAAGCCATCAACGCTTTTACAATTTTTTTAGTAGATGCGGGAACTTTTTTAGTATTTTCCAAATACAAAGTCAAAATACTCTTATTATCTAAATTTCTTTCAAATATATAATTAAAGCACGCAGACTGCAAATTCATACCATTGACAGTCCTAATATATTCTTCAAAATCCGGTTTTACAAACTCATCATTTTGAATAAATTCCGCCAACTCTTTTATTACGTCGTTAATTTCTTTTAAGTCTTCTAAAATAAGCATATTTCTCTCCCTCTTATATAAAAAGAGAATACCTTAAAAGAATTAAAAACTCAATACTATAACAGATTAATATTCATTACGGAATATGAATAAGTGTTGTTTCTTGATTAAATTTGCATTCTGGACACATTGATTTAGCTTTTGCTTTATCTGCTTTCGCCCCAACACCATCGCCTAATGCTGCTCTTGCAACACCTCTGTTGTAATATGCGTAAGCTGGTGAGAAAAATACGTCTTTGTTTTGACTATACGCATTTATCAAATTATTTAATTCTGCGTATGCAGTCTTGTAATCCTTATTTTTCAATTGATAAACAGCTTTTTCATATCTTAACAAATATTTAGCAGCCTCAATATTTTCTTCATTCATTGCGCTATCAAATTCACCAAGCATTTTTTTGTAAGGCATATAATATGTTTTTACGCCAACTATGTCACTTGAATAGGTATCTGACAGAGAATATTCATTCGCTAATTTGTAGTCTGCAACTGCTGCTTCATATTGACCTAATTTCAATTTTGCATAAGCTCTTTGCGGATAAACATTTGATGCAATCGGAACTATCTTCAAATAAATATTAGAAAGACGAATAACTGAATTATATTTTTCAGAACGATTCAAATTTTGAATAGTTAATGGAGTTAAAACATAACCTAGAAAAATAATCGCCAATAGCAAAACAACATAAATACTTTTTTTAGGAGTTTTCAAATATGTTTGAAAAGCCTGTTCATCAATATTTTTCAAAGTTGGTTTAAACACAGTTTTTTTAGCTTCACCAATTGTTTTAAAAATTTCATTTTCATATAATTTATTAACTACGATATATGACAAATACAAGGCAAGTAAAGGAATTATGGATAATGCCAAAACAGAAATAATAAACTGCTGCTTCATAAATTGAAGAAAGAATGGGAAAATTACCAAATAGATATATAATAAGATTTCCACTCCGACAACACAATTCATAATCGTAGTATATTTACGATAAATTTTACCGGCTGATTGAATATCTTCAGCAGAAAGTTTGTCTTTGTAAAAATAGCCGATATTCCGCATAATTCCGGCTAAAATTGTATTATTTCCAACATTGTACCAATTACAATATTGAGAATTAATAAATACACTTTTTCTAAAAATGTCAATGTTTACAGTTTTTTTTACTGTTTTAAAAATTTCCATAATATCCATAATATTTATTTTAACATTTTTCTATAAATTTTGCAATTGTAATTTACAAAAAATTTTCAAGAGTTATAATTTATTTGCAAAACAAATAAAAAACTTCGGGATGTAGCACTCTGCCGAACAAATCGATTGAGTATCGATTTGTGAGAGGGGTAGCGCACCTGAGCAAAACGAATGTTTTGCGATTACAAGTAAATGTCGGGATGTAGCACTCTGCCGAGCAAATCGATTGAGTATCGATTTGTGAGAGGGGTAGCGCACCCGAGCAAAACGAATGTTTTGCGATTATAAATAAATGTCGGGATGTAGCACTCTGCCGAGCAAATCGATTGAGTATCGATTTGGGAGAGGGGTAGCGCACCTGAGCAAAACGAATGTTTTGCGATTATAAGTAAATGTCGGGATGTAGCGCAGTCTGGTAGCGCACCGTGTTCGGGTCGCGGGGGTCGCAAGTTCAAATCTTGTCATCCCGATTTTTATTTTATATTGCCTTATTTATATCTTGTCTAGTGATTAAACCTTTGATTTTATTGTTTTTATCCACAACTACTAAACATTGAGCGTTATTTGAATGTAATCTAAAATATGCAATATACAAGTTTTCTGAAGGTTCTATGGTTACAGGAGAAGGGTTCATCAGCTTATTAATTTCTGTGTTCGTATCAACTCCTTGAAAAATCGCATCTTCAATATCAGACTTTGTAATCAAACCTAACAACTTATTTTTATCATTTTTAACAGGGTAAGTTTTGAAAGAATAATTTTTAATCTTCTCTTGAACCATACTAATTGTCATATTTGAAGAAAAACATACCAAATCCGTTTTCATATAATTTTTCACTAACAAGCTACTCAAAAGTTTTGCTTCCGGAGATTTAACCTGATTTACTATCAAAGAAGCATATATCGGTCTATGATTTAGTTTTTCTGCTATCAAATCCGCAATTGCAGCACTCAACATAATCGGTAAAATATGAGTATATCCAGCTGTCATCTCAAACACCATTACAACAGCAGTAATCGGAGTTCTTGCAACAGATGCAAGAAACGCCCCCATTCCTATCATTGCCATCACAACAACATCAACGTGAAAACCAAACATATTAAATATTGATGCCACAATGTAACCTAAAAAAGATCCCAACATCAACATTGGCAAAAATATTCCACCAGCAGCTCCAGAACCAAAACAAAAAGGGGTTACAAAAAACTTCACTGCAAATACCAAAACAACAACAGACAAAGCTAATTTATGTTGCAACAATAAATCTACAGACAAATTTCCTGATCCCAACACATACGGAATAAAAATACCAATTACACCAATTCCAAATCCCGCAATTGCAGGTTTCAACCAATTTGGAATTTTATCCATTTTTTCGAAAAATTCATTATTTTTATATATTATTTTTGAAAAAGCAACCCCTAAAAATCCGGCAACAATACCTAAAATAATACAAACCGAAATTCCCTCGAAAGACAAATCGTGCGTAATATAAGGAATTGTAAACGATGGATTATTTCCTAAAAAATGTCTTGCAACAGAAGATGCAGTAACTGTTGCAACAAGAACAGGAAATAGCAATGAAGCAGAAAATTTATTAACCAATTCTTCCAAAACGAAAATCGTTCCGGCAATCGGAGCATTAAAAGTTGCACCAATTGCAGAACCTGCTCCGGCTGCAATTAGTTTACCTTGATCTGTTCCCTTCGTTTTAAAAATCTTACCAACTAAAGCACCTGCCCCAGCCCCGAGTTGAACACTTGGACCTTCTCTACCCAGTGACAACCCAGTACCAATTCCTGCAACACCGGCAAGAAATTTAACAACAATAGTTCGAACCCTTGTAATATTCCCCATTCGAGCCATAACCATTTTTACAAATGGAATTCCACTCCCTTTAGTTTCCGGAGCAAATTTAAACACCAAAACACCGGAAATTAATCCACCCAAAGTCGTTATTAAAGGGAAAATTAATAATTTGTGACTTAAATCGAATTGAGAAATAAAATTTTGAATAAATTCAAATAATTTACTTATACTTACCTTAAAAAATACAACCAACAACCCAGAAATTAAGCCAACCATTACGGCTTGAAGTATAATTTTACTTCTTGCAATTTCTTGTAAAAAATAGCCTGTTTTTTGAAAAATTTTTCTACTCAATCCCATACAATAACTATATAATAAAAATATTTCTCCCTCAATCCTATGATTTTATTCAAAAATGTTTGATATTTTACAAAAAAAGTTGTATAATTGGCAAGTAACGATATTTTAATGAGGATTTATATATGAAATTACACATGCAAATTCTAATCGCATTAGGTCTTGGAATTAAGAGAAACTGGCACATTTTCTTTGGTATTATTTTAGGGGTTGCGGTCGGAATATTTTTACACGGACATGAATATCCGCTTGTATCAACAGTTTTAACTTTTATTGGTCAAGTATTTATCAGATTAATCCAAATGGTTGTAATTCCACTTGTTGTTTCGGCAATTATCATTGGTATTACAAGCATTGGCGACAACAAACAACTTGGTAAATTCGGAACAAAAATGATTGCATATTATGGAATTATTACTGTTGCTGCAGTAGTAATAGGTGCAACATTAGCTTTAATTTTCCAACCAGGACTTGGAGCGGCGCATTATATTACTGAAAATGCAGCTAGCGAAGTTCAAACATCAGTTGCGACTGCTATGGCGCAACAACAAGGCAATATCCTTAACATATTCTTAGGATTTATTCCAAACAATCCAATGCACTCATTTGCATCTGGGGACATGGTTCCTATCATCGTATTTGTTCTTATGTTTGCAATTGCACTTGCAAAAGTCGGAGATGTAAACAGACCAATCGTGTCGTTCTTTGAATCTGTATTTGCAGCTACAATGAAAATTACCGATTGGATTATGTACTTTGCAGCTCCAGGTGTATTTGCATTAACTGCAAGTGCCGTATCAAGCTTTGGTATCGACATTTTCAACAGTATTTCAAAATACCTATTGGTATTATTTATAGGATTTATGCTTCAATTGTGCGTAGTATATCCATTATTCCTAAGATTTTTCTCTAAAGTAAATATCGTTATGTTATATTCAGCAATTGCAGAAGCCATGATGGTTGCTTTCGGTACAGCAAGTTCTTCAGCTACATTACCGTTGACAATCGCTTGTTGCGAAAAAAGAGGAATTTCTCACAAGATTTCTAGTTTCGTACTTCCATTGGGCGCAACTTTAAACATGGATGGAACTGCTTTATTACAAACAGTTGCAGTAATTTTCTTGGCACAAGCTTATGGTGTAGCACTAACTCCATTCCTAATAATTGAAATCGCATTATTAGCAATCGTTTCATCTTCAACTTGTGCAGGTATTCCGGGTGCAGGTTTAATTACAATTGCGTTAATACTTAACGGAATGGGATTAAGTCCAGAACAATTGGTTGCAGGATTTGCGTTCTTGTTCACAATTGAAAGAATTACAGACATGATGAGAACTTTAGTTAACGTAACATCTGATGCGGTAGTCGTTGCAGCTATTGCCGACAACGAAAACGAAATAAATTACGATTTATTAAACAATCCGGCAGCCTACGAAGACATCGCATAATCAAGAAAAAACTTAAACTCAAAATAAAAAGATGAGAAAATAATTTCTCATCTTTTTTACTATATTCCTTTTAATATATTGTAAAATATTTTCAAATACTCTCGATTATTTTTTATCAAATCCAATTTTTTATGGATGTAAGAAAACATTTCATCCTCACCAATTTGTTCACCAAAAGAAAACAAATCTTCTGCACTTATATTCAAAGTTTCAAGGATTTTTTCAAGCGTTTGTGAAGTCATAAAAGCGTTACCCGTTTCAATACTGCTCAATGTATTTGTCGCAATACCGATTTTTTCAGCGAAAACTTCTTGACTAAGACCCTTTATCTTGCGAAGTTCTTGAATCCTTTTACCTAATTGTTGCTGAATGTAACTTTTCATAAAAATAACCTCAAGATTAATTATAACGGCTTAATTGAACTATTCTAATAATGTTATACGTATTGTATATACATGTTAAACATGGTATAATAATAAATATAATTGGAGGATTGTTTATGAGAAAAGAAAGCAAAATTGCATTTACTTTGGCTGAAGTACTAATTACATTAGGTATAATTGGAGTTGTTGCGGCAATGACTATACCTTCATTAATCCAAAGTTATAAAGAAAAAGCGACTGTTACTGCCGTTAAACAGAGTTATTCAATTTTTGCGCAAGCTCTAAAAATGGTTACAATTGACAATCCAGACCTGAGTGCTTTAACTGACAGCAGTTTAAGTGCAAAAGAAAATTCTCAAATAATGTTCAATGAAATAAGCAAACATATAAAAAAGGTTAAAAGTTGCGATGTCGACAAAAAATGTATGGGAAATACCTACTATCTAAATTTAAACAACGAAAAAGTAAGTAACTGGGACACTTATAACAATCTTGTTACAGGAGTTTTAGCAAATGGGACAAGTTTTTGGATATTAAGTTTACCGGCATCTATTTCTGGGGAAGAAACATACGCAGGACAAATCGGAATTGACATAAATGGGAATAAAAGACCCAATAAATTTGGGGTAGATTTTTTCTGGTTTACATTTGATATATATGGCAATCTATATGCCGGAATAAACCCACATAACCAAGCAACTCCTGCAGGAGAATATAATAATTGCGAATTGGGTGGTTCTGGTCTTAGCAAATATAACGGCTATGGTTGTTCTGAATGGATTATTACACATGGAAACATGGATTATTTAAAAAGAAATGTCAGAAAAAATCCATCAAAATAAGTCAAAATTTTCATGCTAAACTAATCTTATGAAAACAGACGAAATTGCATCAAAATTTTTAGGAAAACGAGTTAGCGGAAGTGAAAATTATGACCCGTCATTGCTAGTCGCTATTCCAAGGGGAGAAAACCGGAAACAATATAATTTGCAAAACGACAAACTTCCATTTTGTGGTTGGGATATTTGGCACGCTTATGAATTTTCAGCAATGACAGAAAATGGCATTCCAGTGACCAGATTAATAAAACTCAAATACTCTTGCAATAGTGAATTTTTGGTTGAATCTAAATCTCTAAAATTATATCTAAATTCATTCAATATGAGCCGTTTTGGGCAAAATATTGAAGAATGCCTTAAAATTTGTAAATCAAAAATAGAAAAAGATTTATCTGAAAAACTTCAAACTGAGGTTAGAATAAACTTTATTGACAATAAAACACAAAAAGTTCAAATATTTCAAAATTTTCAAAACATTATGCAGTTTGTCAATGAAAAAGACATAACTGTCGAAAAATTTAAGGAAGCACCTGAAGTTTTGCAAACCAAAGAAAATGAAGAAACAAAAGAATATTATTTAACATTTGATTCTTTGCGTTCAAACTGCCGAGTTACGCACCAACCGGATTTTGGAGATATGTTTTTGTATTACAAATCAAAAAAACATATTACTGAAAAAAGTCTGGTAAAATATTTAAGTTCTTTTCGTTCAGAGTACCATTTTCACGAAGAATGTTGTGAAATGATTTTCAAAAGATTATCAGATATTTTGAATAAAGGTGATAAATTGTTAGTTTGTGCGCTATATACACGTCGTGGCGGAATTGATATCTGCCCTTCAAGATGGACAAAAAATTGCGAAATAAAAGATGTAGAAATTCTTAACGATATAACAAAATTTGCAAGAGGAAGTATTAAGCAATAATGAATAACAAAAAAATCGGTAATGCCGGCGAGGATTTAGCTTGCAGATACTTAGAAAAAAATGGATACAAAATTTTGGAGCGTAACAAGCATTATTCAAGGTTTTGTGAGATTGATATTATTGCAGAGTATAAAAATACGGTTGTTTTTGTTGAAGTAAAGACACGCAAAACCAATTCATTCGGCACTCCTGCAGAAGCTATTACAAAAACAAAATTTGAACATATTAAACAAGGTGTTCAATATTACCTGACAGAACATAAAGTAAAAGATTTCAGAATAGATGTAATCGGAATTACCCTAAAACCCGAAATAAAAATCGAGCATCTAAAAAATGTGTATTTGTAGGTACTACGTACGTAGCCCACTGTAACGACATCTGTTCATACCTCATATATTGGTGGGGAGTTTACGCACGTAGCCCACTGTAACGACATCTGTTCATACCTTATATATCGGTGGAGAGTTTTACGCACGTAGTCATCTGTAACGACATCTGTTCATACCTAATATATCGATGGGGAGTTTTATGTACGTAGTCATCTGTAACGACATGCAAAAATTTTCCTCCCTAACGAGGGAGGAGTAAGGTGGGTGCTATTTTTAACTTACATCCCCCTACGGGATATCCCCCATCCCTAACCCTTCTCTCATTAAAGGGAAGGGAATAAAATTTTTATATGAATGGGATTACTATGTCGCTCGCTCCTCGTAATGACATGTAAATCTATCCTTCCTTGAAAAAGAAGAGGGGACGGCGGAAGGATTGCCTATACTGCATTCAGACAGTGAGGAATTTTTTATATTATTATTTATTTGGGTAGTTACAAAAATTAAAAATTGTGTTAATATATTGTTGTAAGAAATTGAGAGAGGACATCTTGATGAAAAAAATTAAAAGTTTAATTTTAATATTAGCTATTGCTACGGGGATAAGCGTTTTTGCTAATCCGGCAATGAATTATACACCTATTAACACAAACGTTATTCAATCCCATCAAACACAAAATACTAACGCAACTAAAACTTATATTTCGATAAGTCCTTTGGACTTGGTAGCAAGACCTAATTTTTACTTTAACAAAAACGTAAAAATCCGAGCTAAATTCGATAAATTTGCAACATTGGGATTGGATTACAAACCCGCTTTCAGAAGTTCTGAAAAATATATTTCATTCCTAATCCAAAGACCTGATGTAACAGATCACAACGTACCGCTATCTGAATTAAAAATATTCTTAAACAGAACGGAAGCCGAAAAACACATTGACCTAAATTCAGGCGACATTGTTGAATTTCAAGGAAGAGTTTTTTCTACAGCATTAGGAGATCCTTGGATGGATGTTGATAAATTCACAGTTATCAGCACAAAACCAAAAGACGAAACAAAGTAAGATATTTGATTTTTGGAGTTAAGAGATGAGCAATAAGAAAAACGACATATTTTTGACTATCCACGGACATTTTTACCAACCGCCAAGAGAAAATCCATGGCTTGAAGCAATTGAACTTCAAGATAGCGCATTACCTTTCCACGATTGGAATGAAAGGATTAATAAAGAGTGCTACAATCCAAACTCTATTTCAAAAATTGTTGACAACAGAAACAGAATACTTGATGTCGTAAATAACTATGAACACATGAGTTTCAATTTTGGACCAACTCTTTTGTCATGGATGGAACATTTTGCTCCTCTTACTTACGAAAGAATTATTAAAGCAGATATTGAAAGTGTTTCTGAACACTCAGGACACGGAAATGCTATGGCGCAGGTTTATAACCACATAATCATGCCACTCGCCAACGAAAATGATAAACAAACCCAAATCAAATGGGGTATCAGAGATTTTGAATATCGTTTTGGCAGAAAACCGGAAGGTATGTGGCTTGCGGAAACTGCGGTTGATGATGAAACCTTGAAATTTTTGGAAGAAAACGGCATTAAATTCACAGTTCTTTCTCCATATCAAGCGTTAAAATTTCGTCAAGAAGGTGATAAAGATTGGCAAGACGTAAGTTGGGGAAATATAGACCCTGCTCGTTCATACAGATACTACATAAAATCAGCTCCAGGTAAATTTATTGATTTATTCTTTTATGATGGTGCAATTTCTCGTTCTGTTGCTTTTGACGAACTTTTAAAAGACGGAAATAAATTTATCAAAAGATTAAAAGAAGGCATTTCTGATTGCAGAGATTACCCTCAGTTAATAAATATTGCAACAGACGGCGAAAGCTACGGTCACCACACAAAATTTGGGGACATGGCTTTGTCTTATGTCTTGAAAATTCGTGCAAAAGACGAAGGTTTTAAAATTACAAATTACGCTGAATATTTAGACAAATACAGAAGTAATTGCGAAGTTGACATCAAACAGGCATCTAGCTGGAGTTGTTTCCACGGGGTTGGCAGATGGAAAGAAGATTGTGGTTGTTCAACAGGTGGTCATCCGGGTTGGAACCAAAAATGGAGAAAACCTTTAAGAGATGCTCTTGATTACTTGAGAGATGAACTTATTGTTGTTTTTGAAAATGAAGGTCAAAAATATTTTGATAACGTTTGGAACGTAAGAAATAAATATATTAACGTTATTTTAGACCGTAATGAAATGAACGTGAAAAAATTTCAACAGGAAAACTTTAAACCGGATTTAACAGATGATGACAAAGTTCATGCAATGGAATTGTTGGAAATTCAACGTCAAGCAATGTTAATGTACACTAGTTGCGGATGGTTCTTTTCTGAAATTTCGGGGATTGAAACCGTTCAAATAATGAAATATGCAGCTCGTGCAATGCAACTTGCTGCAAGATTTACAAGCAAAAACCTTGAAGAAAAGTTTTTAGAAATTTTATCTCAAGCAAAAAGTAACATCCCAGAATTTGGAACAGGTAAGGATATTTTTGAACGATTTGTAAAACCTTCAATTATAACAGTAAAACAGATAGCAACTTTATGGGCATTATCTTCACTATATCAAGATTTTGAAGACGAAGAAAATGTATATTGTTATACTATTACAAGAAAAGCATACAAAAAAGTTCAGAAAAATTCGTCTACATTTATAGTTGGTCATATTGAAATTCAGTCAAAGATTACACTTCAAAAATCAAATGTAATGTTTGCTTTGATGCAATATGCCGGAGGAGATTTCCACTGTACAATTAAAGAATACTCAGATGATGCAGAATTTAACAGAATTAAAAATGATTTGATTAAAATATACACAATGAATACTTTAACTGAAATTATTCGTGCATTAGATGAATACTTTGGTAAAGAATATTTCACGCTTAAAGATATATTTATTGAGGAAAGAAGAAAAATTTTGCAAATTCTGCTTAAAGGCAAATTGGAAAAATTCTCTCAAACATATCAAGAAATGTATGACGAAGGTAAAGGATCAATTTATCATCTTCAGGGTTTGGGACTTAGCATTCCTGACGAATTTAAAATTTCTGCAGAATACGCACTCAGTCACAAATTCAATGATATCGTAGTACATTCAGGTGGATTTGTTGAAGATGATTTAATACAACAGGCCACAGATATTAATTTTGAAGCTAAAAAGATTGATATTAAGTTGGATAAATCACCGTCAAATCTTGTATTTAGCAAAAAAATTCTACAAAATATCAACAGATTAGTTCATAGTTTCGAAATTCAACAAGCTGATGTTGTATTAGAAATTTTTGATAATGTTCGCAAATTAGAATTAAATGTTGATATTGCAGAAGCTCAAAATATCTATTTTACAAAAATTTATCATAGAATTGGTGAAATTATAGCCTCTGAAGCATTTAAAAACAAAAAATCCTCAAATAAGAGATTTGTTGAAATGTTGCTTGATATCGGCGAAAATTTGAATATCAACACTGAATTTTATAAGAGAAAATTGGATAAAGCATTGTTGCAGTAGTTTTTATATTTCCTCCTTAACTATAAAAATAATGTCTACCCTTTGCGACTGCGCAGAACAAAATGTGACTAAATGTCACGTTTTGTGAGAGGTACAACAAAATCTATGATTTCGAGGAGGGGGTATATTTCACTACCAATTTTCAGAGCCATATTTTTTATAGAAATCAATACTTTTTTGAATTTTATGTTCTACTGCGTCGATTTTTTTCAAAACTTCTTTATCTATTGTTTTCATTCGTAAAATTTTAAGTTCAAGAAGTTCTTCTTTGGATTTTCGAATTTTTTGTTTAATTTCTTCTCGCTGCCAAAACAACCACCCCTCAAAACCGCAATTCGGCGGAACTATAGACCACGGAGTAGACGGGCAATGTTTACACAAATCCAATCTTGTTTCATACCGAGAACACAAATTATTATCTTGCAAAAATCTACAACCATAAAAAGTTATATTGTTTTCATCAAATTTTCCATCATTTTTTAAACGATTAATGATATTATCAACCACATCGGCATCAACATTTCTTGCCGCCTCAATTGACGGATAAGGTTCAAACAAAGACAAAAAATCAGTAGCTCCTTTATCCCCACTTTCCGCCATACTTTTCAATTGAGCATAAGGGGTTGAAGTCGTAACTACACGACAACATTTCCCGCACATATGACATAAATGCTGTGGTCTTTTGGCTAAATAATTTTCTTCGTAACTTCCCATAAATAAATTATAGCCATCATGTAAAAAATAAAAAAGCAATGTAACATTTCTTAAAGAAAACGCAATAAATTACACAAAAAATACTTTATAAATATAAGTAGTAGTAAAGGGTAGTTATATGCAAAGTTCGTTAGGTCAACAAAATATACAACAACCGGTTCAACAATATGCACCGCAATATCAGACTGCACCTATCCAACAACAAGCTCCTCAAACTTGTCAACAAATTCAACCACAATCACAAGGTACGCAAGGTCAAAATGTACAAGTTCCAAACTATTCAGGCGTAAATATCCAAATTTTCAATCCGTCTGTAACCCCTCCTGGAGCAACTGCACCGGTTTATAATGTAAATGCACCAAATTATGGAGGAACTCCGGCTAACGGATGTTATCCTTCAAATTATTATACTTCTCAATTTGCAGATGGAGTTAACGGAAAGCAAGGGGTTGACGCAAATTCAAATGGTGCAAACGGTCAAACCAATGCAACAAATAATTCCACAACAAATTCGACAGAAAATAAAACAACTGACAAAAAGACAGAAAAACGAGAAATAGTTCAGCTCACAGATGAATATATCAAAAACCTTGAAAACTATTTGAATAGCCAAGACAAAGAAGTTCGCATGATGGGTGCTAAAGAGGTTATTGCAAGACTTGAAGAAGATAATTCAAGAAAAGATGACAAAGCCTTAAATGCACTTATCAATAAAATGCTTCAAGATCCTTACACTCCAATTAGGATTTTGGCATTGAGCGCACTTGACTCAAGAGCAGTAACAGGAGATGAACTCACTGTCGGATTATTAAAACAGATGCAAAATTCTCAGGGCGGATACGGACAAGATGCAATGCAAGCAACAGAAACATTGCTTAAAATGTCAGGACAAAAAGTCGAAAAAGAATTTGAAGTAAAAGACGACAAAAAGAAAACAGAAGCCCAAAAAGAAGAAAAAACAGAAAAAACTCAAACAAAATAGGTGGAATATGAGTATTAGCACAGCATTATCATCAGTAAAAAACAATTTTTCAAAATACGTAATCAAAGGTGCAGGCGTAGCTGCTTTGGGCGTAATTGGTTATGATGCACATGTTTTAGGTAAACTTCAGTCAGACGTTTATTCAAAAAGTAAAGATGCAGATGCTTGTATGGATGCTTATAGCAACACTCAATATCTCACAAGCCCTAGCATTACAGCATCTAACTTAAAAAAAGGTGTATTTAATTTCGAAGTAGAAAGTAACTTCCGACATTTTGTAAACTCTGCGCTTGGGTACTTCAAGGGCTTTGGAACAATGCTTATTGACAGTGTAGTTCCTTTAGGTTTAGGCTTAGGCGCATTATTTGGGAAAGGAATTGTTGGCAAAGGTAGCGCAATCGGACTTGGGGCTTTCGCCGGTATAAAATTTGTAAAAGATGTACTAGGTTTCGGTCATTACAATGATTTAAACAAAAAATATTAATATTAAAAAAGGCTCTTTTATTAAGAGCCTTTTTATTTGATTAATAATTCATTTGCCAGTTATCATTTAATATTTTACCAAAGCAGCCATCCTTCCAAGCCTCTCCAGTTGAGGAAGCACAATAGGCTGCAACACTTTCTCGCCAATCTGTAACATTTGTTTTGCCTAACTGACACGAATTATTTTCTCTACAAGCAGGATTTGCCTGATAAACATCTATTACCCCGTCAGGAAAAACATACATAACAAACAAATCTCGACCATAAATATTTGGACCTTTTTTCCCATTTATATCGACTACAATTCTATAAGAAAAATCATCTGTATAAATTGTACCTGTATCAAGAGCATCGTACATAATTCCAAAACTTACTCCACTTGCTAATACTCCATAATATGTTGCACCTCTATTCATAGTGTCAACAACATAAGTTCCGCCGTTTTGATTTTTATAAGAAGATGCAAAACAAGGAGTAGAAGTAGTTCCACATTCTTGTACAACTTTAAAATACTGTTTCATAAACGGCATCATATCCTGATGTCTTGTATGACCAGCCTCTGTCAACCAAAGAGCATTTCTATCGTTTTTATATTGCAAAAAAGCTTGAGTAAATTCGTTATAAGTCTTATGTAATTGAGTTACATAACTCTGTCTTTGATAATTCTGCATTAATGTAGGAACAGTCATTGCTGAAACGACACCGATAATGCCGAGAGTGACAAGAACCTCTGCGAGTGTGAAAGCGGCAGATTTAAGTGACAAGTGAGAAGTGAAACGTGAAAAGACCTTATCGGGATGAATAAACAAATGATGAGTGGAGAATAGTGAGTAAACCTTATCAGTAAAATTATTTCCTTTCATTTCACCAACCATGCGATACTTCGGACTGTTGTCCTCAGTATGACATTTCACGTCATCGCAAGCGGTGCTACGCACGTAGTCACCTGCAACAAAACTGTATTCTTTTGATAATATTCTAGTTTGGTTAGCGTGGCAATCCAGTATATTATTAACCCCTCTCTGAAATTTATAAGTTCGCTTTAGCTCACTAACAAATTTCTTCTCTCCCCAAAGGGCGAGATTATTAAAAGCTCCAATTAGGCTAAAATCTTGATTATGAGAAGGTTTTAGACTATTGCCCCCCCCCCGATAAGCTTAAATAAATTCTTTTCCATAAAAATTCCTCTCTTTTTTTATTATTAACATATCCATTTTAACAAATTTTTTGATGTTTTTCAAGTAGTTGCAAGAAGAAGAAAATAATCCCACGATAGCGAAATGAACAATAACTTGTTAGTGAA
>ERZ1034678.11-NODE-11-length-122216-cov-23.991773_pt1 | contig 122216 bp, 91 predicted proteins | sample MGYA00520640_ERZ1034678 | MGnify/ENA primary metagenome ERZ1034678 (study PRJEB33766, sample SAMN09781767) | gut metagenome | biome: gut microbiome | host: Homo sapiens | place: Madagascar | study: EMG produced TPA metagenomics assembly of the PRJNA485056 data...
TCATACCAACCACAGTACCGAAAAGAGCGGTAAGAGTACCGAGTGTAACGATAGTTGCGATGATAGGCATGTTCATCTGAAGAGTAGGCATCTCGAGCTGTGTAGCCTCCTCATGAGCCTGCTGAATCTTAGAAACCTTAGCAGCACGCTTGAGGTTAGGAGTATTCTCCATTTCCTTGTAAGCTGCGATAGAAGCGCCAACAACGTTAGCTACACTACCCTGCTGCTTGTCGCAAAGCTGCTGAGCCTTAGCCATATCACCAGCGGTGATAGCCTGCTTTACGTTGATAACGAACTTACCGAGTGAGCTCTTACCGAAAGCTGTACGGAGTGCGAAGAAACGCTCGATAGAAAGAGCGATTACAGAGAAGAGCAATGTAATGATGACAGGAACGACAACACCACCTTTGTAGACTGTACCCATGAGGTTACCGTCCTTAACTGGCTGTGTTGGGTCACCGTTCACGAAATGCTCAGGTGCACCAAGGATGTACTTGAAGAACAACACTGCGAGAACGAAACATACAAGGATGATAAAGAACGCATTTTTAACACCCTGGAATCCTGAAGACTTCTTCTTAGGATTCGCTTTAGCTTGTGTAGTTGCCATAATTTTTTGTAGAATTTAATAAGTTATTAATGGTTAAAAATTTATCCGTTGTTTTGGTTAATTGCGAGTGGTTTAAGCACGCGATTTTGCGGTTTGCTACTTATTCAGGGCAAAGTTAGCAAATAAAGACAAATTATCGAATGAAAGAGCCACCTTTAACATATTTTTATTGCAATTTAGCCAACGTTTCCTTAATACGGCGCATTGCTTCGCGTATATTGTCGTCGCTTGTGGCGTAACTCATACGGAAACACTCTGGATCGCCAAAGGCATCACCACCTACGGTTGCCACATGTCCCTCCTCAAGGAGATACATTGCAAGGTCGGTAGAATTGTTTATTGTGCGTGTACCATCGGTCTTGCCGTAGAAGCTTGAGCACTTGGGGAAGAGGTAGAAAGCGCCTTCTGGCTTATTAACCTCAAGACCCGGTATCTGCTTTGCAAGTTCTACGATAAGGTCGCGACGACGCTCGAAAGCCTGACGCATTGTCTCAACACAATCTTGCGACATTGTATAGGCTGCCTCGGCTGCCTTCTGGCTTACAGAGCAAGGACCTGATGTATACTGTCCCTGAAGTTTGTTGCATCCCTTAACAATCCACTCTGGCGCGGCGATAAAGCCGATACGCCATCCTGTCATTGCGTATGCCTTTGACACTCCGTTAACGATAATAGAGCGTTCTTTCATGCCTGGGAACTGTGCTATACTCTCGTGACGTCCTATATAATTAATGTGTTCGTATATCTCGTCGGCGAGCACATACATTCCTTCATGACGTTTGATAACCTCTGCCAAGCCTGCGAGCTCTTCCTTAGAATAAACACTACCCGTAGGATTGCTTGGCGAGCAAAGGATAAGCATACGTGTCTTCGGGGTGATAGCAGCTTCGAGTTGCTCTGGTGTAATCTTGAAATCCTGCTCGAAGCCAGCATTGACAATGACTGGTGTACCACCCGCAAGCTTGACCATCTGTGGATAACTAACCCAGTAAGGTGCTGGGATGATAACTTCCTCACCATCGTTTACAAGAGCCATAACAGTGTTGCATACACTCTGCTTTGCACCATTAGACACAAGCACCTCGTTTGTTGTATATTCGAGGTTGTTCTCGTTCTTGAGTTTAGCTACGATGGCCTTACGCAGATCCATATAACCAGGAACCGGCGAGTATCTTGAGAAGTTCTCGTCGATTGCCTTCTTGGCTGCTTCTTTGATGTGGTCGGGAGTATTGAAGTCGGGCTCGCCCACACTGAGGTTGATCACGTCTACGCCTTGTGCCTTCATTTCGCTGCTCTTCTGCGACATTGCAAGTGTTGCCGATGGAGCTAGACGATTGAGGCGGTTTGATAATTCTGCCATAATATCAAGTATCTATCGTTTATAAGTTCTTGCAAAATTAATTATAAAAATCGAGTTATACGAAGAATTTGCAAGCAAAATGATAGAACGAGGAGAAAAAACATGGAAGAGACGGAGGTGACAAGGCAACTATTTTTATGTTCACCACTCTTGTATGGACCAAGTGTAGCCTATAGTACAATAAAAGGTATAACGAATAGGTATCGAGAGATTTCTCCCCCAAAACCATCCGTTATACCTTTTATTAAAACCCTAAAGATTTTACCACAAGAGGGTTTTGATTATATTTATGTCTAAATCCAGCCTTTACGCGTTCTTAATTCTCAACGCTGTTGTTATTGAAAGCCGAGGAAATGCGACACTTAAAATTGCCGTTGTATACAACTGTTGACTTTTTGAGTGCGTTCCATACTGGGACTTTATAATTACTTAAGATGCAAAGTATGCCCCATGCGGTCGCGTTTTGTCTTGAGATAACGCTCGTTGTACTTGTTAGGAACAACCTCAATAGGCACATTCTCTACAATCTCGAGCCCGTAAGCCTCAAGACCAACACGTTTTGTAGGATTATTTGTAAGCAAGCGCATCTTGTGAACACCAAGATGACGCAGCATCTGGGCACCGCAACCATAATCGCGCTCGTCTGGCTTAAATCCAAGATGAGTGTTGGCATCCACAGTGTCGTAACCTTCTTCCTGAAGTTTGTATGCCTCTATCTTATTCATAAGACCAATACCACGGCCTTCCTGTTGCATATACACGAGCACTCCCTTGCCCTCTTTTTCAATCATCTCCATAGCCTTATGCAACTGCTGACCACAGTCGCAACGCTTTGAGCCAAGAATATCACCGGTTGCGCAAGACGAATGAACACGCACAAGTACTGGCTCATCCTCACGCCACTCGCCCTTAACAAGAGCCATATGCTCCATTCCATTGCTTTGTTGACGGAAAGGAATAAGACGGAAGTGGCCCCACTCGGTAGGCATATCAACCTCCTCGCCTACTTCTATAATCGACTCCTTCTTAAGACGATAGGCGATAAGATCCTTTATGGTAATGATGCGCATACCCCACTCGGTAGCCATCTTCTGTAACTCGGGCATACGTGCCATTGTTCCATCATCATTCATTATCTCCATTAGGGCACCTGCAGGATATAGTCCGGCAAGACGACAAAGGTCTACAGCCGCCTCGGTATGTCCACAACGGCGCAATACACCATTGTCCTGTGCATACAACGGATTGATATGACCAGGACGACCGAAAGTCTGAGGTGTTGAGGTAGGATCGGCAAGCGCCTTGATTGTAGCTGCACGGTCGTGTATAGAAACACCTGTTGAACAACCCTCCAGTTTGTCAACAGTCACAGTGAACGGTGTGCCGAGCATAGACGTGTTATCACTAACCTGATGCGGCAGGTCAAGTTCCTCACATCTTGACAACGTAATGGGCACACAAAGCACACCACGAGCGTTCTTCAGCATGAAATTAACTTTCTCCGGGGTTATCTTCTCGGCTGCAATAATAAGGTCACCCTCGTTCTCGCGGTCTTCATCGTCAACGACGATTACGAATTTACCTTCCTTGAAATCTTCCAAAGCATCTTCAATGCTACTAAGCTTGAACTCTTCCATTTCTTATATTATTAGATGTTTATATTAATGTTTTATTATAGGGGTTATACTAAATACCGTGATTTCTACATATATATTATAATGTATAGACATAATACGCTGGTCGACATGACAATCATTGGTTTGCCAGTGCCTTTATACGACCTATTATTATATCATTCTCGGCCTTAACGGTACGCAGATCTCGCCAAAGACGCAACCTGTAGCGCCACATACGAAGGTAGAGCACCAGTCCAAAAGGAACAATAACAGCCGACACAATGTTAAGCCAACGGCGTTCAAATGGCCTTGTGTGTGCTTTGACTGACATTATAGGATATGCGCTAAGATGGTTTACGATAGTGCGGTCGCGCGAATTGCTGAGATCCTCTATTACCGTTTCGAGTTCCTCGTTTATAGCCTCAATCTTATGGTCGGGTTCGTACCTAAAGAACACCTTAATCCAATTGGGCGCATGTTTTAAACGATGCGACTGCGAATAGAGGTCAATCTCGCTGGTTATACTTTCTAACCTTTCAAGATCGGCAGCATAATCAGGATCGTTAATCACCACCTCCTTGCGATATATCGGTCGTTTGATACGCAGACCGAAGAATCTACGGAAAATATCTGTATACAAATCAACATTGAACACCACAGAATCGTTGGTGGCCTTATACGTGAAGAATACAGCCATCGGCACAAGTACAGCCGGAGCAAGAGCATTGCCAAACCATATAGCCCACATTCCGCCACGCGCCATTCTATAGCCAGAGTTGTCGAGAATATAGTAAACAATAAACACGAGTACCGATATAAGTACCGGCAGTCCAAGTCCTCCCTTACGTATGATAGCACCAAGCGGTGCTCCAATAAAGAAGAAGATAAGACAAGTGAGGGCGAGCGTTATCTTCCTCACCCACTCTATCTTGTGCTGGCGTATTAGTCGGTCGCCATCAGATGTTATCATCTGTTTAAAGTCAAGATCGCTTGCACGTTGCTTAACTTGCTGCAAGGCATAGCCAACCGCAGCACGGCGTCTATCAGGAGTTAATTGCGAGAAGGCCGAATCAACGTTGTAAGTATTCGTGGCAACAAGACCCAAAGAACGTAGCGAGTCTTTGACAGAAACCTTAGGCAAGGCATAAGCCATGCGCTGGTCTTCATTATAATACATACGGCCTATACTATCGTACTGCTCCTTAAGCGAGTCAAGATCGTGTCTTATCTTAGAAAAGCTCTTGGCACTGGCATTATTCGACATAGATGAACCATCGCCCATATTAAAGTCGCCATCATAATCGAGCAGTATTCGCTTGGCAGTAAATGTCTCGCGTCTATAAGGAACAGCAGCACTTCCTGCCATCTCCTGAGCCTTCATATTCTCAAACCACTCGCCGCTCCACAAAGAAAGCAACAGATGTTTCTTCTCAGCAGTAGACTGCAGCATACCAGAGTCGGCAAGGATAATGGCCTGATCTTCATACGATCCGGTCATTCTGTATATCATTATACCATAGAGTTTGCCTGTATTAAGATCCTTCTTCTGCACATAAAGGTTAGAGTTTGGTATACCATCATAGAATATTCCCTCTGGAATCTCAAGCTCCGGACTCTTTTGTTTCATCGACATAAGCATCAAGCCTAACTGCTTGTTGGCATTAGGACCGACGGTATTTTGGAAATAAAGCGAGGTAAAACATATGAGCACAGATATGAATATCAGCGAACGAAACGCCTGCATAAGCGATATACCAGCAGCCTTTATAGCTGTAAGTTCGGAGCTTTCGCCCATATTACCAAAGGTTATAAGAGATGAAAGCAATATGGCAAGTGGCAATGCCTGCGGAACAAGCATTAAGCCCATGTGCCAGAAAAATTCGGCAAGAACCTCCATCGACAAACCCTTACCTATAAGCTCGTCGATATAGCGCCACAGGAACTGCATCATCAGTACGAACTGGCAGATGAAGAAAGTACCTATGAATAGAAGACCAAACTGCTTGGCTATGAATATATCTAACTTCTTTATTCGAAACATATTTTTATGCTATTTGCTCCAACACCCCTATTATATATAATGTGTACTTTATTATTATAAACAATGTGCACATGCGCATAGGGATACATGTTTGCAAAATTAGTATAAAAATTCCACAAACAATTAATTTTAATGTTTTTTGTAAACTATTACACACCGCTTTTAAGACGAAGACGGTCAAAGTTGTGTTGCCATGTTGAGTACAACCATTCGGCATCATCCTCTATGGTAAAATCTGTAACGTGCAATGTTATCTCCCCTGACACCGGACTGCACGACATACTTATCTCTACATAAGCGTCACCATCCTCGTCGTCCCAACTCCATCTAATACGACTTAGACAGTCGGCATACAACAATATAGCCTGACGCATCTCATGATGCCGCCAAACATCACCCCACACAAAGGTAAGGATGTTGCCTTCGAGCGTCACTTTGTCGGCAATCCACTTCTGAAGTCCATCAGCAGTACCAATAAGTTGCCATACAATATTGCGTGACGTAGACTTCAGTTGATGCTCTATTTCTATTTTCTTTATACTCATTATTCTTGATATTAATCAATCCTCATCCCAAAAACGGATGAGATTTGCAGTTTAATTGATGCAAAGATACATTTTTTTTGATGATGAAGTAAATTTTTCTTCAAAAAGTTTTGGCAGTTAATAAAAAATCGCTACCTTTGCACCCGCAATCAAGAACGATGGCGGGATAGCTCAGCTGGTTAGAGCGCATGATTCATAATCATGAGGTCCCCAGTTCAATCCTGGGTCCCGCTACAAAGAAGCCGAAAAGAAGTTAATTCTTTTCGGTTTTTTGTTTTTATAAAGCTTTATTTTACTTAACCAAGCAAAAAAAACGATATACAACATCAAGTCTCAGATTAAATTCGTAATTTTGCAGCACAATATATAAACACACATTATATATAATATAGAAAATACGTTTATGAAACTTGATTTGCTGACAGCCATCTCGCCCATTGACGGTCGCTACAGAAGCAAGACAGAGAAACTTGCCGACTATTTTTCAGAGTATGCACTCATAAGATATAGAGTGCGTGTAGAAATAGAGTATTTCATCACTCTCTGCGAACTGCCCCTTCCGCAGCTAAAGGACTTTGACCACTCGCTGTTTGAGCGTTTACGTGGTATATACAAGAACTTTAACGAAGATAATGCACAACGCGTTAAAGACATCGAGAAAGTGACCAACCATGATGTCAAGGCTGTGGAGTATTTCATAAAGGAGGAGTTTGACAAGATTGGCGGACTGGATGCCTACAAAGAATTCATACATTTTGGTTTGACATCTCAGGACATAAACAACACAAGTGTACCGCTCTCTATCAAGGAGGCACTTGAGGAAGCTTATTATCCTCTTGTTGAAGAACTCATCGCACAACTCCAACAGTATGCCGACGAATGGAAGGACGTGCCCATGCTTGCCAAGACTCACGGTCAGCCAGCATCTCCTACACGTTTAGGCAAGGAGGTCATGGTATACGTTTACCGACTTAACGAACAGCTTTCACAACTTAAGGCTTGCAAGATGACAGCCAAATTTGGTGGAGCAACAGGCAACTATAACGCTCACCATGTAGCTTATCCCGAATATGATTGGAAGGCTTTTGGCAACCGTTTTGTCAGCGAAAAGCTTGGCTTGGAACGCGAGCAATACACAACACAGATTAGCAATTACGACTGCCTTGGTAGTGTATTCGATGCAATGCGTCGCATTAACACCATCATCATAGACCTAGACCGCGACTTTTGGATGTACATTTCTATGGACTACTTCAAGCAAAAGATTAAGGCAGGCGAGGTAGGATCGTCAGCTATGCCGCATAAGGTAAATCCAATTGACTTTGAAAATTCAGAGGGCAATCTTGGCATAGCCAATGCCATACTGCAATTCCTTGCTATGAAGTTGCCAGTAAGCCGTCTGCAACGCGACCTTACCGACTCTACCGTACTTCGTAACGTAGGCGTACCTTTCGGTCATGGTATGATAGCCATAGCAAGTACACTTAAAGGTCTGCGCAAACTTATTCTCCACGAAGAGAAAATTGAGGAAGACCTCAACAACACTTGGGCAGTTGTAGCAGAAGCCATTCAAACCATATTGCGCCGCGAAGCCTATCCTCATCCATACGAGGCACTAAAGGCTCTCACACGCACCAACAAAAAGATGTCCGAGGAGACAATACACGAGTTTGTAAAGACCCTCAACGTTAGCGACGCCGTTAAGGCTGAGCTTATGGCCATCACGCCGCTTAACTACACTGGCATCTAAAACAAGCACAACAACAGCAAAACATTATAGCAGTCTATATAAATATTAAGCGATTAAAAAATCAATTAAGAGATTATAGCAATCTATATATAATTAATAGTAAGTAATAATTTAAGTAAGAACAGAAGTGCATCTATCCGTTCACTTTTCAACGCAGAATAACGGAATGTGTGTCACTTGCCGTGAGGCGAAAAAAGTAAAAACTATGGATTCAGAATTGGAAAAGAACCAGGAACAGAAAGCAGCGGATCAAACTACAGGCAATAGCGAGAGCTATGGTCGTCCCGCAGGTAACTATCAGAGAGAGTATCGCAGTGTGACCGGACGTCGTCCACGCATCCACACTCAGCGTCCTTACAATGCCGACCGTTCTGCCTCAACAAGCAGCGACGACAATGGATTCCGCCCCGAGGGATTCGGTGCAGGTTTGCAAGGTAACGGCAACAACGGCTATCAGCCACGTCAACAAGGCTATCGTTCTCGCTACAACCAGCAGGGAGACAGCCAGCAGGGCGGATACCAGCCACGTCAGCAAGGCTATCGTCCTCGCTACAATCAACAACAGGGTGACGACCAACAGAGTGGCTATCAGCAGCGTGGCAGCTATAATCGTAACGGCTACCAACAGCGCGGAGGCTATCAGCAACGTCCGCAGAACGGTTATCGCCCTCGCTATAACCAGCAGAGTGACGACGACCAACAGCAGAATAGCTTCGGACAGCAGCAAGGTAGCTATCAGCCACGTCAGCAGAGTGGATACGGACAGCAAGGCGGATACAACCGTAGCGGTTATGGACAGCAGCGTGGTGGCTATCAGCAGCGTGGCGGTTATGGACAGCAGCGTGGCGGTTATGGACAGCAGCGTGGTGGATACAACCGTGGCGGATACGGACAACAAGGCGGATACAACCGTCAGCACACTCCTGGCTACGATCCCAATGCAAAATATAGCTTGAAAAAGCGTATTGAGTATAAGGAAGAGAATTTCGATCCGAACGAACCAATTCGTCTGAACAAGTTCCTTGCTAACGCAGGTATTTGCTCACGTCGCGAGGCTGACGAATTTATCCAGGCAGGTGTTGTATCAGTAAACGGTGAGGTTGTTACCGAACTCGGTACAAAGATCAAGCGCACCGATGAGATTAAGTTCCACGACCAGCCTGTAAACCTTGAGAAGAAGGTATACGTACTGCTAAATAAACCAAAGGATTGTGTTACAACAAGCGATGACCCACAGCAACGCAAAACTGTTATGGACCTCGTTAAAAACGTATGTCCTGAGCGCATCTACCCTGTAGGACGTCTCGACCGCAACACTACTGGTGTACTTCTCCTTACCAACGACGGTGACTTGGCCTCTAAGCTCACACACCCGAAATTCCTTAAGAAGAAGGTTTATCACGTATATCTCGACAAGAATGTTACAGCTCACGATATGCAGCAGATTGCAGAAGGCATTGAGCTTGAGGACGGCGAGATACATGCTGATGCTATCGAGTATGCAAGCGATACAGACAAGAGCCAAGTAGGCATTGAGATCCACAGCGGCAAGAACCGCATCGTGCGCCGAATATTTGAGCACCTCGGTTATCGTGTCGTTAAACTCGATCGCGTTCAGTTTGCAGGACTCACAAAGAAGAACCTCCGTCGTGGCGACTGGCGCTTCCTCACAGAGAAGGAAGTTGAGATGCTGCGTATGGGCGCCTTCGAATAATATATAATAGTGTAATGTTTAATTTATAATGGAAACACTTAAGAGAACCAAAGTTGTAGATGCTCTTAGTAGCACCGACTTCGGAAGCAAAATCAATGTGAAGGGATGGGTTCGTACCCATCGCAGCTCTAAGGCTGTCGACTTCATTGCACTCAACGACGGCTCGACAATAAAGAACATACAGATTGTTGTTGACCCTACAAAGTTTGACGCTGATATGCTCAAGCAAATCACCACAGGCGCTTGCATAAGCGCTGTTGGTACTCTTGTAGAGAGCCAGGGCAATGGACAGACATCTGAGATTCAGTGCGACAGCATTGAAATCTATGGTCTGTGTGGCAACGACTATCCTATGCAGAAGAAAGGTCAGACCTTTGAGTATATGCGTCAGTATGCCCACTTGCGTCTTCGCACCAATACCTTCGGTGCCGTTATGCGCATACGTCACAATATGGCTATGGCCATCCACACTTATTTCCACGAGCACGGCTACTTCTACTTCAATACTCCGCTTATCACTGCAAGCGACTGCGAGGGTGCAGGACAGATGTTCCAGGTTACAACAAAAAACCTCTACAACCTCAAGAAGACAGAGGATGGCAAGATAGACTACTCTGACGACTTCTTTGGAAAGCAGACTTCACTAACAGTATCAGGTCAGCTTGAAGGCGAGTTGGGTGCCACAGCTCTTGGCGCAATATATACCTTCGGTCCTACATTCCGTGCAGAGAACTCTAACACTCCACGTCACTTGGCAGAGTTCTGGATGGTAGAACCTGAAGTTGCTTTCCTCGACCTTGCTGGTCTTATGGAACTAGAAGAAGACTTTATCAAGTACTGCATCCGTTGGGCTTTGGAGCACTGCAAGGACGATCTCGAATTCCTTAATAAGATGATTGACAAGGGTCTTATTGAGCGTCTTAAAGGTGTGCTCAACTCTGAGTTCGTGCATCTGCCTTATACCGAGGGCATACGCATACTCCAGGAAGCTATAAAGAAAGGCAAGAAGTTTGAGTTCCCATGCGAGTGGGGCGACGATCTAGCCTCAGAACACGAGCGCTTCCTCGTTGAGGAATACTTCAAGAAGCCAGTTATCATGACCAACTATCCTAAGGCTATCAAGGCCTTCTATATGAAGATAGATGCTGAGGAATCTGGATTTGGAGGCAAGAGTGGCGCAACCGTTCAAGGCACCGACGTATTGTTCCCACAGATTGGCGAAATCATTGGCGGTTCTGTTCGTGAGGAAAGCTACGACAAACTTATGAACGAGATAGAAGAGCGTAACATTCCTATGAAGGATATGAGCTGGTACCTCGACACCCGCAAATATGGATCATGCCCACATGCTGGTTTCGGTCTCGGTTTCGAGCGTCTTATCCTCTTCGTAACTGGTATGCAGAACATCCGCGACGTCATTCCGTTCCCACGTACACCTAAGTCGGCTGAGTTTTAAATTGTACGAAAGTCTTGATAGACAAACTAATAATGAAGGACAACAAGAAAATCTTGTTGTCCTTTTTGTATTTTGTGCAAGATTTTCAGTATCTTTGCATACATTATATAAATGTACCAAAAGATGAACATAGCCGAAATACTTACCGCCGGCGACGGGAAGAAGCACTTCTCGTTTGAGGTTCTGCCACCGCTGAAAGGCACAGGCACAGAAAGATTGTTTTCAACTATAGAAAAGTTTAAGGACTTCGATCCTGCTTACATCAACATCACCACGCATCACAGCGAATTTGTCTACCGAGAAATAGAAGACGGCAAGTTTGAAAGGTTGCGTGTGCGTCGCCGTCCCGGAACAGTGGCTGTGGCATCAGCAATACAGCAGGAGTTTGGCGTTCCTGTCATTCCACACGTAATATGCAGCGGAGCAAGCGCCGAAGACATTGAATACGAACTAATAGACCTACAGTTTCTCGGCATAGAGAATCTGCTGTTGCTTCGTGGAGACAAGGCTAAGGAAGACAGTCGCTTCATTCCTGTTGAGGGTGGCCATACCCACACCACCGAACTTATAGAGCAGGTAAACCGCTTCAACGATGGATTCTTCTATGACGGCACACCTATCAAGAAACCCGGAAAGAAATTTGCCTTTGGCGTAGCTTGTTACCCAGAGAAGCACGAGGAGGCTCCAAACATCGAGATGGACATGGAATATCTCAAGCAAAAGCAAGACCTTGGTGCTGGATATGCAGTTACACAACTGTTCTACGACAACCAGAAGTATTTCGACTTTGTGGCTAAAGCTCGCCAGATGGGTATTACAATTCCTATAGTTCCAGGCATTAAGCCATTTGCCAAACTGTCGCAACTCACCGTTGTGCCAAAGACATTCCACTGCGACCTCCCACAAGAATTGGCTCAGGAGGTATTAAAGTGCAAGACAGATGACGACGCTCGTCAATTGGGCATTGAATGGACAACCGAACAGTGTCGTCAACTATATGCAGCAGGCGTAAGCAACATTCACTTCTATACAGTATCGGCTGTCGATTCTGTGCGTGAAGTGGCAAAACGACTGCTCTAAACAAAAAATAAACAAAAAAGTAATGCAATTTGAAGAAGTAATAGGTCAGCAAAACGCCAAACACCAGCTACGCCAACTCATCACAGAGGGACGCGTACCCCACGCCATGCTCTTCTGCGGTCCTGCGGGCTGCGGCAAGATGGCACTTGCACTTGCGTTTGCATCAGAACTGTTAGGACACAGTCGATTGTTACGCCAATGGGGGCATCCCGACCTACACTTCTCCTACCCCACCATAAAGAAACCTAACATGGGGGCTGAACATCAACCCACAAGTGACGACTACGCTTCTGAGTGGCACGACCTTCTAATGCAAGGTCCCTACTTCACCCTTGAACAATGGATGACACAGATGGATGCTGAAAACCAGCAAGCGATAATCACTGCTGCCGAAAGCGACCGTCTATCGCGCCGATTAGCCATAAAGTCGAGTCAGGGGGGATATAAGATTTGCATCATTTGGTTGCCCGAACGCATGAACCTTGCTAGCGCTAACAAACTGTTAAAGCTTCTTGAGGAGCCACCAGAGCAAACAGTCTTCATCATGGTAAGCGAAGATCCTGGCCGACTACTTGAAACCATACGCAGCCGTACACAACGCTTCGACTTTAAACGTATATCCGAAGAAGACATCCGCACTGCTCTTATCCAACAACGCGGACTGGATGACGACACTGCCCAACGTATAGCACGCATATCCGCAGGCTCATGGACACAAGCACTCGACACACTTAGCGCTGGCAACGAGAACCATATGTTCTTCGACCTATTCACCATGCTTATGCGACTTGCATACAGCAAGCGTGTTAAGGAACTAAAAAAATGGAGTGAAAGTATTGCAGCCTTCGGCAGAGAGAAGCAAAAACGAATGATAGTATATTGCAACCGAATGGTGCGCGAAAGTTTTATGTACAACTTCCACTGCCCCGAACTGAGCTATATGACGCACGACGAAGAAAACTTCACCAAACGCTTCGCCCCATTCATAAACGAGTACAACGTCATCGAAATGACAGAAATGTTTGAACACGCACTGCGCGACATATCGCAAAACGCCAACTCTAAGATGGTGTTCTTCGATATTGCCATGCAGACCATCATATTAATCACGAGAAAGAAATGAAAAATTTCAAAGACATGCAATTCAAAATATCCCGTGGCTGCGACCGTGGTTTAAACCATAATGGTTGTGGACGCCAGAACATGCAGCTCAACACATACGACTGGCTGTATGATGTACCTGGCAACGAGGAGGACACCGACCTCGTTGAGGTGCAGTTCAAAAACACACGCAAGGGATACTATCATAACGTCAATCACCTAGACCTGCGCAAAGGCGACATCGTGGCAGTAGAGGCAAGTCCTGGTCACGACATAGGAACTGTAACACTTACCGGCCGCCTTGTCAAGCTGCAAGTAAAAAAGGCTAACCTCAAGTCGGCCGACGACATCAAACGCGTATACCGCATAGCCAAACCAGTGGACATGGACAAGTACCATGAGGCCAAGAGCCGCGAACATGGCACTATGATTCAGAGCCGACAGATAGCCAAGGACCTTGGACTACAGATGAAAATTGGCGATGTGGAATATCAGGGCGACGGAAACAAGGCTATATTCTATTACATAGCTGACGAACGTGTCGATTTCCGCCAACTCATCAAGGTGCTTGCCGACACATTCCATGTACGAATAGAAATGAAACAGATAGGCGCACGCCAAGAAGCAGGACGCATAGGAGGAACCGGACCTTGCGGGCGCGAACTTTGCTGTGCCACATGGATGAAGAACTTTGTAAGCGTAAGCACCAACGCTGCACGTATACAGGACATATCACTCAATCCACAGAAGCTTGCCGGTATGTGCGCCAAACTGAAGTGCTGCCTCAACTATGAGGTTGACGACTATGTAGAGGCTGGTCGAAAGATGCCTTCACGCGACGTAGTGTTGCAGACCATCGACAGCGATTACTATCTCTTCAAATCGGATATACTTGCTGGACTCGTCACCTACTCTACTGGTAAGGGTGTTGCCGCAAATCTTGAGACAATTACAGCCGAACGCGCACGTGCCATCATCGAGATGAACAAACGTGGCGAGAAACCTGAATCGCTCACCGAAGATGGTAAGACAAAGGAAACTAAACGTCCTGCCGACCTACTTGCCGACGCAGACATAAGCCGATTCGACAAGACTAAGAAGAAAAAGAAGAAGCCACAAGGCAAGAAGCCACAGCAACCTAAGGATGCCAAGCAGCAGCAACAACAGCCAAAGGATGCCAAGCCACAGCAGCAAACTAAAGAAGGTAAGCAACAACAGCAGCCGCAACAACCCAAGGATGCCAAGCAGCAACAGCAACCGCAGCCCAAAGAGGGTAAACCTCAACAGCGCAAAGACAACCGTCCACAGCGCCAACCCAAGCCACAAGCTGTTGCTAACAAAAAACCGAATAACACCGAACTACAACAGCAATGAGAAAATCTCTTGCCATAATCATAGCGGCAGCGACACTACTGGTGCTCGCTGCCTGCAATCGGCACTTAGTGTACGACAAATTTATGCATACACCTGTTGCCGGATGGGAGAAGAACGACACTTTACTGTTTGAGGTACCTCCGGTGAGCCAAGCATCTACTTATCAGTCAAGACTTGAACTTCGTGTAGTCGACGACTATCCATTTGTCTCAATCACCCTGATAGTGGAACGCCATATATATCCACGCAATGAGGTTAGGCTCGACACACTCAACTGCCCCCTTACCGACCGATGTGGCAACGCTGCAGGAAAGGGCATAAGCTACCACCAATATATCTTTGACATGAGTCCGATACAATTACAGCAAGGCGACTCCATACATGTACGCATACGCCACGACATGAAACGAGAGATATTGCCAGGAGTGAGCGATGTGGGCATTATGATGCTTAAAGCACCTTAATTTGCCACTGCATACTATTTTTATCTCTTTATTTTTGCGACATTTTACAAGATTGAGTAACTTTGCAACTAATTTAAAAGCCTGTTACTTATGAGCATTATAAAAATCAAGGACAAGACATTCAAGACTTCTATCCCAGAGGCACAGATTTTAGAACGTGTCAAGGCAGTAGCCGACCGCATAAATACCGACATGGCAGACAAGAATCCATTGTTGCTTGCCATGCTGAACGGTTCCTTCGTTTTTGCAGCCGACCTAATGCGTATGATTAATATCCCATGCGAGATATCATTCGTAAAGATGGCTTCGTACGAGGGCACATCGTCTACTGGCAAAGTAAAGCAGCTGCTCGGACTAAACGAGGACATTAAGGGACGTACCGTAATTATTGTGGAAGACATCGTTGAGTCGGGACTCACAATGAAGGCACTCCTCGACACTCTACACGAACATGAACCTGCCGATATACAAATATGCACTCTGCTGCTAAAACCCGAATGTGTCAAGGTTCCACTCGACATCAAGTACGTGGCAATTGAGATACCTAACGACTTCATCCTCGGCTATGGTCTCGACTACGACCAGCAGGGTCGCAACCTCAGAGACATATACACCGTGGTGGAAGAGTAAGGTTAGGCACAAGCGTGCACACAACAAATCTGTGCAACTAAGCTGAAAGACAACAAATAAATCATTACAATATAAATTATTCTTAAGTAAAAAGATGAAGAACATCGTTATTTTCGGTGCCCCAGGTTCAGGCAAGGGCACACAGAGCGACCTTATGATTGAGAAGTATGGCTTCAACCACATCTCAACAGGTGACGTTCTACGCAACGAAATCAAGAACGGAACAGAACTTGGCAAAACAGCCAAGGGCTTTATAGACAATGGTCAGCTCATACCTGATGACCTTATGGTAAACATCCTCGCTAGCGTTTACGACAGCTTTGGCAAGGAACACAAGGGTGTTATCTTCGACGGATTCCCCCGCACTATCCCACAAGCAGAGGCTCTTAAGCAGATGCTTGCAGAGCGTGGTCATAAGGTAGCAGCTATGATAGAGCTTGACGTTCCTGAGGAAGAGCTTATGACACGTCTTATCAAGCGTGGCCAAGAGAGCGGTCGTTCTGACGACAACGCAGAGACAATCAAGAAGCGCCTCGACGTTTACCACAACCAGACCGCTCCGCTTATCGAGTGGTACAAGGGCGAGGGTATCCACCACCACATCAATGGCCTCGGCGAGCTCGACCGCATCTTCGGCGACATCTGCTCGGTTATAGACGCTCTCTAAGCTATTTAAACAGAATTACAACATATAAGGGTGTATCAAAACGCAATTATTACGTTTTGACACACCCTTACTATTTTTATCTACTCTACTGACACCTTACAACTTCAATACTAAACTACGCCACAATAAAAATACATGAATACTGACACATTTGCAACTTTTTGGAGCAAACTAAAAAAATCATAATAAGCTTGGAGTGATACATACTTCTCACCGACAAACGCAATTTACACATATATCACTTCATTACCCCTCCCTTTCCTTCTGAAAAGGAAACTTTTATCCATTTCTTTCCTTCTGAGAAGGAAACTTTTACTCATTTCTTTCCTTTTCAGAAGGAAATACACTATCTTTGCAGTTGAACAAAACAACGAGCAATATGGAACTACGCAGTATATTTCAGTCGGTTATAGCTCTTCATCAGGAAGAGTTTCCGTTAAGTTTAAAAGAACGCAAGCAGCAACTGCCTGTCAACAAGGACAGCATCGTTACTGTTACGGGTATACGTCGTTGTGGCAAGTCGTCGCTCCTTGGTCTTACCATCAACCGCTTGCTCCAAAACGACGTCAAGCCCGAGCAGATATTGTATATCGGATTCGACGACGAGCGTTTTGCATCAATGCAGACATCCGACTTCGACGAGATTCTACAAGCCTACCGCGAGATGTATCCAACCCAATCGTTAAAGGACGTATATATGTTCTTTGACGAGATACAGCTGATAGAAGGATGGGAACTCTTTGTGCTGCGCGTATTCAAGAACTACTGCAAGCACATCTATGTAACAGGCAGCACGGCAAAGATGCTGTCTGGCGAAATGGCGTCGGCGCTGCGTGGATGGCCTGACGAATATCGCGAGTATCCTCTAAGCTTTGACGAATACCTTGACTTTAAGGAGGTAAAGGCCAACAAATACACGGAGGAAGGGGCAGCCGTATTGGCAAGCGAGTTTAAGAATTACTGTAAGGAGGGCGGTTTCCCACAAGTGGTGCTAACCGATGTGGCAACCGAAAAGATAAAGATTCTACAGTCGTACTTCAACACTATGTTGTTCCGCGATATGATAGAACATTACGGCATATCGGCTTCGCCTTCGGTAGTGCGCTACTTCTTGAAGCGCGTGATGAACAATATAACAAAGCCTACAAGCGTGAACAACATATACAATGAGCTTAAGTCGCAAGGCATGCGCGTCTCTAAAGACTCGTTGTATCTATGGCTCGACTATGCTTGCAATATTTTCTTACTGCGTAAGGTGCCTAAGTATACACAATCGATAGTTAAGCAGAACCTCTCGCCTGCCAAATACTACATTGCCGACTTTGCCATGCGCAACGCTATACTGTTGCCACAAAGCGACGACGAGGGTAAGGCGCTTGAGAATATTGTGTATACTAAGTTGGAGAGAGAACTTGCGGAAGACGACCAGGTGTTCTATTTCAACGAGACTGTTGAGTGCGACTTCGTCGTTGTGAGGGCCGACCATGTAGACCAACTCATCCAGGTTTGCTGGCAACTTGACGACAACAACCTAAGCCGTGAGGTTGAGGGCATCGTGGCGGCAGCCGAATATACTGGGTGTAAGAACTGCACCATCGTTACCTTCAACCAACAGCGCACCATCGAACATAAAGGATTAGTAATAAAGGTGGTGCCAGTGTGGAGATCAATGCGGGCTGAAAGCCCAAATTTCGCCTAGCCCAGGGCCGCTCGGCTCTGCCGCTTGCCTAAGCAATAACGCCCTAGGTAAACGGACGTTATAAATAATACGCCCTGTAAGGGCAAAAGCGTTGATAATGAATGCTTTTGCCCTTACAGGTAGGGCGTACCACTTGCGACTTTTGACACCCCCTCACTGCAAATTACAAATCTATCACTCCATATTCCGGATGAGCATATAATGTAAGTGCCTGCCTCACTTCCTTATTAGGGATGCCAAGGATATAGCCGTAATCGTCGCACGACTTTATCGTGTGATTTGCCATAACGTTATATTTTATTTATTAATCCAACGGCTGTGTCTTAAGTTCAACCACAGCACCCGTTGTAGGATCGAGCACAATGTCGGATGTAAACTTCTTTCCAAAGAGGGCACCGTTAAGCATCACCACTCTACCAAACTGGGCCGCATCAGTCTCATACGATGCAACAGGAGTGCCGTCTGCCTTAGTTATTGTAAGGCGAATCTTTCCTGGCAGATTAACACCAAGACTAAAGTCGTCCTTCTCCTTGTCTGCCTTCGAGGCATCTGCTGGCACGTCGGCAATAATTCCCTCATTCTCTACGTTAAGATAGAAAGGTTCTCCAGAGAAATCATCGGCTGATGTCAGTCCAAATCGCTTAGAGAAACGGAAGAGCACACGACGTAGGTCGGTAGGCTGCGGTACAAAAGTCATCACTGTTTCTGTAGTATCGGTAGATACAGTGCCTGTAAACAGCTGCATAAGTGCACGCTCCTGTGTGTCGAGTTGGCGGTACATAAGACGTAATTGTTCGCCATCTTTAGGCATATTGTCGGCCTCGCCACGCGACAATTGGTTGCGTGAGTCGCGAATATCATATACCTCCTGTGCCACAAGCTGAGCCATCTTAGGCAAGTTGGCGGCGGCAAGAATGTCCTGACTCATATAGTCGCGCGAATTCAGCGGAGCTGCCTTTTGTGCTGCACGAAATACCTTTGGACGTGGCAAAGCCTTACCCTTTGTATTGATGGCACGTAGCACACCGTTTGGAGCACAGTCGATGGTGAACACACTGTGCTTCTTGTCTACAGCCACAGTAAACTTCTTGTCGGTGTCTGGCTGACCCTCCGATGTAAAGTTTACACCCACAATGCGATAGGTAGTCTGTGGAGTTGTAGAGGCATTCTTTTTAAAATAGAGTTCCGAATAGTCGGCCAACTGCCCAGGCATAATTGATGTTTTCTCCACAAGCACCTGCATGCGCACCGCAGTCTTAGGCAGATAGTAGTCCAATCCGTCTACCTTCTTCTCGCCTCCAGCCATTGCTGTAGTGGCGGCAACGGTTGTGAGGAATATTGATGTTAGTAACTTCTTCATTTTATTTATTCTTGTTATTATATAGGTTAGCTCAATTATACAAGCAACAAAGCTCAAGCCCTATGCTACGTGCCTGCTTAGTACATTGCCTTAAATGCCTCAGGCAGCGCGGCAATAATATCGCTTGCCATCATACATTCCTTGCCTACACGCGCTGCAGCAATATCTCCAGCAAGTCCGTGCAGATATATACCTGTAAGACAAGCATTCTTGCGAGAGTAGCCACGTGCCAACAAACCCGTAATGATACCAGTAAGCACGTCGCCGCTACCAGCTGTTGCCATACCCGAATTTCCGGTAGTGTTAAACACAACATTGCCATCAGGCAAGCACAAAGCCGTATAATGTCCCTTTAGCACTATATACGCACGCAAGCTTTCAGCCATATCACGTGCTACAGCAAGACGCTCGCTGTCGCTATGACATGTGGTTGAAGCCAGACGGTCAAGTTCGCGTGGATGAGGTGTCAATATCATATTGTCAGGCAACTGACTAATCCATGTGCCGTGCGAGCCAAGCATATTCAAGGCATCGGCATCAAGCACTACCGGACATTGAGTCTGCTGCAATTGCGACATCAAAGCTAATGCCGAACCTTCTTGCTTGCCCAAGCCTGGACCTATACCTACAGCATCAAACTCATCGGCAGCCACTGCCTCAGAGTAATAGTTCTCTTGATCGATAGCAAGCACAGCCTCTGGCACTGATATCTGCATAACGGTAGTGTTGCATCGAGGAGTTAGTGCTGTAAGCTTGCCAACACCACTGCGCAAGCACGCCTTCGAGGCCAATACAGCCGCACCAGCCATGCCCTCAGTACCAGCAATAAGCAAGGCGTTGCCCATAGTGCCCTTATGTGCAAAGTCGTCACGTGTCAGCATATTTTTACGTATGTATTCGGCATCAACCGTAGAGAATGGCGAAGGAATGCTCTTTACATACTCCTTTGACAGACGGATGTCGAGCACCTGCACCTTGCCAAGATACTGCTGGCAGTCGGCATAATACATGGAGAGTTTCTTAAACTGAAGTGTCAACGTAAGGTCTGCACGTATGATGGCAGCCGAGTTGTTGGCAGAATTATCCTCGGCCATAAGTCCAGACGGCATATCTATACTTACTACACGTGCCGTAGACTGATTGATGTATTTAACAAGCGAGGCAAATCCACCTGTAAGTGGCTTGTTAAGACCCGAGCCAAAAAGACCGTCAACAACCAATGTCTGTTGCGTTAGTTTTGGAGGGTCAAAGTTGGATGTTATTTCTGTGTACGAGTGAACAAGTCCCTCACTCTTTAGACGATCGCGGTTTTTCTCGCAATTATCCGACAATGTGCCGTGTATATTAAATAGATAAGCGTCTACAATATATCCCTTCTCCGACAGCATGCGCGATACTGCAAGCGCATCGCCTCCGTTGTTGCCTGGACCTGCAAACACCACAATTGGTGTAGTAGATTCGAAGCGTGTGGTAATTGCCTGTGTTATGGCTCGTGAGGCACGCTCCATAAGGTCGATAGAAGCTATTGGCTCGTGGTCAATAGTGTATTGGTCGAGCTCTCTAATCTGGGCTCCTGTAAGTATCTTCATATTTTATTGTTGTATTTGTCTACGTTAGATGCATATAGCACTTGCAAAAATACAAAATAAATGGGAGAAAGCACCGCATCTTTGATTAAATTTTCAGTACCTTTGCAGTCAGTAAAACAAGCACCCATACATTCAACATATTCAAACCGACATCTTATGACCAACATTGCCAGTTACTTCCCCATAACCGACCCCACCCTGATATTCTTCGTGGTTATGCTCATCATCCTCTTTGCCCCTATCATAATGGGCAAGCTTCGCATTCCGCACATCATCGGAATGGTATTGGCTGGTGTGGCAGTGGGCAAGTATGGCTTCAACATATTGGTACGCGACGACTCGTTTGAGTTATTCGGCAAAGTGGGCCTCTACTACATAATGTTCTTGGCATCGCTTGAGATGGACATGGAGGGTGTTAAACGCAACTCAAGACGGTTCGGCATCTTTGGCGTGCTTACTTGTGGCTTGCCTTTCTTGCTTACATATGTCGGATGCATCAGTCTGCTTCACTATTCGCAGTTTGCCTCCTTGCTGCTTGGATGCATCATGGCATCCAACACACTCATTGCTTATCCTATTGTAGGACGCTACGGCCTGCAGAAAAAGCCAAGCGTAACGCTAAGTGTGGGTTCGTCAATGCTTGCCCTGCTCATGGCACTTGTTATACTGGCTGCCATAGTAGAATCGTATAAAGGCAATGCCGGTGTATTGTTCTGGCTTATGTTTGTAGGCAAGTTTGTGGCATATTGCCTGGTGCTTGCCTTCATCATTCCACGCTTGGCACGCTGGTTTCTGCGTCGTTACAGCGATGCTGTGATGCAGTTTATCTTTGTCATGTCTATGCTCTTCATGAGTGCTGCCTTTGGCGAGGCACTTGGACTTGAGGGCATCATCGGAGCCTTTCTATCCGGCTTAATTCTAAACAGATTCATACCACACGTATCACCGCTAATGAACCGAATAGAGTTTATAGGCAATGCTCTCTTCATACCCTACTTCCTTATAGGTGTTGGCATGCTTATTAATGTACGCGTGTTGTTCGAGGGCGGCGACATCATAATGGTGGTACTATGCATTGCCGGTCTCGGAACATTGGGCAAGGCTATAGCAGCATACGTTGCGGCATTTATATTCAAGCTACCCGTATCATCTGGCAACATGATGTTTGGCTTGACATCCGCTCATGCTGCCGGTGCCATAGCCATGCTTATGATAGGAATGAGGATTGAGGTTGAACCTGGCGTGCCTCTTATAACCGACGACATGCTTAACGCTGTGGTTGTAATGATTCTTTTCACGTGCATCATTTCTTCTATGATGACAGAGCGGTCGGCTCAGCAGATAACACTACGCGACAAAGAAATGCCCGACGACAACGACCAGAAGGCAAACACAGACGAGAAGATACTGATACCTATGAAGTATCCAGAATATGCCCAGCGTCTTGTAAACGTGGCGATGATGATGCGTAATCCTAAGAACACCACAACTCTTGTGGGCCTCAACGTGGTGTACGACGACGAAGACATGCGACGCAACCAGGAACAAGGACAACAGTTGCTTGACCGTATGACCAAGTATGCTGCTGCCGCCGACATGTCTATGCAAACTCAGGTGCGCGTGGCTGCCAATATTGCCAACGGCATCAGACATGCCTTTAAGGAGTTTCGTGCTACTGACGTGCTTATAGGCATGCACATGCACCCTGAGGTTTCACAGAAGTTTTGGGGCGCTTTCCACCAGAGTTTGTTCAATGGACTTAACTCACAGATAATAATGGCTCGACTAAACCAGCCTCTATCCACCATACGTCGCATTAAGGTTGCAGTTCCGTCAAGAGCCCAATTTGAGCCTGGCTTCTACCGCTGGTTGGAACGATTGTGCCGTATGGCAGTAAATATGGAGTGCCATACCGAGTTCTACGGACGCGAAGACGTGCTGCCACTGATTGAGCAATATGTACACAATAAGCATCAACAGATGAGGGTTTCGTTCACAACAATGGTACATTGGGCCGAAATGCCCAACATTGCCGCCAGCATTTCCAACGACCAGTTATTCATCATCGTTACAGCACGCAAGGGCACTGTGTCGTTCAAGAATGCACTTGAACGATTGCCCGACGAGATTCAACGCCACTTCTCTGGCAAGAACATTATGATAATATTCCCCGACCAGCACGGCGATGCAATGGAAGAAATGACATTTGCACAACCGCAGCATACTGAGGACCAAAGTGCTTACGAGACACTTAACAAGTGGATTAAAAAGAATTTGATTAGGAAGTAAATATATATAATATGATAGACATCAAAGGTATAACCAAGAGTTTCGGCTCGCTGCAGGTGCTTAAAGGCATCGACCTGCATATAAACAAGGGCGAGGTGGTGAGCATCGTAGGTCCGAGTGGCGCAGGCAAAACCACACTGCTGCAGATAATGGGTACACTCGACCGTGCAGACAGTGGTTCGGTAGTAATAGACGGCGTTGACGTTGGAACCTTAAACACAAAAAAACTGAGCGACTTCCGCAACCAGCATATAGGTTTTGTATTTCAGTTTCATCAGCTTCTGCCAGAATTCACTGCTCTTGAAAATATTATGATTCCAGCCTTCATTGCTGGCAAGAGCAACAAAGAGGCTCGCCAACGTGCTATGGAATTGCTTGAATTTATGAATCTTTCAGAACGTGCATCGCACAAACCTGCCGAACTGTCGGGAGGAGAAAAGCAACGTGTAGCTGTTGCCCGCGCTCTTGTCAACAATCCTGCTGTGGTGTTGGCAGACGAACCTTCTGGTTCGCTCGACTCTAAAAACAAAGCCGAGCTGCACCAACTGTTCTTCGACTTAAGAGATAAGTTTGGTCAGACCTTCGTTATAGTGACACACGACGAGCACTTGGCATCGATAACCGACCGCACTATTCATATTGAGGACGGAAAGATTGGGGATGTACCTCCAATACATACACCTTCCACAAATGTACCTCCCACAGAACTCACAGAAGACACAGAAGCCTAACGGACCTAAGCTTTTCGAATTCACAGAATTGCCTACGCTTCGCGAGGCAAGAACTCACAGAAATGATTGCTTGCGAAGCGTCGTGGTATATAGTTATGTATTACATACGTAACTTTGTACATAAGCAATCAATTCTGTGCCTTCTGTCGTATGACGCGTAGCGTCTATACGCTCTGTGGATTCTAAAAGCTTAACTCCGTAGGCTTCTGTGTATTCTGTGAGTTCTGTGGGAACTATTCGTTATAACAACTAAGAACAAAACAGAATATATGATAAAACTTGGTGATTACAACAAGATGACCGTTGTCAAGGAAGTTGACTTCGGACTATATCTCGATGGTGGCAACGAGGGAGAAATATTGCTGCCCAAACGCTACGTACCTGAAGGTGCTAAGCCTGGCGATGAACTGGAAGTGTTTATTTATCTAGACCAGGACGAACGTCCAGTAGCTACCACTGAGCATCCACTTTGCAAGGTAGGCGACTTTGCTTACCTTGAGGTTTCATGGGTCAACGAATACGGTGCTTTTCTCAATTGGGGGCTGATGAAAGACCTTTTCTGTCCTTTCCGCGAACAAAAGAAGCGCATGCAGAAAGGCGAAAGCTACATAGTACACGTGCATATTGATGAGGAGTCGTATCGTATTATGGCATCGGCAAAGATAGAGCGATACTTCAGCGAGCGACACCCATTCTACAACCACGGCCAAGAGGTTGACCTGCTGGTATGGCAGAAGACAGAGATGGGATTTAAGGTTATTATAGACAACTGTTATCCTGGTCTGGTTTACGAGGATCAGGTATTTCGCTATCTGCATACGGGCAACCGCGTAAAGGGTTACATCAATACTGTAAGACCAGACGGTAAGATTGATGTTACGCTGCAACCTACAGGACGCCAGCAGACACTCGACTTCTCGGAAACTCTTCTACAATATCTTAAAGACAATGGTGGCACTTGCTACCTTGGCGACAAGAGCGATGCAGAGGACATAAAACGCCAATTCCAAGTGAGCAAAAAGGTGTTCAAGCGTGCAGTAGGCGAGTTGTACAAACGCCGTCTGATAGAAGTTGGCAACTTTGGAATAAAACTTAAATAACAAGAGGGTGTGTATATACACACCCTCTTACTTTTTGCAACACATTATCATTTGTATATTTCATTTAATCCATTTTTTTGCAGTTAATTCCACATTTATCTGCTTTTTAACATTTTTACGACATCATTTCTCAACAAAAAAGCCTATCTTTGCAAAGTTATCATTAAATAAAGCAACAAAAGTAATTAACAACTCAAAAACAAGAAATTTATGACATCACAAAATTACGCAGTAGAAACCAGAACCAAACAAAAGTTGTTTATCCAGCTTAAGAAATTTATCAACAACAGTATAAGCAGCCTGCGCCGAGCAATGCTCTTGGCTTAAGGCCACGCCTTAACCATAACGCTGTACCATAAATACAAATGACTAAAAGCTGCTGAACCGATCGATTAGTTTCTTTCTAAAGAAGCGCCCTACCTTAACGTCATCGAGTTTTTCGAATGGCGGATAGAAATGGCAGGTATTATCTGCTACTTCTATAAGATAGCCCAGATTTATGATGTGTTTTTGGCTCACACGCACCAAGGTGTCGTCGAGTTCCATTATCATGTCGCTGTTAACATTGCGCTTTAGGCGAATTGGGTCCTTACGACCTGATACTGTTACTTCCCATGTACGCAACTCATGATTATAGGTAAATACACCTATGTCGCGAATGTCAACAAGCAGGAAGTCTACAGAATTGGTATATATAAGGAATTTTCCGTCGTTGCGCTTTGCAATACCGTCACTGTTGAGTGCCTCGAGCGCCGGGTTTGTATCGTCCTGCATTTTAACTGATGCCGATTGTGGCACATTAGGACGTCGGTCGATACAAGCTCGGCGCAATATTGTGCGCAGTTCGGCATCATCTATAGGTTTCATTAGATAGTCGAACGCCTTGTTGCGAAATGCCGGAAGCATATATCTGCCATGCGCTGTATACATAACCACACGGCAACGTCCGTCGCTTATGCTCTCTATACGCTCCAGAAACTCTATACCCGATATGTCTGGCAGTTCGATGTCAAGAAACATAAGGTCGAGGTTCTGCTCGCTCATAAGCTTAAGACCGTCCATACCATTGTATGCCACACCCACAAGATTGGTGTCGTCATATTCATTCAATTTATCGGCGAGCGCCTTAACACAGCTCTTCTCGTCGTCAACAATCACTATATTCATAATAAGTCTGTTTTTATTTAAATGTTATGTTGTCAGGCATCTTCAGTGTTGCCTCGCATCCCACTACGTTGCCCTCTTTGTCCTCACGGTTTATTATCTCGAATCGCATCTTATGCTTGTTGTGCTCATTGGTCACGGCAATAGTCTGCGATATAATGCCAAGTCCGGTGCCTTTCTTCAGTGCACGGCGTGCGTTGAAGCCAGGACCGTTGTCCCTGACACTTATTATGGTTATGTCTTTATCCCTACGTATGCATATGTGCAGTTGCTTGTGTCCTTCCAAACCTTTCAGACCGTGCACTATGGCATTCTCGGTTAGTATCTGCAGGAACATAGCCGGTATTCTAATCTTGGCTGTGTCTACATCGGGAGCAATATCTATAGTAAAGTCGAAATCGTCGCCTAACAAATAACGCTCCACCTTAATATATTGCTCTACAAACTCGAGCTCGCGGTTTAGGTACATATATGGCTGACTCGACATGTCGAGATTGGTGCGTATCAGTCGTGCAAGCTCCATTAGTTCTGAAGCCTCCTCCTTGCCAGAGTTCACAATCTTGTTGTTCAGCACATTAAACATAAAGTGTGGCGATATGCGGTTGCGCACATTGTTTAGCTTTAAGTTCATTATACTAACCTGATTTTGCAACTGCTTCTTGCGCATATACATCATCCACAAAACGAGCAACATCAACAGCATGATGGCTACAGATACAGCCACCGTGGTCTTCATATTTGCTGTTTGTATCATAGCGTTCTTGTGCTCAAGCGCAAGGTCGTGATGCAGTTTTAGCGTATCGGCAGTAAATCGAGACATAATCTCGGCCGAACGCATATTCGAGCGGTTGTGCTCGAGCGAGTCATCATAGTTGATATTGGCTTGCAGATTGACGTATGCCTGACGGTAGTTTCCCTTCTGTTCATAATATTGGCGCATATACTGATTGCGTATGTTGACCATAGTATATGGCATCTCGTGCGCAAGGTGCTCACTACGAAGCACACGTTCCACCTCTGCCGCATTGCCCTGACGTGCTGCTATGCCAATATGTATGGTGTTGCAATAATACAGAGCCGTAGCATCTCCATTCTTATGAAAGTAAGGTTCGCACAACTCAAGACAATGACGCGCTTCGTCTAACTGTCCAAGATTAAGATACACATCGGCAAGATTTATACGACACAGATACATGTCGAACTTATTGGTCATACCTCTTTTTATAAGCAAACGCTCCATTCGCTTGAATGTATCAAGCGCCTTTGGATAGTTCTTGGTATAATAATAGAAGTTACCTAGGTTGTTGACATGATAAGCCTGCATCTGTGGCGACATCAAATCAAAATAACGTTCGGTTTCGTTATAATATATTTGTGCCGTACGGAAGTCATGCAAAGAAAGGTATATCTGTGCAAGCCCCATATAGAGTGTTATGTTCTCCTTCTTTGGAAGTTCCAGCGAGTCGACAAGAAACAGTGCTCTGCGGTACCATTTGGCGGCACCTGGAATATCGTTCACCTGAATATAAGCATCGGCAAGATTGGCACATGCCTTTGGCAATGCTTCCTTGTTGTCGCTCCGAAACAAAAGTCTGTACGACTCGGTATAAAGCTGTAGCGTTTGTTTAGGTTCGCGATGAAAATTGTGGTTGCGTGCTGCCTTCAATTGAAAGGCGTTAGCCAATAAGGAGTTAAGTCTTTCAGAGCGGCACACCTTGTGTTTATCGTAGTAGCCGCCATTCTGACGATATGCAAAGTTAATAATGTCTTGCACAATAGTATCGGCTTTCTCGGGATGGTCGGAAAGCCAATAGTAGCGTGCCAAGCACATCCGATACTCCTGCAATGCAAGACTATCGGATGTGGTTATAGTATTGTTGGCTTGCTTTTTGGCAAGCATCTGTTGTGTATTGTCAATAGCACTGTTTATACTGTCGAGCACAGACGGGGCAAGAACTGTAATAGAGTCGTCAAGGTTTCGTAGACGCTCACGTCGCAGTTGAGCTCCGTTATCGGCTGCCGGCGAGCATGATATAGCAGTTTGCATAGCGACAATGACACATATAAATAACGTTGTTAGCGTTGATTTTTTCATCATTGGCCTATTTTTGTATATTGGCACCAAAGATACTTATTTTTTTGCAAATATCAGCTATAAACAGACTATTATTTTTATCCTCGCTTAACACACTTGTATGCGTAAGCCATGACAAAGGCAAAGCCTATGAGCGGAATAAAGAAAGGCACAACCATGTTGCCTGTATTATCGGCAACCAAGCCCATAAGCAAGAAACCGCAACCACCTACCGGTGTCATCATCAATATAGACGAGGCACTCTTGGTCAATCCACCCAGTCCACGCAGCGTAAGCGAGAAGATTGTAGGGAACATTATAGCCTCAAACATATAGTTGCAAAGCAATGCACCTACAGATATTGTCTTGTCTAAATCAAGCAGCATTACAGCTATGCACACTACCGAACCTACAGCACAGATAAGCAGATACTTCTCTGCAGCCATATTGCTCATAATAGCCGCACCCACAAAACGGGCAAGCATAAAGAGACCAAGCGCCACGGTAAGGATAGTAGAGCCGGTTGCTGCCGACATCCAGTCCTGACCGGTTACAAAGTTGATAAAGTATGAATTGATTGATATCTCGGCAACCTCGTAGGCAAGAAGCGCAAGGAGTCCGAAGACAAACCAAGAGTTGCAGAACAGACGCGAGAGATTGTATCCTCCCTCTTGTGTGTCGTTATCGTCCTCATGATGTATCTCTGGCAGATTGACACGGGCAAAGATAATGGCAATAACCATCACCACGGCACCCATAATGGCATATGGCACTACGGCATTGCCGCCTGAGCCACTGCCCAAATCACCTGCTCCGCTGTCTTGGAATAGGAAACTGCCCACTACCAATGTGGCAAACATAGAGCCTACACCATTAAACGACTGCGAGAAGTTGAGACGTGCTGTTGCCGTCTCCTTGGGTCCAAGTTCGGTTACATAAGGATTGGCGGATGTCTCAAGGAAAACCAGTCCACAGCCTATAACAAACAAGGCTATGAGATAGGCATAAAAGGTTCCGGCTGCCGAACAAGGTATGAAGGCAAGCGAACCAAGTCCAAAGAGCAAGAGTCCAAGCACAACTCCACTTCTATAGCCTCGGCGGTTGATAAAGAGTCCGGCTGGGATAGCCATAAGAAAATAGCCAAGGTAGGTTGTTACCTGAATGAGCGACGACTGGGTTATGGTTATGTCGAGCTCGTTCTGGAAATGCTTGTTGAGCACGTCAAGTATGGCGCGTGCAAAACCCCACATAAAGAACAGTGAGGTGATGAGTACGAACGGCACAGCATATTGCTTGCTGCTCAAGGATACTTTATTTTGTTTCATACGTGCAAAATTACATCTTTTAATTGCATAAAAAGAATAAGTGAATGCTTTTTTGTCTATTTCAGCAGTTCTTTCAGCAAGAACGTGGCATTTTGGTTGCGTGCCACGCCCTGCGTTATTTTGTATGTGTAGGTCACATCAGTGCCAAGTTCTATCTCAAAACAATAGTTGTGGAAACGTTCTGGTTGCTCATCGGCAAGACGTGAGAGTTCAAGGTCGTGGGTGGCTATGACACCAGTGACACGCCTATTGGACATGTATTCGAGGAAAAGGCGCGAACCTCCGAGTTTGTCGGCAGAGTTGGTGCCTTTGAGTATCTCGTCGAGAATGATGAGCGTGTTGTCGTGCGAGGCACAGAAAGCTATCAGACTCTTCAGGCGCAACAGTTCGGCATTGAAATAGCTTATGCCACGCGTCAGGTCATCGGTGGTGCGCATACTTGTGAATAATGGGAAGACAGAGATGCGCAACTGGTCGGCAAACACAGGCAGACCGTTCATGGCAAAAATCCAGTTCACCCCGAGCGAGCGAAGGAAAGTGCTCTTGCCGGCCATATTAGCTCCGGTAATGACGTAATAGTTGCGTTCGGCAATGTTGAAGTCGTTGCGCACAGCGTGAGAGCCAATGAATGGATGGTACAATCCGCGAGCCTCGCAGACCACATCATTGCCATTCACCACCTCAGCCCTTACTCCCTGAGGCTCGTTATAGCGGAACGTAGCCATCGACACAAGAGCATCCATCTCGTTCACAGCCGCTATCCAACGGCTCATTTGCATAGTATAGTGACGCTGCCACAAGGCAAACCGACGCAGCAGACGGAAGTCGCTGAGTGTGAATATGTCCGCGAATATCAGTCCAAGTATGTTTCCACGGCGGTCAAGCCCTGCAAGAATCTTCTCTATCTCGCGAAACGAGCCTATAGCTCCTCCCGTAGCACCAACAAGCCTGCCTATAAGTCCCTTGTCCACCCTACATACGGATTCTTCACTCTTCGCTCTTCCCTCTTCGTTTAAACCTCTTCCTTCTTCGTTTAACCCTCTGTCCTCGCTGATGATCCTCACCAACTTCACGTAGGCAGCCATCTGTCCATGCAGTTTGCCCACAGTGCGGCTTATCTCCATAAGTTTTGCATGACACAATCCAAGCACAATGCCCAGTTGGGCCAACGCCCACACCACAGCCACATTAGAAGGCACATCGGTCATGGCAGCAAGCACAATGGTGGCTATCAATCCTATACCCATGAACATAGCCACAGCCATAGTCAGGGGCGACATAACCCATTTGCCCACCTTAACATCACTCACATCGCGCATGGCACGAGCCACGGCATCGGTGTTTATCTTTTCGGCAATGCCCACAGCACAGAACTCGGTGCGCCAATCAGGGCAATGCGCAAGAATGTCAATTGCATCGCCACGCTGACGAATGCGCTCTACGGGCGAAAGCTCAGCGTCAAAAACATCGGCACAGTCAGCCACTACGCCATCCTTGCCTATAGGTTCAGCCGAAAGCAAGGCGGCAAGTCGGTCGCTGCCACCCGTTGTCACGCAGCGGTTGATGCGCTGAAAGAGCGACTTAATGCCAAAGACATCCATGTCCATAGTGAAAGGATGCTGCGGGTCGGCATAGCGTTCGCCATCGTCAAAGGCAGAATAGTCGCCATCGAGATAAGCCAACTCTCTGCCACAAACCTCGCGCAAAGCCTCAAGCCACTCCGTCCGTGCCTCGTTTTGCTCGTCCATGCGGCGAATCACAACATATATTATTATCGACAACACAGCAGCCCACACGCCCATACTGCCCCACTCCAACTGAGCGTAGGCAAATATGAAAGCAATGAAAAGGGCAAACGACGCTATCTCGCCACCCACAAACAGTCGGTTGCGACGACGGTGTATCGATATGCGTGCAGCAAGCGAATCCATCCGCGAAGAGTAATATTCCTTGGGAGTAATCATTTCTTAGAAATAATCTAAATGAACTATCAAAAGTTCAGTAATCAAATATTTAATATTGTATATACTTCATCTGAAGCCTATATAGCCTGCCTCTCCTTCAGTTCCAGATACCTATTCACCACATCCACCGATAGGTTCTGCGGCGTGGTTAGCATACTCAATATGCCATGCTGGCGCAATTGCGACACGATGAGTCGCTGCTCATAGAGCATTTTCTCCACAATCACGTGCTGGTAGTATTCCTCTGTAGAGCGTGGAGAACTGTTGACGAAGTCGCGCATCTCGTTGTCGGCGAAGAACACCACAAGCACTTTATGCCGCAAGTTAAGCTGCTTGAGATAAGGTAGTTGGCGCGTCATGGCCTGGGTATTGGCAAAGCTTGTGTACACTACAAGCAGTGAGCGTTTGGTGAGTCGCTTGTTGATAGTGGCAAGCATATCCCCGAAGTCGCTCTCGCTCCACCTTGTCTGCTGCGAGTATAAAGCGTCGAGCAACCGCTCCATCTGTCCATGACGGCGCGATGGGGCAACGAATGTGTCGGTATGGTCGGCAAAGCATACAAGTCCTGCCTTGTCGGCCTTGCGCACAGCCACATAGGATAGCATGAGCGAGGCATTTATGGCATAGTCGAGCAGAGTCATGCCCTGGAACGCCTGCTGCATAGGCCTGCCCTTGTCGATGACCGACACTATCTGTTGCGACCTCTCGTCCTCGTAGACATTCACCATGAGCTGATGTCGGCGAGCAGATGCCTTCCAGTTGACCGAACGGTAGTTGTCGCCCTCCACATATTCCTTTATACGCTCAAACTCAGTGTTGTTGCCAGCACGGCGTATGCGCTTCACGCCCATCTCGGTAAGGCGGTTGTTCATGGCAAGCAACTCATACTTATGGAGCATGAGATACGAGGGATAGACCTTGGCATCCTGAGGTTCGCCGCATGTGTAGCGACGCTCGGCAAGCGACAAAGCCGACCTCACAAACACACGTATTCTGCCAAAGCCATACACCCCACGCTGCGTGGGGCGCAGCTTATACACTATTGTCTTGCCCTCGCGTGGCTTAAGCCTCAGCAGGAAGTCAACGTCGCGACGCTGAAACATAAACGGAGTCTCGTCGATGACAGTTAGCCTCAACGCAAAGGGATAGCTACTCTCCACGCGCAGACGTATGTCGTTGTCGTCGCCGTTTGACAGTCTGTCGGCAAGCTGTCGCGAGGCAACAATGCCACGCCTACTGTAAAGAATTGCAATATCGGCAATGGTGGCAGCGAGGAGCAGCCACACTGCCGCCATGCCCACAGTGTAGAACGGAGCACTGTAGTTGCCAGTTGCGAGCAGCAGGATGGCAACTATGGCGAATACGTAGAAACGGGTTGTAAGATACATTCTCTCTGTGTTTTGTTTACTTAGGCACTTCCACCTTTTCAATTAGTTTTCTTGCCACGTCCAAGGGAGTGAATCCCTCCATCTCGGTCTCGGCAGTGAGTTGCAGTCGGTGCTGCATCACGTAGGGGGCAACAGTCTTTATGTCGTCGGGAGTGACAAAGTCGCGACCCTGAAGCAAAGCGTAAGCCTTGGCACACTGAAGCATGGCAACCGACGCACGAGGCGAGCATCCCACATACACAGCTCTTGACTCACGGCTCTCGGCAACTATCTGAGCAATGTAGCGCAACAAAGAAGCGTCGACCACAACACTGTCGAGCATGTCACGCAGACCGAGCAACTCGTCCTTGGTTATCACGGGCTGCACATCGTCAAGACGCGAGAAATTGGAGCGTGCATTATGCCGGCTCAATATCTCCACCTCCTCTTCCACCGAAGGATAACCCATCGTTATCTTCATCAGGAAGCGGTCGAGCTGTGCCTCGGGCAAACGATACGTGCCCTCGTGTTCCACCGGATTCTGCGTGGCAATGATGGTGTAGACATCGCCCATGGCATAAGACGTGCCGTCGATAGTGGCTTGGCGCTCTTCCATAACCTCGAAGAGTGCAGCCTGAGTCTTGGCAGGAGCGCGGTTGATTTCGTCGGCAAGCACAATGTCGGCAAAGGCAGGTCCGGGATGGAAGTCAAACTCCGATGTCTTCATATTAAACACCGATGTGCCGAGAACATCGCTCGGCATGAGGTCGGGAGTGAACTGCACACGCGAGAAACGCGCGTCGATGAGTCGCGACACAAGACGTGCGAGTAGAGTCTTTGCCACTCCGGGCACTCCCTCAAGTAGCACATGTCCGTCGGCAATGACGCATATGAGCAGCAGGTCCACGGTTTCTGTCTGTCCTACAATTATTTCGGCTATACGCTGCTTTATCTCGCCCGTCTTTCGGGCAAAGGCAGTAAGGTCGGTTCTTGTTTCCATTGTTTATATTTCGTTTTTTTTGTTTTCTACATATGTTATTACTTTCTCTCTACAGTTTTCCTGCTATTCGGTTCATGCAGTCCACCGCCCAGCGCATTTCCATGTCGCTCAGCGTTCCCTCGGTCCAATAGTCCATACGCAGACGACCTATCTCCTCGTCCAAGGTTTCCTTGTCAAGTCCGGTGCGGCGGGCCATGAGAGCTATGGTAGCATCATCGGGTTTCGCATCTACTATATCCACAGCCAATGTCATGCGTATGCGCTCGGCAAAGAGTAGGAACTTCTTGCGCACGAGGTCTACATTGTCTCCCCGCTGCCAGTAGAGCGTGCCCACAAGTCGCGCAAACTCCAAGCTATGATTCTTTGGCTTGGCCACAACGGGAATGATGCGCTGTCGGCGGCGTGCCTTGAACACGCAGAACAGCACCGTGACAAAAGCCAACAGATACCACGCTCGCCTAAGCTCACGACTGCCAAGCACATAGCGCATGGGCGACATCTCGGCTTCCAACTCGTCGTAACTCTTCATGTAGCTTGTGGTGCGCAATACTGGGCGGTCGGCTATTTGCGTCATCAGTCGCATCAGCAAGAGCGAGACTTCGTGGGTGAGCACACCATAGTTGGTGAAGACATACGGCATGGAGACGACGATAAGCTCGCCCTGCCCCACCTTTCGCTTCACTGCGACCGGGAATTCACAGTTTGTGTCCTCATCCGCTTGCTTGCCTTGCCAGTCGCTATCGTAGTCATAATAGTCCCATTCCAATTGTTTCAGTTCGCCCTTGCTGCGTGCCTTTTCCTTAAGATGCTTGAGTTGCGTGGGGAAGAATGGACATTGCACATCGGGATATGAATAGTTTAGGGTGCTGAGCACAAGCGAGTCATACCTCACGGAGTCAATGCGATGGCGGTCGGTAATCACGATTCCCGACACAAGCTGACTAAACAGTCGGTAGTTGCGTTGAGGGAACACGGGGTCGTCTGTTCGCCATCTCACCGTGTCATATAGATCATGGTCGCCATTGCGAAGCATACCCTTCACCGTAGGCAACCAAAATTGTGAGCCAAGATGAACATTCACACCATAGTTGTAGGCGAGAATGGAGTCGGTTTCTGTGAAACCCGCATTATGATAAGCAAGCATAATCTTGGCTCCACGATGCAACAGATGGTCCATGGCTTCAAAGTCAAGCTCTTTCATATTAAGGTAATCGCATAGCACGAGAATGTTCTTCCCCTGCAAATCAGCATTGCCTAACAATTGTTTGAACGTACGACGCTCCACACTATACCCCTTGGGCATCGACTGCGCCATCACACTGTCGAACACATAGCAACCGAAAGGCTGGCGGTCGTCATGGGCAAAGGTTGCCTTCCACGTAAACGTTCGAGGCATACGCTGACCAAGAGCGAAGCAGAGGAATGTGGCTATCACTATACCTATTATATATATATGCAGTCGCTTCATTGCCCGCCTCCTTTCTGCTCTGTTTCTTTCGACATGATGTCTGCCACATCCTTTGCCATAGTCTCAGCCATGGTTTTGGTGGCTTCAAACCCGCCATACCTCACACGTATGAACACTGCGGTAGTACGGTTGAACAGCTCGTCGGGATATTCACGCACGTATTGCGCGGGAGTCTTCGAGGGTTGCCAATCAATGATATTGGCATCGCTCAAGTGGCGCAATGCCTGAAGATAGCTCAGGCGCACAGCCTCGCGATAGTCGCCATGCGACATGGCCTGGGCAATGGCAGCGGGAAAGTCGATGCCATAGATGGTGTCCTCCACCACCTCATATTCCTCCTTAGCCTTGGCACCACGGCGCAACACGTGCAATAATTCAGGATGACGATAGAACACAAACAGCACGATTGCCACTATAGCCGAAAAGCCAAGCACATACCACACCACATTGCTCCAGTCGCCCAACATAGTATTGCCGAAAAGCCTGTCCACAAGATCGGCAATCCTACGCTCTATCCAATCCCAGAGCGAAAAGCCAGAGCCTCGGAACTCAGCGTCATAGTCGAACTCAGGATTGTCGCGCCACCGGGCTATCAGCAGAGTGTCTACAGCCAGTGTATCAGTCATAACCATTGGCATTGTCGAAGAATTCGTCGCCATCAATTTTCTCGCGGGCATGACCATACTGATAGGCAAGCGCCACAAGCATCACGGCATAGCCAATGTAGCTGGCATACACGTAGACAATGGCCGACAGATACTGAAGGAATGAATACCAAACGGAGTTGGTGAAGGTATATTCGCCTGAGGTTTGAACAGCAAACAACGCCTTGAACATGGTCATCATGAGGAACGGCAAACCAAGCATGCCGAGCACCATGCCCACCATAAGACCAACAACTATCGTCACTGCAACCACGCCGCGCCATGTCTTGAATCCATACACAAGCGACTTCTTGAGACCTGCCCAAAAGCCTATCTTCTCAAAGGAGAATACGGGGACTACCATCGCTATCGGTGGCAAAAGCATAAGCACAATGGCATATACAAATATAACAACCAACACAACGCCTGCCTCGTTGGAGCCTAAAGACGTGGTCATTGTGGCAAACACCACTGCCGCTACCACCATAAACACCATAAGCACAACGAAGAAGAGCAGAAAGGCCCCTATTGCCTTGCATGCCGAACGCACTTGGCGCATCATCAGCGGACGAAATTGGGCGAAGGTAATGCTGTTAAGGTTGGGATGGGCAGGTGTGCCGTCGGCGTTCTGCTCATGATACAGTTGCATGAGTGTATAGACTATACATATAAACAATACTGTGGCTATGATTCCAAACACCATGAGCGCACCATAGTTGAGGGCGAAACCCACAAGTGTGTCGCTCACATCACCGTTGCCCACCATGTCGCCATACATGCTCGACATGAGCGTATTGACGTTCAACGCTTGCAGCAAGCACAGAGGCAGCAACACAATGGTGAGCATACGCAACAGCACTCGCCAGTTGGCGGTGATGAAGTCGGTGGTGTCGGTAAACTTGTCGCTGAAGGTGCGGCGACGGTAAAGAGGGGAAATTTGATGCTGTATGAAACCCATATCTTGATAATTTTTAATGATTTACGAATGATGATTTTCTGTTCTGAAACCATGGCAACACCACATAGTAGCCTAAGACAAACGCCAAGGAAAGCAGTATGAACCCTAAGCGCAAGCCGTCGGCTATCTCGGTGTGACGGGTGATGTAGCCCTCAACGAATCCGGCAACGATGAACACCGGCACCGTGCCTACCACAATCTTCAATCCGCGCTTTGCTCCCTGGCGGAAGGCATAGAAACGCGAGTAAGTGCCTGGAAAAAGCCAACTATTGCCTATGGCGAGTCCTGCGGCTCCTGCTACGATGATGGCCGAAATCTCAAGAGTGCCATGCAGGAATACGGCAAGCATCGACTCGCCTAACAACCCATGCTGGGCGAAGAATGTCTCGAAGCAGCCGAGCATTATGCCATTGTACAACAGCAGTAAGGCACTGAACAAGCTCGACATAAGTCCAAAGGCGAAAATGCGAAACGCCACACCTATGTTGTTGATGGTTATGCCGAGGAACATTGTGCTCTCCGCTCCACCGTCGTACACAGCCATCGGTGTGCCGTTGGATATGTTCTGCAACGTCTGCTCCACATAACCGTCGCCAAGGATTATCCGGCAGAAGTCGGGCTCAGCCAACTGCGACGCCACCCCAATAAGCACACTGATGCAGAACACCACGAACGACGCAAGCAGATGACACCGCTCGGCATACATCGTGGCCGGCACCTCACGCGTCCAGAACGTGATAAGGCGCGAACGTCTCTCGCGCTTGTTGCGGTAGATGGCGTTGTGGAGCACAGCCGCCAAGTTGTTAAGATACATGGTGATGCGCGACGAAGGATAATGTGTGTAGGCAAAGGCAAGGTCGGCTGTCACGTCGCTATAGGCATCGGCTATGTCGTCGGGCGTCTCCTGCGATAGGTCTTTGGTCATTATCTCCACATGTTCCCACTTTTCTATGTTGTTTTGTATGAATGTGAGTTCGTTCATTGCTTGCGGGTTAAAATAATTGTGTTTATGAATGGCAAATTTAAAGAAAAAAGTTAATTTTGCAATCAAAAATCAACAGAAAATATATGTCGGACATTACAACAGGCAATTTTGTCTGCATAGAGCAGACTCCAGCAAACGTAGGCGACCGCATCGTGGGGCGCATCATCGACCTTGTGCTGATATCTGTATATTTGTACGCCACAGGAACATTCCTGCGCCACACCCCAGGATTCAGCGACGATGTCATGCAGGGCATTTACGTGTTTCTCGTGTTTCTGCCTGCCCTTGCCTACACATTCCTCTCGGAACTGCTGTTTGACGGACAGACCGTGGGAAAATATGCCATGAAGACACGTGTGGTAATGGCCGACGGCTCGTCGCCAACGGCAGGCGCGCTGTTTCTAAGATATGTGTGCGAGATTGTTGATATATGGATGAGCTGCCTGGGACTGGTGTTCATACTCGCCACACGCCGCCACCAACGGCTTGGCGACCTTGCTGCTGGCACTATGGTGATACGCCAAACCGACATGAGCCGCATGCACATCTCGCTTGGCGAATTTGCCTACGCCCGCCGAGGATATAAGCCCACATACGACAATGCGGCGCAACTGTCGCCTCATCAAGCCGACATATTGCGCCGCACTGTAGCACCAGATGCCAAGGCATCTGACGAACGTATAGAAAGTCTTGCCGCCAAAGTAGCTCGGGTGATACAAATGCCTGCCAATGCCGACTGGGGCAACAGCCGCGAGTTTCTCACCACTGTGCTCAACGACTACCTTTATCTCACTACTCAAAATAGAAGCTGAACACCACCATTTTGGTCTTGGCCTCGGATGCCGACTGGGCATACTTCAGAAGGTTCTTGTCGCGAATCTCCTGCGGATGCTTTGTGTCGAGCGTGTTGCCAAGAGCATAAACAAACTTAAGCTCAGGCCGCAACTTGAAGAAAGGCAGGTAGAAATCGCATCCCATACCCAATTCCAGGGCAAACGTCTGACGCTTGAGCTTAAGGTAGTCGCTGGTCTTGGAACTGAGGTTTATCATTGGCGACACGCCAGCCATGAGATAAGGACGATGGTTGTTGAAGCGTGGCGCGGCAAAAATAATGTCGGCAGAGCAAGCTATATATGCCGACTTCATGTCCTGATGCAACTCCTCGGGCTTGCCATTACGTCTAACGTCTTGAGGTCGCAGAACACAACGTGGCGCGAACCGAAATACATCATCTGAGCAACACGAAACTGGAAATGCTGTGAAAGGCGAAACTCGCCAAACACTCCCACGTTTATGCCCGGGTCCCAACGGCTTTGGTCGGTAGTGACAAGCGTCTCCTACTGTGTACCGTCATCGCCACAATTATCTGCGGACCGGCATTCATCAACTCCACATCCTGCACATGAGTGCCCACTAAGACACCAAAATGCAAAGGACGCAAGTCGGTATACGGACGGTTCTCTACCGTTCGGTCCTGGGCGGAGACAGCAAGATCACCGCCAAACACATATATATAATACTGACTAATCGTTTCATTGTACATTATATAACGACATTTCCCCTGGTTTATTGCCCTTGCTTCTACATATTACAAATACCTAAGTATGTATTCATCATATTTATTTTTATAAATGAGCAATATACTTGGCAAAGTAATACAATATACTTAGCAAAGTAATACAATATACTTGGCAAAGTAATACAATATACTTGGCAAAGTAATACAATATACTTTTATTGGACATTTTTATGATGTAAAATCCGCCTAATGTATAAATAATAGGTAGGGCGTCCAGTTCGTTGTACCAATTTTAGCTCACTTTCCTAAGCGTTTTGGTTCGTTCTGTTACTCAGCTTTTGGACAAGTGCTCGGTTGACCAAGTACTGATGTCCTTCAATTTAACATTTACAATGCGCTCTTTGAAATTAATTGTTTTTGTAACGGATTCGTTCGAGACTTTTGAATATAACGGTATCGTCAGAACAAAAGACGTTACACCGTACAGCTTGTTCGGTAACTTTTTGCTCTTATAGATGCCAAAAGTAGATTCAATGATGTCAGATTATATATTGATGCTCATGTTAGATTTGACTCCTGACTAGACCCGACCCGTCCTCTTGGAATCTTTATATCATAAAATCTACATTGTTCTTAATCGATATTTCATTACATCACTCCATCGATTACTTTGCCATTTAATATATAATACTTGAAAATATTGCTTCCTATTCAATCTAAAATCATTAACTTTGCATCATATATCATATATTTTTCGACAGACCTAAACTTGTTTAAACAATAAATTCAAACCTGAATGAACAGAATTCTTAACACCCTACTCTTCTGCGCCATAACCACTATTGCCACTGCGCAAACTACTGCGGCACCTCTCGGAAGCTATAACGAGCCCAACTATCCTTTGCCTGCCAACTACGAGACGCAATGGGCAAAGGTGCAGACACCAGTACAACTAAGCTGGGGCTCTACCGATATACGCTACAACAAGTATGATGTGCCCGCTGTCAAGCAGCAACACAAAGCCTTGCTTAAGGCATGGCGAGGCGAACGTGTCAATGCACAGGCTGTGCTTTGGACCAAAGGTAATCTTGATGATGTGCGTATTGAGATGTCGGCTCTTAAATCGGACAAAGACGTTATACCACAATCGGCACTAAGCACACACTTTGTGAGATACGTTATGGGCGATTGTCTTAATCCTGATGGTTCGGGTTGCGGACACCGCAAACCTGCCGACTACGACTCGGTTCTCGTGGCTGATGTGCTCGACATTAACGCATCATTGCCCGTAAAGAGCAAGACCACACAACCGCTATGGCTATGTATCAACGTGCCACGCAACGCCAAACCTGGCAAATATATCGGAACAATGACTGTTAGTGCATCGAATATGAAGGCGCAACATCTTGAGGTAAACTTAGAGGTATTGGCACATACTCTGCCCGACGCTCAACAATGGCACCTCAACTTGGACCTTTGGCAGAACCCTTACTCGGTGGCTCGCTACTATAACGTGCCGCTATGGAGCAAAGAGCATTTTGATGCCATGCGTCCAATTATGCGAATGCTGCGTGATGCTGGACAATATTCAATTACTACTAGCATTATGCACAAGCCGTGGAATGGACAGACTGAGGACCACTTCGACTCGATGGTTACACGCATACGACACATTGACGGATCATGGACATACGATTATGCTGTGTTCGACCGTTGGGTGGAGTTTATGATGAACGAGGTGGGCATCGATAGACTTATATCTTGCTACACCATGATTCCATGGAACTTGCAGTTCGACTACTACGACGAGGCTACCAATCGCATACAATTTGTAAAGGCTAAACCCGGCGACAATGCCTACACAGAGTATTGGGGCGTGTTCCTCAAAGACTTTGCCAAGCATCTGCGTGCAAAAGGATGGTTCGAGAAAACTGCAATATCTATGGACGAACGTCCGATGGAAGCAATGAAGGCTGCTATAAAGGTTATCAAGGATGCCGACCCCGACTTCAAGATTACACTTGCAGGTACATATCACGACGAGATTGAAAAGGATCTATACTATTATAGTATACCCTACGGAAACGATTACCCGACACCAGTTAAGGAACGCCGTCGCAAGGAAGGCAAGATTAGCACCTACTATACATGCTGTGTAGAGGGATTCCCTAATACCTTTACATTCTCGCCTCCTGCCGAGGGTACATGGACAGCCATACATGCTGTGGCTGCCGACTATGACGGTTATCTGCGTTGGTCGTACAATAGTTGGACACAAAACCCACTATGCGACTCACGCTTCCGCACTTGGGCTTCGGGCGACTGTTATAGTATATACCCAGGTCCACGTTCAAGTATACGCTTCGAACGTTTTGTAGAAGGTCTGCAGGATGCCGAGAAGATTTATATCCTTCGCCAAGAATACAAGGAAAAGAAACAGAACATCAAGTATAACGCATTACAGAAAGAACTTGACGGATTTAAGGCTGAGGGAATGACAACTCAACGCAAACATAATGCCGACAAGCAGGTAAGACTATTGGAGTATATGCTGAACAAGTAGACATTACTTTCATGTATTAGACAAGTTTTTGGAAGAAAAAACAAGCTTAAACAATACTAAATTCACAGAAAATCAATATCTTTGCATTGAGACATCTAAAACTCGTCACTATGGGAAAATACATAAATCCTTTTACTGACTGGGGATTCAAACGACTCTTCGGACAGGAATTCAGCAAAGACTTGTTGATTAGCTTTCTTAATGATTTGTTGGTTGGAGAACTTCAAGTAAAGAATGTAGTTTTTAGGGACAAGGAAGAATTGCCCTCAACCAAAGACCAGCGAGGAATAATCTATGATGTATATTGCGAAACCGACACAGGTGAACGCTTTATATTGGAGATGCAAAACAGATGGCAGCCGAACTTTCTCGACCGCTCCATCTGTTATGCGTGTAGAAGTGTACTCGAGCAAGTGGACAAAGGTAAGACAGAACAGCAAGACGCATACAGGTTTCTACCTATATACACAGTCTGCTTTATGAATTACACTTCGAACAAAGAAGAGCTTGATAAGTTCAGAACCGATATAGTTCTGGCGGATAAGGAAAGCGGAGAGATAGCGTCAAACAAACTTCGCTTCATCTATTTGGTACTTCCACTTTTCGAAAAGAAGGTGGATGAATGTGATACAGATTTTGATAAATGGATTTACGTTTTAAAGCATATGGAAGCATTAAGCAGGATGCCGTTTACGGCACAGAAGGAAATATTCAAGCAATTGGAAGAGTATGCCGACAGCCATAGACTGACCAAAAAGGAATGGGAGGCTTATGAAAATAGCCTTTGGATTGCACGTGACAATATGGCATGTATGGCAGCGGCTGAGATTGCAGCCCAAGAGAAAGGCTTGGCTGAAGGAAGAGAGAAAGGCTTGGCTGAAGGAAGAGAGAAAGGCTTGGCTGAAGGAAGAGAGAAAGGCTTGGCTGAAGGCTTGGCAGAAGGTATGGCTAAAGGTATGGCCGAAGAAAAGCTTGCTACTGCCAAACGTCTATTGGATATGGGACTTGATGTTCAACAGACAGCTAAGGGAACGGGGCTTAGCATTGAAGAAGTAGAAAAACTTTTACATTCATAAATGAGCATAACATTTAATAGATTTTGCCGCAAGTGTCTGAATATAGCTATAGCATGTATAGCCATATTCAGTATGTCGGCATGTGTAGACGAACATGAGTATGCCGACAATCCACGAGGCAATTTTGAGGCTCTGTGGAAAATTATTGACGAGCACTATTGTTTCTTCGAATACAAGCAAGCAGAGTATGGACTCAACTGGGACGCTATTCATGATAAGTACTCAAAGCAGATAAATGACGGCATGACCGACACGCAAATGTTTGAGGTTTTAGGCAATATGCTTGCCGAACTGCGTGACGGACACGTCAACATGTACTCGTCGTGGGATATAGCACGCAACTGGTCATGGCATGAAGATTATCCGTCTAACGTAAGCGATACTCTGATAAGACGCTATCTTGGTACCGACTATCGCATTGCATCAGGTATGAAATACCGCCGACTTGACGACAACACGGGCTATATACAATGTTCGTCATTTGCCAATGGCATTGGTGCAGGCAATCTGGACGATATACTCTTCTACCTCGCACCATGCAATGGACTTATTATAGACTTACGTGACAACACCGGTGGAATGCTTTCATCGGCTGAGCAATTGGCGGCAAGATTCACCAACGAGAAGATTCTTGTGGGATATATGCAGCATAAGACTGGCAAAGGACACAACGAGTTCTCGGCTATGGAGGAGCAATGGCTTAAACCTGGCAAGGGAGTTAGATGGCAGAAACACACCGTTGTATTGACTAACCGATCGGTATACAGCGCCGCAAACGAGTTTGTAAAGTACATGAAGTGTTGCCCTAATGTTACGATTGTTGGCGACCGCACTGGTGGAGGAGCTGGTATGCCCTACTCTTCCGAGTTGCCTATAGGATGGAACATACGCTTCTCGGCATGTCCGATGTACAACCGCGACAAACAATCTACCGAATTCGGTATTGATCCAGACTATTCTGTCTCTCTATCGCAAGACGACCTACTGCGTGGAGAAGATACAATAATTGAATTTGCAAGAAAACTTATAAAAAAATAGGAGTTACCTAATCAGTAACTCCTATTTTTTTAAGTTTATTTTTTACTTCTTCACTCCCATATTCCATAATGTGAAACTCAGCAAGTCGGCTTGTTCTTCCAAACGCTTTGCAAGAGGCTTGCCGCCACCATGTCCGGCATTTGTTTCTATACTGATAAGCACAGGAGCAGTTCCTGACTGACATTCTTGCAGACGTGCCGCAAACTTGAACGAGTGAGCTGGCACAACTCTGTCATCATGATCGGCTGTAGTGACGAGAGTAGCAGGATAACTTGTTCCAGGCTTAAGTGCATGCAAAGGCGAGTAGGCCTTAAGATACTCAAACATCTCCTTAGAATCCTCTGAGGTTCCATAGTCGGGTGCCCAGTTCCAACCTATAGTAAACTTGTGATAGCGCAACATATCCATCACACCTACAGCCGGAAGACATACACGGAAAAGGTCGGGACGCTGAGTCATGCAAGCGCCAACAAGCAATCCGCCATTGCTGCCACCTTGTATTGCAAGACGTTCGCTTGATGTGTACTTTTTGTCAATAAGATACTCGGCTGCTGATATAAAGTCGTCGAACACATTCTGCTTCTGCATCTTTGTACCTGCCACATGCCAGTCTTCGCCATACTCGCCGCCACCACGTAAAACAGCATGCACATATACACCGCCACGTTCCATAAACGGAATGTAATTGGTTAGGAAATGCGGGCTTAAAGTAAGGTTGAAACCACCGTAACCGTAGAGCAACAGAGGATTTTTACCATTAAGCTTAAGTCCCTTCTTATATGTGATGAAGAGCGGAGCACGTGTACCGTCCTTACTTGTATAGAACTGCATCTCGGTTACGTAATCCTGTGTACGGAACTTTATATTCGGTGTAAACAGTACAGTGCTCTTGCCCGTGGCAAGGTCGTAACGATAAACCGAGTTGGGTATGGTATATGACGTAAAGTCATAGAATACTTCCTTACTTCCACGCTTGCCACTGATGGATGCAGTGCCATATGTAGGCAACTTTATCTCGCCTATACGTTTGCCGTCAACTGTATATGTGTAGAGCTGGGTACAATTGTCCTTAGAGTACTTCAGAATCATACGGTCGTCGGCAAAAGTTACATCCTGTAGCACATCTTCGCTTTCAGCTACCACCTCACGCCAATCGACAAAGCCAGGACGTGCGATATCAGCCACCATAAGCCGATACTTTGGAGCACCTGCATTGGTTAGTATGTATATCTTGCCGTCAACTGTCTGAACCGGAGCATACTGATATCGTGTATCGGCACACATTTGTATGAACTGCGAATTTGGCTTCTTAAGGTCGCGAACATATAGGTTGTTGCCATTGTCCATACCCGACTCTGTCAACATCATAGCAGTCTCGTCACGATCAACGCTAACGCCATAGAATCGCAAAGGCTGAGTAGGATTCATATAAAACAACTCATCTGCCGACTGCGGTGTGCCCATCTTGTGATAATATATCTTTTGTATCGAGTTCTTGGCGGATATCTCCCTACCTTTCTCGGGCGCATCGTATGCACTATAATAGAAGCCATCGCCCAACCAAGTGGCACCAGTAAACTTAGCCCACACGATATGATCGCTGGTATCGGCACCAGTCTGACAGTCCTTTACGTATATCTCTTCCCAATCTGAACCGTTGCGCGATATGACATAAGCCATATATCGGCCATTGTTAGAGAAATAGACACCCTTAAGAGCCACAGTTCCGTCATTGCTAAGTTTGTTTGGATCAAGCCATACACGTTGTTCTGAGGCAGGAGCATCGGGACGATCCATCTGATAAAGCACATATTGGTTCTGCAATCCATTGTTGCGGTGCACATACCACTTGCCGTTCTTTTCGAACGGTATGCCACTCTTCTCATAGTTAACAGTTTCCTTAAGACGCTTTAGAATGTTGGCTCGCATAGGGATACTGTTGAGATACTTTCGAGTTACAGCATTCTCGGCCTTTACCCAATCGGCAGTCTGCTGACTCATATCATCCTCAAGCCAACGATATGGGTCTGCCACCTTCTCGCCGAAGTATTCATCTACTGTCGTGCCCTTTTGAGCGGGCGGATAACTAACCTGTGCCACGGCTGATGTAGAAGCAAACATCGCTGCGGCAATAGCAAAGATTATTGATTGTTTCATACTATATATAATGTATAGGTTTTATACTATGTAAACCACGCAAATGCCATAGCATATGACTTGTATAATACAACACAGTTGTATATCATTGGCAAATGTACTCATTTTATTTTATAATTGTAACACAATTGTATTGTTATTAATATCTTTTTATTTGGTAAAATTGTTACCTTTGCAAAGCGGGTAATATTTCCATAAGCTAAAGGATACACTACCTACAGAAGCATTAACAAAAATCACAATCAATAATCAACAATGGAAACAAGACATCACTACACTGGGCTTTCTGCTCAAGAGGTAGAAGCCAGCCGAAAAGAACATGGCGAAAACGTGCTTACGCCGCCTGCCAAGAAACCTATATGGCTGCAGTTTCTTGACAAATTCAAAGATCCACTTATCATCATCCTTATCCTTGCTGGAGTGCTTTCGATTGGCATTTCGTTCTACGAGTACTTAGGATTGGGACATGGAGCAGCTGTATTCTTTGAACCTGGTGGCATATTTGTAGCCATATTGCTCGCCACTGGTCTCTCTTTCTACTTTGAATATCAAGCCGACAAGGAGTTTGCCATACTCAACCAGGTTAATGATGACGAACCCGTTGAAGTTATTCGCCAATCAAACATCACTGAAGTGCCACGACGCAATATTGTGGTAGGAGATATCGTTGTGCTGAACACTGGCGAGGAAGTGCCTGCTGATGGCGAATTGTTGGAATCTATACAGCTTAGCGTTGACGAGTCGTCACTAACTGGAGAGCCTATGTGTCCTAAGACTACCGACGAGAGCCTATTCGACAAAGACGCAACATTTGCGTCCAACCACGTAATGAAGGGTACAAAGGTTATGGAGGGACACGGCATCATGCGTGTAACAGCTATTGGCGATGCCACCGAACAAGGTAAAGTGTTTGAGGCTGTACAAATAGACAACTCTGTACGTACTCCTCTTGACGAACAACTTGACCGCCTTGGCAAATGGGTAGCTAAGATGAGTTATGTTGTAGGTGTAGGCATTATCGTGGGCCGAATACTTATATATTTCTTCTCACCCTCATACCAGGGATTCGACCTTATGCCGTTCATAGCATACGTGTTGCAAACCTTGATGATTGCCGTTACATTGGTAGTGGTATCAGTACCAGAAGGTCTACCAATGGCTGTAACACTAAGTTTGGCTTACAGTATGCGCCGAATGCTGAAAACAAACAACCTTGTGCGCAAGATGCACGCTTGTGAAACGATGGGCGCAACTACGGTTATATGTACCGATAAAACAGGTACTCTTACTCAGAACCAGATGCGTGTGGACGATGCTCAATTCTATGGCGTTGCTCCAGATAGTTCGGCCGTGACCGAAGGCATTGCTGTAAACTCTACAGCACAGCTCGACTTTACTGACCCAAAACATCCACGTGTACTTGGCAATCCTACAGAGGGTGCACTGTTGCTGTGGCTAAACAGTCATGCCATCGACTATCGCAAAGTGCGCGAAGAAGCCGAAGTTACGGAACAGCTGCCATTTACCACCGAACGCAAGTATATGGCAACTGTAGTAAAGTCGGCCTTGATGCCAGGCAAACGTATTATATATGTAAAGGGAGCACCAGAAATAGTGTTTTCTCTATGCAAGACTGCTGGCGAGGGAGCTACTGGCGGTAGTATTGAGAAGCAACTTCTGGAATATCAGAACCGTGCAATGCGCACACTGGGATTTGCATTTGATATACTTGACGAGAACGAAGTGGCTATTGCAGACGGTAAGGTGGCTGCCGAACATTTACACTTTATTGGCATTGCTGCTATTGCCGACCCCGTACGTGCCGATGTACCTGCTGCCGTAAAGGAATGTATTGATGCCGGCATAAGCATCAAGATTGTAACAGGCGACACACCTGCTACTGCTCGTGAGATTGGTAGACAGATAGGTCTTTGGACTGATACCGACACCGACAATAACATTATTACAGGTCCTGAGTTTGCCGCTCTTACCGACGAAGAGGTTATGAATCGTGTGCTCGATCTTAAGATTATAGCCCGTGCCAGACCTATGGACAAGAAACGACTTGTTGAGTCGCTACAGAAGAAAGGTCAGGTTGTAGCCGTAACCGGTGACGGAACTAATGACGCTCCAGCCTTGAAAGCAGCCCAAGTAGGCTTGTCTATGGGAGACGGAACATCCGTTGCAAAAGAGGCAAGCGACATAACCATTGTCGACAACTCATTTGCATCAATAGGCAAGGCTGTGATGTGGGGACGCTCGCTGTACCAGAATATACAACGATTCCTGCTTTTCCAGCTTACGGTCAATGTTACTGCATGCCTCATAGTACTTATTGGCGCATTTATGGGAACTGAGTCTCCTCTCACCGTTACCCAGATGTTGTGGATAAACCTTATTATGGACACCTTTGCAGCTATGGCTCTTGCATCACTACCACCATCTGAAAGTGTTATGGCAGACAAGCCTCGCAACCGTGAAGCATTCATTCTAGACCGTCCTATGCTCTCAGAGATATTCGGTGTGGGTGGATTCTTCTTTGTGATGTTGTTCTTCTTCCTACTTGTATTCAAGCATGCTGACGTGCAGAGTCTTACAGATATGATATCGATAAACTATCAGGCTCTGTTTGCTGGTATTGGCACATTGTCGTTCTGGACAGAGGGAAATTTGTCTGAGTATGAACTTACATTGCTATTCACAATATTCGTGATGACTCACTTCTTCTATCTGTTCAACGCACGTGCATTCGAGACACATCGCTCTGCCTTGCACTTCAAAGGATGTCGCGGTCTGCTGTATATATCGGGCATTATTATAGTTGGACAGATTATAATGGTGGAAACACCAGTGCTGCAACAGTTCTTCAATGTCATTGGACTGTCGCTGCAAGACTGGATTATAATAATCATTGGCTCAAGCTTCGTACTTTGGATAAGAGAAGCATGGCATTTGGTTAGGGGATAAACATAAAAAAACCGTTGGACATTCAGCCCAACGGTTTTTATTGTTTATAAAAACTACATTAAAATATTCTACTTCACCGCAATACACTCAACCTCAACAAGTGCATTCTTTGGCAAAGTCTTAACCGCTACAGCCGAGCGTGCAGGGAAAGGCTGAACGAAGAACTCAGAATAGACCTCGTTCATAGCAGCAAAGTTGTCCATATCACTAAGGAAGACAGTAGTCTTAACCACATGACCAAGATCGGTACCTGCTTCCTTTAAGATGTTCTGTGCATTGGTTAACGACTGACGTGTCTGCTCCTTAATACCGCCTTCGGCAAAAGCACCTGTAGCAGGATCAATAGGTAACTGACCTGATGCGAACACCATACCATTAGCCTCTATAGCCTGTGAATAAGGGCCGATAGCGGCTGGTGCATTGTTTGTGTTAATTGCTTTGTTCATAATTGTATAGTTGTTTTATTCAAAGTAGAAACTCATTACTATCATCTTTGTTCTCGCCTCTGAAGCCGACTTGGCAAACTTCAGCAGATTCTTGTCACGCAACTCATTCGGGTGTTTAGTATCGAGCACATTACCCAATCCATATACAAACTTAAGCTCAGGACGTAGTTTGAAGTATGGCAGATAAAAGTCGCAACCTACTCCTACCTCAATATTGAATGACTGACGCTTTAGCCTTAAGTAGTCACTACTTTTAGAGCTAAGGTTGAACATAGGTGCAATACCAGCCATAAGATATGGCCTATGATTGTTGAAACGGGGAGCTGAGAAGATTATATCACCAGAACATGCTATATAGGCCGACTTCATCTCACGGCGTGTCTCTGTAGGTTGCTCGTTGGCATCAAGTGTTTTTAAGTCACGAAATACAATATGACGCGAACCAAAATACATCATAGGAGCCACACGAAACTGAAAGTATGTAGACAGTCGCATCTCTGCAATAACACCCACATTTATTCCTGGGTCCCAACGACTTTGGTCTACACTTACAAGCGTCTCTTGCGTAGAGCCATCGTCAAGTGTTATCATCTGCGGTCCGGCATTAACCAACTCCATATCCTGCATATGCGTACCTACCACCACACCAAAGTGAAGCGGACGCAAGTCGGTATACGGACGATTCTCTACCGTACGCTCTTGTGCCCATGTCGGCATAAGCGCCATGACACACATATATATAATAAGGGATATTTGTTTCATTGTATTTTAATAACGCTTTTTTCGCGCGTTTATTGCCATACATACCAGTTTTTACATTGATATATATCAATAAATTATTCTCTCGTGTACATATTATAAAAATAATGTTACAAATGTTTTGCCATTTGCATTAAAAACTATAAATTTGCAATGTTTTTCATGGTATTAGATTTAAGGTTAACAAGATTGGGACTCAGCGGAGCCCCTTTTTTTATGTCCACATGTCTCATCTTAACCATACATTTAATACAAATATCTATGCAGCAGATACAAACATATCCATACTGAGGATACAAATAAATTAATATAGCCAAAACGGACAAACCCGTATTACTAATACAAAATGACTATCTTGCCTCTAAAATATATTCCTATTAAACCTTAATTTGCAAAGTAAGTATTACAAAATCTAATTGTAAGAAATTTGTAAGTTAAAGGAAACATAAAAAAAACATTCTACGCTTTGTTGTGACAAATTAAAATATTAACTTTGCACGTGAAAAGGCAACATTTTAAATTCATATAATGCCAAATGCTCGAATGGCACGAATGTTGCTTCTAAAAAAAACAGAATAACGATAACAACGTTTTATAAAAAACAAATAACAATTATGGTAAACTACAAAGAATTGGGCTTGGTGAACACACGTGATATGTTCGCAAGAGCCATCAAGGGTGGTTATGCAATTCCTGCATTCAACTTCAACAACCTCGAGCAGCTTCAGGCTATCATCAAGGCTTCTTCAGAATTGAAGTCTCCGGTTATCCTTCAGGTTTCTAAGGGTGCACGTAACTATGCCAACGAGACTCTTCTCCGCTATATGGCAGAGGGTGCTGTTGAGTACGCTAAGGAGCTTGGCTGCAAGCATCCTGAGATCGTTCTTCACCTCGACCACGGTGACAGCTTCGAGCTTTGCAAGAGCTGTGTAGACCTTGGCTTCTCTTCAGTAATGATCGACGGTTCTGCACTGCCTTATGAGGAGAACATCGCTCTTACAAAGAAGGTTGTAGACTACGCTCATCAGTTCGACGTAACTGTAGAGGGTGAGCTCGGTGTATTGGCAGGTGTTGAGGATGAGGTTTCTTCAGACGTATGCCACTATACAAAGCCTGAGGAGGTTATCGACTTCACAAGCCGCACAGGTGTTGACTCATTCGCTATCTCTATCGGTACTTCACACGGTGCTTACAAGTTCACACCGGAGCAGTGCACACGCGACCCGAAGACCGGCAAGCTCGTTCCTCCTCCATTGGCATTCGACGTCCTCGACGAGATCATGGAGAAGCTCCCTGGATTCCCAATCGTTCTCCACGGTTCTTCTTCTGTACCACAGGAGTATGTTGACATGATCAACGAGTACGGTGGCAAGTTGCCTGACGCTGTTGGTATTCCTGAGGAGCAGCTCCGCAAGGCTTCTGCTTCTGCAGTTTGCAAGATCAACATCGACTCTGACTCACGTCTCGCATTCACCGCTGCTGTTCGCAAGGTATTCCACGACAAACCAGGTGAGTTCGACCCACGTAAGTACTGCGGTCCTGCTCGCGACCTCATGGAGCAGATGTACAAGCACAAGATCATTGACGTGCTCGGCTCTGACAACAAGCTCGCTCAGCTCGACTAATAAGGTTGCTTGAATAAAGCAATATAAATAAAACAACGCGCCCGAAACCTATATTCTTTGGTTTCGGGCGCGTTTTCATTTAAGGTTGTCTTGTCATTTAACAAATTAGATTATTCTGTTTAGATAGGTTAGTTAGTATGCCTTTTCGTGTACACCTGCAACAGCACGGCCACTTGGATCGTTCATACCACAGAATGCCTTGTCCCAAGCCAGAGCCTCAGCTGTTGAGCAAGCAACACTTGGTACACTTGGTACAGAGCGAGCTGCCGAGTCTGATGGAAAATGCGAGGCAAAAATTGAGCGGTAATAATATTCTTCCTTGCATCTTGGAGGATTGATAGGGAAACGTTCGGCTGCATGTTCCATCTGTTCATCACTTACCAACGATGCTGTTATTTGCTTAAGTGTGTCTATCCAAGAATATCCGACACCATCACTGAACTGTTCCTTCTGTCTCCATGCCACCTCCTCTGGTAGCATATCTGCAAATGCCTCACGCACAATCTTCTTCTCTATGGTATTGCCAGGACATAGTTTTGCCTTAGGATTGGTACGCATCGCAACATCAAGAAATTCCTTATCCAAGAATGGCACACGTCCTTCCACACCCCATGCCGAAAGACTCTTATTAGCACGCAAGCAGTCGTAAAGATGCAATTTAGACAGTTTTCGCACCGTTTCTTCATGAAAAGCCCTTGAATTAGGAGCCTTGTGAAAATACAGATAGCCACCAAATATCTCGTCAGCTCCCTCACCCGAAAGCACCATCTTTATACCCATCGACTTTATTACACGTGCCAACAGATACATAGGTGTTGATGCTCGCACTGTTGTAACATCGTAAGTTTCTATAAAGTAAATTACATCGCGTATAGCATCGAGTCCCTCTTGTATTGTGTAGTTTATCTCGTGATGTACAGTTCCTATATGATCGGCTACAAGTCTTGCCTTTGCCAAGTCTGGTGCACCTTTCAATCCTACAGCAAATGAGTGCAACCTTGGCCACCATGCACGCTCCTTACCATCCGATTCTATGCGGCGTTCAGAGTATTTCTCGGCAATGGCTGAAATAACAGACGAGTCTAAACCACCCGACAGCAATACACCATAAGGCACATCGCTCATCAGCTGACGTTTAACAGCGTCTTCAAGTGCATCGTGTATAGCATCAACACTTGCCTTATTGTCCTTTACCGCATCATAACTAAACCAGTCGCGCTTATAGTATCTGGTCATCTTGCCTTCTCGGCTCGAATAATAGTGTCCGGGAAGAAACGGTTCATAACGCTGACACTCGCCCTCAAGAGCTTTAAGTTCTGATGCCACATACACAGTACCGTCATCGTCGTAGCCTATATAAAGAGGTATAACACCTATTGGATCGCGAGCGATAAGAAACTCATTGCGCTCAACGTCGTATAAAGCAAATGCAAAGATACCACTTAAGTCTTCAAGAAAATCGATGCCCTTATCTCTGTACAAGGCAAGAATCGACTCACAATCCGAACCTGTCTGAAAGTCGTAACTGCCTGCATACCGTGCACGTATATCCTTATGATTATATATCTCGCCGTTAACGGCAAGCACTTGCTTTTTATCTGGAGCTATAAGTGGCTGTCCACCAGACTCAGGGTCAACTATACTCAGTCGCTCGTGAGCAAGAATGGCAGAGCCTCCACACCAAATGCCGCTCCAATCAGGACCTCTATGACGTATCTTACGGCTCATACGCAAAGCCTTTTCACGCAACTCAGGAGTTTGTTCCCGTAAGTTGAACATTGCAACAATTCCACACATATATATAATTCTTTTATTGGTTTTCTATCTTTAGTCATTTAACGACAACAAGCCTTTTTTTAAGGTGCTCCTCCTGCACTTAAAAGACTGTGCAAGAGGAACGGGTCAAAAGAATAATCATTATTCAAGGTTAGTGTCGTATGTCTTTATATGTATTCATATGTCAGAATATTAATTGTAGGCACTCTCACCGTGCTCGTAGATGTCAAGACCTTCTTCCTCTACTCTACGACATACACGCATTCCTATAAACTTGTCTACCAATATATATAGTAGATATGTAACAACCGCACTATATAGGATACTTATCAACGTAGCCTCTATCTGTACCCACAACTGATGCCAATCGCCATAAAGAGCACCTTCGGCTCCACCAACACCAGTTACAGAAGATGTCGCAAACACACCTGTAAGTATTGAACCAATAATACCACCCATACCATGCACGCCAAAGGCATCAAGTGCATCGTCATATTTAAAGAAAGGCTTAATAACCGCTACCATAATGAAGCACACTATCGGTGTTATGATACCAATGGCAAACGCTCCTACAAGGTCGGTTGAGCCAGCAGCCGGCGTTATAGCAACCAATCCAGCCACTGCACCTGTACATGCACCCACCGTAGTAGGCTTCTTGTTGCACATCCAATCAATTGCCATCCAAGTAACAGCTGCTGCAGCTGCTGCCACATGTGTTACAAGAAAAGCATTGGCTGCAAGTCCGTCGGCTGCCAATCCGCTACCAGCATTAAATCCAAACCATCCAAGCCACAAAAACGATGTACCCATAAATACTATCGTTACATTATGAGGCAGTATGGCATGTCCCTTTTTATAGTCATCACGCTGACCAATCATAAGACACATAATAAGGGCAGAGATACCAGCATTGATATGCACCACTGTACCACCAGCAAAGTCGAGCGCACCCATCTCCTGCAAGAATCCGCCTCCCCATACCCAGTGTGCCATGGGGAAATAGGCTATAATAACCCACAGAATAGTAAACACCATATATCCTTTAAACTTTATTCGTTCTGCAAAGGCACCAAGTATTAGTGCTGGCGTAATCAGAGCAAACATACACTGGAACATTGCAAACGTAAGCTCGGGAATACCAGTAGATGTAATACTGTTAATGGTGACACCCTTCAAGAACGCCTTGTCGAGTCCGCCCATAAAAAACCAAGCCCAAGAACCACTCTCCTTAAATCCAGTGCCAAATGCCCAAGTATATCCTATAGCCACCCAAAGCAGCGATACAACACCAACAATGAGCATTGTCTGCATTATCACACTTAGCACATTCTTCTGTCTTACCAATCCGCCGTAAAACAATGCGATACCAGGAATACTCATAAGGAGCACCAGAATAGTTGCCATTATCATCCAGGCTGTGTTGCCTGTGTTTAAAACAGGGGTGTATGCTGAAAGTAGTGTTGTCATCATATCCTTACTATTTACATTATTACGATTTACTAACGTTCCTGCTCTGCGTTATACAGTGCTATGTCGCCTCTCTCGCCGGTGCGTATGCGTATAGCATCTTCTATTGGAATAATAAATATTCTGCCATCGCCTATCTCACCAGTTTGTGCAGCATTAAGTATGGCGTTAACAGCGCGTTCAACATTTTTGTCACGTACAACGAGCGACACAAGGATACGCTCTATTGAACTCGTATCGTATACTATACCACGATAGATACGGTCCTGACGTGCCTTGCCTATGCCACGCACATCGTAATAAGAGAACCATTCGATGTCGGCAGCAAGCAATGCCTGCTTAACATCTTCGAATCTTGACTTGCGAATGATAGCTTCAATCTTCTTCATACAACTTTCTTTTTATTGGTTATTATTGCTTTTAAGTTTCCTTTTGCAATCTTTACGCTGCAAAATTACAACAAAACGAAATATAAAAGCATGTATTTATAACGTTTTATCATATTTATTTTATCCGGAATTTTATTTTGATACAAATACCACACAAACAACCATCATATTGTAAGCAAATTCAAGAAAAATGCTTACAAATCGAAACTTAATGATAATTAACCACAAATAATGCAACAGTTTTTATTGCTTATTACGCAAATAGTTGTAATTTTGCAATCGTAAAAAGCAAATAGATAATCGTTAAGGTAAAAAGACAAACAAAATGGCAAGGTCGGTTAAGTTCACCAAGATGCATGGAGCTGGCAATGATTATATATATGTGGATACACAACAATATAATATTCCCAACCCATCAGAAGCTTCAATAGCTTGGAGCAAGTATCACACAGGAATAGGTAGCGATGGGCTTGTGCTCATAGGCAAACCATATGATGAAGTGGACGCCGATTTTTCCATGCGCATATTCAATGCAGATGGATCTGAAGCTATGATGTGTGGCAATGCGTCTCGCTGTATTGGAAAATATCTATACGAAAAGGGGCTTACCAACAAGACATCTATACGTCTGCAAACTCTTTCAGGCGTAAAGACTCTGGAGCTTCACCTTAATATATATAATAAGGTAGAAAGTGTTACAGTAGATATGCTTGCTCCGGTTTTCCACAACCCGAAACAATATGACGAGACATGCGGTGATGAGCTTACAGCACAGTTCCGTACATTCCGTGGAACATTTGTATCAATGGGCAATCCGCACTTTGTGTGCTTTGTCGACGACATTGCAACACTCGACATCAGCCGTTATGGCTCTATAATGGAGAATGATTCTGCATTTCCTGAGCGTTGCAATATTGAGTTTGCGCAAGTAATGCCCAATGGTGATATACGCACAAGAGTATGGGAACGTGGCAGCGGGATAACAATGGCATGCGGTACAGGAGCATGTGCCACAGCAGTAGCAGCCGCCTTAACCGATAGAGCTACACGCAAGAGCAATATCGTTATGGACGGCGGAACGCTACACATCGAATGGAACGAAAACGATGGACATGTATATATGACTGGACCAGCAGCTTTCGCTTTCGAAGGAGAAATAGACTTACCGTGATTTTATCGTAAGACACAACACCAATAAATGAAAATAGAATAATAGATATTATATGGCCTTAGTAAACGAACATTTCTTGAAACTGTCAAACAATTATTTGTTTGCAGACATAGCCAAGAAGGTTAATGCCTTCAAGGTTTCACACCCCCAGGTACGAGTGATTAGTCTCGGCATTGGAGACGTTACACAGCCGCTTTGCCCTGCAGTGATTGAAGCAATGCACAAGGCAGTAGACGAGATGGCACGTAAAGCAACATTCAGAGGATACGGTCCTGAACGTGGATACGACTTCTTGCGCGAAGCTATTGTCAAAAACGACTATGCGCCACGCGGCATTCATCTCGACCCTAATGAAATTTTCGTTAACGACGGAGCCAAGAGCGATACTGGCAATATAGGCGAGATAGTAAGATGGGACAACTCCATAGGTGTTACCGATCCTATCTACCCAGTATATATCGACTCTAATGTGATGTGCGGACGAGCCGGAGTGCTTGAGAACGGCAGATGGAGCAACGTAAACTATATGCCGTGCACAGCCGAGAACCACTTTATACCGCAGATTCCCGACCACCGCGTTGATATGATATACCTCTGCTACCCCAACAACCCAACTGGCACTGTATTGCCAAAAGAGGAATTAAAGAAGTGGGTTAAGTACGCTCTCGACAATGACACGCTTATCCTATACGATGCAGCCTACGAGGCATACATACAAGAGGACGACATCCCCCACTCTATCTACGAGATTAAGGGAGCTAAGAAATGTGCCATCGAATTCCGCAGCTATTCAAAGACTGCCGGATTTACTGGTGTGCGCTGTGGATATACAGTAATACCTAAGGATGTAACTGCTGTTACACTCGACGGCAAAGAGCGCATCAACCTCAACCACTTGTGGGATCGCCGACAGTCTACCAAGTTCAACGGCACAAGCTATATATCACAGCGAGCCGCTGCTGCCATATACACACCCGAGGGCAAAAAGCAGGTAAAGGAAACCATAAACTATTATATGGGCAACGCCAATATAATGCACGAGGCACTTACCGCTATGGGCTTCGAGGTGTTTGGAGGCAAAAATGCACCATATCTTTGGGTCAAGACACCAGATGGTACCGACTCATGGAAGTTCTTCGAGCAAATGCTATATGCTGTAGGCGTTGTATGCACACCAGGTGTAGGATTTGGACCGAGTGGCGAAGGCTATGTTCGCCTTACTGCATTTGGCAATCGCGAAGACTGCAAAGAGGCTATGCGAAGAATTAAGGAATGGCTAAAGAAGGCATAAAGAAGATTCATATTATATAATGTATGGAGATAGTTAAGAAAGTCACCCTTTAAATTTAGAACAATAACAGTAAACAACATAAAAGAAAGAAAACAATGGCAAATTTAAGATTTGATGTTGTAGCCGACGCTTTCAAGAAGAAACCCGTCGACGTGATTACACCGATTGAACGCCCATCAGAGTTCTTCGGAAAGAACGTATTCAACCGTGCCAAGATGTACAAGTATCTGCCGCGCGACGTATATGAGAAACTCATCGACGTTATCGACAATGGTGCTCGACTTGACCGTTCTATTGCCGATGCTGTTGCTAAGGGCATCAAGCAGTGGGCCGATGAGAACGGTGTTACACACTACACTCACTGGTTCCAGCCTCTTACTGAAGGCACTGCCGAAAAGCATGATGCCTTTATCGAACACGACGGCAAGGGCGGTATGATTGAGGAGTTTTCGGGCAAGTTGCTTGTACAGCAGGAGCCTGATGCCAGCTCATTCCCTAACGGTGGTATACGTAACACATTCGAGGCACGTGGCTATTCGGCTTGGGATCCTACATCTCCTGTGTTCATCATTGATGATACACTGTGTATCCCTACTATCTTCATTTCATACACAGGCGAAGCTCTCGACTACAAGGCTCCGCTTCTGCGCTCGTTGCATGCCGTTAATGTGGCTGCCACTGATGTTTGCCACTACTTCTATCCAGAGGTAAAGAAGGTTATATCAAACCTTGGTTGGGAACAGGAGTACTTCCTTGTTGACGAGGGTCTATATTCGGCACGTCCCGACCTTATGCTTACTGGCCGCACACTTATGGGACACGACTCTGCAAAGAACCAGCAGATGGACGACCACTACTTTGGTGCTATCCCAGAGCGCGTGCAGGCTTTCATGAAGGATCTTGAAATTCATGCTCTCGAACTTGGTATTCCTTGCAAGACTCGCCACAACGAGGTTGCACCTAACCAGTTTGAGCTTGCTCCTATATTCGAGGAAACCAACCTTGCTATCGACCACAACATGCTTCTCATGTCGCTCATGAAGAAGATTGCTCGTCATCATGGATTCCGTGTATTATTGCACGAGAAGCCGTTTGCCGGCATCAATGGTTCGGGCAAGCACGAGAACTGGAGCCTTGCTACCGATACTGGCGTACTGCTGCACGGACCTGGCAAAACCCCAATGGATAACCTCCGCTTCATAGTATTCATCGTTGAAACCTTGATGGCTGTATACAAGCACAACGGATTGCTTAAGGCCAGCATCATGAGTGCAACTAATGCCCATCGTCTTGGCGCCAACGAGGCACCTCCAGCTATCATATCATCGTTCCTTGGCCGTCAGCTTACAGAGATTCTCACACGTATTGAGACTTCCGAGAAGGACGAACTATTCGATATTGCCGGCAAGCAGGGATTACAACTTGATATCCCTGAGATTCCTGAGCTACTTGTAGATAACACCGACCGCAACCGTACATCACCATTTGCCTTTACCGGAAACCGTTTCGAGTTCCGTGCTGTAGGTTCCGAGGCCAACTGTGCTTCTGCCATGATTGTGCTTAATACAGCTGTAGCCGAGGCTTTGCACGATTTCAAGTTGCGTGTTGACGCTCTTATCGAGAAGGGACATGACAAGGTACGTGCAATACTTGATGTTGTACGCGAGGATGTTAAGTTCTGCAAGCCAATCCACTTTGATGGCAATGGCTACTCAGACGAATGGGTTGAGGAGGCTAAGCGCCGCGGTCTTGACTGCGAGACTTCTTGTCCTAAAATATTCGAGCGCTATCTCGACGAGGCTACCATCAAGATGTTCGAGAGCCAGAACGTTATGACACGTAAGGAACTTGAGGCACGCAACGAGGTTAAGTGGGAGACATACACAAAGAAGATTCAGATTGAGGCACGTGTATTCGGCGACCTTTCTATGAACCATATCATCCCTGTCTGCACTCACTATCAGAGCCGTCTTGCCAAGAATGTACAGAGCATGTACGAAATCTTCCCTGCTGATACAGCCGACAAGCTGACATCACGCAACAAGAAGATAATTGAAGAGATAGCTGAACGCACTCAGATTATTGAGAGTGGTGTGGAAGAATTGGTCAACGCACGCAAGGTTGCCAATAAGATAGAGGACGAACATCTTAAGGCTATTGCCTACCACGACACTGTGGCTCCTAAGATGGAGGAGATACGCTATCAGATAGACAAGCTCGAGCTTATCGTAGCCGATGAACTCTGGACTCTGCCTAAGTATCGCGAACTTCTGTTTATCCGATAAGAAGGAATATTCAGACATAAAACACTTAACAGCTATCTATTTCTTTTATTGGTTGTTTAAGTTGGGGTTGCGCCTTTGCGAAAGGGTTCAGCCCCTTTTTTTATATATACACACGGCAAGTTACATATTATATATAGTTGTTGTGTTGTTCTGTGTGCGTGCACATAAATGTTGACTTACATCAAAAAGGAAGCTATATTAGCAAAATATTGAGTATAATACTTGTGTGTGTACGCAAACAGTAGTAACTTTGCATTGTCAAAAGGAGGAAAGCCGAGAGGTTGACAATCCTTATATAAGACATTTCAAATAGAAGGTGAAAGAAATCTTTGAGAGAATTTAACAATATAAGTCTTTGAAGAGGTAAGTAGGAGATTATAGAAAAGGATGACTAAGACAAGATGAAAGATTGAGATAACGCACACAAGAGTAGGTAAAAGATTATGGATAACAAAGGTAGAAGATTTAGGATAACAAGGTAGAAGATTTAGGGATAACAAAGGTAGAAGATTCAAGGATAACACAAAAGGTAGAAGATAAGGATAACGCACAGAAGAAAGGTATTAGTAAGAGAGGTATTAGTAAGAAAGGTATTAGTAGATAAAAGGTATTAGTAGAAGGTTGACAAGGTATTAGTAGAAGGTTGACAAGGTATTAGTAGAAGGTTGACAAGGTATTAGTAGTAGAGGTATTAGTAAGAAAGGTATTAGAATTTAGTTAGGTTTATGGTTTAAAGGTAAAAAGTTATGTTGATGACGATGATGATGACCCTATTCGCAGCAAGTGCTGCAATAGGAATGTGGGGAGAGGGCAACGAAAAGTAAATCGTTTGCACCCCCGCCGAATGAACGGAGCGGAAGTCGAACGCGTTGAGGTTCATCAACTTTAAGTAGAAAACAAGTAAAACATTAGAAATACGAAGGCTGCTTTGGTTCACACCATTGCAGCCTTTTTCATACATACCCCAACACTGGGCTTTACAAATTCGTACAAATCTACATACTCATTTGTGCTTATAGCCCATATATCAATGTAAAAGCAACAAAAAAGGAGGTCTATTAGAAAATAAATATATAATTTTGCAAAGTGGAAATAACAAATGATTATAACATTAGTGAGCCATACGGCTATTATGGCTGACGGCTATTAAAAACTAAAAGCAAAACAAATGGAAAATAACAAGAATCTGTTTCAAGAAGTTAACGAGGGTTACACCATGCACGAGGCCATTGAGGAAGCTAAACGCTGCCTTCATTGCAAAGTGCCACAGTGCAAGAAGGGATGTCCTATAAGCCATGATATACCCGACTGGATACACGAACTTTCGATGGGCAACTTTGGCAACGCCATGCACATCATCAACGAGAAGAGTAATCTTCCTGCTGTATGCGGACGCGTTTGTCCTCACGAGAAACAGTGCGAGGGACATTGCGTGCTTGGCAAGAAAGGTCAGGGCATACACGTAGGCAAACTTGAGCGTTTCCTTGCCGATTTTGACGGCAATATGGGACTTATTCGCGAGAATCTCCTACCCAAAACACGTGGCAAGGTAGCTGTAATTGGTTCAGGTCCTGCTGGACTTACTATCGCTGGCGACCTCTCTCGCAAGGGATTCAATGTCGAGATATTCGAGATGGAACCAGAACCAGGTGGCGTTCTTATGTTCGGCATTCCTGAATATCGTCTACCTAAGGAGATTGTACGTCGCGAAATCAAGAAGATGGAGGAACTGGGAGTTATCATACATTGCAATACCACCATCGGCAAAGACTATACTGTAGACGACCTCTTTGATCAAGGCTTCGATGCTATATTTATGGGTACTGGTACAGGCAATCCGCAGAAGCTTGATATACCTGGCGGCGATATCAACGGTGTACGTCAGGCTATATGGTTCTTGCGTCGTGTAAGTCTTTACAATGAAGGCAACCTTGACCGCAGCGAGGTTGTTGTTGGTAAGGGCGACCGTTGCTTTGTTATAGGATGTGGCAATACAGCTATGGACGCCGCACGTACTGCTGTACGTATGGGTGCCGAGCGTGTGGATATTGTTTACCGCCGTACTATCGACGATATGCCAGCTCTTCGTTCCGAGTATGACGATGCTGTTAAGGAAGGCGTAAACTTCAATTGGGAGTCGAACATTGTAGAGATTCACAGCGATGAGAACGACAAGATGACTGAGGTAGTTATCGAGACCAAGGATGGTGAGCGCCGTGTTGAGAAGGCCGACTATGTGCTTTTGGCTCTGGGTTCTAAGCCAGCCAGCCGTATTGTATCTACAACAACCGGAATCGAAGTAGACGATCGTGGCTATGTCATCACTCGCGAAACACCATATGGCATGACTACACGCAAGGGTGTATTTGCTGGTGGCGATGTTGTTAACCGTCCTTCTACCGTTGTGCTTGCCATGCGCGATGCCAAACAAGTGGCAGAGGGTATCGCACAATACGTAGATGCCATCAAGCTGATTGATGCCATCAACGAGAAAATGAAGCAAGAATAAACATATAACACGTTGTTTCGTGTAATGAGCGTTAATGCTTCTATCGTGTAATGAACGTTAATAGGCTACGAGGAGCGTCGCCGCCTCGGTGACGTAAGCATACGTAAGAGGGTGTGTCAATATTAACATTTGACACACCCTCTCCTACTGTATCTTAAACCTCGCTTGCTCGGCGAGCAGGAGCTCGCCGTTCCATAAGAAGGATGAACGCAAGCTGTCTACACCCTACTCTCTTGTTTCCAACCAACCCCTAAATACCCTCAGATACGGCATAAAGAGGGACATTTGTCATCCAATCTTGATCCATAAAAGGCGACATAGAGAAACGTACAGCCTTAAAAGAAGGGTTGGCATCTATAAACGTGCGCAACGACTTTGAACGCAAATTTTCTTCGGCCTTAACTTCTACAGGAGTTATCTGGCCTTTATGTTGGACAAGAAAATCTATCTCCAAACGTGAGTCTTCCCTACTATAATAATATACGTGGACATTCTCCTTACACATCAACTGACATAGTACGTAGTTCTCAGTAAATGCTCCTTTGCTCTCCGTCATTACTTTATTGGATATAAGCATTTGCGACGGTTCCATCTCACACAATGCTCCCAGCAATCCAACATCCAACAAAAACAACTTAAAAGCATTGAAATCCTCGTAAAACTTTAATGGCATACCAATTTCTCTTACTCTTGAAATGCGATACACCAAACCTGCATCAACAAGCCATTGTATAGCCATCTCAAAGTCCTTAGCTCGAGCTCCGGTTCTCAAAGCACCATAAACAAATTTTTTGTTCTCTTTAGCCAACTGCGATGGTATCGACTGCCAAACCATACTAATACGAGTCGCTTCATTCGGACTAACATGTTTGGACATATCACTGCGGTATACAAAGAGGATGTCATTCTGAACCTTGCGTACAGCATTAGCATCATTTGTTGCAAGAAACGTCTTTACTGCTTCAGGCATTCCTCCTACAAAATAAAACTCACGCAACAATAGGGTTAAGCTTTCGTGCAACATATTGGTAGTGGTCCAATCCTTATTCTGCAAGATATCCAGCATACGGTCCTCACCCTTAGCCAAGAGATATTCTTCAAACGACATAGGATAAAGACGCAATATATCCACTTTTCCTACTGGTGCCGATTCTCCTTGATGCATAGCCACACCTAACAAAGATCCTGCCACGGCAATATGATACTCAGGGGCATCCTCACAAAAATATTTCAACGACGACAATCCTTTGCGCAACTCCTGTATCTCATCCAATATTATAAGTGTCTTACCAGGGACAATTGGCTGCTTTGTTATGGCACCTATAATCATTAAAATACGCGACATATCATAGTTTTCTTCAAATATGTCAGCAATTTCAGAGTTGCCGTCACAATTTATATATGCAACGTTATCATATTCTTGCTTGCCAAACTCCTTCAGTATATAAGTCTTGCCTACCTGACGTGCTCCTGCCAAAATAAGAGGCTTTCGGTATGGACTCTCTTTCCAAGACTTAAGTTGTGAGATTATCGTTCTTTTCATATCCATCGCTATTAAATATTAAAAACTTGATAAACAACCTATTACATGATCATCAATATGCAAAGATACACTTTTTTACACGAACTTTATAACAAACACCACACTTTTTTACACGAACTTTATAGCAAACTCTACACTTTTTTACACGAACTTTATAGCGAACACCACACTTTTTTACACGACCGTACCTCCTACTATATCATAAAAAAACTTCCCCCTTGCTCGGCTTTGCCAAGCAAGGGGGAAAACAAACTAGGTGAAATTGAAGGGGATATTCTTATTTATTAATCTTGTTCCAACTCTTCGTCATCAAAAACAAAGATATGGTTGGAAGACTTGAAGTCGCCATTGTAAACATCTCCACTATTATCGAACTCTACTGGCACCTGAGATGCAGCAAGTATCTGCGACTCAATCTCTAAATCTACAACAGTAATATTAGGGGCAATATATTTATTCTTCATATCTACTTATTCTTTTTTAGATTTTATAAATCGTTGATTATCTCTGTGTGCGCGCCTTACTTAACAACAACCTTCTTGCCATTCATAATATACAAGCCCTTCTGCAACTTGCCATTAACACGACGACCACTAAGATCGTAAACGGCTGTATTGACTGTCTTATCGGCTGTAACGCCGTTGATAGCTGTAGGTGTATAGCCGTTGAAAGCTACGCCAGCAGGATTGGTAACGTTGAGATAAGCGTGGAAAGCATCTACGTAAGCACCTGCCCCACCCATCTGAAGCTTGCCATCTTTATTGATGCCATACATGCCATTGGCATCGGTTTTAGCATAAACACCTACAAAGTCGGTACCAAGGCTCTCTGGAGTAGCAACAATTTTCTTCTCACCAAAGTTTAACTCGTTACCAACCTTATCCTCAGCAACGTCCATTGTGAGGAACGGAGTGTTGGCAGCAACTTCTGCAACTGGATTGAAGTATGCCTTCCTGCTGCCATCCTTGTCGTAGTTGTCGAATATAGCAACCTTGCTTGCGCCAAGTTCATCAGCTGAAACTTCGAATGGAAGCACAAAACTGTTTATACCATTCTGCAAACTGCGTGTAAGCTTAACTGATTCGGCTGTGAAGTCCTCGGGAGCATTGAAAGCTTTGTCAGCGGTAAGTACGAGGTTTGCAACTGTGCCTTTTACCACTACGTTGTTATGCCCGTATGTATCATCAGCGTATACTATGGTGTTAGGGTTCTTAAAGAACTGGTTGATGTCAACACCTAAGGTTGAAGCCTTGCGCATATCAATAGATGTAACATCAGCGGAGAGTTTCTTGTTAAGTTCGGCAAAATCGTCAATGTAAATTTTCTCCCAACCATTGTCTACATTAGAGCATTCTGTCTTGAAATAGCCACCAGTAAGTTCGAGTTTACCAGTGAGTGAACCTTCAGCAACATCCCAAATTGATCCACCATTGACAGTAGGAATATCCTCAAGAACGATATTGTCTACATATATCTCCTGTGAAGGCTCTTGGCCATCCTCAATACCTGGATAAATAGCCAATTCTGTAGGATTACCCTTGCCTTCAAAGTTGCAGTTTGTAGTGAAGTCAAATACAAGTTTCTGCCACTTGTCGCCACCATCACACCATGATGCTATGCGTTTTGTATATGTGTTTGCACCAGCAGACAACTCAATCTTAACATTACTTGCATGCGACTTCTTAACCATAATAGACAAGCGTTTGCTCTTAGTCATATCAAGTCCGCCCTCTCCATAAAGACTCTTAAGGTCGAGAACAATATCACCATGTTCCCAATCATTACCAGTGATAGTAAACTTGGCGCACTTATCCGAAGTATTTACGCCTTCCTTTAAAGGATTGTCTACAGTCGTAGGGTTGCATCTATCCCATAAACCAGAGTTTTTATCCTCACCATTCCACAAAGTTGTCTGTGCAAAGCAAGATGCTGAAGCCATCATTGCCAATGATACTAAAGTAAACTTTTTCATTGTAATATAAGTTTTAAGTTATTAAATAAATTTGTTAATGATTTCGGTAAATTTCTGACGCAAAATTACAACGAGAAACAGTCTAAAACATATAACAAATGTTTCATGGTATTGCAGAAAATTGACAATGTAACATGATTTAGTGTAATTATAAACTGCGTTGAAGTAAGAAAAATATCCATGTAACATCCGTTAAGGCACATACTCACGCAAGTGGCTATATGGTATTAAGAACGATCTATCTGTTTGCGTGGTACGGTTCGGAGACCGTACCTCCTACAGTATGTGCTATTGTATAAATAGCGCTTCCAAAAGTATATTATATTACTTTGCCATTTTAATTATATTACTTTGCCATTTTAATTATATTACTTTGCCATTTAATATTATATCTTGACTTTAAGACGTCTTTGACACCGAAAAGCACAAAAAAATCCCCCCATTCGGCAAAGCCGAACGAGAGGACTCCAATAGTATTTAAGTATGAAATAATATTTACTTGCTTGCAACTGTCAGGCCAGTAACCTCAACGCTTCCACTATACGAGTTGATGCTCCAGCAGTTGCGCTGTATGCCATATATACGGTTGGTGTAGCAGCATACATCGTTGATGTACATGGTACAAATGCTGTTGTCGGTAGTGATAACGATGTGATAGGTGTTGTCGGCAGGGCGCTGGAATACGTAGCTATCGCCATTGGCAAGGAAGCCTATACCTGCTGTGCCTTGCTGCTCAAAGTTTATCTTGCGAGTTTCTTCGCCCTCATCGTTAACGACAAGCGAGTAGAACACGTCGGCATCAGTGCCACGAACAAGCGAGATACCAAACTTGTCGCGCTTGCCAGCTGTCTTAACAGTGAACTCAATGCGGTTCTGATAGCCCAGACGTGGGAACAAAGCCCAGGCATTGCCAGTAAGCTTAAGGTTTGAAGCGTCGCCTTCCACCTTGTTGTTTTCATTATTCTCGCTCTTGGCAGCTATGGTTGGTATAGCAGCATTGTCAAACTTGGCAGCTATTCCAGGAACCTCACCCAAGGTAAGAGTACCGTCTTCGTGCTGAATAAGCTTGTGTGCAACAAGGTTGCCAGCCCACTCCAAAGCCTTGGTATTATCCTTGCCCGAGCGTGTGGCGCACCATCCCCAGATGTATCTGTTTGTACCATCCGATGCAGTCTTGGCAGCATACAAGCCACGTCCGTCAAGAAATCCCTCGTGCGAATCGGGCCAAAGACCGGCATCGTTCTGTGTGCAAGCCTTAAGTTCGTCGAGCGTGCGACCCTTGAAATACTGCACACGGCGCACAGCTTCGTGAATTTCGCTGTATACAAGGTACCACCAATCGCCCATCTTAAACAGGTTAGGACACTCATAGAAGCGGTCCCACATGCACTGCATAAATACGCCCTTATGCTCCCAAGCCTTAAGGTCGGCAGAAGTCCATTCAGCCAAAACGCCCTTGCCACTCTTCTTGCAAGACACCAACATATGATATAGATTGTCGTCGCCACGGAACACAAACGGGTCGCGGAAGTCGTGCATCTCGTATCCATAATCGGCTCCCTTAAGATAGAATGTACGACTCTTGGTCCAGTGCTTAAAGTCGGCACTGGTAGCCATCATAACCATCTCGCGGCTGTCGCCTGCATTAAGCTGATACTTATGTCCGGTGAAGAAGGTGTAGTAGAGCTTGTCTGCCTCGTTGTATATTGTAGAACCAGTACCGATAGCGGCATCCTGCTCGTTTATTCCACCGCAAGGAATAATCTCGCCAAGCGAGGTATATGATGCGGCATCAGTAGTGCTGACAGCCCATATAGGATGATAAGTGCCTACTGGATTAGGACGATAATCCTGAAGATACAGAATTTTGAAGTCCTTGGCAACTGGGTCGTAGAAAGGCATAGGGTCGCCTACATAGCCACTCTGTGGCTTATAGTAGATGTCCTGAGCCGCAACATCAGACGATGCAAATAGAGTGGTAGTAGACCAGTCGCGCTGTTCGGACGTATTGTTGTCGTCGCTGCAGGCGGCAAGCGGCATAATAGCCGCTGCTGCCATAAGGATTGAATATATCATTGATTTCATTGTTATTCTTTTTTTCAAACTTGTCAACTTGTCAATTTGTCAACTTGTCAACTAATAAATTACTTATTCATAAGATAATTGATGGCATTCATTGTCATTGTCTCAACATTCTTGTGATAGCGGTCGCTTGAGGTGTCAACCGTTGTATGCCAGTCGTAGCAACCAGAGCCAATACAGATGATGCCGCCCTTGCCTTCTTTTGCAGGGAATTCCCATACAACTATAGCACCGTCGCCACCAAAGCCTAATGCCTTGCCACCAGTTTCGTTTTCCCAAATCTCCTTGCTTGCATATCCACCCCAGTCGTTCCCGATGTGCCACTGTGCGGTAGAGTTGGTAATGCCATAGCCAGTGTCGCATGTATAAACACCGTTTGCATCGTCGCCCGCTACAAGGTTCTGGTAGATAGCATGGCTGTTGTTGCCGTTCATGAAGAAGTTCCAAGGACCGCCTGTTATCTCTGGGCTATCCTCTTTGCCACCCCAACAGTTGTTAGGACAACCCTCGTTCTTTACAGCACCTATAAATGCCGGAAGGTTTGTAGCGTAACGTGTTAAGAGGAAAGCACCGCCTGCATTGTAGAAGTCGCGCAGTTTGGCGGCAGCGTTAATAGCCTCAGGAGCAGCCTTCTCGAATGCTGCCTTGCCATCGACACCGCCATCCTTGTGGTAGTGCCACCAGATAACCTTGCATTCAGAAAGATCTACCGAACCGTTCTGAATATCGTCGAACGATACGTAAAGCGAGTTAGGAACGTTATCTGTCATCCATTTGCAAGCGTCAGTCTCCTCAGCGTTCAAGCCACTCATATCCTTGGCTGTACCAACAAACACCATTACTGGCTTGTCAATAGACTTTACGGTTACGGTATAAGTAGCCTTGGCTGTGTTGTTCTCTACGGTAAACTGTACCGGATGGGTGAAATCTACCGGCATGTTGCTCTGTGGAGTAACTGTGGCATTCTCGCTAACTGTGATGTTTGGCACAAGTTTGGTAACGTCGACACCACCTGGAACAAACACGCTAATAGTCTTTGCAGCCTCGTCGATACTGCCTACATAAGTGCCATTAAGCTTGAACGAGAGAATCTTAGCCTCGTCGCGCATAGCCTTGATAGTCCAATCGAGGAACACATCACCGTTGCTTACGCGCATAGAATGTGCAACCGACATGTTGAGCTTATCACCTACTGCAATGTCGGCAGTGGCTCCATCGCTCAGTTCGAGCTTAGAAACGCTCATTTCATTAGTATCATATGACTCGGGTACACGCACAGTAACGGTGCGCGAAGCCATGTCTACCGAGCCCTCATACTGGTCGAGGGCCAACGCCTTTACAGTACAGTTGCCTGTAAGTTGTAGGTCCGACGTATTGTCGTCGCTGCAGGCTGTGGTGGCAAAAGCCACCGTAAATACAGCCAGCACCATATATAAATAATGTGCAAACTTGCTTGATATCTTTTTCATATTGATTTTCTTTTTTACCAGTTACCAATGTTCTGAGTATAGTGGCCGTTTGATGCCGAGATCTGACTGAACGGTATTGGCAAATACTCGTTGCGGTTTTTAGTGAACTTAGCATCCTTATAGATAGAGCAGTCGCCTGCCTCCTCGGCGTAATACTTGTTAAGCACCTCGGTAGCCTCGCCCCAACGAACAAGGTCGAAGAAACGTTCGCACTCCATACCCATCTCCAAACGGCGTTCCATCTTAACTATCTTGAGGGCCTCTTCCTGATTGTAAGTGCCCCTATATGTAGAGATATTCATGCGTACGCCATAATCGGTCTCGTAGTTTGATATTACACCAAGGCTATGCTTAGCACGTGTGCGCAGCTGGTTTACAAGAGCGATGGCCTCGTTGATCTTGTTGAGCTGAACAAGAGCCTCGGCACGCTCGAGAAGAACATCGGCATAGCGGAATACTATGCGGTTCTCAGAAGTACCCCACCATGAGCCCTTGATTAGGTAGCCACAATCGGGGTCTACATTCTGCTTCAATGTAACATAGTAGCCATATAGTCCGTGCGAGCGGCTCCATGTGTCGGTCTCGTCCATCATATATTTCTTGTTGAACTCGTAGGGTAGTCCGGGAATGCCAACAGTAAGGAAGAGACGTGGATCGGCATAGTCGGTAGACTTGTCGTAGTCCTTGTCGTTGAAGTTGTCAAGGTAAGGCAGACCGTCGGGTTTGGTGCGGAATGCGTTTACCATATTTTGCGACGGCTTGTAGAAGTCGCAACCACCATCGGTAACACCAGCTATGTTAGGCACTATAAGTCCGTAACTCCAGTTGAGATTACCAAGTTTTGTACCGTCGTTCATAGAATACTGTATAGCCCAGATACTTTCTACACCATTCTCGTACTGAGCCTCTGGACGGAAGTTGTTGTGGAAGTCGGCCTCAAGATCGAAGCCTCCTGCCTGGTAGATGCTGGGGTCGCTATACTCTACAACCTTCTTAAGGTCGTCGGCAGAGATGCTTGTAACCTCGTTGCTCTGAGCATTGTCCTGATGGTAAGCCTTGTAAAGGTATGCCTTTGTAAGGAATGCGGCGGCTGCGGCCTTAGATGGGCGACCAACCTCAGTCTGCTTAACTGGCAAAACCTTATAGGCATCCTCAAGGTCGTTGATGATAAGCTGCCAACCCTCATCGTTGGTATACTGTGTGTTAGACAGATTGTTATAGTCCTCGACAGTGAGATTGGGGTTTGTAACAAACGGGATGTTCTTGTACAGACGTTTCAAGAGGAAGTGGCCGTAAGCACGCAGGAACTTCATCTCGGCCACACGCTCGTCCTTTAGAGGATAGGCTGCAGCGTCAAGCTTGTCGAGCTGCGCCAATGCTGTATTTACACGCGAGATACAGTTGTACAGACGTTCCCACATGTCGCTTATATTCCAGTTGGTTGTCAAGATACCCTGAGATATCTCAAGCTGATGGAACACATCGCCGTCGGATGTACCGTTGCCGCCCTTGTAAGCATCGTCCGAGCGAACATCAAAGTTCCACATAGAGAATGACGAGTTTACATCCTCGGCCGACATAAAGACAGCATAAGCCGAGATAACCAAGTTGTCGATGCGACTTGGGTCCTTAACCTGTGTCTCGTCCAAAGTACCTTGAGGTTTCTGATTGTCGAGAAAGTCGTCGCAACTGCCCAATGACAATGCACCTGCCGTAATGAAGGTGGCGAGGGCTATACGGCTGAATATATTAGTTTTCATTATTGTAATGTCTTTTTAAGTTTTTTACTTCTTTACTTTTCTCTTTTCCCTTAACTATTGGATTTTTCGTTCTTCGTTCTTCACTCTTCGTTCTTCACTCTTCACTTTCTAAAAGCTTACGTTCAGTCCGAAGGTAATGTTCAAAGGAATAGGATAACCGTAGTTAGGGTTCTCAGGGTCAACACCAGTGAAGCTGCTGCTCTTTATAGTAAAGAGGTTCTGTGCACTGAGGTAGAAACGTAGGCGCTCCATAGCCAGCTTCTGAGCAAAGCTCTTTGGCACATTATAGCCAAGCTGTATAGTGCGAAGCTTGAGGTAAGAACCATTCTCAACCCAGTAAGACGAAACACGCTTCTCGTTGTTATTGTCTGAGAGAGTAACAGCCGGAATATTGCTGCCAGGATTGGTTGGGCTCCATGCGTCGAGCAAACGACGTCCCTTGTTGAGGTAACCAATGTTCAAGCCTGCCCAAATATCAGTTTCCTTCTTGAGGTCAGAAATGATATCGACACCCTGAACACCCTGGAAGAATGCAGTGAAGTCGAAGTTCTTATATTCGAGATAGATGTTGAAACCGTAGGTGAAGTCGGGTGTCGGATCGTAAATCCACTGCTGGTCGGCCTCTGTTATCTTGCCATCGTTGTTAAGATCCTTCCAACGAATGCGTCCGAGAGCAGCTCCCTCCTGAGTGGCATGGTTGTCAATCTCTTCCTGCGACTTGAATATACCGTCGGCTACATAGCCTACTTGCGAACCCATAGCATGACCTATTACGCTCTTAACACCATTTCCACCGAATGTGCCCTTAGCTGCTATGGTAGCCGGAAGCTTTGTAATCTTGTTGCGATAGGTACCAATATTGGCATTTACATCGTAACGCAGACCCCACTTAGTAGTCTTGCGATAGCCAATGTTAAACTCAAAGCCCTTGTTCTCCATCTCACCGGCATTAATCCACTGTGTAGAGCCCTCGCCCATAGCAGCGATACCAATCATTTCTACAAGAATATCCTTGGTATTCTTGAAATACCAATCAAAGGTACCATATAGCGAATTGCGGAAGAAAGAGTAGTCGAGACCGATGTTGGTCTGAGTTGTTGTCTCCCACTTGATACCGTTGTTGCCGAGCTGATTACGCTTGAAACCTGAAGGCAGAGTCTGTCCACCGTTGGTTCCGGCTATATCATATGATGTACCGTAGCTCTGTCCACCATTCTCATTTACGCCGTAATTACTTACATAAACCGTATAGCGAGCGAGGTTTGAAATTTCTTGGTTACCAGTCTGACCCCATGATGCACGCAACTTGATGTCATCAATCCAACGTACGTCCTGCAAGAATTTCTCGTTGTTGATACGCCATCCAGCAGATACTGAAGGGAATGTAGCAAAGCGATTGTCCTTACCAAAACGTGATGAACCATCACGACGCATTGTCAACGAAGCCATATAACGGTCGGCGTAGTTGTAGTTGAGTTTGCCAAAGAACGATACAAGCGAATAGCCCGAACCAGAGCCGTAAGCCTGGGCTGTGCCAGTACCCGCATCAGGCCACATATAGTCGGGGTTAAGGATAATGTAGTCTTCCTTACGTCCAGAGAAACTGATATCGTCCTGGCGGTTGAGCTCCATACCAATCATAGCGTCGAGACGGTTCTTGCCAAACTCGGCATTGTATGTAGCCACAGCATTCCACATCCACTTGGTCCAATGTTCCTGCTTTGCCTCAACAGCATTAATCTTATTGGCAACATTGCCTTCGGTTACGGGATAGGTAAATATGCGCTGCTCCTTCTGCGAATAATCAAGACCGAAGGTTGAGCGAAGGTTGAATCCCTTAAATAGATTAAGGTTTACATACGCATCTCCGAATGTACGCCAATATGTATAGCGGTTGTCCTTATTACGCTCGAGCACTGCCACTGGATTGTAACGGTCAGGATAGCCACCTACTGGTCCGGCATAGCTACCGTCGGTTGTATAAACTGGCAATGACGGGTTAAACTGCAACACATTCTGAAGGAATCCGCCAGGAGCCGCAACCTCTGATGTGCGGTTAAGGGTGAAGTGCTCGCCAATAGTAAGCTTGTCGTTGATAAGCTTGTATTCGGTATTGAAGCGGGCAGAGAAACGCTCGAAGTCGGATGTCTTTATGATACCCATGTTCTTGTAATAGCCAAGCGAGAAATAAGACGAACCCTTCTGCGAACCATTACTTACACTAACGTTATAGTTCTGTATAACACCAGTGCGTGTTGTCTGGTCGTACCAATCGGTATCGGCTGCAGGTGTTGTGCCGGCATCGTCAAGATACTTCTTCATTGAAATACCATTGAGAATAGGCTGTCCAAGATTGTTGTACCCCCAATCGTAGTGATAGCCCAAGCCGTTGGTGTTAGGATCCATACCGTCGTTGACATATCCCTGCCACATAACCTGACCAAACTCCTTAGCGTTGAGCACCTCCATCTTATGGCTGTACATTGAGGCTGCAACAGAAGCATCAAGGTCTACCTTGAGCTTACCGTCCTTACCCTTCTTTGTGGTGATGATGATAACACCATTGGCAGCACGCGAACCATAGATCGATGCCGAGGCTGCATCCTTAAGAATCTGGATAGACTCGATGTCGTTGCCGTTGAGCTCGTGCATACCAGCCTTGGTAGGAACACCATCGATAATGTAGAGAGGATCGTTGTTGTTAAGAGTTCCGATACCACGAATACGAACTGTAGCAGAACCTGAAGGCGAACCATCAGCCGAGATATTCATACCAGGAACACGGCCTTGAAGAGCCTTCATTGGGTTATTCTCGTTCTGTTTCTGTAGGTCGGTTACACTAACAACCGACACAGCACCAGTAAGATCGGCCTTACGCTGGGTGGTGTATCCAGTAACCACAACCTCCTCAACAAGCTTTGCATTCTCGCTAAGCACTACATTCATTGTAGGTTTGGCTTCCAGAGTTACATTGTTATAACCGATGTACGAAAACTCGAGCTGTGCACCCTTCTTTACCTTGAGAGTAAACTTACCATCAATATCGGTAACCGTACCGTTGGTCGTGCCTTTCTCTACGACCGAGGCACCGATAATGGTTTCGCCAGTGGCGTCGGTGACAACTCCGCTTACATTCACTTCTTGAGCACTCACGATGGCAACAGCCGGTGTAAGGGCCAAGCTCATGAGCATTCTTTGTAAACTGTTCATGTGAAAATGGTTTAAGTTTTTAATTATTGTCGTAATTCTGGCTGCAAAATTAAGACGATGAAAGGACTAACAATTGAAAATTTCGTTCATGGGATAAGACATATCGTTCATGTAACGAGATTTTGTGTGTTAGTCCTTTCTGTTAGTGTAAAAGGGCTGTCTTCCACAGCCCTTTTGCTAAAAATATGATTTTTTATGAATAAACTGTACTGCATCCTAATCATTCACGACGCAGTTCAGTGGGGTTGATTCCATATTGTTTTTTGAAACATGTAGTAAAATAACTTGGCACAGCAAAGCCTACCTCATAGGCTATATCAGATATAGGACGGTCAGTATGACATAATAAATAATGGCCACGATTAAGGCGCATCTCGCGTATAATATCACTGGGCGACTTGCCCGTTAAAGCCTTTATCTTGCGGTAAAGCTGCACACGCGAAAGGCGCAACTCGTTGCTAAGATCGTCCATCTTGAGATTAACATCACCAAGATGCTGCATGGCGACTTCGCGAAAACGACTTAAAAACATGTTGTCGGCACTGCTGGTATCGACAGTCTCAACTGTCTCTGGGTTGTTATTTGATTGGGCAAGCTTTATCTTGCGACGGTTGGCAAGCATACTTTCAATACGTGTCATAAGCAAATCGATATTGAACGGCTTGGTGACATAGGCATCGGCACCATGTTCGTAGCCTTCGATACGCTGCGACTCGTTGCTGCGTGCAGTGAGTAGGATAACCGGAATATGACACGTAACGTCGTCGGCCTTAATCTTAGAACAAAACTCCAGACCGTTCATTATAGGCATCATAACATCGCTAACGATAAGGTCGGGCACACTCTCGCGCGCCAATCTAAGTCCGTTGCGTCCGTCTGACGCGTCAATAACATAGTAGTATGCAGAGAGCAAAGACCTAAGATATGAGCGTATGTCGGCATTGTCGTCGACAATAAGTATGGTGTCAAGCTCCTCATCAGAATTGTTCTTGGTAACTATATTGCGTCGGCTGTCTTGCAAAACAAGCTTAGACACGGTCTCGTCTGATATTGTAGATTGCTGAATCTGGCCAGTATTGTCGGCCACAGCCTCAACACGAGTCTGAAAATTAAGCACATTGGCAGTAAGATGCTCAAGTTCGGCAACGTTGCGTTGTATGATATCGAGCATTTGTTGCTGCTTTTCATCGAAGTGGCCTTGTGATATAAGGTGCTGAAGAGGGCCGGCTACAAGGGTAAGAGGTGTGCGCAACTGATGACTTGCCTTGGTAAAGAAAGCCACTTTCTCATCTGCTATCTGGCGCAAGCGGCGTCCAACCTTTGCCTTTGTCTTATATACATAATAATTATAGGCAGCAAGAATAATGAGCAACAACACGACGAGATAGGCAAGCCAACTGATGATTTTCTGGCTGCGATACATCTTCATATAGTTGTCGATATTGGCATAAATGGCGTCGAGACTGCTGGCTTGACTGGCAATCTCGTTGTTTTGCATCTCTACAATGTCGGCATTCTCGTCGGTAACAAGACTTGAATGAAGGTAATTCATACGAGGAACCGACTGCTTCTCTAATATGCGCATAGCAAGGGGCACCAACATCTCGCCATGTGTAGGATATATGTAAGAAGCTGCAAAACAGCCTTTCTTAACAAGGTCAATACCCTGTCGCTCTCCTGGCAAGCCATCAATACCAACAAACATTATGTCATGCTCCTTACCAACAGCCTTGGCTGCCTCCCATGCTCCAAGAGCCTCGGCATCGTTATGACCAAAAACACAATTGATATTAGGATCGTTGGCAAGACAGCGAGACATAATCTTGCGGGCACCGTCAACATTCCAATCGCCATTGACTGTGGTTGTAACGATATTGGGATAACGTTTCATTACCTCAGCAAATCCTTTATGACGTTCCTCAACTGGCGTAGAGCCCTCAAGACCAGCTATCTCCAACACCCTACCCTTACCGTGAAGCTTATCGGCAATAAAGCGTGCCATTACACGACCAATCTCTACATTATCGGCTCCAACATATGCGGTATAACTGTCAGAATCGATCTTGCGGTCGAAAAGAATAACGGGAATTCCTTTCTTATATGCACGTTCAACCGCCGGCGCTACTGTACTGGCGTCACTCGGGGCAACAATAAGAAGGTCGACATTACTTTCGACCAAACTGTCTATCTGCTGTACTTGTCGCTTGGCATTGTTGTCGGCAGAACAAAAGCTAACGTCTACATTCTTATATTTGTACTGCCCAATCTTTATCTCACGATTTACCTTCTGTCGCCAAGTATCGTTACTGCACTGCGACACTCCTATAACCGTGCGACGGTCGGAACATGATGCGAAAGTAAATAATAAGTTTAAAGCTACTAATATCAATTTTATCTTCATAGCTATCTGTTTGTTTAAATCTTAAAGGTTTTATAGTTATAGTATTAAACAACTGCAAAGTTACAAAAACCTCTCGATATAAACGAATACTCGATTATTTATAGTAAATTTGCAGAATGATATATGAATTGCGACATATGCAATCGCATACAAAACAACAATAAGCTAATGCAGATAAAACAATACACCGAAGACGCCGTAAGGCTGCTAAGCCAATTAATAGCTACTCCATCAGTGAGCCGCGACGAGAAGGTTGCAGCAGACATTATGCAGAAAGAGATGCTACGACTTGGACTTGAAACCCATCGCGAAGCAAATAATGTGTGGACCATAGGCAAGCAATACGACAACAACAAGCCTACACTTCTGCTCAACGCACATATAGACACGGTAAGGCCAGTAGCGTCGTGGACAAGAGAACCATTCAAGCCTGAGCTTGATGGAGACATATTATACGGACTCGGATCTAACGACTGCGGTGGCGGACTTGTTTCGCTACTGCAAGCATTCTGCTACCTTAACGAATATGGATGTGCTGGATACAACCTCGTTTACTTGGCATCGGCAGAGGAAGAGGTATCGGGCAAAGACGGCATAAGTAGGGCAATACCTATGCTGCCACATATAGATGTGGCTATTGTGGGAGAGCCTACTGGTATGCAACCAGCCGTGGCTGAAAAGGGACTTATGGTAATTGACCTTAAGGCGCATGGTAAAAGCGGACATGCAGCAAGAGGCGAAGGCATAAACGCCATTTATAAAGCATTGGACGACTTGGTATGGATTCGCGACTATCGGTTCAAGCGCATTAGCCCGCATCTTGGTGCTACAGTGATGAACGCAACGGTAATAAATGCTGGAACCCAACACAATGTTGTACCCGATGTATGCAATATTGTAGTGGATGTACGTACCAATGAGATGTACACCAACGAGGAAGTGTTTGAGTTTATAAACAACCATACTCAGTGCGAGTGTAAGGCAAGATCGTTCAGACTACACTCGTCGTCAATAGACTTAGAGCATCCTTTGGTAAAGCGACTTATAGATATGGGAAAGCAACCATTTGGGTCGCCTACACTTAGCGACCAAGCTCTGATGCCATGGCAGTCGCTAAAACTTGGACCAGGTGACTCGGCACGCTCGCACTCGGCTAACGAATATATAAGGATAAGCGAGATAGAAGATGCTATAAGCACCTACATACAACTATTGAAGATATAAGATATAAAACATACTACACATTAAAAACTCTAACAACAAAAGATTATGGAGAATAAACAAATCGAACTAATGCGTCGCGCCATTCGTCTATCCGAAGAGAGCGTGCGCAACGGAGGCGGTCCGTTTGGCGCTGTAATAGCTAAAGGCGACGAGATTATCGCAGAAGCATCCAACAGTGTTACTATAGACAACGACCCTACAGCACATGCCGAGGTGAACTGCATACGCAAAGCTACACGCCACCTTAGTACATTCGACCTAAGCGGATGCGACATTTACACATCATGCGAACCGTGTCCGATGTGTCTCGGTGCAATATACTGGGCTCATCTTGACCATATATATTATGCCAACGACCGCAAGGACGCTGCCAAAATTGGCTTCGACGACGACTTTATATATCAGGAGATTGCACTGCCCATAGAGAAACGCAACAAGACAATGATGCGACTGCTCGGAACAGAAGCCATTGAGGCTTTCCGTATGTGGGAACGCAATGACAAAAAAACAGAATATTAGTTATTACAACAATATTAGGCAATGACAAGAACAATAATAACAATGGCTGTCGTTTTGATGGCATGTCTGACCACAAACAGCGCATTGGCACAGACCAACAGCAAGTGGACTTTATATAATAGTTTCTCTGACATTACAGAGATAGAGCCAGCAGGAGGCACAGCATTTGCCTTGTGCTCGGGCGGACTATTCTCATACAACAGTGAGACGGGAGAGACTGCTGTATACGATAAGACCAATTGCCTGTCGGACGCAAGCATAAAGCACATTGCTTGGTCGAAACAGGCAAAACAACTTGTCATTGCCTACGAAAACAGTAATGTCGATCTTCTGACCGTAAACGGCAACGTTACTAATGTGCCCGATATTTACATGAAGTCGACAACATTAGACAAGACCATCAACCATATTTATATAGACGGAGCATATGCCTATATGTCATTGGGGTTGGGTGTGACTAAGCTCGACGTAAAACGCGGCATCATTGTAGATACATATCAGTTGGGGTTCGGCATAAACTATACCTACACTAAGGATGGATATTTATATGCAGCCTCAAAAACAAACGGACTTTATCGCGGCAAACAAACCGACAACCTGCTTGATATAAACAACTGGCAACGCATAGGCAACTATACAGAGCTGAATGAAAACCGTACTAATGTGGAGGATACTCAGGCTAAATTATGGTGGACACGTACTGAAGACAATAAACTTGCCTGCTATACTATGGACGCAGAGGGCAATCGTATATATAAGACTGAAGGTGTGCAACCGGAAGGACCAGCATCAAACCACTTCTACAGATTGTACTTCAATAACGGACTGATGTATGCCGTAGGCGGCTATTACTCAAGAGAGCTTGATGGTTGGTATCCAGGAGAAGTGCATGTATGGGACGGAAACAAGTGGAGCGAATTTGAACAACCATCAACAGCCACTACCGGTCATGATAACGTCGACTATATAAGCATGGACTTTGACCCATTGAAGCCGGGACATGTAATGGTGGCGGCAAAGAGTGGTCTGTACGAATATCAAGACGGCAAGTTTGTAAAGTGCTACAATATGGACAACTCGCCCCTTACATCATGCGTCAACAGCAAAAAATACATTATCGTATCAGACATTAAATACGATGCAAACGGCACGTTATGGGTTTTCAATGCTGCAGTGGACAACAGTCTACTTACGCTAAGCCCTACGGGCGAATGGGAAGTACAAGCTGTATCGTCAAACATTAAGGCAAACGGCAACGGTTTTCTTGAGAATATCGTGATGACAGATAATGGTACCCGTATGTGGTTCTCAATGCGCGAATGGCAGAATTCAAAAATTTATGTATACGATATAACCAATAACCAGTTTGGAGCTTTCGGCCCGTCGTATGTCAATGAAGATGGCACAGTTGTAGAACCAAACGACCAATTTGATCTAACTTTGGATAGAGATGGCAACATATGGATGTGCACAACAAGTGGACCTCTATACTTCTCGCCGAACGACTTTATATCGGGCAACAATATTGTTACCCAACATAAGGTTCCACGCAATGATGGCACCAACCTTGCCGACTATCTGCTTGCCAATACCACAACAACATGTATGGCTATTGACGGAAGCAACCGTAAATGGATTGGCACACGCAGCGGAGTGTTCCTTATCAGTGACGACTGCAACACGCAGCTGCAACACTTCACTACCGATAACTCGCCACTGATATCGAACGAAATAATTGACATTGCAGTAGACCCTAACTCTAACATGGTGTATTTTGCCACAACAGCAGGTCTGTGCTCGTATGCAAGCGACGCAACACAACCTACCGACAAGATGACAAAGGATAATGTGTATGCATATCCTAACCCTGTACGCCCCGATTATACTGGTACTATAACCATTGTAGGTCTAAGCTATAAGGCCGACGTAAAGATAGTGACATCAAACGGAACTCTTGTTAACCAAGGTAGAAGCACTGGTGGATCATACCATTGGGATGGACGCGACCTTAAAGGCAAACGTGTGGCAAGTGGTATATATATGGTTGAAGCTGCTACTGAAGACGGCAGCAAGGGAACAGTATGCAAGATTGCTGTGGTAAACTAACAACCAGGAAATAATAAAAAAACGAGAATAATGAATAGCCCTAAAAGCTTTGTCAAGAATCTGCATAGGTGGATACTCATTGCTATACTCGCCATAATAGTAGTACACAACTATTACTGTGAGTATTGTGCCCACTGTGAGGGTTATGGATGGGATGGGTCTGTATACTATAAAGATATCCTTATAAACGGATTGGACCAATACACATCGGGGAACATCAGCCAATATCATACCCACCGAATGTTACCATTCCTAATAATACACTACATAATGAGGGTGCTGTCGCTTTCGTTTTTGCCAAATAACGTGATGCTTGTGAGTAGCATTATAAACACGTGTCTTCTTGCTATTAGTGTGTGGCTATTCTTCGGTATTTCACGAGCCAAGAAATGGAATTGGAAGACTGAAACTCTGATATTCGCTTTCTGTTTCTACAACTATCATGTGCTCAAGTTTATGGGATACTGTCCAGTAATGACCGATATGCCAACCTATACACTTAGCATAGCATTGGCTTATTTCTTTATAAAACAAAATAAAACAGGACTCATTACTACCGGACTGATAAGCATTGTAGTCTTTCCATTACTCGCACTTATGGCATTACTACTACTTGCATTTCCAAACAACAGTGTTGGCGAATACATACCGAGAAAAGAAAATGCAGCAAATCCACAAAGCAAGATAGATAAAGCCAACTATATTCTAAACGCAACTATGCGCGCAATACTCACATGGTGGCTACCTACTGCTTTCATGGCATACATATTCTTCAGACTATATGTGCGTGGAATGGATAATTACCAATCGGTGTTCGTTACACGTTATCCACAGAATGTATGGATTTCGGTGGCAGGCATTATTGCATACATTATATTCTATTTTTATGCCACAATGCCGTTGCGAGCCGACTTTGCCACAACACTTAAACAGCTATGCACACGTAGACGTATATTAGCTATTGCCCTGTGGCTTGCCATATTCGTTGTGGTATATACACTGCCCACTATGTATGGCTTCAAGGGCAAATTCTCGCTGGTCAATGAGTTTGCACAAATATGTCAATTTCCTGCTACAGATGTGCTGATATTTATAGAGACACATTTTCTTTACCTCGGAATAGGCTTCTTGTTTGTGCTATTAATGTGGAAAGAGATATGCCGCAAAACACGCATTCTCGGCATAGGTGCAGTTCTCATACTGATGCTCTCGCTTGTTTTTCTCTCGGATATAGAGACACGCAAGATAACATGCTTCTATATATTCCTACTACCGATAATGGGAACCTTATTAGAGAAGAAGGTTATAAAGCTATACATTGTATACCTGATTGTGGCAACGCAACTTATATGCTCTGCCTTTTGGTTCAATATAAACACTGACGGCATAGCCGAAGCTTTCGCTACATACGACATTAATGTGTACTTACAGATGCCTGCCCAACGTTACTATATGTTCCAAGGGCCATGGCAGTCGCATCAAATGTATATGCTTATCATAATTATAGAGATATGTTTACTCGGCATACTGCAACTCTATCTTAGAAACAAAAGCAAGAACAACAACACATAACAATTAGCAATAATATAAAAAGTAATGAATATAATAAAGAAACTATCCATAATAACCATACTGCTTGCCACTATCTTTACGGGGCTTATTATTGCTACATTCTGCATTCCAACCTCTGCTGTACAAAAGAATGTGGAACAGTCGGCTATGCAAATACAACACGACGGAGTGTGGTATAAGCCTCTTGGCTGCTTTCTTTTTCAGATAGACAACCTTACAGACTGCCAGATGCTACGCATCAATGCCACAGCCGACTCCAACAGACCTGTATGGGCTGCCATGATGGCTGAACAATACGACAACACTATTGACACAATCAACTCATACAACAATGTTGTTGTATGTACAAAACATATAGCCCATACTGGCAGAACAAACTCTGATATATACAGTAATTACGCACGATACTGGCATGGATATCAGGTGTTGCTTCGTCCATTGCTAACACTTTTCAGTTACCACACCATACTTGTAATCAACTATGTATCATTGTTGTTTATTATATTAAGCGTGATGTTAGCAACATATAGAATAGTAGGCAATGTGTTTGCCTTGACCTTGACACTAAGCCTTGCATTGACAAATATATTCATTGTACCTTTTGCACTACAATTCAGTACGTGCTACTATATATTCCTTCTTGCTATGGCTCTATTTATTATAAAGCCAGAATATACAAGAAGAAAAGACTTATGTATATACATATTCTTTATTATAGGAGCCATTACATCGTATATGGACTTTCTAACCACACCGGTTTTAACCCTTGGCATGCCCCTTGTAACACTTATCGCAATCAATGAAAAGAAAAATCACAGTAAACAACTACCCCCATCAACTAACACAAGAAGACATCAACAAGCACCTATAAAGACTATTATATACAATAGTATGGCATGGGGAGCAGGCTATGCAATACTATGGATCTTAAAATGGTGCATAGGAAGCTTACTTACCCAAACAAACATCTTTGATTCTGCAATGCACAATGCCAAACTAAGAGTAGGCAACACTCTAATATTCAACGGCAAAGAGATTCCTTTATCTGATTTCATACACCTTATATTAAATAAGGTGTACGCCATAATAAACCCGTGGCTCATAATACTTATTTTCGTTGCCATCATCGTCTTAGTGGCTCTATATGTCTATAAACACTGGGAACAAACCAAACAACACTACTGGCTACTCATTATTGCAATGATGCCCGTAGCATGGTTTATAGTGATGAAGAACCACTCTATACAGCATATCTTCTTTACATGGAGAGATTTCTTATTAACAGTGTGGTGCTTAACAGCATACTTATGTCTTACTATCAGAAAACCTAAAGCGATATGAAAACAGCCGTTCTTATACCTTGCTACAACGAGGCTACATCAATAGAGAAAGTTATAAACGACTTCAAGCAACAACTGCCTGATGCCACTATATACGTGTACGACAACAATTCGACCGACAACACAGCTGATATTGCAAGACGTGCTGGAGCTGTGGTAAAGCACGAATTCCGTCAAGGCAAAGGAAATGTAGTAAGAAGCATGTTTAGAGATATAGATGCCGACTGCTATCTGATGGTAGACGGAGACGATACATATCCTGCCGAGAATGCAAAAGAAATGTGCCAACTTGTGGAAGAGGGTGCTGATATGGTAATTGGCGACAGATTGTCTTCAACATATTTTACAGAGAATAAACGACCATTCCATAACGACGGCAACCGACTGGTACGATTTCTCATAAACAAGATATTCAACAACAATATACACGACATCATGACTGGATACCGTGCGCTGAGCCACACATTTGTCAAGAACTTTCCTATCATATCCCGCAACTTCGAGATAGAAACGGAAATGACTATACATGCACTTGATAAAAACTTCCTTATCAGAGAGTTGAAGATAAACTATCGCGACCGCCAAGAGGGCAGCGTTTCCAAGCTCAACACATATCTTGACGGTATGAAGGTTGTGAGCACTATATTCATGATGTTCCGCGACTATCGCCCTCTAAAATTCTTTACCATCATTAGTGCCTTGCTGCTGTTGATAGCCATAGCTATGTTTGTACCAGTATTTATAGAGTATATGCAGACTGGACTCGTGCCACGATTCCCTACTCTTATCGTTAGTGGATTTATAGGTATTGCCTCACTGCTAACCTTCTTCTGCGGTGTGGTATTGGAGGTTATCACCAAGAAGCATAAACAACTATACGAGTTGATGTTACTAAAGAAATAAAAGATGTATATGACAACTAAACGAAAATATTGGATTGATAACTTGCGCGGACTTTGTATGCTCGCTATTCTAGTCGATCATACAGAGACCTACTACTCTGGCAACTGTATCATCGACTATAGTCTATATGTAGTCAATGCACTTGTTGTGTTTTTCTTCATCTCTGGTTATCTAATGTTTCGTAAAACTACCAACGGAGAGATTGTGGAGTTTAGTCTGAGACACAAAGCTAACTCCATACTTAGAACACTTGTTGTGCCTTACTTTATATTCACCTCTATAATATATATACCAAAAGTTCTTGTCCACGATGGAACATTCAGCATAGTCAATATGATAACAGACATATTATATGGTCAGGCATCATGGTTTATTGCGGCACTATGTGTGGCAGAACTGATATTTTCTGTTGTTATACATGTTTCAAAAGGTAAAGATTTATGGTTGTTGGCAACTGGTGTTGCCGGGTTTATAGCTTCTATATTGTTAGCACAAGAAGGCAAGGCATACATATGGCAATTGGATAATGCTATGCAGGCTCTACTCTTTCTTTGTGCTGGATACCTCTACCACAAACACGAGCATCAACTCTACATGTTAAACAAGCCAATAGTCAACCTTATCCTGTTGGCAGCACTTGTAGCAATAAAACTATACGAACAAGCCAATAATATACAGTTGATTGTATGGCATATAAATATAGACAATTATGTTGTGTTCTTGCTTGACATAAGTGTATGCACGCTTCTTATGGTACAAATATTTAAGCATCTGCCTATGATTAGGCTACTCAGTTGGACTGGCAAGCATAGCCTTGTTTACTATTTTCTATGTGGCGGTGTACCACTTTTAGTGAGCAAGATATTTAATAAAGCCGGAATGATGTATAATGGCAATTATCTCTATGTGGTCTTGGCGTTTATATTGGTATATTTATGTGCAACGGCTATAACCTACATCGTTTACCGCTATATGCCATTCTTAGTAGGAAGGAACAATAAATTATGAATGTATCCACAACAAGAATATCAATGGCCGACTGGGCTAAGGCTTTAGCCATATACCTTGTAGTAATGAGCCATACAACCATATCACGCCCTATAGCCAACTGGGCTTTTATGGTTGAAATACCGCTGTTTTTCTTTATGTCTGGATTTCTGTTCCGCTTCGACAGGCATCCCATATTCAAGGTATTTGCCATAAAACGCTTTAGACAAATTATCATCCCATATGTCACGATAAACATTGTGACATACCTATTTTGGCTGATAGTTGCAAGACATTACGGTGCTGACAGCAACAATAATATATCTATATGGCAACCACTGACAAGTCTACTTACTGCCAACAGCACAGGTATGGTACACAATGCCACAATGTACTTCTTCACCACGCTATTCAATATCGAGATTGTATACTATATCTTATTCAAGCATAAGAGATGTATTGCAAGAATACTAACAACTTTGTTGTTTGTCACTCTCGGTGGTATTGACTATTATCTTAATTCTGTGGAATTGCCGTTCTCTATAAGCCATACACTTGTAGGTATTGTGTTTTATTCACTTGGTTGTGAGACACGAAACAGTAAAACAATAAATACATTCATGAGCAATAATGCAGCTAAGGCTGTAGTAGTAAGAATTTTTATTGCCATCCTACTGTTTGCAGTAAGTCTGATACTGCTCCGTATTACAGGTGCCGTTAATCTTCAGAAGAGAGAATATGCCTTCTATCCCCTCTACTTCATTGAGACCACCATAGCGATATTCTCTGTAATTATGCTCTTTTCGGCAACATCTACAGTTCCACGATTAATTAAACAAATATCTGCAAACACACTTTGGATCTGTGGTTACCATCTACTAACATTCACCCTATTAAAGGGGCTGCTTGTATATGTTTTAGGTATAGACATCAGTAAGTTAGAATCTACTATAATGCCTAATATATTATTCTCTTTAGCGGCATTGTTTGTATGTCTATATACCACATTATTTATTAAGGCAGTATCACGCCCAAACGCTTAGCGTATACAGCAGGCGGTAGATGTTGAAGAGACTTAGTTTGGGATTTGAGCCACTAAGGTTGTGGCGCAATGATGCCCCTATAATACGGTAAACAAGCTTGCACAAAGGCTGCAAGTGCCAACGCACAAGGGTTGTTGAAAATGAAAGCAAGGACGAGTAACCATTAAGTTGCTTTCTAAACTCTATCAGTGTGCGACATGCCTCCTCTGTCTTATGCATATATACGGGGTTAGATTCGTAGTCGTCGATAAGCACAGGGTTGTCGATATGGTTTATAGCGTAGCCTGAGGCTGTGAGCTGCTTGCCAAAGAGCACATCCTCATAGCCATAATGCTTGAAAGCCTCATCAAAAGGATTAGCTATAACAGCACGACGAGATACGAGGAAATTAGTGGTACGAAACTCACGATTGGCAAGCAACATACGTTGCTTTGCCGAATGGGCAGGCTCGCAACGTTTCTCATAACAATAACGTAAGTTGTTGCGCCATAACTTGACATCGCCTCCTATTGCAGTGCCACCAACAACAACATCACCATCAGATAAGGCATAATTCTCTACAAAGTCAGATTTATCTACTGTCAAGTCGCCGTCAATAAATACCAGCCAATCATAACGTGCCTCTCGTGCAAGAAAGTTACGTACTGCCGAACGGCCTAAGTTATGCTCGAGTTTTAAATAACGTACATTGTCCAAACGCTCTATAACACTGTTGCTAATGACATACGAACGATCGGTAGAACAATCGTCAGCCACCACTATCTCATAATCAAGGCCATAAGTAGCCTGCACCTTGTGGCACTGGCTATACAATGTCTCTACCAACTGCACACAATGGCAATTGTATGTAGGCAATACAAAAGATATGGCTTGTCTCATAGCTACACATTTTTATTATTATACACCTCCTCGTATCTCTGCTGCATCTTTCTTACCGAGAAATGCTCTACAGCAAAGGTATGTGCCTTGTCGGCAAGTTGCTGGCGGTTTACGGTTGGCAGATAGTTGGCAAATAGTTTAGTCCAATCGTCTACATTATTATTATATACCATTAATGGCCAATCGGGTGGCAACGTGTCACTCAAACCTGGTGCATTATTGGCTATTACTGGCAAATGGTTTATGCTTGCCTCCATAGACAACATACTTAACCCTTCAAACTCGGATGGCATAAACAGATAATCGAATGAAGCCATATACGATGCCAAAGAGAATACGGGAGGCAGAAGACGAGCATTAGTCAATGGTGTTCCATCTATACCACCATTATTAATGGTTTGCTCTACAAGCTGACGCAGCGAACCATCTCCGGCAATAGTAAAGAAATAACGTTGGTCGGCAGAAAGACATTTAAGTACATTGCAGAGAGTAACTACTCCCTTCTGTGGTTCAAGTCTACCGGCAAATAAGATATTGATGCGGTCGGCAGACAATGGTTTAAAGGTCTGCGGATGTTTCTCCTCTGCCACACCATTATTTATTATAGGAGCTTCGACACCATAACGCTCGGCATATGCATTGCGTACCGAATCGGATATGGCTATACTTGCATTATTGCATCGGAAGAATATCTCAACACGACGTCCTACTCCATCAAGTCCTGTCCATAAGCGTGTATTATGAATAGTTCGCACAATGCGCGTATGACTAAAGAGACTTTTTGGCAGAACAAGTGATGCCACATACAATGCAAGATCTGGTGTCTCGGTATGCGAATGGATAACATCCGGTTGCCAACGCAACATTATATAGAGCAGTCGTATAGGAAACAGCAGAGCAGCTATTCTTTGCACAAGAAAGTGCCAATTGATGTCGGGCACAACCGATCGGTGTATATGCACATTGGCAGAACGTAGCTCGTTGATAAAGCGTGGGGTATAGGCAGAGCGGCCTCGCATTATCTCTACAACATGATATTCTATGCCTGATGTTGCCGACTCAGCTATATTGGCAGCCACTCGTTCGGCTCCACCAAGATCGAAGTGGGTTATGAAATGAAACACTTTCATACATCTATCAGTTTTAAGTTTCCTACAACAGATATCCACCTATAATCGTGGCATTGTATACCCACATCCACACCGCTATAGAAGCAACCGCAAAGCGTAGCAATATACTGCGTGTATGACATAGCAGATAGCCAATGGCAATAGGTATGATGAATGCCCAATGAGCTGTCATGATATACACCTCGTTTATGCCAAACCCAAAGCCTATATGCATGAGCATATCAAATCCAAACCATGATGCTACAACCCAAAAGAATTTGCTGCGACGTGCTATCCAAGCTCCTGCAAGAAGCAACAGCAGAACGACAGCCTCAACAACATAGTTTATTATCCAACGATAGCCAACAAACACAGGTCGGGTTTGTTGTACATCCTCAAGAAGATAGTCGCGATGCAACTGCAATGACTCACCAAAGAGATTATCTACAACCGATTGTAGTCGAGGTGTTGTTATGTCGCTCCACTCAAGCAATGGCACTTTTTCGACAAGAGCCTTACCATTCTGTTGTTTTACAAAGTCGTCATGCACCTTTAGTTTCTCCACACGACCAGGATCTTTCTTCTTAACAGCTGCCTCAATACGCTTTATACCCTGTTCTTGTGGTTCTATTATTGCCTTTTGTTGCCACAAGACAACAAGTCCCAATAGCAAGGTTGGCACAACAAACGACAATATGCTGCGCCATGCAAATACCTTTTTGCCTGCCGCAAACCATGCGGCAATAGCCACCTTTATACCATTTGTGAGCGTAATGCCGGCTGTAAGCATAAAGAGCAAAGCCTGTTGCAAATAGGTGAAACGTTTGCCTTGTTGCAGCTTGCGTCCCATAAGCAGTAACGTAAGGAGAAGCAAAGGCAGCGACAGAGCAAAATGGTCGGGCACCATAACGGTTATCATTATATGCGCAAAACCATAGAACAGCACTGTCAACAATGTTGCATCTACGCGTGTACATCCTACAATGTCACGCAGTATACGATGCAATAGCACTGCTCCCCATACATCACATGCCACCAGAACAATTGCCATAAGGAAGATTGCAAAGTTGAATTCGGTTGAAGGCATAAGCCAATGATTCACCCAATATAACGGCAGCAACACAGCAACAAATAGTGGATGGCGCAGAACATTCCAATGCAAACGCATGCACGAGATAAAGATGAGCGAGAACACATCATATCCCGACATGCCCAGGTGGTTATAGAATACAGACCAAAAGCCTACATGCGCACCACGTGTAAACGAGTCGTAGTGATTGCATATCAACATTGCGTTGAGTACAACAAACACTACCAGTGCTATGAGCGCTAACGGACGCTCTTCCTTGCGTATAATCATATAACTTTAGAAATAAAGATACTGTACTATCAGATTGACATTCCATATCCAAAGGAATATAGCCAACGCTGCTATCATGCCCTTAAGCAGCAACGATGTACGGCGTGGCTTGGCTGCCTTAAGCAGATATGCCGTAGCTATTGGTATGGCATAAATCCAATGGGCAGACATAATATATACCTCGTTGATACCAAAACCGAGTCCAACGTGCAGCACCATATCGAGAGCAAAGTAAGACATAACGAGCCACAAGAAGCGCGAACGGCGTCCTGCCCATATTCCAAGGATGAAGAAGAATGCGATGATACCCTCTACCACATAGTTGATGGCATATCTGTAATTTACAATTATGGGGCGCGATCGCATAACATCACCCAACAAATAATCCTGATGTATCTGTATCGACTCGCCAAAAAGATTCTCCACTATTGATTCGGTACGAGATGTAGTTACGTCGGTCCAATCGAGGAACTGCTTATGAGATATAGGTACTCCCTTGCTTACACGCTTCTTCTTAGCCTTATCGGCAGCAGCTTTAACACGTGCAGCTGAATCGCGAACAACAGAATCGCGTCGCAATGAATCGCGTTGTACGATGGTAAACGATGCAATACGTATAGAATCCTCATGTGCTTTCTTTGCCTGTTCCTGCTTTTGCTTGCGCTGCTTATCTGCCTTTGCCTTAGCACGTGCTTGCTTGGCAGCCATATCACGTGGCCATACTATATAGTCGTAACTTAATCGGGCGGCTCCCCAAGTTAGGCCTGCTGGTAGAAGTATTGCAAGAAAGAGATACTTTGGACGGAATATACGCCAACCATTGACAAACAATTCGGACAAGTATATCTTCAGTCCGTTGTTCAAAGATGTGCCTGCTGTTATAAAGAAATATAGCATCGACTGCCATATAGTCAACTTTCTACGGCGCAATATAAGCTTGCCCGATACATATAGGGCGAGCAACAACAACATCATTGATATAATGAAGTGGTCGGGCACCATAGCAGATATCATGACAAAGGCAAATCCGAAATAGAAGAATGTCAGCAATGTTGAGTCGGTTCGGCTCACTCCCACCACCTCGCGGAATATGCGGTAGATGAACAATGCTGAGTAGAATGCAGAGAATGTCTGTATTGCCGACACCACAAACACGGCACAGTTGATGCCCGTGAGCCATATCAGTCCTTGGTTTATAAGATATGGTATATACATATAGAACGCCAACAGCGGATGGCGATATACGTTATAGCCTGCTGTCCAGTCGCTCACAACCGAATAGGTTATGGGGTCGAAACCAGAGATATGAAACTTGCTTATAAAGAGGTGCCAATAATGCGAATTAAGCGGAGTGAATACATCATAATACTTGCACACCACCAAAGCGTCGAGTGCGATTAGCAACACAAGCATAACCAAAGCAAGTAGTCGCTCCTCACGCTTTACACAGAAGATGGACGAGAATATCCGGAAGAAAGAATTGCCTTTATTTTTCATCTCTATATTTAATATTTCTTTTTATTTACCCTACCCTTTTTACTTCTTTACTTTTTTACTTCTTTACTTTTTTACTCTTCTACTTTTTTACCTTTAAAAAGTATCTCACAAGTATAAAGTTCACTGGCACACACACGCAGAACATAGGTATTGGTGCCCATTGTTTTGGCACGCCTAACCATATAGCCGCATTGAGCATAAGCATCTGCAGCACATAGTTAACAGCATGACTCAATGCAAATCCTGCCCCACGTTTCTTTGATGCCTCAACACGGAATGTATATCGGGTAGAAGCAATGAAATTGAATGCAAAACTTATGGCATAACCTATGGTCATTGCCAAGGTTGGATTAAGCCACAGCACCAGCACCCAGTAGATGGCATACTGCATCAATGTTGCCACAACGCCAACGATGCCGAAGCGTATAACCTCTCCCAACTGTTTGTTATATTTATTATTCATTTCAATTCTATTGTTCTCATATTTCAGAATCATCTGAAAGGCTTATAGTGTGCCTCGTCAGCAAACTCCAGCATTTCCTTGTCACCCTTACTGTCTCCATAAGCTATTACCCAGAAATCCTCTCTGCAATTCCTTAGTTGTGGCATTGCTTCAAGCACACGTCTCACCTTTTCTGCACCATAGCAGTTGTGTGTTCTGAATCGTCCTGTAAGCAAACCATCCGTATCAGCCTCCACTTCTGTACCAATGACCATAAACTCTGAATGGCTTGCCTTTGATATATTGTCAAAGAAGGGGCGCACCCAATTGTCTATACTTGCACTCACCACGCATACTGTTTCGTTATAATGAAACACCTCACGCAGTTTGTCAAGTGCCTTCAATCGCATAAGTCGTTGGTTATGACAAGCAAAGCGACAGCACACAATGTCGAAGTCATCTACAGCCATTCCCTGAAAAAACCATGCAAAGAGTCTTTCCTTGGCACGATAGTTGGGATAGAGATGCAACTTCATCAACACAAGTATCGGACTGAACAGAGCAAAACCCAAGTAGAACCTACGTCTGCCGCACGCATAACGTATAAACTCAAGCAATGTATCGGCATTTGTCAGCGTACCGTCAAAGTCGAACAAATATACCTTCTTTTTCATATCACGTATATCATCACAAGGAATGTAAGTATCCATGCCACAACTATTACCTGCGAGAAATGGTCGCGCAAGATAATCTTTGTTGGGTCACCACTCTTCTTATCTACAACAGCTATCTGTATGTAACGCAACAGTCCGAGCAGCACAAATACAAACGTAAGATATAAATAAGGTGTCTCGAAACGCTCTACCACATCAGGCGACACACAATACATTATATAACATACAAGCGTAACCGATGCCGTGATAGTAATGGCTTGGTTGATGAATGTTAGATTATAGCGCACGGTGTTCTTGCGTGGTGCCTCTCCTGTCTCGTTCATACGTAATACATCGTCGCGTCGCTTAGCAAACGACATGAAGAGGGTTAGCAAGAAGGTCATAATAACTATCCAGTTGCTAAGAGCCAACTCGCATGCAAAGCCTCCGGCAAGTATGCGCAACACAAAGCCGAAAGCCACAATACATACATCAAGTATGGCATACTGCTTAAGCTTTGAGCAGTATGAAAGGTTTAGCACATAGTAGAACACCACAACAGACATTACCTCACTCTTTACCTCTGGCGGTAAAAGTAGCATAACACCTACTCCTAACATGAAGGTAACAGCCATAAGCGTATAACCCATACGTATGCTTAAAGCCCCCGACGCTATAGGACGGTGACACTTTACCGGATGATTGCGGTCGGCATCAACATCTACTATGTCGTTGTAGCAATATATTGACGATGCCACAAGACTGAATGCAAAGAAGGTCAAAGCGGTGAGCCACATAGAGTGGATATTAAACAATTCGCCGCCGAAGAACATTGGGATAAACACAAAGAAGTTCTTTATCCACTGTTTTGGACGCGTTAGGCGTAGTATGTCCTTTATCATATAGTTTGTTTTTTACAGTTTCTTACTTGAAAAATTCTCTCTATCAACCCTATGCCGCGTTGCAGCAGCCATGCCAATGGCAATGTTATGGCCACCGTTACAGCAAAGGTTCCCCAATAGCCCAATCCGCAAGGCTGTACATATACAAGCACAAAGTGTATATGTATAAGATAAGCCTCCAGACTCAATGCTCCTACTAAACGGAAAGCACGGTTCAACCATTCTGGTGTGCGACGGAAGATACGGTTCATTACCAATACCGAGCAAACAGTAAAGGGTATGTACAACATACGCTCTACAAATAGCGGAAAGTTGCCATGTCTTACCTGTTCGAGATAAAGGCATGTGCCGAATGTCATGGCAAATGTAATCAGCAACAGCCACACCGCATCGCTGCCAATAGTGCGCTTCTCTTTTACTAAAACGCCAAAGTTGATACCGATAAAGAATATCGGTACACGACTCCAGAATATCTCCAAATGGCCTACTGCATGATGTATAGGCAATACCCATTGCACCATAACACACCATACAACCATTAGCAAAGGCAGCCAACGGTATATAGGATGTCGCTGTACAAGCATCATATACCACGGTGCCAAGAGATACAACAGCATAATGGCTGGCACATACCAGAACGTTAGCTCATCGTGCAACCAGAAGTCCCAGTTTATTGTTATGTCGCCTATAAGGTCAACAATACTCTGCGAGTAGCGTCGTGCTCCAAGATAATCTGGCAGATAAAACGCTGTAGAACATACAAGCCATGTAGGCAATATGCGCAACAAACGCCGACGATAAAAATGACTTATACAAGGTGTCTTGGTCCATGCAAACCAAAGTCCTACACCACTAAGGAACAAGAATATATCTACACCCACATTTCCACAACGTCGCAATCCATAGAATGGATCGCCACGGTCAAGAGCCACATGAAAGAGTATGACGAAGAGCATTGCTGCTCCCATCTGCTCGGCACGATAACGTGATATGTTTCCAAGTTCAATGTTCGGTATTTTCATTATGATTTCTTATCTGAACGCAATTTCGAGAAGTTGTGATAGAACCATGCCAGTGCTACTGACGCTACTATATACAGCAGCAGTCCGGTGTACACATCGCCATGGCGTGATATTGGTATAAATATCTTGCGTGTTATAGGATGAAGCACAAAGAGTGCTGCAGATATGCCACCCATCCATGCTATCCACTCGTTTATTCTGCGTGGCATAAGCTTAGCCAATCCTACAGATGCTGAGCACACAAACAATGGAGCCCAAAGCCACATCTGGAAGTTAAAGCTGAAGAAGAACACTATGGCAATGCTCACTATTGTCTCTGTCACCCAAAAGGCATGCGACATTGTCTTGCCTCTACGCGCATACAACAATCCAGCACAAAATGGCAGCACACCACCCATAAAGTTGTAGCGTATACGATTGAGTGTATCGCCTTCTGGGTCGCAGAATGCCTGCAATGCCCAACATGCCACAATTAGCAAGATTGCAAATATGTCGGCACGACGCCAAAGTATCAGTCTATATACTATATACAGCTGCATCATCAGTCCGAAGAACCAGTATGGACCTGGCCATATTATATGGTCGGGATCGGGCATAATGTTGTTGAACATGAATAGCTGTCCCAATATATCCATCACCTGATACTTATGTGGACCGGGTGTTATGGCATCTACCATGGTGAATATTACAAAGCCCACTATCATCATCTTGAACAACTTAACGTAGTGGTGCTTGATGAATGGCAGAAAGGCTGTCTGCTTAACCGATGGCTTTACACCTCCACGGTTCTCATATTTCATAACCAGGCCATAAGCCGATAGAAAGAGAAACACCGGCACACCATAATGTCCAAAGAACGACAATAGATGTATAGGCAGATTCAAGTCGGGATGAGCCAATGCCTGTATCAGTTGCGAACTTTTCGACACTGTAAAGGTATACTCATTCTCTTTTACTGCAAAACCCAGCCAGTGGCAGTAGTTGTGCAGGAAGATTCCTATTATTGCGAGTCCGCGCAAGGCGGAACATTCTGTACGTGATAACATTTGTTGAGTTTTGAATTTTGAGTTTTGAATTGTGCGCTTTACGCATTTTGAATTATTGAGTTGTGAATTATGAGTTGTTGAGTTGCGAATTTTGAATTATTTAATTGTAAATTCTTAATTCAAAATTGAATAATTCCTAATCGGCGCAGCCGACAATTCAAAACTCAAAACTCAAAATTCATAACTCAAAATTCACAATTTGTCATAGTCAGCTGTTCCCTTTAGTATTCTCGGTCTACTCTCGTTGTATTCGGGCGACAGCAGATTGAGCGAGTCTTTATAGTAAGGACAGTCTATACCAGCAAGATACATCAGCAGATGCGGCAGCGCATCAGTCATAAATTTGCGGTTACGCGCATTTACCACCTCACGGAATATCTCGTGATGTCGCTTTATATACTTGCGCGAGCACCATATCCACATAGGTATGTCAAACTCGGCATGTGCCAAACGTGCGTCTACCTTTGCCGAGTGCATACGGCAGAAGAAGTGCATGTCGCCTTCGTAGCATTCCTCACCATGGTCGGGAATATACAACACTATGGCATCCTCGTTCTCAAACTTCTTCACTATCTCCGTAACAACGGAGTCGTTGTACAGTATAGCGTTGTCATAGTCGGCAAGTGTTTGGCGTTCGCGTGCATTCAGATTTGGCTTTAGTTCCTTATAATCATCGCCCTTAAACTTCTTTCTGTCCTTTGGCGAGCGCTGTCTATATTGCACATGCTGTCCTAAGAGATGGAATATAATAAGATTGTTGTCGCGGTTTTGGCTTTGCAATTCCTCATAATCACGCAACAAATCCTCGTCAAACTCATGTAGTTTTGTATTGCGCGAGTCAAACTGGGCCGCCGACAGCTTGGGATTATTCAAGAAGAATCCTCCGCTAAAATCGTATACTGCCTCTTTTGCCTTGGGCAAGAATTGGTTGGTAATGAAGGTTACATGATAGCCTGCCTTACGGAACACAGCCGGGAAGAGCGGATAGTCGCACCACTCGCCTTTATCGCCTACAGTATATGTAGAGAAGATATGCTTGAATACAAAACTTGTAAGATTCCATGGACTAACCACATCGGTATACTTAACAAGGCGTCCGCGCTTCTCCATCTTTTGCTGGCGCGGTGTTGTTGGCATTACATAGCCATACTGACTTGAGTGATGACGGTTGTAGCTCTCGCCTATTATAAGTATGATGTTAGGCGATCGGAATGAGCACGAGTCTACCTTTACCTTATCCACAGTTGCTACAAGGCGGTCTACCTGCTTTGCCGTTAGCGTATTGGCATACACACTGAACACCAAGCGGTATATAGGCTGATAAAGCACAGCATGCTTTGATTCTGTAAGGGTGTGTTCCACCTCGCCTATAGTCTTGCCTGTCATAAGTTTAAAGGTGGCTGCCTTATTGTGTGCACTAAGTACTATCGACACTACAAGCATCACAAGCACAGCTACCTCTGTAACAGGGCGTACTCGGCGCATGAAGTATATGCCACGTGCATGTATAGAGCGCACCAGTCGGCACCAGTCCTTAGGTATAAAATGTGGGAAACGCAGGCGCAACGTCATTAATATATGTATTAAGAGCAGCATAAGTACCCAACCTACATTGCTCAACAATATATCTGGCGACACACACGAGCTTAAGAACTCGCTTGCCTCACGCGTGTCTGTCTCGCCTACAAGCAATAGCATTGTAGGTGTCAATGTCGACTGAAACTTTACAAAGCAATATACATCCACAATGGATGCCATGTATAATGCCGCATAAAACACTCCTCTTACCCATATACGCACCTTATGTGGCAGCACTGTAAGTATAGCTGCAAGCACATACACGTCAAAGAAGAGTTCGGGATAAAGATTGTCATAAAGCCTTGCACCACGCGCATTAGGCAACGTTGCCCATGCCGTAACACAGCCGAGCAGATACATAAACACGAAGAACGACCAGTTACGGCGCAATGGCAGCATAACTAATTCGAGTATACGCCTTATCATTTTAATAAATTTCATCTAAAGAATATATATAATATGTATATTAAAGATTTTTACGGCAAATATACACATCTTTTTCCACTTAGACGTACTTGAAAGTGGATTATTTGCAATAAAAAGGGCGATAGCCACTTATTTTTGTTGATGTTTGGCTTATCTGTAAGCTTGTTTGCTCTACCTACTTGTTAAAAGAAAAGACAACACTACGACAACTATTAGTGTCATACGGTAAAAAAAAGGTTCTATTCGTACAAAAGTGTAACTTTTCCTCTACATTACTTTCTCTATTGCAAAAATTATTATAACTTTGCGGTGTAACACCTCACTCTCACTCAATAAAGCACAAAATTCGAGACAACTCGCAATCACCCTAACCATATAATATATTAACCACAGAAATCTAACTGATTATGACAATATACAACCTTTTCCAGACAGGGGCAAGCTGCATCTTATACGGTCTTCTTGTCACAGCCACACTTATGGCTATTATGTATTTCTTTCTGAAAGAATACAATAAAAACATTGTACGCACTATTCCTTTCTTCATTACTGGTGTGGTGCTCGCTGTATTACTCACTATTCAGTCGTCGTTACTGATAGGTGCCGTCAAGGCAAAAGGTATGGTAGACGCTGCCGAGATATACATCACGCAACTTACCGAAAACGAATATGGAACAATCTCCACAAACGAGTCGCAATGGGTTCTCGACAAAGTTGGAGAAGAGTTTCCTATAATCAGAACATATTGTGGTATTTGCGACTTTGGTGGCAACGACTATAGTCAATTGCCTGAACGTATGGCCGAAACTATGCGTAGCTACCTCAGTTCTTTTATATGGCACCGTGTATGGTGGATGCTTGGAATGATAGTAGTAGCATTATTCGTGGTGCTCATTGTTCCGGGTACTGGCAAGGGAAGCGGAAAGAGCTTGTCGTCTAATACAGACGATTGCTTCGGCTCATCTGGCAGCAGCGGTACTGACTGGGGCTTTTAAAGCCCCTACAACCTTGCTTCAACACTCTAATAACTCGGTATTAAATTCAACAACCGAGCTTTAGACATTCTGACAATTATATATACGCGCTCTATACTGATTTCAGATAATTCTACAAAAACTGTTCAACACTTGCAACAAATAAACAGAACATAAAACCGAAAAAAACATGGAAAATCATTTGCTTATCGGACTCGGAGGCACAGGCGGACGTGTTCTTGCTGCTTTCCGAAAACTAATGTACGAGAGATTCAATGGCGAAGTAAAGCCTAAGGACCTTTGGCTCGACTATTTGTATGTAGACTCAAGTGAGCAAGATCTCAAGATGAAAGATCCTGCACAGTGGAGTGTTATGGGCAACAACATAGCTCTCGATGCCGACAGCATCGTGAAGATACCGGCTGCTAACCTTGCCGACTATGTTAATAACCGTTCTCGTTTCCCTTATCTTGCTCCTTGGCTTGGCAATTCTGATGATTGGCGCAATATTATCAATGATCCTAAAATCAGTGAGGGTGCAGCTGGACAGAAGCGTCGCCTTGGACGTTTGCTCTTTGCCAACGGTGCTCCCGAGTTCAACCGTATGGTTGGCGTTAAGGCGCGTAATCTTAGCTATAATCCAGATGGACGTAAGATTACATATCATGTTATAGCTGGCTTGGCTGGTGGTACTGGCTCTGGTAGTGTTGTTGACGTTATTGCGCAGCTAAGACGCCAGTTCCCCGATTTGTCAAGCAACAAAATCATTCTTTATCTTCTCCTACCAGAAGAGCATCCTAATCCGTCATGGGCTTCTACCAATAATTATCAACCCAACGGATATGTTGCACTTACCGAGTTGTCGGCTATGGACCTTGGACTATTCAAACCTTGGAACCTTAGCGAGCGCGACTACGATGTGGAGCGTCTTGAGCTTGAGTTGCCATTCTATTCGGCTTACCTCATTACCGACACCAACCGCGAAAGCGTTAGATTTGATGTTGGTAAGGTTATTCCTTCTACAATTGCCGAACTGATATATCAGAAGACTGTAGGCGTAGCTTTGAGCGACCGCCGTATCGGTGAGAACGGAACTGAGAGCGCAGCCCACTTCTTTAACGATGTGGAGAAGGGTGAGAATCCTAAGTATTCCGACTATGATACACCTCATTGCTTCAAGTACAACAGTTTCGGCATAAAGCGTCTTGCTATACCTGAGCAGGAGATTAAGGAGTACTTTGGCTATACATTTGCCAATCAGGCATTGCTCAAGATGCTCTACAATAATCTTTCTCGCGAGTCGGGTTATGTGTCAGAACCTACCGTCAACGACGATTATGCCTTTATCACAAAGCCTGAGCAGAAGCAGAAGTGGTGCATATCACGCGAGCATCTGTGCTTATCTAAGCCTATACTACCCGATCATAAAAAAGAGGGTTGGTTGCCTATCGCCGACGAGTATGCCGTTGTTGATACATTCGCACGCGAGGTTCTTGCCAACAACGAGATTGAGCATAAGGATAAGTTTGTTGCCATACGCAACAAGACTAAGCGTTTCTTCGATAAGGACTTCCGCCCAATAGCAGAGGTAGGACAGAATGGTGTTACTACTTTCTATGAAAAGAAGGCTCGATTTGGTCGCGAAGCTATTGTGCAGGCTATTATTGAAAATATCAACAAAGACTTGCTTCAGCTTTGGGAGAGCGGCGAACGTTCACTCGTACAACTAAGTGGCATTGTACAGACATTGCTTGGTTACCTGGAAGAGGAGAAAGCCAACCTTGTTAAGCTTGCTGCTTCTGCCGATGACGAGATTAAGCGTCGCAATGTTGCTATGGAACAGCTCAACAAGGATTGGTGCGACATAGGTCTTGGTGGTAAGCTTATTGCTGCTATGGGTGGCAACAACAAGAACGTTCTTTCGCAGAAGTTCACCGCTGCCGTTAAGGAGAAATACATCCTTATGACATGGAAGGAGAGCTACGGCTTTGCCAAACTGTTGATAGACGACCTTATCAATGCTCTTATGGTTACAAAGAGCGATATCGACAATACAATTGCACAGTTTAAGAATGCTTACGAGACTCTCTCAGGTGCCATTAACAGCCGCTGCATTACAGAAACAGAGGAGAACCAAAGCCTCAAGGGTGTTGTCATCAAGAACTATGACCCGCAAAAGGTTCACACAATACAGCAGGGTTGTATAGCCAACGAGCATGACAACGACGAGCGTATTAAGATAACCACTGCAGGCATCATGGGCATTCTTAACCCTGATAAGCCTAACTTCCGCGAAGTATCCGAGAAACTTAAGACGGGCAACATAATCAGCATGCTTGAGACAGAGGGTCTGCGCGAGGCTTCCAACTTCTTCACCAACGAGATTGGTCGCGACTACATACCTGGCTACGAGAAGCTTATTGGTGTTAACATCATACAGAAACTGCACGATGAGTTTAGTGGCAACGACGAAGGTCTACGCGAGAAACTCGGTCGCCTTGTACGTCATGCCGCGATACTTAACAAGCACCGCGACGTAGAGGTTAACAACGGTCCTAAGGTTCGTTCTACTATGTTTGTCATCTTGCCTGACTATGATGTCGACAAGGCTTTCCTCCAGAAGGTTGAAGACATTATTAAGAGTCTCACTCCTGAAGGCAGCATAAAGGTGTCAAGGGGTGGAAACAGCAACGAGATTGTAGTTATCACTCTCGAGACAATGCTTACCCCACGCTATTTACAATCGGTATACACACTCAAGCAGAACTACGACAAGCTCATGGCTTCTAAACAAGGCAAGGTTGCTCGATTCGAAACTCAGCTTGAGGACTATAAGGGATTCCTCCCAGCCAATAAGCAAACATGCGAGAAACTGGGATACTTGCCTTCGCTTTATGTTGCAACAGACGCAGAGAAAGTTGAAATAAACCAAATGCTTGAGGCTTTGGAGCACCCAGCAGGTCAGCAAACTGCCACAACAACTCAGACTACACAGAATGTTGGTCCTACAACTGGTGGCGGATGCCCACCTCCTCCACCACCAACACAGCAATACTATGTATATGCCAACAACCAGCAGTCGGGTCCGTTTGATGTTGCTCAGCTTAAACAGCAAGTCGCTGCCGGCACTCTTAACAAGCAGACATACGTATGGAAGGATGGTATGGCAGGATGGGCTGCAGCTGGTACTGTGCCCGAGCTTGCTTGCATCTTCATGACAGGTACTCCTCCCCCACCGCCACCTCCAATGATGATGTAAACTCTCTGAAATAAAACATTATAGCAAAACATATAAAAAGCACTTAGAAATGGAAAGAAGAGCTATGTGTAAAAATGTTGGCGTGTGTTCACGCGCCAACAAAGTACAAATAATTACAGACGACGACCAGGAACTTAAGTGTCCTGAGTGTGGCGAAGAGATGGAATTGGTGCCAACAACACCGCCACCACCTCCTCCAGGAAACACATGGAAGAAGATTGCCATTGCAGCTGTAGCTATTGCTGCTATTGGTGGCGGAGCCTACTTTGGGCTGTCTTCTGGTGGCGATAACTCTAAGAAGGCTGTTGCCAAGGATACTGTTGCCACTCAGCCTGCCGATACAATCAAGCCTGTTACTAAAGATTCTGTTAAAGCAGAGCCTACAGTTAATGAGCCTAAACCTGAAGTTGACAAAACAAAACCAGAGCCTAAGCCAGAACCTAAGCCTGAGCCCAAAACTCCTAAGCCTAAGTCATGGTCAAGCTATACTTCATTCGATGGCTCAACTATGACATTCAAGAAGGCTCACCGTATTCCAGGTACAAGCCGTGTAGCTCAGCCTGGCGACAAGGTGCAAGGCAAATGGGTTGACGGTGAGGTTAATCTCGTACGTTGGTATCATGCCGATGGCTCACCGAGCGAGACTCTTACACACGAGTAAGACTCCCATCTCCCAACAAAAAGAGTAATACTTAACTTTACAAACACTCCGTATGAATAGACACTTCAATATCTTCTATAGGTTGCTAACCGTTATGCTGCTCGTTACGAGCAGCATAACGGCGCATGCCGAAAACTATACAACTCGACGGCTGCAAACAATAGACCAGACGTTGAAGCTGACTAAAAAGAACTACCATATACACCGAAGATACAACAGCTACGGTGAGGTGGAACACATCGGACTGGCACTATTTCCTACCAGTCTGCCTTACGAGCTGCGCCCTTCGTGCGACTTTCTCGAACGCTACTTGCTTGAGGTTAACCTTACAAGCGGTACCGAGAACGCCCTTATTCTTGCGCAAAAGCCTGTATATTATAATGTAGGCAGTCCACGCACTGCTCTCAATATAGACAGTCTGTGCGACTTCAACATCAACGAGATTGAATATCATAAAAGTCGTGTAACGTGGAACAAGAACGGCAAGAAACTGCTTGAGATTGTATACGATCTCGACTGGCGCATGATGAGCGGATGCGATACACGCGAACTTGAACAGAACCTTATACGCAATCTTAAGCGTCATAAGGCATCTACATTCAATCCTCTGCCCGAATCGGGAACCTACATCATTGGTCCGGCTTTCAACAACAACCTCTATCTTGAGAACAATAAAGACAGCAACACACGTCAATATGTGTTCAACAAGAAACAAATGCCACACTCTGTGGCAAATCTTATGCTTGCCGACGATATGCCCAACGAGGCCTACGCCAACATTACATTCAGTCTATACGACAACACTCCAACAAATATCACGCTTAAATGGCGCGACGTTCTCAACTACTTCCGCAATGTTGAGCACTGCACTCCTTTCTTTGCCATTAAGAAGAAGCAAGGCGACAATATAGAAGGACTGCTGTTGCTTGCCAACAAAAACGGCGGATACATGCATATGATTTCGGTAAGCATTACGCCCGACATCATAACCGACAATGGCAAGGGCACCTTCAAAGCCCGACTTACTGCCTACATCCCTATGCACAATGTTAAACAAGAATATTTAAATCTCACCGAATATGAAACATTACGCTAAACTCGTCATAGCTTTGTTTGCTATACTTTGCCCTACTGCGGGCTTTGCCCAAAAGGATTATGCAGCCGAAAAGGCTCTTATTACAAAGGTTAAACGCTCACCTGGCACATACGTATATGCAGAGGCTACATGCCGTACAGAGGAAGAAGCCAAGAGCATAGCCGAGGATGTTTTCCTACAGAACATCAACGAGTATGTTGCCTCACAAAAGAAACTGCGTGGTGCAAACAATATTGTGGTTAACAACCAAAAGGGATTGCAGCAAACCGTAACTATGCCACGTGGTTCAAATATGCACCGCGTTTTTATGTATGTAAAGAAAAACGACATCATTCCTGCCGACAACTCGGTTGTTCTTTCTAAGGAGGAAGTGGCTAAAACCGAGACTCCTGCACCTAAGGCAAGCGCTAAGACTGAAGCTCCTAAACCAAAGACGAATGAGCCGAAGGCTGATGTTGCCAATACCGAAACTGCCAAGGTTGCCGCACCAACAGCCGATGTAACAACTCCGAAGGCCGATGTTGCCGAGGTAAAAGCCGAGTCTGCTCAACCTAAGACTGAGGTTGCAGAACCTAAGACTGAGGTTGCCGAAGCTAAAGCTGAACCAAAAGCCGAAGTTAAAGCTGAAACCAAAGCCACTACAACTGAGGTTGCAGCCTCAACATTAGAAAAGATTATACCGGAGAAGTCGCAAGCCATACCCGAAGCAGCTAAGAAGATGGCTACCTTTACTAATGTAAAGACAGCCGCTGTATGGCTTAAGGACATGAAAGCCAACGGCACTGTAACCGAATATAATAAGTATAACGCTGTAGCTGACAAGGAGGCTTATTGGCTCGTTATATACGATTCGCATGGCGACATAGCTGCGGTGCTTACAGATGGCAAGCAGCGTAGAAATGCTGCCACACAGAAGCCCGACCACGAGCGCAACTATCCCAACTGCGCTGCTCTCTGTGTTAAGTTTGCCAACAAATAAATATAGTATACATAATAACAATAACAACGATATCGCGATATGAAACACTTCTTTATGACAATACTGCTTGCCTTGGCAGTGTTCTCCACACCGGCATCAGCCATAAATGTTAAGGTTAACGCCGACCCTGGCATCAACGACAAGGCTGTTATAAGCCGTATAGAGCATAATCTCTCTGCGCTGCTTACCGAGATTAACAGCGCCAAGGATGCCGACCGACCGCTTAGCTATGAAGGTCTGAACGTTAGTGCTGCGGCTAAGGAAACCCTCAACACCCTATGGGTTGTGGCACACTTCTATTGTTGCGACGACGAGGTTACCGACCGCCTATGGAACTTCCGCAAGAGTTATATGGTGCGCAGCATTCCTCTTATCATTGCTACAGACGGTGCCTATGGCGATGGCACATATCAGGAGGCTGTTGTAGAGTTTGACAAGACGGGCAATATATCCGACTTCCGTTTCTCTTTTGGCTCGCAACTTGGCGAAACTCTTGAAAAATGTTCTAAGGGCGACCCAGTAGACACCGAGCGCAAACTTGAGATATTGTCTTGGTGCGACCGCTTGCGCACAGCTTACAACGAGCACAACTTGCCGTTTATGCAGAAGATATTCTCCGACAAGGCTCTTATCATTACCGGACGCGTGGTAGAGGAAACCAACAGAGAGTTTGGTACAAGCACTCAAAAGATTGTATACAGCAAGCAGAACAAGCGCCAGTATATGCGCAACCTTGCCAATTGCTTTAAGAACAACAAATGGATTGACGTACAGTTCGACGAGGTTGGCATCGATGGTATGGACGGTGGATGCGGCACTGTTACACGTTCGGATGTAAACAAGAACTTCTATGGCGTGCGCTTGCATCAGAAGTGGCGCTCAAGCAACTATAGCGACGATGGCTATATCTTCTTGCTGTGGAACTTCACCGACAACGACAAGCCGCAGATTGAGGTTCGCACATGGCAACCAGATATGCTTAATGGCAAGAAGCTCGATACCGATGAGGTGTTCTCGTTGGGCGACTTCAACAACGACATTATGCAGGTTAAATAACCTTGCATTACATCACACACTGGATATAGCACAACTTAACAGTAGATAATGAACAGACATCTTTTTGTATCAATCGTTACACTCCTATCTGCATCTGCCCTTCAGGCTCAAACCATAGAATGTAAGAAACAAGGGGCGGCAAGTGCTGCCGACGTTCAATCTGGTACGGCTGCCGTGCGCTTTGTGTCTACACAGGGCGATTGGGTTATTACTCCCGAGACCAACGATAAGGCTCAGCCCGTTACACGCAAGGGCAACAAGTACATTTACGATTTCAGCACACAGCTTACAGCCAATCGTGAGAGCTCTTTCCAAATGGGACGCAAGGGCAGTGCTATTACCGAACGATGCGTTGCCAAAGGCTTGCGCTCGGGATTTCGCACAACATTCGAGCTTGAGGAGATTGCTGACACATTGCGCCGTATTGAGGTGCAACACGACGATAGCCCTGGTGGCTACTTTGTTGAAGGCAAGGCTTACGTAGAATTCTCTACTTCTATTAAAGACCTTAATATCGAGTCGGCTTGGCCTAAGACCGAGAAGGCTTCGGCTACGGGTGCACGTATCGTGTCGTTTGTTATCGATGTGGCACAGCTTGACAAGATGTCTGCCGACCTTGCCAATACACAAAAGGAGCTTGAGGCTTTGGGCGACGACTATCTCAACCCTAAGATGGACGAGCTCGACAATAAGATACAAAGTCTTCAGGAACAGCTCGACCGCTATGCCGTTATTCATCTTGGAGGCAATGGCATTAAGGGTGTAGACATTCAGCTTGCCGGCATCAAAGCTAAGGAGAAGCGCCGCTATCCAGTTATTGCTCTTACCGATAGCTACGACGGTTTGATACAGCAGGCTAAGGATATGTGGGACCAGCGCTCACAGCATACCGATCCTGCCTTCTATGCCAAGATATGCGAAATATACGAAAAGGCGATAAGTCATAAAGATGCGCCCAAGGACAAGCTTGATGATTTGAAGTTTGAGCTTGACATGGTTAAGTCGATACGCAAGGACTTGTTCATGGCCGAGCGATTCAGTCAGGAAATTGAGCGTGCCAAGGCTCAGTATGGCAAAGACTCCGAACAAGTGTACAAGTTTCTTGGTGGCCGATACCGTGCATTAAGTATGGTTAACGACCGATTCCCCGAAGTAGAGGGTGTAGACAAGATGCGTGCCGAGGTGCTTGAGCAGATGAAGAGCCATCCTCTCGGAACCAATGCCGAGCAGGTAACAATTACAAGACATCGCCAACACATAACTGGACGTGCCGTAAAGGGCGAGAACTTCATTCGCGACCTACATGGAATTGGCATCTTTGCAGTAGACAGTCCCAAGGAGGTTAAAAGCTCCACCAAGCGCATGCGTCTTGGAGCGGTAAAAGCCGACGGTACATTCGACTTCTATCTGCCTAAACCCGTAGAATACATCTACTTTGACGGCGAGACTTATCCGCGCTCTATAACCAAGGAGACATCGGATATGGGCACTATAACGTTGGAATGCAAATAATAACTAACCAATTTATAATTACAAAAACAAAAACACTATGAAAAAGTTAACTTCATTAGCACTTATCGCAATGGCTATGCTCATTGCATTCCCAATTGCTGGCGTAGCAAAGGACAACAAGAAAGAGAAAAAAGCTTACGAATGGAAGTGGGACGGAACCAAGAGTGGCAACGAGACTGTTGACGCCTACCTTATGTCGGTAGACAGTATCTGGAACAACATGAGCGAGTTCCACAAGATGGTTGACACATACCAATACAAAGAGGACACTCTTTACGTTAACGGCAAATACTATGTTCAGGCTTATATGATGGACAATCAGGGCAATCTGCTTACACGCGGCGCCGTTAACTGGCAGTTTGTTAACTGCGGTATGCTTTCTGCCAACATCATCTCTCAGGCTGCTCTTGCTGCCATGCAGAGCGCCAATGCCACACTTGCTCTCCCAAATCTTGGCCTTAAGGCTCTATCGTTTGGCAAGTATGTAAAGGCAGGTCCGGTTATCTGTACTAAGGCTCCTAAGGAGATTGGCTTGATATGGAACATCCGCAAGCAGCAGATGAAGAGCTGGCGTGGTCTTAAGGCAGAGGCTATCGACGCTACTAAAGTATATCCTAATATGACCGCCGAGCAGAAGAAGCTCTACAACAAGTGTGTGTTTATTCGTGAGGTTAAGGAGACTGCTCCCGATTACCAGGAGATTAAGACTGTGCTCAGCGCCAAGAGCGAGGATGAGTTGAAGAAGGAGAGTCAGGCAAGCTTCGACAAGTTGGCTCAGAGCGTTATCCTTCCAGAAGAGGCTGGCAAGTCGCTTGACGACCTTAGCGACGACGCTATGAAGGAATACATGTAATGCTATATTAGAAGTTATAGAATTTAAAGAAGTTATAGAATTTAAAGAAATTATAGAATTTAAAGAAGTTATAGAATTTAAAGCCGTATGTCTTATAGCTGAATATTCAGCAAAAAGAGTAATGGCTATAAATTCTAGCGACCGTAGGGAGCGCTAACTTCTTTAACTTCTGAATTCTATGAACTTGCTAAAGTTCAGTAATATATATTAAATGGCAAAGTATATTATATTAAATGGCAAAGTAAATTATATTAAATGCCAAAGTAATATAATATACTTTTTTTGAGGCTATTATTCATAAAAATGAGGGTGTGTCAAAAGTCGCAAGTGGTACGCCCCGAAGGGGCAGAAGCACCTAGCCCAGGGCAGCGCCCTGGGTATAATTCATTCAAAAGCAAAGCGCCCTGTAAGGGCAAAAGCATTCATTATAATCGCTTTTGCCCTTACAGGGCGCTTTGTTCACAATATTCGTTTACCCAGGGCGCTGCCCTGGGCTAGGCGCAAATTGGGCTTTCAGCCCGCATTGTTTGAGTTTTGACACACCCTCCTGTTTGTATTTCTACCAATCGTTTACTTTCTCAACGATGTATGATAGTCTTCTGGGAACTCCTGTCCACTCCATGCCTTCTGCGATGTCCATGGCTCAGCTGGTGCTGTCCAGAAAGGATGATCGGCTGGTAAGCCAAGTGGCATGAACACGAGTGATGTCATGTAGAGGCTACCATTGTTAGAGTAGTAGTTGGCAAGGTTAGGCTGGTGTCCGGCGAATCCGAGGCGCAAGTAGCCCTTATCGTCAAAGTTGCCGTCTACAGCAAACATACGCTTCATCACGCATGTTAGTGCCGAACGTACCGAACCGTTTGTCAGGTCCTTAGGCAATCCATACTTCCAAGCCGACATGGCGAGTGTCTGGAAGGCACCCATACGATATATCACCGAACGTCCCACAGCTGGGTAGGCTCCCTCAGGAGAGATGAAGCGCTCGAGAATAGTGTTGAAGCGGTTCATACGCTTAACGGCAAGGTCGAGCGAGATTGGAGTACTGAACTTGTGCTTCTTGCACATCTCCACCACCTCAACCATCATCGGATGCATAACATACGAGTTGTAGTAGTCCATAGCATACTCTGGACCGTCGCTGTACCAGCCATCGCTAAGATACCATTCCGACATCTTCTGCAATCCTACCGACAAGGCATACTCGTCTACGTCCTCTCCGATGCTCATGAAGAATACCTCCACCATAGCACGGAACAGTAGCCAGTTGTTGTAGGCAGGGCGAATGGTGCGCAAACTCTTAAGTCCTTCGATGTAACGCTTCTTGGTTACCTCGTCAAGTTGTCCCCATGTTGCCTCTGGCGCACGCATAAAACTCTCTACCAGATACGAGGCATCGCACAAAGGCTGCGACGTATTGGTAAGCCATGTTATCTTGTCCGGACTGTTAGGATCTACAGCATTCTTGTATGCCTGAATAGCCCACTCGTGCAATTGCTTGCGCTGCTTGCCCTCTGGAGTACCATCATCTGGCAAAGCCAACCAAGGACTGATGCCAGCCATAAGACGTGCGAATGTCTCAAGATAAGCCACCTTAGTATCGCGTCCATCCCATGTGGGACTCAGTTCCAATGGGAAATCCTTCTGAAAGTTTCCCTTGCTCATATTCTCGAGCACCGGCTGCGAAATCTTATAGCATAGGTCGGCCCACACCTGACGGTCGGTCTTCTCCACCGTCTTCTTCTTTGCCTGCATTGGAGCAGCTACAAATATGGCAATTATCATTGCCAATACTATCTTCATCTTGTTTCTCATAAGTTGTTATTTTAATTTGGTTATCTCATATTTATATACGCCAGCCTTTGTCGCGGTCTTAGCCTTAAGCGACAGACGATAAATCTTGTCGCCCCAAACATTAGACAGGCGTTTGTCGGTAAGTTCTATAGTCTCGATAGTGGGCTCAAAGATGTTGGCATCATATCTTAACTGAGCCTTTACTCCCTTTACATTGATGCTAACCACACCCTTCTTTGATGTGTCCACGTCGCCCCAAGTAAGAAAGTTGATGATATTGGCACCCTTTGCTTCGCTCAACTTAAAGTTGTCGGCGATAGACAGCTTGTCCTTCTTGAGCTGATAAGAACGCACCCAACTGTCTACACAAGCCTCCTTAGGATAAGCGCTTGCGAGTTCCATGCTGAAGCTCATTGAGCGGCGGTCGGCATGTGCATTAGTTGCCTTATACTGCTTGCCATACATCTCAGGCACACCATTAATCATCGGAATGTTGTGGTAGTTGCCCTGCATTGTCCATATAGTATAACGCTCTGACGAGAATGTCTGGCGTGTGTATGTACCCACACCTGCATCAATCATGATAGGCGTATTGTTGTAATAGAGCACAAACGAGCCAATATCGTTGTGGTTATGACTTTCGTCGTTGTAGCCGCCCTTACCAGCAAAGAAAGCTTCGGCATTGCGCATATAGCAGAACTCTGTCTGCGGATACCATGTAAAGGCATCTGCCTTGTAGCCACCCTTTGCCTGGCTCATCTCCTTAAGCACCTTCATTGCCTCAATCTGCTTGTAGGTGTCGAGCCATACAGATGTAACGGCTTCTGGTCTTTCCTTGAAGCAATCTACAGCCATATCCATCATCTCGCGGCTGCCTAATGCCTTGCCACAACGGTATACCAATGCCATATAATTGCTTACGTGTGCCGACGCGTCGGCAAAGTTTACTGCATAGCCGTTGCCAATATACGACTTGGCAACAAACTCGCCCATATCCTTAACAAGCTTGTTGTTGAATAGCGACACCTTGCCTCCGGTTATCATCTGCAACTCGCATAGATAGTCGAACAACTTGCCAAAGGCGTGTCCCCAATATGTGGCACCTTCCTCGCAAGCTCCGTCAGCCTTTACATAGTTTAGGTATCGGTCTACCGAAACCATTGACTTGTATACAGCCTTAGCCAACTTGTCGCGGTCGTTCTCCAAAAGCATGTAGCACAACAGAGCGTTGGCATTGCACCAAGGATTCCAGTTGTTTACAAAAACTGTAGGACTTTCCTTCCATGCCATCCACCAGAAATCGGTGCGGTTGATAAAGGGATCAAGCTCGCGTTTCTGCAATTCATGACGCAAGCGCATAGAGATAATTGGGTCTATCTTATCGAGCTGATCGTGCAAGAAGTAGTATGTCCACGACAGCATCTGTGCAAGTCCGCCTTGCTTAAGCTCGAGTACATCGGTACGATAGTCGGGTATTGAGCGTCCCGACTTTTGAAAAGCTACAAGGTGAGCCGACTCAGCCCATGTTGTTTGCTCGCAGAAGTAGAACACGCCATCCATGATATCTGTAAGAAATCGTCCCTTGCCTTCGGCAAGCTCTGCCATTAGCAATCTACCGAAAGCTGTAGAATTGCGATTGTTGGGGTCTTCCATTATCTTACGGCTGCCCGACTTCTCATACTCCAGATATTGGCTTGCCTTAACCACTTCCCATTTGTAGTCGAGACATTTCTCGCCTGTCTTTATAATGTTTTCGCGATAGTCGCCAAGCAGATTATTCCATCCATTGCGGTCGCTGTAAGCAGGATAAGGCACCCATTTTTGGTCCATCACAAGACTTGCCTTAATCTCAGCCTCGGTAGCACAATGTTGTAGCAGGTCGCGCTTCTCGTAAGCATGCACCGAGAAAGCGGCAGCAAACACCACCAATGCTATTAGTATTCGTTTCATATTAAAGAAGTATTTAGGTTTATTATATTTAAGAATCTAATGAGAATAAAATAGTATTTCAAAGAAAAAGAGCCGACAGAAGCATCCTACCTCTGTAGAACTTCCGTCAGCTCTTCATTAACTAACTCTATTGATATTTGAAATCTGAAACGATTATAATATCCTTATTACTCTTCAGTATCTGCTGCCCAACCTGGGTTCTGAGTCAAATCAGGATTCTTCTCAATTTCGCTTGACGGTATAGGCCACAAATAATCGCGACTTGACACAGCTCTCTTGTAGCGTGTTTTGCCTGTTATTTCGTTCTCTGCCTTGCCGTTAAGAGTCTCAAGCAATCCCCAACGCTTCATATCATTGAAGCTAAGGCCCTCGCCTGCAAACTCTACAGCGCGCTCATGGCGCAGACGTGCAAATACCTCATCATGAGTCTTTACATTTACTGGGCTGTCTACTCCATTCCAAGTGAGCTTAGGCATCATTACAGACGGACGTTGACGTACCTGGTTGATATAATCAATGGCAACAGCATCGTTGTTCAAAGCCCACTCACACTCTGCCATCATCAACAATACATCAGCATAGCGGATGAGAGGGAAGTTGATAGGAGTATCGGCACGATTGTTCATTGAGCCATTCATATCGCCTTCTGGAACAAACTTACGCCACAAGTAGCAGTTGTAACCACCATTTACACGGATATATCCATTACCATCCTTTATGCTAGCTACTGGAAGTACTAAGACAGAAGGAGCCTCTGCATTCTTGTACCAGCCAAGATAATCGCTGTACGGAGTGATGAGAGTAGCTGTCATACGTGGGTCGCGATCGGCATACAACTGCTTAATCTGATCGCGGTATGCGGTAAATGTAGTAACCTTTGAACCCTTGAATGTAGAGTTAAAGAACTTTGCCTTGGTTGCATTGTTTGTCTCATAGTCGGCCAACTCAGTACCTGCAAAGTACTCCTTCCAACTAAACTGGCGGCCATCCTTCCACTCATAAGAGTCGGCAAATGTAGTTGCAACCATCACGTTGTTCCAGCAAGAACCATAAGAAGCACGTGTACCCATGTAGAAACACATAGGCATACCAAAGTCGGTACCTACGCCACCCATATTCTGTACAGCAAATATCATCTCGTTGCTCTCGTCACCACCAGGCAAGAAGAGTCCGGCATAATCGTTGTACAGAGAATAGCCACCATGCTGAATTACATCCTCGAAGCAAGTCTTAGCCTCAGCATACTGCTTGTTGTAGAGGTAAACCTTACCCTCAAGAGCACGTGCAGCATACTTTGTAGCACGACCATAATCGGCCGATCCCCATGACTGTGGCAGTCCATTATATGCAACAGCCAAGTCGTCGAGAATAAACTTGCGCACCTGATCGGCTGTACTGCGTGGATTCTTCATATTGGCAAAGTCCTTTGAAACATCAGTAGTTTCGTCATAGATTGGCACTCCACCAAAGAAGTTAAGCAACTCGTTGTAGAAGAGAGCACGCAAGAAGCGTGCCTCAGCCTTGTACTGAGCCTTAAGCTCATCGCTCATAGAGCATCCGTCGATGTTCTGCAATACGATGTTGGCACGTGCAATACTCTCGTAAAGGTTAGACCACTTGTTGCTAACCTGACTATTGGTAACGTCGTAAGTTCCACGCTGTATATTGGTATACGATGCATTATCGTAACCCATTGCTATACCACCAAGACAGTCCATAGAGAACTGCAAACCGAAAACGTTGTCGTTTTGCAAGCGGCTGTATACACCCACAATTGCCGACTTTGCATGATCCTCAGTCTTAAAGTAGGTTCCTGACGAGAGCTTGTCAGTGGGGTATCTATCTAAGTCGTAGCAACCTGTCAAAGACATTGTCAAGGCAAGTGCTGCTGATAATATAGTTATCTTTTTCATAATGAATGTCTGTTTTAAAGATTAGAACGAGATGTTAAGACCCAATGTGCACTGCTTCATTGTTGGATAGTTCATACCACTAACCTCAGGATCGAAGCCCTTGAAGCTTGTGAATGTAAAGAAGTTCTCCAAGCTGCAGTATACACGGAGGCGCTGTACAAAGAACTTCTGTGTAATTGCCTTTGGTACAGTGTAGCCAAGCTGGATGTTGCGAATCTTAAGGAACGAGCGGTCTTCAAGATAGAAGTCGCTGTTCTTCATGTTGCGTGTGTCTGAGTACTGGAGCAGACGTGGATATGTGGCATCTGTACGGCCCTCATACCAGCGGCCATCTGCAACTTCCTTATTAATCTGATAACCAAAGCGCACACTTGGTGTGTTGTAAGCTGTGTTCATCCAGAATGTCTTGATGCCGAGCTGTCCCTGCAACAATGCCGAGATATCAAATCCCTTGTACGAAGCATTGAGGTTAAGACCAAATGTGAACTTCGGGTTTGTACCGTCGCTTACAATCTCCTTATCGTTGTTGTCGATAATGCCGTCACCGTTGAGATCCTTGTAGAGAAAGTCACCCTTCTGTGGTGTACCAAATGCCTTGAATGCATCAGGGTTGTTGGCAAGCATTGTCTCAACAAGCTTCATATCCTCGTCGGTCTGAAGTATGCGGTCTACACGCATAAGATACTGCGAGTTGATGCTGTGGCCTTCCCATATAAGGCTTGCGCCACTAAGCGACATACCACCCTTGTCCTTACCCTTGAACTTGTCTACGTTGTTTGTGATGTAGGCAAAGTTTGCATTGGCGCCATAGCTGAACCCACCAATCTTATCCTGCCATCCGAGTGACATCTCAAGACCACGGTTGGTTACCTCAGCGCTATTCTGCTTAGGCAATGATGTTGTACCGTGTACGGCTGGTGCAGGAAGGTTGATAAGAATGCCAGTTGTCTTCTTATTAAACCAGTCAACAGTACCTGTCAAGCGGTTGTTGAAGAATCCAAAGTCAAGACCTACGTTGAATACCTTTGTCGACTCCCATGTAAGGTCGACATTTGATATGCCAGCAAGTGCAAGACCGGTAACCATCATGTTGCCAAGTACATAGTTGTTGCCACTTGTTGTGTAGAGCGACTGATAGTCGTAGTTGCCTACTGAGTTGTTACCCAATGCACCGTAAGACAAGCGAAGCTTCAAGTTGCTGAGGTTGCCACCCAAAACACCTTCCATAAACTTCTCCTGGTCGATACGCCATGCAGCAGATGCTGATGGGAAATAACCCCAACGCTCGTTCTTTGCAAAACGTGATGAACCATCGGCACGAAGGTTAAACTCAAAGAGATACTTCTCCTGCCAGTTAAGGTTCAAACGGCCGAAGTATGAGCGCATAGCCCATTCTGTGCTTGAGCCTGAAGATGTAGACTCGCCAGTAGCACCGTTGATAACATCCATAGAAAGGTCGGTCATATCCTGACGTGTAGCCGAGAAGTTCTTTGAGCGATAAAGCTCGTTAGAGAGACCAGCCATAACTCCGATAGCGAGGTTGTTCTTCAGTACCTTGGTGTCATAGCGTGCAACAAGGTCGTTGAAGTAGCGCTCTACCTTACCATCATAATACTGTATAGAAGTCTTGCCACGGTTGGTATATGTCTGCTCGTTGGTAAGGAAGTTGTAGCCATCAATAAACACTGGCTTGTAGTGATATTCCTGGTCGAGCAACTCATAGCTGTACGAACCGGTGAGCGAGAATCCCTTAAATGGCTTCAATGTAGCAACAAAGCGAGGGCGTATATTGTTCTTGCGGTTCTGTCCGTCCCACTTGTTAAGACGAATGAGAGGGTTGTTGGTAGCACACTGGCTATCGTCTTCCGAGTTGTTCATTGCACCATAGCGTCCGTCAGGAGCACGGAACACCATACCTGGAGTTGTGGCAGAAGCATATGTAAAGAGGTTGCTTATCTCTTTCTGTCCCGGCTCCATGTCGCTTACATATCCGCCAATCTGCATGGCAATGTTAAGCCAAGATGTAACGTCGGCATCCATATTAAGACGTACGGTATACTTCTTCATACCGGTATTCTCCATTACACCAGGATTGTCAGTATAGCCAAACGAGCCATACATACGCAACTTGTCGCTACCGCCGCTAAGCGATATTACATGGTTGGTTGCGGTTGATGTGCGGAAGGTCTCGTCAATCCAGTCGGTGTTAGGATACTTAAGAGGGTCGCTGTTGTTGCGCCAAGCGTCAATCATGCTGCCTTCGGTGCCTGCAGGCTTGAAAGGAAGAGCCAAGCCAGAGTTCTGGTAACCCTCGTTAATGAGTTCCATATAGTCGGCATAGTTTGACACCGGAGTAAGGGTCTTACGGATAGACTGGAACGAAACATAGCCGTTATAATCAACCTTGATATTGCCCGACTTACCCTTCTTTGTAGTGATAAGGATAACGCCATTGGCAGCACGCGAACCGTAGATAGAAGCCGAGGCAGCATCCTTCAATACTGATACCGACTCGATATCCTGCGGATTAACGGTGTTGATGCCCTGCTCTACACCATCGATGATGATAAGAGGTGAAGAAGAATTGAGGGTACCCTGACCACGCACAAGAATAGAAGCGTTGTCGTTACCAGGAATATTGCTGCTTGAAGATACGTTTACACCAGCTGCAAGACCAGCAAGAGCCTGTGAAACGTTGGTGACAGGACGGCTCTCGGTAAGCTCATTCATGTTGATAGATGCAACAGCACCCGACATATTAACCTTCTTCTGTGTGCCGTAACCTACTACAACCACCTCGTTAAGGTTCTGAGAGTCGCTCTGGAGCTGAATCTTAAGATTATCGCTTGTAACCTTAACTTCCTTGGTCTGGAAACCAATATAAGTAATAACAATGGTAGAACCTTTCTTTACTCCCTTAAGAGAGAAGTCGCCGTCGATACCAGTAATGCTACCTACGTTCTGCGAGCCCTTCACCTTAATAGAAGCACCAATGATAGGTTCTCCCGTTTCGTCTATTACTATACCTTTAATGGTAGATGTTTCTTGCTGTACATTGACAATACTGTTCTGTACTGGCGATGTAGCAGCGGCATTTCCAAATGCCGCTGCTACATCGCTGGCTGAAACGCCAAGCATCAAGCCTTTAAGTAAAAGATTTGATTTCTGCATAGATCGTTAGTTTGGGTTGTTTATATTTAGATTTAGTTTGTTTTTTCGCTACATATATTATATTAATGTAGGGGTGGGTGGGGTGTGTATATAGTGGTTCGTTTGTTTTTCTTGTTGTTTATTTCTATTGATTTGCTTTACATTTAGTAGTAGTAAATATTTACATATTTTGATTTTCGATTGCAAATTTAGATTAAATTAAACACTTCTATCGCTTGCAATTGTACAGTCGGTATGTAGTAATTGTACGCAATTTGTTTTTTAACTTATTAAGCATACCTATTAAAGTGTTTGCGATAACACACTTTGCGAATGTTATGGCATTTATAAAAAATAAGGCCGTTAGCACCGATTAACAATGTATTTTCACTTGTTTTTTTGCTCATTTAACATAAAATATGTACTTTTACAACCACTACAACTAATAAAGACATCTACTTATTACACATGAAGTTCACGAAACGAATATTTCTAATACTAATAGCCTGCGCAATAACCACAAACATATGCGCCATACAGTTCAGACATCTGTCTATTAAGGACGGACTGTCGCAGCTATCTGTGCTGTCCATATACCAAGACAAATTAGGACGTATGTGGTTTGGCACAGAGGAGGGTATCAATGTATTCGACGGCAACAATCTCACTGCTATAAAGACTTTAAGAAACATTCCCCCCCAGAATCTTGAAGTGAGATGGATTTGCGGCGACGAGAAAGGCAATATATATTTCCAATTGGGCACCTCTATTGTATGCATCGACTTTGCCACTCAAAGCAACACGGTGCTGGTGAAAAAAGGTGTTACCACACTATGCCACCATTCGGGCAAGATTTATTACGCAAGTCGTGGCAGCGTATACATATACAATATTGCCAAGCAATCTACACACTGCATGGGGCAACTTACAAAAGACAATATCAAAGTGCTGCATATAGACAGTCGTGGCACATTATGGTTTGGCACACATAACGGCCTATTCTACTTCAACAAGAAAACCCGACGCACCACTCTATCAATCAAAGGAGCTTACGTAGAATATATCTACGAGGACACGAAAGGAAATATATGGGTATCGTCGCGCGACAAGGGTTGCTACCGCATATCGCCAAAGGGCAGCTGCACACATTATTATATAGACGATGATACGGCTAAGGAAGAGAACTACAATGCCGTGCTTAACAATATAGACACACGTGTGCAAGACCATATAAGCAGCAACAATGTGCGACATATTGCCGAGGACAACCAAGGCAATATATGGATGGGTACCTTCTTCGGACTTAACCGACTCGACATCCATACCGGCAAATTTACCATTTATATCCATACCAACAGTCAGCAAAGCCTAAGCCATCAGTCGGTGTTCCCAGTTGTAAAGGACAACAATGGCACACTATGGCTGGGTACATACTATGGTGGCGTGAACTATTTTACGCCCGATAACGAGTCGTTCAGATTTGTGGCTGCCGACATCAACAACCCTTATTGCCTGTCCAATGCCTTTATTGGCAATATGACTACCGACAAACGAGGCGACTTATGGGTGTGTACTGAAGGAGGCGGACTGAACTGTATAGACCACAACACACATCTTGTAAAGCGATATATGGCAAACAATACTGCCAACTCGCTGCCACAATACAACCTGAAGGCTATAGACTACGACCCTATACGCGACCAACTATACATAGGGACGTATATGGGAAGCCTATCGGTGCTGGATATAAAGACTGGAAAATTCTGTAATCTGCAGAACCTTAACCCTAAATTGGCTGAAAAGATAGGCAACCGCATAATCGACCTAAAACTATACAACAACCAACTGTTCTTCACAACCCAAAACGGTTTGTGGACGATGAACGTCGACACATACAAAATAGAGGAAGTGAACTCCACCCTTAGGAACACGAGCGAGATGTATCTGCATATCGACCGTAAAGGCTACCTGTGGGTTGCCGACTTAAAGGGCATATACAAGATATCCATCAAGACACACCATATTGAGCACTATTACAAGGCGGGACGTGCCGGACTGGGCATAAACAACTTTAAATACATCGGCGAGGACAACCGAGGACGCATATATGTAGCATCGTCGGGAGGAGGCTTCTATCGACTTAATGAGAGTCAGCAAGCTTTCAAGGCTTTCAATACAGACAACAGCGACGTGATGAGCAACTTCTGCTATGCCTTTGCCAATATAGGCAACTATATTGTGTATAGCACCGAACGTGGCATTGGATTGTTCAACACAATGGACGATAGTTTTCGCAACATGGAGTTTGCGCACGACTTCCAGTTGGCTGGTATCAACCGTGGTTGTGGATTGTTGGCTGTGGGCAACAATCTGTTTGTAGGAGGCATCGGCGGTATGGTTGTAATGGACATTAGCAAGATATTTGCACAGAAGTCGAACAGCCGAATCTACCTATCGCGACTTGAGGTTAACGGCAAGATTTGTCTGCCCGACGACGGCACCGGAATTATAGACAAAGCAATATACCTTACCGACCATATCCACCTGAAATACGACCAGAACAACATTGCATTTCGATTTGCTACCGACGGTTATGCCAACAGCATTAGCCGTTCGATATACGAGTATCGACTGCGAGGATATGACGACAGATGGTATCAGACAGATGGCAAGAGCATTGCCTTCCCTAAGCTTCCTGCCGGAAAATATACATTGGAGATAAGAAAGAAGCCGTCGGCATGGCAGTCGGGAGGCGATGTGGCTATGCTTAGCATGTGTGTCAAGGTGTCGCCACCGCTATATCTTTCCACCTTTGCCTACATTATATATATAGGTATTATAGTGGCGTTGATATGCGCATTCTACTATTTCAAGCGGTCGCAACTGTTGCTTGAAACCTCGCTTGCCATGGAGAAGAAGGACCGACAGAACGAAGAAGCATTGAACAAAGCCAAACTGCAATTCTTTACAAGTATATCACATGAGTTCCGCACGCCTTTGACTCTCATCATTGCCAAACTCGACTATGTTATGCAGAACGTGCAACACAACTCGCTTATAGCAAAGAGTCTTAAGAGTGTAAACCAAAATGCCGGCATGATGCTGGGTTTGGTAAACGAGTTGCTCGACTTCCGCAAGATGGAACAGGGCTATACACGTCTTAGTGTGGGCAAACACAACCTTGTGGAACTGGTAAAGGACATAACAATAGGCTTTGAGGATATGGCACGCACCAAGGCTATCGACTTCAGCTTCTCGGCTACATCCGACAAGATAGAGTGTTGGTACGACCAACGACAGATGCAGAAGGTGGTGTACAACCTGATAGCCAATGCCTTTAAATACGTAAACCAGCAAAAGGGCATGATTGAGGTAAGGCTCGACCAGACCGACGAGCATGCCATAATACGTGTTATAGACAATGGCATTGGCATTGCTTCTGCCGACATTGAGCATATCTTTGAACGTTTCTACCAAGCCAACAACGATAACAACAGCGCTGCCACAAAACGTGGAACGGGTATCGGACTGGCTCTTGTAAAAAACATTGTGGAGCGTCATCACGGTTCAATAAACGTGCTTAGCTCTGAGGGATACGGATCTATGTTTGTTGTGGAGCTGCCTAAGAGCAATAAGCTGTTCAGCAAGGACGAGATAGCCGAGGTATTGTCTCAACCGGAAACCAAAACTGCCAATAATGAGCCTACCAAGAGCGAGGGCACGGCAAAGGTATTGATTGTGGAGGACAACAACGAATTGCTCGACACGCTGCGCGACATATTCAGTCCGCTATATACGGTTATAACAGCGCACAACGGCAAGGAAGGACTCGACATGGCACGTGCCGAGAATCCCGACATTATTGTAAGCGATGTTATGATGCCGATAATGGATGGCAGGGAGATGTGCAAGGCTATAAAGGGCGACATGTCGATAAGTCATACTCCGATATTGCTGCTTACAGCCATGAGTGCTGCCGAACACGAGGTAGAGGGATTGCGTTGCGGTGCCGACGATTATGTGGCCAAGCCCTTCAACCCTTCGGTGCTGTTGGCTCGTGTTGCTGCCCTTATGCGCATGCGCTCTATGTTGCAACAGCGCATATCTGCAGATGGTCTGCAAATGAAGGATGCCCAGCAGTTTGCCACAAACAATCTCGACAGGGAGTTTATGCAGAAGTGCGACGAGATTGTAAGTGCTCACATTGCCGACTCAGAGCTGTCGGTAGACAATATTGCGCGCATGCTGCTTATGAGTCGCACCAACTTCTACACCAAGTTTAAGGCTATAACAGGCATGACACCTAACGAGTATATACTAAGCAGACGCCTATCTGGAGCCGCTGAACATTTATGCAATAACGCCTCGGCTTCCATAGCCGATACAGCATACCTATTCGGCTTTGGTACGCCACGCTACTTCTCGCAATGCTTTAAGAAACACTTTGGAGTGAATCCTAAGGAGTGGAGGGAAAAGAAATAGAAAGACTCACCCCAAAAGCCTAACCACCAACCCCTCCCCAATAAGGAGGGGAGTGAATAGCCTTTTAGGATATTTTTAGGAGGTACGGTCTCCGAACCGTACCACGCTTGTGGCAATACTATTTATAATATGCTACTTGCGTGTACGGTTCGGAGACCGTACCTCCTACTATATGTGCCCTTTAACATTCTAATTAGAATGTCATCTCACCGATAAACTTCAGTTCTAAAAATGATAACGTATTCGTAAGACTATAGATAAGTAACAGTTCAAAATAATCTTTACATATAGTAGGAGGGTATGGCATCCTTGCCATACCCACTAAATCGGCA